>Ga0209810_1000131_pt1 | contig 225363 bp, 221 predicted proteins | sample Coa_R1_7_FD_187159 | JGI IMG/M metagenome (GOLD analysis project Ga0209810, IMG submission 187159) | Surface soil microbial communities from Centralia Pennsylvania, which are recovering from an underground coalmine fire - Coalmine... | ecosystem: Environmental > Terrestrial > Soil >...
GGCCCCGGACCCTACGGACCGCTGTTCCTGACCCTCCGCGAAGCGAGCCAGGCCTGACCCTCGTTCTTCTGGGGACGTATCCTTCGTCCTACAACCAGGCTCGCGCCTACGTTCGCGATACAGCATCGGCCTCGCGAACGCGTTTGACAAGCTCCCCGAAGTAGCCTATTCTCGTATACGCGACTTTGTTGATACACAAAGTCAACTTTGATCGACTGGAGGTCAGTCCGCTTGGCAGTAGCCGTACCGGAACTCGGCACCCGCGCCGCCTCACGCACACACCTCGACCTGCTCGAGGCCGAGGCCATCTACGTAATGCGCGAGACGGCCGCTCAGTTCGAGCGGCCGGTGCTGCTGTTCTCCGGCGGCAAGGATTCGGCGGTCCTGCTGCGACTGGCCGAAAAGGCTTTCCGCCCGGCCGGGTTCCCCTTTCCGGTGCTGCATATCGATACCGGTCACAACTTTCCGGAGGCCCTCGACTTTCGCGACCGGCGCATGGCCGAGCTGGGCGAGCAACTGATCGTCCGCTACGTGCAGGACTCCATCGACCAGGGCCGCGCCTTCGAAGACCCGGGCAAGGCCAGCTCCCGCAACCGCCTGCAGTCGGTCACGCTGCTGGACGCCATCCGCGAGTTCGGCTTCGACGCCGCGATTGGCGGCGGCCGGCGCGACGAGGAGAAGGCCCGCGCTAAGGAGCGCATCTTCTCCTTTCGCGACGAGTTCGGCCAGTGGGATCCCAAGAATCAGCGGCCGGAGCTGTGGAACCTCTACAACGGCGCGATCCACAAAGGCGAGCACGTGCGCGTATTCCCGCTCTCCAACTGGACCGAACTGGACGTCTGGCACTACGTCGCCCGGGAAGACCTGGAGCTGCCCTCGATCTATTTCGCCCACCGGCGGCTGGTGTTCGAGCGGTCCGGCATGCTGATGGCCGTCTGCGACCATCTGCCGCTCCAGCCGGGCGAACAGCCGTTCGAAGCTCAGGTCCGCTACCGCACCGTCGGCGACATGACCTGCACTGCCGCGGTGCAGTCCGACGCCCGCACGGTCCAGGAAGTCATCGCCGAGGTGGCCACCTTCCGCATCGGCGAGCGTGGCGCCACGCGGGTGGACGACAAGTTCTCCGATGCCGCCATGGAGGACCGCAAGAAGGAAGGCTACTTCTAGGCGGTGATCGCGGAGCTGTCTCGCGGCCCGGTGGCGGCCGTGGTCCATGCCGATCTCCTGCGCTTCTCCACCGCCGGCTCGGTGGATGACGGCAAGAGCACCCTCATCGGCCGCCTGTTGTACGAGACCAAGCAGATCTTCGACGACCAGCTCGAGGCCATCGAGCGCGCTAGCCGCCAGCAGGGCGCCGGCTACTTGAACCTGGCCCTGCTGACCGACGGTCTGCGAGCCGAGCGCGAGCAGGGCATCACCATCGACGTGGCCTATCGCTACTTCGCCACGCCGCGCCGCAAGTTCATCATCGCCGACACTCCCGGCCATGTGCAGTACACGCGCAACATGGTCACCGGCGCCTCGACCTCCGACTTGGCGCTGATCCTTGTGGACGCCAGAAACGGCGTCGTCGAGCAGACCCGCCGGCACGCGCTGCTGGCCGCCCTCCTTGGCGTGCCTCGCCTGGTAGTGTGCGTCAACAAGATGGACCTCGCGGGCTGGTCCGAACAGGCCTTCGAGGACATCCGCGCCGGCTTCCAGGCTTTCGTCGATGGGCTGGATCTAGGCATCACGTACATCCCTATCTCGGCGCTCCATGGCGACAACGTCGTGCATGGCTCCGCTCGCATGCCCTGGTACGAAGGCAAGCCGCTGCTCGAGTTCCTGGAGGACGTGCCAGTGGCCCCGCGGCACAGCCTGAACGCGCTGCGCTTCCCGGTGCAGTGGGTCGTGCGGCCGATCTCCAGCGACTACCACGACTACCGCGGCTATGCCGGGCAGATCGCCGCGGGCGAAGTACGCTCGGGTGACGAGGTGTTGGTCCTGCCCTCGGGCCTGGCCACGCGCGTGGCATCCATCGACACCTTCGATGGCGCGCTGGACGAAGCCTCCGCCCCGTTGAGCGTCACGCTCCGGCTCGCAGACGATCTCGACGTCTCACGCGGCGACATGATCTGCAGCGCCGGCGAGCCGCCGCTGCCGAGCCATGCCCTCGAGGCTGCGCTGTGCTGGCTCGATGCCCAGCCGCTTCGAATCGACTCCCCCTACTTCCTCCAGCACACCACGCGCCGCGCGCGGGCTCTCGTTACCGCCGTCCACCATCGCCTCGACCCCAACACGCTCGATCGCGACGAGGATGCGTCCACTCTGCGTTTGAACGACATCGGCCGCGTGTCCCTGCGCATCACCCAGCCGCTGTTCGTGGACTCATACCGCGACTGCCGCGCCACCGGCAGCTTCATCCTCATCGACCCGGCTACGAACAACACCGTGGCTGGTGGGATGATCCTGTGAGCGGGCCCGATTTCGCCGAGCTGAACCGGCGCTTCGAGGACGCTTCGCCCGAGGACATCCTCGTCTGGGCGGGCCGGGAGTACTCGCCCGATGTGTCGCTGGCCTGCAGCTTCGGCGGCCCGTCGGGCATGGTCCTGCTGGACATGGTTGCCCGGCTGAAGCTCGACGTCGAGGTCTTCTATCTCGATACCGAGCTGCTGTTCCCCGAGACGTATGCGCTGCTCGATAAAGCCGAGCGCCGCTATGGCATCAAGCCCGTCGCCTACCGGTCGCGGCTGACGCTAGCGGATCAAGCCGCCGAGTACGGCGACGAGTTGTGGCGGCGCGATCCGGACCGCTGCTGCTACCTGCGCAAGGTGGCCCCTAACGAGCAGGCTCTCAAGGGCAAGCGAGCTTGGATCAGCGGCATTCGCCGCGATCAGACGGATAACCGAGGCGACGTTCGGCCGTTCCAATGGGACGAGACGTTCGGCCTGGTGAAGGTCTGCCCGCTCGCGAAGTGGACCGAGGATCAGGTGTGGGTCTACGTGCGCGAGCGCGACGTCCCGGTCAACGAGCTCCATGCCAGGGGTTATCCATCCATCGGCTGCATGCCCTGCACCCGGCCCGTCATGCCGGGCGAGCCCTTGCGGGCAGGCCGCTGGCCTGGTATGGCTAAGACCGAATGCGGCCTCCACCTGGCGCCCCAGCTCGCCGCCAAAGTTTGAGCGACCAGGGATTCGTCGTTTGGCTCACCGGCCTGTCGGGCGCCGGGAAGAGCACGATCGCCGGCCGTCTGGCAGCGGCGCTCCGTGGCGGCGGGCTTAGGGTGGAGATCCTCGACGGCGATGAGGTCCGGGCCACCCTCAACAGCGATCTGGGCTTCTCCAAAGAGGCGCGGGATGCCAATATCCGGCGCATCGGCTACGTGGCCCGGCTGCTGGCTCGCAATGGCGTGGCCGTCATCGTGGCCGCCATTTCGCCGTATCGGGCGGTGCGTGAGGAGGTCAGGTCGGCCATCGAAGCCGAGAGGTGCGGCTTCGTCGAGGTCTACGCGCGCTGCTCGCTCGAGGAGCTGGCGCGCCGCGACGTTAAGGGCCTGTACGAGAAAGCCATGCGGGGCGAGATCCAGGGTTTCACCGGCGTCTCGGACCCCTATGAGGAACCGCTCGCGCCGGAGGTCGTCGTCGATTCCGAACATGAGCCGGTCGAGACCAGCCTGGCTCGCGTCCTCGGGCACCTCGAGTCCCAGGGCTATCTCCCCCCTGCGCATTTGACGTCGAGTGCGCCGAACAAGAAGGTCCAGCCTTCCTCCCCGTCAGCAGCCGAAGGCTGAAGGTCTCATAGCCGTACGACCCCCAGAGCTTGCAAGGCGTATTTACCTTGCTTGAGCTGACCATGACCGCTACCATGGCGGCTATGCCGGATCCGGCTGTCCCCATGCTGCGCCTGCAGCATGTCACCAAGACCTACCCGGGCTCAGCCCTGCCCGCCGTCGACGACCTCTCGCTGGAGGTCCAGGAGGGTGAGATCTTCACGCTCCTGGGACCCAGCGGTTGCGGCAAGACGACCACCCTCCGCATCGTCGCCGGCCTCGAGACGCCCGACGAAGCCGCCATCTTCTTCAAAGAGCGCCCCGTTGTCATCACCAGCAAGCGGCTGTTCGTGCCGCCGCACAAGCGCAACGTGGGCATGGTCTTCCAGTCCTATGCCATCTGGCCGCACATGACCGTCGAGGAGAACGTCGGCTATCCGCTCAAGGTCCGGCGCCTGCCCCGTGGCGAGATTCGCGAGCGCGTCGGGCGCGCTCTGGATATGGTGGGCCTGGCCGGCCTCGAAAAGCGGCCCGCCCCGCTGCTCAGCGGCGGCCAACAGCAGCGCGTGGCCCTGGCCCGAGCGCTCGTCTATGAGCCCAGCGTGCTGCTCCTGGACGAGCCCTTCAGCAATCTCGACAGCAAGCTGCGCGAGCAGATGCGCGTTGAGGTTAAGCTGCTGCAGTCGCGCCTCAAAGTGACGGTCCTGTTCGTGACCCACGACCAGGTCGAGGCGCTCAGCCTGTCGGACCGTATCGGCGTCATGGACGCCGGGCGGCTGCTGCAGGTCGGCGCCCCGCGCGAGCTGTACGAACGGCCGGCCAACGACTTCGTGCGAGACTTCCTGGGCAAGACGCTGCTGCTCAAGGCAAGGGTCCAGGCCGCCGGTGACTCCGAGATCACGGCTGCCCTCGAGGGCGCCGATGGCTGCCTAGTCAGCGGCCCCTGCTTCGGTGCGGCGCAGGTCGAGCCTGGCGCGCCCGTGTGGGTGGCGGTCCGGCCCGACGACGCCGAGCTGTCGGCCAACGGCCATGCCGGCGGCCTGCCGGGCACGGTCGAAGCTGCTCTGTTCGCCGGTGACCGGACCGAGTTCCAGGTGACCATTCCCGGCCAGGGCTCGGTGCTGGTCTACGGCTCGCGGCACGATCGCTACGACGTCGGCCAGCAGGTGAGCCTGCGCATTCGCCCCCAGACGGCCAGCTTGTGGCCCGTAAGCAGCAACGAGGAGGAGGCATGGACTTACATGGCAAGAAGGTGATCGCCATCGGCGAGCGCGACGGCATCCAAGGCACGGTCATCAGCGACGTTGCCCGGTGGCTTGGCGCCGAGGTGGTGTTCACCATCACTCAGTGCTTCGTCTGAACGAGCGCTGGCGCCATGGACCTGGACGATCAGGCCAGCATCCAGCAGGTCGTCGAGCGCGTCGGTAAGGACGACCTCGTGGTGCTGCTGGGCTCACCCAACGCGGAGTCGGCGGAGCTCTACGCCGCTACCGTGACCAGGGGTGACCCGACCTATGCCGGTCCACTGGCCGGGATCCCGTTGGGACTCCCTGTCTATCACATCCTCGAGCCGGAGATCACCAACGAGCTGCCGCGCGAGGTCTACGCTGAGCAGCTCCAGATGGCCGCACTGATGCTCGACGTCGAGGACATCACCGCCACGGTGCGGCGCATTCGGGAGGAGCTGACGGCCGCCGGGTAGTGTGTGGTATGCGCGTGGCCAGTGCGAACGTGTAGATCCCGGATGAACCGCTGGACGAGGCCCGCCGCTCAGGGCTGAAACAGAACCCCCTTCGCGCTAAAAACGCGGTCTGCCCCCGTCGACCCGCACCGGTGCAAGAGCACCAGGCCCTTAGGCCAGCACACCCTCCTCCGTCAGCCGCCTGATGTCCTCTCGCGAGAGACCCAGCAGCTCGCCGAAGACATAGTCGTTGTGCTCGCCCAGCATGGGCGCCGGGCGTCGCGGCGGGTCAGGCGTGCCCGACATGCGTAGCGGCAGGCTGGGATACTTCCACTTGCCGAGCGCCGTGTGCTCGATCTCCCAGTAGAAGCCCGTCGCCGCCATGTGCGGGTCCTCGAAGATCTCTCTCGGGGCAAGGACCGCCGCCGCCGGCACGCCGGCGTTCTGGAGCAGCGCCTGGAGTTCGCGATCCCGGAAGTCGCGAGTCCATGACGACACCAGGTCGTCCAGCTCGCGGCGGTGCGCCAGCCGGCCCTCGGTGGTGGCGAAGCGTCCATTCTCAGCCCAGGGCGGATTGCCCATGGCCCGGACCAGCCGGCGCCAATCGTCGTCGCCGGTCACCTCGATGACGCACCAGGCGTCGGCGCCCGCGCAGCGGTAGCAGCCGGCCGGGGCGTCCTGATCCATGCGGCCGTCGCCGCTGGTTTGGACATACCCGTTGGTGAAGTAGTCCAGGTAGGGTACGCCGAGCATCGCGCCCGCGGCCTCGAGCTGGGCCATGTCGATGTGGACGCCGCGGCCCGTGCGTTGTCGGTACATGAGCGCGCTCAGTACGGCGAAGACGGCGTGCTGGGCGGCCACGTAGTCCACGAAGAAGCCATGGGCCGAGCCCCATAGGCTGGCCAGCCCGGAGTAGGAGTGGATGATCGAGCCGAACGAGATCCAATCGCGCCTGGGACCGCTCCGCCCGAAGCCCTGCATGTCGAGCATGATCATGTCCGGCTTGACGGCCGCCAGCTTGTCATAGGTGAAGCCCCATTTCTGGAGCACCTGGAAGCTGAAGTTCTCGAATACGACATCGGTCTTGGCCAGGAGTTGGAGCATGAGCTCGCGGCCTTTGTCCTGGCTCAGGTCGATGCTCACGCCGAGCTGGTTGCGGTTGAAATAGCCGAAGCCGGGCGCGGTAGGCGCGCCTGTCGGCTCCATGATGCTGGCCACCCCGGCCGAGCTCGCGTGGCGGGTGTTATCCCAGCGCCTCCGCGATTCCACCTTGATGACTTCGGCGCCGAGATCGGCCAGGTAGCGGCCCACCGTCGGCCCGGCGAAAGCAGTCGTGAAGGCGACCGCGCGGATTCCAGCCAGGGGCGGGCCGTCTCGACGAGGTAGCGGCGCGAGCGCTGGAGACTCGGAAGCCGGCCCAATCCGCCACCCCGCCTCGCTGAACTTGTATGGCGCGCCCGGCATTTTGAAGCCGCCGCGCTCTACGAAGAACTGCCGCGCCGCGGGCTGTGGGTCGGCGGCGAAGCGGTCCACCGTGTACACCGGCCCGCACGGGACGTGGAGCCGCTGGGCCTCCTCGACGATCTCCGCCTGCGTGCGTTCCGCCAGCCGCTCGATCATTAGCTCGTCCAGGAACTTGGCGTGCTGGCCCCGGTAGGGCCGCTCGTTCCACTCCGGCCCGGCCACCTCCGGCGGGTTGCCCAGCAGCTCCTTCACGCCCTCCCAGTGGTTCTGCAGGTTGGTGAAGAAGGTGACCAGCCCGTCCTTGCACGGGTACGCCCCCGATGGCGCCAGCTGCGGGTTCGACGAATGCGGATGGCGCACGTCCTCGAACTGCTCGGGAGCCCGCGGATTCACCTCCGACGCCAGCACGTCGTGTGCCGCGACGGTGACGTCCTGGCCGCGCCCGCTGAGGATCGCCGCCAGGATGCCGCTGGCCGCGTCCACGGCGGTGAGGTCGAACGCCACCTGGCCCGGCGCGGCCTCGGGCGGACCCTCCGGCGGGCCGATGGTCTTCATGATCCCGCTCAGCGCGAAAACCAGCCGCGGGGTCGAGCGGAAGCCGCTGTAAGGCCCTCCCTCGCGGAAGCCGGTGATCGCCGCCACGACGATGTTCGGGTTCAGATCGCGCAGTCCCTCATAGCTGATGTCCAGGCCCGGCACCGAGCTGTGCTCCGGGGTGTGGATGACGGCATGCGCTCCGGCGATGAGCCGTCGGAGCTTGGTGACGCCCTCGGCCCTCGAAAGGTCCAGCGCGATCGTCCGTTTGCTGGCGCTGTAGTAGACCCAGAACAGGCTGGTGCCGGTGCCGTCGACGAACGGCCGCATTCGCCGGCCGGGATCGCCCTCGGGCGGCTCGATCTTGATAACGTCGGCGCCGAGCTCGGCCAGCAGCTTGCCGGCGTACTGGCCGTACGGATGTGTCAGGTCGACGACGCGAAGGCCATCCAGCGCAGCCACTTAGGCCGCCGCGGCCGCTTCGGGACGCGGCGTCTTTTCGAACTCCCGGATGGCCGGCAGGACCTCCTGGGCGAACAGCTTCTGGCTGCGCATAACAACCGCGTTGGACATGTCCCCCGCGTGCATCATCATCAGCAGGTTGCCCACGCCCGTCTGGTCGTACAGCTGGCGCAGCCGTTTGATCACCTTCTCCGGCGTACCGACAACGGCGATGCCGCGCTCCTGATAGTCCTCCCAGCTCAGCTTGACCGCGCCGCCCGGTCCGGCGTCCTTCATGCCCGGCACCCAGCCGCGCGCCGTGGCCTCTACCGGCGAGTGGCCGGGCGGGAACCAGAAGCCTCGGCGCTGCCGCATCCGCAGGTAGAACTCCAGGCCGCGGCCGTCGCGCTGGGCCTGCTCCTCCGACTCGCCGACGTACACCAGCAGCAGGTATGCGAAGCGGTCCGGCCCGGGTTCGGGCTTGCCCGCCTCGCGCGCCTTCTGGCGGTAGCGCTCGAACAAGCGCGCCGTGACGTCCCAGGGCGCCAGGAAGATGGCGTAGGTGTAGCCCATCGCGGCTGCCCAGTCGACCGTCTCGGTTGTGCCCACGCCGCTGACCCAAATGGGCGGATGCGGCTTCTGATAGGGCTGCGGCCAGACATTGACATAACGGAAGTGGTAGTGCTTGCCCTCCCAGGCGAACGGCTCAGGTGTCGTCCACGACTTCACGATCAGGTCGTGCGCTTCCATGAAGCGCTCGCGGTTGAAGGCGGGATTGACGTTCGAGGGATGCACCTCGCCGGGTACGCCGCGCAAGAAGCCGCACAGGATGCGCCCGCCGCTGATCGAGTCCAGCAGGGCGATCTCCTCGGCCACGCGCAGCGGCTGCTCGCGGTTCGAGATGGCGTTGCCCAGGATGAGGATCTTAGCCTGCTTGGTGCGCCGGACCAGCGCCCCGGCAGTGACGCTCACCGCTGAGTTCACGCAGGTGACGGTCTGGTGGTGCTCGTTCAGGAAGATGTGGTAGCCGAGCTGGTCGGCGTATTCGTGCTGATCCAGCAGGTCGTTGTACAGCCGGTGGCCCTTCTCCCGGTCGTAGATGGCGTTCGGCAGGATGACGCGTGAGCCGCCCAGCTCCACGTAGTTCTCGGGGATGTAGGGGTAGGCCATCTCGGTGAAGTGGAAGGCTTCCATATCCGTTACTCCGCTAGAAAATCCGCGACCAGCTTGGAGAACTCTTGCGGGCGCTCGAGGTGGGGCAGGTGAGCCGTGGCCGGCACGATCTCCAGCCTTGCGCCGGGAATCTCGCGCGCGTACGCCTCGCCGATGGCCCGCGGCACCACGCCATCGTGCTCGCCCCAGACGACCAGGGTCGGGACCGACACGCGGTGCAGCCAGTGCCCCAGCCGGGGGCTGTAGAAAAACGGCTTCCAGCCGTAGACCGTGGCCGCCTCACGGTTCCTGAGGATGGCGATGAGCTCCTCCTCGGTCGTCGCCTCCTCGCCCGGCAGCTTGAGGCGCGAGCCGGTGCTCGTGTCGTGCCACGCTTTGGCGCGCAGGTCCTCGGGCTCGAGCACCAGCCAGTCCGCGATGGAGCCGCCCGCCGGCCGCACCGGGCCGCCCGGCGCCGGCAGGCCGGCCGCGTCGGCCAGCACCAGCTTCGCCAGCCGGTGCGAACAGCGCACCGCCAGCTCAGCCGCGATCCAACCGCCAAGCGAATGCCCCACCAGGTGCGCCCGCTCGATGCCCAGCCGGTCCAGGACATCCAGGTACAGCAGCGCCAGGTCGTCGATCGAGATCATCCATTCGGGCCGGGTCGAGCCGCCGAATCCGGGATGCGACGGTGCGATGACCCGAAAACGGCCGGCCAGGCGCTCGTGGAAGTCGTACCAGCCGGGCATCTCGAGAAAGCCGTGCAGCGCCAGCAGCACCGGCCCGCCGCCTGCCTCGAAATACTCGAGATCGACGCCGTCGAGCTGGAGGTGCTTGGCCGCGGCCATCACCATCATGCTATCCGCCGCCGGACCCTGTGCAATGTGCACAGGTAGGCCCCAGAAATTACGTCCACACTGCCCGATGACGAAGGCCTCTTAGTCATCTAGCCTAAGGTCGGCCCGCTGCAGAGGGTACATCGGTCAAAAGGAGAATCCGCGTATCGCATGGCAGCTGAGATGAAGAAAACGCTGGGCCTTACAGGTGTAACCGTGAACGCCATGGCGCTGATTGCGCCGGGCGCGTTCTTGTGGATCACCTACCAGGTGCAGGCGGCTAACTCGATCCCTGGCGGCGAGTCCACGGCAATGGACATGTGGCCAGGCATCGTTTTCGCCCTTATCCTCGCGTTCCTCACCGCCATCTCCTATTCGGAGCTGGCCAAGATCTACCCTGAGGCGGGCACCGGCAGCGCCTACTACTTCGCCGAGAAGGCCTTCATCGATAAAGAAGAGACCAGGCACCACAGATGGGGTCGCCTGGCTAAACTGGCCACTGGCTGGGCAGCCCACCTGTTCTACTGGGTCTACCCGGGTGTCATGGTCGCCTTCATGGCGACCCTGCTGAACTACATCTGGCAGGCGTTCACTGGCGAAGCGCTGGCGCTGCCGGTCGAGATCGCCATCGCTTGTGTGTTCTCTGGCTTTGTGGGCTTCATCGCCTACCGTGGCGTTTCCGGCTCCACGACGACCGCGCTGGTCATCAACGTCGTTCAGCTGACGGCCCTGGCGGTGTTCTCGGTCATCGCTATCATCTACCGCGGCGCCAATCCCGAGCACGCCGAGTTCGTGTTCAGCGGCCCCAGCGACGTGATGCTGCCGCACAACATGCTCGCCGTGCTTATGCAGGCTACCATCGCCATCCTGATCCTGGTCGGCTTCGAGTCCTGCACGGCCTTTGGCGCTGAGGCCAAAAACGCCCGGCGCGACGTGCCGCGCGCGGTCATCCTGGCGCTGGTCATCCAGGGGCTTCTGGCGTATCTGTTCGAGTACTTCGCCGCCAACTTCGGCCTGTCTGACAAGCTGACTGGTACCGACGCCGCCGGCAAGGCGGTCACCGGCATCGACGCCGCTGCCGCTTCCGGTGCGCCGATCGGCGACATGATCATCCAGATGGTCAACGGCCTCTCCGGCGGAGAGGGCATCGGTTTCGGCCTGATGATCGTCATCGCCGTCACGGTTGCACTGGCCATCCTGGGCACGACCCTGTCGGCGATGAACACCGGGGTCCGGATCACCTATGCCATGGCGCAGGACGCGGAGATGCCTCAACCGCTCGGCCTGCTGCACATCCGCAACGCGACCCCGTACGTCGCGGTCTGGATGATGGTGGTCGTCTCGGCCATCATCGGCTCCATCGGCACGGTCTCCGTCGTCTACCTGACGGGCATCACGCTGGCCTCGAACTTCGGCACCTTCGTGCTGTATGCCCTCACGTGCCTGTGGACGATCATCGCGTTCGCCGGCCGCGGAGAGTTCAATGCCGTCAAACACCTCATCATCCCGGTGCTGGGCCTGCTGGCCAATATCGTAATGCTGCTGACCATCCTGGGCCTGGGCTTCGTCGGCGGTGGCGATTCGCAGACCGAGGCCATGATCGCTCTGGTCATCGCTGCCCTGTGGCTGGTTGCCAGTGTCACCTATGTACTAACCACTAACCGCAAGACCGGCCGCAGCCTGATGGGGGCGCCTAGCCCCAGCTAAGGTGTGATCGTCCAGGCGGCCGCTCACACAAATAGAGGCTCCGTTCGCGCTAACAATGAGGACGCGGTCGGGTCGGTGCAGCCCACCGACCCGACCGAGCGCGAACGTAAGGGCCTTTTGTTTGCCGTGGCAGATGGGCTGGGCGGCCTCAATGCCGGCGAAGTCGCCAGCGCCACTGCCATCCAGACGCTACTCAATGAGTACTACTCGCCCTCCAACGCCAGCCGCATCGAGCGCGCTCTTCACCACGCTGTCCAGGTGGCCAACCTGCGCGTTTACGATCTGGCCCAAGAGCACGTCGAGCACCGCGGCATGGGCACGACCCTGACGGCGTTGGCCCTGGCCGGCAGCACCGGCTACATCGCCCATGTGGGCGACAGCCGTGTGTACCGTCTCCGAGGTAGGACGATGGCCCAACTTACGACCGATCACAGTGAAGTGGCAGATCTCGTCCGCACGCGTATCGTCAAGCCTGAGAAGGCCGCGCAGCATCCTAGCCGGAACGTGCTCACCAAGACGATCGGCCACCATCTCATGTTGCGGCCCGACTTCGCGCGCGAGCCGGTCCAACCGGAGGACGTGTTCATCCTATGCACCGACGGCGTTTGGTCGGAGGTCGCCGAGCCCGAGCTGGCCCATGTCGTCGGCAAGGCTGAACCCGAGGACGCGTGCCGGCAGATCATCGATCTCTGCCTGGACCGACACTGTGACGACAATGTGACCGTGCAGGTGGTCCGGGTGCTGGAGGTCGACCACGCGGCGCAGCACGCCCACCACCGGCCGACCCTGCTGAGCAGCATCATGGATCGTCTGCGCTGATGTCGCTCACTAGAATGCACGCCGTGAGGTTGGCGCCGGGCGACACGGTCGGCAAGTACCACGTCCTCGACCTCTTGGGCGAGGGCGGCATGAGCGAGTCCTACCGCGCTCGCGACAGCGAGACCGGCGACACCGTCGTGATCAAGATCCCGTACGCCAACATCATCGGCGACCCGGCCACCTACAGCCGCTACCAGCGCGAGACCGAGATTGGCCGCAAGCTGGTTCATCCGCACATCCAGCGGCTGCTCGACACCGGCCACCTGGATCGCAGCCCCGCCCCCTTTCTGGTCATGGAGTACGTCGAGGGTAAGCCGTTCCGGCAGTACCTGGCGGAGCGCGGGCCGCTGCCGATCGATGAGGCGGTGGAGCTGGCACGGCAGCTGGCGGATGCGCTCGAGACCTGCCACGCCCAGGGCATCGTTCATCGCGATCTGAAGCCCGAGAACCTCCTCATCACGCCCGATCACCAGCTCAAGCTGATCGACTTCGGCATTGCCCTGCTGCGGGGCGCACGCCGGCTGACCTGGAGCCGGCTGAGCAACACCGTCGGTACGCCCGACTATATGGCTCCCGAGCAGGTGCGTGGCGAGCGCGGCGATGCGCGGACCGACGTGTACGCGCTGGGCATGATGCTGTTCGAGATGCTGGCCGGCAAGATGCCCTTCGAGGGCGATAACGCCCTGGCCATCATGGATCAGCACGTCAACCGCGAAGCGCCTCTGCTCCGGACCCAGTGTCCGGACGTGCCTCCCCAGCTCGAAGCGGTCGTGGCTAAGGCCATCCGCCGCGATCCGAAGCAGCGCTATCAGTCGATGATCGAGCTGCGGCACGACCTGGAGCACTGGCGGGACGTAGGGCCGTACTCCTGGATCGCCGAACCGGCGCCCGTTGGCGCGATGCCCGGGCCGCTCAAGGCCATCGGCCTGATCCTGGCTGTGTTCGCGACCCTGGCGCTCATCGGATTTCTAGCGCAGTTGGCTCATGGCGTCCGGTAGCGCCGTGAAGGGCGCACTCCAGCGAGTGCGCGACGCCCGAGCCGATTTCATTTATCTCCAGTTCACGGACATCCTGGGCAGCGTCAAGGGCATCACCATTCCCGCCAACCGGCTGGCGCGCGCCTTCGAAGAAGGGGTGTGGTTCGACGGCTCGTCCGTCGAAGGCTGGGCTCGCACGGCCGAGAGCGACCTCTATCTGCGGCCCGATCCGGCCAGCCTAGCGCTCTTCCCATGGGAGAATCCGCCAGCCGCGCGCTTTATCTGCGACCTGAGCCTGCCGAGTGGCGAGCCCTTTTCCGGCGATCCCCGCCAGGCCCTGCGCCGAGTCTTGGGCGAAGCGGCCGAGGCCGGTTTCGAGTACCGCGTCGCGGCGGAGTTCGAGTTCTTCCTCTTCCTGGACGACCAATCTGTCTCGGCCGGCCTGGCCCGCGGCCTCGAGCCGAGCGACGCCGAGAGCTACTACAGCATGCCCACTGAGCGCACGCTGCGCCTCATCCACGAGGTTGCCCGCATGCTGGAGCAATGCGGCTTCTCGGTGGCGGCCACCCACCACGAGGTCGCGCCCGGCCAGCACGAGATCGACCTCGCCGAGCACGAGGCCTTGCGCGCCGCCGACGCCATCGCCACCCTTAAGATCGCGCTGCGGGCTTACGGGCAGCGGGAGAATCTACTGGCAACGTTCATGCCTAAGCCGTTGGGCGGCCTGAGTGGCTCCGGTCTGCACCTCCAGCAGGCCCTGTTCGAGAGTGCCAGCGGGCGCAACGCCTTCTACCAGCCGGACGCCACTTATCGCCTGTCCACCGTTGGCCGCGCGTTCGTGGCCGGCCAACTGGCGCACGCCCGCGGCATGTGCGCCCTTCTCGCGCCGCTGGTCAACTCCTACAAACGGCTGACTGGCGGCGGCGAAGCGCCGGGCGTGGTCGACTGGGCGCGCATCAACCGTGGGGCGCTCATCCGCGTGCCCGAGCTGGGCAACGATGGCCAGCGGATGTTCGTGGAGCTGCGCTCGCCCGATCCGAGCTGCAACCCGTACCTCGCGCTCGCCGCCGCCCTCAAAGCCGGCCTGGAGGGCATCGCTACGCACGCTGAGCTGCCCGAGCCTATCGAAGAGCACGATCCGGATGAGGCCGAGGCGGCCGAGCGCGAGGCCGATCCGCTGCCCCAGACGCTGGGCGAGGCCATCGAAGAGCTCGAGTGGGACCCCGTGGTTCGAGCCGCCCTGGGACAGTCCATCTACGACCGCTTCCTGGCCGCCAAGGAGCAGGAGTGGGCCGCCTTTCGCCAGCACATCAGCCTGTGGGAGATCGAGAATTATCTCCAGCGGGCGTGAGCTGGCCAGCACCCCCAGTCGCCGCGCCGCCAACGTCCAGCGCACCCGCGCCCGGATCATTGAGGCGGTGCGCGAGGTGCTGCTTCAGGATGGTTTCGATCGCGTCAACCTCAGCCAGCTGGTCAAGCGCGCCGGTGTAGCCCGCTCCACTGTCCACTACCAGTTCGCCTCGCGCGCCAAGCTGCTCCTGGCCGTGTTCGAAGATGCCGCCCAGCGCGCCGGCGTCGATTGGCTGCGGCTGGCCTGGGACGATCGCGAGCCGCTGCACCTGCTCGAGTTGACGGTGCTTCAGGCCTGCCAGCTGTGGTCGGCCGACTACCCCGTCTTTCGCCGCGGCTTGGGCCTGGCCAAGATCGACGGCGACGCCGACCGGGCCGTGCAGCGGTGGGAGGGCGGCCGCTACCAGGGCATCACCCACGTGGTTCGCCGCCTGGACGAGGCCCAGCTGCTGAGTGACAAGCACACGCCGGCCAAAGCCGTCTCCGTCCTGGGCTGGATCACCAGCTTCTGGGCCTACGATCAGCTGCTGGCGGCCGGCCAGCCCAAGCTGGCTATCGCCGAGATCTTGCTGGACGCCTCTTGCGCGATTGTTAGACCGGACCGTGCCAGTCCGGGTCCCCGCCTGCGTTAGCCGGGACGCGGCCAGTAACGGTATCTGAGCCGCCACGGCTTAGCCAGCGCGTTCAGCACCGCCCGCCGCTTGCCCTCCAATCCACCGGTGAGCGTGAACAGGCCCAGCACTTTGGTCCTGAAGGGGATGTGGTGCCGGGGGAACCGCGCCGTGGCCACGGCCGGCATGCCATGCGAGGCCAGCGGCGCCGTGAGCACATTGAGCACGTGCGTGCCGCCGGCCTCCTTCTCGCCGTACACGCTGGCGTCCACTTCCTGGGCGCGGGCGTGGGCCTGGGCGCCGATGTCCGCCGCTAGGCCGAACGACAGTGCCTCGACCGGGCAGATCTGCACACAAAACGGCGCCTCGCCGCCCTGAATCCGGTCTACGCACATGGTGCACTTGGCGGCCTTGCCCGTGATGGCGTGCTTGCCGATGACGTGCCACGGGCAGGCGTGAATGCAGTACTCGCAGCCGATGCACCTGGCCTGGTCGATGACGACCGGCCCCTCTTCGTACTTGGTGATGGCTTCAACCGGGCAGACCGCGGCGCACAGCGGGTACTCGCAGTGCATGCAGCTCTTGCGCCCCCAAACCTCGGAGAGGCCCTCCAGCACCGGCGGCATCATCGCCAGCCACGTCGAGCCATTCACGTCGAAATAGTCGCTCCGTGGCAGGTCGTTCCAGTCTTTGCACGCCTCCACGCACTGACGGCAGCCGATGCACTTGCCGGCGTCGAACAGGATCGCCCTTGGCTGGCCGTCGCTCAGCCGCGCGACCGGGTAGGGCGCCCGGCCGTTTACTCGGGCTGAGCCCATTCCGCAAGCTCCATCAGGTCCAGTTCCTCCAGCGTGCGCCGGAATGGCCGGCCCGTGAGCTCATGCCGTCCCGACAGCTGGTAGTACTCGTGAATCAGTCCGGGCAGCCACTTGGCGATAGTGAAGCCCTTGTACTTCCCATCCGGGATGGGCTCCAGGAACCGCGGCCCGACGTCCGTCCAGTCGTGCTCGGCCACCCAGCCGCGCTGCGTGCCAAACACGCTCTGCAGGATCATGCTCCGATGGCCGGCCTGCAGCGCCTCATCCATGCTGACGTCCCAGCCGGTGGTGGCGTTGAGTGCGTCCACCATGCAGTTGAGCCCGTCCGGCGCCTGGTGCATTTGGGCGAACCAGCACGCGCCCATGAGCCCCGAGAACTGCCGCCATTGCTCGCTGAGCACCTGCGACCAGGCCCAGCCCGCTGGATCGTCCGCCTTGAGCGGGCTCCAATTCTCGCGGTAGGCCAGGTCCGGCGGGACGACGTTGCTGCCGCCGCCCTGCGGCTTCATGCCGCCGCTGGCCACCAGCTCCCGCAGCATCTGGCCCAGCAGGGGCCGCCACTCGTGCTGCGCGGGCGTGCCGCCCTTAGTGTGGACGACCCATTCGTGAGCATCCCCGCCAATGGCTGCCGCCAGCTCTTTGGGGCCATCCGCCATGAGGTTGCCCAGCCAGCCTTCGCGGCGGGCGCACATGTCCAGCAGTTTGTCCACAACCTGGACGTTGCCCCAGGTCAGCTCCAGCCCCTCGGTGCGGTCCGGGCCCAGCACACCTTTCTCCCAGGCTTCGAATGCCACGCCGGCCCCGTCGGCGAAATGGCTGCATTCGATGCCCAGGTCGTTGATCCGCTCGGCCAGGTACAGGACGTCGTTGCCCTTGATGTCCAGGTTGAAGAACGTGTCCAGCCACTCACTGCCGGCGTCGAAGTGGACGACCAGGCCCTTGTGCGGCCCCTCGCCGATCTCCGCATCCCAGGGGCACATCCGCGGGCACTGGTGGCACGGCCGCAGGGTGACCCGGTTCTGGTCGAAGCCCCGGGCGTGATCCTCGATGACCGTGGCCCGCCAGTTGTGGCGGGTAATGGCGCCCCACGAGCCCCCGTGCCCGACGTCCATCTTGCTCTCGGGCGTGGTCTTGCGCGACTCCAGCACCTTGCGCCAGCGCTGGCCGGCATCCACCAGCCGCACTTTGTCGTGTACCGGCGGGCGCTTGCTGCCTCGGGCCACGATGGCCTTGAGCTTCTTGGAGCCCATCACTGCGCCCAGCCCGTGCGACGCCACGTGGTTGTAGTCGTTGACCAGCATGGCCGCGTGCACCAGGTTCTCGCCGGCCGGGCCGATACACGCCACCCGCGCATCCTTGTGCCCTACGAGCTCGCGGAGCCGGTCCTCCGTTTGCCGCGTACCCAGGCCCCACACGGGCGCGGCGTCGCGCAGCTCGACGGTGTTGTCGTCGATGTACAGGTACGTCGGCCGCTCGGCGGCGCCGCTGACGATCACGCCGTCGTAGCCGGCCTGCTTGAGCGCGGTGGCCCAGAAGCCGCTGGTGGCGCCTCGGCCGAGAGTGTAGCCGGTGGCCGGGCTCAGGTAAACGCCCGTCGTCTTGGTAGCGCCGGGCACCAACCCCGTACCCGACACCGGCCCGGTCCACAGCGATATGACGTTTTCGGGCCCGAAGGGCGTGGCGTCCCGCGGCAGCTCGCGCATGAGATACCACGTGGCCAGAGCCTGCCCGCCCCAGAACTTGCGCAGGATGCCCTCATTGGGCAGTGCCTCCGCCCGGATGCTGCCCCTGCTGAGATCGACCCTCAGCAGCTGGCCCATGTAGCCGCCGGGAGTCGCCGGCATCAGACCGTAATGCCGTCTTTGGCCAGCTGCTCCCTCTGGCGCACGAACGACTCCGGATCGCGGTGGCCCGTGGCGCCGTACTGCTTCACGTCCCCCTCGATCTCGCGGATGACCTCCTCCAGCGGGCGGGTCAGGTCCACGGCCACACCGTAGGGCTGGCGGGCTTTGAAGGGGGTGGTCCAGTACACCTCGCAGCGATTGCCCTCCGGATCGAAGAAGTACAGGCCGATGGCGTTGCCGTGCGAGACCACGCGATCGAACCGGACGCCGTGCTCCTTGAAGCGGTGGTAGTAGTTCACGATGTCCTGCGCGTTTTCGCAGCTGAACGAGATCTGTTGCACGCACGTCTTCTCGCCTTTGCTGCGGAACAGCACGAACTCGTGGTGCTCCCGATCCGGGTCGGAAGTCATGAAGCATGCCCCCACGTCGAGGTCCTCGTCGGCGATCTTCAGCCCGACTACTTCGGTATAGAAGCGCCGCATGTTCTCGAGGTCCTGGGCGTAGATCCCGACGTGTCCGATTTTCCTGATGGCCATAGTGCCCGCAATCCTACAACTCTGCTCCTCTAGCGCGGCACGGGGTATGCGCATACGCATCTGAGGAGGATGCCCAATGGAAGACCCTGAAGGCTTGAACATTCGCTGCCGCGCACAAGGCTGCGAGCGGGAGGCCGCGGTCCGGTTGAAGGGCGTCCCGTTGTGCGCCCAGCACTACAACGAACGGCTGGATAGGAACCTCCGCGTTGAGCCGGTGGATACCAAAGCCGGCCAGCTCGAGCCGGGCCGCAACCGCCACCCCTGAGCCGTCCCTTTGCCCAGGCCTGCCGCGTTGTAAGAGGGCGTGGGGGGCAGGATACCCTGTGAGCAGGCCCTGCATGTCCTCGTGGCCGAACGGCACCCCGTCGTGCTCCGGGGCATCGAGGCGATCCTGGGCGAGGACGCATCGCTCCAGATCATTGCCAGGCGATCCCTCGGCCGGGATGCCGCGGTTGAGATCGCCGAGGAGCGCCCGGATGTAGTGGTCATGCCCGCCGGGACGGAGGCCGTCGAGACGGTGCGCCAGGTGCGCGAGCAGCTGCCGGCCACACGGGTGGTCATGGTGGTGGCCGTGGAGGACGACGACGTGGCCAACCAGGAGATCGTCCAGGCCGTCCCCGCGGGCGTGTCCGCCTTCGTCACGAAGGAGGATGACCCCTCTGGCCTGGTCGAAGCTGTGCATCGGGCGGCTCAGGGCCTGCCCTATGTCTCGCCGGCCGTCCTCAGGCGGCTGGTCGACGCAGAGCTGCACGGCCAGCTGTAGGTTCCGGGATGCGCCGGAAGCGCTCATCCGTGAGGCATAAATGCCAGGCGGATGACCTCTCCCCTGGCCGAGCTGGCCCTGCGCATGCCTGAGAAGATCGACTTCACCATCGACGGCGAGTATCCGGAAGATCCGGCCACCCGGCTGCTCATCATGCGCTACCCGAGGCCGGGCGAGCGCGACACGTTCGCCTGGTACTGCCAGCAGTGCTGCGCCCTCAGTTTACGTCGCTCTGCCTTAGCCCTTAACCCAGCACACTTCCGCTTCCAGGCCGTCTGGATCGCGGAAGAAGACGCTGAGCTGGTTGCCGAAGTCGGTCACGATGCCTTCACTCGCGCCCAGCTTTATCAGCCGCTGGCGCACTTCCTCCAGCGCCTCCTCGGTGGGCACGCTCAGGCCAAAGTGGTCGATGCGTCCCCGACCGAACATCGGCGTCTGCACCTCCGCCTGAGTGTTGCCCGGAACCTGGAAGACATTGAACGCCGCCGTCCCGCCCAGCGACATCACCACCATCCGCTCGCCCTCATGGCCGGCGTGGCGCGGGTTGTCGTGCTCGACGGTGGCCCCGAACGCCTCCTGGTAGAAGCGGATGAAGCGGTCCATGTCCTTGGTGAGGACGGCAATGTGATTGACGCCGTTCAGCAGCTTGCCCATGCCAAGAGCCTAGCTTGCCAGGGCTGGTGCAGGCGCGGGGCGCTTCAGCGTCTCGTGGATCTGGGTGCCCATGATCACGCCCGTGCCGAAGCTCATCGCCGCCAGCAGCAGGAACGAGGCTCCGAAGCCCAGGCCGTGGGCCATGGCGGCAAACGTCGCCGGGCTCAGGAAGCTCCCGATATTCCGGATCAGCCCCCACAAACCGAAGAACGCGCCGCGCGCGTGCGGCGGGGCGATGTCCGAGCCAACGACTTGCATCGTGCCCGAAACCGTGCTCATGGCCACGCGGGCGAACAGGAAGACTGCTACATAGGTCGTGAACGGCCACTTGAAGAAGGCCGAGACGGCCATCACCAGCAGCGCGATCCCGAGCAGGCAGAAGCCCGGCCCGATGACCGTTCGCCGCCCGAATCGGTCCATGATCCGCCCCGAGGTGAAGGTCAGCGGCAAGCCCAGGGCGCCGCCGGCCGCGGCCAGGAGGCCGACCGTCTCCGGGCCGATGCCATAGGCGTACACGGCGTACAGGTCCAGGGTGCCGCCAAACAGGCTGCCCCGCGTCATCGAGGCCAGGAACTGCCCGCTCAGCAGCATCAGGATGGGGAACGTCAGCAGGCTGCTGTAGACGAACCACAGCCGCTGCAGCCGCCCGGCGGCCAGCTCCTCCACCGGCGCCGTGGTTGGCTTCGTGGAGCGGATGTCCGGTAGCAGAAACCAGTTGGGCACAAACGTCAGCAGCGCCAGCGCGCCGTAGATGATGAACGGCGCCCGCAGCCCGAACACGCCCGCCACGAGGCCTCCGATGGCCGGCCCCATCAGGCGTCCGGCGCTGTCCATGCCGAACATGCTGGTGATCTGCGTTCCCCGCCGGTTCCCGCCCGCCGCCGTGATGATCTCCAGCCGGGCCAGCATCCACATCTGCGTGCCCCAGCCCTCAATAAAGCGGTAGACCAGCAGCTCGGGGAAGCTACGCGCGAACGACATCAGCAGCGCGCACACACCCACCACGACGGGGCCGATCAGCGCCAGCCGTCGGCCGCCGAGGCGGTCCACCAGGTAGCCCGTCGGCAGCGTACCGATGAGCCCGCCGAGCTGGTTCACCACCAGCACCATCGAGGCCGTGGTGAAGTCGACCTGGAAGGACTTGGCGTACAGCGGCAGCGCCGGCAGCGCGATGCTGACGCCCACCGCCAGCACGAAAGCCGGCAGGTAGATCGAGAAGACGGCGTCGCGCGAGGATTGATTCGCGCTCAGCAAGCTAGTTCTTCAAGGCGCGGATGGTGTCCATGTAGCGCGAGTCTATGACCTGCTCGGGCGTCATCGATCCGTAGCGCTGAGGGTCGATATCTTTGTAAGCCGCGAGGATCGTTTCCACGCCGGCGCGGTCGGGATATGGATCCGGTGCCGGGCGGGCGTGATAGGCCCCGTACGTCCGTCCCAGCTGCGGATCCCCCGCTGGGATGCGCAGCAGCTTGGACATGAGCGCCATGACCTCGTCCTTGTTCTTGGGATCGGCCATGTAGGCTGTCGCGTCCATCAGCGTCCGCAGCACGGCCACCACCGTGTTCGGGTTGTCCTTGCCGTAGGCCTCAGTGACGATCAGCGCCGAGGCAGCGTACGGCAGCTTCTTCTCGTGTAGGTTGATGAGAACGTTCATGCCCTCTTTCTCGGCGGGCCCGCGGAAAGCTTCCTCGTCCAGGATGGCCGCCGCCACCTGCTTGCTGGACAGTGCCGCCCAGCGCGCCGGCGAGTTGCCCACCTGGAGCAGTGTGAAGTCCTTGCCGGGCATCAGGCCAGAGTCGCGGAAGGCGATGCGCAGCGAGATGTCTGATGTGTCCCCCACGCGGCTGATGGCCACGGTCTTGCCCTTGAGATCGGCGAAGGTCTTGTTCTCCGGTAGCGCCACCACCATGTAGGGGCTGTACTTGTCGAAGTAGGCGATCACTTTCAGCGGCGTCCCCGCCGCGATGGCCGAGGCTGCCGACACCGCGTCGGACATGGCCAGCTGAGCCTCGCCGGAGGTGAGCGCGGCGATGCTGGTGTTCGACTGCGCGTAGCCTACTTCGCCAGTCAGGCCGTATGTCTGGAACATGCTCTTCTGAGCGGCCAGCTCGACGAAGGTGTCCTGGCCGCTGGCTGTGGCGTAGACCAGCTTGACCCGGTCCTTTTCGGGCCTGCCGACCGATGCCGCCGGCACCGCGCTGGGCGTCGCCGTGCCCCCGCAGGCGACGAGGATCAGGGCAAGAAGCGCGATTAAGCGGTACACCACGGGACCATGTCTTTCATGCGGCAGGGCGCGCCGTTACGGCGCAGCTCGGCCTCGAACAGCTCGTGAATGTCCCGGTCCTCGTCCGTGTACTCGATCTGCGCCCCGCCGGCCTTCACGTCGACGTCGGTCTTGCCCTCGCCCTGCGAGAAGGCCTCGCTCATCTTGTAGCGCCGGCTGCCCCACCGCAGCGCCAGGTAGCGGGCCGGCTCGGCCCCGCTGTTGAAGTGCTGGTGGAACCACTGCCGCGGCGGCACCACCAGGCCGCCCGGCTTCCAGTCGAACCGCTGCCGAGCCCGGCCCTCGGGCCAGAGCAGCGAGTAGCCCGTTCCGGACAGGATGATTACGTGCGCGCCTGGCCCGTGGCGGTGGGCCTTCTTGTACGTGCCCACTGGGAACTGCGAGATGTGCGCCGCCATGGTGTTGTGGGCCAGCTCGAAGCGCACGTTCTTGCCGCCCGCGCCGCGCTCCTTCCAGTCATACAGCTCGATCTCCTTCACGTCGGGCACGAAGTTCGTCTCCAGCACGCGGTCCCAGTGGAGCTTGCCTTTACCCGAGAAGTACGAGTCGTCGGCGTTGAAGCGGTCGGCGAACACGAATCCGTCGCCAAAGATGAAGTCCAGGTTGTGGAACAGGTTCATCACCACCGGCGCGCTGGTCACCGCCAGGAATCGGGCCGGGTTTTGCCCCGAGCCGTTGAAGTGCTGATGCGTGGCGTTGAGCGGCACGGCGAACAGGCTGCCGGCCTTCCACTCGAACGTCAGCTTGCGCGAGGGATCGTTCCACACGCTCGTCGAGCCGTTGCCCGAGACGACGTAGATCATCTCTTCATAGAGCTGGCGCTGCGGCGCCAGGTGGCCGCCCGGCGGGATCTCGCAGATGTAGGCGTCGTTGATGCCGCCGTTGCCGTCGAGATCGACGAATGCCCCCAGGCCGCCGCGCCGCGCCCACGGCCCCAGATCGACGGCGCCAATGTCCTCCACGCCGAAGCCGGTAATCACCGGGATGCCTTCACCGCGCTGGTACTCCTTATAGGTATCGATGCGCTCGATGCGCGGCAGCGCGCCGGCGTCGACGGCCATCCGAAGCTCTCCTAGCGGCGGGCCGGCGGCGCGCCCGGCCCGGGCACGTTGCCGCCATAGAGGTCGTCGATAAATTCGCTCTCCTCGATCTCGCGCAGCAGGTGGATGTCCCACAGGCTGAACGGGTTGAGCTTGGTCCGGATCGAGGGTTCCTCCATGACCGCCAGCTCGTAGGCGTTGGCCACCGCCTCCGCGGTGGGGTACATCCGCGGCTCGAGGATGTGCTGAGCGTACTGGTGCAGGTGCTTCAGCGACCGCTCGTCCTTGACCTTCAGCTCGGCGGCGACTTCGGTTTGCATCAGCTGCCACATCTGCTCGGGCTGCGTCTTGATGAAGTGGATGCCCATCAGCGTGGCCTTGATGACTCCCTCGCACAGATCGCGGCGCTCCTGGAGCGTGGGCCATAGCGTAGTCATGGTCGAGCCGTTGACCATCGGCAGCGGTTCAAGCGGCAGCACGTGCAGGCCCGCCGCCGCCGCGTCCTCATCCTCAGGCGGGCCCGAGAAGGCGGCATCCGCCCGGCCGTCCGCCACTTCCTGCCACAGCTCGCGCTTATCGGTGCCGACGAAGGTGATCTTCTTGGTATCCACTCCCTCCCGCCGGAGGTACAGCAGGTGGTTGCCCCCGGGATGATGCCCGTGGTGCCGCTCGGCCGTCACGCCCGTGGTCTCCGCCAGCCGCTTGCCCTCGAGCTCTTTGAGGCTCTTGATCGGCTCGCGGCTGACGATCACGTCGTCCACCCAGTTGACGGTCTGCCCCAGGTATACGAAGGGGTGGCCGTTCATGCGGTGGATGTAGGGGCTGATGTGGCTGCCGAAGATGAAGTCGCACTCGCCCTTGATCAGCATCGGGTCGGAGTTCGCCGCGCCGGACACGTAGGTCAGCGACTTGAGCTCGATGCCGGCCCGCTCCCAGGCGTTGGATGCCTTCATGGCAGTCAGCAGCGGGAACTGAACGGCCTTCGATCGGTAGACGAGATTCAGGGGAATGGCCAAGGGTGCACCTCCGTCAAACTTTTCCGTGGGCGTGAGAGTTTCTAGCACATTCAGCCTGGAAAAGCCAGGCCATACCACTGCTATACTGACCCTCGCAGCAGAGCGCTGGGGGTGCCTTCGGGCTGAGAACGGGGCGGACTGGGTCCTCGTACCCCAGGAACCTGATCTGGGTAATTCCAGCGGAGGGAAGCGTTCCGGGATTTGGGCAAGTTCCAGCTCCACCTGATTACTGAGCCGAAGCGTTCGTTCGCCGATCTGCTCGCCGCCTGCTGGCAGGCGGCCGACGCCGGCGCCGATTGGATCCAGCTGCGCGACAAGGGCGCGTCGGCGCAGAGCATGTACCGGCAAGCCCTCGAGCTGCGCCAGCTCCCGGCCAACATCTCCATCAACGACCGCCTTGATGTTGCCCTGGCGACCGGCGCGCACGGCGTGCATCTGGCCGCCCAGAGCCTGCCCGTCAGCGCCGCCGTCAAGCTCGCCAACAAGCGCCTGCTTGTCGGCCGCTCCGTTCACAGCCTCGACGAAGCCGTTGCCGCCGCCGCCGACGGCGCCGGCTACCTCACCTTCGGCCACGTCTTCCCCACCACATCCAAGCCGGGGCTCGAGCCGCGCGGTGTGGCCCAGCTGGCCGAGATCGTCCGGGCCGTTGACGTGCCCGTCATGGCCATCGGCGGCGTCAACCCCTCCAACCTCGACCAGGTGCTGGCCACCGGCTGTGCCGGTATCGCCGTCATCTCCGCCATCCTCTCGGCCCCCGACCCGGGCCAGGCCGCCGCCGAGCTGCGCCGCGCGCTCGACGGCTCACCCCATCAGCCGCGGCGATCATTCGATTCCTTGGAGATTGCTCATGCGCGTGATCCTGAACCAACAACCGTATGACCTGGAGCTGGAGCGCGCCGACGTGCGCGCCTTGCTGGCCAGCCGCGGCATCGCCGAGAACCAGGTCGCCGTGGCCGTCAACGGCGAGGTCGTGCCCCGTAGCCAGTGGCCGGCTACGTCGCTGTCTGAGGGCGATCAGGTCGACGTGGTCAAGGCAGTGGCCGGCGGAGCGGAAACCGACGACGAGCCGCTGATCATCGGCGGTAGGCGCTTCAACTCGCGCCTGTTCCTAGGCACGGGAAAGTACCCCTCGCCCGAATCCATGGTGGCTTCGTTGGAGGCGTCTGGCACGGAAATGGTCACCGTGGCCATCCGCTACATGGACCTCGACGGCTCCGGCAACGGGCTCGACATCCTGCCGCACCTGGATCTCAAGCGCTACCAGCTTCTGCCCAACACCGCCGGCGCCCAGACGGCCAAGCAGGCCATCACTATGTCGCGCCTGGCCCGCGAAGCCACGGGTACGAACTTCATCAAGCTCGAGGTCATCGGCGACATGACCACGCTCTGGCCGGACGTCGCTGGCACGATCGAAGCCACGAAAGTCCTCGTGGACGAGGGCTTTATCGTGCTGGCCTATACCAGCCCCGACATCTCGGCTGCCCTCCGGCTGGAGGACGCCGGCGCCTCGGCGGTCATGCCGCTGGCCTCGCTGATCGGCTCTGGCCGCGGCTTCCAGGACCGCAGCAGCGTCGGCTGGATCGTGGATCGCATCAGTGTCCCGGTGGTCGTCGATGCGGGCATCGGCTCGCCCTCGGACGCCGCCCTGGCCATGGAGCTCGGCGCGGACGCCTGCCTGATCAACACCGCCATCGCCAAGGCGCAGAACCCGCCGCGCATGGCGGCGGCTATGAAGCTGGCGGTCGAGGCCGGCCGTCAAGGCTATCTGGCGGGTCGCATGGCCGTCCAGCAGACCGCGGCGCCCTCCAGCCCGACCGCCGGCGTCCCGGTGCTCGTGGAATGACCTACGACGTCGCAGTCGTCGGCGGCGGCGTCGTCGGCTGCGCCGTCGCCTGCGAGCTGGCCGGGCACGGCGCTTCCGTGATCCTGCTCGAGCGCGAGCGCGTCGGGTCTGGCGCGTCCAGCGCCGCCGCCGGCATGCTCGCGCCGCAGAGCGAGGCCCATCCTCCTGAGGAGTGGCAGCAGCTCCTGCTGGCGGCGCGCGCCGAGCATGAGCCGCTGGCTGCCCGTCTCCGCGAGGAGACCGGCGTCGACGTCGGCTACCGCCGCGACGGTGTCCTGCGCATCGCCTGCACCGAAGCCGAGCGGCGCGAGCTCCAGGAGCGCGCCGCGTCGCAGCGGGCAGACGGCCTCGCCGCCGAGTGGCTCGAGCCCGAGGACGCCGTTCGCCTCGAGCCCGCTCTCTCGCCGGAAATCGCCGGCGCGCTGTGGCTCCCCGAGGAGTCGCAGGTGCACAGCCCTCGACTGGTCCAGGCCCTGGCGCTGCTCGCAACGCGCCTTGGCGTAGATGTCCGCGAGGGCGCGCCCGTGCTTGGCGTCGCGAGCCAGGCCGTCATCATCCCGAATGAACGCCTCTCCGCCGGCGTGGTGGTCCTCGCCGGCGGCGTCTGGACGGCCGCCATCGAAGGCGTGTCCCTCCCGCTGCAGCCCGTCAAAGGCCAGATCGTGAGCGCCGCGGCCACCGCGGCCGCGCCCCGCCACATGATCTGGGGGCCAGGCGCCTACCTTACGCCCAAAGCCGATGGCCAGCTGCTGATCGGCGCAACCGAGGAGCCTGGCAACTTCGACACCCGCCCCACGCTCAGCGCCCTGTCCGGGTTGATCGCCAGGGGCGCCCAGCTCGTGCCCTCGCTCGCCGGCTTGCCCCTGAACACCGCCTGGGCCGGGCTGCGCCCCGCTCTGCCTGACCGCCTGCCTGCTATCGGCCGCCTCGCCGATGCCCTCTTCGCAGCCACCGGCCACTTCCGCAACGGCATCCTGCTCGGCCCGCTCACGGGCAAGCTCATCGCCCGCCTGGTCCTGGGCGAAGACCCGGGTGTGGATCTGCGCCTCTACTCGCCGGACCGCTTCGCGCGTGAGCCGGCGCTCGCCTAAGCCGTCGTCGGCGGTGCGGTGAACAGGAAGTACAGCAGCAGCCCGTAGACGGCCGTCATGGCCACCGCGTCGAGGTTGCTGAGCGTGTGGTCGTCCTCCAGGTACTGCAGCAGCACGTAGATCAATGGGAACAGCAGGATCATCAGCATGACCGTGCTGGTGTTGATCGGCAGCGCGTACGCCGGGTTGCCCGTCACCGCCCCGAAGATGGCGATGAAGATCAGGCAGAACGGCAGGAGCAGGAAGAGCACCTGGGACATGCCGCCGAACGTGTTCGACAGTGCGATCCCTAGCTCGCCTCGACGGTGTGCCTTGTAGACGATGATGTACTCCGATACCCCGGCGAAAAACGCCAGCGCCGAGGCGGTCGGGATGGGCGGCATGCCAAGGTTGTTCAGGGCGATGTCGGCGAACGCGCCAATGGCCTCGCCGCCGAAGTACGAACCCAGCGCGCCGACGGCCATTAGGATGATGATCCCGGTCCACGACGGGTTGTGGCCCACTTCGTCGGGATCTGGTGGATGGGCCGGGTGGTCGTGCTCGTCGCCCTCGGCGTAGTACTTGATGAGAGCGTGGGTGTAGTACCCGTAGATCACAATCAGGAAGCCGCCCAGCAGGTAGAGGTCGACGCCCGTGAGCGTCGTCTTGTGGGTCTCGGCGCGCAGGGCCAGCATCACGATGCCCACGATCAGGGTGATGCCGCCACCGGCCACCAGCACCTCGCTCCCCGCTTTGGACAGCGAAGGCGGCATCAGGAACTTGCCCTTGCTGTCCTTTGGCAGGAAGAACGAGTAGATGCTGAAGATGATGCCGTTGTTGTAGATGGTGATGATGGTCGTGATGAACGCGGCCAGCGGATCGACCTGGACCAGGAAGATCACCACCACGAACTCGGGCAGGGTCGCCACGATCGAGCCCACCGTGCCCGACAGGAAGCCGTCCCAGTGGAAGCGCGCGCCGATGCGCTCCACGCTCTGAACGAACGCCTCGCACGCGCCCTGGATGATGGCCAGGCCGGCCAGCAGCTCGAGGCCGGCCAGCGTCGTATCGGGCAGCTCGAGCAGGCCGGCGTGCTCGTTCACGAACAGCAGCATCCACAGGATGAAGCCGCCAAGCGCGATCGCCTGCCAGGGCGCCAGGCCGGTGTGCTGCGCCGCCTTGATGCGTTCGGCCCGCGCCTTGGCCCGCGAGACTATCGCCGGGTGCTCGAAATCGGCCTCTGCTTGCATGGCGGCATTCTGGCTGACTTGCCTCAGCCTATGCAAGCTGCTAGTAAAACCGGCCCATTGAGCAGGCTACAATGGCCCAACCTATGAGCGCGAGCGAGGTCGAGCAGCTCGACCAGTGGCTGGCCGAGCGCCACATGCAGGGCCACTGGAAGCACATGGCCCGGCCGGCCCAGCCCGAACCCTACCTATGGCGCTGGGAGGACATCTACGCCGGCCTGATGAGGGCCACCGAGGTCGTGCCCATGAGCGACACGCCCCGGCGCACGATCCAGCTCAAGAATCCCAGCCTGGGCGACCGCATGACCAACACCATCCACATCTCCGTCCAGTGCGTCATGCCCGGCGAGGTGGCCACCGCCCATCGCCACAACGCCGCCGCCATCCGCTTCGTGGTCAAGGGCGTCGAAGGCGCCTTCACCGTCGTGGAAGGCGAACCTATCCCCATGCTCGAAGGAGACCTCATCACCACCCCCAACTGGACCTGGCACGACCACTACAACGAGGGCGATGAGCCGGTCATCTGGCTGGATGGCCTGGATATCCGCCTGGTCAGCCTGGCCAAGATGTTTCAGGAGCCCTTCTCGGAGGAGCGGCAGCCTATCCTCAAGCCGGCCGGCTTCTCAGGGCAGACGCTGGGCCACGTGCGGCCGGCGTTCCTCAAGAGCGAGCACCGCACTCCGCCTTTTCGCTACGCCTGGGCTGATACCCAGTCCACCCTCGAAGCGCTCAAATCCGCCGAGCTCGAAGATCCCTGCGACGGCGTCTATCTGACGTACAGCCATCCCGTCGACGGCGGGCCCACTCTACCGACGTTCGCCTGCGACCTCCAGCTGCTGCGCCCCCGCCGGGGCCTCAAAGCCCACCGCCACACCTGCACGACCATCTACCACGCCTTCCGCGGCGATGGGGTCACCGAGGTCGAGGGTCGGCGCTTGGAATGGCAGCAGGGTGACATCTTCGTCGTCCCGCCCTGGACCTGGCACAAGCACCAGAACACCTCCAGCGGCGACAGCATCCTGTTCGCCATGACCGATCGCCCGGCCATTGAGGCCCTGGACATCTACCGCGAGGAAGTCGAGGCCGGCTGACGCGCCCCCGCCAGCAGCCGGACCACGTTGTGCATGATCAGCAGCCCCGCGTCCCCATCCAGCGTCAGGATCGACTCCGGATGGAACTGGACCGCCGCGATCGGCAGCTCGCGATGCTCGATGGCCATGATGATGCCGTCGTCGCTTATGGCCGTCTCCTCGAGATCGCGCGGCAGCGTCTTCCGGCTGGCGTACAGCGAGTGGTAGCGCCCGGCCCGCAGCTCGTTCGGTAAGCCCTCGAAGATGCGCCCGCCGAGCACGCGGATCCGCGACGGCTTGCCGTGCACCGGCTCCGGCAGCAGGCCGAGCGCTCCCCCGAAGTACTCCACGATGCCCTGCAGCCCAAGGCAAACCCCGAACAGCGGGATCGCCCGCTCCAGCACGGTTCGGATCGTTCCGGCGAGGTCGAAGTCGGATGGACGGCCGGGCCCGGGCGAGAGCACCACCAGATCTGGCCGCCGGCTGGCCAGCTCGGCCTGTACGGCCTCGCCGAACCGGAGCGTGACGACCTCCGCCCCGGTCTGCCGCAGGTAGTTGGCCAGTGTGTGAACGAACGAATCCTGGTGGTCCACCAGCAGGATTCGCTTGCCTGCTCCCGGATGGCCATTCTCCCTACGGTCGCTTACCGGGGCGCTATCCGGCTGCCGGATAACGTCCAGGAAGGCCGAGGCCTTGAGGCGCGTCTCGGCCTCCTCGGCTTCAGGGTTGGAGTCGTAGAGGAGCGTCGCCCCGACTCGGACCTTGGCCACGCCGTCCTTGACGTGGATGGTCCGCAAGGTCAGGCCCGTGTTGAGGTTCCCGTTGAAGTTCACCACGCCCACTGCGCCGCCGTACCAGGCGCGCGCCGACTTCTCGTGGTCCTCCAGGAACTGCATCGCCCAGGCTTTGGGCGCGCCGGTCACCGTCACCGCCCAGGCGTGTGCCAGGAACGCGTCCAGCGCGTCGAATTCCGGCCGCAGCTCGCCCTCGACGTGATCCACGGTGTGGATCAGCCGCGAGTACATCTCGATCTGCCGGCGGCCAATCACCCGCACGCTGCCCGGCTCGCAGATGCGCGACTTGTCATTGCGGTCCACGTCGGTGCACATGGTTAGCTCGGACTCGTCTTTGGCCGAGTTCAGCAGCTCTTGGATGCGTTTGGCGTCCTCGATCGCGTCGGCTCCGCGGGCGATGGTGCCCGAGATGGGGCAGGTCTCCACGCGGCGGCCCTCGACGCGTACGTACATCTCCGGTGATGCGCCGACGAGGTACTCGGCCTCGCCCAGGTTCATCAGGAACCCGTAGGGTGCCGGGTTACGGCGGCGAAGCCGCCTGAACAGCTCCGCCGGCGAGGCCCGGCAAGGCTCGAAGAAGGTCTGGCCGGGCACGACCTCGAACAGGTCGCCGCGCCGGAACGCTTCTTTGGCCAGCTCCACCCCTGCGGCGTACTCGCCTGGAGCGTGGTCCACGGCTGGCCGGGCGGGCGGCGCAGGCTGGTAGGGCCGCGACTCGCCCTCACGCGGCAGCCTCATCGTGGAGCGGCCGCCGGCCTCGAACTCGTAGCGGCGGCGCTCCGCGATCTGGCGCTGGTGATCGACGATTAGCAGCTCGTCGGGCAGGTACAGCACCAGGTCACGTTGGCCGGCCGGCCGCGGCAGCCGCTTGCGGATGGGTTCGAACTGGAAGGCCAGGTCGTAGCCGAAGGCGCCGTACAGCCCCAGGTGCGGGTCGGACTCGCTGGCGAACAGGTCCACCAGCGCCCGGACCACGGTGAACGCCGACGGCTGCTTGCTTCGCTCTTCCTCAAAGAAGCGATCGGGGCTAGGCTCTACGCGGCCCAGGATTGTCTCATCCTGAGGGCTCGCGGCGACGAACGATCTTGCCGCGAGCGTCTTCTCAATCGCCCCCAGCAGCGCCTGCCCCCGCTTATTGAGCGCCGCGATCTCGAACGCCAGCCCCCGAAACGTCACCCGCAGCGGCGGATCCACGAAGCCCATGTCCCAGCGCGTGTAGCGCCCCGGATACTCGTAGCTCGACGTCAGCACCACGCCCTGCCGGCTGTCGAGCGCGTCCACCAGTGGCTCGATGGCGCCCTCGTGCGGCAGCCGGTCGATGGCGCGGTGGACCGTCACGCCGCCCTCGGTGTGGTAGACGCTCTCTTCTTCCATCAAACTCCTCGCTCCGAGGAGCCGCTCAGGGGGCTGCGCCGAAACAGCGGAGCCGCCCCATCTGAGGCGGCTCCGTCGATTCCCTGATTTACCTTGCGAACGACGCGTTGGGCCGCCTAACTGGGCGGCCACCACCAGTACTGGCTTGCAAGCCGTTCGCGCATCGCGCATCAGTGTACCATCTTGGCCCACGATGAAACGGTTCCTTCCTGTGTTCCTCGTCTTGCTGGCGTCGTGCGGCGGCGCCGCCGCTCCCGCCCCGAGCCCCGCCGCGCCGAAGCCAAGCGCCGCCGGCGCCAAGCCGGCCGCAAGCGCCACCGAGCAGCTCATCCCCATGAAGTTCTCCAACGTTGGCGTGAGTGGCGGCGTGCAGCCGCTGTGGATTGCCCTCGACGGCGGCTACTTCCGCAAGAACGGCCTGGATGTGGCGGCCGATTCCCTGACCACCAGCAGCTCGGCCACCGTGGCCGCGCTCGTCTCAGGCCAGATCCAGGTCGCCTGGACCGACGGCACCAGCGCTGTCAACGCCAACGCCGGCGGCGCCGACCTCAAGGTCGTGTCCACGATTCACCCCGGCTACAGCTACCTCATCATGGCCGCGCCCGAGATCAAGAGGCCCGAAGACCTCAAGGGCCAGAAGATCGCCGTCAGCAGCCTCACCGGCACCGATGCCGTCGCCACCAAGCTCGCGCTCACGAAGCTGGGCATCGACTGGCAGAAGGACGTAGCCCTGGTGGCCACCGGCGATAACGCCAGCCGCACCGCTGCCCTGCTTGGTGGTTCCGTGCAGGCGACCCTCCAGGAGCCGCCCGGAACCCTGGTCCTGGAGGACAAGGGTTTCCATCCCGTCGCCGATCTCACGCCCATGAATCTGCCCTCGGTCAACGCCTCGCTCATCGTGAGCGGCAGTTACCTCGCCCAGAACCGGCCGGCCGTCCAGAAGTTCGTCGATTCCATCGTCGAAGCCAATGCCCGGCTCAGGAAGGACAAGCCCTATGCCGTGAGCCTGCTGAAGAAATACTTCAAGAGCGACGACGATCGGGTCATGGGCATCGTCTACGACCACTACCTGCCCAACACGCCCGTGCTGCCGTTCCCCAAGGCGGAGCTGTTCACGGCCGCCGTCGAGGAGCTGAGCCGGGAGAACCCCAAGCTGAAGCAGATCGACCTTAAGCAGGTAGTCGACGCCTCGTTCGTGCAGAGCGCCGCCGACCGCAAGCTGGATCAGACGTAAGAAGCGGCGCGAAGCTCCGCCAGCGCCTCCGCCGCCGTCATCAGCCGCGCGAAGGCCTTTTGCCAGGTGCTCAGGAACGCCTTGCGGACCTCCTGCTCGCTCACCGCGCCCCAGCCCTGGTCGACCACCGGACGCGCCGCACAGCAGTCGTGGAGCGCCACCACCTTGAAGCCGAGGTTGGAGGCCTCGCGGATGGTCGTGTCGCAGCCGAACTGGAGCGTTGTGCCGGCCACCAGCAGTGTGTCACGGCCGCGGTTGCGAACGTATTCCACCACCGGGGTGCCGCTGATGCAGCCGGACATCCAGCGCTTCACGAACACGAAGTCGTTGGGATGCTCACCGAAGCGGTCGGCCTTGCGGCACAGCATGGGGTCGGCGATCGCTTCGGGCGGCAGCTCCTGCCGGACCACCGCCTTTTCCACGATGTTCTCCGAGCCGATCAGCGCGAACACCGTCGGGATGTTCTGCGAACGGCAGAACTCCATCAGCGGAAGAAGCCGGTCCAGCGCCTCCAGCGCCTCAGGCGCGAAAAACGGTGACGACGGCTCCACCATCCGCTGCTCCATGTCATTGACGATGAGCGCGCAGCGGTCCGGGATCAGCTCAACGTGCGGCATCGGCCCTAGCGAAGGTAGCCACGTTCGCGCCAGAACCGCTCGGCCGCCGGATGCAGCGGCACGTCCAGCGGTCCCTCCGGTGTGTCGTAGCACATCCGCTCCAGCGGCAGTGGCGGCGGCCCCTGATAGGGAATACGGTCCTTGCGTGCCTCCAGCCCCGCGCAGATCGCCGTCACCAGGTCATCGGGCGTGCGCTCGTGGCAGAACACCGGCCAGCCGCTGAAATCGAGCGTCAGGACGTCCGCGGGCAGGCCCGGATAGTCCTTGGCCTCAATGATTCCGCGCCGGTAGCCCATCTCCTCCAGCTTGCGGACGGTGGCTTCACGCAGCGGCAGCACGCGCATGCCACACTTCACCGCCATCGGCACGCCTCGCCCAACGGCCTCGTCGAAGTTGGCGTTCACCTCGCCCGTCTCATAGCTTCGGACCCGTTCCGGCACGTCGGGCATGCCGTGCTGGTACACGAACTGCCCGCCCCAGCTCTCGAACTCCGCCACCGAGAAGCCGGCCGCCTCCATGATGTGCTCCAGCATGAAGTGCACGGAATGGTCGCGCTGGCCCCGCACCGAGACCCGCAGCGGGACGCGCTGCTCACCGATCTGCTCGAAATCCTCCAGCCCGGTATCCGGCGCCACGGCGAACATGTACTGGTCGTAGGACGGGACGACGGTGATGACCCGCACGGGCTGCGGCTCTTTCCAGGGCCCCTTGCCCCGATGGGCCAGGGTCAGCGGGCCCGAAGGATTCACGATGGCTAGGTCCGCCTCGCCCCTGAGGACGGCGTCGATGCCGCCGGGGGTGTCGCTGGCGAACAGGCGCGCGTTCCAGTCGTTCTCTTCGCCCTGCGGGCGGATGTAGACCATGGCCTGGCGCCACGGTTTATCCCGCAGCTGCACGAGCTCGGAGGCGACTTCCAGGACCAGCATCGATCGGGTAGTGACGGGTTCCGCGTGCCGCGGACTGGTTCTCTCTGCCAAAGCGCAGCAATCGTACTCGACCGCCGGCAGCCGTCTACTCGCTGAAGCCGGGCGGGCGCAGGTCCTCGCGCATGCGCTTGAGCTGCTCGCGGTGGACCTCGGCCAGCCTCCGCAGCAGCGATTCCCCGGCCTCGGTCAGGCGAACGTTCACTTGACGGCGGTCGTGCCGGTCCTGCTCGCGGCGCACCAGCCCGCGCTCCTCGGTGCGGTCGATCAATCCCACCGTGCTGTGATGGTCCAGCTGCATCCGCTCGGCGAGCTCGGTGATGTTGGCGTGCTCGCGCCCCGGATAGCCCTTGATGGCCAGCATCAGCTGGTACTGCTGCGGCGTAACGCCAGCCTTACGTGCCGCCTCTTCGCTGAACCGGAGGAACCGCCGGATCGCATAGCGGTATTCCGCCATAGCCTCGAAATCGGGCTTGCTGACCCTCTCACTGGCCACTTGGTGACGGCAATGGTAGCAACGCTATCCTGAACCCAGGAGACAAGCATGACCGCAGCCGCGATCACCAGGGGCGCGAACTGGCAAGAGGCTCTCGAGCGAGCCATCGAGGAAACCGGCATCGAACCCGGAGCGAGCGCCGACCTCGCGCTGTTCTTCGCCAGCGCCGACTACGGCGAGCACCTCGAGGCCATGGTGCGGCGTGTCCAGAGCGCATCCGGGGCTGGCTTGCTGGCCGGCTGCAGCGGCCAGGGCATCATCGGCCCGGAGCGCGAAATCGAGGGCGAGCCGGCCGTCTCCCTGATGACGCTGCCCTTGCCCGGCGCCACCCTGCGCGGCTGTCACATCAGCCAGGAGCACGTCGCCCAATTCGGTTCACCCGACGACTGGCACCGCCACACCGGCGTGTCGCCCGACGAGGTCAACGGCTGGGTGATCTTCGCCGACCCCTTTCACCTGGACGTCGAGACTCTGCTCGACAGCTTCAGCGCCGCCTACCCGGGCTTGCCGGTCATCGGCGGATTGGCTTCAGCGGCCGCGCATCCGCATCAGACGTTCGTGTTCTTAAACAGCGAGGTCCATGGCCAGGGCGCGGTGGCCGTGGCCATCGGCGGGGCGTACACCATTAAGACCGTCGTCTCGCAGGGCTGCGATCCCATTGGCGAGCCGTGGATCATCACCTCGGCCAACGGCTCCATCATCGAGACCATCTCCCAGCGGCCGGCCTACCAGGTTCTGCTAGAGACGCTGCAGGCGCTGCCCCCGGATGTGCAGCAGCGCGCCACCCGTAACCTGCTGGTCGGGCTGGCCATGGACGAGTACAAGGAGGCGTTCGGCCGGGGCGATTTCCTCATCCGCGGCCTCATGGGCGCTGATCCCAAGAGCGGCGCGATCGCCATCGGCGCACATCCTCGCATTGGCCAGACGATCCAGTTCCAGATCCGGGACGCCAAGGCCGCCGACGAAGACTTGCGTCAGTTGCTGAGCGAGGCCCGTGACACGCTGGGCCAGACGCGTCCGGTTGGCGCGGTGCTGTGCTCCTGCAATGGTCGCGGCGAGGGCCTGTTCGGCTTTCCGGACCACGACGCGCGCACCGTGGCCCAGCAGCTCGGGCCGGTGCCGGTGGCCGGCTTCTTCTGCAACGGCGAGATCGGCCCCGTGGGCAAGAACGTGTTCCTGCACGGCTTCACCGCCAGCCTGGGGCTCATCGTCCCGAAAGAGCCCGCCGCCCAGTAAACAGCGTCACCGCCCCCAGGCTCATTGGCCGAGCATCGGTATGCTCGAAGCCCGCCCGCCCGAGAATGCGACGCATCTCCTCCGCCGGCGGGATCTGGGCCAATGAGGAAGCCAGGTACTGGTAGGCACCGCGCCTGCCGGCCAGGGCGCCCAGGGCCGGCGCGGCGAGCCGGAAGTACACGTCGAAAGCTGGCCGCAGCCAGCTCCTTGGCTCGGTGGCGTCGAGGAGCGCGATGCGCCCGCCCGGCGCCATGACCCGCGCCAGCTCGCGCATGGCGCCTTCGAGGTCCTGCAGGTTGCGCAGCACGAAGCCGCTCACCGCCCCCTGGAACAGCCCGCTCCGAAACGGCAGCCGAAAAGCGCTCCCGCGGACCAGGGCCACGTCCTCGCCGAACCTCGCCCTCGCCCGCGCCAGCATTGCCGCGCTCAGATCAATTCCGACCACCTGCCCGCGCCCCGCACGAGACGCGGAAACGCCCATCCGGGCGTGCACCAGCCCGGCTAAATCCCCCGTGCCGACGCCCAAATCGAGCACTCGGTCACCGGGTTCGGGGTGGATCGCCCGGACCGTCGCCCGCCGCCAGGCGCGGTCTTGTCCCAGCGAAATGAGCCGGTTGAGCGCGTCGTAGCGGTCGACGATGCCGTCGAACATCGCCTCGACGCGCTGCTCATCCGGCGCGCGCCGCCAGGTCCCGCTCAGGCGGCCGCTCGGACCCTCGCTGCCGTGCCCCGCAGTATCTGCCCCGGCAGGTCGCCGCTGTGGCGGCCCCCTTCATAAATGACGCGCCCGTTCACGATCGTGTAGTGCAGGCCCTCCGAGCGCTGGATGAGCCGCTTGGTGCTGGCCGGGTAGTCCTCCACCCATTCCGGCTCCAGTGGCCGCACTGTCTCCGGATCGAAGATCGTCACGTCCGCGGCGTGGCCCGGCCGCAGCAGCCCCCGGCCGCTGAGCTGGTACACCGACGCCACCTGGAAGGTGAGCTTGTGAACCGCCTGCTCCAGCGGCATGACCTGCCGCTCGCGCACCCACAGCCCAAGCAGCGTGGTGCTGTAGCCGAACGTGGCTCCGAACTGCACGTGAGCCCCCGCGTCCGAGATGCCGACGAGCACGTACGGGCTGCTCAAGATGTGGCCCACTGCCTCGGGATCGCCGCCGGTATTGGCGCTCTCGAACGTTGTTTCCAGATCCTCCTCGAGAGACAGGTCGAGGAAGGCATCCAGGCCGTCCTGGCCGCGCAGGGCCGCCAGCTCGGCCACGCTCTTTCCCTCGAAGCGCTCGTCGCGCGTCTTGACGATCTTCACCAGGTCCCACCGTTTGTGGAAGTTCGTGGGCCGGGGATCCTCGAGCTCCGCCCGCAGCTTGGCCCGCGTCTCGGGCGAGGCGAACGCCTCTTTTCTGGGCGCTTCCGGCAGGAACATCAGCGTCTTCCAGGTGGGGAATTCGTCGAACACCTGTGCCTTCTTGAGGTTCCATTGCCGGATGAGCGGCATCGTCATGGCCAGGCCGTAGGTCTGGAGCCCCCTGGCGAAGATGGGTGCCAGGCCGTCGAGCTGCTCCCGCCATAAATCGGGTGCGATCCAGCGGTGCTGGATGCTTTGCCACGTCACCGGCCGCCCCGTGCGTTCGGCCAGCTGCTCGTACCAGGGCAGGTGCTCCGTGCTTGCCAAGCCGAGAATGGTCTGGATGACGCCGCTGTTCAGCTCGCCAAGAACGTCGCACAGGGCGAACAGCTCCTCGTCCCCGGCCAGCCGGCTGGCGACGGGCTTGCCGTCCTCGCGCATGTGACGGGGGTTGCGGTTGGTCGAGAAGCCCAGCGCGCCCGCTTCCATGCCGTCGCGGACCAGCGCCCGCATCTGCTCGATCTCGGACGGCGTGGCGGCGCGCTCAGCCGCCTCCTCGCCCATGACCCGGTGGCGCACGGCGATGTGCCCGATCTGCGCGCCGACGTTCACCCCGACCCGGCCTTCAAGCGCATCCAGGTAGTCGCCGAATGACCGCCAGCGCCACTCCACGCCCTGCTCCAACGCTGTGCGCGGGATGGCTTCGACGCGCACGAAGCTCTGGACCAGGCTTTCCTCGCCGCCGGGGCCGACCGGCGCCAGCGCCAGCCCGCAGTTGCCGGCGATCACGCTGGTGACGCCGTGCTCCGGAGCCGACGTGCCGTAGGGGTCCCACAGCAGCTGCGCATCCAGGTGGGTGTGATGGTCGATAAATCCCGGCGCCACTACAAGCCCGTCGGCCTCGATGGTGCGCGCGGCGCTGCCCCTCAGCCGCCCGATGTCGGCGACTTTGCCGTCGTTGACGCCTACGTCCGCCCTATAGCCGGGCAGCCCCGACCCATCGACGACGAGTCCGCCTTTGATGAGAAGGTCGTATTCCATTGCCGCTCAGTCTAAGTCAAGCCCTGTCATCCGGGCCGAACCTCACGACCTCAACCGATATCGCTGGATCTTTCCCGTCGCCGTCTTCGGCAGCTCATCCACGAAATCGATCCAGCGCGGGTACTTGTACGGCGCAATCCGATCCTTCACAAAGCCTTGGAGCTCCTCGGCTGTTGCCCGAGCCCCCGGCTTCAGGACGACGAACGCCCGCGGCTTTACCAGCTCGTCCTTGTCCCGATGGCCGACCACCGCGCACTCCAGCACCGCTTCATGGGCGATCAGCGCCGACTCGACTTCCACTGGCGAGACCCAGATGCCGCCTACCTTGAGCATGTCGTCCGAACGGCCCTGCATGTAGAAGTAGCCGTCGGCGTCCACCGTGTACTTGTCCCCGGTGCGGATCCAGTGCCCGCTGATGGCGTCCTTCGTCCGCTCGTGCTTATTCCAGTAGTAGGCGCAGGTGCTGTCGCCCTTGACCCACAGATTGCCGGCCTCGTCGCCGGCTGCCGGCTGCCCGTCGTCGTCCAGCAGCTTGGCCTCGTATCCGGGTACGAGCTGCCCGCTCGAGCCCGGGCGCACCTTGCCGGCGCGGTTGGAGATGAAAATGTGCAGCACCTCGGTCGAGCCAATCCCGTCCAGGATTTCGTGGCCGAAGCGCTCTTTCCAGCGCTCGTAGATGGCCGCCGGCAGCGCCTCGCCTGCGCTCGCCGCCAGGCGGATGCTGGACAGGTCCGGCGTGCGCTCGTCGGCCGCGCTGAGCATCGCCGCGAACGCCGTGGGTACCCCGAAGAACAGCGTCGGCCGCTCGCGCTCGATCACGTCGAAGACGCTGGCCGGGTCGGGCCGGCCGGGGTGCAAGATGCTGGTTGCGCCGACGCGGAACGGGAACGTTAGGGCGTTGCCCAGCCCGTAAGCGAAGAACAACTTGGCCACCGAGAACACGCGGTCCTCGGGCGTGATGCCCAGCACTTCTCTGGCATACGTATCGGTGGTGTAGATGGCGTCGTGCTGGAGGTGGACCGCGCCCTTGGGGAAGCCCGTCGTACCCGAGCTGTAAAGCCAGAAGCACACGTCGTCCTTGCACGTTGGCGCCACCTCGCACTCGGGGTCGGCCGTCCTCAGCAGGTCCTCCAGTTGTGGGCCAGTGGGGATGATGTGCTCCACGAATCGCAGCTTGTCCCGCACCGGTTCGATCTGCCCCAGCAGCGGCTCGCTCACGATCGCCGCTACCGCCCGGCTGTCATTCAAGAAGTACTCGTAATCCTGGGGCTTCATGTTCGTGTTCACCGGGATGGGCACCGCCCCAATCCGGATCGCCCCGAGGAAGCTGGCGACGAACTCCGGCCCGTCGAGCATCAGCAGCAGGACGCGGTTCTCCATCCGCACGCCCAGGCCGCGCAGCGCGTTCCCCATACGGCCGGTCATCTCGGCCATCTGCCGGTAGGTGTACGACTGCCCCTCGCAGCGGATGGCTACCTTATCCGGGTTGCGCCGCACGTTCTCGTCGATGAACGTCTGGCTGGCGTTGTAGTCGTCAGGCAGCTGCGGGATCATGGCCCGCAGTGTACTGCGAGTCGAGCGCCCTCATGTGCCCACCTCACTAGGGTCGAAGCCCTCCGGCGAGCTGGAGGAAGCTCGCGCGTAGAGATACAGCCTGGCCGAAGCTCTGGACGGACGCCTATCGTGCCGCCTTCGCCCTCTCGGCCGGCTGCAGCCTTGCGACCACGGATGCGTCCTTCAGACAATGCCGGACCTGGACGTCCTGGTGCTCGGCGCTTAGGGCCCGCGGCCGAAGCAAATCGCGCCCGGTAGCTGATTACCGCTCGTCGAGTCGCGGTGGCGCCATGCCGTACATCTCGGCGGAGCGGTCCACCAGCGTATCCCGGTTGGCTTCCAGCCAGCGCTCCGCGTCGATGGCCGCCTTACACCCATCCCCCGCGGCCGTGACCGCCTGGCGGTACACGTGATCGCGTACGTCGCCGGCGGCGAACACGCCAGGGATATTGGTAATCGTCGACGCCGGGTCCGGCATGGCGATGTAACCCTTCGGATCCAGGTCGATCTGCCCCTCGAACAGCTTGGTGTTCGGCTGGTGGCCGATCGCCACGAACGCCCCACCGTAGGCCTTCACCAGCTCCTCGCCCGTCACGGTGTTGCGCAGCCGCAGCGCCTCCAGCTTGCCGTTTCCCACGAACTCCACCACCTCGGTGTTCCACGTGAAGCGGATCTTCGGATTGTCGAACGCCCGCTGCTGCATCGCTTTCGATGCCCGCAGCGTGTCGCGCCGGTGAATGACCTCTACGGAGCTGGCGAAGCGCGTCAGGAATGTCGCCTCCTCGAGTGCCGTGTCCCCGCCGCCGATGACCGCCAGCTCGCGGCCCTTGAAGAAGAAGCCGTCGCATGTCGCGCAGCCCGAGACGCCGTGCCCCGTGAGCTTCTCCTCGCCCGGCACGCCCAGCCATTTGGCCGAGGCGCCGGTCGCGATGATCACCGTCTTGGACCGGTAGGTCTTGCCGGCCGCCTCGACTACGAACGGGTGCTGTTTGAAGTCGACGCGGTCGACGTCCACCGCCAGCACCTCGGTCCCGAAGCGCTCGGCCTGGCGCTTGAAGATATCCATCAGCTCCGGGCCGAGAATGCCGTCCACGAAGCCGGGGTAATTCTCGACGTCCGTTGTGATCATCAGCTGCCCGCCGGAGAGATAGCCGGCCAGGACCAGCGGCTTGAGATTGGCGCGCGAGGTGTACAGCGCCGCCGTATAGCCGGCCGGGCCGGAGCCAATGATGATGACCTCTCGAACGTCTTCGTCCATTACTACACTTTCTATAGCACTTAGGGAATCAAGCTCCAAATAGATTCTACGGATGGTCCGCGCAGGCAGAAGGGCCGCTTCCCGAATCCGGGAAGCGGCCCTTTGCGGGGAGGGGGATAACTTACGCTGCTGCGCTGGCCGCGGGCTTGGGCGAGGCCGAAGGGGCGCCCGAGCGCGCCGGCCGTTCGCCGAAGCGGCGCGGGCCGGCGAACTGGCCGGAGCTGATCCGGCTCAGGATGTCGTTCTCCTGCTGCTGGGTGAGCCGGCCGTTGGCCACAGCCTGGTCGAGCTGCGGCTTGACCGCGTTAGTCATGGCCGAGGTCACCTTCGACAGGTCGACGTTCTGCGCCTTCGCGATGTCGGCCAGGCTCTTACCCTGCCGCAGCTGTGACATCAGCTCGCCGGGCTGCATGTTCAGCGCCTGAGCGGCCGCGTTCAGCGCCTGGCCGGGGCCGAACGCCCCGCGCGGGCCATGTCCCGGTCCGCCAGCGCCGAAGCCGAACGGGCCAATGCCCTGGCCGCTGTCGATGCGCTGGTTGATCCGGTTGGCCTGATCCTGGGTGATCCGGCCGGCGTTCAGCGCGTCATTGACCGAGTCATGAGCCGCTTGCTTGAAGGCGTTCTGCAGCTGGTCCACACTGACGTTCAAGCGCTGCGCCAGGTGCTGAAGGAAGCCCTGCCGGTCGAAGCCGGGTCGCGCGTTTGGCTTACCAGCCGCCGATCCTGCCGGCTTGGCCGAGGCTGCCGCTGAGGCCGAGGGCGAAGGCGATGCCGATGAGGATGCGGACTGCGCCAGGGCAGTCCCGCCATAGATTCCACCGGCGAGCAGAACCGCCGCGGCCCCGCTGCCGATTACCCATTTCTTGTTGAGTGCCATGACACGAGTGTGCGCCCCCTCGCTTAACGTTTGCTGAGAGCCGGCTAAATCAGCTTTAAGAAACATCGCTACACTTTGCCCAAGAGGGGAGTAGCCCTAAGGACCCTTCTGGTCCGGCCGGGAGCGCTCGTCAAGACGGCTCGCCGCGGGTGGGTCCGGGCGCCCGACCCGCCGCGACGGCGGGTGGCAAGACCTCGCAAATTATGCGGAGCCGTATCGCGGCGCCGGGAAGCGAGGTGTTGCCATCTGCATTTGGCCGATTCTTCGGAGCCGCCGCCTGGCGATCTGGCCCGTCGGCCGCCCACCCGCGTGGTTCTCCGCCGCTGCGCTGACCGTCGCCGTTGCGGCAGCCGTTGCCATGGTGTTGAGCTGGTTGAGCATGGCGGTTCGCTTTGTCGACTGACGCCGTGCTGGCCGTCGCCGGCGCTAGCTTCGATCGCTTCGGCTACGCCATCACCTTCACCGGCGCGCTGCTCGAGAACACCGTTCTGCTGGGCATGTTCCTGCCAGGGGCCGCCTTCCTTCTGCTGGCCGGGGCCTACGCACGCGAGGGCCTGTTGCTCTGGCCGGCTGTGCTGGCGCTCGGCTGGGCCGGCATGGTGTTGGGCAATGTCTTCAATTTCTGGCTCGGCCGCACCGCCGCGCTGCCGCTGCTGCGGCGGCACGACGTCCTGCGTTTCAACGACAACGCCGCCAAGGCCCGCCGGCTTCTCGACAGGCACGGCTTGTGGGCAGTGGCGCTCAGCCACGCCTTCGGCCCGATGCGCTGCTTCGTAGCCATCTCTGCCGGCGGCGCCGGCTTTTCGCTATGGCGCTTCGCCCTGTTCGAGGCCGCGGCCGCGCTGCTCTGGAACCTGGCCTTCTGCAGCCTGGGGTACTTCGCCGGCGCGCATCTGGATGCGATCCAGCGGATATTCCAGCAGCTCGGGCTGGCGACCCTCATCGCAATTGCAGCCGGGGCCGCCGTTTGGTGGGGGGTGCGCATCGCACGCCGGGAGGTTGTTCGGTGATCGCCGCCCTGCTGCTCGGCAGCGTGCTGCTTCTGGTGCTCGCGGCCGAGCTGTTCACCAACGCGGTCGAGTGGCTTGGCCGGCGTCTGAAGCTCAGCGATGGCGCCGTCGGCAGCGTCCTGGCCGCCGTCGGGACGGCGCTGCCGGAGACGCTCATTCCCCTGGTCGCCATCGTTCGGGGTGGGGAAGGCAGTCACGCCATCGGCATCGGCGCCATCCTGGGCGCCCCGTTCATGCTGGCCACGCTGGCACTCTTCCTGTCGGGGCTGGCGGCGGCGGCCTTCCGCGCCCATTGGGCTGCGCCGCTCAGGGCCGACGCGACCGTCGTCCGGCGCGACCTATTGTGGTTCATCGCCGTCTTCGCCGCCCTGCTTTCGGGGGCGCTGCTGCCTCACGGGTGGCCTCGTGCGCTGCTGGCGGCCGGGCTTCTGGCCGGCTATGGACTGTACGTTCGGCAGACGGTCGGCGGTCCCGCCGGCGAGCACGCAGAGCTCCGCCGGCTGTACTTTGGAGGGGCCCGTCCGAAGCTGCCGGTCATCCTTTTTCAGTTGGCACTCGCGCTGGCGCTCCTGATCGCTGGCGCCCACGTGTTCGTGGACGCCGTCAAGGAGCTGGCGCTGATGTGGGGCGTGCCGCTGCTGGCGCTGTCGCTGCTGATCGTGCCTGTGGCCACCGAGCTGCCGGAGAAGGTGAACAGCGTCCTCTGGATCCGGCGCGGCAAGGATACGCTCGCGCTGGGCAACATCACCGGGGCGATGGTCTTTCAGGCGGCCATCCCCGGAGCCGTAGGTCTGTTGCTGACCGACTGGGCGCTCGAGCCGCTGACCTGGCTCACCGCCGCCTTCGCCCTGGGCTCGGCGGGCGCGGTCTACATGTGGTTGGCGCTCAGCGGCAGGCTCCCGGCGGCGGCCCTACTGCCAGGCGGCGGCCTGTACGTAATCTACGCCGCCCTGGTGCTGCTGTGAACGACGCGTCGGCTGCATCAGCTTTGGGAAAGGACGTCGCGGGCGAGGCGGATGCCGCTGAACTGCCAGCGAGCGTCGGGCGGGAAGAAGTTGCGGTACGTGGCTCGGATGTGCGCGGCGGGCGTGGCGCACGAGCCGCCACGCAGCACATATTGGTTGCACATGAACTTCCCGTTGTATTCGCCCAGCGCACCAGACGCCGGGCGGTAGCCTGGATATGGCGCATAGGAGCTCCGCGTCCACTCCCACAGGTCACCGAACATCTGCGCCGGTCCGGCGCCGTCGGAGGGCGCGGCGGGCACCGGGTGGAAGTGCCCGTTCTCCAGGAAGTTGCCCGATCGGCTGGCGCTCTGAGCCGCCACCTCCCACTCGCCCTCAGTCGGCAGCCGTGCCTCGCGCCAGCGCGCGTAGGCGTCGGCTTCGTAGTAGCTGACGTGGCACACCGGCTCGGCCGGCTGGACCTCGCGCAGCCCGGACAGCGTCATCTGCCGCCACTGGGTGCCGTAACGCTCCCAATACAGCGGCGCACGCCAGCCTTGCTCTTGGACGGTTGCCCAGCCGGCGGAAAGCCACAGCTCGGGCCGCCGGTAGCCGCCGTCTTCCATGAACTCGATGTACTCACCATTGGTGACCAGGCGGGAGCCCAACTGAAACGGCTGCAGGAGCTCGCTGTGGCGGGGGCCCTCGTTGTCGAAGGCGAAGCCCTGGCCCTCGTGCCCGATTGGATAGACGCCGCCCTCATAGGGCAGCCATTCGAGCGCCACGGGCCGTTGCCGCTTCGGCGTCTCGGCCTCAACGTACACCGGGCGCAGGGGGTTCAGCCCCAGGACGTGCTTCATGTCAGTCAGGATGAGCTCCTGATGCTGCTGCTCGTGGTTAAGGCCCAGCGTCAGTCGCGGCCCAACCCAGCCCAGCTGGTCATTGCTGGCGCGCCGCAGGAGCTCTCCCATCAGCCGGTCGACGTAGGCGCGGTACTCGAAGACCTCCTTAACCGTGGGCCGCGACAGCAGCCCCCGCTGAGGCCGCGGATGCCGCTCGCCCACGGCTTCGTAGTACGAATTGAACAGGTAGCCGTATACGGTGTCCAGTGGTGCGTACGGTTGCTCTGCTTCGGCCACGATGAACGTCTCGAAGAACCAGCTGGTGTGGGCCAGGTGCCACTTCGTGGGGCTGCAATCGGGCATCGACTGAACGACATAGTCCTCCACCGCCAGGGGCTCGCACAGCTTTTCGGTAGCGCACCGAACTTCCTGGTAAGCGCGAGCCAGATATTCGCTCGAGGACGGCGCCCACGCGTGGTCGGCTGGCCGCCGGCCCGGGCCAGATGTTGTCATTGATCCAGCATACCGACAACCTGGCGGCGCGATGAATTACGATAATGCCGCTGGTGGCTGGCGCGACTCCGTGAGGACGAACTCCAGGCTGTCGGTCAGCGCCCGGCAGCTGGCCTCGATGATGTTCTCCGAGCTGCCGACGGTGGTCCAGCTGGTGCCGTCGGACTTCTCGGACTCGATCAGCACCCGCACCCGTGCGGCTGTGCCGTGCGAGCCTTCGAGCACGCGCACCTTGTAGTCGGCGAGGGAGATGTCGGCCAGCTCCGGATAGAAGTTGAGCAGCGCCTTGCGCATGGCCGCATCCAACGCGTTGACCGGGCCGTTGCCCTCGGCCGCCGTGTGGAACAGCTGGTCGCCCACCTTGACCTTGACTGTCGCCTCGGACCAGGGCGCGTCGCCATTGCGCCGCTGGGTGTTGGCCGAGAAGGCCACCAGCTCGAACGGCGCCGTGTAGCCCGGCTGCGAACGGCGCAGCAGCAGCTGGAAGGATGCCTCCGCGCCTTCGAATTGGTAGCCCTGGGCCTCCAGCTCCTTGATCTCCTCGACCACCGCCTGCGCCTGCTCGCGTCCGCCGTCCAGGTCCAGGCCATATTCGGCCGCCTTGTAGCTCACGTTGCCCCGTCCCGACAGCTCCGACACCAGCACCCGTTTCTCGTTGCCGACCAGCGCCGGGTTGACGTGCTGGTAGGCGTCGTCGCTCTTGAGGATCGCGCTCACGTGCAGGCCGGCTTTGTGGGCGAAGGCGCTGCGGCCTACGTAGGCCTGGTGTGAGTCCGGGGTGAGGTTGGCGATCTCGGCCACCGCGCGGGAGACCTCGGTCAGGCTGGCCAGCTGCTCGTCGCTGACCACCCGGTAACCCATCTTGAGCTGCAGGTTGGGCAGGATCGAGCAGAGGTTCGCGTTGCCGCAGCGCTCGCCGTAACCATTGACCGTGCCCTGCACGTGCGTTGCGCCGGCCTGGACCGCCGCCAGGCTGTTGGCCACCGCAAGCTCGCAGTCGTTGTGGCAGTGGATGCCGATGCGCGTATGAGGCACGGTATCAACCGCCTGGCGCACGATTTCGAAGATCTCGTGCGGCAGGCTGCCTCCGTTGGTGTCGCATAGGATGATGCAGTCCACGCCCGACGCCGCCGCTACGCGCAGGCACTGCTTCGAGTACTCCGCATCGGCCTTGAAGCCGTCGAAGAAGTGCTCGGCGTCATAGAACGCCTGCCGGCCCTTGCTCTTGAGGTAGGCGATCGACTCGCCCACCATCTCCAGGTTCTCGTCGGGCGTCGTGCCCAGCACGTCCTTTACTTGCCAGGCCGAGCTCTTGCCCACTATGCAGCAGATCGGCGCGCCCGACTCGATTAGGTAGGCCAGCGTAGGATCGCTCTCGGCGGATCCGTTCGCCCGGCGCGTGCTGCCGAAGGCCACCAGGCGCGCGTTCTTGAGCTGGAGATTGCTCCTGGCCTGCTGGAAGAACTCCACGTCCTTCGGGTTGGCGCCCGGCCAACCGCCCTCGATGTAGTGAACGCCCAGCTGGTCGATCTTGCGCGCGATCTCCAGCTTGTCCTTGACGGACAGCGAGATCCCCTCGCGCTGCGTGCCGTCTCGCAACGTCGTGTCGTACAGCTCCAGCTTGGCCATCGCTCCGATTTCCTCCAACAAAAAACCCCTCGCCTTCACGAGGGGTGGCAGTTTCCGGCAGGCGCTGATTAGCTCGGAAAGAAACCCCCGAGCCGAATAATGGCGATGCCGCACATGGTGCCGTAACCATACTGCTTGCCGGGGAGAATGTCCAGCGTCTGGTACCATCGCCTGTCGGAATGCGAACGATCAAGCTGAAGTTGATGGACGGCAGCGACGCCGGATCCATCACCGAGGGGGATGACGGCAAGATCACTGGCGATGGCCGCGGCGCAAAGTTGGTGCAGCTGGCCCCTGGCAAGAGCTTCGACAAGTGGGTCGACGACCTCGGCCACTCCAAGTACCTGCAATTTGAAGTAGAGGGCTAGAGGCCTCTATACTCCAGCGGTTGTGAAACGGACGTACCAGCCGAAGCGCATCCCGCGCAAGCGCGTGCACGGCTTCCTCAAGCGGATGTCCACCAAGGATGGCCGCAACGTGCTCGCCGCCCGGCGGGCTAAGGGCCGCAAGCGGCTCACCGTCTGAGCTGCTCAGCAGAGCTAACCGCCTCGCCCATAAGTCCGATTTCGACCGCGTCTTCGCCGCCGGTGCCCCCGCGCACCACGAGATACTCACGCTGCGCGCCGCGCCCAACGATCTCGACCACGTTCGCCTGGGTATTGTCTGCGGCAAGCGCGTCGGCGGGGCCGTGGTCCGCAACCGGGCGCGCCGGCGGCTCAGAGCCGCCGCTCGCTCGCTCCTGGCGGAGATCGCCCCCGCCTGGGATATACTGCTAGTCATACGGCCACCGGGCGCGAACGCAACCGTGGCCGAATTCGTTTACGCACTGGAAGAGCTGCTGCGCCGGCGCGGATTAATGGCCGTGGCGCGAGAGGAATGAAGTACCTGGGTCTCGGGGCAATCCGGCTGTACCAACTGACGCTGTCCCACTTGTTCCCGTCGACATGCCGGTTCGAGCCATCCTGTTCCCGCTACAGCTATGAAGCCATTGAGCGCTACGGTCTACTGCGCGGCTCGTGGATGGCCGTTCGCCGGCTCGGGCGCTGCCACCCGTTTCATCCGGGCGGTTATGACCCGGTCGCCTAATCGATGAGCAGCTGGTTCCGCTTCATCTCCGAGCCCATGGCTCAGGCGCTGGTCTTCCTGGCGCAGAGCCTGGGCGACAACGCCGGCCTGGCCATCATCGTCTTCACCATTGGGATCAAGTTCCTGCTGCTGCCCCTGACCTTGAAGCAGCTCCAGTCCGCCAAAGCCATGCAGGAGATCCAGCCCCTGGTGCAGGAGCTGCAGCGCAAGCACAAGGGCGATAAGCAGAAGCTGACCGAGGAGACCATGGCGCTCTACAAAGAGAAGGGCGTCAATCCCATGGCCGGCTGCCTGCCGCTCGTCCCGCAGCTCGTGGTTCTGTCCGGGCTGTACGGCGCCTTGATCGATCTCGGCAATCAGGGCGACAAGCTCTACAACCCGCTGTTCACCGCTCCGTTCGCCTGGGTGCCCAACCTGGCCCTGCCCGATCCCTGGCACATCCTGCCCATCGTGTGCGTCGTCACACAGTGGATCCAGCAGCGCATGATGATGACAACCAGACAGACCGACCCTCAGCAGCAGATGATGCAGAACATGATGCAGTTCATGCCGCTGATGGTCGGCTTTTTCGCCTGGGCCACCCCCGCCGGGCTGCCGCTGTACTGGGCCGTCTCGACCGTCTTCGGCATCGTGCAGCAGTACTTCATCACCGGGTGGGGCCAGCTCTGGGAACGTCCCAGCTTCGCCTTCGGCGCCGCCGGCGCGCAGAGCGCTGCATCGCGCAACGGCCGGCGCCCCACCGGCTCGGCGCGTTCCAAATCCAAAGCAAGATCACGGCGCGGCTGAATGCTCGCGCTCAAAAAAGGAATAGGACATGGAAACGGTTGAGGTCACGGGTCGCACCGTCGACGAGGCGATCGCCGCGGCGTCGGCCAAGCTCGGTATCCCGGCCGACAGGCTGGACTACACCATCCTCAGCGAGGGCAGCAAGGGCATCCTCGGCATAGGCGCCGAGGACGCGCGCATTTCCGTCAGCACCATGCCTGCCCTCGCTCCCGGCGAGAAGCCGGCGCCAGCCCCTCCGCCGCCCGCTCCGGCGGCCGAGCAAGCGCCGCCGCAGCCCGCCCCGGCCGGTGAGCGCCAGCCCCGGCGCAAGCACACGCTCGAGGATGCGCCCGACGTCGCCGCCGACCTCTTGGAGGAGCTGCTGGCCAAGATGGGCGTGGACGCCGAAATTGAGATCCGCGAGGAAGACCCGATCACGCTCAACGTCGTCGGCGAGGACCTGGGCATCCTGATCGGCCGCCGGGGCGAGACGCTCTCGGCGGTCCAGTACATCCTCAACCAAATGCTCAACCACAAGACCGGGGAGTGGCTCGGGGTTGTCGTGGACGCCGAGGATTACCGGCTGCGCCGTGAGGACCAGCTGCGTGGGCTGGCCCGGCGCATGGCCGATCGTGCCCGTTATTACCGCCAGGCGGTGACCCTCGAGCCCATGCCGCCCCACGAGCGGCGCATCGTCCACCTGGCGCTGGCTGAGCACCCTCACGTCACTACTCACAGCGTCGGCGAGGGTGAGGACCGCCGCGTCGTCATAACCCCGAAGTAGGGCGTGGCCCTTGCCACGCCGGATCTCGTCGTCGCCGGCCACGTCTGCCGGGACGTCATCTCCGAGCCGCCGGGCTGGCGTCCAGGCGGGGCCGTGTTCTATGCCGCCAGCACCGCGGCCAAGCTGGGCTGTTCCGTCGGCGTGATTACAGCCGGCGGACCTGAGGTCGAGGCCCTGCGCGAGCTGCCCAACACCGTGGTCGTCAGTCTCGAGGCCAAGCACTCGACGTCTTTCGAGAACATCTACGAGATCGGCGGCCGGCGCCAGATCCTGCGGGCGCTGGCTCCGCCACTTCCCGTCGAGCTCGTGCCGTCCGAGTGGCGCAAAGCGCCCGCGGCGCTGCTCGCCCCTGTAGCCGACGAGGTGCCGGTGGGGATGTCGCGCGCGTTTCCGCAGGCGCTGGTCGGTGTCTCGCCCCAGGGCTACATGCGCCGCCTGGTGGTCGGAGAGGAGGTCCGCTACAAGGCCTGGGAGCGCGCGCTGGATGTGCTGCCACACACCTCCGCGGCCATCTTCAGCGAGGAGGACGTGCGTGGCCATTCGGCCGGCTGGCTCGGCTACTGCGGGCCGGTGCTGGTGATGACTCGCGGCGAGCTCGGCTGCGACCTGATCCACTGCGGCAAGCACCGCCGGGTCCCCGGCTTTCCCTCGCCCGAGACAGACCCCACCGGCGCGGGTGACGTCTTTGCCGCCGCTTTCATGCTGAAACTGCGCGAAACGCGGGAGCCCATCGAGGCCGCACGCTTCGCCAACTGCGTGGCCTCGTTCTCGGTGACGGGGATGGGCACGGAGGCGCTGCCGGCGCTCGAGCAAGTTCAGGAACGGCTGAGCACGTGGAAGCCGAGCTAACGTCCTTCGACACCCCGGCCCAGGCCCGCCAGGCCCTGGAAGCCCTGGGCATCGAGCCGGAAGGGGCCAAACGCCTGGCCATGAAGGCCATCCTGCGCCCGGTTCTCGTGCGTGGGGTAAAAGGCGGCGCAGCCAACCTCCTCAAACAGGAGATGCTGGCGCGGGGCGGCGACGCCGGCGTGCCTTCCAAAGCCGTCATGCACCCCGACGCGCTGGTCGACGTCTGCCTGCTCGGCACTCTGCAGGATTACCGCTCGCTGCTCGGCTACCTGCGCAGCACGCCTCTGTTCGGCCTGCCCGAGCTGGCGGACAAGCTGGCGGCGCTGCTGGCCGCCGACCTGTAGGGGCGAAGCCTACGCCGCCACCCGCTCGGGAGCCGGCGGGACGATCGCCCGTGGCCACTTCTTGCGCAGCCGCAGCCGTTCGGCATACAGCATGCCGAGCTGCTTCAGGAACGCCGCCACCTCCCGCCGGCCGAACTTGCTGTGCCCGTGCTTGCGATCGGTGAAGATGTAGGGGACCTCGACATAAGTTTCGTAGTTTGCCCGGGCCATCACCTCCAGGCCGATCTTGAAGCCGATGGGGTTTAGTTTCACGCCCTCGAGGGCGTCCCGGCGGATGACGAAGAAGCCTGAGGTCGCGTCTCGGATGGGCAGCAGCAGGCGCGTCATCCAGTTAGCCACCATGGAGACGATGCGCCGGCGCAGCGGCCAATCCTCCATGCCTCCACCCGGGACGTAGCGGCTGCCGACCGCGAGCTGGGCCGCCGTTCGCTCTAGGGCGGCGACGAGTCGCGGCACCGTTTCCGGTGGGTGGCTTAGATCCGCGTCCATGACGCCCACCAGCTCGGCGCCGGTCAGGCCCATGCCGTCCAGCACCGCGGACGCCAGGCCCGCTTTGCTGGGCCGGTGGACAACCCGCACCGGGAGTTTCCGCGCGAGGTCCTCGGCCATGGCGCCGGTGCCGTCGGGCGAGCTGTCGTCCACCACCACGGCCTCATACTCCGCGCCGGCGGCTCGCATCGCGGCGTCGAGCCGCCGCAGCAGATCGGGCAGCGACCCGGCCTCGTTGTAGGTCGGAATGATGATGGCCAGCACGGTCCTGCGAAGTCTACCGGCCGCTCAGTGCGGCGGGAACAGCCACTCCATGGATGCCAGGCTGCTCTCGACGTAGCCGGCCCGCTCGTGCTCGATACCGTATGCCAGATCTTCGAAGACGTTGCAGCGGGCATAGAACTCGGCCCGCTCGCGCAGCTCATCGGGAATGGCCTCGATGGTAGTTGGTCCCAGGTCGCGGTACAGCAGGCCATAGTCATAGGCTGGATCGGTGATGGCCGCGTCGCCCCAGTCGATGATGCCTACCACCTGCCAGGTGTTCGGATCGACCAGCACGTGTTCGATGCCGAGGTCGTTGTGCGAGAAGACGAGGCGATCAGGGTGGCCGGTAGGGCCCGATTCGAAGAAGCGGTCGATCGCCGGCCAGTGCTTTTGGGGAACGTGCGGCCGTATCTGCGCGTACAGCTCCTTCGCGTCGGCCAGCCACCCGGCGGGCGGCTGCGCGTCGGTTTTCACCAGCTCAGCCGCTTCCTCCAGCGGAACCGCCTGGATGCGCCGCAGAAAGGCGTCCACCGTCGCGCTGATTTCGGCCACGTGCTGCGCGCGCTCGGCGAACGACAGCTCCGATAGGGGCGCCCCCGGCACTTTGAAGTACGCCAGGCACTTCCGCTCGGCCGCGGTGAAAGCCGGCCGCGGGACCGGCAGCGGCGAGATGCCCGCCACGAACTCCAGCAGGCGCGCCTCCGCTTCGACGGTCATCGGGTCGTCCTTTTTGCGCAGCCGCACGATGAGCTCGCCGTTGATTTCGTAGGCCACGTTGATCCAGCCCTCGCCCAGCCGCCGCACGGAGCGCGCCTCGTAGCCTGGCATGTGGGCTGCCACCAGCCCGCGGATGTCCTCCACCGGTTGCGTACCATAGCGCCCTATGCGGCTGGCCGTTCCGGACTTGATCTCCAACTCCTACTTTCCGGCGATCGCTGCCGCCGAGCTGGGCTTCTTTCGCGACGAAGGGCTGGATATCGACCACGCCGAGCTGTTCTTCCCGGTGCCGAAGACCATGGAGGGCCTCCGCGACGGGCGGTTCGACTTTGTCGCCGGAGCTGCCCATGCCACCCTCCAGGCTTTTCCGGACTGGCGTGGCGCGCGGCTGCTGGCGGCGCTCGCCCAGCACATGTACTGGTTCCTGGTCCTGCGGGCTGATCTCGGCGCCCGGCGCGGACAGCTCGACAAGGTCCGTGGCCTCAGGATTGGCGCGGCGCCGGGCCCCGATCTGGGACTCATCCGGCTGCTTCGGGAGGCCGGCCTGGAGCCCGGGCGCGATGTGCGGGTTGGGCCTGTTCCAGGCACAAGCGCTTCCAGTACCTCGTTTGGGGTCACCGCGGCCCAGGCATTGGCGGATGGCCGCATCGACGGCTTCTGGGCCAACGGCATGGGCGCCGAAATCGCCGTCCGGCAGGGCGTTGGGACGGTTGTCCTGGACATCCGCCGCGGCGATGGTCCGCCGGCCGCCCGCCATTTCACCTTCCCTGCCCTGGTCGCCCGCGCTGACTGTCCCCCCAAGCGCGCGGCCGCGGCCGTGCGGGCCCTCACCCGCGCCCACCAAGCCCTCCGCGAGGATCCGTCTCGCGCCGCCGCCATCGCTCAGGGCCTCTTCCCGCCGCTCGAGGCGTCCCTGATCGCCGAGCTCGTCGCTCGGGACGCCCCGTATTACGATCCCGCCATCTCCCGCGTGACCTTCGCCGCCCTCCAGCAGTTCGCACTCGATGTCGGCCTCCTCAGCCAGCCGGCACCCTACGACCCGGTGGTTTGGAGCTAGCATTCGCGCCGATGGGCGACGCTTCCCTCCAGACGTACCTTTGCCAGCTCGAGGACGAGCACCCGGAGTGGGTCGTCCACGTGACCGAGCCGGTCGATCCGGCCAAGTTCGAGGTCACCGCCGTCCTGCAGCAACTCGAGCTGCGCAACCAGTACCCTCTAGTGATCTTCGACCGTCCGCTCAACCTCTTCGGCGATGTCTCTGAGTTCCCGATCGCCACCAATGTCTACGCCAGCCGTCAGCGCTGCGCCGTCGCCATGGGCCTGCCGCCCAAGGACTTCGGCCTGCCCCTCGCGCTGGAATACGCCCGCCGCGAGGAGCGTCGCCTCGAACCGCAGATCATTCCCAAAGCCGCCGCGCCGGTGAAAGAGGTTGTCCAGGTGGGCGAGGGCGCTGATCTCCGCCAATTCCCCATCATCCGCCACCACCGCATGGACGGCGGGCCCTACATCGACATGTCGCCCCTCATGCGCGATCCCGACAGCGGCACCTACAATGCCGCCTTCCTGCGCATGCAGTACAAGGGCCCGCGCAAGCTCGGCCTGCACATGTCCCCCCGCCACAATTGGCAGATCGTCCGCAAGAACGAGGAGCGCAGCCAGCCGACGCCCGTCGTCGTCGTGGTCAGCCACCATCCGGCCTATTTCATCGGCGCCCTGAACGTCGCCCCGTTCGGCGAGGACGACTATCAGGTCATCGGCTCGATTATGGACCGTCCGCTGCGCCTCACCCCTAGCGAGATATGGGGCGCCGACGTCCTGGTCCCGGCCGACGCCGACATCCTCATCGAGGGCGAGGTCCTGCCCGGCGCGCGCGAGGTCGAAGGCCCGTTCGGCGAGTTTCCCGGTACGTACGGGCCGCAGCGGGTGCGCTGGGTGGTCGAGGTCAAGGCCATCACCCGCCGCCGCCAGGCGGTTTACCAGGACATCTTCACCGGCCACCGCGATGTATGGACGATGGGCTCCTTCCCCAAGGAGGGCGCCATCTACAACCGCATCAAAGGCGTCGTGCCCACGGTCAGAGCCGTCCACTTGCCGGCCAGCGGCGTGGGCCGCTTCCACTGCTACATCAGCATCGACAAGAAGGTTGACGGCGAGTCGAAACAGGCGGCGCTGATCGCCTTGGGCGCGGTCGATTTCGTGAAGCACGTGATCGTGGTCGATTCCGACATCGACGTTTTCCGCGAAGAGGAGGTGCTGTGGGCCATGGCCACCCGCGTCCAGGCGGCCGAAGACGTGGACGTGATCAAGAACGTCAAAGGCAACGCCCTCGATCCCTCCCAGATGGACGACATCATGACCAGCAAGATGATCATCGACGCCACCAAGCCTGTCCGCCGCCCCTTCGAGGCGCGGCTCGACATTCCGCGCGACGTCCTGGAGCGCACTGTCCTGGAGAAGCTCATCCCGCCCAAGCAACTGGCTCGCGTCCGCGAGGTTTAGCCGATGGCGCGTATCTTCTGGGTGACCTGCCCGTTCTGCAAGGACCGCTTCTACTGCCACCATGGCGACCTGCGCCACACGCAGTGGAAGCTGCGCTGCCCCTATTGCGAGCGCGAGTTCGCACAGGAGGAGAGCCCTCGCATCGAGGAGTAGCGCGCAAGCAAGCACTCTGAAATATTCGCCTGCGACCGCCGTTCTGTTTGAAAAGCACCAGAACCGGAGGTTGCAACGCATGGAACAGCTCATTCCGCGAGAGGAGCTCGACTCGCTCGACACCGCGCCGGCCGTCATTCCTCGCTGGGTGAAGTACGGCAGCATCCTCACTGGCGCAGCCCTGCTCCTAGCCCGCCTGGGCGGCATCGCCTACGCCGACGGTGGCGGGCACGGGGGCCATGGCGGGCATGGCGGTAGTGACCACGCCAAATCGGGCCATGGAGGCGATCACGGAGGCCACATGGCCACGCAGCCGCCCGCCGCGCCGGCCGCCAAGGGCGGCAGCCACCACGGCGGCAGCGCCAGGGCGGCCCGGGCCGAGAACGCCACCACCGTCAAGTCGGCCAAGAGCGTCGACTCCGCCGTCGTTGCGGGCGCCGTGGCCACGGCCAAGTCGGCCAACACCGTCGCACCGACGGCGGCTGCGACCGCCGGCACGGTGCGGGGCGATACCGCTCAATCCGTGAAGACGGCCGAAGTCACCGGCGAGAAATGAGGTAACGATCCCTCGACCCATCTCTCGAGGGAAAGCTGAGTGGCGGCGGGGATCGAGGCCTGGTCGGATGCCGAGCTGGTCCAGAGCGCCAAGCTCGGCAACGCCGACGTCCGTGTAATGATGCACCGCGCGCTGAGAAAGCTCCGCAAGCATCTCGGAGGCTCCGCGTGACGCCTCCCGAGCACCCCCTGCTGGACGCGCTCGATGATGTCCGCGCCGGCCGGCGCACGGTCGATCAGTGCCTGGCCGAGCATCCCGAGCTGGGTCCCGATCTCCGCTCGCTGATGTCGCTGCTGGAAGCTGCTTGGGACTACGACGCGGCCTCCTCGATCCAGCCTCAAACCGCGGTGGCGGTGCGTCAGCGGCTGCGCGCCGCGATTGCTTCCAACGGCCACCGGCCGGCGGAGAACGCGGCGGTGAGCGATCAGCTTCGACGCCGCGGCTGGCTCTCGGCTCTCCTGGCTGCGCCCATCCAACAGCTCACCCGCTTGCCCTGGGTCGGCGAGAGCCTGGCCGCCGCCCACGGCTGGCTGCCGGCCGTCGGCGCAGGCGTGGGCGCGGCGCTGGCCGGCGGCGCAGTCGTCTACGCCGCGCACAGTGCGCCGCCCGAGAGCCCACTCTATGCCGTCCGCCAGGCCCTGCAGGCCGTCACAGAGACATTGGCGCCGCAGCCCACGCCACCGGCGACGGCGACTTCCAGTCCCTCAGCTACCGCCACCGTTCAGGTCGTTGTTGGGGCGAGCGCGTCGGCGCGAACGGGCGCGGCCGGCCGCGTTGCGCCGAAGCCGCCCGCGGCCCGCGAGCCGGGCGCACAGCGAGATCCCGCGGCGCTTTCCTCGGCCAAGCCTTCCGCGCCGGCGTCCACGGGGCCCAGCGGCCGTGCGCCGGCCCAACCCGCGCCGTCTCAGACCGCCCGCGCAGCCAGCCCCTCTGCGGCGCCCTCGTCCGCTCCCTCCGGCACACGCCAGGTGAGCGGCAACGTCGCCCCAAGTGCCCCGGCGAGCAGCAGCCCTTCGCCAAGCGCCGGCAGCAACGGCGGGCGTGGCTCGAGCTCCAGCCCGAGTCCAAGCCCCAGCCCCAGCTCGTCCTCCGGCTCCAGCGGCGACGGCGGCCGAAGCGCGCCCTCCCCGAGCTCCTCGTCCAGCAGTAGCTCCTCGGGCGACGGCGGCCACTAGCGCTAGGCTTTGGGCGCCTATGCCTGACCCACCCCGCCTCGGTAAACTCGGCGGGGACCCCGGTAGCGAGGCGCCCTGGAGACCGACCAAGGAACAGCTGGCCGCCGCGGCCGGCAAGACCGTCCCCGACGTGATTGCGCCCAACTTGCGGGTGCTGTTCGTGGGCATCAACCCGGGCCTCTACACGGCCGCTATCGGCCACCACTTCGGCCGGCCGGGGAATCGTTTCTGGCCGCTGCTGCACCAGGCCGGATTCACGTCGCGCCAGCTCAGCCCGTTCGAGGAGCAGGAGCTGCTGTCGCTCGGGCTGGGCATCACGAACTTCGTCGAGCGGGCCAGCGCCTCGGCCGATGAGCTCTCCCCCGATGAGATCCGCGCGGGCGCCCGGAAGCTCGAGGCCAAAACCTGCCGGTTCCGGCCACGCATCGTGGCTTTCCTCGGCATGACCGCTTATCGCCTCGGATTCGACCGCCCCAAAGCCGGTGTGGGCCTCCAGCCGGAGACCATCTGCCTGTCCAAATTGTGGCTGCTGCCCAACCCCAGCGGCCGCATGGCCCACTACCAGATGCCGGCCCTCGTGCGGCTCTTCGCCGAGCTGCGTGAAGCCGCGGACGCCTAACCTGCCTCTCGACGCCCGCGGGTAGTGCACAATACCCCGCATGAAGGACGGCTTCAAAGTCATCGACGCCGATCGCCACGTCATCGAGCCCAGCGATCTCTGGGACCGCTACATGGAGCCTGCGTTCCGCGGCAGGGTCCAGATCACCGGTCCCGGCCAGGCCGGGCGCTTCGTCGACGGCCGCCCCGTCTCCGACGCCGTGTTCCTGCCGCGCAACGACCGCAACTCCGACGTCATCTTTGCCGGAGACCCTCGCTACGACCGCGCCTTCGCCGATGCCCTGGCCAGCGGCTTCGACCCCGCCTCCAACATCCGCGACATGGACCGCGAGGGCGTGGACGTGGCCGTCCTGTTTCCGACCCAGGGCTTCTATATGATGTGGGCCGACTTCATCGAGCCCAAGCTCGCCGCGGCCATCGCCCGCGCCTGGAATGACTGGGCGGCCGAGTACTGCTCCTATAACCCCGACCGCCTCAAGAGCGTCATGCTCATCCCGCTCCAGGATCCGAAGCTCGCCGTCGAGGAGCTGAAGCGCGGCAGCCAGGAGCTGGGGCTGGTCGGCATCTTCTGGCGGCCGAACGTCCTATGCGGCCGCACCCTGGCCAGCGAGGACTACTTCCCCATCTATGAGGCCGCCCAGGAGCTCGGCGTCCCCGTCTGCGTACATGAGGGCGCCCGCACCATCCTGCCGCAGGCCGGCTCCGACCGCTACAGCGCCTTCGGCCGGCACGTCGCCTGTCACCCGCTGGAGCAGATGCTGGCCTGCCTCAACTTGTGCGCCGACGGCGTGCTGGAGCGCTTCCCCCAGCTGAAGGTGGGTCATCTCGAGTCGGGCGCCGGCTGGGCGCCGTTCTGGCTCGAGCGCATGGACGAGCACTGGGAGCACTACTCCCACGGCCGCTCACGTGTCACCAACGAGAAGCCCAGCTTCTACTTCAAGCGCCAATGCATTGTCAGCGGCGAGGCTGGCGAGGAGCTCCTGGGCGTCGTGGCCGAGCACGTCGGCGACCACGTGCTGGTCATGGCCACCGACTACCCGCATCCGGATGCCGCCGACAAGTTCCCGGATCGCACCGTCGGCGACCTGACCCGTAATCCTGAGCTGTCCGCCGATCTGAAACAGAAGATCCTGTGGGACAACCCCGCGCGCTTCTATGGCATCGAGGCGCGCGTCCCCGCGGCCGCCTGATGTCCTCGGCCCGCCCCCTACCTGGAGCGGGCACTGCGTCACTCAGGCGAGCTGTTGAAACGGGACGCGCGTGCGCGGGCGCTCGAGCGCCCGCGTCTGCTTCCGCGATGGTCCGAGGGGTCGGGCCGACGCCTCACAGCCCGGCCGTGTCCGTGCGGTCCAACCGGCTGGCCACACCAGCCCGGCCGCTGAGGGACAAGGATCATCCGCGCCATGTCGAGCCAAGAGGCGGTCACCTGGTCTGGGCGGCATTACCAGGTGCACGAAGCAGTCAACGCGCCGCGGCCGGCCCAGCCGGCGGGCCGCCGATCCTGGTGGCCGGCAGCGGCGAGGTCCGGTTGCTCCGTCTTGTCGCCAAGTACGCCGACATGTGCAATCTGTCATTTCCGTCTGGCGACAGCTTGGATGCGCTGCCCCACAAGCTCGAGGTGCTGGCGCGGCACTGCCAGGCCGTGGGCCGCGATGGCAGCGAGATCCGATTCACCTACAAGGGGGTATTTGCCCTGGGCGACAGCTAGACCGATGCTGAAGCGCTGTGGAATTCGTACCGCGAGTCACGTGGCTTACCGGCGCTCGGTGCCCGCGCCGGGGTGTTCGTGGGAACGCCGCAGGCAGCCGCGGGGCAGGCTGCCCTATTCTTGGAGGCTGGCGTTCACGACCTGATCGTTGAGCTGCCGGACGCCCACACTCTGGACCACGTCCAAGCTGCCGGCGAGGCACGAAGCGATTGAAGTAGTGGCTGGCCTATAGGGCAGCCTGAGCCACATGTCGCGGTGGCAGGCGGCGGCCGCGAATGCGCTTCTACGAACCCTCCGTGGCCTCTACGCTCCGTACCTGACGCAGCCGGAGCCGATGGCGCGAGCTCCGAGAGCTCAGCGCTAAATGACGGCTACCATGGCAAGCGTGGCCATCTACCTCTCCGACCAAGATCTTCAGCCCCTGATCTCCTACGCCGACGCCATCGAGCTCGTCGAAGCTGCCCTCAAGGATCTCGCCGCGCTCAGCGCAAGCAACCGCCCGCGGCAGCGCGTCCGTACCGGCCGGACCGGCCTGAACGTCCTCGTCGCCGCCCACCCCAGCGGCGGCTGTTTCGGCTTCAAGGCTTACTCCAGCGGGCCCGGCTCCCCGGGCATGTTCAACTGGCTGTATAAGGCCGAGGACGGTAGCCTGGCCGCCATCCTGCAGGCCAACTGGCTCAGCCTGGCCCGAACCTCCGCCGCCAGCGCCGTGGCTACCCGCGCCCTGGCCCGCCCCGACGCCAAGGTCGCCGCGTTCCTGGGCGCCGGCCGCCAGGCTTCCGGCCAGCTGCCGGCTATCGCCCTGGTCCGGAGCTTCGAGGAGGTGCGCTGCTACAGTCCGTCCGGCACCAGTGCCGAGCGCCTCGCCGAGCAGGCTCGCCAGATGGGCCTGAACGCCCGCGCCTGCAAGACGGCGCAGGAGGCCGTCGATGGCGCCGACGTCGTCACCACTGCGACCCATGGCCAGTCCATCGCCCTCGAAGGACGCTGGCTGAAACCCGGCGCGCACGTCAACGCCATGGGCGTCAACCGCGGGACCGATCGTGAGATCGATGCAGAAGCCGTCCTGCGCGCCGGCGTCATCGCTGTGGACAACCTGGAGAACGCTCACATCGAGGCAGGTGACCTCATCCCGCTCGTCGAGTCCGGGGCCGGGCAGCTGTCATGGGATCGCGTCCACGATATCGGCGCCATCCTCAACGGCGCGGCGCCGGGCCGTCAGTCGCCGGACGAGATTACGCTGTTCGAGTCGCAGGGTCTGGGCATCGAGGATATGGCCGTTTCGGCCGCGGCCTACGAGCGTGCGGTCAAGAAGGGATTAGGCCAGCCTCTGCCGTTTTAGGCGGTTCTGTTTCCGCTCTGTGGCTCATCAGCCGTCCGGCCAGCAGCACCAGGATGCCCAGCAAGACCATCAGCGACACCGCGATCGCCGTCGCATACTGCGCCTGGCCGCTGTTCCAGTAGCCGAACAGCACCGTCGACAGCACCTTGTTGTTCCCAGATTGCAGCATGACCGCGATCGAGAACTCGCGCAGTGAGTGGAACGCCACCCACACCAGCACACCGACCAGGGCCGGCGTGAGCAGCGGCACGACCACCCGCCGGAATGTGCCGCGGATGGTCGCGCCGGCCACCTGGGCCGCTTCCTCCAGCTCGCGGCTGAGCTGGAACATGGCCGCTTGGACTGTGCGCGCGCTGAAGGGCAGGTACACGATGGCGTGCCCGATGGCGATGACCCAGATCGTCCCGTAGATGGGGATGGCCCGGAAACCGAAGAAGATGAACACCAGGGCGATGCCCATCATCACCGCCGAGGTGCCGATGGGCAGCATCGCCAGCACGTCCAGCAGCCGCCGCCAGCTCACGCGAGAGCGGATGACCACCCAGGCCACCAGGACTGACAGCAGGCACGCCCCGACCGCGGCCACAATGGCCACCACGGCCGAGTTCACCGCCGCCTGGTGGACCGCCGGCTGGCCGAAGACGAACAGGAAGTTCTTGCCGGTCATGCGTTCGAACATCGTCGGGTCGAAGCCCGAGTAGTAAGGCACCACGCTCACCCACAACAGCGCCAGAAACGGCAGCCCCAGCGCCGCCACGAAGTAGCTCCCCACCGCCCCGAACCCCAGCCAGCGCCACTTCCCCAGCCGCACCCGGTTCGGCCGGTAGCCCTTGCCGGTCACGGTCGCGAACCGCGCCGCCTCGCGCGTGGCCCGGTAGTAGATGAACATGGCCACGCCCAGGATCACGAACACCACGTTGTTCACCGCCGCCACCTGGCCATAGGACGGCGGTCCGCCAGTCGGCTGCATCAAGTCGTACACGTGCAGGCTCAGCAGCGGGATGCGCGCCGGCAGGCCGATGATCAGCGGGATGTCCAGCGCCAGCGTGGAGAAGATGATCGCCAGCGTGCCCACGGAGATGAGCGCTGGCAGCAGCAGTGGTAGGGTGATGCGCCGGACGAGCTGCCAGGTGCTCGCGCCCGATACCGTCGCGGCTTCCTCCAGCGCCGGATTCAGAAAGCGAATGACCGGCGAGAGCAGGAGGAATGACGTGGGGGTCATCGCCAGGCCCTGGACGGCGATCATTCCCGGCAGGCCGTAGATATCCAGGCCGGTCGCGCGCAGCAGGCCGATCTTCGGGCTGCCCAGCAGCACCCAGCCGATGGCGAACAGGATGGGCGGCGTGACCATGGCCACCATGATCCCGGCCCGAAAGTAGCTGGCCCACGGCACGTCCGTCCGCTCCAGCAGCCAGGCCAGGAGAAGCGCGCTGCACTCGGCGAAAAGGCCGGCCGAGACCGCGAAGACCGCCGTCTGGCTCAGGGCGCGGTACGTGTAGGCGTCCGACCAGATCCTGATGTAATGCTGAAGCGTCCAGCCCGCGGACGCCGGCAGGCCCGTTGGGCGGAAGCTGCCCACCAGCACCGCCGCGACGGGGCTGAGCGTCAGCAGCGCCAGGATGCCCGCGGCGATCAGCGGCACCGTCCAGCGGTACTCCGTCGGAGCCTGCCGCAGGCTGGGAGCCCATGCTCGCCAGCGGGCCGCAACGGGCTGGGCCCCGGCCAGCATCTATTGCCCCTTGAGGGCCTTCGTCAGCTGTGCCTCCAGCTGTACCAGCCTGTCGGACTCCTTGATCTGCTGATCGATGCTGTAGCCGGCGATCTTGTTGTCCTTGAACATCTGGGCCGTCTTGGTCTCGGGCACGAAAGGATTGCCCCGGCCGCTGATCTCCTCGTACACCCTGGCGCCGTGCGCCGAGGCGAACCACTGAAGCAACAGCTTGCCGCCGGCCTTGTTTTGGCCGTACTTCAGCAGGTAGCCATACAGCGGATCGCTCGGCACCGGGTTCAGGGTCACGGTCTTCAGCGGCGCGCCCTTCTCGGAGGTCGGTAGGGTGGTGTGGTACGTGGTTAGGGCTACGTCGATGTTGCCCGCCCCGATGTCCTGCGCGATCGTGAAGTTGCTGTCGTACAGCCGCACGTTCTGCTGGCTGGCGAGCTTCTTGGCGAAGTCGAGCGCCTTCTCCTCGCCCCACACCGAGGACATGATCACCAGGGCCGCGGGCCGGGCCCACGTGCCCACGCGCCCCTTCCACTTGGGATCGAGCAGCTCGTCCAGGCTCTTGGGCGCCTCGTCCGCCTTCACCTTGTTGGAGTTGTAGGCGATCACATAGAACGGCGCGGTGACGGCGAGCAGGTAATCATTGGGCGCGAGCTGCGGCGAGGTCTTGATGCCCAGCGACTGCCAGTCCACGCTCTCGACGAAACCCTTGTTCTTGAAATCGGTGATCGTTTGGGCGTTGCCGAAGTCGACATCAGCCGTTGGGCCCTTGGCGCTGCTTTCCTGGGTGATGCGCGCCACGCGCTGCCCGCTGACCACCGAGACGAACTTGGCCCCGCTCATGAAGGGGTAATCGGCTTTGAACTGCTCGATGATCTTGTCGCCCTGGTCCTGCTCGACGCTGTCGTACCACAGAACCTTGCCGCCCTCCTTCTGGGCCTGGGCCTTGAGGTCCTCGAGCGGGCCGCTCGCGCCGGCGGTGCTGCCCGGCCCGCTCGACGGGGGCGGTGCGCTGGCCGGCGCCGCGGTGCTGCCGCACGCGGCAAGCAGAAGCACGAGGGCGGCAATGGCGTGTTTCATCTAGACTCCTCCAAATCCTGTTTCGGCCGCTTCGGCCAGCAGCCACGGGTCGGTAATCGGCGTTTGCGGCGCCTGGCCCTTGAGCACCCGCACGACCTCTCTCGCGGCGTGGCTCTGGCAGGCGATGTACGACTCGTTCGAGTTGGCCGCCGTGTGGCAGGTGACGATTACGTTGTCCAGCTCCAGCAGCGGGTGGTTGGCGGGCAGCGGCTCGGGATCGGTCACGTCCAGCGCGGCCCCGGCCAGCCGGCCGTCCTCGAGCGCGTCCATCAGCGCCTCAGTGTCCACGAGCGGGCCGCGCGCGGCGTTGATCAGGTAGGCCGTCGGCTTCATCAGCCGCAGCCGCTCGGCGTTGATCATCCCCCGCGTCTCCTTGTACAGCGGCGCGTGCAGGCTCACGAAGTCGGACGTGCGCAGCAGGTGCTCCAGGGAGACCAGCGGCACGTTCAGCCCGGCGGCAATGTGCTCCGGCAGGTAGGGATCGTAGGCCTGGACGTTGAGGCCCACTCCCCGGGCCCGGGGCGCCACCTGCCGGCCCACGTTGCCCAGCCCGACGATGCCCAGCGTCTGGCCCGTGATGCGCCGAACCTCGCCGCGGTAGGCGTGGAGCTCGGCCGAATGCCGCTGCCAGCGCCCCTCACGCACGTAGTTGTTCATGCGCACGATCTTGCGGGCCATGGTCAGCAGCAGGCCGATGGTGTGCTCGGCCACCTCGATGCTGTTGCAGCCTGCGGCGTTGCTGACGGTGATGCCTCGCTCGGCGGCCGCCTGCAGATCCATGCGATCCACGCCCACCCCCGTGCGGCACACGATCTTGCAGCGCTCGAGGGCATAGATCGTCTCCCGGCTGAGCGGGATGGCGCCATGGAAGATCATCGCGTCGGCCCGCCGCCCGGCCTCGGCCACTTCGGCATCCGTCTTCGGATTCGCCAGCACCAGCTCGGCGTCAATCTCGTTCAGGATGCCCTGGATCAGATCCACCGGCACCTGGTTCGACCCGCAGTAGACCACCAGCGGCCTAGGCATGCACCGCCGCCTTGATCCCGTACAGCCGCCCAGGGTTGTCCCACAGGATCTTGCGCCGCGTCTCAGCCGGCAAATCGTCGTTCCCGGACAAGGCTCCCACCGTCAGGTCGGGGAACTTCCCGATCGCGTCCGGATGCGGGTAATCAGTCGCCATCACCAGCACATCGTCCCCCACGTGCGCGAGCACGTCCCGAATGAACGGCTCCCCGGCTTCCGTGCTGATCATGCACTGGCGTTTGAAGTAGAAGCTCGGCAGCTCAGCGGTGGTACGCACACGCTCCGACGCCCGCTCCCAGTGCTCGTCCAGCCGGTCCAGCCAGAACGGCAGCCAGCCGCAGCCCGACTCCAGGTGCGCCACCTTCAGCTCGGGGAAACGCTCCAGCACGCCATCGGCGCAGAAGCTGGCCACCGCCAGCATCTGCTCCAGCGGGTGGCAGGCGGCATGGCGCGTCAGCTCGCTGTAGCGGTCCGAGCCCGCCTGCGGCAGGACTGTGCGTGCGCCCTCGTGGATGCACACCGTCACCCCCAGCTCGGACGCAAGCTCGTATATCGGGAAATAGTCGGGTGAGGACAGCGTCCGGCCGCACAGCACGTTCGGCCGCCAGAAGATGCCGGCGAAGCCGTGCTCCTGCCGCGCCCGCCGCAGCTCTTCACAGGCCAGCCGCGGGTCCTGCAGCGGCAGCAGCATCACGCCCCTGAGCCGCTCTGGATCGGCCGCGCAGTAGTCGGCCAGCCAGTTGTTGTAGGCGCGGCAGATGGCCGCGCTCAGCCGCGGCTCGATGAAGTCGGCCCACATGATGTACAGCCCGAGCGTTGGGAAGAGGACGGCTACGTCCACCCCCTCGCGGTCCATGTCACGCAGGTTCGAGGCGGCGTCGAAGTCGGCCGCTACGGCATCCGCGTAGGTCTCGCGGTAGGCCTGGTGCAGCGTCATCCCGCCGCCGCTCGGCGCCTGCGTGTTGTCCGATACCGGCCGCCCGTCGACCAGGCGCTCTCGCCGGCCAGGCCCGATGTACACCCGCCCCTTGAACTCCGGCTCCAGGTAGCGCTCGTACAGGTCCTCCGGCTCCATGATGTGCCGGTCGGCGTCGATGACGCGAAATCCGTCCTTCATTCCGGGCACATGCTAGCCGATCATTAAGAAGCATGCTGCTGAAGCTTGATCGCCTCCGCCGAGCGCCCAAACCGGTCGATCTGTGGAGCCCCCAGTTCCGCGAAAGCCAGGTTCCGGCCTCGGCCGACGGCCGCCAGCTGCAGGAGTTCCTGCTCCGTATGGAGGCGCTCGTCGAGCTGCGCGCCGCGCCGGGCAACACCGAGCGCGCCAAGGCCATCGTCCAGGCCATGGACCTGGAGATCCGCGGCGCGCTGGACTCGCCCACCAAGCACCGCGACTGGCGCGAGGCCCGGCCGCGCGTCGTCGACCTCCTGAATCAGCTTGGCCAGGTGCTCTACGAGGAAGTTCAGCCGGAGACGCCCTCTCCGCTCGACTAGCCGCGGCGCTCAGGATGTAAGCTGTACCAGCTTTACATCTGGTTACAAGGAGCACATACGATGGCCGCCGACAAGGCTTACGAGACCATCAAGGTCGAGCGAGAGGACGGGATCACCTTCGTCGTCCTCAACCGCCCTGAGAAGCGCAACGCTATGAACCCCACTCTCCACCTGGAGATGCTGGACGCCCTGACCGAGCTCGAGACGGACCGCGATACGCGCGTGCTCGTGCTCACTGGGGCCGGCGAAAGCTGGTGCGCCGGGCAAGACCTCCGCGAGTTCTTCCGCGGGCTGGACGATAAGCCGGCCGAGCGCCGCCGCGTCGGGTGGGCCTCCCAGGAGTGGCGCTGGCGCAAGCTGTACTACTTCCCCAAGCCGACCATCGCCATGGTCAACGGCTTCTGCTTCGGCGGCGCGTTCACCCCGCTGATCGCATGCGACTTCGCCATCGCCGCCGACGAGGCCACATTCGGGCTCAGTGAGATCAACTGGGGCATCTTCCCCGGCGGCTTGGTGACCCGCGTGCTCGTCGAGGCCATGACCTACCGCGACGCCATGTACTACATCCTCACCGGCGAGCCGTTCGACGGCAAGAAGGCGGCGGAGATGCGCCTGGTGACGAAGTCCGTCCCCAAGGCTCAGCTTCGCGATGAGACGCTCAAGCTGGCGCGGCTGCTGATGCAGAAGAGTCCGGCGGTGCTCCAGGCGGCCAAAGAGGTCTACAAGCACTGCAAGACCATGGACTTCGGCCAGGCCGAGGATTACATGGCGGCCAAGGGCACCGCTTTGCGCGCTACCGATCCCGAGCGCAGCCGCGAGACCGGTATGAAGCAGTTCCTGGATGAGAAGACCTACCGCCCCGGCCTGACCCATTTCGACCGCTCCAAGGCCTCCGCATGACCTACGACACCATCCTGGTCGACACCAAAGACCAGGTCACGACCATCACCTTCAACCGGCCCGAGCGGCGCAACGCCATGAACCCGCGCATGCACATGGAGATGGTCGACGCGCTCACCATGCTCGAGAACGACGACGAGTGCCGTGTTCTCGTCCTGACTGGCGCCGGCGAGAGCTTCTGCGCCGGGCAGGACCTCAAGGAGTACTTCTACGACATCGACACCGATCCGGTGGCGCGCGCCAAGGCCCGCAAGGCCGCCGAGACCTGGCGCTCGCACTTGCTGCGACTGTTCCCCAAGCCGACCATCGCCGCCGTGAATGGCTATTGCTTCGGCGGCGCTTTCACCACGGTCGCCAACTGCGACTTCGCCATCGCCTCGGACCGGGCCACCTTCGGCCTGTCGGAGGTCAATTTCGGCAAGCTGCCCGGCGGGCATGTGACGAAGATCGTCAGCGAGCTGTTCCACCCGCGCGACGCGCTCTACTACATCCTCACCGGCAAACCGTTCGACGCGCACAAGGCCGCCGAGATCAAGTTCGTCACCATGGCCGTGCCCCATGAGCGGCTGTGGGACGAGGTCAACGACCTGGCCGAGTGCCTCAAGGGCAAGAATCCCATCGTGCTTCGCGAGGCCAAGGAGGCCTACCGCTACATCACTCAGATGAACTGGGAGGAGGCCGGCGCGTGGCTCAGCGCCAAGAGTAAGGAACTCGATTTCCTGACCGGCCAGACCTGGAAAAAGGGCGTGGAGCAGTTCAAGGCCAAGCAGTACCGTCCCGGCCTCGGTCAGTACGACTGGAAAGCCTCCTCCGCGGAGAAAGAAGCCAGGTGAAGGCGCCCGGGGCGGCACTTACTCGGCGCAGCGCCCTCAAAGCGCTCAGCGCCTCGGCCGCCCTGCTTCTCGCCGGCTGTGGCGTCGGCGCCGCCCCTGCCAGCTCGCCCGCGTCGTCGAGCGCCTCCGCCAAGCCGTTGGCCAGCGCCAGTCCAAGCCCCGCCGCCTCCCCGGCGCCTTCGACCAAGCCCGCCGCGCCCGGCACGGCCAACGCCGTCAAGGGCGCCTGGGTGGCCCTCACCGCCAACATGATGCTCTGGCCAACCGCCCTCGAGGCCGGCTATTTCGATAAGTACGGCATCAACTTCAACCTCCAATACATCCAGGGCAGCGTCACCTCGGTGCAGTCGATGCTGGCCGGCGAGATCGACATGGCCTCGATCGCCGGCAGCACTGTGGCGGCCGCCCAGGCCGCCAAGCAGGACATCGTCATGACCCTCGGTTACGTCGTCGAGTACTTCTGGCGCATCATGGCCCGGCCCGCTATCGCCGGGGTCGACGACCTCCGCGGCAAGACTGTGGCCGTGACCCGCATCGGCAACTCGGACTATTTCGCCTGGCAGATCCTGGCCTCCAGGAAGGGCTGGAAGCTCGAGGACTTCAAGTTCGCCGCCGCCAACGACACCCCAGGCCAGGTCGGGCTGCTGGCCAATGGCCAGGTGGACGCCATCGCTGTTTCCCCGCCCAACGACGTGCTGGCGCAGAAGGTCGGCGCGCATCTCGTCCTCGACGAGGCCGAATATCACCTGCCCAACCAGGCGGTCGGCATGTCCATGCCGCGCACCTACCTGGTCCAGAACCGGCCCAAGGCGCTGGCCGTCGCAAAGGCTACCGTCGAGGCCATCCATCGCTGGAAGACCGATCCGCCCTTCGCCAAGAACGTCATCAAGAAGTACCTCAAGCAGGACGATCAGGCCTTCATCGACAACGGCTACGAGGCCTATGCCCGGATGTTCCAAGAGAAGCCCTATCCCAGCACGCCGGGCTTCGAGTCAGTGATCGAAGAGGTTTCCGCTCAGACGCCCGCCGCCAAAAGCGTCAAGCCCGAGCAGTGCATGGACACCAGCCTCATGAAAGAGCTGGAGGACAGCGGTTTCCTGAAGCAGATCTTCGGTCTGTAGTCGGGGCCCCGCCGAGTTTATCGAGGCGGGGTAATCTAGGCCGGGCGGGAGAACGGTACCGCCGGGTCGGGCAGTGGCGCCTGGAAGGCCAGGTGCACTGTCGGCTCGCGGCCCGCATTCCAGTTGCGGTGCGGCACGCCCGCCGGGAAGTGCACCAGTGAGCCCGGGCCGGCCTCGAAGGCCTCGCCGGCGACCTCGATGCTCATCGTGCCGCTGACAATGTAGAACACCTGGTCCACGTCGTGAACGTGCATGCCGGCCGGCGACCCGCCGCCTGCGGGCGTCTTGATGCAGTTCACGCTGCATTTGGTCGCTCCCGATTTCTCGTCCAGCAGCGGCTGGCTGATGCGCTCGTCCGGGGCGCTCTGGTCGAAGGCCTTGAAGTCGACTTTGCTCAGATACTTCATGCGCCACCGATGATACGCTGGCCACCTGATGCGAGGAATCCATGCCTGAGCTCATGATCTCCGCCGACGACCACATCGACATCGGCTATTTGCCCGGAGACCTCTGGACCCAGCGCCTGCCGCGCTCGCTGGCCGAGCGCGTCCCGCACGTCGAGGAACGCGGCAGCCAGGACCTGTGGGTCTGCGACGGCCACATCTGGACCGAATGGCGCGCCGGCCGTTGGTTCGACGACCCCAAGCGCCGCAAGATCGCCCTCGACCGCGCCTTCAGCGATAACTTCACGCGCCGCCCCACTACGCCTGAGCTGCGCCTGGAGGACATGTCCCGCGACGGCGTGGAGGCTTCCGTCATGTACCCGCCCATCTTCGGCATGCGCATGGTCGATCGCGAGCTGGCCAAGACGGTGATCCGCACCTATAACGACTGGGCGGCCGAGTTCAGCTCCGCCGCGCCCAACCAGCTTCTGCCGGTGGCCCAGCTCTTCCCCGACGACGCCGCTGCCTCGCGCGACGAGCTGCTGCGGGTGGCCAAGCTCGGCTTCCGCCAGGTCAACTTCCTGGTGGGCACGGTCACCTCGGCCATGTACCAGCCGGAATGGGATTCGTTCTGGGCGGCCGCCGAGGAAACGGGCGTGGTCGTTGCCTATCACGTCGGCGGCGTGAGCCCGACCGGAGAAGGCGGCCTGCCGCCGGAGGAGCGCCCGGAGCCTGGCAGGCGCCGGCCGGCCTTCGGCATGGGTCTGGGCGACGGCGCCACGAGCTTCTACCAGCCCTTCGTGGGCCTCTTCAGCTACGGCGTGCTCGAGCGCCATCCCAACCTTAAGGTCTGTCTGGGCGAGTCCGGCATCGGCTGGATCCCATATGTCGTCCAGGAGATGGACTACCGCTTCAAGCAGGCGCGCGAGCGCTTCGGCGCGGACGGCGTGCCGCTGAAGACGTTGCCCAGCGAACTCTTCCGCCGCCAGGTTTGGGCGACCTACCAGCAGGACCTCGTCGGCCTCCACCTGGTCGACTTCTTCGGCGACGGGCACATCATGTGGGCCTCCGACTATCCGCATCCGGACAGCACCTGGCCGCGCTCGCGTGACGTCGTCGAGCGCGAGACGGCCCACCTCTCGCCCGAAGTCAAGCGCAAGGTCATCCGCGACAACGCCAAAGCCCTGTACGGGATTTAAGCCATGGTCGTCATCGACAGCCAGGTCCACATCTGGGAGCCGGACAACCCGCTGCGGGCTCGCCCGCCGGTCGATAAGACCCTGTTCAAGCCCAGCAACATCCACGACCAGGAGCCGCTGGATGTTCAGCGCCTGCTGCGCGAGATGGACGCTGCCGGCGTTGACCGGGCCATCCTCGTGCCGCCACTGTGGGAGGGCCATCGCAACGACGTCGCGTTAGAGGCGGCGCTACTCTACCCGGATCGCTTCGCCATCATGGGCAAGCTGCCCGAGCATACCCCTGAATACAGCGCGCCGCGGCTGGCCGGCTGGAAGAAGCAGCCCGGCATGCTTGGGCTGCGCATCACCTTCAGCGAGGAGCAGCGCCCCTGGCTGGCCGACGGCACCGTCGACTGGCTGTGGCCCGAGGCCGAGCGCCATCAGATCCCGATCATGGTCCTGGCCTCCGGCCAGCTGCATCACCTGGCGCCCATCGCCATGCGCTACCCCGACCTGAAGCTGATCATCGACCACATCGGCGTCAGCCGCGCCCTCGATGAGCAGGTTGCGGAGAGCATCGGCCCGACGCTGGCCCTGGCCCGCTTTCCCAATGTGGCCGTCAAAGTCTCGTCCTTGCCGTGTTTCAGCACCGAGCCATATCCGTTTCGCAACCTTCACGAGGTCATCCGCCGGGTCGTCGAGGCCTATGGCCCCCACCGCTGCTTCTGGGGATCGGACCTGACCCGGCTGCTCCTTAAGTGCACCTACCGCGAGGCCGTCACCATGTTCACCGAGGAGCTCGATTTCCTGTCGGACATCGACAAGGAATGGATCATGGGCCGCGCCCTGGCTGAATGGCTGGGCTGGGGGCTATGAACAGCCGGTAGCGATCGCCAGCGCGTCGCAGACTGCGGCCATCCTCGACGGCCGTGCCCGCCCCAAACGTCGCACCAGGTCGGAACGCAACAGGAGCTGTAGGTTATCCAGGTTTGCCACTGACCGGTCAAGGACGCCGTCCTCAGTCCCCAACCGAACCTCTGTCGAAAGTCCCCGCTCTCTCGTCGTCACGGGCGCCACGATCACCGAATGGAGGTGGCGCCCCATCGGTTCTCTGGTGAGAATCACCACAGGACGCAGCTTGTCGAGGCGCGCCATCCAAACCTCACCCCAGTGAGGCTCAGGCAGGATACGACTCGTTCTTTGCGTACAACGCCTCCCAATCTGTGTCGTCCTCGAGGCCTCCGCGATACCCTGCAGCGGCGATTGCCAGTTCTTCGTCAGTTTGTGGCATTCGGTTGTAGGCCTCGATGTCACGGCGGAGTCGTTCCGCTTTGATCACCCGTTCCAAAGCCAGCTCGATTGTCTGCGACGTCGACGTAGTACCAAGCAGCGAGCGCGCTGCCTCAGCCTTCGAGCGGTCCAACGTAATCGTCACCTTTTCTTTCGCCATGCCACGCATACTACCAACCCGCCATACCGTCCTCCTGTGCTACGCTCGCGGCCTGCATGAACCTGTCCTATCCGCCCGCCGTCCAGGAGTCGCTGGACCGCATTGGCCAGGCGCTGGCCGACATCCGGGTGCAGGACGAGCTGGCGGCCTGCGAGGGTGAGCCGGAGCTGTGGGGCGCGGCGGACGTGCACGCTCACGAACCCGCGGCCGGCCCGCTGGCCCAGGTGGCCGAGTTTCGAGCCCTCGGCGCGTACGCCCTTCCGCTGCCGGAGCTGCTGGCCAGGGCCAAGCGGCCATGCCTGACGCTCGGCTGGCCCGACGCCAGCGCGCCGTGGGCGACGGGCGATCCACTCACGCTGGAGCTCCGGGACGGCAGGCTGTACGGCCGCGCTAGCGTCGCGCCGCTGTTCGTGCCTACGAGCGCGATCGTCAGTCTGGCGAGCACTGAAGATAGCGTGATCCTTGTCGAAGCGCGACAGGTCACTCGCACGGAGCGAGCCGGTGATGCCTTCGTCGCCGTCTTCGAGGGCACGGAAGCAACAACCGCCGGCGGCCTCGAGGAATGGCGGCGCGCCGTTCTGGATCAGCGCCTGGCCCTCATCGGCATGACCCTTGGCCTGATCGATCGCGCCTGGCGTATCGCGCTCGACGCCCTGTGCGAAGGCAAGCGCACCCACAACGAACTGGCCGACGAGCAGGTCGCCCAGTTCCAGCTGGCCGACAACGATATCGAACGTTACTCCGCCCACCACCTGGTGCTCGATGTGGCCATCGATGCCGAGCGCGGTAAGCCGGTTGACGACAAGCTTGCCCTCGTCCGGTGGTTCACGGCCAAGCAGGCCGAGAGCTGTGCCGCCCGCGCGCTGCACGTCGCCCAGTTGTTCACGCCGCGCATCGTGCCCATCGCCCGCTGGCTCACCCGGCGCGCCCACCACCTGTCCGTCTTCGGCCTGGCCCGCGAGCACGAGGTGCGCCTCGCCGCCAGGGGTCTGGCGGCCGGAATGAGCCTGGAGTAGCCGCATGGATTTCGAGCTTCCCGACGAGATCAAGATGGTCCGCGAGACGGTCCGGCGCTTCGTCGATAAGGAGCTGATCCCGCTCGAGAAGAGCCTGCCCGACCTCATGGACATCCCGCCCGACGTCCGCGCCCAGCTCGAGGCCAAGGTCAAGGAGATGGGCTTCTGGGCGGCTGCCGTACCCACCGAGTTTGGCGGCGGCGGCATCGGCGCTCTCGGCAACATGGTCCTGCGCGAGCAGGTGAGCCGCTGCATCGTGAGCGACACGCGCGATGACCGCGGCTTCGGCGGCTCGCCCTGGCCAATCCTCTACAACTGCAATCCCGAGCAGCGCAAGAAGTATCTCGACCCGGTCATTCGGGGCGAGAAGCGGCACTTCTTCGCTATGACCGAGCCCGGTGCCGGCAACGACGCCAACGCCCTTGCCACGACGGCCGTGCGCGACGGCGACGAATGGGTCCTGAACGGCAGCAAGGTCTTCATCAGCCACGTCGATCTGGCCGACTTCGGCGTCGTACTGGCCAAGACGGATCCCACCCAGCGCGCCCGCGGCGGCCTCAGCGCCTTCATCGTCGAAAAAGGCACGCCGGGTTTCCACGTCGTCCGCACCATCTACACCATGGGCGCGGCGCACGCCTTCGAGCTCCTGTTCGACGACTGCCGCATCCCCAAGGACAACCTGCTGGGAGAGGTCGGCAAGGGCTTCGACATCGCCGGCAAGAATCTGACCAAGACTCGCCTCAAGCAGGCCGCCAGCTCGCTCGGCCTGGCTCAGCGCGCGTTGGAGATGTGCGTCGACTACGCCCAGCAGCGCGAGACATTCGGCAAGAAGCTCATCGACCGCGGCGCGGTGCAGATGATGCTCGCCGACTCCGCCGCCGAGCTCAGGGCCTGCCGGCTCATGGCCTACACCACGTCCTGGCGGCTCGATCAGGGCGAGGACCCGGTGCTCGAAGTGGCGGCGACCAAGATCTTCGCGGGCGAGATCGGCTCGCGCATCCTCGATCGCGCCATCCAGATCCATGGCGGTTCCGGCTTCACGCGCGACCTGCCGTTCGAGCGCATGTACCGGGACCAGCGCGGCTACCGCATCACTGAGGGCGGTACCGAAGTCCAGCGCTGGGTCATCGCGCGAGGGCTGATCAAGAAGTACATGGCAGACTAGCGCCAGTGGTTGTCCTGGCGCACAGCTCAGACCTGCACTTGAGCACGGATCTGAAGGATGATCTCCTGCAGCTCCGGCGCGTCCTGGCCGGCGCCGCGCATGCCGAGGCCGACGTCCTCCTCCTGGCCGGCGACACCTTCGAACACGTCCGCTTCCCGGTGAGCTTCTTCCGGCAGGCTGGCGAGCTGCTGGGTTCCGCTGCCCACCGCGTCGTCGTCCTGCCAGGCAACCACGACCCGCTGTTCGAGGCTTCCGAGCCCGGCTGGCGGGCGCTCGCCGAGCCGCCGAACGTGCATGTCCTGGGCCTTGCCGGCGACGAGCCCGTGCGTTATCCCGAGTTGGACCTGGAGATCTGGGGTTGGGCGCACCGTTCCTACGGCGGCATGGATCCTCTCCGTGATCCGCCCGGCCGCAGCATGCGCTGGCACGTCGCCATGGCCCACGGCCATTTCAGCGAGAGGCGCTACGAAAGGGGCGAGCCCTCGCCCTCGTGGCTCATCTTCGAAGAGGACATCGAGGCCACCGGTGCCGACTACCTGGCTCTGGGCCACTGGAACTGCGCCGTTCAGGTCGGCAACGGTGCCGTGCCGGCCTGGTACTCGGGCTCGCCCGACCTGGAGCACACGTTGAACGTCATCCGCCTGAGCGACGACGGCATCCAGGTCACGCGCCAGCCGCTCGATTAACCGGTGCCCCTGCTCAGCGGCTTTCTGGCTCTCGATCTGACCGATCTCAAAGGTCAGATGTGCGGCAAGCTCCTGCGCGATTTCGGCCTCGAGGTGATCAAGATCGAGCCGCCCGGCGGTGACACCGTGCGCCGGATGGGGCCCTTCAAGGAAGGCGTTCCGCACTTGGAGGGAAGCCTTCGCTTCGCCTACCTCAACGCCGGCAAGAAAAGCCTTACGCTCGACCTGCAGCGCCCCCAGGGCCGCGAGCTGCTCATGCGGCTCGTCGAGCAAGCCGACGTAGTGGTCGAGAGCTCACCGCCCGGCGCGCTGGACCTCGAAGCCCTCCGCGGGTGTAATCCCAAACTGCTGGTCGCATCCGTCAGCGGTTTCGGCCAGACCGGCCCCCACCGCGATTACCTCTGCCCGGACATCGTGGGGTTTGCCATGGGCGGCCTCATGTACACCAGCGGCGACCCCTCATTGCCGCCGGTCAACGCACCGGAGACCCAGTCTTACTACTTCGCCTGCCTGTATGCCGCCCTGGGCACTCTGCTGTCCCTGTACCGGCGCCTGGACGATGGCCAGGGCCGGAGCGTCGACGTCTCCATCCAGGAGGCGATCGCCAGCCAGGAGCACCTGATTCGAACCTTCGCCACCGACGGCCACAGCATCACCCGGCACGGCAGTCAGCACGAGCATGTCGCGCCGGCCAACATCTTTCCCACCAGCGACGGCTACGTGTACCTGTTCGTCACCCGCGCTCACTGGAAGCGCCTGATGGACTTCTGGGAGGACCACCCCCCGCATTTCGCCGAGCCCGAGTGGGAGAACAACGACTTCCGGCACGAGCACGAGGCCGAGATCAACGTGGCCGTCGAGGCCTTCACCCGCCGCTGGAAGCGCGACGAGCTGGCCGACCAGCTCCAGAAGGCTGGTATCCCTTGCCTGCCGGTGAACTCGCCCACCAGCTTCATGCAGCACGAGCACGTCTTGGCCCGCCAGCTGTTCCAGCCGGTCGAGCATCCCTACCTCGGGCCATATGCGCAGACGGCCTTCCCACCGCTGATTGATGGCCGGCGCGCGTCAGTCGAGCCGCCGCCGCTGGTTGGCCAACATACGCGCGAGGTCCTGAGCCAGCGCCTCGGCCTCGACTCGGGCGAGATCGAGCTCCTTTTCGCGCAGGGCGTCATCTGATGGGCTTTCTCGAGGGCGTGCGCGTTGCGTCCTTCACCACCAGCGTGGCCGGGCCGAATGCCGCGCGCGTGCTCGCGGCCTGCGGCGCCGAGGTGATCAAGATCGAGTCGCACCACGGCGGACTCGACAACTTCCGCTTCTTCGGCACGACCACGGATCTCAACGTTGCGCCGCGCTTCATCGAGTCGAACCTCAATGTCCTGTCGGCGCTTATCAATCTCAAGGACCCGACCGGCATCCGTCTCACCAAGGAGCTGATCGCCAAATCCGACGTTGTGCTCGACAACTTCCGGCCCGACGTCATGAACCGCCTAGGGCTGGGCCCGGACCAGCTCCGGGCGGTGAAACCGGAGCTCATCGTCTGCCGCATGCCCGGCCTGGGGCTGTCCGGCCCGAAGCACTGGTATGGCACGTGGGGCTCGACGCTCACGGCCTTCTCAGGCATGACCTACATGTGGAACCACCCCGACCAGCTCCGGCCCATCGGCGCGCAGGGCGTCTATCCGGACTACATCGCCGCGGCCATGATCCCGGCCACCATCATCGCCGCCCTCATCCGCCGCCGGCTCACGGGTGAAGGCGCGACTATCGAGATCGCCCAGATCGAGGCCACGGCCTACATGCTCGGCACGACCTTCTTGGACGCGGCCGTCAACCGGCGCGAGCCGCGGCCCACTGGCAACGACTGGCCGTATGCTGCGCCTCACAACTGCTACCCCTGCCTGGGAGAGGACCGCTGGGTGGTGATTGCGGTGGAGTCGGACGAGCAGTGGCGGGCGCTGGCAGGTGCCTTGGATCGCTCAGATCTGGCTCGCGACCCGCGCTACCAGACGCTCGCGGCCCGTCGAAAGCGCCTGAACGAGATCGACGAGCTCGTCTCAGCGTGGACGCGCCGGCGCGAGGCGCACAGCGTTATGCACCAGCTCCAGCAGGCCGGGGTGCCCTGCGGCGTCGTCCAGAGCGGCGAGGACCTGTTTCACGACCTCCATTTGCGGGAGCGCGGCTTCATCGGTGGGGTGGAGCATCCGACGTTGGGGCACGTTCCGCTGCCGATCGTGCCCTTGCACATATCGGACGGCGGCGTCGAGCCGCTGCGCTGCTCCGACATGCTCGGCGCGCACACCGAGTACGTCATTTGCGATCTGCTGGGCTACTCGAAGGAGCAGTTGGAGGAATGGCGAGCTGCCGAGATCCTCAACTAGGGAGACGTCGGCCTAGACGTGGCACTCGCGAGCGACCAGCTGCGAACGGGCATCTTCGATGCCCCTTTCCAGCTCCTCGCTCAGGCCAGGCATGGCTTCGCCAAGCAGCGCCCAACGCTGAATGTGCAGCACCAGTATGCGTGGAGTCAGGCTTTCGAGCCAATTGCGCCACTCGGTCTGCGTCCAGTCGGTCTGGACCAACCCCTCCCACGGGTTGTAGCCCTCTTTCAGCGTCCAGGGCGCCGTCTTTCTACTCATTTGCCCGCTTGAAGAGCATCAGCCGTGCCAAGCCGGCAGGTGCCAAAATGCCGGCATGAGGGACATCATCCCCACCCTGCGGCAGTGGCAGCGACAGGGCAAACGCTACGCCCTGGCCACGCTCATCAAGGTCGATCGATCGGCGCCAAAGCCGCCCGGCGCGGCCATGGCCCTGTGCGAGGATGGCACGGTTGCCGGGTCCGTGTCTGGGGGCTGCGTCGAGAGCGCCCTGCACGAGCAGGCCGCCCAGGTCATCGATTCCGGCGTCCCCAGGACGGTCTCGTACGGCCTCAGCGACCCCGAAGGTTGGGACGTGGGTTTGGCTTGCGGCGGCCAGCTGCACCTGTTCGTGGACCGTCCCGCGCTGCCCGGGAGCTTCCTGGACGACGTGGAGGCTAACCGGCCCGTGGCTCTGGCTACGAAGGTGAGCGGCGATGGCGCCGGCCGGCGCACGGTAGTCCGGCCCGACGATCAGTCCCTCGCTGCCGATCTCGTCGGCGCGGACGCTCAGATCCTCCTCGCCAGGCGCGCGAGCGAACTGCGCTCCTATCCCGAGGGCGAGTTCTTCATACAGACCTTCGTCCCGCCTCCGGCGATGTATGTCTTCGGCGCCGCCGACTTCAGCGCCGCCATGGCCCGCATGGGCAAGTTCCTGGGCTACCGCGTGACCGTCGTCGATCCTCGCCAGGTGTTCGCCACCAGGGAGCGCTTCCCCCAGGCCGACGAGGTCGTGGTGGACTGGCCCGACCGCTTCCTGGAAAAGGCTGCCATCGACGCTGGTACCGCCGTCATCGTCATGACCCACGACCCCAAGTTCGATATTCCCGCCCTGGCCTATGCCGTGACGACCGATGCTGGCTACATCGGCGCCATGGGCGCCAAGCGCACCAATGAGGAGCGCTTCCGCATGCTGCGCGAGGCCGGCTGCACCGCCGACCAGCTGGCGCGCATCCACGCGCCCATCGGCCTGGATATCGGCGGCAAGAGCCCCGAGGAGACGGCCGTCTCGGTCGCCGCGCAGATCATCGCGCTGCGCGGCGGCAAAACCGGGCGTATGCTGTAGCCATGCTGTCGCGCGAAGATAACGAGCTCGTCACACGCATCGGTCCGGGCACGGCCATGGGCCAGGCCATGCGCCGCTACTGGATTCCCGCTCTGCTGTCGGAGGAGTTGCCCGAGCCCGACTGCCCGCCGGTGCGCGTCGGCCTGTTGGGCGAGAAGCTGGTCGCCTTCCGCGACACCAATGGCCGCGTCGGCCTGCTGGGCCAGCATTGTCCCCATCGCGGCGCATCGCTGTTCTTCGGCCGGAACGAGGAATGCGGCCTCCGCTGCGTCTACCACGGCTGGAAGTTCGACGTGGATGGCCGGTGCGTGGACATGCCCAACGAGCCGCCGGAGTCGAACTTCAAGCACAAGGTCCAGCACCTGGCCTATCCGTGCGAGGAGCGCGGTGGCGTGGTGTGGGCCTACCTTGGCCCGCCCGAGAAGCGGCCGCCGATGCTCAACCTGGAGTGGATGCGCCTGCCACCGGGCCACTCGTTCATCTCCAAGACCTACGAGGAGTGCAACTGGCTCCAGGCTCTCGAGGGTGGCGTCGACAGCTCGCACTCGTCGTTCCTCCACCGGCGCGTGGTCGGCAGCGACAAGGCGTATGGCCGCACCGAATACATGCGGCAGCGCTCCACGGCGCCCCGCCTCGAGGTGCTGACCACCGACTACGGCTACAAGTACGCCAGCGTCCGGCATCTGGCCGGCGCGGACCAGAACTACGTCCGCGTCTACCACTTCGTGATGCCCTTCCATCAGCTCCGCGCCTTCGAGGGTTACCTGCCGGGCAAGCCGACCATCCAGGGCCACATGTGGGTGCCCATCGACGACGAGCACACCTGGGTCTACAACTGGCTGTACCACGCCGACTGCTCGGCGCTCTCCGAGGACGAGATCCTGATGGAAGAGTGCGAGACCGGCCGCTCGCCCGACCAGATGCTGCCCGGCTATCGCCTCAAGGCGAACCACGAGAACGACTACCTGATCGACCGAGAGGCCCAGCGCAGCGGCGCGAGCTACACTGGCATTCCCGGCGTAAACACCCAGGACATCGCCGTTCAGGAGTCCATGGGACCCATCTACGACCGGACGCAGGAGCACCTGGGCACGGCCGATCTGGCCGTCATCACCACCCGCCGGCTCCTGCTGGAGGCCGCGCGAGGCATCCTGAAGGGTCAGGATCCGCTGGGCGTCGATGGCGGCTCCAGCGATCGGGTGCGTCCGGCCGAGGGCATCATGCCGGCGTCTTCGCCCTGGCACGACGCCATGGCGGCCAAGCTGGAAGCGCTCGCCTCATCCTGAGCGTCGCCTCAGGATGACCACTCGGGCGCTGGCGGAGTTCGCCGCCGGCGTCACCTACGAGCAGCTCTCGGTCGAGGTGGTGCGTGCCATCAAACGGATGGTGCTCGACTGTCTCGGCTGCGCCCTCGCCGGCACGACCCTCGGCTCCGGCGTGAAGCCGCTGTTCGAGTTCGTCGATGATTGCGGCGGTCCGCCGCAGGCCTCGATCGTGGGCACGGGCCGGCGCGCGCCGGCGGCGGCGGCTGCTCTGGCGAATGGTGGCCTGGCTCACGCCCTGAACTACGACGACTATCTGCCCGGCGCCGGGATCCATCTCGGCGTTACCAGCATCCCCGCGGCGCTGGCCGCGGCCGAGCGCGCCGGCGGCGTCAGCGGCCAGGAGCTCATCGCCGCCCTGGCTGCCGGCATTGAGCTTGCGGCGCGGCTTTCGCTGGCCCGCGACAAAGGCGCCTACACCGAGACGCGGCCGCAGGAGAGCCAGATGCTCGGCTACTTCAACGCCGCGGCCACGGCCGGGCGCGTCCTGCGTCTGGGCGCGGCGCAGATGCATAGCGCCCTCGGCCTCGCCCTGATGCAGTGCGCCGGCGGCCGGCAGCCGGTGCTGGAAGGCGTCGAAGCCAAGGCGCTCTACGCCGCCTGGCCAAGTCAGGTCGGTGTCCAGTGCGCGCTCCTGGCCGAGCGCGGCCTGGAGGCCGCCTGCGAGGCCTTCGAGGGCACGGCCGGCCTGTTCGCGACCTACTTCCGCGGCCGTTGGTCCGAGGCGCCGCTGACCGCCGGCCTGGGTGAGGTGTGGCGGCTCACTGGCGTGACCTTCAAGCCGTGGCCCACGACCAATCTGGCGCACGTGTTCATCGAGGCCGCTCTGGATCTCGCCGCCGAGCACCGCCTTCAGGCCGAGGACGTCATCGCTGTTCATCTGCGCGGCCAGGAGCACATCCGGACCTTCTGCGAGCCTGCGACCATTCGTCAGGCGCCGCGCACGTCAGTCGAGGCCGAGGACAGCCTTCCGTTTCCCGTGGCTAAGGCCCTGGCCAACGGCCGCCTCGGCCTGGCCGACCTCCAGCCCGAAGGCTTGCGGGACCCCGCGGCGCTGCGTATCGCCTCTTGCACGACGTACTCCATTGACGATTCGCTCGGCCAAGCGGGTATCGTCGAGGTCACCACCACTGCGGGGCAGCGCCTGGAGCGCCGCGTCGAGCGGCCGCTCGGTTTCCCGCCGCGGGAGCTGAGCGATACCCAACTTGAGGCTAAGTTTCGTGACTGTGCGGCCCACGCCGCCAACCCCGTCGCCGTGGAGCGGGCCATCGACCTTGTCTGGCGGCTGGAGGATTACCACGCCGGCCACCTGGCGGCCTGCTTTTAGCAAGGCATGGGCACTAATGCATTGGATATCATCATCGTCCAAACAATGACTGTCCGACTGCTTTCCGCGGGTGGGCTCGCCCTGCTGCTGGCGGCCTGCGGCGGGACCGCGGCGCCCGCTTCCGTGGCGCCGGTCTCAGCGGCTTCATCGGCCGCCGCCAAGCCTCCCACCAGCTCTGCCCCCAAACCCGCGGCCTCCACCGCTGCTAAGCCGAGCGTCACGAACAAGCCCGCAGCCAGCGCGGCCGTCCAGGGCGCAGCCCCGGCAAGCCCGCCGCCAGGCTCGGCCGAGCATGGGAAAGAGGTCTATGTCAAAGTCGGCTGCTACGAGTGCCATGGCTACGCCGGCCAGGGCGCACAGGCCACCGGCCCCAAGCTCACGCCGAGCCCGCTTCCCTACGTCGCCTTCGCCGCTCAGGTCCGGACGCCTCGGCAGGATATGCCCAAGTACCCGGTCCAGACCCTCAGCGAGCAGGATCTGGCCGATATCTACGCCTTTATCCAGTCCATCCCGGCGCCCCCGGCGCCTTCCAGCATCCCGCTCCTAACGAACCGCTGACGCGCCCTACCTTGGCTGGCTGACGACGTCGACCAGCGCCGGCGCACCGCTCTTGACCACTTCGAGCGCCTGCTTGAGCACAGGCCCGAGCTTGTTCGGGTCCGTGATCGGACCTGCCGACCACCAGCCCATTGACGCTGCCAGCTTGGCGTAGTCGATCTCCGGATTGGTAATGGTCGTCCCGATGCCCGCCTGATCCGCCCGCCGGTTGTGGAGCGAGGCCATCCTTTGCAGATGCATCACCTCCTGGTGATACGCCCGGTTGTTGTGGACGATGTTGAGCAGCGGGATCTTGTGGTGCGCGGCCGTCCACAGCACGCCGGGGGCATACATCAGATCGCCGTCCGGCTGGAAATTGACGGTGATGGCGCCTTTGGCCTTGTTGGCCAGGGCAATGCCCACCGCCGCCGGCGAGTTGTAGCCCACGCCGGCACCGCCCGATCCACCGAATGTCTGGCCGTGTTCGGTGATCTTCCACAGCCGCCCCGGCCAGCCCTGAAGGTTGCCCACCAGCGCCCATTTCTCATTCTTGATGACCGCCCAGGTCTCGGCCGCCAGGCGGGCAGTGCTGATGGGGCTGGCGTCCCATCCATAACTGGCAGTGGTGACCGCGTTCTGCTGCTGCCGCTGGAACAGTTCCTTGAGGCCGTCGAGCCGCGCAGTCGCCTTAGTGCCGAGCTCGCCCTTGATGGCCTCGATGAGCGCTGGCAGGCTGGCCTGCGCGTCGCCCTGGATCGAAAGGTCGACCGGCTGAAACCGCTCGAAGTCCTGGTAGTTCGACTTCATGTACGTATCGCCCAGGCCGATGTGGACCACCTTCACGTCCGGCTTTGCGACCCGCCGGTAGTCGTGATATGGATCGCCCACGCTGTTGAGGAGTCCCCACAGGTCGGCGACCTCCAGGGCGAGGATGAAGTCGGCGTCGCGGATGAGCTGTCCGCGCATGCCCGACAGGTTGGCGAAATGATCGTTGGGCATGTTCATGCGCCCGCCGAGATCGACCACCGGCGCGCCGGCCGCCTCCACCAGCTGGACCATGAGCTTGACACCGTCCGGCGTCCGCGCCACACGGTCGGCGATGATCAGCGGGTTCTGTGACGCGGCTAGCATGCGCGCTGCCTCGCGCAGCGCGTCGGCGTCGCCCTGCGGCGGGACGGAAAGACTGAGCTTCGGGATCTTGAGCTCGGATTCGTGCTCGATCCCGCCCTCCTGGAGATCGGCGTCGGCCACGATCAGCACCGGCTCCATAGGCGGTGTGGTGGCAATCTTGTAGGCCCGGACCATCGACTCCGCGAAGTGCTGAAGCGACGCCGGCTGATCGTCCCATTTGATGAAGTCGCGCACCAATGCTGCCGGATCCTGCGCCGAGTGGTACCACTCCACGCCGGGGCGGCGTTTGGCCGCGTCCACGAGATTGCCGGCCATGAGCATGATCGGCACGCGGTCGCACCAGGCGTTGTAGATGGCCATGGCGGCGTGCTGCAGGCCCACCGTGCTGTGGGCCAGGATGGCCATCGGCTTTCCCGCCGCTTTGGCATAGCCGTGGGCCATCGCCACCGACGATTCCTCGTGCATGGCCGTCAGGAACTCGGGCTTGGAATTGCCTCCGTAGTTGACGATCGACTCCTGCAGGCTGCGGAAGCTGGAGCCGGGATTCGAGGCGACGTAGTCGATGCCCAGCGACTTCATCACGTCCACCATGAAGTCGGAGCCGGGCCGCGAAACAACGATTGAGCTGAGAAGCCCCCGCTGGCCGCCCGCCGAGGGTTTCGGGGCCGAAGCGCTTGGCTTCTCACTCGCCTCCTGCGCGTGGGCGGCCTGCGCCAGCGTGCCGGCTACCGCAGCGGCTGCTCCCGCCGCGGCCGCACCCTTTATGAACGAGCGCCGGTCGATGCCGTTTTTGTCGGCCGTGTCTGAGGCCATTGCATCGTCCTCCTGCAACGAAGTCAGCCTGTTTGGCGTGCATCATACGACGGACTCCCCCGGTATGATCCGCGTGACCATGAAAACCCGCCTTTTTGCCCTCATCTCGTTAGCCGCGATGGCGCTGGCCGCGTGCGGCGGTGTATCCAGTTCGGCCCCCGCGCCGGCGGCCGGCTCGGCGGCGCCCTCCGCGGCCGCGGCGTCGGCCAAAGCTCAGGGCGGGCTCACCAAGCTCGTGGTGTCCTACGGCGAGCTCGTCCCCCAGTCGGTGCCCGTGTTCGTCGCCAAGGACGCCGGGATCTACGAGCGAAACGGCCTCGATGTCGATTTGCGGTTGATCGTGAGCTCCGCCGAGATAGCTGCGCTCGTCGCCGGCGAGACACAGTTCTCCAGCGGCGGCGGGGCGCATGTCCTCAACGCCGCCGCGGCCGGCGTGGACGCGGTCGTGCTGGCGGCGGTGGCGGGGCTGTCGCCGTTCCGCCTTTACGTGCAGCCCAATATCAGCTCCGTCCACGAGCTGAAAGGCAAGAACGTGGGCATCAGCAAGTCCGGCTCCCCATCCGAGGTCGCCCTGCGGATCGTGCTCAAGAAGAACGGCATGGATCCTGACAAGGACGTTCGCTTCGTCGAGCTGGGCAGCACCCAGGCGCGCACGGCGGCGCTCATCCAGAAGACGATCGACGGCGGCATGGCTAATCCCCTCGAAGCTGCCCAGCTGGAGAAGAACGGCCTGCGCATGATCTACGACCTGGCCAAAGAGAAGACGCCCTCCGCGCAATCCCTGGTCATCGGTCGGCGCGATTGGGTGCACAGCCATCGCGAGGTCACCCAGAAGTACATCGACGCCATCGTCCAGACCGTCGCCAGGACTCGTGCCGACAAGCCGCTGGCGATCGGGGTTATGAAGAAGTGGTTCAAGACTGACGACGAAGAACTCATGTCGACCATCTACGACGCCTACACGAGCACGGGCCTGTGGCCGGCCGTTGCGCCTTACGCCACGCCCCAGATGTTCGACGATGCCAAGGAGACGGTTGGCGCCACCGATCCCAAGGTGCGCGATCTCGATCTGAGCAAGATGATCGACTCCTCGTTCGTCAAGAGCGCCGAGGAGCGGGGACTGACGAAGGCCTAGGCCCGCTTCTCGCTGACGTCGATCAGCACGCCGTCCGGGTCGGCCAGGTGCTTCTGCCCGAAGCGGCAGCCTTGGAACAGCTTCAGCCTGGCGGCGCCCTCGGGCCCGCGGCCCACCGGCGCCGGCGCAATGTAGTGGTTGCGCGTCGTGATTGCCTCCAGGTCGGCCTCGAACTCCGCCATGCTGTCCACCTCGAACCCAATGTGGTCCAGCGCCGGCCGCTCGATGCCGCTGCCCTCGTAGTCGGTGATCTTCCAGGGCGCGATCACGAACTTGACCGTGCCGTCGCTCAGGTGGAAGAAGTTGTCGGGCGTCTGCTCCACCTCTTCCAGGTCGAAGATGTCGGTGTAGAACTGCGCCAGCAGCTCCGGGTTGACGGTCCGCAGCTGGATGTGGCTCACGTGCCGGGGTGTGCGCTCGATCTCGGCTACGTAGACGTCCTTGCGGTTTTCCATGCCCTTCTGTGACAGGTCGAACACGTTGCCCAGCGGGTCGTTCATGCTGATGCCGGCGAACGGCCGGTTGGAGGGCCGCTTCAGCCATTGCACCTGCGGATAGCGCTCGCGCGCCCGGGTAAAGACGTCCTCCACGTCGTCCACTTCGAAGCCGAAGTGGTCGAAGCCCGCCTGGCGCCCCGCTTTGCGCGCGTTGACGTTCAGCCCCACATAGCCATCGGTCACCGCGACGGCCGCCGAATCGGAGCCGCGGTTCCGCTCGAACGCCCTCATGCCGAACAGCGCTTCGTAGAACTTGCCTTCCAGCGCGTAGTTGCTGCTGACGATGGCGATGTGCTTCAGCTTGGCGGTCATGGTGGGCTAATGCTACTCCACCAGGATGCGCGCATCGACCACCCGCAGCCCGTCCGGGTAAGCCAAGGCCGGGTTGCAGTCGATGGAGGCGATCCGCGGCTCCGCCAGCATGAGGTCGGACAGCCGCAGCACGGCTTCCACAATGGCCGCGCTGTCCACCGCCGGTTTTCCACGGATGCCGTTCAACAAGGGCGCCGCCCGGATCTCCTGCAGCATCTCCTCGGCGTCGACGCCGCTCAAGGGCGCAACGCGCAGCGCGACGTCGTGCAGCGCCTCGACGAAGATGCCGCCCAGGCCGAACATGATCACCGGCCCGAAGACGGGATCCCGGTGTGCGCCGAGGGCCAGCTCGGCCACGCCAGCCTCAGCCATGGGCTGGATGGCGACGGCTTCGAATCCGGGCAGCCGCGCCAGCTCTTCAAAGGCCCGCCCAAGTTCCTCGGGCGTCCCCAGCCCCAGATGAACCCCACCGGCGTCGCTCTTGTGGACGATCTCGGGGGAGACGACCTTCGCTGCCACGGGGTAGCCGAAGCGGTCGGCCGCTGCGAGCGCCTCCTCCGGGCTTCGAGCCGCGACCGTCTCGATCACCGGCAAGCCGGCATCCCGCAGCAGGTCTTTCGCGGCGACTTCGTCGAGAACGCCCGCGGATAACGGCGCGCGTAGTGCCACGCCGGCCGCCGCGCGCGCCACACCAGCATGCCGCCGCAGCCATTTGCTGTACCACCCCAGCCGCCCCAGCGCCCACATGCCTCGGCCGTAGCCCTGCAGAAACGTGAGCCCCGTCTCGCGCAGTGTCCGCCCCCACTCCTCCGTGAACTGGTCCGAGGTCCGGGAGAGCACCGCGAAGAGACGGTCCGGGTGGGCCTCCCGCGCCGCCACGAGCTCCTGCGTCCGCTCAACTAGGCTTCCCAGCGGTCCTGTGCGTGGGATCGTGTAGCGCGAGACCACGATGTCCACGTCCTCCTGCCTGGCAAACAGTCGCAGCGCCAGCGGGAACAGCTCGGCCATCTTCGGCTGGCCCCACGAGCCGGCCGTATCGAGCGGGTTGCCTGGCGTCATGTGCTCCTCCAGGCCCGACTCCTCGAGGGCTCGCGTCGCCTCCGGCGATGGTTCCGGCAGAGGCACACCGGCGGCCGCTGCTGTGTCGCACAGCAGCTCCGTCCCGCCTCCGGAGATCTCGATCACGGCCACTCGCTCCAGTGGCCGATGGCGCAGCACCCGTACCGCTCCGTCCAACAGCGCCGCCATCTCGACCAGCTCGTCCACGTCGCGCACGCGGATGATGCCCTTCTGCCGGAACAGCGCGTCGTACACTGCCTCGCTGCCGGCCAGTGCGCCGGTGTGGGTCAGGGCCGAGCGTACGCCCTTCTCGGACACGCCCAGCTTGAGGATCACGATTGGCTTGCGCGCCCCGGCCGCCCGCTCGGCCGCGGCCACGAACAGCGCCGGGTTGCGCACCGCCTCAATCAGGCCCAGGATGACCTCCGTCGCTGGGTCGTCGACGAAATAGTCGAGGGCGTCGGCCGCGGTGACGCCCGCCTCGTTGCCGGAGGCGATCAGGTGCGAGAACCCGATCCCTCGGGCGCTGCCGTATGAGATGACCTCGTTGAGCAGCCCGCCGCTGTTCGAGATCACGGCCACCTTGCCCGGCCGCGCCCCGGCCAGCCCGGCGCTGCTGAACGCTGCCGTGCGCATGGCCAGCGAGGCCGCCCCAAAGCAGTTCGGCCCGACGACGGCTATGTCCCGCTCCCGAGCAATGGCCGCTATCTGGCTCTGCAGCTCCCGGCCGAGCTCGTCCTGCTCGGCGAAACCGCTGCTGATGATGACCACGGCGCGCACGCCTTTCTCGGCGCAGCCTCGCAGCGCGGGCACGACGTGCTCGCGGGGGACCGCGATCAGCGCCGCCTCAACCGGCTCGGGCACATCGGTGATGGCCGGGTAGGCTTTTACGCCGTGGACCTGCTCCCGCCGCGGATTGATGGGGTAGTAGCGGCCCTCGAAGCCAAGCTCCTTCAGCGCCTGCCATGGCCCGGAGCCGTGGCCTGATGACTCAGAGGCGCCAATGACGGCGATGGACGAGAACTCGAACAGACGCTTCAGGTCGGGCACGCAACCTCCGGTGGGGGCAAGCTGTAAGATCGGCACGATTATGAACTTGGCCCTGGTCCGCCGTGCCCTCGTCTGTATCTCGCTTGGTTTGCTGACAGCCTGCGGCGGCTCCGTGGCGCCCGCCGGGAGTGGCTCGGGAGCGGCGTCGGCCGGGCCAGCGAACATCGCCACCTACCAGGGCGCGGATCGCCAGCAGATACTCGAGGCTGGCGCGAAAAAAGAAGGTGCCGTCACCTGGTACACCTCGTTGGCCGGCGACATCATCGACAGCCTGGCCAATACGTTCAAGCAGAAATACGGCGTCCAGGTCGACGTCTACCGCGGCACCGAGAATGACATCATCACCCGTGTCACGCAGGAGGCGCAGGCCGGCAAGAACGTCATGGACGTGGTCGAGTCGCCGATTACCACAGGCGAGATCCTGGGCGAGGCCAAGCTGTTGGCGCCCTTCTACTCGCCGGCCCTGGCCAGCATGCCCAAGGAGCTGCAGCGCAAGCCTCAGGGCGCTACCGCCGAAGCCGCGGCAGTCCGCATGACGCTCATCGGCTTCGGCTACAACACCAACCTCATCCCCGAGAGCGCCGTACCCAAGACCCACGAGGACCTCATGAACCCGGCCTTCACCGGCAAGATCTCGCTCGCGGGGACGACCACGGGCTATCGCTGGGTGGCTTCGGTCCTGCGCAGGATGGGGGAGGACAAAGGCAAGCAGTGGCTGACCGAGTTCGCCGAGAAGCAGAAACCGCAGGTGCAGCAGATCTCCGGGAAGGCAGTGTTCGATCTGATTGCCAAGGGTGAGGTGCCTGCCTCGCCGACGATCTTCCGAGACCACGTCGAGCAGGGCATCGCGGCTAAGGCCCCGGTCAAATGGGTGCCGCTCGAGCCGGCTGTCGCCAACATCGGCCAGGCGAACCTGGCGATCAAGCCGGCGCACCCGCACGCGGCCATGCTGTTCATCGACTACCTGCTGGGTCCCGACGGCCAGAAGGTGCTGAAGGACAACTTCTACACGCTGCCTACCGAGAAGCCGAGCTTCCAGTATTGGGTCCCCGAGGAGGGCCGCACGGCCGCCCAGATCGAGGAAGACGGCAACAAGTGGGCGCAGCTCTTCAAGACGCTCTTCCGCTAGCGTGGCTACCCTCTCGCTGACCCTGCCCCGCCAGCGGGAGAAAGGGTTGCCATTCACCCTCAGGGCCGACCAGGTGGTGTTTCTGGTGATCACCCTGCTGGTGGTCGGCATCGTCGTCCCGCCGGTTGTGACGCTCATCCGCACCAGCCTGCTGGTGGGCGCGGGGCCGGGCCGGGCCGGCACGCTTTCGCTCGAGTCCTACGCCGCCATCCTCCAGGCGCCCGAGTTCGCCGGCCTCGTCCGCAACACGCTGCTGTTCGCGTTCGGCGGCGCGTTCGTAGGGCTCCTCATGGGCGGTGGGCTGGCCTGGTTCACCGAGCGCACCAATGCGCCCTTCAAGCAGCTGGTCTACGCCGCCAGCTTCGTGAGCTTCGCCGTGCCCGGCATCCTGCGCACCGTCGGCTGGATCTTCCTGCTGGGGCCGCGCACGGGCACCCTGAACGAGCTGTTCCGGTCCGTTTTCCAGACCGATCGCGTGCTGCTCGACGTGTTCACTATGCCGGCCATGATCGTGATCGAGGGCACCTTCTGGATCCCGGTCGTGTTCCTGATGCTGAGCGCCAGCTTCCGTTCGATGGATCCGGCCCTGGAGGAAGCGGCCATCACCAGCGGCGCCTCGACCACCCAGACCGTCCAGCGTGTGACGCTGCGCCTGGTTCTCCCGGCGCTTCTCTCGGCCATGATGCTCATGTTCATACGCGGCATCCAGGCCTTTGAAGTGCCGCTGGTGCTGGGGGTGCCGAGCAAGATCTACGTGCTCACGACCGAGGTCTACATCAGCATGCACGCGCGCATCGTGCCCGAGTATTCCCGGCCGAGCGCCTACGGCGTGCTGCTGTTCGGCTTCCTCCTGGCCTGCGTCTACCTCTACTCGCGTGTTACCGGGCGGACCTCGCGCTTCGTGACCGTGACCGGCAAGGGCTTCAGGCCGCGTCAAATGGACCTCGGCAGGGGCCGTCTTCTCGCGGGAACGTTCATTTTGACCGTCGTTACGATCCAGTTCCTGCCCGTTATCGAGCTGGTTGCTGCCTCGTTCCTGCGCAGTCTCGGCTCAACTCAGCTCACTACCGGCAACTACACGCTCGTACTGAGCAGCCCGGCCATCATCCAGAGCCTCGTCAACAGCCTGGTCGTGGCCACGGTGAGCGCGTCGGCCGTGGTGCTCATCGCCGCCATCGTGGCCTGGTGCATGGTCCGCGGACAAGTGCCCGGCCGAGCGCTGCTCGATCAGCTCGCCTCGCTGCCGCTCGTGTTCTCTGGAGTAGTCCTCGGTCTGGCAGTGCTCATCCTCTATGTTCGGTCGCCGCTGCCTGTGTACGGCACGGTCTGGATCCTGGTCATCGCCTACGTGACCGCTTTTCTGCCCTACGGGCTGCGTTACGCGCATCCCGGCCTGCTGCAGATCGCGCCCGAGCTGGAAGAGAGCGGCTCGATGAGCGGCGCCCGCTGGGCGCAGGTGTTCCGCAAGATCGTCATCCCGCTGCTCGTCCCGGCCTTGTTCGCCGCCTGGGTGTTCGTGTTCCTGATCAGTCTGCGAGAGCTCTCGGCAGCGGCGCTCCTGTACACCGCCCAATCGCCGGTCATCGCCACGAAGATGCTCGACCTGTGGACCAACGGCAACGTCAATCAGGTCAGCGCCTTCGGCGCGATCGTGTCGGCGCTCAGCATCACGCTCGCTATCGCCGCCTATCGCGTCGTTCGCCGTCAGGGCTTGCGGGCCTCCTAGGGCCTGGCCTACTATGGTCGGCATGACGTACCGCATCCGCTACATCGCCGGTATCGCCGAGAATCCGGACAAGCTCGCCCAGTACTACCGCGCCAACTTCGGGCTGCGCGAGCTGGGCCGGTCGCCCGAGGGCGATGTCTCGCTCACCGACGGCTTCTACAACCTGACGTTCCTGAAGAAACGCCCCGGCCTCGACGAAGAAGACGATGGCTTAGGCCTCAATCATTTCGGCATCGAAATCGACGACATCCGCGAGATCGAGTCCCGCCTCGAGGAGTTCGCGCCCCGCGCCGACATCCGCCAGGAGAAGGGCGACCTGCACCATGGCGAGTTCCGGGTCTACGACCCCAACGACATCCCCATCAGCCTCTCGCTGCGCAGCTTTGGCGTGACCGGCGAGGAGCGCCAGATGCCGCACATCCGGCACATCGCCATGATGGTCCCCAGGAACCAGGAGGTGGCCGACTTCTTCTGCAACGTGTTCGGCTTCCGTGAGACGAGCAGCGGCAAGAGGAATCACGGCACCCCGAACCCGGTGCGCTTCGTGGGCGACGGCTCGACCGCTCTGGCCATCCTGCGCGATCCCGCCCGCGCCATCGCCGACGGCGTTGAGCCGCCTGGCACCAACCTGAAGCCGGGCGTGAACCACTTCGGCTTCCTGGTGAACAACATGTCCGAGATGCTGGAGCGGCTGCTGGGGCCGGACACCAGCCAGCGGCCGGCCACCCGCCCCATGGCCGAGTTCCGGACCCATGACCCTGAAGGCAATCCCATCGACATCTCGCAGGTCAAGGGCTACGAGGTGGATGACGGCGTGTGGGTGCGCGGCCCGGCCTGATATCTCCGTTCACTGGCCCCGGTCATGCGAGTTTCGGCCGTATGTCTTGGTCGGTATGCGAGTACTGCGACGGCATAGCCAAGCTCAACTACGGCCAGATGTGGCTGTGCCAAACGCACGGCGATGCGCTGACGGATTATGCCGGCGGGCTCGAGCCGCTGCTCGAGATGGCGCCCGAAGCGAGGCGTGCGCTGGCTGACACCCTGCTGAGCCGCATCGTCCGTGAGGACGTGACCGAGCCGGCCGTCGCTTACGACGACTAGGCCGGCAGCTCCAGGCGCTCGGCTGCGAGCCGGTTGACCGCCGCGCGATAGCCCTCGAGCGTGCCAATGTCGTGGTACGCCTCGCCGGCTGTGATGCCCAGCGCCCGCCCTCCGTGGCCCAGATAGGCATTCACCAGGGTCCCAACGTATTCGTCGCGCCGGTCGGGCTCTTGCCAGAGCTGGTGCAGCTCCAGAAAGGTCCGGCCGGGCATGCGAAAGGCGCCCCAGATCCAGTTGCTCCGGACTTCAGCCGTCTTCACCTGGATCTGCTCCACCTCCCCTCCTGGGTGGAGGACCACGGCGTCGAAGCGTTCCGGATGATCAACCCAGAACAGCAGGAACGACAGCTCACCTTCCGGCAGCAGTGCCAGGCCGTTCTCCGGAAACCACACCGTGTCAGGTAGGCCGACGATGATGTCCTCGTCGGGGCGCGCCAGGGGCACAGCCCGGAAGAGCGCGTCGCACAGCCCCAGAGGCTGCTCCTGGACCACGTAGCACAGCCGCCGGGCGTGGGCGTGCCGCGCATAGTAGCCGATGATGTCGGTCTTTTCCGGCGAGATCACGAAGCAGATTCGCTCCGCGCCGGCGATGACCATCCGCTCCAGCAGGAACTCGCTCACGGCCTTGGGCCGCTGCATCCCACTGCCGTCCCATTGGCTGCCCACGGGCAGCATCTCCTTTGAGAACGCCAGCGGCTGGATGCGCGTGCCGGCGCCGGCCGCCGGGACTATGCCGAGCATTTCACAGGCGGGCGGGCGTGAACCTCGCAGTGGTCAACCAGCTCTTGGGCACGCACCTCGCAGGTGTGCTCGGCCAGGGTGCGTTCGCGCGCAGCGAGAGCCATCCTCCGAAGCTCAGTGTCCGCCAGATCGAGCGCGGCAAGCACGTCCTCCGCCTCGCGAGCGACCAGGATCTCCTCGCCCGGCTCGAAGAACTCATCCAATCCTGGCCACCAGTCGCTCACGATGGGCGTCCCGCAGCTGGCCGCCTCGAACAGCCGCACTGACGGCGACCAGCCGGTCCGAACCATGGCCTCCCGGGTGACGTTCAGCGTCAGCCTGCTGGAGCAGTAGAAGGCCGCGTGATCGGCAGGCGCGAGATGTTCGGTGAACGCCACGTTCGGCGGCCACGTCACGTCGGGCGGGTACTGTGCTCCGGCCACGCGGAATGACACGTCGGGGCGCCGCAGAGCGGGTTCGACCAACAGCCGCTGCACCTTGGGCTGCCGGTCCTCCGAGTACGTGCCGAGGTAGCTCAGCGCGCAGCCGAACACCTCCCGCGGCGGGACCGGGAAATGGACCTCGGGGTCCACGGAGCAGTACAGGGGCGCTGCCCGGCGCGCCCCCCAGCGCAGCCGCAGCTCCTGCAGCGCCGGCCCGCCGGTGAAGCTCAGGTAGAGATCGAACTCCGGAATCAGCTCCGGCGTCAGGTAGCGCGAGCCGCGCGACGAGGCCGCGCCGTGCTCCTCCAGGTCGGCCAGGGTTACCGGCGTATCGATGTCGTAGAACACGCGCAGCGGTGCCCCGCTGTCCAGGACGAGGTCGCCTGCCGCCAATCCGTCGGCACAGTAGGACGTGACCATGGCTACGTCGGCCTCGGGCAGGCGGCGCCGCGCCCGCGGCAGGGCATCCGCCCAGTCCTCGTAGAGCACGAGTTCGCAGAACTCCGGGTGGGGTAGGTCTCGCCTGGCCGCATAGTACGGCACGTCCCGCTCGAAGAAGGTGACTCGGTGCCCGGCGCGGTGCAGCGCCTTGAGCAGGCCGCGCCAGGTCGTGGCGTGGCCATTGCCCCACGATGATGAGACCGTCAGCCCGAAGATGACGAAATGCATCGATGCGGCTTCAGTGGTCGGTGAACGCGCTTAGCGGCGGGTTCGGGAAGTCGATGTGCAGGATGCCTCCTTCCTCCTCTCCGCCGGTGCCCTTGCGGCAGGCTGGATGGCCTCTGCGCTCCTCCACTCAGCGCCGGATGAAGTCGTGGTCGGTCGTCGTCTTACTTGCCATTGCGCTTGCTTCCGCCGCACAAGGCGTGCCCGGTGGTCCTAGACCTGGCACTGCCCGTCACCCATCGCCGTTCTACCGGTAGCCATTTGGGTGCCTCCACCTGGGTGATTCCGGTGGTACCACCCTGGCTGCTCGCCGCTGTGAAGCCTAGTGTGGAAGGCGAGGAAAAACGGCAATACACCCAATTGGAGGTAGGTAAAGAATGAAACTGCTCAAGCTGCTCTCCGGGCAGGGCACACTGCTCGGCGCCGGAGGGCTAATCCTGGCGGCCAGCGCCATAGCCGGATCCGGCACCCTTGCCGGATTCCAGGCGACCACGTCCAACAACTCGAACGTCTTCAACGCCGGCTTCCTGCGCATGGCCAACGTCGCCGGGACCGCCATCAGCGGCACCGACTGTGCCGTGGGCGCCACGGCTGGCGTCTTGTCCGGCACGTGCGCCACGGTCTTCAACGCCACCCCCAAGGTGCCCGGTGATTCCAGCGCCAACACCGTCGCCATCACCAATACCGGCAACGTGGACGGTCTCCTCAGCGTGAGCGTCGGCACCATCACTACCGGCAGCAACGCCAGCTCGCCGGCGCCCTCGTGCAGCGCGGCCAACCAGACCACCTTCAAGGGTCAGGTCGGCCTGACCATCGATGACGGCACCACGCCCGTGTCCGGTACGCTGGCCGCTCCGCCCAGTTTCAGCGCCCGTTCACTAACCGCCGGCGCCAGCAAGACCTACACCGTCACGCTGACCTTCAACTCCACCGGCAGCACCGCCGGCGACAATAACCTGCAGAACTGCGCGGCCAGCTTCCCAATCTCCTGGACGCTCGACCAGCGCGCCGCTACCAGCACCGTCAACGGCCAGTAGGGCCAGGTTCTGGGAACGGACAGCGTGAACGCAGCAATCGCTCTCGAACAGGCCGGCGGGGAGTCGCTCCCCGCCGGCCGTCCCCTTGGGGTCGCCCGTCGCCTGAGCCAGGTGGGCCAGATCCTGACCGCCACCTTCAGCGCGACGCTCGTGGCTCTCGCGGTGGCGGTCCTGGCGCCGATCTTCGCCGGCTGGCACCCATTCATCGTGTTCACCGGCAGCATGGAGCCCAACATTCACATCGGCTCCGTTGTCGTCGTTCAGCCGGTCGGGTTCGAGAACCTGCAGCCGGGCGACGTCATCACCTTCTCGGTCCCCCAGAACCCCGGCATGCCGGTCACCCACCGCGTCGTCAAGATCGAGCGCTCGCTCGACACCGGCAAATGGGTGGTGACGACGAAGGGCGACGCCAATCCCGAATCCGACATCTGGACCGTGGGCCAGGAACAGGCCGTCGGCCGCGTCGTGTATGCCGTGCCGTTGGTCGGGCGTCTCCTGGTGGCCATCGCCAGTCCCTCGGTCCGCAACGTCGCTCTTGCCGCCATCGCGGTGCTCATCCTCATTCGCCTCGTGGCCAGTCGCTTCACGGGCACGGAACGGGACTAGGGTCCGTACATGCGCGGCAGCTCCCGAAGGTTGGTAGGCGGACTGGCTGGCGCCGGGATCGTTCCGGCGGCCGTGCTGTTCGCCCTGTCAGTCGTGAGCGGCCGTACCATCCAGGCCACCGCGGCCAGCTTCATGGCGGTGGCCAACAATCCGACGAACTTCGTGGGCGCACTGTACGTCATCGCCCCCCTCCAGAACGCGGCCACCAGCCGCCCCGGCGGCGTCGTCCGCCTGACCTGGGACGCGTCCACGACCATCACTTCCGACCCGGTCTCGTACCTCGTCTTCCGGCGGCCGTCGGGCGGCGGATCCTACAGCCAGATAGCCAGCACCGCCGCCGGCGTCCTGACCTACGACGACACACCCGGCACGGACGGCCAGTACGACTACGTCGTCCAGGCGCAAGTCAGCACCTTCACCAGCGTCAACAGCAACAGCAAGACCGCTTACGCCGACAGCGTGGCTCCGACCACGACCGCCAGTCTGAGCGGGACGTCCGGTACGAACGGCTGGTACACCTCGGCCGTGACGGTGACCCTGACCGCTACCGACGCCACGTCAGGGGTGGCCGCGACCTACTACGCCGTGGACAACAGCGCCTGCAGCTCGTCGAACCTGGGCGCGTGCAGCACCTACTCGAGCCCGTTCAGTGTCAGCAGCGACAGCAGCAGCCACACGGTCTACTTCCTCAGCGTCGATAGCGCCGGCAACGCCGAGAGCCAGAAGGCCAGCACCTTCAAGATCGACGCCACCGCGCCTGGGCCGACGAGCAAGTCCGTGTCCGGCGGGACCAGCGGCAGCAACGGCTGGTACACGGCCAGCCCGACGATCACCCTTTCCTCGAGCGACGCGCTCTCCGGCCTGGCCGGCAGGGCCTACCAGTTCGTGACCCACGGTTCCGCCGCGCCGTCGAACACCGGCGGCGGGTGGACCACCTACAGCGCCGGCTTCAGCGTGCCCGTTGGCGACAACGACCTGTACGCCTACAGCACCGACAGCGCCGGCAATCGCGAGACGCCGGTGAGTCTGGGCGAGTTCAAGCTGGACGGCACCGCGCCGAGTACGACCGCGAGTCTGAGCGGGACGTCCGGCAGCAACGGCTGGTACACCGCCAGCCCGGTCAGCGTCACTCTGAGCGCTTCGGATGGCACGTCCGGCGTGGCGACCACGTACTACGCCATCGACAACAGCGCCTGCAGCTCCACCAACGTGGCGGCCTGCAGCACCTACTCGGGCGCCTTCAACGTGACCGGCGACGCCAACCACACCGTGTACTTCTTCAGCAAGGACAGCGCCGGCAACGCCGAGAGCCAGCAGACGCAGACGGTCAAGGTCGATGCCACGGCTCCGACCACGACTGCCAGTCTGAGCGGGACGTCCGGTACGAACGGCTGGTACACCTCGGCCGTGACGGTGACCCTGACCGCTGCCGACGCCACGTCAGGGGTGGCCGCGACCTACTACGCCGTGGACAACAGCGCCTGCAGCTCGTCGAACCTGGGCGCGTGCAGCACCTACTCGAGCCCGTTCAGTGTCAGCAGCGACAGCAGCAGCCACACGGTCTACTTCTTCAGCAAGGACAGCGCCGGCAACGCCGAGACCCGTCAGACCACGACTTTCAAGATCGACGCCACTCAGCCGGCCATCAGCGCGGTGGCCGTCTGCGATCTGTCGGGCGCGATCGCGCCCGTATCCGCGAACTGGATCGCCAACAACAACTACAAGGTCTACGCTAACCTGTCGGACTCGCTGAGCGGCATCGCCGGCGTCACCGCCTACACCGGGGCCGCGGGCAGCGGCCCTGGCACGTCGCTCGGCAGTCTCACGGCGAGCAGCGGGACGTGCGCCGCAACGACCTACAGCTACACGTCCGGGACGTTGACCGGCAGCGGCCTCACCGCCGGCACCAACAACCGCTTCATCAACGTCCAGGCGACCGACAACGCCGGCAATGTGCGCAACTCCAACGGCAGTTACTCCGGCAATCTGAGCGTGGATCTGACCGCGCCCGGCGCGCCGGGCAGCATCAGCGCCACCGATGGAGCAAACGGCTCCGGCCAGATCACCTATGGCTGGACGGCTCCGGCGGAGACGTCCGGCGTCGCCGGCTACTCCTACACCGTGACCGTCCACAGCTCGGGTGCCACGGCAGCCAGCGGCACGTTGGGCTCCGGCGCCACCAGTTACGTCTTCATGGGCACCTCCAACAGCCATTACGACTTCTCCATCATCGCCACCGACAACGCCGGCAACAATGGCACTGCAGGCACTCTCAACAACCACAAAGCTCCTTAACGCCGCCGGCGTTAGTCCGGCGCGGATCGCGCTTGGGGTTGCCGTGCCTGTCGCCCTGGGCCTGGCCCTGCTGGGCGTGTGGATAGCCCGAGGCGCGCCATCGCAACGCCTGCCGGCCTTGCCTGAGTTGAGCGCCGAGACCCAACCCGCTGTGCCCGCGCTGGCGCCGGCGTCGTCGACCGCATCGCCGGCGCCTCTCGCTCCCGCGGCGGCGCAAGGCCCGATCGTGGACGTGAACCGTGCGCCAGGCCCCCAATCCGCATGGTCTGAGGGACTGGGCCAGCTTGCTCAGCCGGCGCCGGGCACTACGGTCGCCGTCGTACAGCCAATCGCCGCACCGGCCCCACCAAACGCGCCTCCCTCCGTCACCTCCGCTGCCCGGACCGCCCCGGTGAGCGTCGGAGCTGCGCCCGGCTTCCCACCCACCGCCGTTCCCGTCCTCAGCATCAGCACCCCGGGCCAGAGCAGCGCCATCCTGAGCCGCGCCGGCGTCGTGCCGGGTGATTCGTGGAGTTACAACCTCCTGGTCCGCAACGATGGCCTGGCGCCGTTTTCCTACTGGCTGACGAGCACCCCGATGCTCACCAGCGGTCTCGACGATCCGGCCGCTTTTGGGCTCGATCCGGCCGGGGGGCTGCGTTTGACGGTCAGCCGCTGCGCCTCAGGCTTCGGCTCCTGCACCGCGCTCTACGACGGGCCCGTCAAGGTCGACGCCCAGACGATGGGTCGCCTCGCGGCAGGGGCGGATGACTACGTCCAGTTGACCGTGCGCTTCTTGTCCGCCAGCGGCAACGAGTTCCAGAACCTCAGCAGCGCGCTCAACCTCACCTGGACGGCAACGCAAGCTTCCTAAGCTCCCGCGCGTCCTGCATGCCGAGCTTCTCGAGGTCGTGCCGGTATTCGGTCCGGGTGAAGAACGGCCCGTAGCACAGGTCCGGCGGACCCTCGGTGCTCATCTCGCGCTCCAAGCGGCCAACGAGCTCGCGCATGATGCGCTCTGGGATCATCTGGCGCTTGCCTGGGTAGGTGTAGCCAATCAGGATCAGGTGAGCCAGCAGCACTCGCCAGTCCTCGCCGAAGCGGTCCATCAGGCGGTCCCAGTTGAGGCGATCCGCGCTGTGCAGCACGATGTGGGCTATGTCTGCCCCGTCGTAGCGGTCGCGGTCCATGACAAAGGCCTTAGACCACAAGCTCTCTTCCAACGGGGTGAACAGGACGGGCTGGCCCCACAGCTCGCCCCTTTCAGCATGCTCGAACCAGCCGTCGTCGATCTGGGCGATACCATTACCGAAGGCGAAGATCACGTCCACGAAATCTGGACCGCAGAACGCCTTCCCGAGCCAGATCGGATCAGTCATCTCCGTCTCGTACCCCGCCTCGGCCAGCTCATCGAGAACAGCTTGAGCATCTCGCGGCCTGACGAACACGTCGAGGTCTTTCGTCTTGCGATCCGTGCCGACATGGAAGTCCAGAGCGAAGGCGCCGCCAATCATGTATGGGATACCGGCGCTGTTGAGAAGCTGGATCGTGCGCCGGTAGAAGACGTGATTGAGGTCGCCTTGCTTCACGCGCGCTACCAGCGCAAGCCGCATGCCATCGTACGCTTGCGGTCCGTATCTTGCGTGCGATAGCTGATTGCATGTCTGTCGCTGGTCAGCGCACCCTGCGCATCGCGGCGGTCGGTGACGTGCACTGCACACGGAATACCCAGGCCAACTTGCGGCCGTTCTTCGCCGGTATGGGCCAGGCCGCCGAGGTCATCTTGCTGTGCGGGGATCTCACCGACTACGGCCTGCCTGAAGAGGCTCATCAGCTCGTGCAGGAGCTGACCGACTGCCTCCACCGGCCGGTGCTGGCCGTGCTCGGCAACCATGACTACGAATCGGGCAAGCACGATGACGTGCGGGCCATCCTGTGCGAAGCCGGTGTTACCGTCCTGGACGGCGACGGGTGTGTTATCGACGGCATCGGCTTTGTCGGCGTTAAGGGCTTTGCCGGCGGCTTCGGCGAGTACTGCCTGGAGCCCTGGGGCGAGGACGCCATCAAAGCATTCGTGCGCGAGGGCGTCAGCGAGGCGCTCAAGCTGGAAGCGGCCCTGGCGCGCATGCATGCGCAGACGAAGGTCGCGCTCATGCACTACGCGCCCATCGAGGCTACCCTCGCGGGCGAGCCGCGCGACGTGTTCCCATTCCTGGGCTCACGGCGGCTGGAAGAGCCGCTCAACCGCTTCCATGTTTCGGCTGTGTTCCACGGCCATGCCCACGGCGGCGCGCCCGAAGGCCGCACCGCCGTGGGCATCCCCGTCTACAACGTCGCCAAGCCGCTGTTGGAGCGGGTGTTCCCGGGATCGCCTGGCTACCGTGTCGTTGAGCTGGCCGCGCCGGCTGCTGTTCCTGCCTAGCTGCTCATCGGAGCGGGCGTGTTCACCAGGTGCAGCAGATTGCGCACTTCGTTCACGCCCTCGATGTGCGACACACGCCGCTCGATGTCTCGGATGTCGTCCGGTGTTCGCACCTCGCCCCGCAGCACGACCACGCCGTGTTCGGCGTTGACGTTGATGCTGCCCTTGGGGACGTCCGGATCGCGGAAGAGGATGCTCTCCACCTTGTGAGCCAGCGTTGCGTCGTCGAGCGGCTCTCCAGTGTTGTGTCCGGCGTGCAGCAGCGCTTCGCGCCTGCCGGCCATATCCGTTGTCACCTTGCGGCCCGCTCGGCCTAGGCCGCGAAAAGCCTGGCGAGTGAGCCCGGCCGTGCGCTGCATGGTCATCTTGCGGCGGCGGTTGCCCAGATCGGGATCGAGCAGGTACATCAGCGCCGCCCCGGCTGCGAACGCCGCCAGCAGCTGCCATGCGTCCGGCCGCCACACACGCTTCTGCCTCGCGGTGATGATTGGCAGCTCGAACTGCTGGCGCCGCTGCCAGGGCCAGCTGAAGCTCATGGCCGGCAGGTGCATCTCCGGCATCTGGAGGCCGCGCTCCCAGGGGTAGCGAGTCGTCCCCCGCGTGGCCAGGCTCAGCGCCCGCGCCGCCAGCCGCGGGTTGTTCATCGCGGCGCGGGTTCCTATGCCCAGAGCCTTGCCGGTCAGTCCCATGCGGGTTGCGCCGGCCAGCATGTCCCACTTGCCGGGGCGCTCGGGGGTCTGTAGCGTGACGTTGCGTGCGCCAAAGACTCGGATATTCAGCATGCCCTCTTCTCCTGTCGCGCGTAGCTTGTTGCGACGAAACCGCCGCACACCCTATGCCACGGACAGGCGGTTTTACGCCCTCGGCTGCAGATTCTCCGAATGCGTGCCCATGATCGGGTCCTCCTCCCAGGCGGCCGGTCCGCCGTCGTCTTCGGCGCCGTGGCTGTCGAATGTGTCGAAGTCCTCCGGAACGAACTCGCCTTCGGCGCGATGCGGCGCATTCACAGCGTCGTGGACGAGCTCCTGGGCGCTGCGGTAGCGCTTGCTCGCGGGCAGCTCGAGGTAGATCTCGTCGGGCAGATGCGGCATCCGCTGCCGGACGTCATCGCGGGTGAGGCCGCCGCTGAAGTCGAGCCCCTGCAGCTCTCGCTCAACGTCCTTCAAAGCTGTTGGTTTCATGTCCATAGCCATACCACGCCGCAGCAAGACCACGCGGCCCGACTCTTGCGCAACACTTCGACTATGGTCGAACGCGCCCACATCCCCGAAGCAGACCAGCAGGAACAGCTCGAGCCCGCCGAGCCTGCATCCGCCGAACAGCAGCTGGAGCTGCCGGGCACGCACGCGCCCGAGGCCGACGTGCTCGAGCAGCTCACGCCTGCGGGCCGGCAGCCGGAGCAGCAGCTCCCGGTCTCGTCCCGTTTGCCACGCGAGTTCGTGCCCGAAGCAGACGCTCTAGAGCAGGCGCTCCCTGCCGATCGTGAGCTGTTCGACGACGACGAATAGGTAGTATTCAGGCGGTGGTGCCGTTCTTGGATCGGCTCCTCGCCAATTACTACTGGGCCTGGAATGACCAGGCTCTGGAAGTTTTCCAGGCGCTTCCCAGCTTCGACGGTGACCCCTACGAGGCTGTCCGGCGCCTGTCGGCCGAGGAGCGTGAGCTCCTGAAGCAGCAGGGCTTCGTCGAACGTGCCCGGGCCGCCAGCGAGGCCGCGGACTGCTATCTCGCCGTCCGGCCGGCGGAGCGCAAGGTGGCCTACTTCAGCGCCGAGTTCGGCATCCACGAGTGCCTGCCGCTGTATTCCGGCGGCCTGGGAGTGCTGGCCGGCGATCACCTGAAGTCGGCCTCCGACCTGAATCTGCCGCTGGTGGGCGTCGGACTGGTCTACCGGCGCGGCTACTTCCATCAGCAGATCGATGCCGAGGGCAGGCAGCACGAGGAGTACCCCCTGATGTCGCCCCCGGCCAGCGGCTTCCGGCTGGCCGAGGATTTGACTGGCCGCCCGGCGCGCGTGAAGGTGCCTCTCGACGATCGCGAGCTCCACGTGCGGGTGTGGCAGGCGGACATCGGCCGCGTGCCGCTCTATCTCCTCGATACCGATCTGGACGAGAACGCGGCCGACGACCGCTTCATCACCAGCCATCTCTACGGCGGCGACCGGGAGATGCGCATCCGCCAGGAGATCGTGCTGGGCATCGGCGGGCTGCGGGCACTCCGCGCGCTGGGTTACGACCGGCTGGACACGTTCCACCTCAACGAGGGCCATGCTGCCTTCCTGTGCTTGGAAGCCATCGCCGAGTGCCGCGAGCCTGAGGACACGCTGGAGCGTGCCCGCGCTAAGGCGGCCGGCCGCGTGGTGTTCACCACCCACACGCCCGTGCCGGCCGGCCACGACGTTTTCCCGCCGGACCTGGTGTGCCGCTGCCTAGGCCGGTACGCCGAGCAGGAGCTGCGCTGCAGCCAGGAGGAGCTGCTGGCGCTGGGCGGCGCGCACGTGGACGGACCATCCTTCTCCATGACCGAGCTGGCCCTCAACGTGGCGCGTGCGGCCAATGGCGTCTCCGCACGGCACGGCGAGGTGAGCCGGGCAATGTTCCCTGGCAGGCCCATCGATTCCGTTACGAATGGGGTCCACCATCTCACCTGGACCGCGCAGCCTACGCGCCACCTCTACGACACCTTCCTTCCGGGATGGCGGGACGATCCGACCCGCCTGCGCGACAGCCAGCTCCTGCCTGATGGCGATCTGGCCCAGGCTCATCGGGCCAATAAGGAGCGCATGATAGAGCGCCTGCGCGAGCTGCGCATGGCCGAGCTGGATCCGGATCTGCTGACTATAGGCTTCGCCCGGCGCTTCGCCACCTACAAGCGCGCTGGCTTGCTGTTCCACGATCCCGACCGCCTGGCCCGTATCGTCGACGGCAAGCTGCAGCTCATCGTCGCCGGCAAAGCCCATCCGCAGGACGAAGCCGGCAAGAGGCTCATCCAGGAAGTCATCCGAATGGGCGCCGCCAGCCCGTTCACGGCGGTCTTTGTCCCCGACTACGACCTGGCGCTGGGCAAGCTGCTTGTGGCCGGCGTGGACGTTTGGCTCAACAACCCGCGCCGGCCGATGGAGGCCTCGGGCACCAGCGGCATGAAGGCCAGCCTCAACGGCGTTCCGAACCTGTCGGTCCTGGATGGCTGGTGGGTCGAGGGCTACGACGGCACCAACGGCTGGGCCATCGGGCCCGACGCCCTGGCGCTCAGTCCCGAGGAGGAGGACGCCCGCGACGCCGAGAGCCTGTACATGCTCCTCGAGCAGCGCGTGCTGCCGGAGTTCTACGACGGCCCCAGCGAGTGGCTGCAGCGGATGAAGCGCGCTATCGCCGCCTCGGCTCAATTCACCACGCATCGCATGGTGAACGAGTACGCGCGCCGCCTATACCGACTCTAGCGCTCTGCGACTCGTGCCGCGGCTCAGATCCACGGTCGCGGCCAGAAGGCACATGATAGCCGCGCCCACCACCACCGGCAAGAACGACAGCGCCGAGATGCCGCTGGCGTCCCATAGCGCCCCGCCGATGAGCGGCCCCACAAAGGCGCAGGTGTAGGAGATGCTGAAAATGCCTGCGCTCAGACGGTGGACGTCCTCAGGCGGCGCGAGCAGCGGCGGCAGGGCCAGGTTCAGCACGAAGATGAACGCGCCGGAGAAGCCGAGCAGGCCCGCCCAGAAGGTTGCCAGCTCCGGCCCGCTGACCATCAGGCCCACGCCCGAGGCCACGATGACTGCGCCGTCCAGGAGCATTGGCCAGCGCTTCTGAACCAGCACCCCGGGGAGGGTGGCGATGATCAGCGAAGCTGGGATCTGGGCCGCGTTGAGGCTGGTCAGGCTCGCGGCGATGAATTCTGGGTGTCCGGCGGCCTTCAAGTAGTCGGCCACGAAGGCATTGGGCACCCAGTACGCAATCTGGCCGAGTCCGAGCAGCACCCCCAGGTGCCACGTCTGAGGGTCCTGCCAATCGGGCCACCACTGGCCGGCGCGGCGCGCCTCCGCCGGCTGCCGGTGCTCGGTGAAGCCGAATACCAGCAGCGCCGTGCCCAACGGTAGGATGGACCAGACGGCGATGGCCAGCTCCCAGCTCTGTCCGACGAGCGGCATGATCACCGGCAGCATCAGCCCGGCCGCGACCATCTCGCCCACCAGCAGTCCGTTGGAGTAACTGGCCGTCGCCAGGCCGACCCGGCGTTTGAACCACTGCGCCACCAGCGAGGGCAGTGAAGGCTGGCAGATACTGATGCCGCAGCCCATCAGGAAAGTCATCGCGAACAGCGCCGGGACCGAGGGTCCGGCGCCGCGTGCCGCGCCCGCGGCGGCGACGGTCCATAAGCCGATGATCAGCGCCCGCCGCGCGCCGATGCGGTGTATCACCAGGGATCCGAGCACAGCCGCGGCGGCCAGAAGCAGCACCGGCAGGGCCGTCAGAATACCCACTGCCTTCTCGTTCAGCTCGAGGTCGTCGTGGATGTGCGGCAGCACCGGCGGGACGGCCAATACCGTGATCCGCAGGCTGATGCCCGCCAGCCACAGCAGCGCCAGCCGCCAGGCGGAAGCTTCCAGGCTGGTTGTGCTCCTCAGGATGACACAGCTGCGGCAGCCGCCTGGGCCTGGCTCCACTCCTCCTCCCGCGGCAGCCGCAGGGACACCAAGCGCGAGACGCCGTCCTGGCTCATGGATACACCGTACAGCGCATCGGCCACGGCCATCGTCTCGCGATTGTGGGTGATCACCACGAACTGGGTCTGCTCGGCGAGCGATTTGAGCGCCTGGCAGAACCGCTTGACGTTGGCTTCGTCCAGGGCGGCGTCGACTTCGTCCAGCAGGCAGAACGGCACCGGCTTGGCCGAGAGGATGGCAAATAGCAGCGCGCTGGCTACCAGCGCCCGTTCGCCGCCTGACAGGAGGGCCAGCGCCTGCAGCCGCTTGCCCGGTGGCTGCGCCAGGATCTCAACCCCCGTCCGCTGGACGTCGCCGGGGTCGGAGAGGAACATCTGCACCTGTCCGCCATTGAACATCAGCTGGAAGTAGCGCTCGAACTCCCGCGCGACCTGCTCGAACGTCTCCAGGAACTGGCGGTTCGTGAGCTCTTCGAGCTCGACGATGACACCCTGCAGCTGCTGCGCTGCCTGCTCCAGGTCGGCCTGCTGCGTTGTCAGGAACTCGTGCCGTTGGCGAACTTCCTCGAATTCCTCGAGAGCTCCCGGATTGATCGGCCCCAGCGCGGCCAGGCGCATCTTGAGCGCCTCGACCTCACGCTTGGCCGGCTCAGGCAGCTCAGGATCCGGCTCCGGCAACACGTCCGGCGTGAGCTGCAGGTCCTCCAGCAGTGAAGCAGCCAGTGCCTCGAGATCGTCGCGCTTGCGCTGGCTGTCGAACTGGAGACGGTAGCAGCGCTTGTCCAGCTCGGCCTGGCGCTCGTGAGCCTCGCCCTCGCGCTGGCGGAGGCTGCGCAGCTCGTCCGAGCACGCGTTCAGCCGGTCCCTGAGCGGGGTCAACAGTGCCTCCTGCTCCTGCATGTCGCTGCCGATCTGAGCCAGCTCGATCCTGGCCGCGTCGATCTGGGCCTGAAGCTGGGTCACGGTCGACGCGTGCTCGCTGGCCCTGCCCTGGCGCGCCGCCAGCTGGTGCTCGGCGGCCGCCAGCTGCTGGTCGATCTGCCCCAGCTGCGACTGCGCGTGCTGCTTCTCCTGGCGCGTCACCTCAAGCGTGATGCGCAGTTCCTCCAAGCGTTGCGCGCCGGCCTGCTCCGCCTCGCGGCAGGCCGCGAGCTCCGCCTGCTGACGGGCTGCCTCGGCCTCGAGCTCCGATAGGCTTGCGCGCGCCTGGTCCGACTCGGCCACTAAGGCCGTCTGGCGCAGCTCCAGCGCCTCGAACTGCTGCGCCACCTGCTGTTCGAGTGAGGCCAGCCACTCGATTTGCGCCTGAACGGCCTGGAGCTGTTGGGCCAGATCGCGCATTTCGTTCGTCCGCTGTTGGCGTGCGGCCGCCACACGCCGCCCGGCCCCCTCCAGCTCCTTGAGGCGGGCCTCCTCGGCGGCATGAGCCTGAGCCAGTCGCGACTGTTCCTTCTCGGCCGCTGCAAGCTCGTTGGACCGCGCCTGCACCTCCGCCGACAGCTCTTCGAGGTTGCGCTGCCGCTTGAGGACGGCTTCCGCTGCGGACGTGTGGCGGCGGGTGATTGTGCCGTCGGGCTCGACCACGTCACCGTCTCGCGTGGCCGCCCGCCAGCCATTCCTCGCGAGGCTCATGGCCTGCGTCAGATCGTCCGCGATGGCGGCGCCCGCCAGCAGCCTGTGAAGGATGGGATGGGCCGCATCGACGAACGATTGGGCAGCGGTTCCCTCCCGCTCTTGGCGCGGATCGGCGAAGGTCCCTGGCGAAGCCAGCGCGAGCGTAGCTTCGCTCACCTCGCCCAGGACGTCCAGCGCCACGGCCTCGCCCTCCACGAGCACCGCGTCCAGCTTGTGCGCGAGCAGCGCGGCGATGGCGCGCTCGTAGCCCGGCCGAACCTTCAGGCCTTCGGCGACGCTGCCCAGCACACCTGGGCGTCCGCTGGCCAGCAGCTCGCGCGTGGCTTGAGCCAGCCCTTCCATGTTGGTCTGCAGCTCCTCCAGCAGGGCTAGCCGCGTGGAAGCCTCGTCGTGTCGCCGGCGCAGCTCGGCGACGTCCGCGCTCTTTTCCTGCAAAGCCGCGGCGGCGGCCTGCGCGTCGAGGCGTGCGGTTTCGGTCTGGCCCGACAGCCGTTCCTCCTCGCCCCGCAGCCGCTGCAACTCCCCCTGGAGACTCGCCTGCTTGTCCCGCAGCGCCCCGAGGAGGCCCTGTTTCCGCCGTCCGTCCTGGTGGTGCTGCTCCCGCTGCGCATCGAGCTCGCGGCAGCGCTCCTTGAGCTGCTGGGCCTCGGCTCGCCGCTGATTTTGGGCCGCGATCGCGCCCGACAGCCTCTCGCGGGCTTGCTCGAGGGCTCTCTCCAGCGCCCGCAGGCCGGCGCTGCCGTCGGCCGCGGAGCGCTCGGCCTCTTGGAGCTGGCGCACGAGCTCGGCCTCGGTCTGATGGATCTTGTCCAAGCCGGCAGCCATCGCCTGGCGCCGCTCGCTGAGCCCGGTCCGCGCTTGCTCCAGCTCGGCCAGCTCACGCGTCAGATCCTGGCCCTGCTGCTCCAGAAACTGCAGCTTGTCGGCGGCCAGCTCGGCCTGCCCCCGGAGCTGCTCCTGCCGGCGCGCAAGCTCGGCCAGGTGTTGGGTCTCGCCTGCCAGCCGCTGATCCACATCCTGGCGTTCGGTGTCGAGCGCGCCGATCCTGGTCTCAAGTGAACGAGCTTCCTCCGCCGCGCGCTCCAGCTCGCGCTGCGCTTCGGCGGCCATCGATTCGGCCTCGGCGAGCTGCCGCCGCAGCTGCCGGTGCCGGCCTGCGTACCATCGGATCTGCAGCACGCGCAGTTCTTCACTGAGCTGACCATGCTGGCGCGCGCGCTCCGACTGTCGCCGCAGCGACTCCAGCCTAGGCTCGATCTCGGCCACGATGTCCTGCACCCGCACCAGGTTCTGCCGTGTGGCTACGAGCTGATCCAGCGTCTGGTCGCGTTTGGCTTGATAATGCCGGATGCCGGCTGCTTCCTCGAACAGCGCTCGACGCTCCTCCGGCCGCTGGCTGAGCACCGCATCGACCAGGCCCTGCCCGATCACGCTGTAGCTGCTCTGCCCGAACCCGGCCCGGGTACGGAGCTCGATGATGTCCCGCAGCCGCACGCGGCTGCCGTTGATGAAGTACTCGTTGTCGCCGGAGCGGTACGCGCGGCGGCTGATGGTGACCTCCGAGAAATCGAGCGGAATCCAGCCGCTGGTGTTGTCCAGTGTCAGCGTCACCTCCGCCGCCCCCATTGGCGGCCGGTTGGCGCCGCCGGCGAAGATGACGTCCTCGGTTTTCTTGCTGCGGATGTGCTGCAGGCTCTGCTCGCCGAGCACCCAGCGCACCGCGTCGGCCAGGTTGCTCTTGCCGCTGCCGTTCGGGCCGACAATGCCCGTCAGTCCGCCGGGCAGGATTACCTCCGTGCGCCGGGCGAAGGTCTTGAAGCCACTGAGCTCGAGCTTTCTCAGCCGCGAATCGGGCACCGGATCATGATGCCATGATCGAAAGATCTAGGCAAGCCCCGTGAGGAACTCGAGCGCCTGTTGGATCGTATCAACCTTCACGATTTGGGCCTTCCTTCCTGCGCTCCGCGCCTTGTCGTAGTCGGAGCCGGGTACGAGCAGGTATTCGGCGCGCGCGTCCGCGGTGAGCACCTTGTCCTCGATCCCGCCAACGGCGCCGACATGCCCGTCGATATCCAGGGTGCCGGTGGCCGCCACCCGATGGCCGTGAGTCAGGTCCTGCCCGCCGACCGTCTGAATGATGCCCAACCCGAGGACCAAGCCGGCTGAAGGACCCACGATGCCCTTGGCGTCAATCCGGATCTCGACCGGGAAATCGAAACGCTGCCGGAACGTCACCGGGGTGACGCCCAGAAAGGATCGCGACGGCTGGTTGGGCCGGCTGCCGAGGCGCACTTCAAGCTCCTGCTCGGCCTCACTCTCGCCGGTCTTCATCGTCAGCTTGACCTGCTCGCCGGGAGGAAGCTCGCCCAACCGCTCCACCAGTTCGCCGGCTGTGTGTACGGCCTGGCCGTTCACCGCGAGGATCAGGTCGTCCTTCTTGATGCCCACAGACTCCGCCGCTGAACCACGCTGCACGCTCTGGACCACGGCGCCCTCGCCGCGTTCCGGCACCTCGTAGCCGAGTTGCCGCAGCGCCACCACCTTGGCCGCCGTCTGACTGTCGGCCATCATCGACTCCTCCAGCCGCCGGAAGCGCTCGTAGGTGGTGTTCGGCGGCAGCTGAGTGTGGGCCGGCACGACCCGCGCGTTTGGCCAAACATGCCCGAAGATCCACTCGTCCGCGCTGGCCGGGCCGGAGTAGACGGTGAGCAGCAGCAGCTCGCCACGACGGGTTTTCGGCTGCGGCGCCGAGGACACGCTGATCATGCTGCTGGTGCGGACCGCCTCGCCCGGCATCACCAGGAAATCGCCCGTAGGGATGAACCAGCCGGCCCCGGCCGCGAGGACGATAATGCCTGGCCCGATGAGCCAGCGCCACCACTTCCGCAGCCAGGCCACGGCAAAATCCTAAGCGCCATGCAGCCCCTTTTTGAGCAGCTTCACTCCGAGATCCGGGGCTGCAGGCGGTGCGTGGAAACGGGCTTCATCCCGCAGGCAACGCCAATCGCCACGCGCGAGTATGCCTTCGAGGATCCTCTATCGCGGAGCGCGTATGAGGGGCCCAAAGGTTGCGGCCGGGTGATGCTCATCGGCCAGGCACCGGGCCAGCTCGAAGCCGTGGATCGGGAGCATTTTACAGGTCGTGCCGGCCGGGTGCTGTTCCGGTGGTTGGAGCGCATCGGCCTGGCGGAGGCCGGCGTGCGGCGGCACGTCTACATCACCGCCGTGACCAAGTGCTTTCCCGGCAAAGCGCTGGCGGCCCGCGGCGGCGACCGCCGGCCATCGTCGGCGGAGGTGCGGCTGTGCCGGCCGTTCCTCGAGCGCCAGCTGGCCATCCTCCGGCCCAAGCTGGTCCTGCTGGTAGGCAAGATGGCCATTGATCTCTTCCTGCCCGGCCGCTCGCTCGACGAGCTCGTCGGCGAGATCCTGGACGCGGGCGACCGCGAGCTGCTGCCGCTGCCACACCCCTCGGGCATGAGCCGCTGGCTGAACGCTCCCGTCAACCAGGCGAAATTGAGCCGGGCCCTCTCACTCCTTCGCACTCGGCTCAGCCCGGAGTTGTTCAGCCCAGTGACCGCCCGCTAGATCAACTTCGCCCCTTCGAGGTCGATCTCGGCCACGCGCCCCTGGCCGGGAACATCGAGCTCCCCGGCCGCGCGCTCGAGACCGGCCACCACAGCCGCCGGATCACCCTCACACAGCGCGATCACGGTGGAACCCGCGCCGCTCAACGCCGCCCCGGCCGCTCCCGCCTGCAGCGCCGCCTCAAGGAGCCTAGGCAGCGCCGGGAACAGCGCGCTCCGATACGGTTGGTGCAGCCGGTCCTCCATCGCCCAGCGCAGCACGCCGAACTCCCCCGCAGCCAGCGCGGCCACCAGCAGCGAGGAACGCGTCGTATTGAACACGGCGTCGGCCCGGGAGACCGCCTCGGGCAGCACCTGGCGCGCCTCTGCCGTTGACATAATGAATTCCGGGACGAACAGGGCGATCCGCGGCGGCCGCGCGAGGGCCAAGGGCACGCTGAGCACCTCGCTATGGGCCACGCTCGAAACTCGCAGCCCCCCAAAGAGCGCCGGCGCCAGGTTGTCGGGATGCCCATGCTTGGGGTCGCCGCCCTCGAGCGGCAGCCCGATGCTCAGTAGCCGCCGGCGATCGAATGGCTCTCCCAGGATGGCGTTCGCCAGCGTCAGGCCGGCCGTGATGGCTGCGGCGCTGCTGCCCAGTCCGCGTGACAGAGGGATCGAGTTGTCAATGCGAAGATCGAGCCCCGGTAGCGGCCGCCCTGTCGCGGCGAACACCAGCCGCATGGCCCGGTAGACCAGGTTCCTCTCGTCCAGCTCGATGCCGGACTCGTTGGCCTCGATCCGCAGTGCCCGCGGGCCGCCCGTGGCGCACGTCACCCGCAGATAGATGTTCAGCGCCAGCCCCAGGCAGTCGAAGCCGGGGCCGAGGTTGGCGGAAGTCGCCGGCACTTGGACCGTCAGAGCAGGCACGCCGGCTATTTATACTGCGCGTAGCCCATGAAGGCCGTCGTTATGGCCGGTGGCGAGGGGTCTCGCCTGCGCCCCCTCACCATCGGTCGCCCGAAGCCGATGGTGCCCATCGTGGGCAAGCCGGTGATGGAGCACATCATCGAGCTCCTCCGTAAGCACGGCGTCACCGACATCATCGCCACGCTCCAGTACCTGCCGGGCGTCATCCAGGACTACTTTGGCGATGGCAGTGCCTTCGGCGTGAACCTGACCTACTCTGTCGAGGACCAGCCGCTGGGCACCGCCGGCAGCGTCAAGTACGCCATGCAGTACCTCGACGACACCTTCCTGGTGATCAGCGGCGACGCCATTACCGACTTCGACCTGACGCGCATCGTCGAGTTCCACAAGGCCCGGCGGGCCGTGGCCACGCTGACTCTGTACCACGTCCCCAACCCGCTCGAGTACGGCGTGATCATCACCGACGAGGAGGGCCGGATCCAGCAGTTCCTGGAAAAGCCGAGCTGGGGAGAGGTGTTCAGCGACACCGTCAACACCGGCATCTACGTGCTGGAGCCGTCCGCTATGGGCGAAGTGCCGGAAGGGGAGACGTACGACTTCAGCCAGCAGCTGTTCCCCAAGCTGCTGAGCGAGCGCGCGGCGCTGTACGGCTACGTGGCGCCGGGTTACTGGTGCGACGTCGGCAACCTGCCTGAGTACATGCGCGCCACCGCCGACATCCTCCAGGGCGGCACCGGCGTGGAGATTCCCGGCGAGGAAGTGCTGCCCAAGGTCTGGATCATGCCTGGGGCGGACTTCTCGCGGCAGGCGGAGATCAAGGGGCCGGTGTTTCTCGGCCAGGACTCGCGCATTCGAACAGGAGCGCAGATCACTGGCCCCACGGCGATTGGCGACTACTCCATCGTCGACGGCCACGCGCGAGTTGAGCGCTCCATCGTCTGGAGCAACTCGTACGTCGGCGAGGGAGTGCAGCTCAGCGGCGCCATCGTTGGTAAGCAGTGCAACCTGCGCCGGCGCGCCGTCATCCTCGAGGGCGCCGTGGTTGGTGACAACACGGTCATCGGCGAGGGGGCCATTGTTCAAAGCGATGTCCGCATCTGGCCCAACAAGGAGCTGGAAACCGGCGCCAGCCTGAACGAGAGCCTTATCTGGGGCGGCCGTGCGCACCGCTCGCTGTTCGGCGCCTATGGCATCTCGGGCCTGGTGAACGTAGACGTCACGCCCGAATTCGCTTCGCGGGTTGGGGCTGCCTACGGCGCCGTCCTACCAAAGGGTGCGTCGGTTACGGTCAACCGGGATCCGCATCGCAGCCCCCGCATGATCAAGCGGGCGATGATCTCCGGCCTGCCGTCCTCTGGCGCCAACGTGCTCGATATCCAAACCGTGCCGATCCCGGTGGCCCGCTACGTCACCCGGCATTCCAGCGCGGCTGGCGGCATCCACGTGCGCATCTCGCCCTTCGACGACCGCATCGTCGAGATCAAGTTCTTCGACGCCCAGGGTATGGATCTGGATAAGGCCGCCGAGCGGCGCATCGAGAATACCTTCTTCCGCGAAGACTTCCGTCGCGTTTACCTGGACGACATCGGCAACATCGTCGTCGACGAGAACGTAGCCGACTCGTACGTGCGGGACTTCCTCCAGGCGGTAGACGTCGAGGCCATCCGGCGGGCCGGCTTCAACGTGGTCATTGACTACGCCCATGGCAGCTCGACGCTGGTGTTCCCCAAGATCCTGCGCCAGCTGGGCTGCGAGGTGGTGGCCATCAACTCCAGCATCGACGAGCTCCGAATGTTCCGCACGGCGGAGCAGTTCGAACAGGAGATGCAGCAGCTCGCGGCCATCACCAAGACGCTGAACTTCGACTTTGGCGTGCGCATCGACCTTGGCGGGGAGAAGATCTTCCTCGTAGATAACACCGGCCGGCTGCTGGAGCGCATGACGGCGTTCGCCGCCTTGGCGGCGTTGTTCTTTTCTCAATTCCCCGGCGCAGCCCTGGTTGCGCCGATTGGCGTGCCGATGCTGTTCGAAAGGCTGGCGGAAAACTACGACGGCCGCGTCACTCACACGCGCGCCACCACGCAGGCCATCATGGCCTCGGCCGCCCAGGAGAGCGTCGGCTTGGCCGGCGACGGCGACGGCGGCTTCATCTTCCCGTCCTTCCTGCCGGCATTCGATTCGATGCTGGCCATCGCCAAGCTCATGGAATGGCTCGCGGCGGCCAACACCAATCTCTCGGATGTGGTGGACAGCCTGCCGTCATATCACATGGTGACGGCGCACGTGAGCTGCCCGTGGGACTACAAGGGCAAGGTCATGCGCGTGCTGAGCGAGCAGTATCGCACGCCGGAGGAGGCCCAGGTGGACGGCATCAGGATCCCGCTGGACGACGCCTGGGTGCTGATTCAGCCCGATGCCGACCGGCCGATGTTCCACGTGACCGCCGAGGGCGCCAGCGACGACCACGCCGAGCAGCTCGCGGGTGAGTACAGCGAAGTCGTGAAGAGCCTTGCGCGGTAAGGCTTTATGAGAGTCGCTCTCGCCCAAATCGCCCCCAAGTTGGGCGACCTCCAGAGCAATCTCGGTAAGCACCTCGAGCTGATCGCGCAAGCCAGGAAGGACAAGGTGAGCCTGCTCGTTTTCCCCGAGCTATCACTAACCGGGTACTTCCTCGAGGAGCTTGCCTACCATGCCAGTCTGCGTCTCGATGCGCCCGAGCTGGCCAAGCTCATAGAGGCCGCCGGCGACGAAATGGCGGTCGTCGTCGGCTTCGTTGAAGAGACCGCCGACTTCACGTACTACATCTCGGGCGCCTTCATCGAGCGGGGCGGCGTCAAGCACCTGCACCGCAAGGTGTACCTGCCCAATTACGGTATGTTCACCGACCAGCGCTACTTCGCCGAGGGCGATCGCATCCAGGCTTTCGATGCCAGCTTCGGCCGCTGCGGCCTGCTCATCTGTGAGGACATCTGGCACAACTCGACCGTCAGCATCATGGCGGCAGACCGGGCCAACTATCTGATCAGCATCAACAGCAGCCCGGGCCGGGGCGTTGTCACCGGCGGCCGAACGCTTGGCAGTTCGGATGCCGTCGAGATGCTGAACCGCATGTATGCCCAGTTCTTCACCAGCTTTGTCATCTTCTGCAACCGCGTGGGCTACGAGGATGGGATCAACTTCTGGGGCGGGTCGGAGATTATCGGCCCCGATGGCGAGTGCCTGGCCAAGGCGCCCTACTTCGAAGAAGCGCTGGTGTGTGGCGAGTTGGATGCCACAGCGCTGCGCCGCGTGCGCATCAATCTTCCCCTGCTGCGCGATGAAAAGCTGGAGCTGACCGTGCGCGAGTACCAGCGCATCCTCCGCGAGCGCTATGGCTAAGGCCCCCATTCCGGCCGCCGACGAAGAATCAGTCTCGTCCCGGCTGGCCATCAATGCCCTCTCCACCGAGCGGCTCCTCACCGGCTTCATCCAGAACGAAGTCCACAAGGTGGGCTTCGAGCGGGTGGTGGTGGGTCTCTCCGGTGGGATCGACTCGGCGCTGTCCGCGTTCCTCGCCGCGAAGGCGATCGGGCCCAGGAACGTGCTGGCCGTCATGATGCCCTACAGGACCAGCAGCCCGGAAAGCCTCCAGGACGCCCGCTCGGTCGTGGACAAGCTCGGCGTCCAAAGCCGGGTCATTGAGATCACGGACATGGCGGATGCGTTCATCAGGCAGTGCAAGCCGGAGAGCAACAAGCGCAAGGGCAACATCATGGCCCGCACACGCATGATCGTTCTCTACGACCAGTCAGAGGAGTTTGGCGCGCTGGTCCTGGGGACGAGCAACAAGACTGAGCTGCTGCTGGGCTACGGCACGTTGTACGGCGACATGGCTTCGGCGCTCAATCCCCTGGGCGACCTCTACAAGACCCAGGTCTGGGCGTTGAGTGAGCACATGGGTGTGCCTGAGGCCATCGTCAACAAGCCGCCCACGGCGGATCTATGGGTCGGCCAGACGGACGAGGGCGAGCTGGGCTTCACCTATCGTCAGGTCGACGAGGTCCTGTTCCAGCTGGTCGACGAGCGCTACTCAGAGGCCGAGCTGATCGAGCGCGGTTACGACGCCGATTTCGTGCATCGCGTGGCGCGGCTGGTAAGCACCTCGCAGTTCAAGCGCGCGCTGCCGATTATCGCCAAGGTCTCAGCGCGGACCATAGCGCGAGAGTTCCGGTACCCGCGCGACTGGGGACGCTGAATCGGAGGTGTTCCGGTGCTCGTCTACTGCATGACGAAGTCGAGGAACTCGACGTACAGGACGCGCAGCGCGGCCTCGTCCGGCTTCGCCGGTGGCGCCAGGCGGGCGTTGAAGTCCTTGATCAGCTGAGTTCTCAGCGCTTCTTTGCCCTCGGCCGAGGCCAGCTCCTGGGGCGTCTTCTGACTGACGTCTGTCGTGAGCACGTCGTTGAAGGCGGCCAGGGCAGCCGGGTTTTCCGCCACGAATGTCTCCTGGAGCTTCTTGAGGGCTTCCCCCTTGGCCTTGCGAAACTCGCCCTTGGGGTCGCTGAACTTGACGTTGAGCGACATCTTGGCGTACTGGAAGCCGCTCCTGCTGTTCAGGTTGAGCACGCGATCCTTGATCTGCAGGGTGGGCAAGTTGAGCGTGTTGGGAAACGTGCTGGGCTGCGGCGCGGGCGCCGAGGACCCGCCGCACGCGCCCAGCAGAATCGCCAGGCCCAGCGTGGGAGCGAGGAGCGCTTTCATGTTGGCTGTCTGTATAGCATCCAGGTAGCGCGTCGCCCGCATGGAGTGGGACTTGCGTCTCACCCACCACAATTTCAAGCGTCATGCTGCTGAGCGAGCTGCTTCCTGCCGCGCCCGCGGTTGAGATCGCCGGGCTGGCTTACGACTCGCGCCGTGTACAGCCAGGCTGGGTGTTCGTGGCCATGCCGCGCGTCCCCGAGGAGAAGGCGCCCGGCGATCACCGCGACGGGCACGATTTCGTGGCCGCCGCGGCCCACAACGGCGCGGCCGCAGCCGTCGTCGAACGGCTGGTCGACGTCGACCTCCCGCAGGTGGTAGTGCCGAGCAGCCGCCAGGCCCTCGCCGACCTGGCGGCGACGTTTTACGGCCGGCCGGGTTCGCGGCTCCGGTTGCTGGGCGTCACGGGCACGGACGGCAAAACCACGACGGTCCAAATCCTGAGCCAGGTGCTGGAAAGCGCCGGCCGCTGCACCGGCTTCGCCACGACGACGGACTTCAAGGTTCGCGATCGCCAGTGGGACAACCTCACGCGGCAGACCACGGTCGAAGCGCTCGAGATCCAGGAGATGCTGCGCCAGATGGTTGACGCAGGCTGCAGCCACGCCTTGCTGGAGGCGACGTCGCAAGGCCTCGAGCAGGAGCGCCTGCGGGGCTGCGAGTTCGACGTCGCGGCGGTCACCAACGTGACCAGCGATCACATGGACTGGCACAAGACCCGAGAGAACTATCTGGCCGCCAAGCGCCGCCTCTTCGAGCAGCTCAAGCCCTCGGGCGTGGCCGTCCTGAATGCCGACGACTCCAGTTTCGAGTACTTCAGGGCGGCCTCTCCTGGCAGGGTGCTGACCTACGCCATGGAGGCCTCTGCCGACTTTCGAGCGACCCACGTGGGCTACTGGCAGAGCTCCCTGGTTTTCCGCCTGGAGGGGCCGGACGGACACACCGACGTCGAACTGGATCTACTAGGCCGGTTCAACGTCTACAACGCCCTGGCGGCCGCCGCCATGGCTTCCGTGGAGGGTCTGTCGCTCGCGCAGATCTCCGAGGGACTGCGGCGCGTACAGCCCGCGCCGGGGCGGCTGGAGCGCATCGATGCCGGCCAGCCGTTCCGGGTGCTGGTGGACTACGCCCACACGCCCAACTCGTTCGAGAACGTGCTCACTGAGGGGCGCGCCCTGGCCGAGGCCTCAGGCGGGCGCCTGCTGGTCGTCTTTGGCTGCTCCGGCGAGCGCGATGCTTCCAAGCGGCCGGTCATGGGTGCGGCCGCCGCCCGGCTGGCGGACTTCTTCGTGCTGACGGACGAGGATCCCCATTCGGAGGATCCGCGCTCTATTGTTCGAGACATCGAGGCCGGCGCAGCCGGCGGCCGCTACACGGTCGAGATGGACCGCCGCAAGGCGATGGCGCTGGCCTTCAGCCAAGCCAGACCCGGCGATGTGGTCCTGATCACCGGCAAAGGCCACGAGCGTTCGATGATCGTCGCCGGCGACCGTAAGGTCGACTGGGACGAGCGGGCCATCGCCCGTGAGGAGCTGGAGAAGGTGGTTCATGGAAGCTGAGCCGGTCCTCGACCCCGAGCGGCAGCGGCTGGCCAAGATCTACGCCCGGCAGAAGCGTGCGCTCATGTTCGGCGGCGTCTTCCTGGCGCTGGCCTACCTCCTGGCGTGGCAGTTCGGTCTGCTGCGGGCCGGGCTGCACGTCTTCAGCCCGGGCGGCATCATCCTGCTGTTCGCCGCCATCCTCGCCGGTTGGGAGATCGTCAGCCTACCGAATGACTGGATCGGCTACCAGCTCAGTCGCGGCTACGGGCTCTCGACCCAGGGCGCGAAGAGCTGGTTGGCCGACAAGCTCAAGGGCCTGGGCTTGCTGATCGTCCTCGGCGGCGCCATGGTCGAGTTGACCTACTTGTTTATGCGCATCCAGCCGTTCTGGTGGTGGCTGATCACTGCCGGGGTCATGTTGTTGTTCACCGTTATCCTGGCGAACCTCGCGCCGGTGCTCATCGCCCCGCTGTTCTTCAAGTTCACGCCGCTCGATGACGCCGAGCTGACGGAGCGCCTGCTGGCCCTCGTTCGCAAGGCCGGCACGAAGGTCTGCGGTGTCTTCACCATGCACCTGAGCGAGAAGACCACGGCCGCGAACGCCGCGTTGATGGGCTGGGGAAACACCCGCCGCATCGTCCTGGGCGACACGCTGGCCTCCAACTTCAGCCATGATGAGACCGAGGCCGTCTTGGCCCACGAGCTGGCCCATCACGTGTACCACGACGTCTGGCGGGCCATTGGCCTTCAGTCCCTCACCACCGTAGCCGCGCTGTGGTTGACCGACGTCTGCTTCGATCGGCTGCAGGCGGCCGGCTGGTTCGGCCAGCTGCACGACGCCCAGAACATGCCGGCCATCGCATTCCTGTTCGGTTTGTGGAGCGCCGTCTTCACGCCGCTGACGAACTGGGCCAGCCGGCACGCCGAGCGCCGCGCCGATCGCTACGCGCTGCGCATGGCCACGCGCCCGCGGGCGTTCGTCGGCAGCATGATTCGCCTGGCCAACCAGAACCTGGCCGAGGTCGACCCGCCGCGCTGGGTCGAGCTGCTGCTGTATGACCATCCGGCCATCAAGCGGCGAATCGAGCTCTTCAAGCCATAGTTTGTTCTCGTGAAGATCCTGCTCACGAACGACGACGGCATCTTCGCCGATGGCATCTACGCCCTGTTTCGCGAGATGAAGCAGCTGGGCGACGTCATTGCCATCGCTCCGGCTAGCGAGCAGAGCGCAGTTGGACATGCCATCACGCTGTGGAACCCGCTGCGCATCAACCAGGTGAACCGCCACGGCGAGTTCTTCGGCTACGCCGTTAATGGCACTCCGGCCGACTGCGTGAAGCTGGCGGTACACGCCATCATGGACGAGCGACCGGACGTCATCGTGTCGGGCATCAACCTGGGCGCCAACATCGGGACGGCGGTGATCTACTCCGGGACCGTGTCGGCCGCCACCGAGGGCACGATTCTCGGTATTCCGTCCATCGCCATCTCGCTGGCGACGTTCTCCAATCCCGACTTCAGCTTCTCGGCCCGCTTCGCCCGCAACCTGGCGGAGAAGATCCTCGAGAAGGGTGGCCTTCCCAAGGGCACGCTGCTGAACGTCAATGTGCCTGCACTGCCGGAGAGCGAGATTGCCGGGGTGGAGATCACCTGCAATAGCGACTCGCGCTTCGAGGACATCTTCGAGAAGCGGCTCGATCCGCGCAAGCGCGTCTACTACTGGTCGGCCGGCGTGGAGCAGACGTATGACATGCGGCCGGGCACCGATTCAGCGGCGCTTCGCGCCAACAGGGTTTCGGTCACGCCTATCCATTTCGACATGACCGCGCACGCTCACCTGGAGGCTATCCAGAGCTGGGGCATCAGCCTCTGATGCCCACGTAGAGCAAAGCGAACGAGATGGCGTTGTTCACGCCGTGGGCGATTATTCCTGGGACGACGCTGCCCGACTGCTGAAAGATGCGGGCCAGCATCAGGCCCAGCACGAAGATCGGCACCGCGGCTGCCAGATTTGCGTGGACGGCGGCGAACAGGCCGGCCGAGAACAGGTAGGCCCACAGCCCGCCATAGCGCCTCTCCAAGGTCTGGAACACGTAACCCCGAAAGAACAGTTCCTCGGCTAGCGGCGCCAGGACCGAACCGGCGCCCGCCGCCAGCAGGAACAATCCGACGGGAGCGCCTTCGATGCCCTCGAAGCGTTCGAACTGGTTCTGCCGGATGCCGAACCGGCTCAGGACGGCGCCGGCGATCAGCGCCGCCATGAACAGCGATGCGCCGCCGATGAGCCCGGTGCGCACGTGGGCTGCGAAGGGCTGGAAGCGCAGGCCCAGCGCCCGCCAGGACAGGCAGCCCGGGAGCACGAGTCGCAGCCATATGACGGCCACGATCGGGATCTCGCTGGCGGCAATGAGATAGGTAAGGCCGAGCGGGCCGAGTGATCGTTCGCCCGGGCCGGCAGCGCCGACGACCCGTTCCTGGACGGCGACTATCGGCAAACTGAGGGCGTTGGCCACGATGACCACCACTACCAGCATGGCCAGGGCGGTCCGAATCGTGGCGAACGGGACCTGCCGGGCGGCCTCTTGGTCGAAGGCTGGCTGGAGCACGTAGACGAAGCAGCCCAGCGCGGCCAGCGCGAGTCCCGCGGCCAGCGGGCCGGACGCCGCGTTGGCCCGCCCCGCCGCGAAGCTGGTGGGGAACCCGCCGCTTGTAAACGTGAGCCCCGCGCCCGCGGCGGCGACGATTGCTCCCCCTAGGAACAGCTTCCCGCCGGCCGTCACTGGCCCAGCATAGATGGCGGGTCATCTCGTGACCGTGCCCGCCGCCATACTTCTGCCGTGCAGCGGGCGTACACCTGGTGGATCGCCGCCTTGGCGGTGCTGGTCGTGGCCGGCGTCATCATCAGTCGATCGCTGCCCGGCAGTGCGTCGCCTACGCCGAGCCCGACCGCGACGGCCACCGCTGCGGCCACAGCAACCGCCGCGGCAGCCAGTCAAAAGCCGGCCGCGAGCCTCGCGGCTCCCAAGCCCGCGGCCAGCGCCTCGCCCACGGCATTGGCCTTCGCCCGAGGGACCGTCACGTTCCAGACCAAGTCCGGGCCCGTGACCCTCAGTGTCGAGATCGCCGACGACGACCTCAAGCGCGAGGTCGGCCTCATGAACCGCCGGTCGTTGCCCGCCGACGCCGGCATGCTGTTCGTGTTCAACCCTCCGGCCGACGCCAAGCGTTTGGGCTTCTGGATGAAAGACACCTTCGTCCCGCTGTCCATAGCCTTTGTCGAGCCCAGCCTGGCCATCGAAGATATCCAGGATATGCAGCCCCAGAGCGAGCAGCCCCATTATGCCCCGCGCGACTACGCCTATGCCGTCGAAGCGAACCAGGGCTGGTTCGCCAGCCACGGCGTCGCCGTGGGTGACAGAGTGAGCATCCAGCGCTAGCCGTTTGTGCTAGAGTCCCTGCATCCAGCGGCCTGCCCGCCTTGGACAGGCCAGAAGGGCGTAGTAGGTTGGCACAAGAGTCCGAGGAAATCCGGCCTGGCACCGAACCTCAGGGCGACTCGATGCGCGATCTGCTGGAGGAATCCGAGCGCCACCTTCAGTCCCTTCGCCCCGGCACGATTGTCGAGGGCTACATCGTCCATGTCGATCCAGAAGAGGTCCTGGTCGACGTTGGTCTGAAGTCCGAGGGCGTCGTCACCGGCCGCGAGCTGGGCAACCCCGAGGACCTCGAGCGGCTGCACGTAGGCGACAAGGTGCTGGCATACGTGCTCCAGCCGGAGAACGCCGAAGGCCATGTCGTCCTCTCGCTGCGGCGGGCCGCCGCTGAAGCCGCTTGGCGGCGGGCTGAGGACCTGCTGCATAGCGGCGAGATTGTCGAAGCGCCTGTCATGGAGTGCAACCGCGGCGGCCTGATCGTTGATCTGGGCGTGCGCGCATTCGTGCCTATATCACAGATCGCCGACCTGCGTCGCGACGAGCTGCAGGCCACCGCCGGGAGCGATCCGGCCGCCATGGACGAGCTCACTCTGAAGCGGCTCCAGGAGATGATCGGTCGCACCCTGGCCGTCAAGGTCATCGAGCTGAACCGGCCCCGCAACCGGCTCATCGTCTCGGAGCGCGCCGCTATGCAGGAGCGGCGCGGCAAGCGCAAGGAAGCGCTGCTGTCGGAGCTGCGGCCGGGCGAGATTCGGCACGGCCGAGTGACCAGCCTGGCCACATTTGGCGCGTTCGTCGACCTCGGCGGAGCGGATGGGCTCATCCACGTCTCCGAGCTGGCCTGGACCCGCGTGGGCCATCCCAGCGAGGTGCTCCAGGTTGGCCAGGAGGTCGACGTGGCCGTCCTGCACGTCGACCCCGACACCAAGAAAATCGCCCTCAGCCTGAAGCAGGCCCAGCCCGACCCGTGGTCGGAGCTCGTGGTGCATGTGTCGCCCGGACAAATCGTGCCGGCGACCATTACCCGGCTGACTAAGTTCGGCGCCTTCGCCCGCCTCGACGGCGGCGTGGAGGGCCTGATCCATATCTCTGAGCTGGCCGATCGCCACGTGTCCAATCCCAATCAGGTGGTTTCGCCGGGCGAGCACGTGCAGGTCAAGATCACCAATATGGACGTGGCCCGGCGGCGCCTCAGTCTCAGCATCAGGCAGGCGCTTGACGACCTCATGTCCGGGCGCGCCGACACGCCGGAAGGCGGGCAGCCCGGTGCTATTCTTGACCAGGAAGCTCAACCACCTCCACCTAATGAGGAGCTGCAGAAGCTAGCGGCGCTGCAGTTTGAAGACGAGACGGTTGGGCTTTGATTTGCTAATGGGGGTTGGTGGGGTGGCGGGAGCCTCTTCGGAGAGTTACAGGCGTGAACGAATCTAACCGTTTCGACAAATTTACCGAGCGGGCGCGGAAGGTGCTCATGCTCGCTCAGGAAGAAGCCCAGCGCTTCAACCACAACTACATCGGCACGGAGCATTTGCTGCTCGGCCTTGTCCGCGAGGGTGAGGGCGTCGCGGCCAAGGTGCTGGGCAATCTCGGAGTCGAACTGAACAAGGTCCGCAGCGCGGTCGAGTTCATCATTGGCCGAGGCGACCGTATGGTCGTGGGCGAGATCGGTCTCACGCCGCGCGCCAAGAAGGTCATTGAGCTGGCGGTCGACGAAGCCCGACGTCTGGGCCATCACTATATCGGTACTGAGCACCTGCTGCTGGGCCTCGTCCGTGAGGGCGAGGGCATCGCCGCTGGCGTCCTGGAGAGCCTGGGCGTGAACCTGGAGAAGGTCCGCACCCAAACGATCCAGGTCCTGTCTCAATCGGGCGGCGCGCCTCATGGCGAGGGTCGCCACAGCCGCACCCCGACCATCGACCAGCTGGGCATGGATCTCACCGCCGCCGCCCGCAATGACAAGCTCGATCCGGTCATCGGCCGCGAGCAGGAGATCGAGCGCGTAATCCAGATTCTCAGTCGGCGGACCAAGAACAACCCGGCGCTGATAGGCGAGCCGGGCGTCGGCAAGACGGCCATCGTCGAAGGGTTGGCCCACAAGATCGTGAAAGGCGACGTGCCCGAGACGCTGTCCGGCAAGCGCCTGCTGACGCTCGACATCGGCTCTCTTGTGGCCGGCACCAAGTACCGCGGCGAGTTCGAGGAGCGCCTCAAGAAGGTCATTGAGGAAATTCGCTCCTCGGGCGACTGCGTGCTGTTCATCGACGAGCTGCACACGCTGGTGGGCGCGGGCGCCGCCGAAGGCGCCGTCGATGCCGCCAACATCCTCAAGCCGGCCCTGGCGCGGGGCGAACTGCAGTGCATCGGCGCCACCACGCTGGACGAGTTCCGCAAGTACATCGAGCGCGACGCCGCGCTGGAGCGCCGTTTCCAGCCGGTGTATGTCAAAGAACCGACTATCGAGGAGACCCTCGAGATCCTCAAGGGCATCCGGCCGCGCTATGAGGCGCACCACCGTCTCGAGATCAGCGACGAGGCCCTCAAGGCTGCCGCTGAGATGGGCGGCCGCTACATCACCGACCGCTTTTTGCCCGATAAGGCCATCGACCTGATCGACGAGGCCTCGAGCCGCGTACGCATGCAGCGCGCCGTTCCGCCGTCCAGCCTCAAGCAGACGCTGAAGGACCTGGAAATGGCGGTCGAGCAGAAGGAGTCGGCCATCCAGGGCCAGCAGTACGAGCGCGCGGCTCAGCTGCGCGACCAGGAAATCCAGCTGCGCGAAAAGATCGAGCAGTTGGAGTCTGGCTGGCACAGCGAGCAGGGCCAGGAGAAGCCTGTGGTCACCGAGGAGGACGTGGCACGGGTGGTGTCGATGTGGACCGGCATCCCGGTGACCCGCATCGCGCAGGAGGAAAGCGAGCGCCTGCTCCAGATGGAGGAGGAGCTGCACAAGCGCATCATCGGCCAGGAGGAGGCCGTCCAGACCATCGCCCGGGCGGTCCGCCGCTCGCGCGCCGGGGTCAAGGACCCCAAGCGGCCCATCGGCTCGTTCATCTTTCTCGGACCCACCGGTGTCGGCAAGACCGAGCTGGCCAAGGCGCTGGCGGAGTTCATGTTCGGCAGCGACGACGCCCTGGTCAAGATCGACATGTCCGAGTTCATGGAGCGCCATGCGGTGGCTCGCCTCGTCGGCGCGCCTCCGGGCTACGTCGGCTATGAAGAGGGCGGCCAGCTCACCGAGGCTATCCGCCGCCGCAGCTACTCAGTGGTCCTGCTGGACGAGATCGAGAAGGCGCATCCTGAGGTCTTCAACATCCTGCTCCAGATCTTGGAGGATGGGCGGCTCACGGACGCTAAGGGCCGTGCGGTCGATTTCCGGAACACCATCATCATCATGACCTCGAACGTCGGCGCGCAGCAGATCGTCAAGGGTGTATCGCTGGGCTTCCAGCCGTCGCGCCAGGACGAGGCCAAGACCTTCGCGGAGCGCTACCAGGCGATGAAGGACAAGGTCATGGACGAGATGAAGAAGACGTTCCGGCCCGAGTTCCTGAACCGCATCGATGCCACCATCGTGTTCCACGCGCTGTCCGAGAAAGAGGTCATGCAGATCGCCGATCTGATGATCAACCGCATCCGCAAGCAGCTGACGGAACAGGAGATCACGATCGAGGTCACAGAGGCCGCCAAGAAGCTGCTGGTCGACAAGGGCTATGACGTGAACTTCGGCGCTCGCCCGCTGCGCCGGGTCATCCAGGACCTGGTAGAGGACGCTCTGTCGCATGGCATGCTGGAAGGCCGCTTCAAGCGCGGCGACCACATCCGCATCGACGCCTCCGAGGGCGGCGAGCTGGCTATGGTGCCTGCGGAGCGCAAGCCCGAGGAGCCGCAGCCCGAGCTGGCGGGAGCAACCTCCAGCTAGTAGACAGCATAGTTCAAATGTTCTAAACTGCCCGCGTGAAGGCGCGGGCGGTTTACGTTTGCCAGCAGTGCGGCAGCCGCGAGCCCAAGTGGGCTGGGCGCTGCTCTGACTGCGGCGAGTGGGGCTCGCTCGTGGAGACCCTGGAGCAACCGTCCGCCAGGAACGGCTCCCGCTCTCGCCCGCTAAGCGCCGGGCCGGCCGGCGTCCAGCGGCTCACCGAGATCGCCGCGGAAGCCAGCCGGCGGCTGGAGGTGCCGCTGGGTGAGATACGCCGTGTTCTCGGCGGCGGGCTTGTGCCGGGCAGCGTCAATCTCATAGGCGGAGATCCGGGCATCGGCAAATCCACCCTGCTCCTCCAGCTGGCGGCGTCCATGTGCCCGGGCCTGGGCTCCGTACTCTACGTCAGCGGCGAGGAATCGGCGCGGCAGATCAAGCTGCGCGCAGAACGCCTGGGCATCCATACCCCGGAGCTGCTGCTGATGGCTGAGACGGACGTGGAGCTGGTGCTGAATGCCATCGAACAGGAGCGTCCGGGCATGGCCATCATCGACTCTATCCAGACCGTCTACGCCCCGGCGCTGGGCTCCGCCTCCGGCACGGTGAGCCAGCTTCGTGAGTGCGCCCAGCAGCTTATCGGCCTGGCCAAGCGCACCGATACGCCGCTGTTCCTGGTTGGCCACGTGACCAAGGAGGGCGCCATCGCCGGCCCGCGGGTGCTGGAGCACATGGTCGATGCCGTCCTGTACCTCGAGGGCGAACGCTTCCAGGCCTACCGCGTGCTGCGGGCGGTCAAGAACCGCTTCGGCTCAGTCGACGAGGTTGGGGTGTTGGAGATGACCGATGGCGGCATGGCCGAAGTCGCCAGCGCCTCTGAGGCGTTCCTTGCCGAGCGCTCCCCGCAGGCGCCGGGCTCGGCCGTGACGGTGACTATGGAGGGCACCCGCCCGCTGTTGGTCGAGACGCAGGCGCTGGTCGCCCCCAGCTACCTGTCGATGCCTCGGCGGTCCGCCAATGGCGTCGATGCTAACCGGCTGGCCATGCTCATCGGTGTCCTCAGCAAGCGCGCCGGACTGCCGCTGGGCAGCCACGACGTGTATGTCAACGTAATTGGCGGTCTGCGCGTCAGCGAGCCGGCCGTGGACCTTGCCGTAGCCCTGGCCGTCGCCTCCAGTCTCAGGGACACTCCGCTGCCTGGCGACGCCGTGGCCTTTGGCGAGATTGGGCTGAGTGGCGAGCTCCGCTCGGTCAACCACGGTGAGCGCCGCATCAAGGAGGCGGCTGGTCTCGGTTTCCGGCGGGCTGTTGTGCCTGCGCGTAACGCTGGCGGGGCCAAAAACGGTAACGTAGAATTAGCCGGGGTTCGCTCGCTCATGGAGGCTATCGAGTTCTGTTTATGAACACGCGGACCCCCTGTCCTTATCTATGCGTCTTTATCTCTATTTCCGGATCGCGGGTGCGATCATCCTCGGATGGCTCGGTTGGGCCCTCTCGGCTCCTCTGTGGACCGCCTGGAACCTAAACGCGCCACTGTGGAATAGCGAGCTCAACGCCTACCGGCTCATCCCGACGTTCCTGGGAACGGTGATCGGGGCGATCATCTTCCCTCACGTCACAATCGAGCCGTTCGTAGCCAGCCGTCGCGTTCTGCGGCACGCCCCGGCAAGCGACCTCGTGGCCGGCCTCGTGGGCCTCATCGCCGCCGGCGTGATCGCCGTCATCGCCAACGGGCCGCTATCCCAGTTGCCCGGCTACTTTGGCCGGCTGCTGCCGATCGGTGTGTTCGTGCTGCTGGCCTGGATCTTCGTCGAGCTGGCCATCGCACGCAAGGACGAGCTCCTGGCGCTGGTCGTGCGCCGCCGCGAGACGCGCGAGGGACGCGGCCAGCGCACTGGCGGTGAGCGGCCGGGAATAATCATGGACACCAGCGCCATCATCGACGGGCGTATCGCCGACATCAGCCAGACCGGCTTCATCTATGGCGAGCTGGTCATTCCGCGCTTCGTGCTCCAGGAGCTGCAGCACATCGCCGATTCGTCCGACGCGCTGCGGCGCAACCGGGGCCGGCGCGGCCTGGACATGCTCAACCGCCTGCAGAAAGAGTCCCAGGTACCCATCCGCATCATGGACGTGGATGCCGATGATGCGTCCGACGTCGACGGCAAGCTGGTGAGCGTGGCCAAGAAGACCAGTGCCGCCATCCTGACTAACGACTTCAACCTCAACCGGGTGGCCGAGCTGCAAGGGGTGAAAGTGCTCAACATCAACGAGCTGGCCAACGCGGTCAAGCCAGTCGTTCTCCCTGGTGAGGAGATGACGGTCGAAATCATCCAGGAGGGGAAAGAGGTCGGGCAAGGCGTGGGCTACCTCGATGACGGGACCATGATCGTGGTAGAAAACGGCCGTAAGCACATGAACAGCAGCGTGGACATCGTGGTCACGCGGGTCCTGCAGACGATTGCCGGGCGAATGATCTTCGCGCATCCGAAGAATGGCGCTGAGCCTGGGGTGGGCGGGCGGGCCTAACCCCCTTGACGGCCGCCCTGAGCTGAGGACCCGGCTCGAAGCGGCCGCGGCGAAGCACGGCAAGGCCGTCGCCGTAGCGCCCGTGTTCGACACCATCAAACGCGTGCGGGACGGCGTCGTCCAGGCGACCGTCCAGCGTGACAACCTCCGCTGGCCCATCGCCTGGGCGTACTCCCCAGGCTTTGAACCGCGGGGCGACCCCCCGCCGGCGGCTTGGTTCGAGAGCGCCGCGGTCGTCGAATGACTCTTCGTATCGGTCATGGCTGCGACGCCCATCAGCTCGCGCCCAATGCCCGCCTCGTGCTGGGCGGCGTCGAGGTGCCGCACGACCGCGGCCTGGCCGGCCACTCCGACGGCGACGTGCTGACCCACGCCGTCATCGACGCCCTCCTGGGCGCCGCGGCCCTGGGTGACATTGGCCAGCACTTCCCCAGCAGCGACGCCGATCTGGACGGCGTTTCCAGTCTGCTGCTTCTTGGAAAGGTCCGCGGCCTGCTCGAGCAGCGCGGCTGGCGGGCGGGCAACATCGATGGCACCATCGTGGCTGAGCGGCCGCGGCTGGCGCCGCACATCGAGAGCATGCGCCGCCGGATCTCCGATGCCCTCGGGATAGAGTTAGAGGCAGTGAGCGTAAAGGCAACTACCACCGACCGCATGGGGTTCACAGGCCGCGAGGAAGGCATCGCGGCTTTTGCCGTGGCCACGGTGATTCCCTTGGAGGCCGATGGCTGCTGATCTAAAGCTTCCGTTCCTTAGCCGCGACCATGAACGGCCGGAGGATTGGAAGCGAGGGGCGCTGTGGCGCGCCCTGGCCGGCATCAAGCGTGACGTGGAGGCCGTCCTCGAGCGCGACCCCGCCGCGACATCGGCGTGGGAAGTAGTCCTCACCTACTCCGGCTTTCATGCACTGCTGCTGCACCGCGTCGCTCATTGGCTCTATCGCCACGACCGCCGCATCCTCGCTCGCACGTTGTCGCAGATCAACCGCTTCTTGACCCAGATCGAGATTCACCCGGCTGCCAAGATCGGCTCCGGCCTGTTCATCGACCACGGTTCCGGTGTGGTCATCGGCGAAACGACCGAGATTGGCGACAACGTCACGATCCTGCAGGGCGTGACCCTGGGCGGCACTGGCAAAGAGGCGGGCAAGCGCCATCCGACCATTGAAGACGGTGTGTCGATTGGCACGGGCGCCAAGGTGCTGGGCGGCTTCACCGTGGGCGCCGGCTCGAAGATCGGCGCCAACGCCGTTGTGCTGCGCAACGTGCCACCGAATTCCACGGTGGTGGGTGTGCCCGGCCGCGTTGTCGTTCAGAACGGACGCCGCACCAGCAACCGGGCCAGTGACCTGGACTGGATCGACATGCCCGATCCCGAGCAGCAGGACGTGGAGCAGCTGCTCGGACGCATCGAGGAGCTGGAGGCCCGCCTCGCGCGGCTCGAAGCCGCCAGCTCCGAAACTGCCCGTGCCGATCGCGCTCTTTAACACCCTCACCGGGCGCAAGGAGCCCTTCCAGCCGGCGGGCAACGAGGTCACCATGTACGTCTGCGGCCTCACCCCCAAAAACCATCCCCACATCGGCCACGCCTGGCTGTTCGTGAGCGTGGACGTGATGCGCCGCTATCTCGAATTCTCGGGCTGCCGCGTCAAGCACGTCCAAAACTTCACCGACGTGGACGACAAGATCATCGAGGCCGGCCACCGCGACGGCATTCCCCCCGAGCAGGCGGCCGCCCGCTACATCGAGTCCTACTGGAAAGGCATGGACGCGCTGAACGTGCTGCGCCCAACCGTCACGCCCTACGCCACCGAGTACATCCCGCACATGATTCGCGTCATCGAGGGCTTGATCGAGCGCGGCTACGCTTACGCGGCCAACGGTGACGTGTACTACCGCGTGGAGCGCTTTCCCGAATACGGCAAGCTCAGCGGCAACACCATCGAGCGGCTCTCCGCCGGCGCCCGGGTGGAACCTGGCGAGCACAAAGAAAAGCCGTATGACTTCGCCTTGTGGAAAGCGGCCAAGCCGGGCGAGCCAATGTGGGACAGCCCCTGGAGCAAGGGCCGGCCGGGCTGGCACATCGAGTGCTCGACCATGATCCGCGAAGTACTGGGCGACACGATCGACGTTCACTGGGGTGGGCGTGACCTTATCTTCCCCCACCACGAGAACGAGATCGCCCAGAGCGAGGCCTACACCGGCAAGCAGCCGTTCGTGCGGCTGTGGATGCACGTCGGCCTGATGCAGACAGGCAGCGAGAAGATGGCTCACTCGCTGGGCAACTTCACCACGATCCACGAGATGATCGACGAGTTCGGCGCCGACGTGCTGCGCATGTACTTGGTGTCGGAGCACTACCGCACGCCGGTGACCTTCAGCACCCAGTTCGTGGGTCGCGCCGGCGAGCGCCTGAAGCGGCTTCGCTCGGCCGAGCGGAACCTGCGCTTCCTCGCCGCGGAATGCGCCAAGCGCTCCTCCGAGGGCGACACGTTCGCCACTGGCAAGCTGGTTGATGCCCTGGTAGAGGAAGCCGACGAGAGCCTGGCTCAGTTCCGCGAGGCCATGGACGACGACCTGAACACGCCGCGCGCCATCGCCGCCGTAGAGGCCTTGGCCAAGCAGATCAACACCACCAACGACGCCGTGGCCCACGATCCGTCGCTGGCCACATCCGAGCTCCAGGCCGGCCTCGACCGCGCCGCTGAGGTGTACCACCAGCTGGCGGGCGTCCTCGGGCTGACGCTCACCGAGCCGAAGCCGGCGGTCGACGACGCGGCCGTCCAGCAGCTTGTGGATCGGCGGACCGAAGCGCGCAAGCGCAAGGACTTCGCCGAGGCCGATCGCATCCGCCAGCAGCTCGTGGACATGGGCATCACCATCGAGGACCGGCCGCAAGGCACGATCTGGTACCGGCAGTAGGCGATCCTAGAGCACCGCTGTCGCCTCGATCTCGATCAACAGGTCTTCGTCCACCAGGCGCGAAACCTCGACCATTGTCGACGCGGGCGGGTCTTTGGGGAAGTACTGCGCACGCACCTCGTGAATCGCTTTGAAATCGGCCATGTTCCTGATGAAGACCGTGACCTTCACCACGTCCTCGAGGCTGGCGCCGGCTTCGGCCAGAATGGCTTTCAGACTCTCCAGCACTTGTCGAGTCTGAGCGCCAACGTCGCCCCTGCCTACGATGCCCTGCGCCGTTCGCGCCGTCAGGCCGGACACGAATACCATCCGCGTCGGGTTCGCCACCATCGTCGCCTGCGAGTAGACGCCGATCGGCGGCGCCAGCTTGACCGAGGTCAGGACCTGCTTGGGCATGAACGCCTCCTTGCGATGATCTAGCCGAGTGATTGGCGCCATTCTCACTCGTTGGAGCTTCGACCCGACGGTGCTCGGCGGGCTGGCGCTGCTGTGCGTTGTATACTGGCGAGCCGGCGGGAGGCGGCCTTGGCGCTTCGCCGCGGCCATCGTGCTGAGCCTGCTCGCGCTCGAGTCGCCGCTCGACTTCCTGGCCGACCACTACCTGTTTTCGGCGCACATGGTCCAGCACCTGGTCCTGATGCTCGGCGTCGCGCCACTGCTGGCGCTGTCCATTCCGCCTCGGCTCGGGCGGTGGGCGCCGCGGACGCCCGTGCTGGCCTTCGTCCTGTTCGTCGTCGACATGTGGTTGTGGCATGCGCCGCCGCTGTACGAGTCCACGCTCCACAATGAGGCTCTTCACGCGCTCGAGCACCTGACGTTCGTCACCACCGCTGGGTGGTTCTGGTGGGTCGCTTTCTCGCCGGAAGCTCTACCGATGCTCGGCCGCGCAGCCTACGTCTTCGTGGCCGGCATACCCGGCACGTTGCTGGGGGCGCTCATCACCTTTGCGCCTCGGGTGCTGTACCCGAGCTACCCGGCCGCGCTCGAGCAGCCGGGGCTCGGCCGCGCGCTCCAGGCGCAGTGGAACGTAACCGCCGCCGGGGACCAACAGCTTGGCGGACTCATCATGTGGGTGCCGGGCGGGCTGGTGTACCTGGTGGCAATCCTGGCCATCCTACTGTCCGGGCTCTCGCGGCAGCAGGCCATCGAGGCCGAGCCGGCGAGCTGAGTGCGACTGCGCGTCTGGAGCGAGTTCCTCCGCTTCGAGGAACTCCGCTCATCGCGAGTGCTGAATCTGCTGGCGCGCTATGACGTCGGCGTATGCGTGCAGGTGTCCGCTTTTGAGGGCCTGGCGCCGGTGCTGCGCGCCCACGCCGAGCACGGGCTGGAGCCCGCGGTGTGGCTGCTGCTGCCGAAACACCATGGTTACTGGCCGTCCGAGCGGAATGCCGAGCTGTACGCGGCGCGCGTAGAGGCGCTGCTCTCGTGGGCCGCGCGCGAGCGGGTGCAGGTGCCCTGGCTTGCGGTCGACCTGGAGCGGCCGCTGTGGCAGGCGCAAATGCTCGACCGCGCTTACGGCCTGGCCAAGTCGCTCGCCCAGCTTGGCCTCGCGGCGGCCAACCTCAACCCGCGCCGCTTTGCGCGGGCCCAGGCCGCATACCAGGCTATGGCCGCGCGCGCCCACGATGCGGGCGTCCGCCTGCTGTGCGCCGCGCACGATTACGTGCTCGACGACTTGCTGGCCGGTTCCAACCTCCTGCAGGACCTGCACGAGGTGCCGGTGCTGGGTGGGCCGTGGGATGCGCTTTCGCTAATGCTGTACACCTCTCTGGGCTGCGAGCGGCGGTCGCTGTATGAAGCAGCGCGTGAGCTTCGGCTGCGCCTCGGCGATAGGGCGGCCGCCAGCATCGGCCTGACGGGAGCGGGGGTGCTCGGCACCGAGGCCCACTACACGCGCCCGGAGGATCTCGCGCCCGACGTGGCGGCGCTCAAAGCCGCCGGCGTGCGCGACGTGGCGATCTACAGCCTGGAAGGCATCCTCAGCTCGCGCGAACCTCAGGCCTGGTTCGAGAGCGCGCTGGCCGCGGCGCCGCGGGTTCCAGAGCCCACACCGGCAAGCTATCGCACGGCACGACGGAAGCGGCTGCTGCGTCTGCTGCTACGTACGCTCTAGAGCCCCAACGCGATGGCCAGGATGCCGGCCACAATGCCGACCACGAACACCGACAGCCCGATCACAGCCAGCACCCGCTTGGGGAATACTGACGCCACCAGCACCAGCGATGGAGCGCTTACCGGCGCCAGGGTGAGGAGCAGCGCGCCCGCGGGGCCAGCGCCCACGCCGAAGCCGCGCATCGCGCTGATAATCGGAATCTCCGCAGCCGTTGGGATGGCGAAGATCGTGCCCGCCAACGCCAGACCGATGATCACCAGCAGGCTGTTGCCCAGCTGCGGGCCGGCCGCCGGGAACAGGTACGCCCGAACCGCGCCGAGCAGCAGGATCATGATCACGTAGGCCGGCGCCAGCGTGATGGTCAGCCGGAACAGCGCCTTCAGCCAGCGGACGCTCAGCGAGCCCTCGTCCTTCTCGGGCGCGGTCTTGTCCTCCTGCGCCTCGTGGACCTTATGCATCTCCAGCAGGTTGCCGGGTGCTATGCGGGCCACGATGCTGGCCGTGCCGAAGACCAGTACGATGCCCAGCACGGCGCGCAGCGCGGCCCACTGCCAGCCCAGCGCAAGCAGCAGGAAGACCAGGACGGCAGGGTTCAGTGCGGGGTTCCCCAGAAAGAAAGCCGTGGCGGAAGCGGTGGAAGCGCCGCTCTTGCGAAGGCCAGTGACCACTGGCGCAGCGCAGCAGCTTCACATCATGCCCGGCAGGGCAAATACACCTCCAAGAAACGAGCTGCGGAACTTGGAGTTCCCGAGGACGCGGAGCACCCAGTCCTTGGGGACCAGCGTCTCCAGCGTGGCACCCAGCAGCAGGCCGACCACGAGCGCCTGCCAGATGGCCAGGAAATAGGTCCGTCCGTAGGTGATAGCCGCGTCAAACGAAGGCGCCGGGGGCGTCGTGTCGCGGCCACTGACGATCGACGTGCCCGGGTAGGCATGCGTCGACAAGATGGCCATCGAGCGCGCGTAATAGGGGCTCCATTTGACCAAGTAGAGCCCAACGACGGCGATCAGGAGCAGCACCCCGAAGCCGATCACGTACTCCTTTCGCCGGTTGGGGAACGGGGCAGCGTTTATCAACAGTCGCACTCCTGGGGAAGGTGCCCGTGATTGGGCGCTTTCGTTTCTATAGCATAGACCTTACGCCAATTCCGCGAGCAGCTCGGCCCACGCTTGCTGCTCGCGGGCGGGCTCGAGCAGTGTGGCTGCCTGTTGGCAGCGGCGGCGTAAGTCGTCATAGAACGCGCGGTCCGTTTCGGCCCGGCGCAGCTGGGCGCAGAGAGCATCCGTATCTCCTACTGGGAAGTAGCCGGGGTAGTCGTCGCCAAGCGTCCCAATGAGTCCGCTGATGTGCGACGCGATGACCGGCACGCCAAGCGCTAGCGCCTCGCACATGGAGTTGCAGCTGCCCTCCATCAGCGACGTTTGAGCCATCACGTGGCTGCTGGCCAGCAGCTGTCAGGCGCGCCAGTGGGATAGCCCTCCCAACCATCGGTAGCGCCGGTTGGTCTCGGTCTCGCGGCTGGCGGCATCCCGCCACTCCGGCTCGAGGGCCGAGCCCGCGTGCAGCACCCGAATGCGGGATTCCGGCGGGAGCTGGCGAACCGCCAGGGCCGTGCGCATCGGGTCCTTTTCCGCCCGCAGATGGCCGACTACGGCCACACGGAAGGAGCGGCTCGGCGGCCGGCTTTTGGGCTGGCAGCCGGTGACCGACTGATAAATGACCCGGGCCTTGGCCCGATGCCGCGCCGGCAGCTCGGGCACGCCCATGCGCTGGAGAACCACCAGCCGCATAGCCAGCTCCAGCGATTCCTGGGCGTCTCGGTCGGAGTGGATGTCGCGGTACAGGTCCGTGCCCGTGAGCACCACCACCAGCGGGCGTCCCGTGCCGGCGAAGCGCCGAATCGACGGATGGCTGCGCCGTGCGTGAAGCGCCACCAGAGCATCGGCCGGCTCGCCCGCGTACTCCGTGGTCAAGTGCACCCGATGCCCCAGACGCTCGAAAATGCGCCGGTAGCGGGCGGCGGTGATGAAGTTTCCGCTCCGCGCTTCCGGCAGGTTGGGCGTAACAAGCGTCAGTCGCAAGCGCAGGTCCGGAAGCCGCACCACACGTCCCGGCGGTCGGGCGTGTAGAAGTTGCGCCAGGTGTTGCGGATGAGGTACGAGCGCGTGGTCCAGGCGCCGCCGCGTAGCACCTTGTGGTCGCCGAACCAGGGCTCGGAGTACTCCTGGTAGGGATCGCGCACGAAGCCCGGGTAGCCCCAGAACGTGTCGGCGCACCACTCCCACACATTGCCAATCATCTGCCGACAGCCGAAGTAGCTGTCGCTGGCCGGCAGAGCGCCCACGTCCAGCGCGCTGCCACCGCGCCAGTCGAGGTTGGCGCGCTCGGGGCCGGGCGGCTCGTTGCCCCAGGGATAGCGGCGCTGTCGCCACGGAACCACCAGGGCGCGCTCACGAACGTGCAGCGGGCCCGGATTGGGATGCCCGCTCAGCCGCGTCAGCAGCGCACCGTCGAGCACGGTCTCGCCCGGTTCCGCCGAGGCGGCCATCTCCCACTCGATCTCCGTCGGCAATCGGCGGCCGGCCCATCGGCAGTAGGCCTCAGCCTCGTACCAGCTCACGTGGACCACTGGTTTGTCCGGTTCGAGCGGCCTCCAGCTATCCCAGACCCGTCGCTGCCATCGCCCCGGTCCGTCCGCCTGCCAGTAGACCGGATGCTCGGCTCCCGCCGCCGTGCGCCACGCCCAGCCGGCCTCGCCCCACCAGCGCCGCTCTCTATAGCCGCCGTCGTCGACGAACGTCGCGAAGTCGGCCTGCGTCACCGCCGCGCGGGCGATCCGGAAGGGGCGCACCTCAACGGGGTGGACCCATTTCTCGTTGTCAAAAACGAACGGCTCGTCGGGCATGGCGCCGAGCAGGAATGTTCCGCCGGGGATTTCGACGTCGCCGGGCAAAGCGCCGCCAGGCGCTGGGCTGTGGCGTGCTGGTGCGTTCACGTTCGGCGCGCTGTAGCCCAGCGTCTGCCTTGTGTACGTAATCGCCTCGTCGTGCATGGCCTCGTGCAGGGCGGCAAGCTGGTAGAAATAGGCCTCGTCCTGACTGGGCTCGGAGCTCAGCTGACTCAGGGCCCGGTCCAGGATGCGTTGCATGTAAGCCTGGGTCTCGGCGCGATTGGGCAGCCGGAGCTCCCAGCGGGTGTCGTGCGGCACCTCGGCCGAGTCATAGAGCTCGTCGCCGTTGTCGAGGGTAGGCGGGAGGCCGCGCAGGTGCCGCTGCGTCCACTTCTCCTGGAACCAGGCCACGTGGCCGATTTCCCACAGCGGCGGGTTGACGATGCGCAGCTGGGGGCCGATCAGCTGCTGGTCGCTCAGGTCGGCAACCAGCTCCAGGGTGCGCGCACGGACCTCCTGGAGCATACCGGCCAGCTCGGCCGCGGTAATCACGCCCTTAATTGTGGCCTGCGCCGCGTCGGGGAATGGCGCACACTCGTGGAATACTTGGCCCGATGAGCATCGCCAAGGCCATCCGCTTGACGAGCTACGCCCACTGCGCCGGCTGAGCGGCCAAGCTGAGTCCTGCGGACCTGGCTCAGGTGCTGAGCCAGCTGCCCAAAATCACCGACCCGCGGCTGATCGTGGGCACGGAGACCGCCGACGACGCCGGCGTGTACCAGATCAGCGAGGATGTGGCGCTGGTCCAGACGGCCGACCTGTTCCCGCCGGTGGTCGATGACCCGTATGCTTTCGGCGCTATCGCCGCCGCCAACGCGCTCAGCGACGTCTACGCCATGGGCGGCCAGCCACTGACGGCCATGAACCTCATCGGGTGGCCGAACGGTGTCATCGAGTACGACGTCATGGGCGAGGTCATGCGCGGAGGTGCCGACAAGCTGGCCGAAGCCGGCGCGACGCTGGTGGGCGGCCACTCCTGGGACGATGCCGAGCCCAAGTACGGGTTGTCCGTCACCGGGGTTGTGCATCCCAAGCAGGTGGTCACGAATGCAGACGCCAAACCCGGAGACGAGTTGGTGCTCACCAAGCCGTTGGGCGTCGGCATCATCACTACCGCCCTCAAGGGCCAGCAGGCCAGCGAGGCGGCCGTCGAAGAGGCGACCAGGGTGATGGCCACCCTCAACCGAGCTGGCGCCGAGGCCATGATGGAGGTTGGTGTGCACGCCGCCACCGACGTGACCGGCTTCGGCCTCCTCGGGCACTTGCGCGAGTTGACCAAGGGCAGCCAGGTCGGCGCGGAGCTCTCCATGCGGGCCATCCCCATCATCGAGGAGGCGCGCAGCCTGATCGAGCGGGACCTGGCGCCGGGCGGCACCCGCCGCAACCTGCAGTCGCTGGCTGAGGACGTCGATTTCGGCGATCGGCTCGTGACGGAGCAGCTGCTGCTGGCCGATGCCCAAACCTCGGGCGGCCTGCTGATCGCCGTCGCGCCCGAGAAGCTGGACCAGCTCCTTGCGGCGCTCGGGACTCGCGGCACCCCCGTGGCCGCCCACATCGGCCGGTGCGTGGAGGACCCCTCGGGACGCATCACCGTTCTGCCCTGACCACCCATCGCTGGGACGCACAGAGCTATGAGCGCGTGTCCGATCCGCAGGTCCGCTGGGCTCAGCCTGTGCTCGATCGCCTGGAACTGCGGGGCGACGAGCGCGTCCTGGACGCCGGGTGCGGCACCGGGCGGGTCACCGAGCAGCTGCTCGAGCGCCTTCCGCGTGGCGCGGTCGTCGCCCTGGACGCCGATCCCGAGATGGTCGCCGCCGCGCGCAAGCGTCTGGGCCGGTCCCGCCGCGTGCAGTTCGTCGTGGCTAACCTGCTGGAGCCGCTGCCCGTGGATCCCGTCGATGCCGTCTTCTCGACGGCGGCCTTCCACTGGGTCAAGAACCACGATCGGCTCTTTCGGAACATCGCCGGCGTCCTGAAGCCAGGCGGGCAGTTGGTGGCCCAGTTCGGTGCTGAGGGCAATGTGGCCAGCTTCCTGAGGGTCATGGACGAGCTAGGCGAGCTGGAGTCCAGCCCGTGGCTCTTCCCGTCGGTTGAGGAGACGGAGGGGCGGCTCCGCTGTGCAGGCTTCGTCGAGCTGCGCGTGTGGATGTACCCCGAGCCGACCCGGTTCGAAACGCTCGAAGACATGGCCGCGTTCATCCGCACCTCCTGCCTCGGGCCATGGCTGGCGCGTAAGCCGCCGCGGGAGCACGAGGCCTTCGTGGCGGAGATCGCCTCCCGCCTGCCCAGCCTGGAGCTGGACTACGTCCGCCTCAACGTCGTGGCGCGGAAGGCATAATGGCGGGGCTATGAAGAACGGCCTCAAGTGGATGGACAGCGACATGCACCTGGCCGAGCCGTGGGACCTGTGGCAGCGCTACGTCGAGCCGGACCTCCGCGAGCGCGTCCCCGAGCTCACCGGCATCGAGGAAGGCCACAACCCGCTGCTCCACGGCCCGCACAAGGACATCGTCGACATTCACAAGTTGAAGGTCGATGCCTTCACGGAGTACCTGCGGCCCGACGGCAAGGCGGTCGACCCTGAGGGCCAGCTGCGCGCGATGGATCGCGAGGGCATCGACGTAGCCATCCTCTACCCGACCATTGCGCTGGGGACGCAGGGGCCGAACCCGCCCGGCGCCGCGGCGGCGCTGCGTCGGGCGTTCAACAGCTGGCTGCACGACTTCTGCTCCTACGAACCGGCGCGCCTCAAGATGAACGCCATGATCTCGGTCCACGATCAGCCTGCCGCGCTGGACGAGATTCGGCGCGCCAAGGAGCTGGGCGCTGTGAGCTTCTTCATGGACCCGCGCGTGGACGATCCCGGCTACGACGACGCCTTCTACGAGCCCATCTGGGAGCTCGCCGAGCAGCTCGATATGGTGATCGGCTTTCACGGGCCGGCCCAGCCCCAGGTCGTGGCGCGATACAAGCACCATGCCGCCAACCACGCCTGGCTGCACACCAGCAGCCGGCCGGTCGGACACATGTTCACGCTCATGGAGCTGCTGTACGGCGGCGTCCTCGAGCGGCATCCGAAGCTGCGCGTCGTCTTCCTCGAGTCGGGCGCCACCTGGGTGCCGTTCTGGCTGTTCCGGCTGGAGGAGGAGTGGGAGAAGTTCCGGCTGGTCCACCCTGAGATGGAGCAGAACATGACCATGCCGCCGATCGAATACTGGAAGCGGCAGTGCTTCTGCTCGGTTGAGGTTGACGAGTGGACGCTCCAGGGCGTGGTGGCGACCATCGGCGACGACACGCTGGTGGTGTCGTCGGATTTTCCCCATTTCGACTGCGCTTTTCCCGAAGCCGGCGAGCGATTCCTGTCGCTGCCCGGCGTGAGCCTGGAGTCCAAGCGCAGGATCCTGTGGGATAACTGCGCCCGGCTGTACAACCTGAACTAGCGCCGGAATGGACTACCCCAACGTCCCGCTGCATGAGCTGATGCGACGGACGGTCGAGCGCTACCCAGATCGCACTGCCATCGTCTTCAAGGACCGTCGCATCAGCTTTTCGGAGTTCGACCGCGAGTCGAATCGCCTGGCCCACGCGCTGGCCGACCTCGGCCTGCGGCAGGGTGAGCGCCTTGGCTTGTTCATGCCCAATTGCCCGGAGTATGAGCTGGCCTTCTACGCCGCATCGAAGCTGGGCGCAGTGCCCAGCCCGCTGAACCCGGCCTACAAGGAACGCGAGGTCATTTACCAGGCCAACGACGCCGGTATCTGCCTGCTCGTGACGCACGAGTCTGTGCTGGCAGTCGTGGAAGCTGCCAACCCTGAGCTCAATACCGTGCGGGATGTGCTGGTCATCGACTCGCCCAGGTGGCGGGACCTGCTGGCCAGCCAGCCCGACGATCCGCCGGATGTGGACGTGTCACCCGATTCGCTGGCCGCGCTGCCCTTCTCCAGCGGCACCACGGGCCTGCCCAAGGGTGTGATGCTCACCCACCGCAACCTGGTGTGCAATCACATCCAGTTCAGCATCGCCAGTCAGCTCGGCGCCGATGACGCGTACGTCGTGTACATGCCGCTCTACCACATCTACGGCGTGGCGCTGATGGGCCTGTCGATGTACTCCGGGGCGAAGCAGATCGTCCTGGAACGCTTCGATCTGCCCGAGATCGTGCGCCTCATCCAGCAGGAGGGCTGCACCTGGCTCTATGTGGTTCCGCCCGTGCTGCTGGCGCTGGCTAACGCGCCCGATCTGAGGCCAGAGCAGTTCCGTACCATCAAGTTCGGCTTCAACGCCGCCGCGCCACTGGCGCCGGAGGTGGCCCGGCGAGTGGAGGACCGCCTCGGCTTTCGGATCATCCAGGCGTACGGGCTTACCGAGGCGTCGCCGTGCACTCATCACAGCCCGCTCGAACCGCACCGCATCAAACTGGAGAGCGGCGGCGTGCCGGTGGCCGATACCGAGCAGCGGGTAGTGGATCTGGAGACCGGGAACCGCGATCTGCCGCCGGGCGAAGCCGGCGAGATCCTCGTGCGCGGACCGCAGGTGATGCAGGGCTACTGGAACGCGCCCGAGGAAACCGCGCGAGCTCTCCGCGACGGCTGGCTGTACACCGGCGATGTCGGGTACGTCGACGATCAGGGTTACGTGTTTCTCGTCGATCGCAAGAAGGAGATGATCAAGTACAAGGCCTTCTCGGTTGCGCCCGCGGAGCTGGAGGGCGTGCTGCTGGAGCACCCGGACGTAGCCGACTGCGGAGTCACCGGGGTGCCCGACGATGAGGCCGGTGAGGTGCCCAAAGCTTTTGTGGTGCTGAGGTCCGGCCGCGCGGCGACGGCGGCGGATCTCGCTGCGTTCGTCGGCGAGCGGGTGGCGGGTTACAAGCAGATCCGCCAGTGGGCGTTCGTGCAATCCATCCCGCGGACGCCCTCGGGCAAGATTCTGCGGCGCATGCTCAGGTAATCGACCCGCCGGCCGTGTTCACCGGCGCGGCGGTAGAGGGAGCGCGCTCGAGACCGATTGTGAGTGCCGCGCAGAGTGCCGCTGCCAGCGCCAGGCCGGCCGCCACGAGCATGGCCAGCCGGAAGCCGCCCACGAAAGCGTCGTCGACGGCAGCCCTCAGCGCGGTTTCCGTCGCCGGCGGCAGGCCACGCGGGACCTCTATGGCGGCCAGTTTGCTGCTCTGGTCCAGGACGGCCTGGCTGGTCTGGGCTGGAAGCTGAAGCGGCGCCAGGCGCTGCTCGAGGCCGCCGTGAAACGCTACGGCCATCACGACGCCGAGCACAGCCAGTGCGATCACGCCCGACGTGCGCGAGACGGCATTATTGACTCCCGAGGCCAGGCCTGCGTGGCCCGGCTCCACCGCATTCATCACGGTAGTGCTGAGCGGCGCCACGCTCAGCGCCATGCCGAAGCCAAGGACGAGCGCCGGGGCGAAAAACGTGCCCCAGTAGCTGCCGCCGGCTCCCGGCAGAGCGTAGAGCACGTAGGCTGCCGCGACCACAATCGATCCGCCAACGAGGAGCAGCCTGGCGCCGTAGCGCGCCACGAGTCCACCGGCCCAGCCGGACAGTGCAAACATCAGCAGCACGAACGGCAGCAGCGCGGCCCCGGCCGCTTGGGGCGAGTAGCCGTGCACCTGGATCAGATCGAACGGCAGGAAGAACAACGCGCCGCCCAGGCCGGCGTACAGCAGCAGCGTGAACAGGTTCGCGCCTGTGAACGTGCGCGACGTGAACAGCTGGAGAGGCATCATCGGTTGCGGCACGCGTTCCTCGGCTGCCACGAAGCCGGCCAGGAGCGCCGTCCCCAGAGCAAGGCCTACGATCACATCGGCCCTCGCGAAACCGCTGCTGGAGGCGGTCACGAACCCGTACACGACTCCGGCAAGGCCAAGCGTCGCCAGGCCCGCGCCCAGCAGGTCCAGGTGCTTAGGTGCGTTCGGGTCGCGGCTCTCTGGGACGCGCAGCGTCAGCAGCAGCGTCAGCACAGCAATGGGGACATTCAGGAAGAAGGCGTAGCGCCACGAGCCGGCGCTGATCAGCCAGCCGCCAAGGACTGGGCCAGCGGCTGAAGCCAACGACGTGAAGCCGGACCACAGGCCAATGGCCCGCCCCCGTCCTTCGCCGTCGAACGAAGCGCTGATGATGGCTAGGCTTTCCGGGGTCATCAGTGCCCCGCCGATGCCCTGCACGGCGCGGCTGGCGATGAGCTGCGTCAGCGTGGCGGACAGCCCGCAGGCGGCTGATGCGGCCGCGAAGATGATGATCCCGGCGGCGAACAGGCGCCGCCGGCCAAAGCGATCCCCTAGCGAGCCACCGACGAGGATGAGCGCTGCCAGGACGAGGCTGTAGGCTTCCATGACCCATTGCGCGCCGGCCACCCCTGTGCCCAGCTCGCTCTGGATTACGGGCAAGGCGACATTGACGACCGTGCCGTCGATGAAAGCCATGCTCGAGCCCAAAATCGTGGCGGCGAGCACCCAGAAGCGTTCCGAGGCCGTGCATGGCCGGTCGGCCGGACGGGCGGCGATCAGCCCCACGTCGCAGGGCGGGCGGTAGATGTTTGCCATTGGCTGGAGCCAGCTTAGCGGCTGGGAGCCCTCCCTATACTCTCACCGTGCCTCCCAACGTGTTCGACACCTTGCGCGAGCGTGGCTTCGTGTACCAGGTGTCGGACGAGGCGGCGCTTCGCTCAGCGCTCGAGCGGCCCATCACGTTGTACTGCGGGTTCGACCCCACTGCGCCCAGCTACCACGTGGGCAACCTCATGGGATTCATGCTGCTGGCCTGGTTTCAGCGTTGCGGCCACCGGCCCATCGCCTTGATGGGCGGAGGGACGGCGCTGATCGGCGACCCCAGCGGCAAAACCAGCGTGCGTCGCGTGCTGAGCAAGGAGGAGATCGCCCAGAACCTGGCCCGGCTGCAAAAGCAGGTCGGCCGTTACCTCGATTTCAGCGACGGCAAGGCGCTGATGCTCAACAACGCCGACTGGCTGACCAAGCTCAACTACATCGAGTTCCTGCGCGATGTGGGCCGGCACTTCAGCGTGAACCACATGCTAAGCGCCGAAGTCTACAAGACGCGCCTCGATGCTGGGCTCAATTTCGTCGAGTTCAATTACATGCTGCTCCAGGCGTACGACTTCCTGCACTTGTACCGCGAGCATGGCTGCATCCTGCAGACCGGCGGCAGCGACCAGTGGAGCAACATCCTGGCGGGCACTGACCTGATCCGGCGAGAAGAGCGGGCGGAGACGTTCGCCCTGGTGCACGAGCTGCTCAGCACCGCCTCCGGCGCCAAGATGGGCAAGACGGAAACGGGCGCCATCTGGCTCGATCCAGAGCTGACCTCGCCGTACGAGTACTACCAGTTCTGGATCAACACCGAAGACGCCGACGTGGAGAAGTTCCTGGCCATCTTCACTTTTCTGGACATGCCGGAAGTGCGCCGGCTCGGCCGCCTTCAAGGCGCCGACCTCCGCGAGGCCAAGGAAATCCTGGCCTTCGAGGCCACGAAGATCACCCATGGCCAAGAGGAGGCGGCGAAGGCCCGCGACACGTCCCGGGCGCTGTTTGGGCGCCGCGCGGTAGTCGGCGAGGCCGAGGGCCCGGAGGCGGCCCTCAGCTCTGCGCCGGCGCACCAGGTTGATGGATCACGCCTGAGCGCCGGCATCCCCGTGCACGAGCTGTTCGCCGACGCCTTCGGCAAGTCCAGGCGCGAAGCGCGCGAAATCTGCCAGGCCGGCGGGTGCTATTTCAACGAGAGGCGCGTGCAGCCGGGGGAGCTCATCCGGGAGCCAGGCCTGCTCCGCTGGGGCAAGAAAGACTACCGCCGCCTGGTGGTCCAAGGCTGACCCCGACGGAGTCGCAGCTCCAGGACTTGGTGGCTGCCGCCGCGGCGCTCCACTACGAGACGCCGTTCATCCTGCTCGATCTCGAGCGCGTGCGGCGCAAATACCACGACATCCGCCGTAGCGTGAATGGCGTGCAGGTCTTCTACGCCATCAAGGCCAACGACCACCCGGCCGTCCTGCGGGCGCTGGCCACCGAGGGCTCCTGCTTCGAGGTCTCGTCCGTGCGCGAGCTGGAGGCCCTCCAGGAGCTCGGCGTCCCGCCCGATTGCATCGCCTCCTTCAACCCTATCAAGACGCCGGCCTTCGCCGCCGCTATGAGCGCCTACGGATCGACCCTGATGGCAGTCGACTCCATGCAGGAGCTCGACAAGCTGGCGCGCCAGGCCCCGAACGCTGAGATCGCCGTCCGGCTGAACGTCGAGAACGAGGGCAGCGACTGGCCGCTGGACGACAAATTCGGGGTCGAGCCCTTCGAAGCCTTGCCGCTCCTTCGCCGCGCCCGCGATCTTGGCCTGAAGACCGCCGGTTTGACCTTTCACGTCGGCTCGCAGTGCCGGAACGCGCTAAGCTGGCGCAAGGCCATCGAGCGGTGCGCGAAGGTCTGGCGCCAAGCCGCGCAGGAGGGCATCGGCCTGAGCGTGCTCAGTCTCGGAGGCGGCATTCCAGCGCAGCATGGCAAGCCCACGCCGGGCCTAGAGGAGATCGGCGCCGTCATTCGCGACGCCCTGGCCGAGACGGAGCTGGCAGCGCACAACGGCGTGCGGCTCATCATCGAGCCCGGCCGGGGCATCGTGGCCGAAGCCGCCGTCCTGGTGTCGACCGTCATCGCCAAAGCCACCCGGGGTGGCGTGGAATGGGTCTACGTCGACGCGGGCGTCTTCAACGCCCTCATGGAGACGATCTGCGGCTTCAGTTACGAGGTCACGACGAGCAGTGTCCATCCGCCGCGCCGGGTCACCCTGGCCGGCCCGTCATGCGACAGCGTGGACGTGATGTTCCGGGGCATCGAGCTGCCCGAAGTGGAGGTCGGTGACCGGGTCTACATTCACGCCGCCGGCGCTTATACGACCGTGTACGCCTCGTCCTTCAACGGCTTTGCGCCGCCAGCCGTCTACCTGATTAACGAGTAGCGAAGTAGCTTCTCGCCGCCTGGACGTCGCGAGCGATCGCTTCGCGGATCTCGTCGATGCCCGAGAACTTCTGCTCCCCCCGCAGGCGATGCAGGAATTCCACGGCGGCGAACTGTCCGTACACGTCGTCCGAGAAGTCGAGGATGTGGCTCTCGATGGTCCGCTCGTGGATGCCGAACGTCGGCCGCAGGCCGACGTTGACCACGGACGGCCGCTTCTCGCCGAGCACATGCGTGTAGGCGACGTAGACGCCGTCCCCGGGGATGGCCCACCGCTGACTCAGCCCGAGATTGGCCGTCGGGAAACCTAGCTTGCGGCCGCGCCGGTCGCCTTCCACGACGGTGCCGCGAATTGTCGGGAACCGGCCCAGAAGCCGCGCGGCGCCTTCCATGTCGCCCTGGCCTATCAGGTGGCGAATGCGGCCGGCGCTGACCACCTCGCCATCCACCGTGAACGCCTCGGCTACGGCGAACGCAAAGCCGTGCTGCTCGGCGTAAGCCGCTAAGACCGTCCGGGTGCCGTGGCGGTCGTGGCCCATGGCGAAGTCGTGCCCGACGACCAGCTCGGCGATGCTCGCCGCGCTGACGATCTCGTCCATGAACTGCTCGGCGCTCATGTTCTTGACTTGCTCGTCGAAGTGGACGACGCACAGTTCGTCGATGCCCTGAGCCTCGATCAGGTCGATCTTCTGGTCGAGGTCGGTCAGGTAAGGTGGGGGGTTGGGGGAGACGACCTCGGCCGGGTCCGGGTCGAACGTGATGGCCAGCGTGGCCGCCTGGTGCTCCTCGGCCTGCTGCTTGAGGTGCCTGAACAGGGATTGGTGGCCCAGATGGACGCCGTCGAAGGCGCCTATGGTCACAGCGAACCGCCGCCCCGGAGTGACCTCGGCGATGCGCCGAACGACGCGCATGTCAGCCGGCCGGCCCGAACACGATGCGCGGCTTGCCGTCCCTTACGATGGCCACCGGCTGGCCGCGTGCGTCGAGGGCCAGAGCCTCGCCTACGGGCCCGTCGATCGGCTGCCCGTTGCGCAGTCGCGCTGCCTGGGAGCCGTCGATGGCAAGCCGAGGCAGCCGCGGCAGCGCCGCCGGGATGGGCATGACGTAAGTTTCCCACGCATTCAGCCGGTCGAGAGCCAGGGCGTCCTCGATCCGAAAGGGACCGACCGTCTCGCGCACCAGGCTCACCAGGTGCCCGCCGAGGTCATCCGCCAGCGAGCGGATGTAGGTGCCCTTGCCGCACCAGACGCGCATGGAGGCCAGCGGCGGCTGCCACGATACCAGCTCGATGCGGTCGATCCGGACCTTTCTCGGCTCCAGCTCGACGTCCTGGCCCTTGCGGGCATACTCGTACAGCGGGCGGCCCTCGCGCTTGAGTGCTGAGTATAGAGGCGGCTTCTGCCAGATCTCGCCTACGAACGGCTCCAACTCCAGCTGGTCCGGGACGGGCAGCTCCTCGACGAGGCGCCCCTCGGCGTCGTACGTGTCGGTTCGCTGGCCGAGACGGATGCCGGCCAGGTAAATCTTAGGGGCATCCTGGAGATAGGAGATGATGCGCGTCGCCTGTCCCAGGCATACCAGCAGGACGCCGCTCGCCAGGGGATCCAGAGTCCCGGCGTGTCCCACGCGCCGGATAGCGGTGGCCTTCCGCACACGCCTGACCACGTCGAACGACGTCAGCCCGACGGGTTTGTTGATATTCAGGACGCCGTGCAGCGGCGGTTCAGTCCTCCGGCGCCGGGGGCGGCAGGTTTCGGAGGATTCGGCTCACCTGGTCGGCGTAGGCCAGCGAGTGGTCGATCTGCAGGTCCAGCTCAGGCGCGTAGCGGAGGCCCACGCGGCGGCCCAGCTCATGCCGCAGGAACGACTTCGCAGATGTAAGCGCCTCCACAGCGTGCCGCTCCGCGTCGGCTGAGCCGTACACGCTCAGGAAGACGCGCGCCCGGCGCAGATCCGGCGTCACCTGGACCGCCGTGATGGACACCAGGCCCTCGACGCGCGGGTCCTTAAGCTCCTGCTGAAGGATCTCCCCCAGCTCGTGCCGGATTAGTGACTGGACCTTTTCGGTGCGGCGTGACATGCGGCATCACCAACCCCGCCCTAGACCTGGACCATCGAGAACGTCTCCAGAATGTCGCCCACCTGGATATCGCCGGCGTTCTCCATGCCGATGCCGCACTCATAGCCCGCCGCCACTTCGCGGACGTCGTCCTTGAACCGCCGGAGCGACGTGACCTTGCCGGTGAAGACGACATTGCCGCCCCGCAGCACGCGGACCGAAGCATTGCGCACGATCTGTCCGTCGGTGACATAAGAGCCGGCGATGACGTCGTTCTTGTTGACCTTGAACACCTGCCGAATTTCGGCATGGCCGTCGATGCGCTCCTCGAACTTGGGCTCGAGCATGCCGGTGAGCTGCTTCTCGATGTCTTCTTTCAGGTGATAGATGATGTTGTGGAAGCGCATGTCGACGCCTTCGTCGGCGGCCAGCCGCTGCGCCGCCGGGTCAGCCTTCACGTTGAAGCCCACGATCATCGCCTTGGAGGCGATGGCCAGGTTGACGTCGGACTCAGTTACATTGCCGGTGGCGTCGTGGATGACCTTCACGCGCGTCTCCTCGTTGCTGAGGCTCTCCAGGGTCTGGCGGACGGCCTCGGCTGAGCCCCGTACGTCGGCCTTGATGATGATGTTCAGCTCCTTGACCCCGCCCCTGCCCATGCCGGCCAGCACGTCCTCGACGCTGGGTACGCGCCCCGCCTGGGCCTGAGCCTTGGCGGCAAAGGCGCGCTTTTCCGCCGTCTGCCGGGCCACGCGCTCGTCGTCCACGGCCTGCAGGTGATCGCCGGCGGCCGGCACGTCGACCAGGCCGAGGATCGAGGCTGGATAGGCCGGGGGCGCCTCGCGAATGCGATGGCCCCGGTCGTCGAACATGGCCCGTACTTTGCCCCAGGTGTTGGCCACGACGACGTTGTCGCCGACGTGCAGGGTGCCATTGGCCACTAGGACCGTGGCCACCACGCCCTTCTGGCGGTCCAGCTCGGCCTCGATGATCGTGCCCACGGCCGGCCGGTTGGGGTTGGCCTTGAGCTCCTGCACCTCGGCCACCACCAGGATGGTCTCAAGCAGGTCCTCCAGCCCGATCTTCTCCTTGGCCGAGACCTCGACGTACTCGATGTCACCGCCGAACTCGGTGATGACCAGTCCGGCCTGCATGAGTTGCTGCTTGGTGCGCGGCACGTCCGCCTGTTCGCGGTCGATCTTGTTGATGGCCACGATGATCGGCACGCCGGCCGCCTTGGCGTGGTTGATCGCTTCGGCCGTCTGCGGCATCACGCCGTCATCAGCGGCCACGACGATGATGGCGATATCCGTGACCATTGCCCCGCGCGCACGCATGGCGGTGAATGCCTCGTGGCCTGGGGTGTCGATGAACGTGATCTTCTGGTCCTTGTACTCAACCTGGTAGGCGCCGATGTGCTGCGTGATGCCGCCGGCCTCGCCGGCAGCCACCCGGGTCTGCCGGATGGCGTCCAGCAGCGACGTCTTGCCGTGATCGACGTGGCCCATAATCGTCACCACCGGCGGCCGCGCCACGAGGTTGGCCTCCTCCTCCCCCTCGAGGAAGTTGCGGCGCCGGACGCTGATGGCCGTCGCGCCGTCCGCGCCCGCCTCCTCCTGCTCCTCGGCTCGTGCGGGCACCGTCTCGTAGCCGAGATCGCCGGCAACGATGGCCGCGGTCTCGTAGTCGAGCTGGTTGTTGATCGTGGCCATGATGCCGTTCTTCATCAGCGCCTTGATGATGTCTACGGCGGAGATGCCCATCAGCTCCGACATCTCCTTCACGGTCAGGACCGGCGGGAGCTCGTAGGCGCCGTGACCGTTGTGCTTGGGCTCGGGCAGGCCCGTCGAGCGCGCAGCGATAGCGTCCTGGGCGCGCTGGAAGGCCATGGCCCGGGCGCCCGGTTTCTGCGGCCGTGTCGGAAACGGCCGGCGTGTTTTCTTCGCCATTACGCTTTCACCTCCTGGTGGAGAGCCTGCAGCAGCTTTTGCCGCGCGGCCGCCGGGACGCTGGTCCTCAGCGCTCGATCCAGCCCTCGCCGGGCCGTGCCGGGTTGCCAGCAGCGCCGGTCGCGGCATAGGTATGCGCCGCGACCGGGCAGCCGCCGCCGCACGTCGAGCGCCAGGCCGGCCCGATCAGGCTCCAGCGCGACGCGCAGCAGCTCCCGCTGCGGCCGCTTGACGCCGCAGCCAACGCACGTCCGCAGTGGCACATGGCTCACGCCAGGCTCTCGCTCGCTACTTCTTCGCTGACCAGCTCGCGTCGCTCTTCTCCCGCTTGTTGCTTCTCTATTTTTGATTTTGGCTTGATATCGATCCGCCAGCCGGTGAGTTTAGCGGCGAGGCGGGCATTTTGCCCCTCCTTGCCGATGGCCAGCGACAGCTGGCGGTCGGGAACCACCACCTGGGCGGTCTTTTCCGCCTCATCCATGCGCACCGAAAGCACCTGCGCTGGGCTGAGCGCGTTCTCGACGAACTTGGCCGGATCGGGATCCCATAGGACGACGTCGATCTTCTCGCCGCTGAGCTCGTTGACCACGCTCATGACCCGCTGCCCGCGCTGGCCGATGCACGATCCCTGCGCGTCCACGCCCGGTTGGACGGCGTGGACGGCGATCTTGGACCGTTGGCCAGGCTCTCGGGCGATGGCTTTGATCTGCACGGCGCCGTTCTTCAGCTCGGGCACCTCCAGCTCGAACAGTCGCTTGAGGAAGCCGCGGTTGCCCCGGCTGCAGATCACCTGCACCGGTCCGCGCGGCAGCTTCTGCACCTCCAGCACGAGCACTCGAACGCGCTGGCCGGGGCGGTAGTGCTCACCCGGGATCTGCTCCGAAGGGGGCATCACCGCTTGCACGTCGATGCGCCCGATGTCCAGGTACATGGCCCGGTTGGGCTCGATGCGCTGGACGGTGGCCAGCATGACGTCGCCCTGGCGGGAGAGGTATTCTTGAAAGATCTTATCGCGCTCGGCCTCGTGGATGCGCTGCTGGATCACCTGCTTGGCCGTCTGCGCTGCGATGCGCCCGAAGTTCTCGGGCGTCACGTCCTCCACGAGCTGGGCGCCAGGGCGGATCTTCGGCCGCGTCCGCCGCGCTTCCTCGAGGCTGATCTGGGTGGCGTCTTCGGGCTCCCCCTCCACCACGGTTCGTGCCCTCAGGATGCGAATGACGCCCGTCTTTGTGTCCAGCTCCGCGCGGATGTCCTGGTCCTCGGCCTCGTAGCTGCGCTGGTAAGCGGCGGCCAGCGCGGAGCGTAGAGACTCTAGGACCACCTCGGTCGACACCCCTTTCTCGAGGCCGACCTGCGTGATGAGGGCTACGAACTCCTTGTTCACCTAGTGAACTCTAGCGGAAGGCGGCTATCCCCGACGCGGCGAATCGCCACAGCTGCCAGTAATCCCGCAGCACCCCCGGCCCGATCGTGGGTGTAACGTGATCCAGCGCCGACGTGCGGGTCAAATGGACCCATCGCAGGTTGCCGCGCTGCAGCTCGGTGGCGTCGCCCGCCGGGAAGGCGAAGTCGTGATACGGCGCCGCGATCAGCACCGGAACTGAGACCCGCCCGATCCGCCCGGCCGGCGAGAGCTCGTCCAGGTTGGACCGGACGTTCTCGGGCAGTGCTTGATAGAGGCGCTCGAACTGCGCTGCATCGGTGTTGCCCAGCAGCGCCCACCAGGCGGCCGCGGTCGGGCTGAGCGCGTCCGGAGGGGTTCGCCGGAAGCCCCGGAGCGGTTCGTCCTCTGGGCTACTCTCGAGCGCCTGCAGGACGGCGTCGCGCGAGGGCTGGTCGGGGATGGTGCTGCTGAGGCTGCGCACCATCGCCGCCCGCACCCAAGGCACCATTTCGAAGGGCGCGACGCGGCCGTCGATGCCCGGCGCCCGGCCGGTTGTAGCGCTCTCAATGGCGTTTCGGATCTGGGAGTAAGGGTCGATGGCCACCACGCTGTGGATGTTGCCGGCGGCCGCCGGCCGTTCGGCAAGCACGATTGCCAGGGACCCGCCGACGCACACGCCCACGAGTGAGACGCGCCCGCCGCTGACGTGCTCCGAGGCGCTGAACCGGGTCACGTCCTGTTCCAGCGCCTCCAGCGTTTGGATGGTCAAGCTGCCGCCCTCGAAGCCGGGCAGGTCGGGGACGTAGACAGTCAGGTTCAAAGCGGCGATCGAACGGGCGAACGCCTCCACGTCCGGGTGCCGCCAGCCGCCCGGCACCTCGGCGCCATTCACCAGCAGCACGCCCGGCCAGCGGCCCTGGCCGTTGGGAACGTACAGCGCACCTGTCTGGCTCGGATCTCCGGGAGTAGGCTCAACGTAGCGCGCCAGTGGCGGCGCCGGCAGCCGCTGAGCCAGCCAGCCCAGCTGAGGCGTGTTGCGAACCACCACGCTCATCGCCGCCGGCGAGGAGGCGATGAGCGCGCCGGCAAGGGCGAGCATCACGAGCACAGCGATCCCAACCGCGGCGTTCCACCCTCGCCGGCGCCGGCTCACCCTCGGGCGTGTCCTGAACAGTACCCGCTGGGCCGCTGCGACCGCTTTTAGTGCACAGCCGGCCGCGTAGCCGGCTGGATGCGCACCAGATCCCCGCGCGACTGGGCCCCGACATAGGCCAGCACTTCCTCGCGAGGCTTCTCGCGGGCACGCGCCAGCACCTCCTGCACCTTGGCCTCCGCCTGGTCGATCCCGGGATCGTCCGCGGCGATCACCTTCCGCAGCGCCTGCGCAGTCTGGACCGTGAGGGTGTAGGGCGGGCCGTCGGCCGCGACCAGCGGCCGGACGATGTTGTCGACATAACGTTCCATCGCCGAGCGCGTCTTCCGGCGCGTGTAGCCGTAGCCCTTGATCATGTCCCCGGTGTCGGCCATGAGCAGGGCCAGCTTTTCATCGACCTTCCAGAACTCGAGCACCCGCTGCCGGTAGTCCTCGATGGCCCGCCACTCGTCCCTGAAGCGGTACGACCATTGCCGCAAGGGTATGAACAGCGTCAGGAACCAGAACGTGGCTATGCCCAGGAAGCTGTTCGTCTTGGGCCGCAGCTCGAGGTGCCACTGCCGCCTGCCGAAGAGCTTTCGGAACAACGGCAGGACCAGGTCAACCAGCCGGGCCGGGAACAGGCCGTAGATCTCGTAGGCGTCCGGCTTGAGGTAATCGTGCAGGCGGTAGACCTGGTCAGGCCTGATGCCGCGTTCGGCTTTGATCCGGTCGAAGCGAGCCTGGCGGATCTTGAGCTGAGCCACGCGGGCCGCATCCTCGTACGTCATGAGCGTGGCCAGATTGCGGGCGTACGTGGAGGTAAGACGCGGCTCGCCCTCGCCACGCTCCAACTGCCGGACCTCATCCACGAGCTCGACGTACTTCCGCGCGTAGCGCGCATCCTGGTAGTCGATCAGGCGGTAGAGGGCCTCGGCCAGGACGGTCCGCAGCAAGACGGGCCAGCCGGCAGTCGCCTGGAAAAGCTCCCGGTACTGCCGGGCCTTGCGCTTGCTGAGGCGGCCAGAGTTGGCCTCGACCAGGTCGTCGAGCGTAGGCTGACGCTCCTCGGCTGGCTGTTGGTAACGGCCTTGCCGGACGTACTCGTAGCCGAGCTCGAACGCCTCCAGGTTCCGCTCGACGGCGATGCCGGCACGCCGGATGGCCCCCTTGCAGGCGTCCACGCCGATCGGGAGGGCGACGCTGCCGGCCAGGGCGCCGAACAGGATGGCGTTGGCCAGGATCTCGTCCATGCCGTTTTGGCGCGCCAGCGCGTCGGCGTCGAAGGCGATGAGCCGGCCGGAGAACTTGCGGCCAAGGGCCAGCAGCTCGTTGGGGTCCATGACGCCGCCGCCGGCCGGCATCTTTTCGGGGGTCGAGAGCATACGGTGGGTGGAGGTGATGATGGTCGTCTTCTCGGAGGTGAGGCCTTGCTCGACGGCGCGGCCCATTTCCAGGAGCTCCTGGCCGACGAGGACGTCGAGCTGGCCCGGCACGGGGTACTGGCAGAACACGGGCTCGTCCAGCCCTTCCGCCAGCTCGATGTAATAGCCGGTCGCTCCGCCCCGTTGTGAAAGCCCCGTCAGAGAGACTGCCTGGGCGCGCTGGCCGGCCATCGTCCCGGCCAGGGTGAGCCACTCCGTGAGCAGGTTCCCACCCTGCCCGCCCACTGCCGCCACATAGACGCTGCGGAGTTGAACTCCCCCTTCCTCTGCCGCCATCAGATGCGCACCCCGAAGACCGCTCGAACCGAGGCGCGACTGAGCGTGTCCAACGCTCGTTGCCACCACCGCGGGTTAGAAACGACTTCCGTCCGGTAAAACGACGGGCACAGCACCGCCGCGTGCGCCACCTCGCCACACAGGCCGCAGCCAACACACGTGGGGCTGATCGTCACCACCTCGTCGCGCTTCAGCGGATTGGGGTTCGCCTTCAAGGTCAACGACGGACAGCCGTTGTGCCGGATACATACGTGGTCGCCCGTGCAGACATCCTCATCCACCCCAAACCGAGGCTCCGACACCGGCTTCCCCGCCGCCCGCCGCTGTTCCCTCAGCGGTTTCTCCCAGCGCTGCCGTTGGAGCATGCATTCCCCGTCCGAGATGACCACCTTGAGCCCCGGCTCTTCCGAGGTGAAGGCTGTGGACAGCGTTTTCATCGTGCCGTGCACGTCGTATGGGTTCACGCGCCTCACCCACCGCACCCCCATGCCTTGCAGCGTCGCCGCCACATCCATCTTGGGCGATGGTTCTCCTCGGATGTTGTGGCCGCTGGCCGGGTTCTCCTGCTGCCCGGTCATCGACGTCCAGCCGTTCTGGAATAGCACCATCACCGCGTCCGAGTTGTTGTACACCGCGTTGGCGACACTGGTCGTGAGGCCGCTGTGCCAGAACGTCCCGTCGCCCATGAAGGCCACCGTCTTTTGCTTCGTCATCCGCGACATGGCGCCGGTCGTCGCCAGGCCGGTGCCCATGCCGGTGATGCTGTCGTTCATATTGAACGGCGGCAGCACGCCCATGCCGTAACAGCCGATGTCGCCGGCATAGTAGGGCCGGTCGAACTGCCGGTTCATGATCTTGAGCGCGCTGTAGATCGGCCGCTCAGGGCAGCCGGTGCAGAAGATGGGATGGCGATTGGCCACCGGCTGGTGTTCGGAGGCGCGCACCTCGGCTGCATGCCGCTCGAAGCTGGCCAGGCGCTGCTCAAGCCCCGTTCGGTGCCCGTTGCCCGCGTAGACCCGCTCGGCCAGAAACGTGCCCAGTCCCGGAATGAGCACAGCGGGGCTGTACTCGCCATCCGGCGGCAGCATGTCCTTGCCGTAAATGCGCGTCTTCAGCTCGAACCGCTGAGCGATCGCTCGAACCTGCTCTTCGAGGAGGTTCGGCATGCCCTCCTCGACCACCAGGACGTGGTCCTTGCCGCGCAGGAAGTCCGCGATCGTCTCCGGAACCAGCGGATTGATGACGTTGAGCTGCAGGACGGGCAGGCAGGCATTGCCGGCGAGATCAGCCTCGCCGAGCATGTGCAGTGCGCGCATCGCGGTGTTGAACACCACCCCATGCGTGATGAGCCCGGCGCGGGTCAGCGTGCCGTCGCCGGGAAACAGCTCATTGAGCCCGCGGTCGAGGACGAACTGGCGGGCGGCCGGAAGCCTCTGCCAATACTTGGCGTGCTCCTGCTCGTGGGCCGGCTTGCCCAGGGGAATGGTGTGGTCGTCGTGCCGCAGGTGCTCGACCGGCCTGGTGACACTGATCGCCGGCTCGACGTTGTCGTCGCAGACGATTGTGCCCCGCACGTTCGCGGCGCGCGTCTGCACCAGGAACAGCACCGGCTCGTGCGCGGCCTCCGACAGCTGGAACGCTTGCTTGATCAGGCGGTGGATGATCTGTGGACTCGCTCGAGGATCGACGCACGGCAGATTAGTTTTGTGTGCGTAGGGTAGTGTTCGCTCGGCCACGCTCGAACTGTCCAACCCGTAGTCCTCGCCGACCAGGCACAAGGCCCCGCCGGTCAGGCCCGATGCCGAGATATGCGCCAGGGCATCGGCGGCTACATTGGTGCCCACGTACTTCCAGCCGACCGCGCCCCGCATCGGATGGTTGATCGAGCCGGCCAGCAGAGCGGCCGCCGAGGCCTCATTGCCCGAGCCCTCGAAGTAGATGCCCATCGGCTCCAGGACGTCGTGGTAGGCGTCGGCCTGGGCATCGTACAGGCTGGCGGTGGGGCTGCCGGGATAGCCGCCGAGGTAGCTGACGCCGGACTCGAGCAGGGCTTTGAGGATGATCAGGGCCGTGTCGCCGTGGAGGATCTCGCCCTGGCCGTATCGCAGCTGGCTCAGGATCTCCGGCGAATAATTGCGCCCCATTGCCTGCCTGGCTGGGACTATAGCAATCGGGATGCCGATGACAATTGAGCGGTGAAGGCCATAATCGTCGGCGCTGGGTTAGCCGGCCTGGTCGCTGCCAGGACGCTGTACCGCGCCGGCTGGGAAGTCGTGGTCCTCGAGGCGTCCGATGGCATCGGCGGCCGAGTCCGAACGGAGGTGGTCGACGGGTTCAAGCTTGACCGCGGCTTTCAGATGCTGTTTACGGCCTATCCGGCGGTCCAGCGCCAGCTCGACCTCAAGGCGTTGAAGCTGCGCCGCTTCGACGTGGGCGCCGTGGTGGTGGAGGGCGGACGCTGGAACGAGCTGGGCCATCCCTGGCGCGACATAAAAGCCCTGGCACCCACCATAGCCTCCGGCGTGGGCTCGCCGGCCGACAAGCTCAAGCTGCTGCGACTGCTCCGCGAGACGCAGACGCCCGGGGACCTGAGCAGCGCCAAGTTCCTGCGCGCCTACGGCTTCTCGGAGCGATTCATCGAGCTCCTCTTGCGCGGGCTCGCCGGCGTGCTGACGTTCGACCGCGCGCTGACCGTCGACGCGAGCGCCTTCTTATCCGACCTGCACACGCTGGCGCAGGGCCGGGCGGCGATCCCGACGGACGGCATGCAGGCCATCCCTCAGCAGATTGCTCGCGATCTGCCCGAAGGCGCTGTTCGTCTCGCCACCCCGGCGCTCCGCGTGGAAGGGACCGGCGTGATGAGCGGCAGCGAGAGTTTCGAAGGCGACGTGGTAGTGCTGGCCGCCCATTCGCCCGAAGTCGAACGCCTGTCGGACCTGCCCATGCCGAAGGAGGCCAACTCTGCGACCTGCCTGTGGTTCCACCTGCCTTATCCGTTGTACGGTCACAAGAAGGTGGTGCTCAACGGCTATCCGGATGTGTTCGTGAGCCATGCCGTTCAGATCAGTAACGTGGCCGCGAGCTACGCGCCGCCGCCCGAGCATCTGCTCTGCGCCATGATCCCCGGCGCCCCCGATCTGACGGTGGAGCAGCTTACCGAACGGGCGCTCGAGGACATGCAGCGGTGGTTCCGCTGGCGGCGCATCGTGGGGCTCAAGCCCATCGCCGTGTACCAGATGCCGTTCGCGCGGCTTGCGCAGCCGCCTGGATTTCGCTCAGCCCTGCCCGGTAACAGGACACGTACCAAGGGGCTGTACCTGGCCGGCGAGTATACCGAGGGCAGCTCGATCAATGGCGCTCTGCTCAGCGGCCAGAAGGCCGCCCAGGCAATCCTGGAGGATTACGCCGGCGGTTAGCGCTTGCTCGCCCGCTGCACGAACTTCGGCTCGATCAGCGCGTCGACGTCCACGTTCTTCAGCTCGGGCGCGCTCTGCGACAGCGCCTCCACGATTGGTGTGAACTGCTCCCGCTTCGGCGCCGGCACTTTGGCCCAGGTGTGCAGCAGGTCGTCGGCCACGTCCTCAAGCTCCTGATCTTCGCTCACCTGGAAATACTTGCGGAGCACCTGCTGCAGGTCGGGCTTGTGGCTGGACGCGTACGCGACGGCATCCATAAGACTCTCCACGGCCGCCTGGATGACCTCCGGCCGGCTGGACACGCTGGCCGACTGCCAGGTGAAGGAGGCGCTGGCCAGGGGCAGGTCGAGGATGTCCTTGTCGGGCAACTCGTGGAGGCCGGGGCTCTTGGCTATCCGCCGCGCCGGGGCGGGGTCGAACGCGGCTGCGTCGATATTCTTGCCCTGAAGCTGCGCCGCAAGCGCCTGCTGGGCGCCAGCTGACCCGGTCTCGACGAGCTTGTAGTCACGATTCGCCTCGAGTCCGAACTTGCGCAGGCCGCTGATTGTGCCCGCGCCGTTGAGCGAGGCCACCTGACTCACGCCGACCATCTTGCCGCGGAGTTGATCGAGCGACGCGACGTCGCCACGGGTGACGAAGACGTGGTTGTAGACCGGCACCAGGACGGCCACGATCGTCACCGGCGCGCCGGCGGCCCGGGCGCTGAGGCCCTCGGGGCCGCCGACGAGAGTGGCGTCGATCTGGCCCGCCACGAGCGACTTGCTGGCCACCGAGGCATTCATCCCAGTCAAGTCGAGCTCGATGCCATGCTTGGCGAAGATGCCGTAGTCGCGGCTCAGCCACAACAGTGAATTGCTGAGCGATGTCTGGCTGGCGCCCATCACCAGCTTGGTGGCCGGCTTGCCCGAGGCGCCGCCGCCAGCGGCAAGGCTGCTTGCGCCAGACGAGCTGCCGGCTGATCCGCCGCAACCGGCCAGCATCAGGCATAGTGCTCCTGTTGGAAGGGACCGGCGTATACCTCGGGCAGCGGCCCGCAAGCCGCCGAGGCGCGGCGCGTCGGTTGACGCTTGCCGCACGCGGTCGGGGGCGCGGGCGCTCACGGACTATGCCGCTACGGGCATTTGGTGTGGCACGCCGGCGGGCCACTCCTTGATCGTCGCTGGCTCAGGTGACCAGCCCAGGACGTTCTCGTAGAGGTACTCGCGCCAGGCGAAGAACAGCGGAGCCATCTCCAGCGAGCATTCCAAATGATTCACCAGGAAATCCCGCGTCGGCGGATCCCACAACGTCCGCGAGTTGTTGTTCAGGGCCTCCTGGTCGATCTCGGCGATGCGCTTCTTGACGGCGTACTCGCCGTAGCGATCGATCAGGCCCCAGACGTAGTCGTGCAGCTTCTGCAGGGCGTGATAGTGGTGCTCCTGCTCGCCGGGGCCCTGCTGCTCCTCCTGCCAGCGCATCAGCTCGGGGACGACAATCAGCGGATGGCGGCAGCTGGCGGTCACATGCCCGTACACCCACAGGTTGCCGGCGATCAGGTAGCTCAGGAAATCCCGCTTCAGGATGCGGATGTGGTTGCCGCGGCTGCCCAGGTTGTATTTGCTCTCGAACTCCGGGTCTGGAAGGCGATGATCCTTGCTGGGGTCCAGCTTGTCGCCGAACTTGATGAAGTTCCAGCCGTGGCCGGTCTCCTCCTCGATGTGCTCGGCCAGCAGCACGCGCCACTCCATATCGAGATCGAAGTGGCTCAACGCATACGCCGCCGTGCCCACGATGCCCAGGATCTCGTCGCGCCCTCGGAAGCCCAACCAGTCGGCCAGCAGCACGCGCTCGGCATCGTTCCGCGGCGGATGGCCGTTGGCCAGGTACTGCTTGCGCCACCTGCGGACGGTCTGCAGTATGTCGTTGTCCTCGGAGTAGGTGATGGGCGTGCCGACGCCGGCCAGGTTGGGCATGCAAAGCCTCCGTTCCTTGTGAAGTGCCGCTCATTGTACGCGCTTATGATCGGTGGGTGCTCCCTTTGAAGCTGAGCCGGATCCATTACGGCTGGATTGTCGTGGCCACGGCCTTTCTCGCGGGCCTGGTCGCGGCGGGCGCGCGCTCGTCGCCCGTGGTCTATATCGTGCCCCTGGAGCGCGAGTTCGGTTGGAGCAGAGGAGCCATCGGCGCGGCCGTGGCGGTGAACCTCCTGCTGTTCGGACTGGCGGCGCCTATCTCCGGCCGGCTGATCGACCGCTTCGGCCCGCGCGTGGTCATGCTGTGTAGCCTCAGCCTACTGGCCGTGGGGGTAGCCGCTACCGTCCTGGTGCGCGAGCTGTGGCAGCTCTCGCTTCTGTGGGGGCCGGTCATCGGGCTCGGCGCCGGCGGCGGGGCATCGGTCATGGCCGCTGCCGTGTCCAGCCGCTGGTTTGTGGCTCGGCGAGGGCTCATCGTAGGCATCCTCGGAACCTCCTCGTCGACCGGACAAATGATATTCATCCCGGCGCTCGGGCTGCTGGTGGCCAGCTTTGGCTGGCGCAGCGCATCGCTGGCGATGGCCGCCATTGTCCTGGCGGTGCTGGCCCTGGCCTTCAGGCGAATGCGCAACGAGCCGGCGGAGCTCGGCGTGCAGCCCTATGGCGCCGGCACCGCGGCGGCCGCCGCCGAGACCCAGCAGGAGGGCATCTCGATAGGCGTGAGCCAGGCGCTGCGCACGCCGGAGTTCTGGCTCCTGGCCGGCACCTTCTTCGTGTGCGGCGGGACGGCCAACGGGCTGGTCGGGACGCACTTCATCCCACATTCGATCGATCACGGCATCTCGCCCGAGACCGCCGCCGCCACGTATGGCGTCATGGGCATGCTGAACTTCGTCGGCACGCTCATGTCCGGCTGGCTGACCGACCGGTTCGATGCGCGGCGCATTCTGGCGGCGGTGTACATCCTGCGCGGCATGTCGCTGTTCGTGCTGCCCTCGGTCACCGACTTTGGCTTCTCCGGGCTGTTCATCTTCGCCGTCATCTACGGGCTCGACTGGTTCGCCACAGTCCCGCCAACGGTCGCGCTGGCCACCCGCCGCTTCGGCCGCAAGTCACTTGGCACGATTTACGGGCTGATCTTCTTCGCCCACCAGATCGGGGCGGCCTCGATGGCCTTCGGCGGCGGCCAGGTGCGCGATTTCGTCGGCGACTACCGCTTCGCCTTTCTCGCGGGAGGCATCCTGGCGATATTCGGGGCGGGCATGGCCTCGCTGGTCCGCCCGCGCGAGCAGGCGCCGGCCCTGGCCGTGGCCCCCGCCGGAGCGGCTTAGGCCTTAGCCGAGCGCAACGCCCTGATGCTCGACGGCTTGGTGGCCGTCGCGCGGCAGCCACACCGTGAAGGTGCTTCCGGCGCCCACTTGCGACTGCGCGTCGATGCGCCCGCCGTGCTCTTCGGCGATCCATTTGGCGATCGCCAGCCCCAGACCCGTGCCACCGCCCGAACGTGACCGGTCGGCCTGGTAGAAGCGCTCGAAGATGTGTGGCAGCGCCTCGGGCGGGATGCCGTGCCCGGTGTCGCGGACCGTCAGCCGCACATAGCCGTTGTCGACCGGATCGGCCAGGCAGATCTCGCCGCCGGGCGGCGTGTTCTTGATGGCATTGTCAACGAGGATCAGCAGCAACTGCTTGAGATAGTCCGGATCTCCCTGGACCTCCGCCGGCTCGGGCCCTTCCAATCGCACCTGCACGCCGTCGCCCAGCCTTCGGGCGTGGCGATAGACCTCCTGCAGGATGTCGTCCACGTGGACTGGGCGCTTGATCAGATGCAGGCCGGCGTCGGCCCTGGCCAGCACCAGCAGGTTGGATACCAGGCGGCTCATGCGCTCCGCTTCGCTGGCCATGTCGTGCAGCGCCTCTTTGCGGTCCTGGTCGCTCACCCCTGAGGTCGAAGCCAGCAGGCCGAGGTTGCCGCGGATCGTCGTGAGCGGCGTACGTAGCTCGTGCGACGCGTCGGCCACAAACCGGCGCTGCGCCTGGAGGGCGTTCTCGATTTGCTGGTAGGCGGCCTGGATGTGCCCCAGCATGTCGTTGAAGGCGGCGCACATCTGGCCCAGCTCGTCGTTGGGCCCGCTGTACTGCACCCGCCGGGCGAAGTCCCTGTTATCCCCGATGTCCTGGGCCGTCTGGGCGATGCGGCCAATCGGCCGCAGCGCTTGGCGCGCCAGCACCCAGCCGGCGCCGAAGGCGACCAGTATGCCGCTCAAGCCGGACAGGATCAGGAGCTCCCGCAGGCTGCGTAGTGAGTTCTCCTGCTGGGTGATGTCGCGGCCGAGCTGCAGAACACCCACGGGCTGGCCGTCGGAAGTGCTGAGCGGGAAGCTGTCGATGCGTAGTACCAGGTCACCCAGGTGGGCGCTCTGGGTCACGGGTTTACCGCTGGCCAGCGCCTTGTCGATGGTGCCCTTCTCGAGCGGCCAGCCGCTCGGCAGGTTGCTTGTGTGCGACACCGGCGTGCCGTCGGGCGTGACGAACTGCGCGTAGGTGTCGGGGTTGGCGTTGGCAATGGCCGTGGCGATCAGTTCGCGCACGAACTGGCCGCCCCGCTGGGGGCCGCCGACCGACTGAGGGCCGGCAGGCCGCAGCGCCAGCGCATACTGCTGCGCGCGGGCGGCCAGAAACTGATTGGTCTGCTGATTGAGGGTGTAGGACATCGTGAAATACACGATCAGAGACAACAGGATCAGCACCGCCGTCAGGATGCCCGTGTACCACAGAGTAAGCCTGAGCCGGAGCGACATGGCCCTACTCTTTCAAGACATAACCGGCGCCGCGCACTGTGTGGATGAGCCTCGGCTCACCGCCGGCCTCCAGTTTCTGGCGCAGATAGCCTACGTAGACCTCGATCACATTGGACTCGCCGTAGAAGTCATAGCCCCAGGCTTGTTCGAGGATCTGCTCGCGCGTCAGGACCCGGCGCGGATTGCGCAGGAACAGCGACAGCAGGTCGTACTCCTTGGCGGAAAGCTCGATGATGCGCTCGCCCCGTCGGGCTTCTCGGCTGGCGGTGTCGAGCACCAGGTCCGAGAACCGCATCTCCGTCCGCGTCTCGGGCTCGCGGCGACGAAGCAGGGCGCGCACGCGCGCCATCAGCTCTTCCAGCGCGAACGGCTTCACGAGGTAGTCGTCGGCGCCGCTGTCGAGACCCTGAACGCGGTCCGAGACCTCGTCGCGGGCGGTCAGCATCAGGATCGGCTCGTCGCCACCCTCGCGCAGCCTTCGGCAGACTTCAATGCCATCTATCCCGGGCAACTGGATATCGAGGATGACCAGGTCAGGATGGTGCTCTAAGGCCAGGGCAAGCGCTCTAGGCCCATCGTTGGCGATGTCGGTGACGTAGCCCTCGTAAGAGAGCGCCCGCCGTAGAAGATTCGTGATTTTCTCGTCGTCGTCAACAACCAGGATGCGCTCCTTCATGCCTGGCTCGAACTATAGCTACGTCGCTTGGTTCTTATGCACCACTCAGGAACTTCTTAGGTTCCCTTTACCTTATCTTTACAGCCACATCGTCCACTACTGTGACCGAAACTCAGCCATCAAGTAGGCGGTAAAGATTGCCGAGCCCACTCCTGGAGGTCCCTGTTTGATTCGACGTCGAAGCTTCGCTGCGCCGGTTGTCGCCGCGCTGGCTAGCCTGGTCGCCCTTTCCGCTTGCGGAGCTCCGGCCCAAAGCAGTCCCTCGGGCGCTCCGAGCGCACAGCAGAAGCCCGGCGGCCCGCCACCCGCCCCCGTCAGCACGGCCCGTGTGGAGCGCGGCCCGATCAAAGCCGGCATCACCTTTAGCGGGGACGTCACCGCCTCCAAGCAGGTTAACCTCGCGCCAAAGGTCGCCGGACTCGTGGTCAAGCTTCTGGCCGACGTCGGCAGCGAGGTCAGAGCCGGCCAGCTCGTGGCTGAGCTGGACCACCTGACGCAGGATGCGGCCGTTGGCCAGGCACAGGCCCAGGTGGAGGTCGCGCAAGCCGCGCTGGCGAAGGTGCAGGCCCAGGGCCGGCCCGAGGATGTGGCCAAGGCGCAAGCTGTGGTGGCGCAGCAGCAGGCCCGCCTCGACTTGCTCCAGCACCAGGGCAGGCCGGAATCCGTGGCCCAGGCGCAAGCCAAGCTGGACCAGGACATGAAGCAGGTCGAAAACGACCGAGCGGCCCTGGAGACGGCGAAGAACAAGCTGGCGGTGCTACTGAGCCCCCAGCAGCAGGATGCCTTCCGCCAGGCCGTGGCGAAGGCTAAGAACGACCTCTATACGGCCCAGGTCAGCCGAGACGCCCTCTGCGCAGGCGTCTCATCCGGGCAGACGGCGGGCACAGGGCGCCCCAACAACTGCGAGTCCGCTCAATCGGCCGTGAACGCGGCCCAGACGGCGCTCGACCAGGCCAACGACACGCTGGCCATCAACTTCGATCCAAACACCATCAACCAAAGCCGCAACGCGGTCACCCAGGCGCAGGCGACGCTGGACAAGGATCTGGCCCTGGTTGAGGCCGACAAGCAGGCCCTCGCCTTGGCCAAGAATCCCAATCAGCCGCAGGATATCGCCGCCCAGCAGGCGGTGGTCGCGCAAGCCCAGCAGGATCTGCGCAAGGCGGCCCAACCGTTTCTCGACACCGACATCCAGTCGGCGCAGGCCAGCCTCCAGGCCGCCCAGGCCAATCTCGAGGTCGCGAAGGTCAACCAGTCGCTGACCCAGGTCACGGCCCCGTTCGACGGCGTCGTCAGCGCGCGGTTGCTGGCCGAGGGTGCCCTGGCCAGCACGACGGTGCCCATCTTCACCATGATTTCCCGCGAAGTTGAAGTCGACCTGCCGCTCGCTCAGGAACAGCTGGGCCAGATCAAGCTCGGCCAGGCGGCGCAGCTGACCACCCCGGCGCTCGCCGGGCTCACTATCGACGGTCGCATCGATTCCATCTCCCCGGCCGCCGATCCCCGCTCCCGCACGTTCCTGGTGCGGGTCGTGCCAGCCGCGCAGGACGGCAAGCTCAAGCCGGGCATGTCGGCGGCCGTGACCATCCAGACCGAAGAGAAGGCTGACGCTTTGCTGATACCTCGAGACGCGGTGACGACCGATGCCGGTGGCCGGCAGGGCGTGTACGTGGTGCAGCAGGGCGCTAATGGCCAGGTCGCCGTGTTCAAGGTGCCGACACTCGGTGCGTCTGACGGCAAGAACATCGAGGTGCTCAGTGGCCTCAATCCGGGCGACGTCATCGTCATCTCAGGCCAGACGTCTATACAGAACAACCAGGCAGTTCGGCCCGCGGGCGAGGGTGGGCAGGTTGGGGCTGCGGCCTCGGGCAAACCGCAAGGCTCCGCCAAGCCGCAACCGTCCGCCAAGCCGCAACCGTCCGTCAAGCCCGCAGCCTCAGGAGGCTAGTTCGTAATGGGTCTCACGCGTCTCGCGCTGATCCGCCCGGTGGCGATCAGCATGCTCTTCTTTGCCCTGGCAGCCATGGGCATCGTAGCCTATACCCGTCTTCCGGTCGAGCGCTTCCCTCCCATCAGCTTCCCGTTCGTCAACGTCTTCACCCAATGGCCGGGAGCAGCCCCGGAGGACGTCGAGTCGCTGGTCACGAAGGTGATCGAGAACGCCGTGATTGGCATTAATGGCATCGACACCATCACTTCCGACTCGAACTTCGGCAGCTCCCGCGTCGGCATCCGCTTCCTCGAGGGCACCGACGTCAACCAGGCGGCCATCGACGTGGGCCGCAAGGTTAACCAGGTCCGCCGCAGACTGCCGGCGGACATCGTCGACCCCTCCATATCCAAGGCCGACGTCAGCAACTTCCCGGTGATGAACATCGCCGTCTCGTCAGACAAGCTCAAGCTCCCCGACCTGACGCAGGCCGTCAATGACAACATCCAGCCGCTCATCCAATCGATTCCCGGCGTGGCCGACGCCAGCGTCTCCGGCGGCGCGACGCGCCAGATCCAGGTCCGCGTCGATACCTCCAAGCTGCGCAGCTACGGCCTCTCGCTGACGCAGGTGCAGAACGCGCTCACGAACCAGAACGTGGGCCTGCCCGGCGGCCCGATACGGACCCAGCTGCAGGTGTTCAACACCCGCACGCAGGCCCTGGCCCAGCAGCCGGCCGACCTGAACTACATCGTCATCAACACTCCCGCGGGTGGCGGCGGCATCGCCCCGACCACCGCCACCAATCCCGCTAACCCGTCCGGGCAATCGGCATCAGCTAGCTCGGTCGGTCTGAACGGCGCGGCCAACATCGTGGTCGGCAGCACCTCCAACCAGGCGGTCTACCTCAAGGACGTGGCCGAGGTCATCGACACCACGGCCTTCCAGAGCACCTATCAGCGGCTGAATGGCACCGACGCGGTCGGCATCTCGGTCACGATCCAATCCGGAACCAACAGCCTCAAGCTGGCCGAGGATGTCCGTAAGCTCCTGGACAAGCTGCAGGCCTCGATGGCCGGCAGCGGTATCACCTTCCGCGTGGTGAACGACCAGACGATCTTCACTCGGGCCGCCGTGGATGACGTGCAGCGCAACCTGTACCTGGCCATCCTGCTGACGGCGGCCGTGCTGATGCTGTTTCTGCACACCATCCGCAACACGATGATGGTGTTGGTCTCGATCCCCACGTCGCTGGTCTCGACGTTCTTCGTCATGTACATCCTGGGCTTCAACCTGGACACCATGTCGCTGATGGCCCTGGCGCTGCTGATCGGCATCCTGGTCGACGACTCCATCGTCGTTCTGGAGAACATCAACCGCCACCTCGGCATGGGAGAGAAACCCTGGGACGCCGCGCTCAATGGCCGGACCGAGATCGGGCTGGCGGCTATCACCATCACTGTCACCGACGTGGTGGTCTACACGCCGGTGGCCTTCATGGCTGGCAACATCGGCCAGCTGTTCCGCGAATTCGGCCTGACCATCGTCGCCGCTACGATGTGCTCCCTGCTGGTGTCCTTCACTCTCACGCCCATGCTCGCCTCGCGCCTGCTTAAGGGCGAGGCGCTCGAGCACATCACCGGCAGCAACCCTTGGGCTCGCTTCACCCGCGCTTGGGAGCGCCAGTTCCACCGCGTCAAGGACGGCTATCGCGGCCTGCTGGAGCGCGCGCTTCGAGTGCGCTGGCTGCCGGTCGCCGTTGGTTTCGGCATGCTGGCGCTGGTCATCTCCTTCCTCCCGCTGCACATCCTTGGCACCGAGTTCACGCCGCAGGAGGACAACAACGTCTTCAACGTGCAGATCCAGATGCCCGTCGGTACGGCCCTGAGCGCGACCGATCAGGCGGTTCGCCAGCTCGAGGGCGAGCTCATGAAGATGCCTGAGGTCGTCTCAGTTTACGCCACCGTCGGCGGCGGTGGTGGACCGGGCGGCGGCGCCTCGGAGCAGAACGCGAGCATCACTGTGGGCCTGGTGGATAAGGGCCAACGCTCGCGGTCCGTGTTCGACATCATCCAGCAGGTGCGGCGCATTGGCGCCAACGTCCCTGGCGCTCAGGTCCGGACCAATGTGCCGAACACGCTCGTTGGGGGCGGCGGATCGCCGATCCAGGTGGTCATCCGCGGGCAGGACTTCTCGACCATGCAGAACATCACCAACCAGGTGCTCGACATCGTGCGCAATACCCCCGGTACGACCGAGCTGCGCACGTCGCGCATCCAGCCCGCGCCGGAGTACCGCGCCGTGGTTGACCGGCAAAAGGCCGGCGATCAGGGCGTGACGGCGCAGACCATCGCCAACACGCTGCGTGCAGCGGTGCAGGGCGTGCTTGTCTCGCAGCTGCGGCCCGAAGGGCAGGACCAGACGGACATCTACTTGCAGCTCAAGGGCGCCGAGACACTGTCGCCCGACGAGCTGGCGGCGATTCCGATCCTGACGACCAAGGGCACGGTCGTGCGGCTGGACCAGGTGGCGACGATCCAGCGCGCCTCCAGCCCGGCGTCCATCCAGCGCTATAACCGAGCCCGCGAGATCGAGGTCCAGGGCAACGTCAGCGGCCGCGCTCTCGGCGACGTGCTGCGCGACATCCGTGAGCAGACCTCCAAGCTCGAGCTGCCCGTCGGCTACACCGTCGAGATCGGCGGCCAGGGCAGCCAGCTCGATCGCGCCATCGGAGCCCTATCGCAGGCGCTGGGTCTGTCGGTGGTGCTGATGTACATGCCGATGGCCGCGCTCTATGAATCGTTCCTCTTTCCGCTGGCGGTCATGATCTGCCTGCCCGTGGCGCTGGTAGGCGCATTCCTGGGCCTGCTGGCTATGGGCGAGACCATCAACATCTTCTCCATGATCGGCATGATCATGCTCGTCGGCCTGGTGGCCAAGAACGCCATCCTGCTGGTCGATTACACCAACACGCTGCGCCGCCGCGGCATGTCGCGGACGAACGCGCTGCTCGAAGCCGGGCCCACCCGCCTGCGGCCGATCCTCATGACCACCATGACGCTCGTTTTCGCCATGATCCCGCTGGCGCTGAAGATGGGCGATGGCGCCGAGTCGCGCTCGCCCATGGCCACGGTGGTGCTCGGTGGGATGATCACCTCCACTCTGCTGACCCTGGTGCTGGTGCCGTGCGCCTACACCTATCTGGACGATCTCCAGACCTTGCTCCTGCGGCGCCGCAAGCGGGCGGCGGAAGCGCGCGCCGCGGCGCAGACCAGGCCGGCGCTGATGGCCGGGGCGTCAGATGATGACAACCGGCCGGAGCAGGCTGTAGGATAGGGCTGTGCCAGCCTTGCTGAAGCGGTCCCGCCGCCTGGATCGAGACGAGGTCCGGTCGCGGGCGCGGGGCCCGCGGCGGTTCCACAAGAGCGGGCCCGCCAACTTCGCCGCCGGCCCGCCCTCCGACGGGGACGAGCCCATTTGGCCGGCCCCTCATCCCTCGGGCGCGGGCGAGACGCAGCTCCAGTGGCCATACTGGCTGGTGCTCATCGTGCCCTGGCTGATGTGGGGCGTCGGCGTGCTCCTGGAGCACATGAAAGTGTGCCTGATCTGCGTCCCCGACGGGGTCGCCGTGCTGCCCTGAGCGCTTGCTGCAAACGTACGAGTTTCGGCGCATACGGGCGTTATTCTTGCTATACGCTTAAGCCTGATCGTTTCCTAAAAGCTGGCGGGCGCCAGCATCAAATGTCACCTGATCGCGAGGAGGTCGTATGACTGATCGGGTCCGCGAAATCCTGTCCTGGTATGCCGGCGAGAACCCTGGCGTGCTCAGCAATCTGGCGCGCATGCTTAACCACGGCCGCATCGGCGGCAGCGGCAAGATGGTCATCCTGCCCGTCGATCAGGGCTTCGAACATGGGCCAGCTCGGTCGTTCGCACCGAACCCCGCCGGCTACGACCCGCGCTATCACTTCCAGCTGGCCATCGACGCCGGCTGCAATGCCTATGCCGCTCCACTGGGCTTCCTGGAGGCTGGCGCCGCCGAGTACGCCGGCGAGATCCCGCTCATCCTCAAGCTCAACAACTCTGACACCTTGTCGAAAATCGAGCCCTTCCCAGCCGTGACTGGCTCGGTGGACGACGCGCTGCGCCTGGGCTGCGCGGCCATCGGGTTCACCATCTATCCCGGCTCTAACGACCGCAACGTTATGTTCCAGGAGCTGCGCGAGCTCACGGCCGAGGCCAAGGCCAAGGGCCTGGCGGTGGTGGTCTGGAGCTACCCGCGTGGCGCGGGGCTGTCCAAGGCGGGCGAGACCGCCGTGGACGTGTCCGGCTATGCGGCTCAGATCGCCTGCCAGATGGGCGCGCACATCATCAAAGTCAAGCCGCCCACGGAGCACATCGAGCTGGAGGAGCACCGCAAGGCTTTCGAAGCCAACCACATCCCGATTGCCACGCTGCCCGATCGCGTCCGCTTCGTCATCCAGTCCGCGTTCAACGGACGGCGCATCGTGATCTTCTCCGGCGGCGAGGCCAAGACCACCGAAGAGGTGCTGACGGAGATCCGCGGCCTGGCCCAGGGCGGCGCCTTTGGCTCCATCGTTGGGCGCAACTCGTTCCAGCGGCCGAAAAACGAAGCCATCAGCCTGCTGCACGAGATCATGGACATCTACACCGGCGCCAAGATCCTGGCTGGAGTTAATGCCTGAGTCGTTAGTCGACAAGATCACGTCGCTGACGAAGCGGCGTGGCTTCATCTTTCCCAGCAGCGAAATCTATGGCGGCATCAACGCCTGCTGGGACTACGGCCCGCTGGGCGTCCGGCTGAAGAACAACGTCAAGGACGCCTGGATGCGGGCTATGGTCCAGTTGCGTGACGACATCGAGCCACTGGACGCGGCCATCCTGATGCACCCGCGGGTCTGGGAGGCCTCCGGGCATGTCGAGAACTTCACGGACCCCATGGTCGACTGCCGCGAGTGCAAGCACCGCTTCCGGGCCGACGAGATCCGCGACGGGCGCTGCCCCAATTGCCGCAGCACGGAGATTGGCGAGGCCCGGCAGTTCAACCTCATGTTCAAGACCTTTATGGGGCCGGTGGAGGAGGACGCGGCCGTCGTCTATCTCAGGCCCGAGACGGCCCAGGGCATCTACGTCAACTTCGAGAACGTGCGCCAGGCCAGCCGCCGCCGCGTGCCGTTCGGCATCGCCCAGATCGGCAAGGCGTTTCGCAACGAGATCTCGCCCGGCAACTTCATCTTCCGCTCGCGCGAGTTCGAGCAGATGGAGATGCAGTACTTCATCAAGCCGGGCACCGACGAGGACACCTTCGAGTACTGGCGCCATCAGCGCATGCAGTGGTACCTGGACCTCGGCATCAACAAGGACAAGCTGCGCTTCCGCGAGCACGGCTCCGACGAGCTGGCCCATTATGCCCGCAAGGCCATGGATATCGAGTACGAGTTTCCGTTCGGCTGGAAAGAGCTGGAGGGCATCCACAACCGTGGCGACTGGGATCTACGGCGCCACCAACAGTTCAGCGGCAAGGACTTGACGTACTTCGACGACCCTACCAACGAGCGCTACCTGCCGTGGGTCATCGAGACGTCGGCCGGCGCCGACCGGGCCGCCCTCACCTTCCTGCTGGATGCCTACGACGAGGAGCCGGATAAAGAGGGCATCCGCGTCGTGCTGCGCTTCGGCAAGCGCCTGGCGCCCATCAAAGTGGCCTTCCTGCCGCTCTCCAAGAAAGAGAACCTGATCGCCCTGACCAAGCGCCTGGAGCACGAGATGCGTGCCTGGTTCGTCACGGATTACGACGAGACGGCCAGCATCGGCAAACGCTACCGCCGGCAGGACGAGGTCGGCACGCCGTTGTGCGTGACGGTCGACTTCCAGTCGCTGGAGGACAACGCCGTCACCATCCGCGAGCGTGACAGCATGCAGCAGCAGCGCGTGGGCATCGATCGGCTGCGCGAGGCCTTGCAGGACACGCTGGATCGCCTGCCCTAAGAAGCGGGAGCCGCTGTCGACGCTGGACAAGCCGGCGCCTGGTACCAAATTTGCGTTCGCAGCGCATCATGCAACCTGCCGGAGACGTTAACTTCTAGCAAGGAGAGGCCGATTCTCAGGCAATAGGCAATTTGGAGATGGCGTCGAATGGGTGAGACCAACGACACTCTGAAGCAACTATCGCGCTACGCGAGGGTGGCCCGGAATTCCCAGATGTTGCTTGTGATGGAACCCCCGGAACCGCCCACCGCGGAGGTGGAGGAAGCGCGGGGCGCCATTGCCCAGGATGCGTTCGATTTCCTGACCGAAGTACAGGACGGCGTGGAATCGCCATTCTTCACCACCTACACGCGGCAGGACGCCCGGTACATCAGCGTCGTCGCCGCCGAGAAGGTCCGCCAAACGGCCTGGGACCGCTTCGGGGTGTTCAGCATGAGCGAGCCGGCGCTGCGTATGGCGGACTCGTCCGAAGCGCAGGCGGCGACGTTCGCCTACCTGGCCACCAGCCTGATGCGGCGAATCAAGGCGCCGTTCTACCATGCCCCGGGCATTCGCGCCGGCGTACCCGCGCCACGCAACCTGGCGGAGTTCGTGGATACCGTCGCGACCGTCAAGGACATCACGCTGCGGGCCTCGGACACCGGCTTTCACCAGGTGGTGCAGCGCAACGAGTGGCGGGTGGCCTTCGCGTTTTGGGAGGCCAATCGCCTGCTCGCTGGCGCCATGGGCGGCATCGCTTAAGCTACGGGTCGGCATAGCGTAAGCTATGCGGCGTGACCCCTCAACAACCGCAAGTCGGAATCGATCTGACGCCCTACGCCAAGCAGTTCCCCGAAGCGCTGGCCCATAAGCGCGCCCCGGCGCTGGCCACCGCCTCCCCGGACGGGACGCCTGATGTTGGCCCCAAAGGCAGCTTGTTCGTGGCCGACAAGGACCACCTGGCCTACCTCGAGCGCACCCATCGCAACCATATCAAGAACCTGCGTGAGAACCCCAAGGTCGCGGTCATGTTCTACGACAGCGAGGCCGAAATCCCGATGGCCCGCTTTTTCGGCGTCGCCGAGCTGCTCGAATCCGGGCCCGAGCGAGACGAGCTCCGCAGCCGTGTGATCCCCGACGAGCTTTCGAAGGATCCGGACAACAAGGGCATCATGGTCAAGATCCGGGTCGACCGGATCGTGACGCCGCGGGGGACGTTCGTTCGCGACTAAAAAGGACCGGGGGCTGGCCGTCGCAGCCAGCCCCCGACCTATGAGTCCGCCCATGTGCGGAGTGCGGCACACATGGGCTGACGAAAGAAAAGGGGGGAGTTTTCTACGCTCCCAGGGATTTATCTTTCGCAAATATGGTGCCAGCTGTCCGGCTCATACCGGCTCAGCAGGCGAGGTTTTTTCAACTCCTCGAGCCAGCTTTCCGCTTCTGCTCGCCAGTTTGAATTCTGACTCAAGGCAACTGCATTTTCAAGATCGTGTTTGGCCATCGGTTTGTTACGCAATGCCCAATACGCCATTCCGCGGTTGAAGTAGGCCAGGCCGGTCCGCGGCTGGTAATCGATGACTAGCGTGCAGTCGCTGATGACCTGCTGGCAGTAGCCCTCCAGCAGCGGATCGTCAGGGTCGCACTGCGCGGCCTTGCCCCAGTAGGCGGCGCCGCGGATCAGGTGGGCGTCCACGAACAGGCGGCGCAGCTCGATGGCCCGATTGCAGTCGTTGATGGCCTGGTCGCAGTTTCCCAATGAGTAGTACACGCACGCCCGGCCGTAGTAGGCCTCGGCGAACTCCTCGTCGGCGCGGATGACCTTGGTGTACGCGTCCAGCGCCTCTTCCAGCTGCCCCTCACGGTGCAGGCGCATGGCCGTCTCGTAGAGGCCTTCGAGGGGCTGCTGATAGTTCTGATCGGCTCGCTCAGCAGCCCAGGGGGTCAAACTAAAGCAGCCTCCGCTTGCGGCCCGGAAGGGGATTGTAGGTCGCGGCGAACATCTCCAGCTGGTCTCTGTCGATGATGTACTTGTTGCCCCAGCGGGTGGCGGGCAAGCGGCCCTGGCGGATGAGCCGCTTTACGGTATCGACGTTGATCTTGAGGCGGAGGGCCGCCTCCATGACGTCTACGTATTGATCTAACAACTAACTTGCCTTAAAAGATCGTGTTATCACGCTAGTATGCGAACGCACTATACCGACGGCACGATAAGTTGTCAAGGGCCAGTTTGTCTTTTTCGGACAAGCACGTCGATCGAGCCATCCCTTGCCACGATGACTTCATCCGCCAGGCCGGTGAACAGGCCGTTGTCCATGACCCCGGGGACGTCGTTGATGGCCGCCTCCAGGCTGGCCGGGTCGGATAGGGGCGCAAAGCTGCAGTCGAGGATCCAGTTGCCGTTGTCCGTCGCGAACGGCTTGCCGGCTTCCTGGCGCAACACCGGAGAGGCGCCCAGGGCGGTGAGGCGAGCGCTGGCCAGCCCGCAGGCGAAAGGCAGGACCTCGACCGGCAGAGTGGCCTTGGTCCCGAGGGCCGGGCTGAGCTTGCTGCTGTCGACCACGATCACGAGCTGGCCAGCGGCGCGGGCGATGATCTTCTCCCTCAGCAGCGCTCCCCCGTGGCCCTTGACCAGGTTCAGGTCGGGATCGACTTCGTCAGCGCCGTCGACGGCCAGGTCCAGCGCCTGGCGCTCCTCGAAGCTGGTCAGCGGGATGCCAAACTCGCGCGCCAGCGCAGCCGTACGTTCCGATGTGGGGATGCCCACAACGTCCAATCCCTGACGCACCCGGCGTCCCACCTCTTGTAAGAAGAAGTACACCGTGGACCCACTTCCCAGACCAAGCGCCATGCCTGGGCGGACGCGCGCCGCCGCCGCAAGCCCGGCTTGCCGCTTTTCCTCATCATGCGTGCTCATTCCTCGCGCATCCTACTCCTGGCCTACCTGCTTGCCAAGCAACGGCCGGTAGGGCTAGATTTCGTTCGGTCTCAGGCATTGGTAAGCACACCCGTGGCACCGAACGCGCCCAGCTCCCCGCGCACGGCGGACCGGCGCGAGGCGGAGCCGCTGACGTTCGGCCTGTGGCTAATCATCGCCTTCAAATCGACCGGCGCGCTGCTGCTCTGGGCGGGCTTCGCTTTGCTCCTCGTCGCCGGCCGCGACAACCCGGGCGACTTCTTTTCCCACCTGCTGTTTCGCACCTTTCGCGGCAACCCGCCGGATCTCGCCATCCGCTTCCTGACGCACAACATCGAGTTCATCAGCGCGACCATGGTCATCCGCCTGGCCATCGCCACGGCGGCCTACGCAGCCATCGTTTCGGCCGAGGCCATTGGTCTCATCCTGCGCCAGTGGTGGTCGGAATGGCTGGTCATCCTGGTCACGATAAGCTTCATCCCCGTTGAGGTGTACGAGATCGTGCACCGGCCCAACCTGCTCAAAGTTGGGACGCTGGTGGTCAATCTCATCATCCTGTGGTACCTGGTCAAGCGACGGCTAGACAAGCGGGCAGGGGAGCGCCACGCTATACTCCAGCGGTCATGAAACCAGGGATCCATCCGAACTACGTCGAGGCGAAGGTCGTGTGCGGCTGCGGCAACACGTTTACCACGATGTCGACCAAGCCGCTGCTGCGCCTGGACGTGTGTTCGGCGTGCCACCCGTTCTACACCGGCCAGCAGCGGATCGTCGATACCGCCGGCCAGGTGGAGCGGTTCCAGCGTCGCCTCAACCGCAAGCAGACCGCTTGAGTCTCCGCGCCAGAAGGAGGGCAGCTCTGCCCTCCTTTTTTCGTCTCCTGAGCATTGCCGGCGACTCGCTGAAGCTGCCCACCTACGGCGGCCAGGCCGTCATCGAGGGCGTAATGATGCGCGGCAAGAAGCAGCTGGCTGTGGCCGTGCGCAATCCCAAGGGCGAGATCGTGCTCCACACCGAAGCCCTGCCCAAGCGGGTCTACGACAGCCGCGTCTCCAACTTTCCCTTTCTGCGCGGCCTCATCCTGCTGTGGGACATGCTCGTCCTCGGCATGAAGACGCTCATGTTCTCCGCCAACGTCTCGCTCGATTCGGAGGACGAGGAGGAGAAGGTCGAGCTCAGCGGCGGTGCGATGTACGGCCTGCTGGCGGTCTCGCTGGCGTTCGGGATTGGGCTCTTCTTTGTGCTGCCCCTGCTCGTGGCGCACACCATTGGTCGAGAGCTGCGCGGCTCGTTCGAGGCCAGCCTCCTGGAAGGCATGATCCGCATCGCGCTGTTCGTTGCCTACCTGGCGCTCATGGGCCGGCTGCCGGACATTCGGCGGACATTCATGTACCACGGCGCCGAGCACAAAACGATCAATGCCTTCGAAGACGGCACGCCGCTCGAGCCTCGGAGCGTGCAGCGTTATAGCACCATTCACCCACGCTGCGGCACAACCCTGCTCCTGTTCGTGCTGGTCATCGCCATCTTCGTGTTCGCCGCCATCGGCACGCCGCCGCTGCCGGTCCGCGTGCTGTCGCGCATCGTGTGCGTTCCGCTGATCGCCGCCGTCTGTTACGAGTGGATCCGCTTCGCCGCTAGGCATATCGAGCAGCCGCTGATGCGCGGCTTTATGGCCCCGGCCATGGCTTTGCAGCGGCTCACCACGCGCGAGCCGACCCTGGAGCAGCTGGAGGTCTCTATCGCCGCCCTCAAGTCGGTGATCCGGGCGGAGGGCCTGGAGCTAGAAGCGGTCCCGGCGCCGGCCGAGCTGCGGCCTACTTTTCAAACTGCTTCGTAAAGCCGCTCGCCACCAGCGCATCCAGCGGGCCATTCTCGATGAAGTCCTCGGGCTTGCGCTGCTTGTTGCCCGGGTTCGGGTCGTCCCGGATGGCCTCCTCGACCGCCTCTTTGGTGATGTAGGGCGGCACCGGGTACGTCCCGGCAAAGCGGTTGAAGGCCTCGTCCAGTTGGGCCTGGTCAGTGACGTTGAGCCGCTTGCTGACGGCCGACTCGGCTTTCTCCTTATCCGTGTTGGCCAGGTAAGCGGCCTCGGTTACGGCCTTCAGGAAGTTCTGAAGCACCGGGCCGTTGTTCTTGGCCCACTCGCGCTGCACGCCCATGTTCAATGAGGCTCCGGCCAGCTTCATCTGCTTGCCGTCCGCCAGCAGCTTGAAGTTTGCCGCCCGGGCCTGCATGTCGAACGGCCACACCAGCGTGGCACCGTCGACCTGCCCCTGCTGCAGCGCGGCCCACTCGGCCGCCGGGGTGCCCGCGTAGATCCATTTGATGTCGTTCTTGTCGACGCCGGCCGACTTGGCCATGAGCTCGGCCGTGATCGTGGCGGCGCTGGCCGGAGTCCCGACGGCAATGGTCTTACCCTTCAGGTCAGCCAGCGAGTTAATGCTTGGCTTGACATACATGACGAACTGATTGAAGCCGTTCTGCAGCGCGCCCACGAAGGCCAGCTTCTGGGCGGTCACGTCCGCGCTGACAAGCGCGCCGCCATCCATGGCTACCTGGACGTCCCCGGAGATGAGCGCAGCCATGGCCGGCGGAGCGGTCATGATGATCAGCTGGATGGGAGCGTTGTACTTTTCGAACAGCTTGGATTCCAGGGCGACGTAGATCGGCGTGGCGCTCGGGCTCCCGCCGACGAGCGCCAGGTTGATCGTGCCTGGCTTGGCCGCCGGGATGGCCTGCGAGCTGACCTGCGGGCCGACGGCGCCGCTTTCGGCCGGTTTAGCCGCCGCCGATCCGGCAGGTTTGGCTTCGGCCGAGCCGGCTGGTTTGGCTTCGGCCGAACCGGCTGGTTTCGCCGAGGCTGAAGCGGCCGGCTTGGCCGATTCCGGTGCGGCCGCGCTTGCCGCCGGCGGAGCTGACCCGGCGGCTTTTCCTGCTGGGCTCGAGACCGCCCCAGACGTGGCGGTTGAGGGCGCCGGCGCCCCGCCGCCGCATGCCGCCAGCAGCAGTACCAGGCCGGCAAGCGCCGGACCGGTTTTTGTCCAATTGCGCGGTGTCGCCATCAACGAACGGCCATGAGCCGCAACACAATGCTTCATCGGGAGCAATGGTACGGGCTTTCGGCTATTTCTCGAACTGCTTGGTGAACCCGCTGGCTACGATCGCGTCCAGGGGCCCGTTCTCGATGTAGTCCTCCGGCTTGTGGCTTCGCACGGCCTCATTGGGCTCGTCCTCGATAGCCTCCTGCACCGCCTCCTTGCTGATGTACGGCGGCCAGGGATACGTGCCTCTGAAGCGCTCCCAGGCCTCTTCGAGCTGCGCCTCTTCCTTCACCTCGGTGTGCTTGCTGAGCGCGGCGCCGAACTTGGCCCGGTCGGTGTTGGCCAGATACGTGCCCTCGGTGAAGCCCTTGAGGAAGCCCTCCGCCAGCTTGGCGTTCGCCTTGAGCCACTGGCGCTGGGCGCCCAAGGTATTTGATGCGCCCGCGATCTTCATCTCCTTGGCGTCGGCCAGCTTGTTGAAGCCTGCCTGCCGCGCCAGCAGGGAGTAGGGCCAGGCGTTGATACCGCCGTCGATTTGGCCTTGCGACAGAGCCGTCCATTGCGCGGCCGGCGTGCCGAGGTAGATCCATTTGACGTCGCTCTTGTAGTCCAGCCCGGCCGATTTGAGGATCTTCTCGAAGGCCACCGTGGCCGCGCTGCCCGGCGAGGCCGCGCCCACCGTCTTGCCCTTCAGCTCCTGCAGGGTTTTGATGCTTGGTTTGGTGTAGACCGCGAACTGGTTGAAGGCGTTCTGTTGGGCGGCGATGAACGCCAGCCTCGTGCCTGGCGGATCGAACCCGATCATCGCCCCGCCGTCGATGGCGATCTGCACGTCGCCCTTGAGCAGCGCAGCCATGGCTACCGGGGCGGTCGTCGTGAACAGCTGCACGGGCGAGCCGTGCTTCTCGAACAGCCCGTTGTCGGCCCCGATCCAGATCGGCGTCTGGCTCGGACTCGTGCCCACCACGGCGACCGTCACGGTGCCGGCTTTGGGCGAAGGTACGGCCGCTTCGCTGGCCGCCGGTTTGGCCGAAACGCCGGCGCTGGCTGCGGGCTTAGCGGACACAGAGGCGGCCGGTTTTGCCGAAGTGCTTGCAGCCGCTTGGGCCGAGGCCGCCGGTTTGGGAGAGGCCGCGCTGGCGGCCGGGGAGGGACTGGCGACAGCCGGGCTGCTCCCGCCTGCCGGTCCAGGGGCCGCCCCGCCGCAGGCGCTCAACAGCATCAGCAAGGTGGCCGAAAGTGCCTTCTTCATGGCTCGCCATGGTACATCGCTTGCCCGCCGTCGCGCGTTACCCTTCTATGCGGTTCGGAACGTGTTCGACAAACTGGAGGCCACTGAGGCGCGCTACGACGAGCTGAACGAGCTCATGGCTGGCGCCAGCCCTGAGGAGCTGGCGGCCTACGGCCGCGAGTTGGCGTCCATCGAGGACGTGGTCGGCCTGTACCGTCGCTACAAGGCCACGCGCCAGGAGATGGAGGATACCGAGGGCTTGCTGCGCGGCGAGCAGGATGAGGAGCTGCGCGAGCTCGCCAAGGACGAGCTTCAGACGCTGCGGGACCGCCTGGACAGTCTGGAGCAGGAGCTCAAGCTCGCTCTCGTCCCCAAGGATCCCAACGACGAGAAGAATGTCATCGTCGAGATCCGCGCCGGAGCAGGCGGCGACGAAGCCGGGATCTTCGCGGCCGACCTCTACCGCATGTACACCCGCTATGCCGAAAACCGGCGCTGGCAGGTCGAGCTGGTCAGCGCCAACGAGAACGGCGTCCACGGCTTCAAGGAGGTCATCTTCGAGATCAGGGGACGGGGCGCTTACAGCCGCCTCAAGTACGAGGGCGGCGTCCACCGGGTGCAGCGCATCCCGGTGACCGAGTCAGGCGGCCGTATCCACACCTCGACGGCGACTGTCGCGGTCATGCCGGAGGCGGAGGAGGTGGACGTGCAGATCCGCGAAGAGGACCTGCGGGTGGATGTCTACCGTTCCACCGGCCACGGCGGTCAGAGCGTCAACACGACAGACTCGGCGGTCCGAATCACCCATCTGCCCACCGGCCTAGTGGTCACCTGCCAGGATGAGAAGAGCCAGCTCAAGAACAAGAACAAGGCCATGATGGTCCTGCGTAGCCGGCTGCTGGAGATGGAGCAGGCCAGGCACGACGCCGAGATGGGCGCGCTCCGCCGCAGTATGGTCCAGACCGGCGACCGTAGCGAGAAGATTCGGACCTACAACTTCCCCCAGGACCGCGTGACGGATCACCGCATCAATGTTTCGGTCCATAACCTGCCCAGCTTCATGGACGGCAACATCGACGGGCTGATCGATCAGCTCATCGTGGCCGACCAGGCCGAGAAGCTGAGCCGCGTAGCGGCGTGATTGCCTTAGCGCTCTCCATCAAATCCGCCGTCGACGACGCCACCCGGCGGCTCGCGCAGAGTGGCCGCACCGATACGCCAAGGTTAGACGCCGAGGTGCTCATGGGGTTCGTTCTGGGCTGGCCGAGGGCCCGCCTGTTCGGGCATTGGGACGAGCCTCTCGATGACGATCGGAGGGCTCGCTTCGATGGCTTCGTCCAGCGCCGCGCCGCGGGCGAGCCGGTGGCCTACATCCGGAACCTGAAGGAGTTCATGGGGTTCGAGTTCTTCGTCGATCCGCGGGTGCTCATCCCACGGCCGGAGACCGAGCTCCTGGTGGCCCGGGCCATAGAGTGGCTCCTCGGGCGCGCGGGCGGGATCAGCTTTGCTGGCCATCGTCCCCGAGTAGCGGACATCGGCACCGGCTGTGGCGCGGTGGCAATCGCAATTCTGCGGAGTTTCCCGAGCACACACCTTTTTGCGGTGGACATTTCCGGCGATGCCCTCGAAGTTGCTCGAATCAATGCCCAGCGGCATGGCGTCAGCCTCGATATGAGGCAGGGCTCGCTCCTCGAACCGGTCCCCGACCAGGCCGATCTCGTTGTCGCCAACCTGCCCTATCTCAGCCGCGACGAGTACGAGAGCCTTCTCGACACCTCCATCGCTTTCGAGCCGCGCGGCGCGCTCACCGACGAAGTAGACGGCCTGCGCCTGTTCGACCAGCTCCTGGCCCAGGTTCCCGCCAAGCTGGCGCCCAGCGGAGCTGTCCTCCTGGAGATCGGCGCCGACCAGCCGGGTCCATTGCGGGATCTGGCACGCCGGCGCCTGCCGGACTTCGCTGCCACCGTGTTCGCCGACTACGCCGGCCTGCCGCGCGTCCTCCAACTGCAGGCGTGACGCTGCGCCTCGAGCCCAACCAGCTGGATAGAGCCGTCCGCATCCTCCGCGACGGGGGCGTCGTCGCTTTCCCAACCGACACCGTGTACGGCGTCGGCAGCTTCGATCTCGACCGGCTGTATGAGGTCAAGGAGCGGCCGCGCGAGAAGCGCATCGCCTACCTAGTGGCGTCCGTGCCCGAAAGCTTGCCGGAAAAGGCCCGGCGCCTGGCCGAGCGCTTCTGGCCCGGCGCGCTGACCATTGTCGCCGGCGACGATGCCTACCGCATGCCTGACCACCCCCTGGCGCTCCAGCTCCTGAGTCAGACCGGTCCGCTGCCGGTCACCAGCGCCAACCGCTCGGGCGCCGGCGCCACCGCCGATCCGGACGAGGTGTGGCGGCAGCTCGAGGGCCGCATCGATGCCCTCCTGGATGGCGGCCCCTGCCCCGGCGGCCGTGAATCCACGGTAATCGACCTGGACGGCAACATCCTGCGCCAGGGCGCCATCTCGGCCGAGGAGTTAGCGCGTGCTTGAGAAATGGCGCGTGCTGTCCTCGAAGCTGGCCTTCTCCAGCCCCTGGTTCCGCGTGCGCCGGGACACGGTCCGGCTGCCCAGCGGGCTCGAGCTGGACGACTACTACGTCCTCGAGCAGTTCGACTTCCTGAAGGTTTTCGCCTTCACCGCCGACAAGCGCGTGGTCCTGGTGCGCCAGTACAAGCACGGTATCGGCGATGTCATCCTGGAGCTGCCCGGCGGCTATGTGGAGCACGGCGAGGACGCCGCGGCGGCCGCCGCCCGTGAGTTGCGCGAGGAGACCGGCTACTCGGCCGATCTGCGCAAGGTGGCCGCCTTCGTCCACGATTCCACTCGCACGCCGACCATCGAGCACATCTATTTCGGCCCGGTGACCGGGCTGGGAAAGGCGGAGCCAGAGGAGACCGAGGAGGTCGAGGTTGAGCTGCTGCCCGCCTCTGAGCTCGGAGAACACATCGCGCGCGGCGAGATCACGGCCATGTCGACCGTGGCCGCCGCGCTGTACTGCTTGCCGCTGCTGAGCTAGACCGCCACCGCCGGCGCCCAGGTCGTGGGCTTCGTGACCGCCCCCTCCGCCGCCGAGGAGACCATGGCCGCATACTTGGCGAACACGCCACTGGTGTAGTGCGGGGCGGGCGCCTTCCACTCGCGCAGACGCTCGCGAATCTCCTGATCGGAGAGTTCGACGTCCAGTTTGCGGCTGTCGATGTCGATGACGATCGTGTCACCCTCGCGCAGGGCCGCCAGCGGGCCGCCGACGGCGGCTTCCGGCGCAACGTGGCCAATGCAGAAGCCGCGTGTCCCGCCCGAGAAGCGCCCGTCCGTCATGAGCGCGACCTCCTCTCCCAGCCCCTGGCCGGTGATGGCGCCGGTCACGCCCAGCATCTCGCGCATGCCCGGTCCGCCGCGCGGCCCCTCGTAGCGGATTACGACCACGTCACCCGGCTTGATGTCCCGCCGCATGACCGCCGCCATGGCGTCGTCCTCGCAGTCGAACACCCGCGCGGGACCGCGGTGCTGCTTGCGGCCGGTCGCGGCGATCTTGATCACGCACCCCTCGGGCGCCAGGTTGCCCTTGAGGATGACCAGGCCGCCCTCCGGCTTGATCGGCTTGTCCGGCGTGAGGACCACTTCCTGGCCGGGCGTTTCGCTGGCCGAGGCCGATTCCTCCGCCAGCGTCCGGCCGGTCACCGTCATTTGCCCGCCGTCCATCAGGCCGGCGTCCACCATCCGCTTGGCCACAAGCTGGATGCCGCCGGCCCTGGTCAGATCGACGGCCGAGAAGCGCCCGCCCGGGCGCATGTCCACGAACAGCGGGGTCTTGCGGCTGATCCGGTCGTAGTCGTCGATGTCCAGCTGGACGCCGGCCTCGCGGGCGATGGCCAGCCCGTGCAGCACGATGTTCGTCGAACCGCCGGTTGCCGCCGCGCCAGCGATGGCGTTCTCGAACGAGCCGCGCGTGAGGATCCTGCTTGGCCGGCGATCCTGGCGGACCAGCTCGACCGCCAGCTTGCCCACGTCCTCCGCCACCTGGTCCTTCTCGGGCGCTACGGCGTAGACGCTCCCCGAGCCTATCGGCGCCAGGCCCAGGAACTCGATGGCCATGGCCATGGTGTTGGCGGTGTACTGGCCGGCGCAGGCGCCGGCGCCCGGACAGGCCACGTTTTCCAGCTCCAGCAGGTCGGCCTCGGTCATTTTGCCGGCAGCCACGGCGCCCACGGCCTCATAGACCGATACGATGTCCACGTCCTGGCCGCGGAACTTGCCGGGCATGATGGCGCCGCCGTACAGCATCACGCCCGGGATGTCGAGCCGGGCCAGGGCCATGGCGCCGCCGGGGATCGTCTTGTCGCAGCCGACCAGGCACACCAACCCATCGAAGAAGTGGCTGCGCGCCACCAGCTCGATGGAATCGGCGATGACCTCGCGGCTGATGAGTGACCCCTTCATTCCCTCGGTGCCCATGGTCACACCGTCGCTGATGGCGATGGTGTTGTACTCCATGGGCGTGCCGCCGGCCTCCCGGATGCCTTTCTTGACGTGCTCGGCCAGCCGGCGCAGGTGGAAGTTGCAGGGCATGGTCTCGATCCAGGTGTTGGCCACACCGATGATTGGCTTGCGCAGGTCGTCGTCGGTGAAGCCGATGCCCTTGAGCATGGCCCGTGCGCCCGCTCGCTCTCGGCCCTGGGTGATAGTGTAGCTGCGCAGTCTGCCGTCGCCCTTGTCGCTCATGAGGCGATTCTAGACGTGCAGCTTCTCTCGCATGTAGCGCGCGTTCTGAATGGCGAACCCGTGCTGGTCGTTGTCGAAGTACACCCACACGGTCGCGCCATCGTCGGCGAACTCGCGGACGCGCGTGCACCACGTGTCCAGCTCGGCGTGGCTGTAGTCGCCGTTGTCGTGGTTGCTGCCGTGGAGCCGGACGTAGCTCCAGTCGGCCGTGCAGCGCACATCCTGAGGCAGGTCGGGCCGGTCGGGGATGCACAGAGCGGCGCGGTGCTCGCCCAGGAGTTCGTAGACCGGCCCCTCGAGCCAGCTCTTGTGCCGGAACTCGAAGGCGTGGCGGTACTTGCGCGGCAGGGCTTTGAGGAAGTCGGCCAGCCGCTCGTCATCTCGATGGAACGAGGGCGCCAGCTGCCACAGGATTGGACCGGTGCGGTCGCCCAGCGGCTCTACGCTGTCGAAGAAGCGCTTGATGCTTTCCTCGGGGTCCTTTAACCGCTTGATGTGAGTGATGAAGCGGCTGGCCTTAACCGCGAAGCAGAACCCATTGGGCGTCCTCTGGCGCCAGGCGGCGAACGTCTCCGGCTTCGGCAGACGGTAGAAGGAGTTGTTGAGCTCGACGGTGTCGAACTCGCTGGTGTAGAACTCCAGCCACGCCTTCTGGGGCACTTCCTTGGGGTAGAAGATGTTGCGCCAGTGGTTGTAGACCCAGCCTGAGCACCCGACGCGAATGCTCCCGGCCATACCCCAGTGTATTCGTGGCTGGCCCTTCCTTTGCTCGTACTACGGCGACGCATATGGCCGCCGCACTCGAAGAGCTCGCCCTCGATCCCATCGAAGCCGCCAGGAGCGCCGGCTTGCGCTACGTCACCGACGCCATGCCGGGCATCCGGCGCGTCAAACGGGCCGACGGTTTCGTGTACCTCGACTCGCGGGGGCAGGAGGTGGCCGATCCCGACGAGCGGCTGCGGATCAAGGCCCTGGCCATTCCGCCTGCTTGGACCGACGTTTGGATCTGTCCCAACCCACGCGGCCACCTGCAGGCCACCGGCCGCGACGCCCGCGGCCGCAAGCAGTACCGCTACCACGCCGAGTGGCGCAAGGTCCGGGACGAGGCCAAGTTCGAGCGCCTGGCCGCGTTCGGCGAGGCGCTGCCGGCCATCCGCCGTAAGACCGAGCAGGACCTCAAGCTGCCGGGCTTGCCGCGTGAGAAGGTCCTGGCCGCGCTGATCGAGCTGCTCGAGGCTACGCTCATCCGCGTCGGCAACGATGAGTACGCGCGGCAGAACGACTCGTACGGGCTAACCACGCTCCAGAACGAGCACGCCCAGGTGAACGGCGACGAACTGCGCTTCCACTTCAAGGGCAAGAGCAACAAGGAGCACGTCATTGGCCTGCGCGACCGCCGCCTGGCTGCCGTGGTCAAGCAGTGCCGGCACCTGCCCGGCCAGCGGCTCTTCCAGTACCAGGGCGAGGACGGCGAGTACCACAGCGTCTATTCCGACGACGTAAACGACTACCTGCACGACGTCGCTGGCGAGGAGTTCACCGCGAAGGACTTCCGGACCTGGGCCGCCACAGTTCTCGCCGCCCAGGCCCTCAGCAACGTTGGGCCCTATGAGTCGAAGGCGGAGGCCAAACGAAACGTCACGCGCGCGATCGAGACCGTGGCCGAGCAGCTGCGCAATACGCCTGCTATCTGCCGCAAGTCGTACGTGCACCCCGCGGTGATTGACGCCTACCTGCAAGGCACGCTCCCCCAGGCCCCGGACGAGGAGGCCGTTCTCAAGCTCCTTCGCGAGCACCCGCTGACCTGAGCGAAATCTAAGCCCGCACAAGCAACCCACATTTCCTAGACCAGTCACTTCGCGAGCCTTCGCCACGTAGAGTGCAGTAGTCGCTCAGGCGACCTGGATCGCCGGCTCGTGTGCGGACGCGCCGGGGTCGCGAGAGGGATGAGCCTCTCAGCTCTGAACGCCGCCGCAGCGTTGCGCGGCTGAGCCACCTTGCGTCCGGGGGGTACCGGGATGCTCACGTATGAGCACCTGCGCCGCTTTGGCGGCCTACATCTGAATGTGAATGTGTCCGCGTTGAGCGCGGGCCTGTCACGCGCCCTGATGGGTAGCCTGCTGCTGGCGGGCGCCATGGCTATCCACCATCTGGGCGGTTCCCGCGTGCTCCGGCCGAAGATCGCCGCCGCCACGGATCTGAGCTCAACGCCATATGATTTCGCCCCCTCCGCCATGCGGCAGCGCGTGCTGGACCGCCGCGAAGCAGGCTTGCCCGTGCCCGCGCCCAGCGAGCTGCTGGTTGAGGAGCAGCGCCGCCAGGCCGCGCTCGAGCTGCAGCAGGAGAAAGAGCTCGTCCGGAAGTACTTCGGCGAGATCCTGAGCCGCGACTCTGACATCGCCAAGCTGCGCCAGGCGGTTCAGGAGAACCAGGTCAACCTGGCCAAGCTGGCCGCTCAGCTCGGCCTGCCCGAGGATCGGCTGGCGCCGCCCTCACCGCCCCCCGACAAGGCCGTGGGCGGTCCCACGGCTCAGGACATCCTGGCTCTCGTGGCGGGCCCGGCGCCGAAGGCCGGGCCTCTCCCCGTCGTCAGCTCGGCCAAAGACCTGCAGGATCTGGTCAGCCGTTACCTCAACATCTGGTGCCCGCTGCCGGCCTCTGACGCGCGCTGCGGGCAGGCCATCAACCATGCCCGCCGGCAGCTCGCTCGCGGCCACGGGCTAGACGTCAACAAGCCCGACGCGCTGCCTACGCTGAACCTCGACGTCACCCAGCCGTTTGGGCCGACGAATGAGGTGCTCGAGCCGCTGGAAAACGTGAACGGCCGGCTCGTGCACTTCCATGACGGCGTCGACCTGGCGGCCAGCTACGACGAGCCCGTGATGGCCGCCGCGGCCGGGACTGTCGTGTTCGCCGACATCACGCCATCCGGTGCGTTGACGGTCGAGATCGCCCACGCCGGCGGCTGGCATACCGTCTACATGCACGAGGAGCAGCTGCTGGTCAGTCCCGGCCAGCCCGTGGAGAAGGGCCAGATTATCGGCCTGGTCGGTTCGAGCGGTAACTCGACCGGTCCGCACCTGCACTTCATGATCAAGGACCCGAGCGGCCAGCCCGTCGATCCTCTGCCCTGGATCAGGTAACGTAGTTCCCGAATGCAGTTCGGGATCTTCGACTGGCAGGATCGCGGTCCTGGCGAGCTGTCTGAGCAATACGAGCAGCGCCTGCGCATGCTGGAGTACGCCGACCAGGCGGGCTACAGCATCTACCACCTGGCCGAGCACCACGGCACTCCGCTGGGCATCTCGCCCTCACCGAGTGTGTTCCTCGCTGCGGCCGCTCAGCGCACCCGGCGGATCCGCTTGGGTCCGCTAGTCTACATCGTGCCGGCGTACCACCCCATCCGGCTGGCGGCCGAGATCTGCATGCTAGATCAGATCTCTCGCGGCCGCCTGGAGCTGGGCGTGGGCCGCGGCTCCTCGCCCTGGGAGCTCAAGATGCTGGGTCTCGAGCCGGCCGAGAGCCGCGAGCGCTACCAGGAGGGCATGGATGTCGTCCTCATGGCGCTCACTGCCGGCCGCGTGGACTACAACGGCCGCTACTGGCAGTTCGAAGGAGCGCGGCTGGAGGTCGAGCCCATGCAAAGGCCCTACCCGCCGTTGTGGTACCCGACCAGCAATCCGGAGACGATTCCCTGGGTCGCCGAAAACGGCTACCAGACGTTGTGGTCGTTCAACACGCCAACGTTGGAAGAAACTCGCCGTCGGCTGGAGATCTACAAGCAGCACTTCCCCCTCTCGCGCAGTAATCCCAAGCACGTCAACCCGCATGTGGCCGAGCCGCGCTACGGCATCGTCCGCAAGGTCTACCTGGCCGACACCGACCAGGAGGCGCAGCGCGCCGCCCGCGAGGCCCTGCCGCGCTTCAAGGACAGCTTCGCTTTCCTGTGGGAGATGCACGGCGACTACAAGTTCAGCGAGCGGCTGGGCGACTTCGACGAGTGCCTCGAGCGCGGCGTGCTGTTCGCCGGCTCGCCGGCCACCGTTCGCGATCGCCTCACCGCTTTCCTGGAGGGCACCGGCGGCAACTATTTCGGCGCCTGTTTCGCCTGGGGTGGTCTGAGCCACGACCAGGTTATGCGCTCGATGCAGCTGTTCGCCGACCAGGTGATTCCGGCCTTTACCATGAAGGCGGTCGCGTGAGCGAAGCTCCCACCGGGCTGCGCAGCACGCATTTCGCCCGAGACGCCAGCGCCCTGGCGTACCGCGATCTCCAGATGCCCCGCGTATTCGTGCCGTGGGCGCGGGTGCTACTGGAGATCGTCACGCCAAATCCCGGTGACAGCGTCCTTGACGTGGCCTGCGGTCCGGGGACGGTGGCGCGAGAGGCGGCGCATCTGGTCGGCCCGGCCGGACGGGTGACCGGCGTCGACATCAGCCCTGCCATGCTCGCCGTGGCCCGGTCCTGGCCGCCGGATCCCGGCGCCGCGCCCATCGAGTACATCGAGTCCTCGGCCACGGAGATGCTGGTGCCGGACGCCGCCTTCGACCTGGTCTATTGCCAGCAGGGCATGCAGCACATGTCCGATCCGGCCGCGGCATTGCGCGAGATGCACCGCGCCCTCAAGCCCAACGGGCGCCTCGGCCTGGCCGCGTGGACGACCTCGCCCTTCTCCCTATTCCGCCGCATCGTCTCCAAGTACGTTGAAACCGAGCATCCCAGCAACTTCGGCGGCGAGCCGGCCGAGCTGCGGCGGGCCCTCGAAGCTGCCGGCTTTCGCGACGTGGAGATCCACACCCGCCAGGTCACGGCGGTATTCGAGGGCGGCGTCGAGCAGGCGCTGCTGATCGCCAGCTCAACCTCGACTGGGCCCGCCATTGCCGCTATGCCTCCGGGGCAGCAGCAGCACGTCCTGGACGAGATCCGCCACGAGCTGGACCGCCTGGTCGTAGATGGTGCCGTCCACCTGCCGAGTGAGTCGAACATCGCCTCGGCCCGCGCCTAATGGTTCGCGCGTAAGTAGCTCACCAGCTCCTGCATCACCCGGCAGTCGACCTCGTTGTAATGGCCGATGTCCTGCATCAGCGGGACGTCGATCAGCCGCACTCCGGCGGCGGCCGCCTCGTCGGCGCACGACCAGGCGCCGACCATCGCGCCCAGGCCGTCCGCCGGGCCATCCGTCCACTCGGTCTGGATGCAGCCGTGCTGGCGCATCGCTCGCGCCACGGCCTTGAGGCCGAACGCCATGGCGCCGCGCACGACGACCGGCTCCGGCTTGACCACGCGGTTCAAGAAGTCGAACCAGCGCAGCTCCGGCCAGTCCTTTTCGGGATGGCGCTTCTTGGCCGCATCGTACTCCAGCTCGTAGTTCAATGGCTCGGCCGGCGACCAGTGGATCACGTATGGCTCGTAACCTGGCGCCAGGCGGCCGGCAACTTCGGCCATGTGCGCCAGCCAGGCGTCGATGATCCGCGCCTCCGATGGCTCGTCTAGGCGGTCGCAGGTCCATTGGCTGAAACGCCACTGGTCTGCCTCGACGTGGCCGCAGCCGATCATGAAGATCAGCGGCTGGCCGCCCTCTTCGGGGATGCGGCCGAAGTCGTCCGCCAGGTTGCTGACCGTCTCGAAGTCGACATAAAACTCGAGCGGCCCAGGTTCCCGCCATTGCGCTTCGGCGGCGTGGATGCGCTCCGGTCGGACGACCGGCCCGTCTTGTGAGCGGTTGACTTCGAGGATGGCGTTGAGCGTTGGCGCCAGCCGCACGCCGTTGATGCCGACCTGGGACGCCGTGAGCTGCGGGTCGGTCCAACGCCTGATGCCCGCGCGGTGGGCCTCCTCGCGGCCGGGGAAGCCGACGTACCACAGCTGTGTGAGCTCGTCCAGTTCGCCGGCGATGCGCTTCTTGGCCTCGTGCCAGGGCTGATCCTCGTTGTGGGTCATGTTTGGATACAGCTGGGGCACGCTCGGCTCAGGCAGGATCTGCCAGCTGGCGCCTTCCGTATACACCTGGCGTACCCAGGCCACTGCCTCGGCGACGAGGTCTTCCAGGGCGACTCCGTTGCGTAGGACGTAGTCGCGGTTCACGCGCCCGAGGCGGTCCATGCAGCTCCGGCCGCGCTCGCCGCTGTTGGACCAGCCGCGGCCGAGCAGGTAGGCCGCCGGCGGTTCGAAGCCCTGCATGAGCCCAAGCGCCTCGTTGTAGAGCCACACCTGGGCCATGTAATGGACCTGGGACCCGCTGACGTGGCCGTCCTTCAGCAGGCTGAGCGTGGTGAACTTCACGTCGACGACCCGGTAGTGGTAAGGGATGCCGAGCGCCAGCGCAGCGATCCGAGCATCCTCTTCCGCGATCAGGTCAGGGAACAGCCGGTGCAGCAGGTCGCTGCGCACGAGCAGATCGGGTGCCCCGAACGTCCGGCGCTCCGCGTTCCGGACCACTGCTTGGCCGATGAGCGGGCAGCCGGACCGCATCGCGTTCAGCGTTTCTTGGAGCTTCGCGTCGGACCGGATGTCCTCGCGCTGGGTGCAGATGACCGTGACCGGCGCTATGACTTCGTGCAGGTAGCGCAGGACGGCCTGCTCGAACAGCTGCCCCTGGCGGAGGATGAACGGCAGGAAGTCAGTCCGTGGGTCGTAGCCGGGCAGGTGGTCGTCGCGGACGAAGCCATTCGTCTCGCCGCAGAGGTTGAGCCAGTCGATGAGTGGGTCGTTCTTGCAGTAGGCGCGGGTGGCGGTGGCGGGAACCCAGCCGGACCAGTCGTGCGGCATGGCTGGCCTCGACTATAGTTGAGCGCCATGCGCGTCCACGCCAACACGCTGGCCACATACTTCCCCGAGCGCAATGGCGCGACCGCCGACTTCTACTGCCAGATCGTCGAGCAGGTGCAGCTGGCCGAGGAGTTGCGGCTGTACGCCTTCTGGTTCACCGAGGCCGCAACATCTACGGCACGCCTGAGGAATGCATCGCCTGGATTCGGCGCGCCCGGGAGCACACTACACCTTCGACGAGTTCAGCGCCACGTTCAACTTCGGCGGCTTGGCGCACCAGGAGATCATCGGTTTGATGCGGCTCTTTTAGCCGCCGAGGTCATGCCGGCGCTAACCGAGCAGGTGATCCCCGCCTAGCATTTGTAGCCGCCCTTGCACTGAATGCCTAACGACTTCTGCGCTTCGCGCAGCGGTCCCGGATCCGCCACGTCCTCGATGCTCACGTCCTTGGTGCTCTGGATGTTCGCTTTCGTCATCTCAATCTGGTTGCGCATGGTCTCCTCGGTCCAGCCGCCGGGATCGTCCGGGTACATCACGTCCAGCAGCAGCGGCAAGGCCGTCTTGGCCACGTCCTTGTCCAGCCCGCTGGCCTGGGTCACGATATCAATTGTTTCGTCCGGGTTCTGGCGGATGAACAGCAGCGCCTTGACCATGGCTCGCTCCCAGCCCACCAGCGTGTCATGGTGCTGCGCAATGTATTGGCTGGTTGCTGCGTAGCCCGACCAGGGGATGTTGAACACCTTGGATGAGTCCGCCAGCTTCTTGAAGCCGGGCTTGGCCAGCACCTGGCCGGCGATCGCAGGGTTGTCGGCGCTGGCTACCACCTGGCCGCTGAGCATGGCCGCCACGCGGTTGGCCGAATTCTGGATCGGCCGGATCTCGACCTTTTCCGGGTCCACGCCAAGCGACCTCAGGATCGCCCGCGTGCCCAGGTCTTGGCTGTTGCCTAGGGTGTCGACAGCCACCGGCTGGCCGATCAGATCCTTCGGCTCCTTGATCTTCGAGGTGTTGATGACGAGATTCAGGGTTGAGGTGCTATACGGGAAGTAGATCGACTTCATCGATCCCGCGCCCTGCATCGTGGCCGCCATCGCCGCGCCGTGGTTGGTTAGGTCGATTTCACCCTTGAGCAGCGCCGGCACCGCGACGTTGCCGGCCACCAGGTTCATCTCCGCGTCGATGCCTTCAGCCTGAAAGAAGCCCTTGGCCTTAGCCACCGCGAACGGCAGCTGGTAGTTCAGATCGAGCGACGGGGGTCCCATCTTGACCGTGGTCAGGCCGCCGCTCGGCTTGGCCGCCGCCGACCCGCTCGGTTTAGCCGACGCGGCAGACGCCGCCGGGCTCGGCTTGGCCGCCGCCGAGGCCGCCGCGCTGGCCCCGGCGGACGCCGTTTTGGGGGACACACTGGCCGGCCCCGAGCTGACCGTCGACGTGCCTCCGCAAGCGCTCAGCATCATCACTATCCCCACCGCCATAAAGCCATGAACCTTCATGGCGGGCATTGTAGGCATTTCAGTCGGCCAGTGTTTCCGGCAGGAACAGCTCCTCAGGCTTGTAGCGGCGTTTGGACAGGCCCTGCTCGTGGTGGTAGCCGAGAAAGGTGTCAAGCACCTTGCGGTTCGCTTCCAAACCGTACGGCCACCAATCCTCGCCCATGAGCCCGCGCACCTCCGCCACGTGCGCGGTCATCCACGGGATGCTGAACGTCGTGTGGTTGATGATGGCCGCGTGGGTGTAGCGCTGGAGCGCCAACGCCTTGGCCTCTTTGAAGGCGCGGTACAGCGCCATCGCGGACCAGGGGTGCTCCTCGTACACCTCCCTGCGGATGACCAGCGTGTGCATGATCGGAAAAATTCCCGTTCGGCGAAAGTAGTCGCGCTCGACCGGCTCGAAGTTCTCGAAGAGCCGCCGGATCTTGGACGCGCCCTTTAGGAGCGTGGGCGGCGTGACGGCCGACACCAGGGCGTCGATCTCGCCCGCCTCGAGCATCGCGTCGAGCGTGCGCTGGGTGCCAATGTGCTCGCCCCGGATGTGTGCCGGGGGCCGCGACGGCACCCACGTTTGGGGCTGCGCCGGCTGGCCCACGCCGCCGAAGAAGTAGGTGAAGGTATCGTGCGGTACTCCGTACTCCGAGCTCAGGATGCCTTTGGGCCAGAGGCCGGCGTCGTGCCCGTAGAACACGAACTCGCCCATCCGCTTGCCGATGAGGTCCTTGGGCTCGCGGATGCCGGCATCGGCGTTGATGTAGATCGCCGAGTGGCGGAACGTCCGTACCGGGAACACCGGGATGGCTACGAACGGACGCTCCGCTAAGTCCAGCGAGCTGGCATAGATGGTCATCGCCATCTCGCAGGCTTGAAATTCCTTGTTGACCAGCATGCGCTCGAAGGTCACCGCCGGAAAAAGATCGACATGCTCGAGGTCGATACCCTCGACCTGCACCCGGCCGTCGAACAGCGCCCGCGTGTGCTCGTAGTCCTGCGCCGCGAACTTCCATCTCAGGTTGGCCATGTACGCCCTTCCGTTTGTGTGGTGCGCATCACGGTACCATCTGGCCCGCCATGATCATCGACACCGACTTCCACGGCTTCCCCAAGCGGTTCCTGGACCTCACGCCCGGCCGGCTCGACACGCGCGGGCTGCCGTTGCCCGCTTTCGAGGAGGCCGCGTACCTGGAAGTCATGGAGACCCACGGCGTCGACGTCGGCGTCACCTGGACACGGAGGATGCCGTGGCCGAACTGCAGCGCGCCTTCGATGAGCTCGGCGCCTACGGCGTGGTGCTGACCACAAATCTGGCCGGCAAGTATGTGGACGAGCCCGAGTTCAAGCCCTTCTGGAACGAGCTGGCCAGGCGCGGCAAGCCGCTGTCCTCCACCCCGCCAACGCGTCCTGTCTGGGTAACCGGGACAAGTACCAGGTCCGCTTCGGCGCCGACTATCCCCACGGTCGTGGCGGCCGCGAAGACCATCCGATGACCCTCAAGGCCATGGCCGAGCTCGACCTGCCCGCGGCCGGCAAGGAGAAGATCTATTGGCAGAATGCCAAACGCCTGTTCGGCTTCGAGGAGGGGGTAGGTCCCGGGAGGGGGACTCGAACCCCCACGCCCTTGCGGGCAGCGGATTTTAAGTCCGCGGCGTCTGCCGGTTCCGCCATCCCGGGGTGTGCGTCGAAGCAGCCGACGAAGATTAGCGCCCAGGGCGCCGGCGTAACCGCCACCACCAGTAGGCCAGCCCCCGGTTGGCGGGCCGCAGGTCGATGACCTCGCCGCGCCACACGTGCGGGCGCCGGCCCAGCCCGCCGCTGCCGCCGCGCACCACCGCCATCAGGTAGCCGGCCAGTAGCACAAGGGCGCCCAGGGCGGTGGCATACGTCCCGAGCATGTAGCTCACACCCATGCCCTTCTGAGCGCCGAAGTGCATCAGCACGCCCGCCAGCACAACCAGCAGGCCAATGCCCATGATCTGCGGTGGGCTGATCTGCTCCAGGAGCTGCCCCAAGCCCACCGATTGCGCGCGGCGTGGAGACTCGGTGCGATGTGGCCGGCGGCGCTCATTCGGGGGCGGCCAGTCATCGAACTTGTGGAGGATCTCGTTGATCTCCTCCTCGTAGCGCCTAGGCACGGTGCGCAGCCACAGTAGAGTAGGCCCAAAGAATACCACCCGCCAGCGGGCAAGCGGGTGCTATAGTGGCCGCCACCGGTCATGAACTTCTGCCCCGGCTGCGGGTCGCCCATCGCGACGCGTTTCGTGGAAGGGCGCGACCGCTGGGTTTGTGATGCCTGCACGACTATCCACTACCGCAACCCCGTGCCCTCAACTACGTGCCTCATCCCGACGGCGAGCGGCATCGTGATCATCCGCCGTCGCTACGACCCGGGCATGGGCGGCTGGGCCCTGCCCGGCGGCTTCGTCGATGCCGAGGAGACGGTCTCGGAGGCTGCGGTCCGCGAGGTGAAGGAAGAGACCAACCTGGACGTCAACCTCGAGGGTCTCCTGGGCGTCTATTCCTACGTCGACCCGCACAAGAGCGGGCTGGTCGTCATTTTCCAGGCGAAGCTCATCGGCGGCGAGCCCCGCGCCGGCGACGACGCGGTCGAGATCGCCACCCGGCCGCTGGACGATATGCCGCCGATGGTGTTCGAGAGCCACCGCCGCGCGCTTGCCCTCTATCGCGACATGTGCGCCAACGGCTCTCGGCTGCTGCCGCTGCTGTGAGCGCCCGCCGGCTGGCTGCCTGGCTTCTGACGAGCGTTGTCCTGACCGGCTGCGGCGGGACCATGGCGCCGCCGGGCGCCGGGCCGCCGGTGGCCAGCGATCCCGATGCCGAAGTCTTCGTCGAGCCGGACGATGGCCCCGAGCCCCTCCTGGCGGCCATCAACAGCGCGGGGCGCAGCATCGATCTGGTGATGTACCTGCTGACCGATCGCCAGGTCATCGGCGCCCTCGAGAATGCCGAGCGCCGCGGCGTCAAGGTCCGCGCCCTCCTGGAGCAGCGCCCCTTCGGCCAGGGTCCGGGCAACGCCGAGGTGTTCGCCCGGCTGCAGCGGGCCGGGGTAGAGGTGCGCTGGACCGATCCACGTTTCAAGCTGACCCACGAGAAGTCGGCGGTGATCGATGGCCGCGACGCGCTCATCCTGACCATGAACCTGACCGCCAGCGCGTTCAGCCGGAACCGCGAGTACGGCGCGCTCGACCGATCGCCGGAGGATGTAGCCGAGGTCGGCTCGCTGTTCGAGTCCGATTGGTCGCGGCGCGCCTACTCACCCTCGCGCCCCAGCCTGGTCGTGAGTCCCGACAACTCGCGCGCCAGGCTGCTGGCGCTCATTGCCTCTGCCGTCCGCTCGCTGGAGGTCGAGTGCGAGGAAGTCCAGGATGAGGGCCTCGAGCGGGCGCTCGTCGCGGCCGTGTCGCGCGGCGTGAGCGTTCGCCTGGTCCTCTCGCCGTCAGAGGACGGCCGCGACGCCAACGCCAGAGGCGTGCAGCGGCTCAAGGCCGGCGGCGTCCAGGTGCGCTACATGCGCAAGCCGTTCGTGCACGCCAAGATGTTCGTCGCCGATGGCCAAACGGCCTTCGTGGGCAGCGAGAACATCTCCGCCCAGTCACTGGACTCTAACCGCGAGCTGGGTGTGTTCGTGGGCAACCCGGTGGCCGTTGCGCGCATCCGCGCGACGTTCGAACAGGATTGGAACGCCCGTTCCTGAAGCCGGTTCCTACAGATTCTGAAGTGATATACTCCGCACTAGCGATGGAACGACCGAATGGCATGCAATCAGTCGAGCCGGAAGGCTCGGCGGTGACACCGGCGGAGCGGGGGATCTCGCCCGCGCCGCGAAAGCGCGCCTCAGGCCGCAAGTTCACCGAGTGGCAGCAGTTCTTTTTGGAGCGGCTGGAGCACCTGGTGGACCTGCAGAGGCAGAGCGCCGCGCCCGACGAGGCCAGCCGGTCGCTCTTGAGCAAGGCCGTGTACTCGACGTACCTGGACTGCCAGTCCCAGGGTGTGGGGGAGGAGGCCCTGCAGCGCATCGGCGCGGGCGGCACGTCCGGTGCGCCGTCCGACAACTAAGCCCGCCGGAGGCCTATACTCAGGAAGCCGCCTCTGTAGCTCAGCGGATAGAGCGAGGGCGTCCTAAGCCCTGCGTCGGGGGTTCGATTCCCTCCAGGGGCACACTTCGCAAGGCCAATGATGCGGCTTGGCGGAAGAGTTACTTGCGACCCAAAATCGCTATACTTCGCGCGCTCTTCGAACATCCACGGGGCGTAGCGCAGCCTGGTCAGCGCGCTTGGTTCGGGACCAAGAGGTCGGCAGTTCAAATCTGCCCGCCCCGACTAGTTTAGCGTCGAGCGTGGCAACGCTTGCTAATCCTCAACGCAGCCGCAAGCGGCCTAAGCCTGACCTGGCGAGCCGGACGCAGCCAACTGCGCCGCAGGGTCCAGCTCGTTACCCGGCTTCCGGGGTGGCTATCAGCTACCGCGGCACCCGGAGCAACGCAACGGGACAGCCTACCTGCCTGGTACGCGTGTCCGCGTCTACAACATCATGACCATGCACCAGACGGGAGACACGGCCGAGGACCTCATCGAGAATCTCCACTTGCCTCTCGCCGGAGTGTACGAGGCATTGGCCTATGCCGCTGACCACCCGGATGAAATGGAGGCCATCCGGCGCGAGGAATACGAGATCGGGACGAACTGAGCAAGCTGCCTAGGGAGATGCTCCGCGGCGCCGTTCTTCCCGAGGAGCTGCGCCGTGATCTCGGTCTACGCGAGTGAGTGCTTCGATCATGACAACGTCATTCGGCGCCTGAGAGCTTTAGGCCGCACCGTTTATTCGCCCAGGGAGCTCGGCAATCGTGGACGGGAGGACGAGCTGCACCTGCAAACCGCGCCGAGCTGAGCGCCGTTTTGGCGACGCAAAACTACAAACACTTTCGTCCACTCCACCACCGCTGGTTGGCGGAAGCCCGGCATAATGCTGGGGTTCTCTTGATTACCCCGCTCTCCCTGGCCCAGCGGCTGGCTTACCTGGAGCGCGCATCACGCCTGCTCACCCCTGAGGCCGCGCGCGACCAGCTGATGTTCCTCAGCCTATTTGCCACCGAGTGGCAAGCGAGGGCCTACGTCACCAGCCTGAGCGGCCGCACACAGCCCTAATCCGCCCCTGCCAGGCCGGTGGGATCAGGGTTGTATGGCCATCGAGCCGGCGCATCCTCCGAGCCTGGGCTCGAACGCAGAGGTGGCGCGACGTTCTTCTCAAACCCTCCGAAGACCTGCTGCCCATAGCGGACGAGCGGCTGGCGCTTCTGCGGATCGCGGGTAGCCGAGCGCTGGTTGGAGTTCGATAGCCTGGGGCTGCTCCCCAGGCTGCACGAGGACTAAGCGGCGGACTCGTGTCCCTGGGGCCGGCAGTCATGAGGGCGCAGCGGATGGATACCTCCTACACCTCAAGCCTGCGCCCTTCAGTTAGGCCTCGACCACCTTCACCCTGCGTCACTATTAGCAAGTCAGCGCGTCTACCGCGGAGCCAATTCTTCGTAAGCAAGCGCTTCACGCCAGTCTGCAGCGCATTGTGTGTGCCGCTTGGCTCACGGTTTTCAGCTTTTGGTTAGCGATGTCCGAATCATTCACCGCTCGGTTGGAGAAAGTAGCGAAGCCGCAGTCGGGGTTTAAGTACAACTGCTCTGGCGCATACATCTGCAGCGCCCGCTCGATCGAACGCCGCACATCTTCTTGCGATTCGACCATGATGGTCCGCGGGTTCACGACCCCGAGGCCGAGCTCCTTCCCAGGAAAGGGCAGCAGGTCGCCTGCGCGCTCGGTCGCATATTCCAGCACTAGCTGCCGCACGTTCATGCGTTCCAGGTATGGCCGCAGCGGGTGGTAGCTGCCGCTGAGCAGCGTCGATTCGTCCTGGCTCCAGTTGCCGCGACAGACGTGCACACCGGTGCGAACACCCTCAACGCCATCCAGCACCTGGTTCATGAGGGTGACCGCGAATTCGAGCTCCTCGGCCGGATCCTTGCGCGCGGCCAGCGCGGCGCACATGAAGGTGCGTGTCTGCCCCTGTGTGAACACGAGTTCACTCAGCACTGGCTCGTCGAACTGAATGAAGGCCGCACCGTGCGAAATCAGTTCCTTCACTTCGGCCCGCAGCACGCGCACGACGTCCTCGCCCAGCTCCTCCTTGCTGGCATAGGCCGGCGAGCTCACCGACGGCACGTACATGGCCCGCGTTAGCAGGTATGGACCGGGCAACGGCACCTTTACGGGCCTGGATGTTTGGCTCTTGACGAAATCGAGCTCGTCGACCGCCAATGGCTGCCGCCGCTCGATGCGGCCGAAACAAGTGGCATTGCTGATGGCATAGGCGGGCACGTCCAACGTCTGCAGGATGCGCTCGAAGCCCTGCCGGTCCTCCACCACATCCAACATCTCGGCGAGGGTCATCAGCTTGACGCCGTCCAGCTTCTCCGCCACGAAGGAGAAGAAGTTGTCCCGCCTCTGCTCGCCGTCGGTCACGATGTCGACGCCGGCTTCGTCCTGCAGCCGCAGCACGTCGACCACGGCGGCGTCGGCGGCCCGCTCGAACTCTGCCCGACTGAGGTCGCCGCGGCGCCAGGCTCGCTGCGCCCGCAGCAGATCTCGCGGCCGTGGCCAACTGCCGACGGTGGTGACCGGCAGCAGAGGCAGGTCGCTCAGGCTGCGCCCTCGAAGAAGCGCTGACGTTGGACGACGTCGGTCAGCGCGCCAAATCCACTAGTGCGGCCCGGAAGCCATTCCTTCAGGCCTTCCAGGTCCATCATCTCTCGATGCTTGGGGTTGTCGTAGCTCATCGAGAACAGCACGTCCAGCCACTTCTTCTCCAGTTCCCCGGGGAAATCATCACGGACAGTGAAGACACAGTGGTCGAAGCGATCCGTCGTGGCCAGCGGGCGGTACTCGTCCGGATTGACCGTCCCGTCCTTGGTCCAGGCCTGCCAGTTCAGGTCGAGCATGGCCGAGGCGTCGGCTTCGCCACGTTGCAGCGCTTTGAACGCATCCAGCTCGCCGCCGATGTGATCGCCATGCTTGCCCACCAGCACATCGAAGCGCTTGACCGTAAAGTCGCGGCGAGGCTCCAGCCCGTGGCGCTGTAACATGCCCATGGGAATCAGCGTGGCCTGTGGCGAGTCCTTGGCGCCGAAGGCGATGGTCTTGCCTTTCAGGTCTTCGACGCGCTCGATGCCGCCGTTCTTCTTGACCACGAGGTACGTCACACGTTCGCGGTCCGTGTCCCGCATGGCAATCGCGCGACAGTGTCCGCCGGATTGGTGCTGCGACTCCAGCCAGGCCAGCGGCGAGTTCCAGGCAATATCGATGTGGCCGGCGAGCAGCGCATCGACCTGTAGCTCGTAATTGGTGTAAAAGACGACGTCCATCGGTACGCCGTTGCTCTCAAAGAATTCCCGGATGATATCCCAGATGATGGTCACTTTGGGGTCGTAGACGACGGCTCCCACCAGGATCGGCTTCGTCTTCGCCATCTAGAACAGCTCCATGCCAAGCAAGGCCTTGCCGATGAAGTCGTACAGCTGGTCGCTGGTGGGTGCCATGACGGCGGGCGCCCGCGCATCACGGAAGTTGCGCTCGACGCCCAGCTGCCTGCTGAAGGCCGCTCCGCCACAGGAGCGCATTGCCGAATCGGTCACCTTCAACGCAGTCTCGGCAGCCACCGCTTTGCTCTCCAACACGAGCAGCATAGCGGTGGGAGCGCTGGACTCCACCGCGTCCAACGCAGAGACGATATGGGCACGCGCCTTGTCGGTCTCGATCCGCATCTGCGCCAGCGCCGCACGCAGGGTTGGCAAATCGCCGAGCGTGGTGCCCAGATGCTGGAACGTGCTGCCACCCAGGTGCCCTTGCGTGGCCTGTACGGCCGCTTCCGAGATGCCGATGCAGATGGCGGCGCTGCCCAATTGGAACCAGGGCAGCACCACCCCGAGCATCATGTCCATGCCCTTTCCGGCCTCGGTCAGCGCCCGCTCGGCACCGACACTCACCTGCTCGAGGCGCATGGGCGAGCTGGAGTTGCCGCGCATACCCAAGCCCGACCAAGGGCCCGCGACGCTCAGCCCCTGGTCGTCGTTCTGGACAACGAACAACATCGTGTCCATCGGCCCGACGGCGTTGGGCGACTTCGTCGACGTCACGTAGCCGGTCGCATGGCCGGCAGACGTCACCCAGGACTTATCGGCCGTGAGCGAGTAGGTGCCGTCATTCCGAGAGGCCTCGCTGACGGGCGCCCAGAAGTGGCTCCGCGAGCCCCGCTCACTCCAGGCCAGTGTGCTCAGGTGCTCACCCTTCGCAGCTGCGCGTAGGTAAGCCCCGGTCTTCTCGGGCACGGCGTTGTAGCACGAGACGCCGGCCAGGTGCATCAGGTAGATCATGCCGGTCGAGGCGCAGCGCTGGCCGATCTCGTCCAGTACGGCAGCGGCGACGCGGAGCCCCTGACCCATGCCGCCAAACTCCGGGGCGATCGTCAGCCCCAGGAAGCCTGATTTGCCGAGCGCGTCGATCGCTTCTCGCGGGAAGCGCGCCTCCGTGTCCACCTCGTCCGCGTGTGGTTTGATGTCGCGCTCCGCGATCTCCTTGGCGCGATCGACGATGGCCTGCTGGTCGGAATTAAGTCGATACACCCTTACTTCCTTTCCGCTAGGTGGTTACTTTTAGTGACAGATCGAGGGTCACGGTCGATTGCAGCGTGCGCACCACGGGCGAACGCCGTAGCGTCTCGTCCCAAGCATCCTGAAGCGCCTGCTCGTCCTCGTCTGAACTGACGTACAGCCGGACACTGGCCCAATCCAGGCCGGGATGGCCGTCCTCGCCAACCACACCCACATGCGTAAGCGGGTTATTCACACGGCCGCTCACCACCGCTTCCACATCGTGAATCGCCAACCTCTTTCGGCGGGCTCTCGCTCGGAAGCCGTTGGCCAGATCTCCACCGAGTGCCGCCAGGAGGTACTCGAGCGCGGTGACGTGCTCGTACTCCGAATCGAATTGGAGCGGCACGCCGACGGCAAACCGCTGGCCGCGGACGTACGCAGTGGCCGTTCCATCGTCCATCGCCCGCAGCCGCACGTCCCAGGCAAAGGCATCAGGAGTCACGCGCCAACCGGAGTCCGCCAAATTGCCAGCGCGCCTGGGGCGGAAAGAAGTTCCGGTAGGTCGGGCGGATGTGGGAGGCCGAAGTAGCGCACGACCCGCCACGCAGCGCGTACTGGTAACACGTGAACTTGCCGTTGTACTCACCCAGCGCGCCCGGCAGTGGCCGGTAGCCCGGATATGGAGCATACGAGCTCCGGGTCCATTCCCAGACATCGCCAAACATCTGCTCTGGCAACGAGCGCGAACCGTCTGCCACCGCCAGCGGGTGAAGGTGGCCGCTCTCCAAGAAATTGCCATCCGGCGCAGTATTCGCCGCGGCAACCTTCCATTCCATTTCAGTTGGCAGGCGGCTCCCCCGCCAGCGAGCAAACGCGTCTGCTTCGAAATAGCTGACGTGACAGAGCGGCTCGGCACGATTTCACTTCACGTAAACCGGCTAGCGTCATCTGCCACCATTTCGAGCATAGCGCTGCCACTACAAAGGCGCCTGCCAGGCCTGTTCCTGGTTTGATGGAGGCTCCGTTTCTTTCAGGACATGGAGTGCACGGCACTCCCGTCAAACAAGCCCAACAGCTGCCGGTAACCCGGCGGAGATCAAGGAGCGGGCCATCAGGATGGTCCGAGAACCGATTCGCTCCCGCGTTGTCGTGCTTGCCCGGCACAATGAGCAGTGGGCACGGCACGTGGTACCGGGCTCGGCGTGCAGGCCCCGCAGGGTTCCGCCCATGAGGGCCAGGATGTCCCGCTTCCGCAACTGCGATACCGTGGCGGAGAGGTGCGCGCGCACCTCCTGCCGTTCACTGACTCCGACCGTTCCGGCCCACAAGAGCCGTTCCGGCATGAGCCTCAGGAGCGCCGACGTGACGGCGAGGATGGCCCGTTGATACACCGACGAAGGGAGCGTGTTGCAGGCGCAGCCAACGGCGACCAGGGCCGCGACCCGCTCCGGCTGGCGGAAGACCACCTCCTGCGCGATGTTGCCGCCCATCGACTGACCCACCAGCACGGCGCGCTGAACTCCCTGCACGTCAACCTGGGGACTCCTCGGCGCTGGAGTCGCTGCCGCTGTTCGGGCCGGCTCAGTTCGGAGCGATGTCGCTCACGGAACTCCTCCCCAGCGCCGCGGATCGTGACCGAACGACTTGCGCAGCTCATTGCTTGGACCCAGCTCCGGCAGCCACTCGTCCACGCGCGCACGCTCCTTCGACAGGGCCGAGAGGCCAGGCGCGGTCCACCAGCACGCGACGGCCATCGCTCGCGTCGGGCGGGTCGTAGGAACGCTTGAGGTGGAGCGACATCACGGCGGTTGCGCCAGCTAACGGCGTGCCGGCTCAGCGTCTCGCTCCACGCTGGTGCGGGCGATGCGCTCGCCTGAAGCGTCGCCGGGTTCCGCCAACACTTCCAGACGGTCCACCCATTTGACGCTCGTGAAGCATGAGCTGCCCGGCATAACCGGCCGCCGCGGACCGCCGTGCTCGGCAGCCAGCGCCGCGCCGTTGAGCTCCTCGGCGAGGAGCGCGGCACCAGCCCGATCGATCGGCAGCGGCACCGCGTAGTTGCTGGCGCTCACCTGAACCCAATGCGCGTTAGGCGCCGGCCCACCAAGCCGAGCACCTCGGCCAGGCGGACACCGCGCCAGGTCAGGCCCTGCACCTGCCAGCCCTCCTCACAGGTGAAGGGCTCTGTGAGTTCGACACGTGCGAGCTTCGTTAGGTCAGCCTGACGGAGCACAAGCGGCCGCGCGACCAGGCCGTCAAGCCGGAGTTCCAAGGGGGCCTGAATGCTCACGAACGCTGTCCGGCAGGGGATGCACAGGCAACGTGGCGCGCCTTTGCATCCCCTCGGTTCCTCCACCGTTTCGCCCGCAGAAATGGCTCGATGCGGCCGGCCAGCGTCGCGATCATGCCGTGCAGCCGCTCGTGCGTGCCGGCGCCGATGCGCTCGGTCTCGATCCGCTCGAAGGCCTCCGCCAGTTCGCGATCCTCGGTGGAGAGCGCCGCCTCGACTGCCGGCAGCAGCTCGGCGTTCTCCTTGGCGATGTGCGCCGCCAGAGCGGCCGCGTAGTGCGCGGCGGACTCATGCAGGGCACTTCCGGATGCGCGATTGCCGGGTACGTAGGCTCTCACCGCCGCGGCGTATGCCTGCGCCAGTTCACGCGTCTCGGCGTGCTCTTCTTCCAGCTGCAGCGCCAGATGGCTCCCGGCTAGGCGCGGAAACAGCACCGTCTCCTCCTTGGCATGGTGGCAGCGGTCCACGAACACGCGGAAGAACTCCTCGATGTCAGTGAACACGTCCTTCGGCACCGGCTGCCCCTCGACGGCGGCTATGGCCGCGCGCTCGAGCTGGTCGAGGACACACAGCACCGCGTTGTGCTCGGATTGCAGTGTCTTGGTGCTTTCCATCGATGTGCTCCTCGGTGACTCAGTGGTAGCGGTGCTCGGGCGCGGCTGCGTGTGATCGTGTTTTGGGCGGCGGCGGGGGCTGCCTCGACGCGGTGAAGCTCAGCAGGTCGATCTCGACGTATAGCCCGCCCTGCATCGGACTGATGCGAACGGGCGCGCGGGCGTCACGGAGCAGGTCCATGGTGGCGTGATCCTCGCGGCTAACCAGCGTGCCAAGGTTGCGGATGCCCTCCTTGAGCGCCTGGCCGGCCATGGCTCGGAGCAATTCGACGCCAGCGCCGGTATGCAGCGCCTCGGGAATCACCAGGACGGCGCCGCACGCGTCCTCGGGTGGGAACGTGCGGACATACTGGGCCACGCCCAGGAGCCGGCCGTTCCCGACCTGGCCCGCAACGAGCCAGTGAGGCGGTGTCGTTCCGGCGCAGCTCGGGCCGTGAAGCTCATGCCAGAGCTGGCTCGCGCGCTGGTCATCTGGGTGAAGCGCCTCAATGGTGAAGCTTGCGGATGGCTGTTCAGCGGTTCGTGCCATGTGCTGTCCTCCGATTAGTTGTGGCTTGCCAGGTGAGGTCCGCCGCGCGCCAGGTGCCGGAGGTCCGGGTAGCTGGCATCCACCGAGCTCCGGAGGCCCAACTCCTCGGGCGTTGGCGGCACCAGGCTCATCGACGCGGTATCGACCGGCTGTTCGCCGGATGGGACCTCGCCCGGAATCCGGGCGCCCGGCTGCGCCTCGGCCGACGCGACGTACTCTCGGCGATGCTGCGGCGCAGTCATGTGCTTGTAGGGCTCGTCCACCAGGTAGAAGCCGCGGTGGCGGAAGCTGGTCGGCCCCGACTTGACGATCAGGTAGCCCTCGATGGGGGCAAAGGGTGTGCCCCGCACCTCGGTGTCGAAGTTGGGCCGCAGCTGCCATTCGGTGAACATGGCTTGCCGGTCCGGGGTCAGGTGCTCCAGCGCGGCTTGCCGCGCCGCCGCTTCGAATCGCGAGGCGCCGTCGGCCTCAGCCGAAGTTGGTCCCGTTGCGCGTTGTCGCTGCGCGTCATGCTCGCCCGAGCCGAGCTCGACGTTCTCGGATGGCAGGCTGCCGCGCATGCGGCCGCTCAGCACTTCAATCGAGATGGCCCCCGGGGCTTTGTAGGCGAGGCACGGTCGGTTCTTGGAACGATGGGCTTGTAGGTCAGCTGCTGAGTCAACGCGCGCGTGGCGGATGAGCTCAACTGTCATGCCGGCCATTGGCGGCCGCCCGCGCCGGCCAACGACCTGACCGAGCAGCTCTCTGGGTGACTTCATTGTCGTTCCCTCCAGCGATTTTTTCTTCCGGCCCTCAATCTGGCGCATTGCGAGAGGCGCATCAGGGACTTTGGTTCCTTTCGCGCCACAGGAACCCAGGTTCCATACGCCCGCCGATCCGGGCGCTAGCGTTGAGGCACGCAAACAGGGAAGACCGTCGTGGTGGACGTGCGAGACGACCTGCGCCAGGGTCGCGAGCCGTTCCAGCGCATCATGATGACCGCCAACAGCCTGCGGCCGGACCAGGATATGGAGCTGTGCGCGCTGTTCGAGCCGAAACCGCTGTTTGCCGTCAGGGCCGGCATGGGCTTCGAGCATGAGGCCGAGGGCAGGCCAACGGCGATTGGCGCATGCGTTTCTTCCGGCTCGCCGCTGCCATGGCCTGAGCCCCGTCATGAGCCAACCCGCCGTCGTCATTGCCACACCTTCGGCCCCGCCAGGAGCGCTGGCGATTGCAGCAGCGCGGTCCGCTTCGGGGCTGACTACCTCGCGCCGGCCTCGCTTAGCCTGCCGCTGCGCTACATGGTGAGCGGACTGGTGTTCACAGTCCTGGCCTTCGGCTTCGCGCTCGCGAATGCGCCGTAGCTTCTGAATCGCGCCTTTCTGACACGGCGCCGGCTGGCGGTCACGGTCACCCACCTGACGGCGCTCGGCTGGCTGACGATGGTGGCCTTGGGCGCGCTGTACCAGTTCGTGCCGGTCGTGCTGGACGCCGGCATTTTCAGCGAGCGGCTGGGCAAGCTGCAGCTCTTTTGCGCACCAAGTCTATGGCCTTCAGGGAAACGAGCGAGACGCCGTCTCTGGGCTATTCAACCCGAGCGTCCGTCGGCGTGTAGCAGCGCTGAGCGCAGTGCGTAGGTCTCCGCGCTTGCTGTTTGGCGCGAATGGGGGCAGACTGGGGGCGGAGCCATTGGTCAGCGCGACACTCAGGGTCCAGGAGCCTGCGGCTTAATGGGAGCGAGGGCTAGGGGACGCACTTAGCGAGCTCGTCGGAGGCGGCGAAAGAGACTCCGCGTTCGGAGCGCTGGTCCTTCATCGCTTACATGACCTTCGGGTCGTCCGGCAGAGTGATACACGCTGGACTACCAGCGCGGGAGTTGCAAATCCCGACGATGGGCCGACCTGAGGGCAACGATGGATGACTGAGGAGGAATTTCGGGAATATCTGGCGCTTGGCCGGGAAGGCCGTAGGGTCGAGTTCGAAGGTCCGGGCTCGCGCAAGGACAAGCATTTCCTGGCGCGGGTGGTCCGCGCAGTGATAGGTATGGCCAACCGTCGGGACGGCGGTCTTGTGATCATCGGCGTTCAGGAACAAGACGACGAACTGATACCGGCTGGCCTGTCGGAGGAACAGCTTCGCACCTGGATTCGCTACGACGATGTCGCCAAATCAATCGGAAATTACACAGACCCGAGCGTCGGCTTCGGTCTCGAGGCTCACATATAACGGCGCAAAATTCGTTGTTTTGCGCGTCTCTGAATTCGAAGAATGGCCGATCTTGTGTTCCGGAGAGTTCCAGGGACAAGGCAGGGACCAGGGTGTGCTGCGCCGGGGAGCTCTGTACTTGCGGGGAAGACGCAGCATCGAAACCGCGGAGATACCCTCGCTGGAGGAACTGAGGGAACTGCTGGAGCTGGCCACGGAGAAGCGGCTTCGACGCTTCCTGGCCACCGCACAACGGGCGGAATGGGCCTGGTGAGGCAGCCCACAGACGATGAATTGTTCAGGGACCAACTCGGCGATCTAGCATGCCAAGGTGCTGCGCAGCCAGGTGCCCTGGGGTTGGACGACGCACGGCGGCTGAGCTTGGTCGAAGAAATTCGGTCTCGTGGCTACTGGCACGTGGTCGTCCGCCCCGCCGTTTTCCAAGCGGGTAAAGTCGAGTACGTTGCGCTGAAGAGCGCTCTTGAAGCATCGGTAGTTCGCTTTCGTGGTTGGGACTTCCCTCATATCAGCCAGGGAACAGTCGTCCATCGGGACCGAGATTGGATCCGTCAGGAGGTTACGTTTCGGCACTACCGTGAGGTATGGCGCTTGCACCAGAGCGGGCAGTTCGTGCACATGTCGGGCATGCTGGAGGACTGGCTACCTCAAGAGGGGAGCGTAAATTTCGGCCCCGGAGAGCGGCTCGGTGTAGGCCACACCCTGTTCCGCATGACCGAAGTGTTCGAGTTCGCCGCGAGACTCGCTCTTGGCTCGGCGGGCGATGAAATCATGGTCGTTGTCGCTCACCTATTTGGACTTAAGGGCCGAAAGCTCTGGAGCGACAAAAATAGCCCTCTAGGTCAGATGACCTACGACGATCTAGTGGCCACTGTTCCTGACTACCGGATCGAACGGCGGTTGTCTCGAGCCGAGCTGGCAGCACAATCGTGGGAGCTTGCGGTCGGAGCCACGGGCGAACTGTTCAATCGGTTCGGGTGGACGGATAGTCTTTAGGTCCTACGCGCCGAACAAGACGAATTGCGAAGTTGGGCGGAACGCCGTGGAGGGCTATGAGTCCGCAAGGGTGCTCGGATTGCAGGAGCGCTGTCGCTCCAGGCGAGAAAGCGTTTAGGAGCAGAATGCGTGGGGTCCCGGCAACGGAGTAACAACTAAGCTGACTGAGTTGCCCTCCAGCCCGTCGTTTCGCTTGCTATTTAAATTAGCTCGGATAGGGTCAACCTCCGGGCAGCCCACGAAACCTGTCCAGATTGTGTGCAGCGGATCAAACTGCAAGGAGGCGTCGCAGAGCAATTCCTAACCCGGCTTGACTGCCCGCACCTGCACCCCGCGCGTCTCGAAGGCTGCTGCCGACGAGGCACTGGGTGCACCGGAGAACACGTCGACTCCCGGCGTCGTGTAGATGTTCTCGAAACCCGCGGCTCGGATGGCCGCTTCCGTCTCTGCTTCCAGCAGAGCGCCCGCGATTCAGCCGGTCCAGAGGGAGATGTCCTCCTTGGCGCTGTCCGGCACCGGTTTGCCGACCACGATATCGGCGATCTGGATGCGCCCGCCGGGCCTGAGCACGCGATAGATCTCCCTCCACACCGCTGCCTTGTCGGGCGAGAGGTTGATGACGCCATTGGAGATGACCACGTGGGCCCAGCCGTCGTCGATCGGCAGCGCTTCCATAAAACCCTCGCGGAACTCCACCTGCGTGGCGCCCATCTCGGCGGCGCCCCTACGCGCCTTGTCGAGCATGGCCGGCGTCATGTCGACGCCGACGATGCGGCCTTCCGGCCCGACCATCTTGCTGGCGATCAGGCTGTCCAGGCCAGCGCCGGAGCCGATGTCCACCACCCGCTCACCTGGCTTCAAGGCCCCGAAGGTGAACGGCTTGCCCACGCCGGCGAACGAGGCGATGTTCTCCTCGGGGATGCCTTCCAGCCACTCGTCCCTGTAGTCCAGCATGCGCGCCAGCGTGCGGCCGGTGTGAAAGTGGAAGCCCTTGTCCGGGTTGCGCGCCACCTCGGCGTACTCATCCTGGACAGCTCGCCGAAGCTGCTCGATGTCGACCGGCGATGCGCTACTCATCGACCTCTCCTTAGAAGCTTACGACGCGTTCGGCGAGCTCACAGGCGAGCGCCGGGCCGTGCCGCGGGGGTCAAACCGCTCGAAGAAGACCGTCCCCAGGGCGAAGAGGCCGCGCTGCGGAATCCAGGAATCGGCCAGCCGCGCCTGCTGTTCGAGCTACGCCGAAGTCGTGCAGCAGGGCCGCGCTGCGGACCGTGTCCTACACCGACTCCTGACCCAGTGTGTCCCAGAATGTGGCCGAGCCGAAGCCGACTGGAAGGCGTCAACCACTCCCGGGTCGAAGGCTTTGCCGCGCGGCTCGCGAGCAACCTGGAGCGTGGCGTTCTGGCCGCCGGCGACTGGCAGCGTTCCGGCGGACGGGCTCACAAGTTGGTGCGCACGACCTCACCGATTGCGGCATCGTCGGCCGCGTTTACCGGCTCATAAGGCGCGGCGGGGGCTCCCAGGTCGATGCCAAGATGCCGCATGGCGCATTTCATCACCGGCGGCAGGCCGTAGCCGCCCCACTTACCGGGAAACGTCGAGAAAACGCGCTGCGCCTCGACGGCCGCCTGCAGATCGCCTGCGCGGAAGGCTCGGACTACCCTCGCCGCGAGACGCGTGCCGGGCGGGGGCATGGTGGCGCCAGAGCCGCCCATCAGCAGGGTCATGAGCAGCGGCTGCATGGTCGTGAAGTAATGAGCCTTGCCGCTGCGTTCGATGAGCTCGATGAGCCGCGTGATCTTGGTGATGTCGCGCGAGCTTTCCTTGAAATAGTGGATCTGGTCGATCTCGGCCAAGCGGACGTAGGCTTCGATGGAGGGGTCCGCGCCCGGCCCCGGATTGTGGTAGGCCACCAGCGGCAGCGGGCTGCGGCGCGCGATCTCGCTGAAGTAGGCCACCAACTCGCCGGTTGTGGGCTGCCCGCCCCAGGGCCGTAGCGGCATGAGCACCTGCGCCAGATCGGCGCCTGCCGCGGCGGCTGCATCGGCCAGTCGCAGCGCCTCGGTCGGTGAGGGGCTGGAGATGCCCAGGATGAGCGGCTTGCGGCCTCCAACCATCTCGGCCCCGCGTCGGAGGAGCTCCAGCCGATCCCCGGCGCCCAGCATCGTGTACTCGGCCGCCTCGACGGCGCCAACCGAGATGCCGTCCACATCCTCGACCAGAAAGTCGATCTCGCGGGCCAGCGCTCCGAAGTTGACGCCGCCGCGCTCGTTGAATGGTGTGAGCGCCGCGCCGATGATGCCGGAGATGGGCTGGCCGAGCGCCATCCCCTAGACCTCAGCCACGATGCGCGCCTGTCCGGCGTCGCTGCCCTTGATGCTGATGGGAAAGGCGAACAGCCTGACGCGTTTGCCGGCCAGAGGTCTGACATTGGTTAGGTTCTCCGCGATCAGCACGTCGTTCTCCAGCAGCGTGTGATGGACCGGGTAGGCGAAGGGCGTCGGCCGCATGGCCTGCGGCAGGTCGACTGTGATGAGATCGACCGCCAGCATCTTGGCCTTCTTTTGCACCAGCCATCGAGCAGTGTCCTCGCCGATATAGGGATGGTGGTCGTAATCCTCAGATTGGAACTTGTCCGACCAGCCAGTGCACAGCACTACGATGTCGCCCTCGCGAACCGGCTCGGGCGAGCGCTCCAGGTCTTCCGCCGTAATAGGCTGGCCGGCCTCCCGCTGCACCGGCACAACCACGGCCGTCCCCGACAGATCCTCGAGCGGAATCTGGTCGATGGTCCGGCCGTTGGGCACGAAATGCCACGGAGCGTCAACGTGTGTGCCGACGTGCGTAGCCAGCCTGAGCTCCGAGATGTTCAGCGGATGTCCCTGGTCTATTCGGCGGACGGCGCCGAATTCCACTTCCGGCAGCACGTGAATACGTGGCATACCGGCGTAAATGGTGTGTGAAAGGTCGACCAGTGCCATAGGGGCCAATGATAGGCCGTGGTTTGGCCGTCAGAGAGAAACGCAGGCAAAACCATTTCATGGATTTCGACGGGATCGATGTCATGGTGCTGTATCCCACCGCCGGCCGCGGATGGTATGCTCCCACGCCCGCACGTACACAGGCAGCGCTAGCGCAAATAGGCGCTGACGAACTCGCGGAAGCGGACACCAGCCGGGGAGAAGTACTTGTCTCCGCGGCTGATCATCTCGAGATACCGCCGCAGATCGAGATCGGCCACCCGCGCGGTGCCGAGGTGGCCCGCGGCGACCTCGCGCTCCACGGCATGTGACGAGACCATCGCCACCCCGAGATTCGCCTCTACCGCTTTCTTGACCGGTTCCGTTCCCGTGAGCTGCTGGGCGATTTTCATGGTCAGTCCGCGTTCGCGCAAGCTGCGCTCGACCAATAGCCGCGTCCGAGAGCTGGGCTCGGGTACCACAAACCGCTCGGCCGCCACTTCCATCAGACTGACGGACGAGCGTCCGGCGAAGGCATGCGCTGGCGAAAAGATGAGCGCCAGTGGATCCAGGCAGAGATGCTCGACCCGGAAGCGTTCGTTCTCGATCGGCCCGCCCACAAAGGCGAGATCGATGACGTTCTGCTGGACACGCTCGCACAGGCGCTCGGTGCCGTCGATGTGCAGCACGATCTCGGTTTCGGGGAAGGCCTTGCGAAAGTCGCGGATGACTGGCGGCAGGATGTACATCCCGCCGGTGGTGTTGGCCCCGATCACCAGCTTTCCGCGTGTGGCTCCTGCCAGCTCGGCCATCGTTCGGGTGGCCTCGTCCTCGGCGCTGAGCATCGTCGTCGCCGAGTGATACAGCGCCTCACCCGCCTGCGTGAGCGAGAGGCGGTTGGCCACGCGTTCGAACAGCCGCAGGCCCAGCGACTGCTCGAGCGCTTTGATTTGCAGACTTACGGCCGGCTGGCTCATGACCAGGTCTTCGGCTGCCAGCGTGAAGCTCAGGCGGTTGGCCACCGTGTAGAAAACGCGGAGCTGGTGCAGGTTCACCCGTAAAGTCGATTATGCCAATTGCATAAGTATCTGTTTATGCTCTCCCATCAGAAGATTTGCTGGACGGAGTGGCCGGCAGGCTCTACGGTCGGAGCGTGCCGAGCTATGGCTTCGTCATCGACCAGCGCAAGTGCATTGGCTGTCACGCATGCACCGTCGCCTGCAAGATGGAGAACGAGGTGCCGGTCGGCTCCTTTCGGACGTGGGTCAAGTACATCGAGAAAGGCGAGTTTCCAAATGCCCGCCGCTACTTCTCGGTCATGCGCTGCAACCACTGCGCCAACGCGCCGTGCGTGACCATCTGTCCCACCAAGGCCCTGTACGCGCGGGATGACGGCATCGTCGATTTCGACAGCCGCCGCTGCCTCGGCTGCAAATCGTGTATGGCGGCCTGCCCGTATGACGCGATCTATCTGGATCCCGACGAACACACGGCGGCGAAATGCCATTACTGTGCCCATCGAGTCGACCTCGGCCTGCAGCCGGCCTGCGTGCTAGTCTGCCCCGTGCAGGCCATTGTCTCGGGCGACCTGAACGATCTATCCTCGACGATCTCGCGCTTGGTCGCCCGTGAGCCGGTACGGGCGCGCAAACCGGAGCAGGGCACAAGGCCCAAGCTGTTCTACATCGGCGCCGACGAGGCGTCGCTCGTGCCCGAGTCGACGCTGCAGCCGGTTCAATACGTGTGGGCTGAGGTCCATTCGGATGAGCGGGAGAAGCTGGAGCTGTACCCGGCGCCCCTCGGCGGCACGGGCGAGGCGCACACCGTCTACAACGTTCCTCACATCAAGCCGTGGGAGCGGCTGGTCTCGGCCTACCTCTGGACGAAATCCGTGGCCGCCGGCGCCCTGATTGTCGCGGGCGCACTGCTGGGCGCCGGACTGGTTCGACCCGAACCGCTGTTCTGGGTAGGCGCTCCGCTGATTGCGCTGCTGTTCCTCGGCCTTACAACGGCGCTTCTCATCGGAGATCTCGGCAAGCCCATGCGCTTCCTCTACGTGCTGACCAAGCCCAACCTCCACTCGTGGCTGGTGTGGGGCTCGTACCTGCTGATCCTCTTTGGCCTGGTGGCGTTTCTGTGGCTCGCCGCGTCGATAGCCGCCTCCGCAGTGCCTGGTCCGCTGGCCTGGTCAGGTGTGCTTCTCGGCGTGCTGACGGCCATCTACTCGGCATTTCTGTTTGGCCAGGCGGAAGCGCGTGACTTTTGGCAGACGCCGCTCCTACCTCTGCACCTGCTCGTGCAGGCTGTTGCCGCGGGGGCGGGCATCCTGCTGGTTCTCGCGGTGTTCATTCCGGCGCTCGGCCCTACGCTGTCCATCGCCCTTGCCGGTGGGCTGCTTGGGCACCTGCTCCTGGTCGTGGCGGAACTCGCCGTTCCGCACGCAAACCTGATGGTGGCGCAGACCAGCCACCTGATTACTCGCGGCTCATACGCCCGGCGATTCTGGTGGGTAGCTCTTGGGGTTGGCGTCCTGGCCCCCCTTGTCCTTGTCGCGACTTCTGCCGGTTCCGCCCCGCTGAGCGCTCTGGCCGGCCTGCTCGCCCTGCTTGGGCTGCTGGTGTACGAAGACGTCTGGGTGCAGGCCGGCCAGGCCGTTCCCCTGAGTTAGGAGGCAGTCCTTGAAGACATCCCCCGATCCCGCACCCAACGGCGAGCTGGCCGCCTTCCCGCCGGCGGACCAGTGGGACGACTGGGTGGAGTACGACTCAGCCGCCTGGCCGCATCGCGTGGAGAAGCACTTCGCCCTGGTGCCGACGGTGTGCTTCAACTGCGAAGCTTCGTGCGGCCTGCTGGCCTACGTGGATAAGGAGACCGGCCAGGTTCGGAAGTTCGAGGGCAACCCGGCGCACCCCGGCAGCCGCGGCCGAAACTGCGCCAAGGGCCCGGCCACGCTCAACCAGATCAACGACCCGGACCGCATCCTGTACCCGCTCAAGCGCGTCGGGCCGCGTGGCAGCGGAAGGTGGGACCGCGTCCGGTGGGACGACGTCCTGGCCGACGTCGCCGGCCGGATCGGCGCCGCCCTTCGAGCCGGGAAGCACGACGAAATCCTCTACCACGTCGGCCGCCCGGGTGAGGACGGCTTCATGGAGCGCGTGCTGAAATCCTGGGGCTGCGATTCGCACCAGAGCCACACCAATGTCTGCTCGTCCGGCGCGCGGCTGGGGTACGACCTGTGGTGCGGCAGCGACCGGCCGTCCTCGGACTTCGCCAACGCACGGTTCATCTTGCTGCTCAGCTCGCACCTCGAAACCGGCCACTACTTCAACCCGCATGCCCAGCGCATCATCGAGGGCAAGATGAAGGGCTGTAAGCTGGCCGTGTGCGATACGCGCCTATCCAACAGTGCGTCCATGGCCGACTACTGGCTGCCGACGCTGCCTGGTTCAGAGGCCGCGATGCTGCTCGCGTTTGCCCATGTCCTGTTGGAACGCGACTTGATCGACCGCGCGTTCGTGGAGAACTGGGTTAATTGGGAAGACTCGCTGCGTGCGCTTCGGCCAGACGCGGAGATCACCTTCGACAACTTCCTGGCGCTGCTGAAGGAGCTGTACGCAGAGTACACCCCGGAGTTCGCCGAGCGGGAGACCGGCCTTTCGGCGCGGCGCATCGCGGAGGTAGCCGAACAGATTGGCCTGGCCGGGCACCAGTTCGCCAGCCACGTCTGGCGGAACACCACTGCCGGCAATTTGGGAGGCTGGCAGGTGGCCCGCTGTCTATGGCTGCTGCACGTGCTGACTGGCTCCGTGGGCACCCGCGGCGGCTGCTCCCCGAATGCCTGGGACAAGTTCGTGCCCGCGCCCTACATGTCGCCGCCACCCCAGCAGCGCTGGAACGAGACGCTGTGGCCGGTGGAGTATCCACTGGCTCACCACGAGCTGAGCATGCTGCTGCCCCATTTCCTGAAAGAGGGACGCTGCCATCTCGAGCTGTACTTCTCGCGGGTGGTCAACCCGGTATGGACCTATCCCGACGGCGCCACCTGGATGGAAGTGCTGCGCGACGAGAGTAAGGTCGGTCTCCACATTGCGCTGACACCCACCTGGAACGAGAGCGCCTGGTTCGCCGACTACGTGCTGCCGATGGGCCATGCAAGCGAGCGGCACGACACCGTCTCCATGGAGACACATGCCGGCCGCTGGATCGCCTTCCGCCAGCCGGTGCTGCGTACGCTGGCCCAGAAGGAGGGCAGGGAGGTGCGCCGGACCTACGAAGTCAACCCCGGCGAAGTTTGGGAAGAAACTGAATTCTTCTTCGAGCTGTCGTGGCGCATAGACCCGGACGGCTCGCTCGGCATCCGCCGGTTCTATGAGTCACCGAGCCGGCCAGGCGAGCTGATGAGTCTGGACGAGTACTACGGCTGGATCTTCGAACGTAGCGTCCCGGGCCTGCCCGAAGCCGCGGCTAAAGAAGGCCTGACGCCGCTGCAGTACATGCGCAAATACGGCGCCTACGCCGTCGACGACGGCATCTACGACCAGCACCTAAAGGCCGTCCCGGATGACACGCCCGGCATCGTCGTCGGCGGCGTGCGGCGCTGCGGCTTCCCGACGCCCAGCCGCAAGCTCGAGTTCTACTCGCAGACCCTGGCCGATTATGGCTGGCCCGAGCAGGCGGTGCCGGGGTATATCCGCAGCCACGTCCATCCCGATCATTTGAACCGGGAAGCCGGAGAGTTTGTGCTCATGCCCAATTTCCGGCTGCCGACGCTCATCCACACGCGCTCGGGCAGCACGAAATGGCTCAACGAGCTGTCGCACAGCAATCCAATTTGGATGAATCCGCGTGATGCGGCACGCCTGGGTGTCGAAATGGGCGGCCTCCTGCGCGTCGGCACGGAGATTGGCTACTTCGTGGGCAGAGCCTGGCCGACCGAGGGGATCGCTCCGGGTGTCGTAGGCTGCTCGCATCATCTCGGCCGCTGGCGGCTGGCGAACGACAGCGGCCCCAGCAAGTGGACGGCAGCGCTGGTGGAACTGAGCGAGGAGGGCGGCCGCTATTTGCTGCGGCAGAAGCAAGCCCTTGGTCCGTTCGAGTCGGCCGATCCGGACAGCAAGCGGATCTGGTGGTCGGATGCGGGGGTGCATCAGAACCTTTGTTTTCCCGTGCAGCCCGATCCGGTGAGCGGAATGCATTGCTGGCATCAGAAGGTCACCGTGGAGAAGGCCCGCCCCGAGGACCGCTACGGCGACGTGTTCGTGGACACCAACACGTCACACGAGGTCTACAAGCGCTGGCTGGCCCTGACCCGGCCCGGTCCCGGGCCGGACGGGCAGCGGCGTCCGTACTGGCTCCAGCGACCCTACCGGCCGGCTCGCGAAGCCTTCGCCTATCAGGATTCTTCCGCCGCCGCCGGCTCCCCGTAACGGGCACATCGAACCCACCGCACGGTACCATGGCGGCGCATGGCCAAGCTGACGGTTGCTGCGCTGCAGCAGATGAAGCGCGACAAGCGAAAGATCGCCGCCATGGTCGCCTACGACTTCCAGATGGCCCAGATCCTGGATCGCGCTGGCGCGGACCTCATCTCCGTGGGCGACAGCGTCGGCAGCCGCTTCTTCGGCCAGCCCACGCATCTCGAGACCACGCTCGATCAGATGATCCTGTGCTGCCTGGCGGTGAGCCGCGGCGTGCAGCGGGCCGTCGTCAACTGCGATCTGCCCTTTGGCCCCATCCAGGAGGGGCCCGAGTCAGCCGTCCGGGCCGCCATTCGCCTGGTGAAGGAGGGCCGGGCCGAGATGGTCAAGGTGGACGGCGCCGCCGAGAACCCGGAGGCCGTGAGGGCCATCGCCAAGGCCGGCATTCCCGTCTGGGCCCAGATGGGCTTCACTCCCCAGACCACCGCCGCCTACGGTGGCTTCATCAACATCCCCGACGAAGTCCGACGAAAGCTGCGCGACACGCTGGTAGAGCAGGCCAGAATGATCGAGAGCGCCGGCGCCTCGGCGCTGGATTGCACCAACGTCGGCAACGACATCGTGGGCGACATTGCCGCGGCAGTCAGCATCCCGGCCATTGGCGGCCACAACACCGGCCCGAACGCCGACGGCCGCGTCACCGTCAGCTACAGCCTGGTCGGCTACGACGCCGCGCGCATCGACCAGCCGCCGAGGGCCGGCGGGATCAACGCCGGCAAGATCATCCTGGACGCCGTCGGCGCCTATTTCGAGAGCGTCCGCAACGGCACGGCGCCCCCATGAGGTCGCTTGTTCCCGCCCTTCTCCCGGGCCTCATGCTTCTGGCGGCCTGCGGCGCGGCCACTGGCCCCGCGCCCGCCAAGCCATCGGCGGCGCCGGCCACGATCCGCTATGGCCTAAGCGGCACCGGCGGCGCGACGACCGTGCTGCGCCTGGCCAACGATCACAACCTGTGGGCCCAGGAAGGTCTCAAAGCCGAGATGACCGCCTTCCAGGGCGATCCCATCGCCTACGCTGCGCTGCAGGCGGGCGAGCTCGACTTCACCGCGGCCGGCTCCGAGGGTGGCGTGACGATGGCGCTCAAGGGCGCCAACGTGCGCATCATCGGCGTGCTGCAGGACCACTTCGAGTACCACCTCCTGGGCGGCAAAGACGTGCGCTCGGCGCAGGACCTCAAAGGCAAAACGCTGGCCGTGAGCAAGCTCGGCTCGAACTCCGACTTCGCCACGCGAGAGGCCCTCAAACGGCTCGGTGTCGATCCCTCCAGCGTGACGGTCCTGCAGGTGGGCAACAGCGTGTCGCGCGCCGCGGCGCTCGAATCGGGTGCGGTGCAGGCCTCGATCATGAGCCCCGACTTCGTGCCCGGCCTGCTCGACAAGGGCTTCCACGACCTGGCCGACATGAGCAAGATGGACATCCGCTACCCGTTCCTGTGCATCGGCACCACCACGACCCTGCTCAGCTCCAAGCCCGACCTGGCCCAGCGTTTCCTGCGCGTGGTGTATCGCGGCATCAAGCTCTTCCGGGACGATCCCGAGGCCACCCAGAAGATCCTGGCCGGCCAGACCAACGAGACCCGCAAGGAGGTCCTGCAGGCCGGCTGGGAGAACTACCGCAACGTCCTGGCCACTGATCTTACGCCCAATCCCGAGATCTTTGGCCCGCTGCTTAAAGAGATCGCCGACACCGACGCCGCCGCCAAAGATGCAACGCCCGAAATCTACATCGATGACCGGCCCTCGCGCCAGTTGAGCGCCACCGGTTTTCCTCAGCAGTTGCTGGGCGCGAGCTCGAGCGCGCCCAAGTAGTTCACCGGAGGTCCCAATGCAAATGACCGAATCCCCCGTCCTGGAGTTGCAGGGTGTCACGAAGCGCTTTGGGCCGGTAGTCGCCGTCGACCAGGTGAGCTTCACCGTCCAGCCGGGCGAAGTCTTCACGCTGCTCGGCCCCAGCGGCTGTGGCAAGAGCACCACCCTGCGGTTGGTAGCGGGCCTGGAGCAGCCCGACGAGGGTAGCCTGGTACTGCGCGGCAGGACCATCGCCTCAGCCACCGAACGCATGTTCGTGGCGCCCGAGAAGCGCAACATGGGCATGGTCTTCCAGTCTTACGCCATCTGGCCGCACATGACGGTGTTCGAGAACGTCGCGTTCCCGCTGCAGCTGCGGCACTGGCCCAAGACCAAGATCCAGGAGGCCGTGGCCGACGTGCTGGAGCTGGTGGGGCTCGGCGGGCTCCAACAGCGCCCCGCCACGATGCTCAGCGGCGGCCAGCAGCAGCGCGTCGCCCTGGCGCGGGCCTTGGTCTACAACCCCGACATCCTGCTGCTGGACGAGCCACTCTCCAATCTGGACGCCAAGCTGCGCGAGCATATGCGCGTCGAGCTCCGCAGCCTTCAGCGGCGGCTGGGTATCGCTGTCCTATTTGTGACGCACGACCAGGCCGAGGCGATGGGCCTGTCGGATCGCATCGCCGTGATGAACAGCGGGCGCATCGAGCAGATTGGCAGCCCAGTGGAGGTCTACGAGAAGCCAGCTACCGGTTTCGTGCGGGACTTCCTGGGCCATGCCATCACCCTCGAGTGCACGGTCCGGCGCGAATCCGGCGCGACCTGGCTCGAGCTGTCCGGCGATCCCGGTTCCAGGCTCAGGTTCGCCAATGGCAACCTCGATCAGTACGCCGACCAGAGCTCGGTCGTCCTGTCCTGCCGGCCGGAGGATCTGCAGTTGCTGCCGGCCGGCTCATCGCGGGAGACCGCCCTGCGGGCCAGGGTCGAGGAGGTGCTGTACCTGGGCGAACGTGTCGAGTACCGCGTGCGGACCAGCGGAGACCGGGTGTTCCTGATCTCCAGCTCCCGCCACGACCGCTACGACCTGGGAGCCGAGCTGGACCTGGTGCTGGATACCAGCGGCGTCATCCTCTGGCCGCAGGCGGCAGCCCCTGCCGTTCCGGCCTAGAGGGCGGGGCTGATGGTGGAGCTGAAGCCCTAGCACATGTACTGGGACTGGCGCCTGTGGCGGCTTGCCGGCGGCTTCCACGGCCGCATTCTGCTGGCCGCGGTTGTGGGCCTTTTGACCGTGCCGGTCGCCATCCTGCGGCTGACGTTCAGCGGCATCACCATCGCCCGTGTTTTCCGCGGCGCAGCCTTCGCCGAGCTGTGGCAGATGCTGACCCTGATCGCGCTCTTGGTGGTTCTCCGGGCCGTCCTGCAGTACGTGCGCGAGCAGATTGGCAGCCGCACCGGCAGCCAGCTCAAGCTGCACTTCCGCTGGCTGCTGTACCAGCACGCGCTACGGCTCGGGCCTGGCTACTTCGACCAGCAGCGCACTGGCGACACGGCCAATTCCATGGTCGAGGACGTCGAGCGCCTCGAGATCTACTACGCGCAGTACCTGCCGCAGGTGGCCATCGCCGCGCTCACGCCCGCCATCCTGTTCGGGTTCATGCTGGCCGTCGATCTGGAGATCGCGCTCGTCTTCCTCGTCTCGGCGGTGGCCACGCTGGCCCTCCCCAGTGTCTACCGCACGGCCACGCAAAACGTCAGCACCAACTACCGGCGGGAGTTTGGCCGGTTGAGCGCCGACTTCCTGGACAACCTGCAGGGCCTGGCGACCCTCAAGGCCTTCGGGGTGAGCAGGCAGTGGGGCGATCGGCTGGCCGAGCGAGTGGAGAGCATGTTCCAGCGGACCATGAAGGTCATGGCGCTGAACCTGCTGGGCGGCAGCATCACCCTGTTCGGCGCGTCGGCCGGGGCGGCCGCGGCGCTGATTGTGGGCGCGCTCCGAGTGGAGCAGGGCACGCTGCCGCTGGCCAGCCTGCCCGTCATCCTGCTGCTAGGTGTCGAGGTCTTCCGGCCGCTCCGCGACCTGGCCACGCTGTCGCACAACGGCATGCTGGCCATGGCCGCTGGCACCGGGCTCCTGCGCCTCCTGGAGGCGCAGCCGGTGGTTCGCGAGCCGGAGCGTCGGGCGGCGCCCGAGGCTCTCCGGCCGGGAGTGGCCTTCGAGCACGTCACATTCAGCTATCGCGGCGACCGTCCGGCGGTGGAGGACGTCACGTTCGAGCTTCGACCGGGCGAAACCCTGGGTGTGGTCGGGGCCAGCGGCGCGGGCAAGTCGACGCTGGTGAACCTGCTGCTGCGGTTCGTCGATCCGGGGTCCGGTCGCGTGCTGCTGGGCGGCCGCGATCTCCGCGAGCTGCCGCTCGAGACTGTTCGCCGGCAGGTTGCGCTGGTGGCTCAGGACACCTACCTGTTCTACGGCACGGTCGCCGAGAACCTGCGCCTGGGCAAGCCCGACGCGACCGACGCCGAGCTCGTGGCCGCCGCTCAGGCCGCCAATGCCCACCAGTTCATCTCCGAGCTGCCGCGCGGTTATGACACCCTCATCGGCGAGCGTGGATTGCGGCTTTCGGGCGGGCAGCGGCAGCGCATCGCCATCGCCCGGGCGCTGCTGCGCGACGCGCCCATCCTGGTGCTCGACGAGGCCCTCTCGAGCGTCGACGCCGAGAACGAGGCCGTGATCCGCGAAGCCTTGGACCGGCTGCAGCGCGGCCGGACGGCGCTGGTCATTGCGCACCGCCTGTCGAGCGTGATTAACGCCGACCGGATCATCGTGCTCGAGGACGGCCGCGTGGTCGAGTCGGGCAGCCACGCCGAGCTGATGGCGCTGGGCGGCGCCTACGCGCGCTTGATGGCGGCGCAGCAGGCGGTGGAGGAAGAGCGCCAAGGCGAGGCTTTCCTGCGAGTGGAGGAACCGGCTGAGGAGGATGTGTCTCGGGCGCCATCCGGAACGGCGGTCGAGGGGGCGCAGAGCTTGCCGCTGCCTGCCTGGCGCGTCTGGGTCCGGCTGCTGAAGCTCATCCGGCCGTGGCTTGGCGAGATGCTTGCCGTGTTTGCCTTCGGCGTCAGCGCGGCGCTGTCGAACATGGCGCTGGCTGTGATCGGCGCGCTCATCGTGGCCCAGGTGGCGACCGGGCAGCAGGTGAGCGGCTTGCTGTGGGCCTTGGGCGCCATGGCTCTGGCGGCGGGCCTGCTGCGCTGGCTCGACGGCTGGCTCGCTCACGATCTTGCCTACCGCCTGCTCGGTGCACTCCGCGTCCGCCTCTACCGGCTGCTCGATCCGCTCGCGCCGGCCTATCTCCTGAAACGCCGCTCGGGGGATCTCGTCAGCGCTGCCATGAGCGACATCGAGACGATCGAGCTGTTCTACGCCCACACCATCTCCCCGGGCTTCGTTGCCCTGGTCGTCCCCACAGGCATATTGGTCGCGCTGGGCGCGGTGTCGTGGCCGCTGGCGGTCACGCTGCTGCCTTTTGTCCTCGCCGTCGCTTTGACGCCCGCCATCGCCGGCAAGCGGATGGAGCTGCTGGGTCAGCGGGTGCGTGATCTTACCGGCGAGGTAAACGCCCACGTCGTCGACAGCATCCAGGGCCTCCGAACGATCGCGGCCTTCAACCATGGTCAGCGGCGGGCCGAGCTGATCCAGCACGACGCCGCGCAGCTCGGGGCGGCCAAGTCCAGCTTCACGCGCTGGCAGTCCTTCCAGGCGGCGCTGGTGGACAGCCTGATCGGCCTGGGCAGCCTGGCCGTGTTGAGCATCGGTGCGCGGCTGGTGTCGCAAGGCGTGATGGGCCGCTACGATCTGCCGCTGGTCACGGTCCTGGCCATGTCGTCTTTCCTGCCGGTGATCAGCATCGTGACCGTCGCGCGCGAGCTGATGCAGACCCTGGCTTCGGCGCGCCGCTACTTCGCCATCGAGGACGAGCCGGTGCCGGTCCAGGACGGACCTGGCGCAGAAGCGCCGCAGGCTGCCGGGTTGCCCGTCGAGTTCGAGGCCGTGACATTCCGGTACAACCCGGCCGAGCCGCCTGCGCTCGACGGTGTGTCATTCGAGGTCCCGGCCGGCGGCACGGTGGCGCTGGTTGGCCGGTCCGGGGCCGGCAAGACCACGGCGGCTAACCTGCTCCTGCGGTTCTGGGATCCGCAAGCCGGCGTGATTCGCCTCGGCGGGCGGAACATCCGGGATTTCAAGCTTGATGAGCTCCGGCGGCTCATCGCCCTGGTCGGCCAGGACACATACTTGTTCCACACATCCCTGCGCGACAACATCCGTCTGGGCCGGCCGGACGCCAGCGACGAGGACGTGCTGCGCGCTGCGAAAGGCGCCAACGTCGAGGAGTTCGCAGCCATCCTGCCCGACAGCTATGACACCCTCGTCGGCGAGCGCGGGATGCAGCTCTCAGGCGGGCAGCGCCAGCGGGTGGCCATCGCCCGGGCGCTGCTCAAGGACGCGCCCATCCTGGTGCTGGACGAGGCCACCTCGCACCTCGATGCCCTGAATGAGGCCCAGGTGCATGACGCGCTGACACGCCTGATGGCGGGCCGTACGACCCTCGTTATAGCCCACAGACTGTCGACCATCCGCAACGCCGATTGCATCGTGGTTCTGGACGCCGGGCGAGCCGTCGAGCAGGGCACGCACGCCGAGCTGCTGGCCCGTGACGGCTTGTATTCGCACCTGATCGCGTCACAGCTCATGCGGGTGGCAAGGCCGGAGGCCGTCGCGGCCGGATGAAGTTGCGGGACAAAGTAGCGGTCGTCACCGGCGGGGCGCGCGGCATCGGTCGCTCAATGGTCGAGGGCTTCCTCAGAGAGGGAGCCCGGGTGGCGGCCGTCGATCTCTCGTGGAAGCCCAGCGGCGTCTCCAACGACCGCGATGGCGCCTGGATGCGCGCGATGCAGTCGCGCCAGGACGTGCTGTGTTTGACCGCGGATATCACCGTCGAAGCCGAAGTCGAGGCCGCCTACCAGGCGACGATGCGGCGCTGGGGCACGGTAGACGTGTTGTGCAATAACGCCGCGATCCGGCAGCGGGTGCTGTTTCCGCCAAGCGGCCGCACGACGGTTCTGGGCATCACCAATGATGATTTCCGCAAGAGCTACGAGGTAACCATCTTCGGCACGCTGCTGGTGACTCGCTACTTCGTCCAGCCCATGATTCGGCAGCAGCGAGGCAGCATCATTGCCACAGTCACCAGCGGCATTCTGATGCATCCCGAGGGCGATGCGTACGCTTACCTGCGGCCAAGCAGCCGCGAGCAGCCTTATACGTCGGCCAAGGCCGCTGTGGCGAACATCATGGCCTATCTCGGCGACGAGTTGCGGGAGCACAATGTAGCCGTCAACTGCATCGTGCCCGGCCACACCCGGACCTCAGGCTTCGACGAGCAAAACGAGGCTCGTGCGAAGCTCGGCGCCCCCGCCGGCCCGGCGCCCTATCACCCCGACCACTTGCAGCTCCTGACCATTTTCCTGGCCCAGCAGGATGCCAGCGGCGGGCACACGGCCAAAGTCTGGGAGGCGACGACCTGGCTTCTCGACCACGGCTACGGCCCGCTCGAGCGCTGGCTCTGCCCCGAGGGCGACATCTGGGCCCCCGGCGCCCCCGGTTCGTGGGCGGCGGCCGGGTTCGCCGACGGCTAGCTCTTCCCCAACTGCGCGATCTGGTCCTTGGTCATGCCCGTCCACTTGTTCTTCATCTGGCCAAAGGGGAACTTGCGGACCACCTCGGGCGGCTGATCCCAGAACTGCTGCACGTCCTTGTAGGTCTTGAGGATCTTGTGGGTGTAGTCGCCGCCTTCTTTCACGATCTGATAGATGTAAATGTTCTCGACGACGTCCCGGTTCTGGTCGAACTTGACCGGGCCCTTCGCAGTCTCGATGTTCGTTGCCGACAGCGCTTTCAGGAACCCCTCCTGGTCCTCGATCTTGCCGCCGACCTTCTCCAGCGCTGACTGGATGACCTGCATCACGATGTAACCGTTCGCCACGTCGCTGGAGATGCGGTTGTTGGGGAACTTCTGCTTGTGCAACGCCAGCAACGTCTTGTTGGCGGGCGTATCCACGCTCTCCGCCCAGGTATCGTTGGCTACGATGCCGACCGCCTTGTCCTTGAGCATGTCGAGATTGCCGTCACGCGCCAGCGCGCCGGCGCCGGCCATGATCTGGAGCTTGCGACCGCCGCCGTAGTCAGCGTACTGCTGCGCCCAGCGGAGACCGTCGGCTCCTGGAAAGAAGGCGAATATGCCGTCCACGTCGCGATTCAGCTGGGCCATGAACGGACCGAAGTCGGCCGTGCCCAGTGCCGGGTACTGCTCCTGGACGATGGCGCCGCCGCGCAGGCCAAAGGACCACGCGAAGGCGTCGCCGATCTCATAGCCGCCGGCATAGTCAGACACCGCCAGCACGACCTTTCGGAGCCCCTGGTCGTAGGCCCAGTCCCCGAACGGGCCAATCTGCGCCTGGTTGTTGAAGGTGGTGCGGTAGACGTACGGTCCGGCGAACCGAGGATCGGTGGTCAGGTTGGCGGCGCCGCAGTTGTCGCTGACGATCATCGGCACCTTGGCCTCTCTGACATACGCGGCCACCGCGTAGCACTCGGGCGTCAGGGTGAACCCGACGATGACCTTCACGCCCTGGTTCTCCACCAGCTCTTTGGCCTTGGTCAGCGCCGTGTCGGCACGGCCCTGCGAATCCACGAACACGGCCTCGACGGCGCGGCCGGCCATCGTGTTCTTAACCTGTTCCAGGTACAGGTTCACGCCGTCTCGATGATTCATGCCGGCTTCGGCGGTGGTGCCGGTGAGCGGCGCGAGGACGCCGATCTTGATCGCGCCGCCGGCGGCGGACGCCGCCGGCTGAGTGGAGGCGGCCGGCGGCCCAGCCGCGGACGCCGCCGGTTTGGCGCTGGCCGAAGCCGCGGGCTGAGCTGCGGCGGAGCTTGCGGCTGGGGCCGCTGAGGCGGGTTTTGGAAGGGGAGAGCTCGGCGGTGCCGAGACGGGCGCGGCGGTCCCGCCGCAAGCCGAAAGCACAACTGCCAGAGCCGTGACAGCAAACCAGCGGGTCATGTGTGTGTCTCCTCTCTCACAAGCCTTCGATGGGGCAGATCACATCCAGCAGGGTCGCCTTGCCCGAGTCCAGCGCGCGGCGCATGGCCGGCTCGAGCTCGGCCGGCTTGGTCAGCTTCTCGCCCCGGATCCCGAAGGATCCGGCCAGCTCAGCCAATTCCGGGATGAGCAGGTCTGTGCCGATCACTCGGCCGTCGTAGTGCCGCATCTGGTCGCGCTTCATGTTGCCGTAGGCCGAGTTGTGGACCACGATAGTGAGGATCGGGAACCCGGTGCGGGCCAGGGTGGCCAGCTCCTGCAGCTCCATCATGAACGAGCCGTCGCCGGTGATGCACACCACCAGCTTGCCGGGATTCGCGTACTGCATGCCGATAGCACTGGACAGCCCGTGGCCGATGGCCCGAAAGTCGCCCGACTGGTACAGCGGCCGCTTGGCTCGCAGCTTGGACAGGATCTCGTTGGTGCAGCCCGCACCTACGATGATCGTGTCCTCGGGCACGACTTTCTCGAGCGTGGTGTAGATCTGCTGGTGCCGGATGGGCCCGTCGTCGGCGGCGCCCTGCCGCGCGAGCTCCTCGAACCAGGCCTGCTTGTCGGCGGCGATGCGGGCCAGCCGCTCTGCGCGCTGGGCATGCTTGCCATCGCGCCCGCGAACCTCGGCCAGGAGCGCCTCGAAGGCCAGCTTGGCGTCGGCCACGATGCCGATCTCGGCCGGATAGACCTTGCCAATCTCGCGCGGGTCGAGATCGATGTGGATAACCGCCGCGCGCTCGGGGATGATGCGATGGCCGAAGCCGGAGGTCATCCCCTCGCTGAAGGTCGTGCCGGCAGCCAGGATGACGTCCGCCTCCTGGATGGCCCTGGCCGAGAAGCCGAACGAGCCGAAGCCGAGCACCCCCAGCGAGAGCGGATCATCGTCCGAGAGCAGCCCCTTCTGTGAATGCGGCATCCCGACCGGCGCCTGCAGCAGGCTGGCCAGCTGTCGCAGCTCGGCCATGGCGCCCGACCAGTGCACGCCGCCGCCGGCGATGATAGCCGGCGCGGCGGCGCCGGCCAGCAGGTCCGCGGCGCGCCGGATCAGAGCTGGATCGGGCGCGGTCCGCTCCGCCCTGGCTGGCGTGTAAATGGGGTCCGCGGCCTCTACCTCGGCTACCTGGACGTCGGTGGGCATACCCAGGTAGACGGGGCCCTTGCGGCCGTTCTGAGCGGTGTTGATGGCTTCATTAATCAACGGCCAGGCCTCGTCCGGCCGCTCGATGGTCCGGCTCATCTTAGTGAGCGGCCGCATCAGCTCGGTCTGCGGGATCTCGTGCCAGGGCGACGCGCCACGGCCGGCAACGTCTCGGTCCACGTCCGAGCTTAGGAACAGCACCGGCGTGGACTCCTTCCAGGCTTCCGCCACGCCGGTCACGGTGTTGGTGATGCCCGCCCCCGCCGAGGCCAGGCACACGCCCAACCGCCTGCCGCCGGCCGCGTAGGCGTTAGCCATGTATGAGGCGCCGAGCTCGCATTGCGTCGGCACGAACTCGATGCCGCCCTCCTGGTAGATGGCGTCGGTGACGTCGAACAGCGAGTGCGCCGAGACGCCGAAGATGTGCTCGACCCCGGCCTCCTTGAGGCAGCGGATGAGGACGGTGGCAACGGAGGCTTTCATGGGCCGGCAGTATACTGCCGCGCGTCATGAGCGGTCCGCTGGAAGGTATCCGCGTCCTGGAGGTGGCCAACTTTATCGCCGGGCCGTACGCCGGCCTGCTGCTGGCCGACTTGGGCGCCGAGGTGATCAAGATCGAGAATCCCGACGGCGGCGATCCGTTCCGCGGCTGGCAGTACGGCGGCGATCAGCCTACCTTCTGGGCCTACAACCGCGGCAAGAAGAGCGTCATCCTGAACCTCCGGACCGACGAGGGCAAGGAAGTCCTGCGACGATTGGCGCGCCGCGCCGACGTGCTGCTGGAGAACCAGCGCCCCGGCGTGATGGACCGGCTGGGCGTCGGCTCGGCCCAGCTCATGGCCATCAATCCGCGCCTCATCTACTGCTCAGTCACCGGCTTTGGCCCGACCGGCCCCTACGCTGGTTACCCGGCCTACGACGGCATCGGCCAGGCCTACAGCGGGCTGGTGAGCATGCTCCTGGTGGATCCCGAGCATCCTCAGCCGGTCGGCCCTAACTTCTCCGACAGCCTGTCGGCCATGTTCGGCACGTTCGGCATCCTGGGCGCGCTGGTGGCGCGCGACCGCACCGGTCGCGGCCAGCGCGTCGACACCAGCCTGGTGGGCGCGACCCTGGCGTTCATCAACGCGCCGGCCACGGAGGTCCTTGCCGGCGGGCCTATTCAGGGGCCGAAAAGCCGGCCCATCGCCTCGCAGACCTACTGCTGGACGTGCAAGGACGGCCTCTCCCTGACTGTCCACCTGTCCTCACCGCCCAAGTTCTGGGAGGGCCTGGCCAAGAGCGCCGGCCGTCCGGAGCTGATCGAGGACCCCCGCTTCCGGACTCAGGGCGATCGCCGCAGCCACTACGACGAGCTACGGGACGAGCTGGCGCCGAGCTTCGCCACCCGGCCGCGCGACGAATGGCTGGCGGTCATGCGCGAGCACGACGTGCCCTGCGCACCCAACTACAACCTGGCGGAGGTCTTTGAAGACCCGCAGATCCGGCATATGAGGCTGCTGCGCACCATCGAGCGCGGCGGGCGTCCGGCCATCCGGACTGTCGGCTGTCCCGTGGACTTCAGCGATACCGCGCCGCCGCATCCGGCGCCGCCGCCTGAGTATGGCGAGCACACGGACGAGGTGCTGGCCGGCGTGGGCTACGCGCCCGCCGAGATCGATGCCCTGCGGGCCAAAGGCGTTATCGCTCCGTCCGCGTAGGACCTAGCCGCCGCCGCTGATGGCCGGGTCGAGCTCGGGATGCTCGACGAAGGCCTCACGCAGCTCCCTCGTAGCCTCCAGCCAATCCGCTCCGCGCGGAATGAACGCCCCGCCCGAGCGCACCCGATAGATCTCGGGATTGTCCACGCCGGGCGGCGTGATGCCGTGCTCGGCCAGCGCGCGGACGGCGTTCAGCAGCACGCGCCGGACGCGGATGACCATGGCATCGGCGCTGCCGAGATGCTCGCCCCGGCGGTCGTAGATCGGCCCCATGCTCTCGGTGATGGCCTGGTCCTGGGTATGAACGCCGCTGATGCCGGTGAAGGACGTGGTCCGCTGCGCCTGGCGATCGACCAGGTAGTCGTTGCTGGCGTTGGCGCGCAGCCGGAAGCGGCCGAACCAGTCCGTGGTGTTGGGCAGGACGTCCCACGGCGAGCGGCCGGAAGCCAGGGTGGCGCGCGCGTCCGACAGCCGGCCGAATGAAGCCTTGTCGGCCATGTTGAAGAACATCATGTGGGTGTCGTCCATGGGCACCCAGGCGCGGGCCACCCGCTGGAGGCCGAGCACGCCGGGCGGGATCATGGTGAAGCAGGGGAACAGGAACTGGGCGATGCGCCAGTAGTCCTGGCCCTCCGGTCCCGGCCGGTAGGCGCCGTACATCGCCCCGTACTCGGTCTCGACCACGGCGTAGCGCGGCGATCGATCGGCCAGCAGGTAGTACGCGAACGTGCCGGGCGGCGCCTGCTCCGGCTTCTGGCCACCCAGGTGCAGGAAGGAGAAGTGGCTGGTGTCGACTTCGCCCTCGAGACCCTGGAGCCAGCTGCACTCGCGCTGGACGGCGTTGGCGGTCGAGTCCTCGCCCAGCATGTTGGGCTCGAGGTCCGGCAGCGGCGGCGGCTCCTTGCGGGGGCCCAGGTAGGCCCACACGATCCCACCCCGTTCCCGGCAGGGGTAGGCCGTGGCCTTGACCTTGTGCTTGAAATTGGATTCGGGCGGCTCGTTGGGCATGTCGACGCAGTTGCCCTGGACGTCGAACTTCCAGCCGTGGTAGACGCAGCGCAGGCCGCATTCCTCGTTGCGGCCGAACCACAGCGAGGCGCCGCGATGGGGGCAGTGGTTGCCCAGCAGCCCGACCTGGCCCTTGGAGTCGCGGAACCCGATGAG
>Ga0209810_1000132_pt1 | contig 224647 bp, 202 predicted proteins | sample Coa_R1_7_FD_187159 | JGI IMG/M metagenome (GOLD analysis project Ga0209810, IMG submission 187159) | Surface soil microbial communities from Centralia Pennsylvania, which are recovering from an underground coalmine fire - Coalmine... | ecosystem: Environmental > Terrestrial > Soil >...
AGACGACCCGACGCATCTCGTTCGGCGCCGCCGCATCAGCCGGTACCTCACGTGGCGCGATCGACGGGCGGGCAGCATCAACTGCCCTTTGTACCGATTCCGATCCATCAAGTTGGAGCGGCACTAGCGACGCATCAGGATCGCCAACATCAACGTCGTCCAGTTGGCGAGTATGACGCCGATCATCCAGCGGGAATTCGCATCCAATTTTTGCTCCAGACGGTCGAGCCTCTGCGCCAGGCTCAGCACATCGCCGTGCAGCGTGCCGAGGCGCCGGTCGATCTGTTCATACGCGCCCTCCAGCCGCGCCATGCGCACGTCGAGTGCATCTAACGCCATCGTTGACGCTCCGGCAACCGTTTCACCTACGGCCATGCTACCACGGGCGCCCACGTGTGCACAGCGCCGGCGTTGGCCGGAGCGGTCCACCCGGAGGATCGGCCGCCTCGCCGGTGGACATGCGCGCGGTTAGAGCGCGTCGTGATCCGGCACGATGGCGGGGACCGTGGCCGATGGCTCCGCCGGCTCTCCCGCGTGGAGCAAGAGCACAGCACTTAAGATGAAGGCGCCGCCGATGAGCTGCACCGGCACGAGGCGCTCCCCGAGCGTCGTCGCCGCCAGCGTCAGCGTCACAACGGGCTCGAACGTGCTCAAGATCGCGGCCCGCGACGCGCCGACGCGCTCGAGTCCGGCGAAGAATGCGACGATCGCAAGCACGGTAGAGATGACGGCCATGCCGGCGATCGCCGCGTATGCGGACAACGCCAACGAGAGGTGGAGCGTGCCGGACGCCGCGCCGTAGACTCCAAACACGGCCCCGGCCGCGGGGATCACGATCGCGGCCGCCGACAGGGGCGCCACACCGCGCAGCACGAAACGTGCGCTGATGATGTAGAGGGAGTAGGCGACCGCGGCCGCGAGCGCGAGTATCACCCCCGCGGTGCGCGCCGCGCCGGCGCCGAGTCCCAGGACAAGCACAAGGCCGAAGGATGCTATTCCGAGCGCCAGGCACTTGCGGCCGTCGAGCGCCTCGCGCAGCCAGAGAAACGCTAGGACCGTTACGATCGGCGGGTACGTGTACAGGATCAGCGCGGCCAGCGACGCGGGGACGTAGAGGAGCGCCGAGAAAAACACCAACGACATCCCTGCATATCCAATCGCTCCGAGCGCCACGCACGCCGCAAAGGGCCCGCCGGCCAAGGCGGCCGGGACGCGGTGTGTCGCTACGAGGCCGCTCCACAACACGAACGACGCCAGCACGAAGCGCAGGAAGAGGGTGGTCGGGACGTTGGCCCCGGCGGCATACGCAGCCTTGGCGAAGATGGACATGGCGCCGAACCCGGCGGCCGAGACTAAAATGAGCACCGTGCCGCCGAACGCCGCGCGGCGATCCCGGTAGACCGCGCTTCCGGAGCGCGCACGTGACGACAGAGGTCGCACGACGTTCAGTACGCGGCCGGCGCGGCCCCATCCTGGAACGACCGCCGCGGCGCCACGGCCGGACCCCGCAGACGCCGGCCGGCGAGCGGGCCCGGCGGACGGGAGCCGCCCGGAATATTTGTCACTGCGGGGACCCGATGCTACAATGAACTCCGCCGGGGAGTGGCGCAGCTTGGTAGCGCGCAGCGTTCGGGACGCTGAGGCCGGGGGTTCAAGTCCCCCCTCCCCGACCACCGCAACGCCTTTAGTAGCAAGAGTTTCCGTGCGGCACTCGAGATCTTGCCCGCGCCCTGCCCCCCCTTAGACGCCACGATATTTACGCTCAAGCGCAGGCATAGAGAAACCCGTCGGGGTTCGTCGCCTCGACGGGCTGGAGCCAACGAGGGTCGTCTATCCGACCACGACTCCAATCGACTGCTCCCCGCCATGAGGACGAGCACTAACCCTACATCGCGTTTGTGACCGACAGCCTCGACGCCGACCACCGCGCGGCGGTCGACTCGGACACCGTCACGACGTGGCCCAGAGTCTCCCCAGCAATCGGTCGAGGTCGCGCGGCTCAAACGGCTCCGTCCCGGCGGACGGCGTCGGCGTCAACTCGCCGAAGTACACTTTGTCGGGAGTATCGTAGAGGTCCACCCGTACGTAATCGAGCCCGCGACCCAACGCCTCAGCGTACTCGATCATCGTCGCGAGATGTCGCGGGGGGTTCAGATCCTGTTCCGCGTTGTTTAGGCCCCGAAGATTCCGCAGCCGGCGCGTGGCATCCGGGGGACGAAGATACAGGTCGGACCGCATGTCCTGAAACCGCCCGTGCATGACCGAAACGACCTCCACACGCCCGCCGAAAACATGCAACTTGTAATCCGTAGGCACCGGTCCGGTGCCGTCGCTGATGTACTCCTCGACCATGATGCGGGGAACGATGTTCTTGTAGTGCCACTCTCGATAGTGGTAGTAGTAGTTCTCCCGCAGCCATGCGCGGCATGTCTCGATGAGGTCCCTGCGGTTCATTTCCGCTCTGTCCGGCACCAGCACAACCCACCCCGAGGCATGGCTCGGCTTCACGACAAACTTCCGGGGTAGGTCGTCGAACGGGATGTCGGCCGGATCCTCCGTCACCCAAAACAGGCGCGGCAGCACCTCCTCCCCGATGCGGGCCTTAACGTACTCGCGCGCGCTGTACTTGTCCTGCAGCCGAGTCCATAATGGCCGGCGATCAAAGAGCATACGGTGGAGCAGCTTCTCGTTGAAGGTCGTGGGTCGAAGGAGGTTGGGAAATACGCCGACATTCCGCTTGTGTCTGCGCATGATCGCGAAGAAGGCGACGAAGGGTTCCGGCAGCACCGCCTCTACGGCATTGATAAACGCGCGCTTCATAGGAGGCCGCCCTCCGCTTTCACGCGCCGTACCACGGCAGACACGCCTCCGGGCAACTGCCGCGTGCTCGTCGCGAAGTCCAAATACTTTGGGATGCGCCGGCGGTCCTGCCGAAAGCGAAGCCACCGCATGTCGCGGACTGGACTCATGCCTGCCAGCTCAAGCACCTGGCTCAGCGCTGTCCGCGCAGGACCGGGCTCCCGGGGTGGGGAAACGGACGGCCAGCCCGATCGAGCGGAGTACGCGGCGACGGATGGTTCCGCGGCATCGGCGAAATGACCGGCGCCCGGTCGGTGCCGGCGCGTGGGACGCCGCCGTTTCATCGTCGCGGCTGAGCAGCCAATCGATAGCAACATCATCGCATGCGCGACGCCTTGCTCAACGCAGAGGAGAAGCTTCACAGACGCCAGAAGTACCGAATGTGCGCTTCCTTGACCGGGCCTCGCGGGTGACCGCGCCGGACCGCCTTGAGCTCGCGCTGCGCGATGCGCTTCGCGTCGCCGACGGTTGGTTGGATTACCAACGGCAATTCCACCGCATCCCGGGGCTGTCCGCGGCGATCGTCCATGGGAACCGGATCATCTTCGAGCGAGGGTACGGGTGCGCGATCGAGGACCGCCGCCGCAAGCGGAGAGTGGCGGCGACGACACGCTACCGTATCGCGTCGATCTCAAAGGTCTTCACCGCGACCGCCGTGATGCGCTTGGTCGAACGCGGGTTGGTGCGGCTCGACGAACGGGCGCAGCACTACCTGCCATGGCTGCAGCCCCAGGGGAGCGCCGCGCCCCGGCCGATGACGATCCGCCAGCTCCTCTCCCACACGGCGGGGGTCGAGCGGGACGGCGGCGACCATTGGGTCTCCGACCGGTTCCCTACCATCGAGGATCTCAAAGCGCGAGCCAGAAACGGGCTCACCGTGTTCGCCCCCCTCGAGCGGTGGAAGTATTCCAATATCGGATACGCGATCCTCGGCCAGGTGGTGGCGGCCGCGAGCGGTCAACCTTACGAGGAGTACGTGCGCGCGACGATCATCGACCCCCTGCGGCTGACGCACACGGGGTTCGCGCTCACGCGAGACGTCCTCGGGTCGCTGGCGGTCGGATACGGGAGAGAGTTCCCTGGCCGGGCGAGGCCGTCGTTCCGGCATCCGGACACGAATGCGCTGCGCGCGGCCGCCGGGCTGGTCTCGAACGCGGGGGATCTGTGCGCGTTCATGGCGGCGCAATTTCCCGGAAGCGGCAGGCTGCTCAGCGACCTGAGCAAGCGCGAGATGCGGCAGCCCCAGTGGTCTCGGAACGGCGACGATCAGTACGGACTCGGCTACAACATCTGGCGCGTGGACGGTCGCGAGATTGTCGGGCACGGCGGAGGGTTCCAGGGGTTCAAGACCGCGATCGGCATGGACACCGAGCGCCGCATCGGCGTCGCGGTTCTCACCAACGCGATCGATGGTCCGGCGGTGCCGCTGATGACCGGCGTCTTCAAGGCGATCCATGACTGTCTGGCGCGCAACGGTAACCCGGTCCGCTCGTCCAGGGGACGCGCCAGGTTGCGGCGCTTCGAGGGCCGGTACACGGGGCGATGGGGAGATCTCGAGCTCGTGACCGTCGGCGGCCAACTGCTCGGTTACGATCCGAGCGCTGATCGCCCTTTGCAGCTTGCGAGCGAACTCGATGCGCGGGGGCCCGGCCGGTTCCAAATTGTCCGTGGCCCGGGCGGCGGCCACGTCGGCGAGATGGTCACGTTTGATCAGACGGTACGGGGGATCCCGGCGAGGCTCTGTTGGGGGCCGAACCCCATGCGCCGTGTGAACCGGAGCTCGACGGCGTAGCCTCCGCTGACAGCATCCCGACAGGACCCGGGTCGGCGTACGCCAGGCACATCAGGGGGGCATGCGATGATCAGCGCGTGGAATCTACGGATGCTGGTGCTCGGGTGTCTTGGGGTTGCTCTCGCGATCACAATGCCGCTGTCTCTGGCTCAGCCGGCGTCGATGCCCGCGCAGCGCGGGGGAACGCTGCATCTCGCGCTCGGCGAAGATCCAGACACGCTCGACCCCCATGCGACGGTGTCCTTGACGTCGAGCCAGGTACAGTCGCTCATCTACTCTCCCCTCGTCTATATTCAGTCCAACGGACTGCCGGCCCCGCTCGCCGCACAGTCGTGGACCATCAGCCCCGACGGCAGGGCCGTCACGTTCAAGCTCAGGCCCGGCCTCAAGTTCTCGGACGGGACCCCCTTCGACGCCCAGGCGGTCGAGTACACGTTCCATCGCCACATGGACCCCGCGACCGCGTCGCCGAGCACAAACCAGCTGGGACCCCTCCAGTCGGTCACGGCGCTCAACACCCTCGCGGTGCGGTTCACCTTCAAGGAACCGTACGCGCCGTTCTTCACGAGTCTCGCCGGCTCGTACCTGAGCATCATGTCCCCCACCGCCGCGCGGAAATTGGGCAAGGGCCTCGGGCACAACCCGGTCGGGGTGAGCGCGGGACCGTTCGTGTTCAAATCCTGGACACCCGGGTCGGAGATCGTCCTGGTCCGAAACCCCGGGTACCAGCTCGGCCCGTACCGGAACGACACCCAGAACAAGGGGCTGCCGTACGTCGACGAGCTCGACCTCAAGGTAGTGCCGGAGGTCGGGACGCGCATCGCCGCGCTGGAAACCGGCGCGCTGGACATCAGCGCCCTCACCCTCGAGGCCGTGCCGCGGTTTCTTAACAACCCGCGGTTCCAAGTGATCACCAAAAAGGACGCGAACGACCTCGTGTTCATCGAGTTTGACTACAAGCGTCCCCCCTTCAACGATCCCAAGTTTCGGACCGCGCTGGGGTGGGCGGTCGACAAGCAGGCAATCGTGCGCAGTGCCTGGGGCGGGTACGCGACCCCGAATCTCACGCCCATGCCCGTCGGGGACGCGGGGTACGATCCCAAGATCGGCGAGCAGTACGGGATAGGCTACGATCCCAAGAAAGCCGCCCAGTTGTTCGACGAGCTGGGGTGGAAGCTCAATCCGCAGACGAAGGTCCGCGAGAAGGACGGCCGCGCGGCCAAGTTTACATGCTGGACCTACTCAGGCTTCGAAACCGTGAAGCGCGGCTGCGAGGTCATCCAAGCCAACCTGAAGGACGTCGGGATCGACGTGGCGGTGACCCTGACCGATTTCGGCACCATGAGCGGGCAGATGCCGAAGGCACAGTTCGATTTCGACCTGATGCGCTGGACCTACCCGGATCCGACGATCTTGTCGCTGCTGTTCAAGACGCCCGGCTGGGAGAAGCTCTACTCCGACCCGGCGCTGGATGTCGCGCTGAACCGGGCCGATGCAACGCTCGACCCCGTGAAGCGCGTGCAATACGTCAAGGCCGCGGAGGTCATGATCCTCCAGAAAGCCGTGATCGTTCCCATCCTCACGGACTGGCTCATCACGGGCGCCCGCGCGCAGGTTCAAGGACTGCACCTGGACCACTTCGGAGGCATTCTCTATCAAGACATCTGGCTGAAGCCGTAAGCGCCCCTGGGCGGCGCGGCGTCAGGTCCGCGCCGCCCGACGCGGCATCACGCATCGTGATCGGCTATATCGTTCGTCGAATCTTGTTCCTGGTGCCGGTGTTGATCGGGGTCCTGGCATTCGTCTTTCTCATGCGGGCCCTGGTGCCCGGGGACCCGTTGGAGATCATGTTTTTGGGCCAGATGCCGCCCGACCAGGCGACGTTGACGAAGTTGCGCCACGAGATGGGGCTCGACAAACCGTTACCCGTGCAGTTCGTGGACTACACGTGGTCCATTGTCCATGGTGATTTGGGGCAATCGGTCCGGACACGCCAGCCGGTGGCCGCGGAACTCGCGTACCGGTACGAGAACACGCTGATCCTGACATTCGCCAGCCTCGTTGTCGCGCTCGCGGTAGGGCTCAGCATGGGGATCGCCGCGGCCGTATACAGGGACACGCTGATCGACATGGCCACGATGATGCTGGCGATGTTCGGGCTGTCGATGCCGGGGTTTTGGTTCGGGCTGATCATGATCATGCTCTTCGCGGTGGATCTGCGCTGGCTCCCGGTGATGGGGAGCGGCGGCCCGGCATATTTGGTTCTGCCGGCGCTCACACTCGGCTTGATCGCGTCCACAATCATCGCCCGCATCACACGCTCCAGCATGCTCGACGTGCTGAGCGCCCCGTACGTGCGTACGGCTCGGGCGAAGGGCCTGCGGGAACGGGTCGTCATCTTGCGCCACGCCCTGCGCAACGCGTTGATCCCCGTGGTGACAATCCTGGGACTCCAGCTCGGCGGTCTCCTCGGAGGAGCGTTCATCATCGAGGTCGTCTTCGCCTGGCATGGCGTCGGGGAGCGCGCCATCCAGGCCATCTCCCAGCGTGACTTCCCGGTCATCCAGGGGATCACGCTTGTGGTTGCGACGACCTACGTGCTCGTGAACCTGCTCGTCGATATCCTCTACGGCGTGCTCGACCCGCGCATCGTGTACGGATAGGACGCGGGACCGAGATGCCAGCGCCGTCGTCTCGCTCCGCCGCGGTTGCCCCGCAGGATTCCGAGAGCCCCGGGATTCGCGCGCGGCGCGCCGGGACCGCTGGTATTCTTGCGGCCCTATTTCGCAAGCGGTCTGCGCAGATCGGCGGGGCGATCATCGTGCTGCTCCTGGCGACGGCCGCGTTTGCCGGACTCCTCGCCCCTTATGATCCGTACCGGCTCAATCCGCTCAGCCAGCTCGGGCCTCCGTCATCGTCGCACTGGCTCGGTACCGACGCGTTGGGACGCGACGAGTTCAGCCGGATCGTCTACGGCACGCGCACCACGCTGGTGATCGGGGCCATCTCGGTCGGTATCGCGATGGTCCTCGGCGTCACCTCCGGCATCGTTGCCGGCTACTACGGCGGTTGGGTGGACCTGCTGCTGATGCGCGTGATCGACGTCATGCTGGCACTACCCTACATCCTCCTCGCGCTGGCCATCGTCGCGATCCTCGGGCCCGGGCTCGGCAATACGATGATCGCGATCGGCCTGAGCAACGTCCCTGGGTGGGTGCGGCTCGTGCGAGGCAACGTTCTCACGATCCGGCGTCACGACTTCGTGCTCGCGGCCGGCGCGCTCGGCGCGCGCGACACGCGCGTGATGTTTGTGCACATCCTTCCGAACACCGTCTCTTCCATCGTGGTGCTGGCGACGCTACAGTTCGCCACGGCAATCCTGGCGGCGGCCGCCCTCAGCTTCGTGGGGCTGGGCGCGCAGCCGCCTTCTCCGGAGTGGGGGGCGCTGCTGGTGGGCGCACGCGACTTCATGTTCACGGCCCCCTGGCTTGTCAACTTCCCCGGGCTGGCGATCTTTCTCGTGGTGTTGGGGTTCAATCTGTTCGGGAACGCCCTGCGGGACACGCTGGATCCGACGCTGCGGATGTCATAGCTGCCGGGACGGCCGCACACCTTCCCTTGCGCCGTCAGCGGCGTACATGCGCAGGGCGTCCGGCGCGCGGGTCGGCGAGGCGACTCGCGCGAGCGGCGCAGATGACATGCGCATCAGGACCGCAGACCGCGCAACCGGGCGGTCAATTCGGCGTCGATCGTCCACGTCTTCGGATCGACGGCAACCTTATAGATATCTCGGGCTCGATCGACACTTACCTTTCCCTGCCGCACATCGACGAGAACCGATGCGGGATCTCGCTCCTCGGGCGCGCCGAACCCACCGCCCCCACAGGTAATGAAGCTCACCACGTCGCCGGCCTGTACCTCAAACGTCGTCTTTGATCGGAGCTGGCGGGACGTATTGGCGGAGTGCACCCAATACTCCGCCCGGCGACCTGCCTGACCTCCGTGAAGCCCCCACGGTCCTTCTCGGTCTCGATCCGCCAGGATTGTGAAGAACGCCTCATGGTCGGGGAACAGGTAGTCGCGACGAAGACCCAAACCTCCCCGCTGGCGTCCCGGCCCCTCGGAATCGGGCACCAACTCGTAGCGGACTATCCGTACAGGATAGTTGAGCTCGATCTCTTCCACCGGCGCATTCTCTGTGTTCTGCCCGTGAGTCTGCACCGCATCAGGGCCGTCCTTATCTCGCCTGGCGCCGTAGCCGCCTGCGAGCGCCTCGTAAAAACAGTAGTAGTCAGATGTGTGCGGATCGATCCCACCAAATCCAGCCTGACACATCATCGCCTTGGTCCCGGCGATAGCCCGGTCTCCCATAATGGGAGCGAGCGCCCTAAAGACGACATCGACCAGCCGCGTCTGCGTTTCCCACCCTCCGACAACCGGGGCCGGGGGAAGGCAGTTCGTTACCGTCCCTGCCGGCGCCTCGACGCGAACACACGTGTAGAAACCATGATTGACGGGGACATCTTGGTCCACAAGGCACTTCGCCGCGTACGCGCAGGCCGAAAACGTCTGAGCGAAGGTGGAGTTGACCGGAGCGCGCCGTTGCGGCGCCGACCCGTCGAGATTAAACACCACGGTGCCGTCAGCGACGGTCACCGAAACAGACAACTGCACCGGATCGTCGGTGAAGCCGTCGTTGTCAATGAACCCGTCCGCAGCGTAGGATCCCGCCGGTAGCCGCGCGAGGTCGAGGGCGGTACGCCGGCGCGTGTACTCGATCAAGAGGTCGATGTTCTCGTGGACGTCGCGCAATCCAAACCGGCTGTACAATTCACCCAGTCGCCGCTCGCCCGTCACGTTTGCCGCGACCTGCGCTCGGAGATCCCCTTCTGTCTCGCGCTTGCTCCGGATCTGCGCGAGAATCAGGCGAAATACATCCGGTACGATTGTCCCCTGGGAAACGAGCCTGACCGGCGGTACGATGACGCCCTCTTGGAAGACCTCGCGAAAGGCCCCGATGCTGGCCGGGGCCCCGCCACCGACGTCAGAGTGGTGCGCCAGATTTGCAAGGTAGCCGATCAACTCCCCCTGAACGAACGCCGGCATGATCATCGTGATGTCGTTGAGGTGCACGCCACCGCAATATGGATCGTTGGCGACGATCACGTCCCCCTGCCGCAGCCGTCGAGGACCGTAATCGGCGATTGCCCGCGGCACCAACTGCACAAACGACCCCAGATGCACGGGCTGGGTGAACGCCTGGGCGGTCACCCGCAAATTGCGGTCGAAGAACGCGCAGGAAAAATCGTGGCGTGTCCGGATGTTCGTCGAATAGGCGCTCCGCTTGAGGGCGGTCGCCATCTCCTCGGTGACGCTCGCTAAGGCGTTGCGAATCACCTCGAACCGCACGGGGTCCACGCCCCGAGCCAGTCCGCGGATCATGTCACCGTCGCCCATACCGCTCCCTCATCGATCGTTCGATCCCGCTGCGTAGCATCACTCGGAACACGGCACGCGCCCCTTCTCCCGGATGGGGAACTGCGGCGGCTCGGACGTCGATCCGCCGGCCGGCGCCGTCCGCAGTCACCGACCGCTGCCAGGCGCTCCCGTACATTACTAGGTCGTCTGGGGCGCTGCACGGGCCGCGGCCTCCGCCGCCCTCGCCACGTCCGCGTCGTCGATCAAACGGTGGGTGACAAAACGTGCGTGTCGCGGCGAACGCATGAGCGCCAGCACCCCCTGCTCCGCGAGCCGGGCCACAAACGCCGCAGCCGTCATGACCCCGGTCAACTCGATCAGCACAATGTTCGTTTGGACGGCTGTAAGGTCCACGGCGAGCCCTGGGATTTCCGAGATGCGCTTCGCGAGCGACGCCGCCCTATTGTTGTCGTCCGCCAGGCGGTCGGCCATCGTGGTCAAGCCAACGAGCGCGGCCGCCGCCGCAATCCCGGCCTTATGAAGGCTTGTCGCGCCGAGACGCTCTGCTGCGCGTCGTGCACGATCGATGATGCGCCGCGGACCGCAGAGCAAAGCCCCTTCCGGCGCGCTCAGCCCCTTGTTCAGGCTGACGGAGACGGTATCGACGGCCTCGGCAAGGCGGCTCACGGACACCCTAAGCGCAGCGGCCGCGTTGAAAATCCGAGCTCCGTCGAGGTGTACGGCTGCTCCGTGTCGGCGGGCGACCTCGACGATGGCCATCGTCTGAGTCTGAGTGAGTACGGTGCCCCCGGCGTTGTTATGGGAGTTCTCCAGACACACGAGGCTCGTGCGCGGTGTCCGACCGAAGCGAGGCGCCGCGATGGCATCCGCAACGTCCTGCGGCGTGGGAACGCCGCGGATCCCGTTGAGCAGGCGCGGGAACAACCCGCCGGGATGCGCCAGGCTCCAGCCCTCTGACCATACGATGTGCATTGTGGACTCGAGCACGACCTGGTCGCCCGGTTCGGTGGTGGCCATCAGCGCCAGCAGGTTCGCCATGCTGCACGTGGGAACATAGAGCGCGGCCTCCTTGCCGAGCAGGGACGCACCGACTTCAACCAACTCACCGATGGACGGGTCGTCCCCAAACGGCTGTGCCCGTGTGGCGGCTCGCCGCATCGCCTCCCACATCGCTTCCGTGGGTGTGGTTACCACGTCGCTCCGGAGATCGATCACGTCGTGATCAGGCGCGACGCCGGCGCAGTTCGCACAACCGTGAGCCGTCACGCGGTCCGTCCGTCGCGGCGCAAACGTTCGCGCAGTTCGGCGGTCGCCGGAGCGTCCACTTCGCGCGTGTCAGGATCAATGACCACGCCGTAGGCCTCGCGGGCGTGTGCGACCGTGACCTTCTCCTCCACCACGTCCCGCCGTACGCGACCCGGATCACGTTCCAGCGGGTCGCCCCATCCGCCGCCGCCAGCCATGACATGTCGCAACACTTCGCCCTGACGGATCTTCCCCATCGTCAGCGTCGGCAGCACGTGCTGTCCAGGTCCGGGATTGAGGATATTCCAGGACGGGCTGCCGTTTCGGCCTCCCCAAAGACCGTACGGGGGGAACCGCCGCTTGTCGGATCTGATCTGCAGCACCGCCTCCTGCGCCAAACACCGCACCTCGCGTATCTGTCCCAGGGCTCCCCGATATTTCCCGGGGCCGCCCGAGTCCGGAATGAGCCCGTACCGCTCGATGCGCACCGGTAATTCACGCTCGGCGATCTCGATCGGGGTGTTCGCGATGTTTGAAGCGGGATGCGGCACGCCTTCCCGTCCGTCCCCTCGCGGACTCCCGCCGCGCGCCCCGGCGATGAGGTCAACGTACACGAAGGGGGCGCCCTGCACATCGTAACCGCCGAAACTGATGATGGTGTTGCCGCCCTCCCCGTCGGCCGGAACCCGCTCGGGCACGGCTTGCGCGAGGGCTCCCAGCACCGCCTCCATGATACGGAACCCGGTGATGCCGCGGGCTCCGCACGCCGCGGGGAACAGCGGATGCACCACGGTGCCGGCCGGCGCCCGCACGTCGATCGGGCGAAAGTACCCGCCACAGTTCGGAATCGTGGGATCCATGAGCAGTCGGAGTCCTCCGTACACGGCCGACTCGCTGAACGGCAGCGGGGAGTTGATCCCGGCCTTGACCTGAGGAGACGTCCCGGTGAAGTCCACTGTCAGAGAATCGCCGGCGACGTGCACGGCCACGCGAATGTTGACGGGGCCTGTCTCGATGGAATCCCCGTCGATGTGGGTCTCGAACTCGTATGCACCATCGGGGATGGCATGGATCGCTTCGCGCGCCAAGCGCTCGCTCACATCCAGCAGATGATCGGTGTAGCGCCGCAGCGTCGCCGGAGTGTGGCGCGCTGCAAGCCGCATGAATTCCCGTTCCCCGGTCCGCACCGCGGCGATCTCCGCTCGCAGATCGCCCAAGACCTTCCCGGGGACGCGCACGTTCTTCTCCAGGATGGCGAAGATCGCCTCGTTCGCGACGTCCTGATCGAACAGCTTGAGGGTCGGGATGCGAAGGCCTTCCTGAAAGATCTCGGTCGCCGCCGTGGAGTTGCTCCCCGGAACCAGGCCTCCAACGTCTGTGTGATGGGCGAGGGCGCACGCGAATGCCTCCAGTGCGCCGCTCACAAATATCGGCTTGATGATGTAGATGTCCGGCAGGTGGATGCCGCCGGAGCCGTACGGGTCGTTCAGAATGTAGACATCGCCGGGCCGCACGCGCGATCCGTAGGCCTCGAGGATGTGCCGCACTGCCGACGGGAAGGACCCGAGGTGCAAGACGATGGTGAGCCCCTGAGCGATCACCTCGCCGTGGCGATCGCACAGCGCGGTGGAGTAGTCCAGCGCGTCCTTCACGACGCCGGAGTAGGCGGTGCGCATGACAGTCAGCGCCATCTCGTCAACGATCGCAGCCAACCCATTTTGAATCACTTCAAGCGTGATCGGATCGATCCCGAGCTGCGGCATTCCGCCCTCGCTTCCTCGAGTAACGTCGTGGCTCACGGGCGCCATACGCTCATGTGCGCCGCAGCACCGCGCCGCCGCGCCGGCCGGTCGCGGATCCCTGCGCAACGGTCACACACCCGTTGACCACGACGTGGGAGACACCCTCCGCCAGCCGGTTGGGCGTCTCCAAGGTGCCCCGTTCCTCGAACCGGCCGGGATCGAAGGCGACCACATCTGCCCACGCGCCCTCGCGCAGAACGCCCCGTCGCTGCAACCGCAGCCTTTCCGCCGGGAGCGCCGTGAGCTTATGCACCGCCTCTTCGAGCGTAAACCGCGCATCCTCGCGGACGAATCGCCGGAAGAACCAGCCGACCCACGTAAACGCGCCGAGAAAGATCGAGCCGGCAAGCGGTCCATCCACCGCGAGCGCCGTGGCATCGGACCCGATCGTGCAGTGCGGATGCTCGTAGGTCGTCCGGAGGTCGCCCTCGTCGTAGGCATGACCCAGGCAGAGCGGGCGGTGTAGATCGTCGATCTCGGCCAACAACACGTCGTACACGGCGTCCCATGGATCCTGCGCGCCCGCGGCCAGCTCTTGAAAGCTGCGCCCGACAAGCTCCGGGCGCCGATCGCTTCGAAACAGCGTGACGCGATCCCATCCGCCGAGCCCGAAGCTCGAGATGATGCTCTCGTACTGCTTCATGCGCACCCGTGCCGCCGGATCGCGCAATCGCGCAGCGATCTCCGCGGTGTCTCCCGCAAGCGCCCACGGCGGCAGGCACGCGCTGAGGTTCGTGATCCCGTGGAGACGCGTGTGCGCGTCGAACGCGGCATCGATGCCCCTGGCCCGCGCCTGATCCACCAACGCAACCGCCTGCGATGCGAGATCGCTTCCGCGCACCCGCCGGGGAATAATGTGCGAAATCTGGAGTCGTACGCCGGCCTGTTCCGCCGTGCGAATCGCTTCCTCGATCGCGGCGAGCGCAGACACATCCCGATTGCGCGTGTGCGTCGCATAGAGGCCGCCGGCCTCGGCCACCACCCGGCACAATGCCGTGATCTCGGCCTCCCCGCACGCGCGTTCCGTCGCATATTCCAGGCCGGTCGAGTATCCAAACGCGCCCGCCGCCAGTCCCGACTCCAGCAGCTTGGCCATCTCGGAGATCTCCCGCGCCGTGGCCGCGCGATCGGCCAGGCCGACGACCGCGAGGCGCAGGTTCCCGTTGGGCACGAGCGCGGCGACATTGACCGCGGGCTGGACTTCCTCGAGCCTCGCCAGGTATTCACTGAATGTACGCCAGGTGATCGGGACGCCCGGAGTGTAGCCGTAGATGTTGCCGCGGCATACTTCCATGGCGCTCATCGGAGCGCACCCATGCCCGCAGTTGCCGATCACTTCCGTCGTCACGCCTTGACTGATCGAGCTCTGCGCCCGGGGATCGACGATCAGGGTGAAGTCGGAATGACTGTGGATATCGATGAATCCCGGGGCGACGACGAGGCCGTCGGCATCCAGGATCTGAGCGGCGCCGGCCGTTGACAGATCGCCTACCTCGGCAATCATGCCGTCGGCGACGCCGACGTCGGCACGAAAGCGCGGCCGGCCGGTTCCATCAACGACCGTGCCGCCGCGGATGATGAGATCCATCACGCGCGAGGCCGCTCCGTACCGTGCTCCGACCGTGCATCCCCGTTGTCGCGATCCTCGTCAACCTCAATCACAATACTGTGGGAATCGTGGAGCCAAGCCTTGCCTCGGGGCGGGACAACAACGGTCGCATCGTATTCCTCGACAATCAGCGGCCCGCACCGGGGCGTCGGTCCGAGATCGCCGCGGGCGAGGACCGGTGTCGCGACGGTTCCGAAGCGAGGCCCAAAGTGCGCGGCTCGCTCAGTACTCGCACCGGCGGCACGAGAGCGAGCCGCGCGGATCTGTGCAGCCGGGCGTCCCGCGACCCGCGCCACAAGCCGGAGGTTGACCAGGTCGATCGGCTCTCCGACGGCGCGGTGCCCGTACACCCGCTCGTGTTCGGCGCCGAATCGCTCGGCAAGCGCGGCGAGGTCCTTGCCGGTGAGCCGGTCGGGCTCCACCGGGATCGTGAGCTCGTAGGCCTGGCCGGCGTAGCGAAGGTCCGCGAATCGCCGAAACGTCGCGTCCTCCCCCGCATACCCCTCGGCAGCCAGCGTCTCCATTGCCTCCGCCCGCAGACGGCGGTAGACGCCGTCAATTGCGCCGGCCCCGAGAGACGCGAGCCGCTCAAACACGGTGCGGACAAAGTAGTACTCTGGCTGGGCCTGCAGCAGGCCGCGGGCCGAGAATAGACCGGGCATAGGGGGCACGATCACCCGCCGAATGTGGAGCGCCCGAGCGATCTCGGCGGCGTGAATCGGGCCGCTGCCGCCAAACGCGAGGAGCGCGAAATCCCGCGGATCCCGGCCGCGATATGTCGAGACGGCTTTAATGGCGCGGATCATGGTCACGTTGGCGATCGTATGGGCGCCGTAGGCGGCCTGCAGTAACCCGATGCCGAGCGGCCGCGCAATGTTCTCCTGGAGTGCGGCCCTGGCCAGAGGAGCCTGCAACGCGACGGCACCGCCCGCCAGTTGACCCGGGTTGCAATACCCCAGCACGACGTTTGCGTCGGTCACGGTCGCATCGGACCCGCCCGTGCCATAGCACGCAGGCCCCGGCGAAGCGCCGGCGCTGCGCGGTCCGACCTTGAGGGCGCCGCCGCGGTCCACCCAGACGATGCTGCCTCCGCCGGCCCCCACCTCGGCGATGTCGATCACCGGCAGTTTCAGCGCGTAGCCGCCGCCGCGGATCAGCGGGCTGGCGCGGGAGATGCTCGATCCCACTTCATACTCGGTCGTGCGGCTGATCTCACCCTCCTCGATCAACGAGGCCTTGGCCGTCGTCCCACCCATATCGAACGTAATGAGGTTGCGTAGCCCCAATTGCCGTCCCAATGCGAACCCGGCAATAACGCCGGCCGCCGGTCCGGACTCGACAACGGACGCGGCGCGCTTGAGCGTAGCCCGGGCGGACATGATCCCCCCGTGCGACTGCATCACCCGCAGCGGGGCGCCGATGCCTCCGGCGCGGAGTCGCGTGACGAGCGTCCGGAGGTATGCTTCGATGATGGGCGCCACGTAGGCATTGACCACGGTGGTACTGGTGCGCTCGTATTCGCGGATCTCCGGGAGAATCTCCGCCGACAATGATAAGTGGACACCCTCGAGCCCGTTCCGAACGATGCGGGCTACTTGGTGCTCGTGCGACGGGTTCGCATAGGAGTGCAGCAAGCTTACGGCCACGGATTGGATCTCGTCGCTGCGGAGTTGCGCGACGATCTTTCCGACATCGTCGTCGTCGAGCGGGATGATGATTTCTCCACGGGCCCCCACCCGTTCGTGCAGCTCGAATCGACGCGCGCGGTCAACCATTGGGGGAGGCGGCTCAAAGAATAGATCGTACAACTGCGGCGTCCGCAGCCGCCTCAGTTCCAAGACGTCCCTGAATCCCTCGGTGGTCAGCAGTGCGGTCCGCGCTCCCTTTCGTTCCAGGATGGCGTTGGTCGCCACCGTGGTACCGTGGATCACATCCGCAATCGCCTCACCGCCTGCTCCGAGCTGCGCCAGCAGATGGTGAATCCCCTCGGCCACACCACGCCCGTAGTCGACCACGGTCGATGGGACCTTGCGCGCGGTGCACATACCGTCCCGATCGATCGCGATGATGTCGGTGAACGTGCCGCCGATATCCGCGCCCACCCGGTAGCCGCGGTCGTCCCTAGCGGTCAACGGGGCTCTTCCGGGAGCATCTCGGGCGTTGTCCGCACCTGATGACCGCGACCGTGGCCACGCGCACCGGCCCGCGCTCCGGGCGTGCCGCCATCCCGGTTAGTCGGGCGCGGCCGGGATGACGGGCAGGATGAGATGGGACGGACGCCGCGTATCGTGGAACACGGTCTGGCGTGCACACTGCCATTCGATGCCCCTCCCGACCAACTGGCCGGAATTGAGGTTGCGGTCGAACCGGGGAAAGTTGCTGCTGGACACCTCCAGGCGAATGCGGTGCCCTGCTCGGAATACGTTGCTCGTCTCCCAGAGCGAGATGCAGTACTGATACACGTCGCCGGGCCGAATTGGCGCCGGATGCGCGAGCGAGTCCCGGAAACTTGCCCGCGTAATCCCCTCGCAGATGTGAATGGCCTTCCCGTTGGGATGCACGTCGATGAGCGTCGCGGTGAAATCCGTATCCACCGCCGTCGATGACGCGAACAGCACCAGGGAGACCAGCCCGGTTATCTCAACGTCCTGCTCCAGCACCGGCCCCGTGTACACAAGCACATCGTCACGCCGTTCGATCGGGCGCCGGTCCTTGGGCCCGCTGTGCTCGAAAAACATGGTCTGCCCGCCGAGCGTCGGCACCGGGTCTCCGGGATCGTACACGAACGTATCCGGCAACCCGTCACCGGGCGGCGTAGGGCGCAGCGCGCCGTCGCCGTGCAAGGAATTCGCTCGCCCTCCACTATGGAGGTAGTAGGATGTGCACTGCGTCCGAGCCAGCGGCCATTCGTGTTCGTCGCGCCAAACGTTGCGACCCATCACGAAGAGACGGATCGGTCCCTGGGAATCGATCCCGGTGTCGATCCCTTTCAGCCGGCAATCGTACCATCGCAGGTGCTCGGCCGGGATGTCCACGGCCGAACCGGCGCCGAAATCCACGTCGCCGAACGCCGCGGCGCTGCCGATGGCCTGGTGGGTCCACGGTCCTACGAGCATTTTTGTGAGCGCCTTTGCCGGTGGACGCGCGTCGCGCCTCCACCCCACGAAGACCTTGAACATCTCGTGGACCAAATTATCGTACCAACCGGTGATCATGTAGGCCGGCGCCTCGATGTCGGCGTACCTGCCCTTCATCGAATAGGAGCGCCAATACTCGTCAAATGTTGGATGGCTCAGGAAGTGTCGAAACGGCCCGCACGCGACAACGTCGTCCAGCGCGGCGCTGACAGGGAGTCGACGGTAGATCGCGCCAAGATCCATCGCCGGATAACTCGTAGGGTGCATCACCCGGTCGCCGATGCGGGCAAAATGGATTGCATTTTGCAGCTGCAGGACGCCGTCGCAGTAGATGTGTCCGAAATTGTCCTCCTGGTTCGCAATCGGCACCAGGGCCTTGAGATAGGGACTGCGTAGCGGCGCCGGGAGGATCTGCGTGAATCCCACGTAGGAAATGCCGAATGTCCCAATCCTGCCGTTGCACCACGGCTGCGCGCCGATCCATTGATGGGTGTCGTATCCGTCCGCGGTTTCGCAGACGTAGGGGCGCCACTCTCCGCCCGATGCGTAGCGCCCGCGGCAATCGGCAAGAACAACCGCGTAGCCGTGTTCGGCAAAATGCAGGGCCCACTCCACGTAACGTGGTTGCTGCTTGTCGTAGATTGTCCGGCACAGCAACGCGGGGAGAGGCGTGTCGCCGCGGGGACGATAGAGGTCAGCCGCGAGGCGCGCGCCATCCCGCATCGGTATCTGCAGGTCCAACTGGATTCTCATGCTGCCGGTCTCCGCCACCGCGCCTGCCCCCGACCGCGCTACCGGAATCGCCGGCCAATGCGGAAGACGTCGCCGGTCCCGGTGTCCTTGTGTTCAAGGGTATCGGCGATGACGTCGCCGATGGCGCCCCCGAACTTGAAGCCGTGTCCACTCCCGCCGCCGGCGACGAGGATCGACCGCGATCCGGGTGCCCAATCGATGATGAAGTGACGATCGGGGGTGTCCTCATACAGGCAGGCGCGGCTTCCGACCACCGCGCCCTGGGCGAGTTCGGGGATCCTGGCAGCGACGAAATCCCGCACCGCCTCCACGAAGACCGGGCTCACAGGCCTGGCGTCGTCCGGATCCACGGTCTCCCCGCGCAGATCGTTGGCGATTTTCATCCGGCCTTCGCGCTGCAGAGGGTGACCGTACCACCCATCCACCTCGGGGTTGACGCTCCACACCGGGAGCGCGCCGGCGGCCAGCCAGTCGGGGTCTTTGGGTTCGATGAACACCATCTCCTGACGCGTGGGACGAATGTGCCGCGCCAGCCCCGGGACCAGCCTGCCGATCCACACTCCGGCCGCAACGACAACACGATCAAACGCAAGGGTGCGACCGTCAACCCGCACATACGCCGCCCCCGCATCTTCGGACACGTCCGTGACGGGCGTCTCCTCGCGGACCGCGACCCCGCCGGCGCGGGCCAGCCGGAGCAACCCGACCAAGGCCGCGCCGCTGGCGAGATAACCGCCCCAGGGATCGTACAGGCAGACGTCGCCTTCTTGGTAGGCAAATTGGGGATGCCGCACACGCGCGTCCTCGATCGAAAGAATCTCGATATCGGGATCCCGCGCGCGCAGAAACTGCCAGCTGTCGTGGATACGAAAGCCGGGACGGAAGCTCTGCTCGATCTGGAGCTGTCCCGTGCGAACGTAGATGCGTTCGGACAGCCGGCGGTCCCACTCCCGCCACCTGACCGCCGCCCGCTCCACGAGGTCCACGTACACGGCGTTGTGTCCGTACAGGCGGCGGATCGTCTTCGAGGTGTCGGTTGAACTGGCCCGCTCGTACGGCACGCGTCCCTGCTCGAATACCGTGACCGCATGGCCGCGCTCCCGGAGCGCGAGCGCCGCGGCAAGGCCAAAGATGCCGGCCCCGACGACGGCAATGTTCACGGCGCTCTCCGCAGTCCGCATGGGGGTGCTCGCTACGATGGAATGACCGGCAGCACGACGTGGGACGGGTGCGCGCGATCGAGGTAGACGGCGTTGTGTGCGACCACGCTCCACGTGTGCCGCCCCACAGGCTCGCCCGTGTTGGGATTCACGTCGAATCGCGGAAAGTTACTGCTGGACACGTCGAGCCGGATCCGGTGTCGCGCCTGGAACAGGTTGCTGGTCGGCGGCAGGGCGATGGTGACTCGCGACACGTCTCCCGGGGTCAACAATTGCTCGCGCTCCCAACCGTTCCGATACCGCGTCCGAATGATCGAGTCCACGAGGTTCAGGTGGTAGCCTTCAGGGTAATCCGCGCTCGGCGGGTACACATCGATCAGCTTCGCCGTGAAATCGGTGTCGACGGCCGACGAGGAGATCCAGAGGTGAACGACGATTGGCCCGGTGACCTCAATCCCGGCGGCGAGCGGGGGCGTTTGGAATACCAGGACGTCGGGCCGCTCGGCGAGGGCCGGATACGGGTAGCGGGCGGCGACGAGTCCCGGCCGTTCCTGCTGGTGCGCACCCCCAAGCGGCACGACGCTTCGCATCCGCGCGCGCGGCGTTATGTAGGCACGGTTCATCCCCTCGCCGGGGCGGACCATCTCAAAGAAGCCGGTGACGGCGCCGGCGATCGTGGGCACCGGGTGCCTCGGGTCGTGAAGAAAGCGCGCCGGCGGGTCGTCCGCGGTCGGCGCGTCGGGACTGAGACCTCCGCCACCCCGCAAGTAGTACGGCGTGTACCGCGTGCGGGCGAGCGGCCACCCGCGCTCGGTCCGCCACTGCCCCCCGTGGTAGAGGTGCCCGCCGGCCGTCTTCCGCCCATCCCCCCCGCCCATGACGAAAATGCGCACTGCGGGATCATCCTCGACGCCGTTTGGCATGTCTTTGAGCCACCGGTCGAACCACCGGAGCCGCTCCCGGTTGTATGTATCATCACCCCAGAGGGCGCTTGCGCCAAATTCCACATCGCCGGAGACGCTCTCCCCGGCGCCACGCATGGAATAGTGGGTCCAGGGGCCGATGATGAGCCGTTGCGGAGACGTGTTCTTCCTCGCCATCGCGGCGAAATAGCCGGTCATCGCGCCCGCAAACGGGTCGTACCACCCGCCGCTATAGACGCCCGGAACGTCCGCGTGGCGGTCGAAGTAGCGCTCCTGGTCGCAACTTTCCTGTTGCCAGAACTCATCGTACGCACCGCGGTAGTAGTAGTTGAAGAAGGTCTGCTCAAGATTCGGCACCCAGCGGAGGGGGGTATGCCCGGGCTTGAACGGCAGTCGCGCCAACCACTCGCGCAGTTGCTCCATCGCCATTTCGATCGCACGTCGTCCGACGGGATCGTCGCGGATCTCCTGGGCGTCGTGCGCGTGTAAGAACTGGGCGCCAAACATGTGCAGCGCCATCGCGCCCCCTTCACGGCACTCGTGCGCGTACGCGTTCGTCGGTCCGACGTCGGGCCAGATCGCGGTCAGATGCGGAGGACGATGCAGCGCCATGACCTGCTGCACGATCGCCCCGTGGGAGCTTCCCACGGTGCCGATCCTGCCGTTCGACCACGGCTGCGCCGCGATCCACTCAACCGTGTCATAGCCGTCCAGCCCTTCCCGCGGGTTCACCACGTGGAAGTACTGGCCCGTACCTTCGGAATGGTGGCGGCCGCGCAGATCCTGGATCACCACGACATAGCCGTGTCGGGCAAAGAACTCGCCCACGGGCTCGACCCACATCCAGGACGAATTCTTATCGTACGACGTGCGTCCCAGGATCGTCGGGAACGTGCCCGGCAGTGGCGCGCCGCCGGACGCTGGGAAGTAGATATCGGTGGCGAGGTGCACGCCGTCCCGCATCCGGACCATGACGTCCTTGGCGATAACGATCCCATGCGTTGCATCCGCGTGCACGGCTTCCCCCTCTGTCAAGCCGTCGGGCGAGGCTCAGCAGGCGGTTCGGCGCCACCTACCGTCAGGTGCAGATTCCCGAACGTGTCAATTCGGCCGCGGTAGCCTGGGTGGATCACGGTCGTGGAGTCGAATTCTTCAACGACGGCGGGACCGTCCACGACCGCTTCGAGGGCCATGCGATAACGATCGTAGATGGGACAATCAACGTATCCGCCGCACTCGGCGAAATACACGCGCCGCACCGACGTCGGGGCGGTCTGCAAGCCCCGGGCGCGCACCATCCGTCCCCCGGCGGGCGGCTTGACGATGGCGCCAAGCGCAGTGACCCGAAGGTTTACGAGCTCGACGGGCTCCGAGGGAGCGCTGTACCCGTAGGCCCGGCCGTGCTCGTCGTGAAAGCGTTCCACGAGCCGGGCACACACGTCCGGACTCAGCATCGCCGGAGGCACTGCTATCGTGAGTTCGTATCCTTGCCCGACGTAGCGCATATCCATCTGCCGTAGGAGCGACATATCGGCGGGGTCGCTGCCCTCCCGCCGCAGCGCCTCCCGCCCTTCTACCTCGAGCGCTTGGAACGCCCGCTCCGTCACGGCGAGGTCCGCGCGGTCCACGCGCTGGATCATCGTCGCCGAGTACTCATGCCGCAGGTCGCTGACGAGGAGGCCCATCGCCGACGCCGTGCCCGGGCTCATCGGAATCAGCGCGGTGCGGATCTGCGTTTCCGCGATCAGCCGATTCGCGTGCACGGGACCCGCCCCGCCGAATGCCACCAGGGCAAAGTCACGGGGATCGTACCCCCGCTGCACCGACACGAGGCGCAGGGCGTTGACCATCGTCGCATTCGCAATTTCGACGATCCCGTGGGCGGCCGAGACCACATCCAGTCCGAGGCGATTCGCACACTTCTCCTGAATCGCCGAGCGGGCTCGCTCAATGTTCAATCGCAGCTCGCCACCCAGGAAGTAGTCGGGGTTCAGACGGCCGAGCACGAGGTTCGCGTCCGTGATCGTCGGCTCGGTCCCGCCGCGATCATAGCAGGCGGGCCCCGGGTCGGCCCCCGCGCTGACCGGACCAACCCGCAACCCCCCGCCTGAATCGACCCACGCGATCGAACCACCACCGGCGCCGATCTCGACCAAATCGATGACCGGGGTGCGGATGGGGTACCCGCTCCCGCGTTGGCTGCCGACGCCGGGTTGGGCCGCCGCGCCCACCTCGTAGTCCTTCGTCACGCGCGGCCTGCCGCCCATGACCAGGCCCGTTTTCGTGGTGGTCCCGCCCATGTCAAAGGAAATAACGTCCCGGTACCCGAGGACGCCACCAAGATGCGCCGCCGCGATGACGCCAGCGGCCGGCCCGGACTCCACCATGTAGACCGGCCGTTCACGCGCCGCGGCGAATGAGAACACGCCGCCGTTACTCTGCATCACGAGAAGCTCCGCGGACACCCCGATCGCCCGCAGACGGTCCTCGATGTGTTGGAGATACCGTGCGACAATCGGTTGGATCGACGCGTTGATCACGGTCGTGCTGGCCCGGAAGTACTCGCGGAATTCGGGCGCCACGTCGGACGATAAGGAGATCACGGCCCCGGGCAGCACCGCCCGCAAGATCTGGCCGGCGGCCTTCTCGTGCACCGAGTTCGCATACGCGTGCAGCAGGCACACCGCCACGGCCTCGATCCGCTCCTGGGCCAGCGACTCGGCGACGCGTCGAACAGCATCGTGGTCCAGCGGCGTGAGCACGCGGCCTCGCGCATCGAGACGCTCCGGCACCCCGTAACACCGCTCCCGCGGCACCAGCGGACGTGGCTTCTCGAAACGCAGGTCGTAGAGTGATGGGCGTATCTGGCGCGCGATTTCGAGCATGTCACGAAACCCGTCTGTCGTCACGAACGCCGTCCGCGCAACCTTGCCCTCGATGATGGCGTTGGTGGCGACGGTCGTGGCGTGCACCACGTACCGCACGCCGGCCGGGTCCGTCCCGGCTCCACGCAGCACACGCTCGACGCCTTCCATAAACCCGACCGATGGATCGTGTGGCGTCGTGAGCACCTTGTCGATATGAACCTTTCCCGACTCCGCGTCGACGAGAATGATGTCGGTGAACGTGCCCCCGATGTCAACACCCAGCCGGTACGTTCGCGACACTGTTACGCCCCCGTGGCCTGCGGCGACCGCGCCTCGGCCGTCCGCTCGGCGTCCACACGCCAGGTCGATCGATCGATCACGACCCCGTACACCTCCCGCGCACGGTCAATGCTCACCTTGCCCTCCCGCACGTCGCGCAGGACGCGCGCCGGGTCTCGCTCCCGCGGCGCGCCATATCCGCCGCCGCCGCATGTCCGGTAGCTAACAACGTCACCCCGCTGAAGCTCCACGGTCGTTTTCGAGGGCAAACGCGTCGCCTCGCCGTCCGGGTTCAGCACGTACGCCGCGGGAGGCGCGGCGCACCCGCCGAATAGACCCCAAGGGCCCTCGCGATCCCGATCCGCCAGAATCGTGAAGGTCACCGGGTACTCGGAGAACAGGTAGTCGCGCCGCAAGCCGAGGCCGCCGCGGAATCGACCCGGACCTTCCGAATCATTGACCAGGTGGTAGCGGATGATTCTGACCGGGTAGTTGGCCTCGGTCTCCTCGATCGGGGCGTTTTCAGTGTTCTGCCCGTGCGTCTGGACGGCATCGGGTCCGTCACTCGATGCCCGAGCCCCGTACCCTCCGGCGAGGGTCTCGAGAAAACAGTGATACTCGCCCGTCGACGGATCGACACCGCCAAAACCCGCGTGGCACATCATCGCCTTGGTACCGGCCGGCACCTGGTCTGGAAGGGCGGCCGCCACGGCTTTGAAGATGGTGTCCACGAGCCGGGTCTGCGTTTCCCATCCGCCGACTACCGGCGCGGGCGCCTGGCAGTTGACCACAGTCCCGAGTGGCGCGACCACGCGCACCAAGTCGTAGAATCCTTGATTCACGGGAATATCCTGGTCGATCAAGCATTTCAGAGCATAGGCGCAGGCTGAGAACGTCTGCGCGAATGTCGAATTGACGGGTGCCTTGCGTTGAGGATCTGAGCCGGAGAGATCGAAGATCACGCCATCCTCGCCGATCGTGACGCGCACGTGCAATCGGACCCGTTGATCGCTCACCCCGTCCGTATCGATGTGTCCGTCGGCCGCGAACGAGCCGCGCGGTAGAGCCGAGAGCTCGGCTCGGACGCGCCGCTCCGTGTACGCGAGCAGCCCGTCGACCATGCCACTCGCCACGTCGGAGCCGAAGCGATTTGCAATCGCCACCAGCCGCCGCGCGCCGGTCACGTTCGCTGCCACCTGAGCCCGCAGGTCGCCCGCGGTCTCGCGTTTGCTGCGGATCTGCGCCAAAATCAAGCGAAATACGTCGTCAACGATGGCACCGCCCTCGACGAGCCTGACAACGGGGATAATCACGCCTTCCTGAAACACTTCGCGAAAGGCGCCGATGCTGGCCGGAGCGCCACCCCCAACGTCGACGTGGTGCGCAAGGTTCGCAACGTACCCGAACAACGCCCCCTCCGCGAATACGGGAGCGATGACCGTGATATCGTTGAGGTGGACGCCGCCTCCGTAAGGGTCATTGACGACGAGCATGTCGCCCGGGCGGAGCTGCTCAGCCCCGTACGTCCGCACCGCGCGCGGCACGAGTTCCACGAATGAGCCGAGATGGACCGGTTGCGAGAACGCCTGCGCCGCGACCCGCAGGTGGCGATCGAAGAACGCGCATGAAAAATCGTTGCGCGTCTTGATGTTCGTCGAGTAGGCGCTGCGCCGCAACGCAAGCGCCATCTCTTCGGTGGCTTCACCCAAGGCGTTGCGAAAGACCTCGAACCGAATCGGGTCGGCCTGGATCACCGGCGGCATCCAGACGACTGCCGCACCACAAGTTCCGGTTTGATGACGACTTGCCGCGCCTCGGGCTGGTTGCCGGTGAGCTTCGCGACCAGAATCTCCGTCGCCAGCGCACCGATCTCCCGCGCCGGCTGGCGAAAGGTGGTCAGCGGCACCCTGAGAAACTCTGCCAACTCGATGTCGTCACCACCCGCAAGCGCGACGTCTTCAGGAATACGCAACCCGTATTGTTGCGCCGCGCGGAAAACGCCGACGGCCTGGAGGTCGGTTGCTGCGAAAATGGCAGACGGACGGTCGGTGCGGTTGAGCAGACGGTGCGCGGCCTCGCACCCGCCCGCCACACTGTAGGGCGCGTGGACGATGAGATCCTGCGCGACCGCAATACCGCGGGCGGCTAGAGCCTGCCGGTAGCCTGCCAGCCGGCCCTGGGCCGTAGACGTGTGCGGCGGACCGGCGATGTGCCCGATCCGCGTGTGTCCGAGATCGAGGAGGTGATCGGCCAGCAGGCGCCCCCCCGCGACGTTGTCGGTCACAACGTAATCCATGTGGCGGTACTCGGGAAAGTGCCGGAGCAGGAATACAAATGGGACGCCATCCTGCTCCAACTGCTCAACGTCGCGCCGATCCGTCTGCACGGGCGCAATCAGCACACCGTCCACCTGCTTTGAGCGCAGCATCGCCAAGCACTGCAACGCCTGCTCCTGGGAATCCGCGGAATTGCAGAAGAGTACCCCGAACCCTGCCTGCGTGGCCACATCCTGCACCCCTCGCAGGGCCTGCGCATACACCGGGCTCGCGTTGTCTGTGATCACGGCGCCCAGCGTGCGGGTGCGCCCAGACACGAGGGCACGAGCCACGGCGCTCGGCGTGTAGCCTAACTTGCGGGCAATCTCGACGATGCTTGTGCGCCTAGCCGGCGCGATGTCTCCCTTCTGATTCAGCGCGCGCGAGGCGGTTGAAATCGAAACACCCGCCTGTCGCGCGACCTCCCGGATGGTTACCCGCACCCTGTCACCTTCCTAGTTTGTCTAGTGGCAAGAGGCGCCGGATTGCGATCTCCGCACCGGCAGCGAGAAGTCGACCGCAGTGGTGCAAACGTTACCGGAAACGTTTGCACAAGCCTAGCATTGGTGTTAGACTGCTGTCAACGCTGTTTCAGAATGACAATGGTGCTGGCTGGCCGCGCTGCGTCTGTGACGCCGTGGCGGTCCCATAGCGGTGCGCCGAGCTCAAAAAGGGGGACGGCACATTATCCTGCTATACGCGGGGAAGCGAGCCCTCTCGTTGGTGCCGACGCTGCTCTTCGTCTCTCTGATCACGTTTGGCCTGATGCGTTTCGTGCCAGGCGACCCCATCGACACGCTGTACGGCATCAACCGTCCGGATCAAGCGACCCGAGCGGCGATCGCGAGAAAGCTCGGTCTGGATCGACCGCTCTGGATCCAGTACATACGCTGGATTGGCCGCCTCGGCGCCGGTGATCTCGGATACTCGATCCGCGCCCAAATGCCGGTCGCAACCTTGATCCGCCAACGTCTGCCCGCCTCGCTCATCCTGGTTGGCGCGTCCATCATCGTCTCGGTCATCGTCGCGATCCCGGTCGGTGTTCTCGCAGCGGCCTATCGGGATTCACCGATCGATTTGGGAGCGATGACGACGGCGCTTGTCACGCTGTCGGTGCCGCCGTTTGTCTCGGGGGTCCTGCTGGTCCTGTTGTTCGGTCTTGCTCTCCACTGGTTGCCGACCATGGGGTACCCGACCGCGAGAGAGGGAATATTCGGGTGGCCCGCGCACATGCTCCTCCCAACCGTTACGCTGGCGGGTACGCTCATCGGCATCGTGCTTCGCCTCACACGATCGTCTGTGCTCGACGAACTCGGACAGGACTACGTGAGGATCGCCAGAGCCAAGGGCGTAGCGGAGCGTGCCGTCCTCGTCACCCATGTCCTCAAGAATGCCCTGCTTCCCATCGTCACGCTCGTGGGGTTGCAGATGAGTTACCTGCTCGGCGGCACCGTGATTGTCGAGATCGTCTTCGCGTGGCCGGGCCTTGGTGGGCTCGTCGTGGATGCGATCCTCGCGCGTGACTACCCCGTCGTCCAAGCATTGGTGCTGCTGATCGCGACTGGGGTAATCCTGATCAGCCTGGCCGTCGATGTAAGTTACTCAATGTTGGACCCGAGGATCCGGCTGGGATGAGCGGTATCCGGCGGGGCCCGGCTTGATTGCCAAGGTTCACAAGTCCGCACTCAGATGCGACACCGTGGAGGGTGGCATGGTGAGTAACGCGTCGTCACGCGGGTTGTCTCGACGAACGCTCCTCAAGGGGTTGACCACGGCCGGGATCGGAATCGGACTCTCGCGTGGCCTCGAACGGCCGCCCGTTGCGGCAGACGCGGCGCCGGCGCCTGGTGTCCCGAGACGTGGCGGGTCCATGAACATCGGCATCGAGGAGGACCTGACCTCGATCGACCCTTACAAGCTCAATGGCAACGGCGACCTCCTGATCCAGGGATTGATGAGCCAGCCGCTGGTGGCCGGCAATGCCGCAGACAAGATCGAACCTGTCCTGGCTGAGAGCTACCGCTCTGAAAGCGGAGGCAAGGCGTGGATCTTCAATCTCCGAAAGGGCGTCAAGTTCCACAACGGCCGTGAGATGACAGGGGATGACGTGAAATGGAGCTTCGATCGGATCCGCGATAGGAAGAACGGCGCGGTGCTCTCTAGTATTTTCAACATCATCGACTTGCGCACGACCGTCGTCGACCGATACACGGTACGGACTGACATCGTGACCGGCTTCGGGGCGTTTCTGAGCAATCTGGCCCAATCGACGCGAGCCGCCATCCTGGCGCACGAGTCCGTCGATGCCGGCGGCACGGTGACGAAACCGATCGGGACGGGCCCATTCCAGTTCGTCGATTGGAAACCCGGGGTACAGTTCAGCGCGAAGCGTCACGACGGCTACTGGCAAACCGGCGCGGACGGCAAGCCGCTCCCGTACATTGACGCCCTGACCGTCAAGATCGTGTCCGACCCGAGCGCGCGGTTGAATGCGCTCCTTGCCGGCGGGCTGGACTTCGTTACTCAGCCGCCCGTGGCCGCCGCTCGAAACTGGATCGATGCCAAGCCCCCGGAGGGGATTGAATTCCGCCGCTGGTTCTACAACTATTCGGACTACCTCAGCCTCAACACCCGACGCCCGCCGTTCAGCGACGTGCGCGTCCGCCAGGCGGTACGGGCGACGATCGATCGAAAGGCTCTCAACGATGCGGTGTACTTCGGCTTGGGGCAGGTGCACAATCAACCCTTCAAGACCTCGTCGTTCTGGTACGAGAACATCCCCATCGCCCCCGTCGATCTCAACAAGGCAAAGTCGCTGATGCAACAGGCCGGACTCGGCAAGGGCATCGACGTCACGCTCGCCGTCTGGTCCCCGGTCAACGATGCCCGCGCCGAAGTGTATCAGGCTCAGCTGGCGCAGATCGGCATGCGCGTCAAGCTCGACAAGCATGACCCCGGGAGCTTCTTCGCGTTGCTGCCCACCTACAACTGGGAAATGGCGACGCTCGAAATCGGCACGCTGTTCCACCCTGACCGGCCGTACGGGTACCTCAGCAAAGACAATGTGGGGCATCCTTACGTGGGAGGCTATGACGATCCTCGCGTTGAGACCCTGCTTGCCCAAGGGCGTGATGAACTCGATCCGGCGAAGGCCAAGGCCATCTACAGACAAGTGGTTACCGATTTCATGGCGGTGGGCACACCGGAGTATCATGTCAACCTGCCGTTGATCGACGCGTACCACAGTTACGTGCAGGGGTTCGATGCGTACGGGCGCGACCTCGTCGCGATCAACGGCCAGATGGGGCTGCACAAAGCGTGGCTCGCTAAGTAACGGTGGCGCTCGACCCTTCCGTCGCCGCAGACGGTGCCGCTTCGCAGGGCGCGCGGCCGTCGCGGCGGAAGGCGAGCATTCCCTCGCACGGGAGACGCACCGTGTTACGCCTCGTCAGGCGAAGCCGCGTCGCACTAACCGGTCTTTGCATCTGCATGCCGATCCTCGCACTCGCCCTGATCGCACCGGCGGTTACGCCGTACAACCCGCAGACGATGAGTATCGGCGAGCGACTCCAGCCGCCGAGCACGCGGCATCTCATGGGGACCGACGTGTTCGGGCGCGACGTCTTCTCGCGGGTCGTCGCCGGCGACCGCGTGTCCGTCGAGGTCGGGGGCATGTCCGTGCTGCTCGGTCTCGTTGCCGGATCCCTCATCGGGGCGGTCAGCGGGTACACGGGCGGGCTCTTCGATGACGTGCTCATGCGCCTCATGGACTCCGTTCTTGCGTTTCCGGCGATCCTGCTTGCGCTCGTGCTCGTGGCGATCATGGGACAAGGATTGATCGCGGTGATGACGGCCGTCGCCGCTCTGCGGATTCCCATCTTTGCACGGTCGGTGCGGGGGCTGGTCTTGGCGGAACGGACGCGCGACTATGTGGACGCGGCTCGCTGCATCGGCCAGCGCGACGGTCGCATCCTCACCCGCCATATCCTCCCCAACGTCTTGTCGCCGACGATCGTCCTGGCCACAAGTTACTTCGCCAGTGGCATCGTGATTGAAGCGTCTTTGAGTTTTCTAGGTCTCGGCGTCGTGCCGCCGGACGTAAGCTGGGGCACCATGCTCAACGACAGCCTGCAGGTCATGCAAATCGATCCGTGGACCGTGCTGTTCCCGGCAGTCGCGCTCTCCATCGCGGTGCTGGGGTTCAACCTTCTCGGGGACGGGCTGCGTGATTGGCTCGATCCGCGGCTGGCGATCGGGCTGCGATCCGCAGGCGAGCGCGAGCAGAGGTCGTCGTAGAGTAGACCGAACGACGCGATGGGAGGCACGAGGTGACTTCCTCGATGGAGCGATGCAGCATGTCGATGTCGGTCCTCAAGAATGTCATGGTCCCCATGCGAGACGGCACACGGTTGGCCACCGATGTCTATCTGCCGGCCGGCGACGGCGACTATGCGGCCGCACCGGCACGGCCCACCCTCCTCGGTCGCACGTCGTATGACAAAGAGGCGGACTGGCTGTGGATCAAACCCGTGGTGAAATACTTCGTCCCTCGCGGATACGCGGTTGTGCTGCAGGACATTCGAGGACGAGGCTCTTCAGAAGGCGACGTCTACTCTCATGTCGTGAATCCCCATGAAGGGTCGGACGGCTATGACACCATTGAATGGATAGCACAACAGCGGTGGTCGAACGGACGGGTCGGAACCGTTGGTGTTTCGCATGGTGCTGTGGTCCAAGGCGCGCTCGCTCTCCACGCCCCGCCCCACCTCACCGCGATGTGGCTGGACGATGGATTCTTCAACTGGTTCACGAACGGAGCCCGCCAAGGCGGCGCGCTGGAACTGGACACGCTGGGAATGATGTTTCTCCACGCACACGACAGCCGTGAGGTGCAGCAAGACCCCATCCTCGTCCGGGCGATCGCGGATGCGGCGGCACATCTTCGGGAGTGGGTCATGCGGATGCCGCTCAAACCGGGGTGCAGCCCGCTGGCCTTGACCCCGCAGATCGAGCACGTGTTCTTTAACTATTACCGGCGTGGCGAGTACGATGAATTTTGGAAGCAGGACTGCATCAACTTCGAGGAGCACATTGGCCGTTTCGCCGATGTGCCGACCGTACTGCGATGCGGATGGTACGATCTGTTTGCGTGGGCCAACACAGAATTCTTCCGGCGCCTCGCCGCGCGCAACCGGAGGCCGGTCCGGCTCATCATGGGTCCGTGGACACACAACGCCTGCGATCGACGATATGCGGGTGATGTTGACTTCGGGCCGGCGGCCGCGTTGGACGGCAGCGCCGGGCCATCGTGTAATGATCTGCGCCTCCGTTGGTTTGATCGGTGGCTGAAGGATGAAGCGAACGGCGCGGAAGAAGATCCGCCCGCTCGTATTTTCGTGATGGGTGGGGCCGACGGCAGGCGTAACTCGGACGGGCGCCTCAATCACGGCGGCGCGTGGCGCGCCGAGCAGGAGTGGCCGCTCGCGCGCACCGACTACAGGAAGTACTATTTTCACGGGACGGGCTTGCTCACCACGGATCTTCCGCGGGACGGCTCGGACCCGATCGTGTACGTCTTTGATCCGGAACACCCCGTCCCAACCATCAGCGGGAACGTCGGAAGCTTCTACGAACACCTGCCGGTCCCCGACGGCGTGCACCCCTCCATGTCGCCGCCTCGAGCACGCATGCGATCCATCGTCCTACCTGGACCTTCCCATCAGAAGGAAGAGCCGGGGATCGTCGGCTGCCGCCCGCCCTATCCGCCGTTGTCCGCCAGGCCCGATGTGCTTGTGTTTCAAACGCCGCGGTTGAATGTGGCGACCGAAGTAACCGGGCCAATTGTCGTCAAGCTTTGGGTTGCCTCCACGGGTCGCGACACCGACTTCACGGCGAAGCTGCTCGACGTCTACCCGCCCAACGACGATTATGTGCACGGCTATGACATGAATCTAGCAGACGGCATCATCCGGACGCGATACCGAAACGGCTTCGACCGGCCGGAGTTCATGACCCCTGGAAACGTCTACGAGGTCACCATCAACCTTTCGCCCACCAGCAACCTCTTCGCAGCCGGGCATCGCATCCGGGTTGACATTTCCAGTAGCAACTTTCCTCGCTTTGATGTGAACCCAAACACCGGCGAGCCCGTTGGCGCGCACACCCACACGCTCGCGGTCCGGAATACGGTGTACGTGGACGCGGCCCGACCGTCACACATTCTTCTGCCAGTCATTCCCGGTGGGTAGGCGTGGGGCTCTCATCCGCGGCGCCTGAGCCACCGAACATTGTAGAGCGTATGTACCCATCCCTGTCGCGGTGCGACGGATAGTCGCTTGGAGACGTCCGGGAGTTGAATCTCGCTTCCTCCCCTCGCGACACTCCTTCCTATCAGTCCTACTCGCCGGTCGAGGGGTTGCGGTAACGGAATCACTCCCCCATCATCCTGAGCGCCGGATCGAACGGCGGAGCGACGTGAAGAGAACCACGATCACGCAGGCCGGTAGGAGCCACCAGGCGGCAACACCGTGCCGCGCGAGCACAAAGGTCACCACAAGCGCCGCAAGCACGCCGGCGGCGACGCTCCAATCGTCGCCGACCACGAAGTCGTACCAAAATTGGAAGAACCGGATAACGTAGGGCACGCCTCAGGAACCCCGGTCCCCGGCTACGAGCGCAGGCGCCGGGACCCGTTTGCGCTCATACCGCAGGTACATCGTCAGGCCGCAGGACGAGAGGACGACGAGACCGAGCACGCCAAGAATCGCCGCGTCGCTGCCGGGCCACGCGATCCCGGTACCTTCCACGCTCCAGAAGATACCGAATGTGGTCAGCAACACCCCGACCATGAACTTGAGGCTGTTCTCCGGCACACGGCTGAGCGGACGATGCACGAGGACGCCCGCGACGCCCACCAGGACGATCGCGGCCGCAGCACCGGCGGCCGCCAGGGGGAGGTTGCCTTGAGCGCTGCCGAACGTGAGGACGATGAAGGCAACCTCGAGCCCTTCCAAAAACACACCCTTAAACGCGACCGTGAACGCGTACCAATCCATCCCCGCACGCACAGCCGTACCGGCGCGGCGTGCACCCTCGAGTTCGTGACGAAAGACCGCGTCCTCGTCATGCAGGGCTTTGTGGCCGCTGGCGCGCAGGATGGCCTTGCGAAGCCACTGGAGGCCGAAGACGAGAAGGAGCACCCCCACAACAAGGCGCAGGGCGTCAATGGGGACTCGTACGAGGGCGGGCCCTACGACAGCGACACACGCCGCCAGCGCCACGGTCGCGGTCAGCGTTCCAATCGCGGTTGACCGCCAGCCGCGCGTCACTCCCACGGCGAGCACAATCGTCAGTGCCTCGACCATCTCTACGGCGGACGCCAAGAAGGCGGCCATGATCAGAAAGATACTGCCCATCCCGTCTCCCGCGGCACGACGTCCCCGGCACCGCCGGCCGGCCTGAGTCGCGGCTGATGCAGCAGTCGAATAGTTGTCCTACCTATAGTATTCGCCGGACGTGATGTCAAGCCTTGACTGCCGCACCAAAAGGTCTTAGAGTGTGTTTCGATATGAAAACAAAACTCAGTATTGATAAGGAACGATTGCGATCAAGGAGGGTCGCCCCCGAACGGCAGGAAATGAAGCGGCCGTGGGGCGAACTGCGGCGCCTCCTGGCCGCGCGGGGCGATCGCCTGACGCCGCAACGGATGGCCATCTATGATGCGGTCGTAGGCCGCAGCACACACCCGAGCGTCGATACGGTCTACGATCAGGTCCATAAGCGGTTTCCCAGCCTGAGCCGGGCGACCGTGTATGTGACCCTCAGCCTGTTCGCCGACCTTGGCTTGGTTCAAGAAGTCAGCGGCCCGATCCGGCGGTACGACGGCCAGGCCGCGCGCCACGTGAATCTCGTGTGCGAGCGGTGCGGCAGTGTCGTCGACGTCTTCGATACTCGTCTTCAAGATATCGAGCGCAAGGTGGCGTCACGGGCCCGGTTCAGCGTCAGGAAGACGCGCTTCGAGCTCCACGGCATTTGCCCAACCTGCCAGCGCTCCGCCTGAGCCAAACACGTGCGACGTCCACGCGTGCCGCCGGATGAAGCCAGCGTGAACGTGTCCGCAATCGCTACCGGGAGCCAAACGGGTGCCGGCCGGCCTGAACACTCGACCGCGCACCATCACCTAGGCTTCCTCCTCAAGGTGATCCAACCGGCCCTGCTCGGCCTCATGGACGGGTCCATATCGACTCTGGCGCCGCTCTTTGCCAGCGCGTTCGCGACGCACAGCACGCATACCGCCTTCCTCGTCGGCAGTGCCGCGGCGCTCGGGGCCGGGATCAGCATGGGTTTCGCCGAAGCGCTTTCGGATACTGGCGAGCACACGGGGCGCGGGCACCCGTTCATCCGCGGAACGATTACCGGCGGAGCGACTCTGATCGGGGGCATCATGCATGCGCTGCCGTTCCTGATTCCGCATCTGGGCGTCGCCCTTGTGTTGGCGTATCTCGTCGTTGGGATTGAGCTCATTTCCATTGCGCTGATCCGCTATCGATACTTCAGGATGAACTTCTGGCTTTCCGCGCTGCAGGTCGTGGTGGGTGGCGGGCTGGTCTTTCTTGCCGGTATCCTCATCGGCAGTTCGTGATCGAGGGTCGGCCGCATCGCGGGGTCAGGCCGTTTGCGCTGCTCATGTACCGCATCGCGTCTCGGGCTTCGGCAGTGCGGGCGGCGGATACGGCGAAAGGTGGCGGCCGCCGGCGGCGAGTACCACCTGCTCCCTCCCCGGAATCTCCCGCCGAGGAGCGGCAGCCCGCCTCGCCGACTCGGCGGTTACTCTCGTGGCGCCGCAGGTTGCTTGCCGTCGTCTCCGGTGCTACCGTCCGCCGGCGGCTGATGGCCGCGCTGCGCGGCAGCGAAATACTCCCGGGCTAAGGCGGTGTTGTCGAAGACAGAGAAGACATCCTGCAGCGACATGACGCCGAGAATTCTTCGAACGACCTGACTGGCCACAACGGAAAATGGGATACGCTTCGAGGCGCATCGTTCGTGGATGTGCACCAGGGTATTGACGCCCATGCTGTCGATATACCTTAGCTCGCGGAAGTCGATGAGCAGCGGCAGATTCCGACCAAAAAGCCCGTCGACAACATTTACGAGCGCGCTGATGTTCGAAATGTCAAGTTCACCTGCGGCGGCGATGACCGACATCTCGGGGAGCTTGTAGGCTTTGACGTGCAGCAGTTCACCCCGGTACTCCCGGGCCGCCACAAAAATTCTCCCCCCGCACTATCGCGGAAACGCCAATATACCTGACTTTACGTCAATGTAAAGGACACTTCCGGGGACTTCAATGGCAAACACTTGTGCCCTCTTTTCGGCACGGGTCGCGGCCTCCGCAAGCGGATCCGCGCGAGCTATCCGGCGGCCACCTCCACCCGCGCGCGCCCTTGTTCCTTGGCCCGATAGAGCGCCGCGTCCGACGCCCGGATCAGCGCTTCGGTCGTCGTCCCGTGCGTTGGATGCGCCGCCACGCCGAGGGACAGCGTCACCGCTCCGACGCTTCTCCCTTGGTAGCGGACGTCCAGGTGACGAGCGGCCATGCCGATCTCCTCCGCGCGGCGCCGCGCCTCCGCCAGTGGCGCGCCGAGCAGCGCGATCACGAACTCGTCGCCGCCGTAGCGGCACGCCACGTCCTCCGTGCGCGAGCGGGCGCGCAGCAGGGCGCCAATCTCGCGCAGCAGGTGGTCGCCGGCGCCGTGCCCGAACGCATCGTTGAACTGCTTGAACAGGTCGATATCGAACATCACGATGCTGAACGGCTGGCGATTCCGGGCCGCTCTCGCGATCTCGCGATCCAGCGTCTCCTCCAGGTACCGCCGGTTGTACAGTCCCGTCAAGGGATCGCGAATCGACTGCTCGCGCAACGTCTCACGCAGGCGGAGGTTGGCGATGGCGAGGCCGATTTGATCTCCGACGACGCGGGCGAGGCGCGCCGCCTGTTCCGTGAGCCTCGACGGCCCGTCGGACTCGAACAGGCACAGCACCCCGATCGCGTCTCCCTGCGCCACGAGCGGCACGCAGAGCGACGCCGCAGGCGGCGGGGTCGTGAGATGGCGGCACGCGACGTCGCCTGGCCCCCCGCGAAAGGCGTGCGCCTGCCCGCGACGCACCGCCCAGCAATCCTCGGGGGCAAAACCTCTCGGCGACGCCTGCGCATCGCCCCATGAGGCGATGGGCTCCAGCACGTCTCGGGAAGGACTCGCGAGGTACACCGCGCCCGTGACGCCCGGGAACAGGTCCGGGATTCCGCGGCGTATGATCTCGCACGCCTCTTCGATCGACACACTGGCCTGGAACAGGTCGCTCAGCCGGACGAGCGCCTGCGCCTCGTGGGCCTGGGTGCCCATACGGTCAGCCATCGCGTTGTACGCGCGGGCCATCCTCGCGACGTAGTCCCGGCCGCGCACCTGGACGCGACGCGAGTAATCGCCGGAGGCGAGCGCCGCGGACGCGGCGACCACGTCCATGATGGACTTCCGGATACCCGACCAGACGCGCAGCACGACCGCGAGCAGGAGCACGAGCAGGATGGGCGTGGCGGTAGCGGCGAGCTTCGCCTGGAGGACGAACCGCTGGTTGGCGGCCAGCTGCGCCGCGAGGTCGGCGTTGGCGGCGGCGAGGAACGCCGCGTCGATCTGGCGCACCTGGTCGATCTGCGTCCGCCCCGCGTCGAGCGCCACGAGCTGCTGGACGCGCGCCTCATCGGCCTGCGCGCGTTGAAGCCGCTCGCTCAGGACGCTGTCGAGCGCCGTGGCGACAGCGATCATGCGGCTCGGCGGTGTGTCCGCCCGGACCATCTCGGCATCGCCCAGGAGGCTGTACGCATTCTGAAGGGCCTTGAGGCCCGCGGACGATTGGTCGAGCGCGACCATGGCGTTGAGGTGCTGCCGCAGCACCCCGGCCAGCACCGTCCACTGCGCGGCGCGGACGCTTGGCGTTCCCGCGGAGTCCTCGGCGAGGCGGCGCATCGCCAGCGTCGTCGTGTACGCGCCCTGCGCTGCCTCGCTCAGCCCCACGGGCGCATTCCGGCGCGCCGCGACCTCGGACGCTGCTACGCCGGATCGCCAGCGCGCAAACAGCGACTGCATCGTGGCGAGGCGCCCGAGTTGCGGCGGCGCTGTAATCAGCTTACGAAGCTCGACCGCCGCCTCGTCGAACGACCGGAGCGCGCCCTCGTACGCGGTGAGGAATGCGTCGTTGCCCGTGAGCAGAAACGCGTGCTCGGTGGTCTCGGCATCGGTAACCGTGCGGCTCAGGCGGTCGTTGGCGGCGATGACCTGGTTTTGGGCGCGCACGCCGCTCATCGCGCCGACAGAGGAATCGACCGCCCCGTAGATGAGCGCCGCGACGGCGCACGCGACCGCGATGCAGGCCGCGAACACCGCGACGACGCGCGCCAAGAGGGAGAGCTGAAACCCGCGGCGTGCCGGAGCCTGGTCCTCCACGTTCACCGTGCCCGTCGGTATCTCGCGGCCGTGAGAGCCGGCGACCGCCCGTTCTATCAGGCAGGTGCCCATCGGGACCGATGGTTAGACGCGCGGAGGCGATGCGGCGCTCGTGCCCGCGCCGGGCGCACCGCTGGATCGCCGGCGCGCGTGTGGCTCAGTTGAAGGGCCCGGCGGGGCCTGCTGATCGGGCTTGGGCCGCGGCCCGATACTCGCGCACGACGAGTTCGGTGAGCTCTTCGACCGAGGTCTCGCTCGCCGGCTTGTCGAGGGCAACCGTGCCGTGCTCGAGCAGGTGGACCCGATCGCAGACCTCCAGCACCTGGGCGTAGTTATGCGCGATCACGGTCATGGACACGTCGCCCTTGGCCTTGAGGGTGCGGATCAGGTCGAGGATGAGCGCCCCCTCCTTGGCCCCCGTGGCGGCGAGCGGCTCGTCGAGCAGCAGCACCTTGGCCTGGGAGTACACCGACCGCGCGATCGCAATGGACTGCCGCTGGCCGCCGGAGAGTTTGGCGACCTCCATGTTCACCGACGGGATCCGGACGCCCATCTCGCGCAAGCACGCCTCGGCGCGGAGCTTCATCTCGCGGTGATTGAGCCGCCCTTCCCGGGGATCACGACTGGATGCCGGGCGTGCTTACGGGCAGAAGCCGGCGGACACCGTCGCCGCCCCTTCCGAGCCTCAGGCGCCGGACGCGGTCTGGAGCGTACGGAGGTCGCGGCGGTCCACGAGGGGCCGGCTGCACCCGCACTCAAATGACACGGTGCAGGACGCGCTGTTGCGTAATGAAGCGCACGACGTTTTCGGCGCACGTATTGAGCCCATTGGCGAGGGCCTCCGGGGTCGTCCCGGCCGTGTGAGGGGTCAGCACGACATTCGGCAAGCCGACCAGGGGATTGTCGCCCGGGATCGGCTCCTTCGCAAAGACGTCCAGCCCGGCGCCCGCGAGCTTCCCCGCGCGGAGGGCTTCAGCCAATGCCGCTTCATCCACAATGTCGCCGCGGGCCGTGTTGATGAAGATCGCGCCGTCCTTCATGCAGGCGAACTGCCGTGCTCCCAACAGCCCCCGTGAATCGGGGCTCGAGCGTAAATGGACCGACACCACGTCGGCCTCCGCCAGGAGCGATTCCAGCGAGGGGAGATAGCTGAAGCCCAGGCGCTTCGCTTTGTCGCGATCCGGATGGAGGGTCCAGGCCACGACCCGCATGCCGATGCCGCGCGCGAGGGACGCGAACGCGGTCCCGATGGCCCCGGTGCCGATGATGCCGAGGGTCTTTCCCCGGCACTGGATCAACAGACCGCGCGGCCACTCGCCGCGCCTCACGGCTGCGTCCAGATGGCCCAGCCGCCGCGCCACGGCGAGGAGGAGCGCCAGACAGTGCTCGGCGATCGCGTCAGTGGCGGTGTTGGGCGTGTTGGACACGACGATGCCCAGCCGTTGCGCCGCGGCCAGGTCCACATTGTCGGTCCCGGTCCCCCAGATGGCGAGGTGTTTCAAGGAATCGCTCAGGGCCTCCAGCACCTCCGCGGGAAACTTGCAGTAGCCGCGGATGTTCACCGCGGTGTGCGCGCCGCGCAACCGGTCGACGAGATCCTGCGCGGAGCCGGGCGGCGTGGTAAACACGAGCGTCTCACCCACGGCCTGGATCCGAGCCAGCGCCGGCGTGTCCGAGATCACGGGCGGACTGTCATCGGGAATGACGATGCGCATGCATGCCCCCCTCGCCCCGGCCTCACGCGCCGACGCGCAGCAATCGCGTCAGGTCGTTGATATCCGCGAGTTCCTCGAGCCGCCCTACGGCCTCGCCGATGTCCCGCGCCCGCTCAGCGGACAGCACGTCGCGCGTCAGTCGCGAGAACTTCGCGACGCGCTCCGCCCGGGTCAGCGGGTGCTGCGGGGAACCCTTGGGATGCGTGACGTCACGGACGTGGTGGCGACCATCCATCGTCTCGACGTCGATCACGGACCGATACACTGCGGGGTAGGTCCGGTCCAGCTCGGCGTCGCCGATCACCCGGATGCGGCGCGACAGCGAGCCGATGCGCTCGTCCGAGCGCCGGTCGTGCAGGATGTCGTAGAACTCCACGGCGCCGGTGTGCGCGGCGAGCGCCAGCACGTATTGGGCGCAGTGCGAGCGTAGCGGATTGCCGTCGATGATCCGGTACCCTGAGATCGGGAAGCGCAGCGTGATGCCGCGGATCTCCTCCGGCGGCACGCGTTCCGAGTTCCGGATGTCGAGCAGCCCGTCGAGGCCGGGGTGAATGAACGCGCAGCACGCATATTGTTTGTCGCACAGCTCCATGACCTTGAACTGCTCGCCCAGGCCGCGAAACAGCTCGTCCTCGTGCCACTCACCGGTAAACGCCAGCCCGAGCGGATACTTGCCTCCGAAGACGGCCGGGGGACCGCCGAAGCCGCACGACGCCAGGTGCGCGGCGACCACACCGTGCCCCGACGCGAGCCCCATGTTAAAGGGCCGCGAGTGCTCCGTGGGGTCGCTCGCCCATGCGAGAAGGCCGGACGTTTCGGTTCCGGCCAGCCCGAACGCGTGCCGGAGCGCCGGGCCCCGCAGCCCAAAGAGGCGGCCGGCCGCCGCCATGGCGCCAAATGTCCCGGCGACGCAGGAGGGATGGAACCCTCGAGCGTACAGCGCCGCCGGGTTCAGCGCGCTGCTGACGCGGCAGGCGACGTCGATCCCCACGACGATCGCCGCGAGCACGTCGCGGCCCGGGGAACGCATCCGTTCGCCGACGGCCAGCGCCGCGGGCCCGACGACGGCGATCGCGTGCATGATCGCCCCGGGGTGGTGGCTTTCGACGTCGCAGTAGTAGCCGAGGGTGCCGTTGGCGAGGGCGGCTGTCGCGCAGCTGGTGCGCACCGAGGTCCCAAAGACGGTCGCGTCCGGGGTCCCGCCGGTCTCTTCGACGAATCTCGTCACGACGCGCCCGATATCGTAACGCCCGGAGGTGGCGCCGAGCAGCGCGCCGAGGCCGTCGTACATGACGTCCTTCGTGCGCGCGAGCACCGTCGACGGAATCTGGGCGAACCCGAAATCCTCGACAAAACGCGCGAACCGATCGGTGTGGCCCGCGTCCGGCGTTGCGGACGAGCTACTGGTCATCGCTCCCATCTTGGATGCGATTCCGCCGAAGCCCTCTGCGGGCGGCCGCTGATCCGATGTGGTGGTCGGGGAGCGCATCACATCGAGCGTTGTCATCTCCTCGGGCCCTTGGAGAGGCGGCGCTCACGCCTGAACCCATGTCCGTGCCCCGCGCGCGCGCTCGTCGAGAAACCGCACGCACCGTACGGCCCGCCCGGGTGCGAACGTCTGGAGATGCGCGGGCCGTCCCAAGCACACGGGCGCCGCGAACGGGCAGCACGCGCACAACCGGCAGGTCTCCGGCGGGTCAATCGGCGCCAGCGGTTCGCCGCGCAGCAAGACACGGGCGCGTCGCTCGCCGGGCACGTCGCTCGGCGTTGCGCTCAGCAGGGCCTGTGTGTAGGGATGCGCCGGACGGGCGAACACTTCGTCCGTGTTGCCGAGCTCGACGATCTGTCCACAGTACATGACCGCCACCCGATGCGCGAGCCCGCCGACGAGCGCCAGGTCATGGGAAATCAGCAGATACGCGAGGCCGCGGCGCGCTTGGATGTCCGCGAGCAAGCGCACGATCTGCGCCTGCACGGAGACGTCCAGGGATGCGGTAGGTCCCGTGGCTCCGATGCAGGGGTCCGGAAATAAAGATTGAAATTCCGATAGAGACGCCGGCCGTCAGCTCCCGCCTCGGATCCCCGAAGCTCGAGACGCGCGAGTCCTCGTACAGGACCGGCTCGCGCTGCGGCCATCAACGTTGCGGAGGTGAGGTTTGAGACCGAGGGTCTTTATCAGCCAGCCGATCCCCCAGCCGGCCCTGGACATGCTGCGCGAGGTTGCCGAGGTGAGCGTGTTCCCGCGCCTCGACCGCAACATGAGCGAAGACGAGTGGATCATGACCGCCCAGCGCTCCGATTACCTCTTTGTGATGGGCGGGAACATCATCACCGCCAACGTCATCAAGGCCAACCCGAAGCTCAAGGGCATCGCGATGGTGCACCGCCGGCTGCCGGTCAACAATGCGATCGACCTCGATACGGCACGGGCGCTCGGCGTACCGGTGGTCTTCCAGTATCCGTGGGAGCCGGTGTACGACCGGATCGCCGAGGCGACGTGCGACCTGACCATCGCCATGATCCTCGATCTCGCCTACCGGATGTCGGACGCTGACCGCTACACGCGGTCGGGCCGGACGCTGCAGGAGCACACGATGGCGCTCATGGGCATCGGCGTGACGGGGAAGATCGCCGGGCTCCTCGGCCTCGGCATCGTTGCGCGCAAGATGGTGCCGCGCCTCCGCGCGCTGCGCATGCAGGTGCTCTACACGAAGCGGACGCGGCTCGCGGCGGACGAGGAGCGCGAACTCGGCATCGAGTGGGCCGCGCAAACGGACATCTTGAAGCGCAGCGACTTCGTGTGTCTGGAGTATGACTACAACCCCAACAACCACAAGATCATCGGCGAGCGCGAGTTCGCCATGATGAAGCCGACCGCGTACTTCATCAACACGGCGCGGGGCCGGCTGGTCGACGAGCCGGCGCTGGTGCGCGCCTTGCAAACCCGCACCATTGCCGGCGCCGGCCTGGACGTCTTCTGGCACGAGCCGCCGGGGTCGCCGGAGATGGCGCCGAGCCCGGAGTTCTTCAAGATGGACAGCGTGACGCTGGCCCCGCACAACGGGGGCGCCACATGGGACGCGCGCACGGAGCTGACGAAGGCGACGGCGCGGCAGATCATCGCGCTGATCCAGGGCGAGCGCCCCGAAGGCCTGGTCCTGGACTAGCACGTGGAATCCATCGACGTCCACTTCCACGTGGTGCCGCCGCGCTTTGTCGACGCCGTGCGGCGCGGGACATTTGCGGAGGCCGTCGAGCTGCAACGCGACGGCGACGCCGAGCGGATGGTCTACCATGCGCCGCCCGACGTCGTCCTGGAGCCGGGCACGACGCTGCCGCGGCATCTCTACGACGAGCAGCTGATCCTCGGTGCGCTCGACCGGCGCGGGCTGGACGCGGCCGCGCTGGGCCCGTCGCCCGAGGAATTTTATTACTGGGCGCCGCCCGCGCTCGGGGCCCGGATCGCGGCGGTGCAGAACGACGGGATGGCGGAACTCGCGCGCTCGCATCCCGACCGCCTCGTCGGCCTCGCGACGCTGCCGATGCAGGATCCTGCGCAGGCCGCCGCGGAGCTCACGCGCGCGGTCACCGAGCTGGGGCTGCGCGGCGCCGAGATCTGCACCCACGTCAACGGCCGCGATCTGGACGACGCGGGCCTGCGGCCCGTGTACGCGGGGGCGGAGCGGCTCGGCGTCCCCCTGTTTCTGCACCCGCAGAACTGGGGCGACATGCGGCGGTTCGAGGCCTACGCGCTATGGAATCTCGCCGGGTTTCCGTTCGAGACGGCGCTTGCGGCGTCGCGTCTCATCCTGGGCGGCGTGTTCGAGGAGTTTCCCCGGCTCCGCGTGATCCTGGCGCACGGAGGCGGCTACCTCCCGTACCAGGTGGGACGGCTCGACCATGGCTACGCCGTACGGCGCGAGGTCAGCGAACGGTTGCCCCGCCGCCCGAGCGAGTACCTCACGAATCTCTACTGCGACAGCCTCACGCACAACGGGATGTCCCTGCGGTTCTTGTTGGACCGCATGGGCGACGACCACGTCGTGATCGGAAGCGACTATCCGTTCAACATGGGGGATGAGCGGCCGGTGGAGAGCGTCCGGGCCCAGCGGCTGCCCCCGCGGACGGAGGCAAAGGTCCTGGCGAAGAACCTGGCCGGACTGCTGGGCCTCGGTTGATCCGTCCCGGACGGTCCCGCGCCCGGCGGAACGCCGCACGTCCCATCACGGTTGGGGGGTATCGGATGCGGAGAACATCGGTCGTACGGCTTGCCGCCCTGGTGACGCTCGCGCTTCCCGCCTTGCTGCTCGCGGGGAGCGGCATCGCCGCGAATTCCGCCCCGGCAGGGTTCCCGACCGGGTCCGTCACGCTCACGATGTTCGGGAGCGACGAGGCCCCTTCGTTCCAGGTCGAGGAGCAGCTGATCGGGGAGTGGCAGAAGCTCCACCCGAACGTCACGGTGCAGGCGCAGCAGGCGCCGCTCGGGCCGGCGTTCGAGAAGCTGTCCACCCAGCTGCCCACGGGCGGCGGGCCGACGCTCTTCGCCGTGTTCGAGCCGTGGATCGAAGGCTTCTCCCCGTACATGGCGCTGGCGATCCCCGCGGCGTTCGGCGTCACGAGCATGAAGCAGATCTACGATCTCTATCTGCCGCACTCGCTGGACGCGCAGAGCCGGCAGGGCCAGATCTACTGCCTCCCCAGCGCCGCGCCAGCGTGGAGCCTCCTGATCAACAAAACGGAGTTCGCGGAGGCCGGGCTCAGGATCCCGCAGGACATCCCGCATACGTGGGCGCAGGTCGCCGCCCTGCAGAAGAAGCTGACCAAGTACGACTCGAACGGCCAGCTCATCCGCCGGGGCTTCGGGATCCGCTACACCGCCGGCCCGCAGTGGTACGCGATGCTGTTCGTCGCCTCGATCGAGTCGCAGGGCGCCTCCGTGCTCGACAAGGACGGCAACCCCCTCCTGACCTCGCCCGCCGCCGCCAACGCCATGCGCATCTTCCAGGAAACCGCCGTTGCGCCCACCATCACCAAGGACGTGCAGACGTCCCCCTACCAGGACTTCGCCGACGGACTCGACGTCATGTCCTACGGCGGCGCCAACGCCGTCAGCTTCGCCGAACGCCTCAACCCCGACCTCAAGGGCAATATCTACGTCGCGCAGCTTCCGAGCCTCTCCGGCCGGCCCGGCGGCTCCCCCAAGTACTCGTTCGACTACTGCGTCAACAAGAGCGCCTCCGCCGACGAGCAGTTCGCGGCGTGGAGCCTCATTAACTACATGACGAGCCGCGGAAGCCTCTACTGGACCAAGACCGGCGCCGTGCAGCCGCGCCGGAACTTCTTCGACGCGCCGGAGGTCCGGAGCACGCCCTTTATCGACGTCTTCAAGAACGAATTGATTCACGCGCAGCCGCTGCCGCAGACCAAGCACTGGGGCCAGCTGCAGGGCGCGATCCAGAACGGCGTCCAAAAGGTCGTGTTCAAGAACGAAGCCATCCCGCAGGCGCTCCAGGAAATGCAGCAAGAGTACCTGCAGGCGATCGGCAAGTAACCGCGGCGAGCGCGAGCGAACTCCGGGCGCGCCGCAGGCATCGGTTCGCCGGACCACGGTCCCATCCGCGCGGGCCCATGGGCGCGCCGGAAATCGTCACGGCTGCGGAGGTGCTACGGCATGCGAAGAGCGTCGCTCGTGCGGGTCGCACGCGTTGTGGGGCTTGCGCTGTCGGCCGCCCTGTTCGCGGGCGGTCTCGCCGCGAATTCCGCCCCGGCAGGATTCCCGACGGCCACCATGACGCTCACGATGTTCGGCAGCGATGAAGCGCCGCAGTTCCAGCTGGAGGAGGACCTGATCGCGGAGTGGCAAAAGCTGCACCCGAACGTCACGGTGCAGGCGCAGCAGGCGCCGCTCGGGCCGGCGTTCGAGAAGCTGTCCACCCAGCTGCCCACGGGCGGCGGGCCGACGATCTTCTCCGTCTTCGAGCCGTGGATCGAGGGCTTCTCCCCGTACATGGCGCCCGCGAATCCGACCGCGTTTGGCGTCACGAGCATGAAGCAGATCTACGATCTCTATCTGCCGCACTCGCTGGACGCGCAGAGCCGGCAGGGCCAGATCTACTGCCTCCCCAGCGCCGCGCCGTCCTGGAGCCTGCTGATCAACCGGCCCAAGTTTACCGCCGCCGGCCTCCGCCTTCCGCAGGACGTCCCGCATACGTGGGCCCAGGTGGTCGCCCTGCAGAAGACGCTCACGAAGTACGACGCCAACGGCCATCTCGTCCAGCGCGGCTTCGGGATCCGCTACACCGCTGGCCCGCAGTGGTACGCGATGCTGTTCGTCGCCTCGATCGAGTCGCAGGGCGCCTCCGTGCTCGACAAGGACGGCAACCCCCTCCTGACCTCGCCCGCCGCCGCCAACGCCATGCGCATCTTCCAGGAAACCGCCGTTGCGCCCACCATCACCAAGGACGTGCAGACGTCCCCCTACCAGGACTTCGCCGACGGACTCGACGTCATGTCCTACGGCGGCGCCAACGCCGTCAGCTTCGCCGAACGCCTCAACCCCGACCTCAAGGGCAATATCTACGTCGCGCAGCTTCCGAGCCTCTCCGGCCGGCCCGGCGGCTCCCCCAAGTACTCGTTCGACTACTGCGTCAACAAGAGCGCCTCCGCCGACGAGCAGTTCGCGGCGTGGAGCCTCATTAACTACATGACGAGCCGCGGAAGCCTCTACTGGACCAAGACCGGCGCCGTGCAGCCGCGCCGGAACTTCTTCGACGCGCCGGAGGTCCGGAGCACGCCCTTTATCGACGTCTTCAAGAACGAATTGATTCACGCGCAGCCGCTGCCGCAGACCAAGCACTGGGGCCAGCTGCAGGGCGCGATCCAGAACGGCGTCCAAAAGGTCGTGTTCAAGAACGAAGCCATCCCGCAGGCGCTCCAGGAAATGCAGCAAGAGTACCTGCAGGCGATCGGCAAATAGGAGGCGGCGGCCGTTCGCACCGGCACGTCCGGGATGGCCCACGGATCTCGAAGCCACGCCGCGGCGCCGAGGCTCATGAGCGGCCAGGGGTCGGCCCCGCTCGCTCCCGGCGCCGCATGGCCGGCGCCGGGCTGGATCATGCGGGCGCGCCGCCGCTGGTTCGGACCTAGCCAGCCATGGTGGGGCTTCGTCTTCGCGCTGCCGATCCTCGTGCTGCTCGTGTGCTTCAAATTCTGGCCGATGGCGTACGCTGCGTGGCTCAGCCTGACCAATGCAACCCTCACCGACCGGGCCGGGCACTTCATCGGCATCCACAACTACGCGCGGCTGGCCCGCGACACGACCTTCATCGGCGCCCTGGAGACCACGGGGCGTTACGTCGGCGCGACCATCGCCGTGTCGATGATCCTCGGGCTCGCCCTGGCCGTCTTGCTGAATCAAAAGGTACCGGCCCGGGGCCTCTTTCGGACCCTGATTTTCCTTCCGGCCGTGGTGCCGATCATCGTCGTGCCGATTCTGTGGCAATTTCTGTTCAACCCGTATGGCCTGGTCAACGACGCGCTCAAGGTGTTGGGCCTCCAGCCCGTGAACTGGCTGCTGTCGCCCCAGGGCGCCGTGGGAGCCCTCGTGGTCGCCACCGCCTGGCGTCTCACCCCGCTCTGCATGGTCATTTACCTTGCGGGACTGCAGTCGATCCCGGGCGAGCTGTACGAAGCGGCGAAGGTCGACGGCGCGGGCGCCCCGCGGCGGTTCCGGTCGATCACGCTGCCGATGCTCAAGCCGACGTTCCTCGTCGTCGTCGTGTTTGCGATCACGCTGACCGTCCAGAATTTCGTGCTGGCGCTCGTGATGACGGGCGGCGGTCCCGACAACGCCAGCACCACGCTGTCGCTGTTCGTGTACCAGACCGGCTTCCTCGGCTTCCAGATGGGGTACGCGTCCGCGGCCGCGCTCGTCATGTTGTTGATCATCGTCGCCTTCACCATGGCAAGCCTGCGCGCGTTCAGGACCGAGGAGTGACGCCGCGATGAGCGCGCGCACCGCCGCCGTCCGTCCGTCGCCGCGCAGGGCGGCCGCGCGCGTCCGGGCGCAGGCCGCGACGGCCGCGCTCCTGCTCCTCATGACCGGCGTCACCATCGTCTTTCTCATGCCGATCGTGTGGATGGTGTCCACGTCCCTGAAGTCGAACCAGCACGTGTTCGACCTGCCGATTCAGTGGTTCCCGGCGCACCCCCTCTGGAGCAACTACCCGGCCGCGTACACCACCGTCCGCTTCACGCGCTACTTCATGAACAGCGCCATCGTCACCGCGAGCGTCACCGTCCTCAACGTGCTGCTGTCGGCCCTCGCGGGCTACGGCCTCGCAAAGTACCGCTTCGCCGGCCGCCACGTCCTGCTGGTGCTCATCCTCGCCACCCTGATGCTGCCGCTCGAGGTGATCATGGTGCCCCTCTACTTGACGGTGCAGCGTCTGGGGTGGCTCAACAGCTACCAGGGCATGATCGTCCCCGTGGCCGCGAACGCCCTCGGCGTGCTGATGATGCGGCAGTACTTTCTCTCGCTGCCCGATGACCTGATCGCCGCGGCGCGCATCGACGGCGCCGGCCACGTGAGCACCTTCCTCCGCATCGGCGTGCCGCTGGCCTGGCCGGCGCTCCTTACGGTGGCGATCCTGATCTTCCAGTCGACGTGGGACGACTTCGTCTGGCCGTTCCTCATCATCAGCAACACGGCCAAAGCGACGGTCCCGCTCGCCGTGCAGACGTTTCAGTCGGCCGAGACGTCGAATTTCCCCATGCTGATGGCCGTGTCATCCATCGCGTCCGTGCCGCTCACCGTGCTCTTCTTCGTGTTCCAGCGCCAGATCATCGGCGGCGTCGCGACCACGGGGATGCGGCACTGATGCTGCGATCCACGGTCCTCTGGCTCCACCGGGACACGGCCAGCGAGGATCAGAAGCTCCGGATGCTACGCGCGGTCGCCTTCCTGCGCATGGAATGTGCCGGCGTCCGCGCGGGCGACTACGGCGACGATCTCGGCGGCGGCTCGAGCCCGTTGCTCGCCGTGCCGCCGTGGAAGCGCACGCCCCGCTGGCGCGCCCGCACCGAGGGGCCTCCGAGCAACTACGACGTCGCGCTCCATCTCGACTTCGACGACGACGCCGCGCTGGCGCGCTACCTCGCCGACGAGACCCGCCGCGCCGTCGCCCGTTTCACCGCGTCGATCACGGTGCCGGAGCTGACCGCGCGTATCCGCTGGCGGTACGACGGCGAGCCGCGGATCCGCCGCGGGCTGGTCCGCCACACGGCCCTGTTCGTCTGGACCGCCGAGGCGGACGCCGCGGCGCGGGCGCGCGCGCTCGACGCGGCCCGGGCCCTGGCCGGGGCTCCGGGCGTCGTGTCCGCCGCCGCCGCCGAGGACGCCGGCGGTCCTGCGGCCACCTTCGATTGGATCCTCGACGTTCTCGTGCAGGACCAGGCGGCGGCCCGCGACCTGATCGGAGGCCGCCGTTATGCGGAGGCGATGCGCGTCATCGCGTCCGCGACCAAGTACGAATGGACCGCCCGGGTGACCCACGTGATGCGGGGCTACTAGGCGAGGCGCGTGGCGATCTCACCGATCCTGCGGCGGGTCGTGCTGTGGCGCTGGAACGCGGCGGCCACGCCGGAGCGGCGGCTCCGGGCGAAAGAGGGACTCGCCTACATCAGCTACGCCAGCCCCGTCGATGCCGTGGACTTCGGGGAAGACCTCGGCCTCTCGGGGACCGGCAACTACGAGCTTGCGCTGCTGCGGGATCATCGCGACAAGGCGTCGTGGGACGAGTACAATCGCGACCCTCACCACGCCCGTGTCGGCGGCTTCCTCGACACGATCACCCGCGAAGAGATCACGGCCCGCGCCGACTACGTCTACAAGGGCCCGGCATCGGTCCCGGGACGGGTGCGTCACCTGGCGCTCTACACGTGGCGTGACGCCATCGACGAGGGACAGAAGCGGGAGGCGCGGCGCACGCTCGCGGCCTTGCGCGCCGACTGCGAGACGGCGGATGCGCTCGAGGTGGCCGGCGATCTGGGGTGGGCGAAGATGGGACGGGCCGACCTCGTGCTCGAGGTTCACTTCGCCGATGAGCGCGGCGCCCGCGCATTTTTGGCGCACCCGGCGTACCGTGAGGCCGCGGCGACGCTCGCCGCGCTCACGCGCCCGGAGCGAACCGCCGTCATCCAGCACCGGATGAAGGCGGGATGAGTTGCTAGATGGTGGAGGGAGACGCGGTTGCGGCCCGTCAAGGGCCGCGCATGATGTGCGACAGGCGCGCCGTCCACTCGTACTTCGTCGCGGCGGCGACCGCTTCCATGGCGCGGGCGTACTCCGGGCTTCCGAGCAGCCGCTCCGCCGCGGCACGGTCCGGCACCTGCAAGTCCATGATCCAGTCGTAGTCGCTGACCAGCTGCCCCACGTTGTAGCCGATCGCCACCGCTTCCACACTCGGCGCCTCCCCGAGGGCCGAGGCCGCGCCGAGCGCGCGCCGTTTGGCCTCTTCGGACACGCCGTCGGCCCAGACGAACATGGCCACGTGTTTGACGTGGCCGCGCCGGGTCGGCGGGGGGCCCTCGAAGTACCAGTCCACGCGGGCCGTGAGCTCATCCCACGACACCGTCCCGTTGAACACCGAGGCGGCCTGGTGGGCGGGGTGCGGGCTGTACCGCCGGTAGGCGGCCCAGTCGTCGAAGTCCAGGTGGAGCGCCACGTCGTAGTTGGCGGGCGGGCCGTTCGTTCCGCGGTGCCAGACCGGCGCCGCCGCGAACGGCGGCGCCTCGTCGAACCGCCGGGAGCCGCCGAAGAGATCCTCGCCGTAGTCGCCCCACCGGACCATGGGGCACTCCATGCGCAGGTACGCCAGGCCCTGCAGCATCTCGGCCTGCAACGCGGGCGTGGTCGTGTCGCGCAACCGCCAGATCACGGAGTGACGCAGCATCGCCGCCGTATTTCGCGCCGGCGGGCGGCGCGGCCTGCGTGAGCGGCCGTGGCGCCGTCTTCGCCGTGGGGCACAGCGCGCCACGCGGCCGTTCGCGCACAGAGGTGGATCCCGATCACCGGACGTCGTGCGGAGCATGGTCGCGGCCGATCGATCGCCGGGTTGAGATCACCCGCTCATATGGCGCACGCGCGGCGGCACCGTCGCGGACGGCGCGGCCAACGCGCCACCGGTGGTGCCGGCGATCCCGGCCAGGACCAGCGCGGCGCCGGCCCAAAACCACGCGTCCAGCCGTTCCCCGAACAGCGCCGCGGCGAGGCCGACGCCCACCAGCGGCTGGAGATACTGGAGCGCGGCGACGATCCTCGCCGGCAGGCGGGTCAGCGCGCCGAACCAGATCCACAAGCCCACGACCGTGACGAGGACCGCCAGGTAGAGCACGACGCCGATACCCTGGACCGTGGCGTGCACCCTGGCGTGCCCCAGTTCCCACACCGAGACCGGCACGAGCGCGCACGCCCCCGCCAGGGACGTGAGCGCCGCCACCGTGACCACGGAGTAGGCGGCCGCGAACGGCACGCTCAGCACGTAGTACAGCGCCACCGCCAGCGCGGAGCACACCATGAGGGCGTCGCCCCGAACGCTTGCCGCGGCAGCCGCCGCAGCCAGGTGGCGAGGATCGCCGGCGGTGACGAGCGCCACTCCCGCGAAGGCGACCGCGAGGCCGAGCGCCTGGTGCGGGCGCACCGCCTGACGCAGGCGGGCCGCCGCGAACGCGACGACCAACACGGGAATCAGCGCGGAGATGACCGTGGCAACGGACGCGGACGTTTCGCGCACGCCGAGCGTCTGGGCGACCTGGCCGCAGGCAATACCGAGGATGCCGAGGCCCGCGACCGCGCCCAGCGTCCCCCCGGACGGGATCGGCCGCCCGCGGAGCAGCACCGCGAAGAACGGGGCCGCGACGGCGTACCGCAGGGCCGTCAGGGTGAGCGGCGGGAAATCGCGCAGGCCGAGCTTTGTCAGCGGCACGCTGCCGCCCCAGATGACCGCGAGGAGCACCAGGACGCCGATCGATGCCGGCGTGACCCGGGTCACGCTAGAGCGCCGTGGGGTTGTTCTGCGCGCCGTCCACCGGGATGTTGGCCCCGTTGAGCCAGCGCGCCCGCGGCGAGAGGACGAACGTCACCACGTCGGCCACTTCGTCGGCGGTGCCGAGACGCCCCCACGGGAACTCCCGCTCCACAAACGCCGCGTACCGGGCCGCCTGCTGCTGCCGGAACCGGTCCCAGCCGCCGCCGGGGAACAGGATCGAACCCGGGCTGACGGTGTTGATGCGAATCCGGCGGGGCGCGAGATCCCGGGCCAGCGCGCCCGCCATGAAAATCTCCGCCGCCTTGGCCGCGCCGTACTGCGCCCGGGGCCCCGGCTTCGATCCGGAGATCGACGCGACAATCACGATGCTGCACTCGCCCGGCGTACGCATGTGCGGGACCGTCGCACGGATCGCGCGAATGGCGTGCCCCACGTTGAGGTCAAACGTGCGCACCCAGTCCTCCGCCGTGGAGTCCAGCGCTCCCCCTCCGACGGCGCCGCCGACGTTGGCGACGAGGTGATGGATCTCGCCGAACTCGGCTGCCGTGGCCTCGACCAACGGCTCCAGGGTGCCGGCCACGGTCACGTCGGCGACGCCGCCGCGGATGCGCGCCCCGTGCGCGCTCAGGTCCGCGGCCGTCCGCTCGACGTCCTCAGGCGTGCGGGCGCAGAAGGCGACGTGACATCCTTCGGCGGCCAGCGCACGGCAGATGGCCCGGCCGATGCCGCGCGTGCCGCCGGTGACGAAAGCGACGCGACCCTTCAGCCCGAGATCCACGGGGTGCCGCTCCGAGGGTCCCTCACGCGATCCACCTTCGACCTCGACCGAGCCCGCGCCTACCGGCCGGCCGGGCGAACCGGCAAGCCGTGCCGCAGCCTCGCAGGCGCATCGCGGCGCTTCGAGTCGAACGCGCCCGCTGTGGCACGGTGCGGGCGCTGCCACCGCGGCGACGACATCCGCCACGGTCTGAACGGTATCCTCGGCGAACAGGCGTCGGACCACCGTCCCCATGCCTGTCCGCGGCACTCCCGGGACGTCCGCGGCCGTGAAAGTCGCTTCCCGGTCCGCGGAGTCAGCGGGCGAGAATGGCGTCGACAAAGGCCTTGGCGCGCATATTTTGCGGATGATCGAAGAACTGCGCCGGAACGGCCTCTTCCACGACCACGCCCTGATCCATGAACACAACCCGATCGCTGATCTCGCGCGCAAATCCCATCTCGTGCGTCGCGATGAGCATGGTGACGCCCGTATGCGCGAGTTGCCGGATGACGTCGAGCACCTCTTTGATCGTTTCCGGGTCGAGCGCGGACGTCGGTTCGTCGAACAACATCACCTTGGGGTTCATTGCGAGCGCCCGGGCGATGGCAACGCGCTGCTGCTGCCCGCCCGAGAGTTCCGCCGGATACGCATGCGCCTTATCCGCAAGCCCCACCCGCTCGAGGAGCCGCACGGCGACCTGCCGCGCGGCCTGCCGCGGCGTGCGGCGCACGTGGACGAGGCCGGACATCACGTTGTCCGCCGCGGTCATGTGCGGGAACAGATTGAAGCTCTGGAAAACCATCCCGATCTCGGTCCGCTGCTCGGCCACGGCGCGATCGGGCAGATCGACGAGCCGCCCGTTTGCCTCTCGGTAGCCGACGAGGTGCCCGTCCACCAGGATGCGGCCCCGGTCGACGCGCTCGAGGTGATTGATGCACCGGAGCAGCGTGCTCTTGCCGGAGCCGCTCGCTCCCACGAGCACGATGACTTCCCCCGGTGCGACGCGCAGCGTGACGCCGCGGAGGGCGTGCAGCGAACCATAAAACTTGTGGACGTCGCGCACCTCGACCATGAGGGCAGGGCTCACGTGGGCGTCACCGACTCGAGGACCGGCCGGGCGGTCCGTGAATCTCCAGGCCCGCCGCGGCGGCGCGTCACGGATCTCGCCAGCCGGCGCTCGATGGCGCGCTGGATGAGCGTCCATGCGCCGGTCAAGGCTAGATAGTAGATCGACGCCACGGCGAATAGCTCGAGCACCCGAAAGCTGCTCTGGATCGCTTCCTCGGTGGCGCGAAACAGCTCTTCCATGGAAATGACGGACACGAGGGACGTGCTCTTCAGCATGCTGTTGACCTGGTTGCCGATGGGCGGCACGGCGGTCCGCGCCGCCTGCGGCAGGAGCACGACCCGCATCGCCTTCCAGTAGGTCATCCCCAGCGCCTGAGCGGCTTCCATCTGCCCGCGGTGAACGGATTCGATGGCGGCGCGGATAATCTCCGCGACGTACGCCCCTTCGTTCACGCTGAGCGCCAGCAGCGCCGATTCGGCCACGCCCAACCGGATGCCGAACGCCGGGAGGCCGCTGTAGACGAACACCAGCTGGACCAGGAGCGGCGTGCCCCGAATCAAGGTCGTGTAGCCGGCGTAGCACGCCCGCGCGATGGGATGGCCCCACACGTACAGGATCGCGGCCACGAGACCGATCGTGATCCCGCAGGCCATCGAGATCGCGGTGAGCCACACAGTGGTCCACACGCCATGGAGGATGAACCCGGCCGGAAGGTACCGTAGGAACGCGGACCAGCTCCACGACATGATGGCGCGCGGAATCCTCCTGCCCGACCGGCGGCGCACTCCCGGGGCTAGAAGAAGTCGATCATCCCCGACTCGAGATGCCACTGGCCCATGAGCCTGGCGTACGTCCCGTCGGCCTTGAGCCGGTACAGCGCCGCCGTCAGAGGACCGGTGAGGGCGGCGTCCCCGGGCGACACCGCGAGGCCGTTCAGGGTCGGATTCTTGCCGCCAAAGGCCAGCTCGATGCGGCCGCCGCCCTTTTGGGTCACGTAATAGGTGACGATCGGCTCGTCGCCCATCACCACGTCGGCGCGGCCGTCGATGAGCTGCGTGAACGCGTCGGCGACCGTGGAGAACGTCTTGAGGTCGATCGGCGGCTTTCCGTGCGCCACACAGTCCTGGCTTTGCGCCGTGATGACCCGTTCGTAAACGGATCCGAGCAGTTCGGCGGCGTGCAGGCCGCACACGTCGGGAAGGTCGTGGACGCCGTGCGGATTGCCCTTGACGACCGCGGCACCCTGGGCGGTCCGCCGGTAGGGCACAAAGTCGACCGCTTCGGCTCGCTGGGGCGTGATCAACATGGAGCTGCACACGGCGTCGAATCGACCGGCATTGAGCGCGGGGATCAAGCCCGAGAACTGCAGGTTGGTCCACTCGACGCGGAGGCCGAGCCGCCGGCCGATCTCGTTGCACAGGGCGAAGTCGACGCCCGCCATGTTGTGGTTCGCGTCGAGAAATGTGCCCGGCGGTTGCGTAAAGTCGGCGCCGAACCGGATCACGCCGGCCTTGCGCAAGGCGTCCGGCAGCGGGATCCCGCTGGACGACGGTTGCGCGCCGGCGTTGGTGGCGAACGTGCACCAGCCTATCAACACAGCGACACAGATCAGCCTGAGCTCGCGCATCCTCTCCCCTCTCTGTCCGCCGTCGATCTCCGGGTCACGCACGCGTTGCGTGCACGCGTTCCCGCCCGGACCTGACGAGCTCGCGATATGCCGAGAGCAGTTCCGCGGTCACGGGACCGAGCGTCCCGGGTCCGATCACGCGGCCGTCGATTTCGACGACCGGCATCAGCTCCTGCACCGTCCCCGTCGTGAAGACCTCGTCGGCGGAGTACACGTCGAACAGCGAGACGTCGCGCTCCCACACGTCGCGGCCGTTCGCTCTGGCGAGCTCGATCGTCGCGCGGCGCGTGATCCCGTGCAGGCAGGCCGTGGACCAGGGCGTCGCGATCACGCCGTCCCGGACGATGAAGATATTGGAGGAGTCCGTCTCGGCGACGAATCCTGCGCGGTCGAGCATCAGGGCGCCGTCGACGCCGGCGCGGTTGGCCTCCAGCTTCGCCAGAATGCTGTTGAGCTGGTTTGCGCTGTGAATTCCCGGGTCCAGGACGTCCGGCTCCGGCCGCCGGATCCCAACCGTACGCAGCCGGATGCCGGGCGGTGTCTCCGGCACCGGCTTGAGCTCGGGGATGATGACCACCGTGGCCCGGCCGCCGACGTTTTGGGGATTCATCCCCGATGTCCGCCGCTCTCCGCGGGTCACCATCAGACGGATGTGCGCGCCGTCGCGGAACCCGTTGGCCTGAAGCGTGGCATAAACGGCGTCCGAGAGCGCGGACCGGCTCAGGGGGATGGCGATCTCGAGGGCTTTCGCAGACCGCCACAGCCGGTCCAGGTGCTCGTCGAGCCGGAACACGACCCCGTCGTAGAGGCGCAGCCCCTCCCAGACTGCGTCCCCCGATTGGAACGAGGCGTCGAAGACGGACACGCGCGCGTCCGACCGAGGCAGGACCTTGCCGTCCACGTAGATGCGAAGCTCTCGCTCCTGCGACACGGGCCGCTCCTCGTTGAAATCGTATATCGGATACGATATCATTTCGATGCTATCCCGACGGTTCCACGACGTCAAGCGGTGGGTCGCCGTGCAGGACCTATGGACGGATCCGTTCGTGGCGGAACGCAGAAGCGATCGGCGCTGGCCGGTTATCGGACCAAGACGCAACTCGTCTACGAAGAACTGCGCGACGCCATTCGCGCCGGCCATTATCCCCCGGGGAGCCGTCTCGTGGCCGACCAGATCGCCGATGCCCACGGCACGAGCAAGGTGCCGGTACGCGAAGCGATCGTGCGGCTGGCCGGCGAAGGATGGCTCGAGATCCACCCGCACGTCGGAGCGGTCGTCGCCAGGCTCTCGCCCGACGAAGTGCTGGAAACGTCGATCGTACGGGCCACGCTCGAGTCGAGGGCGGTCAGATTTGCCGCGGACCGGCTGACGGCGCGTGACTTGTCGCACCTGCGGGCGCTCCTGGTTCGCATGGACGCGGCCGTCAGCGGGGCGGCCGACGATTATCCGGAACTCAACTTTCAGTTCCATTCCGCGGTCTTTTTGCGGTGCCCGTATCCGTTGCTGCGGGAGCTCACGACGTCCATGGCGGAACGCAGTCTCAAGCTGCGCACGGTGCGGTTCTTGCCGGCCTACCTGCCGGACACGCAACGGGAGCACTGGGAGCTCCTCGGCGCCCTGGAACGCCATGACGCGGATGCCGCCGAGCGCATCACCCGGGATCATATCGAGCGGGCCGGGCGGCTGCTGTCGCAGTTCGCGCGCGACCAGGCGAAGGGCGCGGCGTCTGGCGCGCCGCGGCGAGCCCGACCGCGCCGGCGTCCCACGAATCATGAAGGTTGAGCGCCTCGCCGCCAATCCGATCATCACGCCGCTCATGAGCGCGCACGTCGGCGCGAACATCAACGGGCCGTCGCTGATCCGGGTGCCCCCATGGATCGACCGCCCGCTCGGCCGCTACTATCTGTACTTCGCCGCGCACCGCGGCACGTTCATCCGCCTGGCGCACAGCGACGCGATCGAGGGGCCGTGGGTCGTCTACGACCGGGGGACCCTGCATGTGTCGGAGTCGATGTTCACGGACCACATCGCATCCCCCGACGTCCACGTCGACGGCGACGCGCAGGAGATTCTGATGTACTACCACGGCATGCGCGACGACGGATCCCAAGCCACGCGACTTGCGGTGTCGAACGACGGCCTTCACTTCCGGCCGCTCCCGGAGATTCTGGGGCCCTGGTACTTCAGAGTCTTCGGGTGGGACGGATGGCGATACGCGCTGGCGATGCCCGGAACGCTGTGCCGATCGCGCACGGGCCGGACGCCGTTCGAGTGCGGCCCGGCGATCCTGCCGCCCGACACGCGGCACGTCGCCCTCTGGGTCAGCGGCGATCTGCTCCAGGTTGTCTTCTCGCGCGCCGGTGATCGTCCTGAACGGCTTCTCATCTGCACGGTTCGCCTGAGCGCCGATTGGCGCTCGTGGCAGGCTTCGCCTCCGGAGGTGCTGCTGGAACCGGAGACTGCCTACGAGGGGGGCGGTCTGCCGCTGCGCTCCTCGGAACGCGGAGAGGCGCCGGGGCCTCGCCGAGAGCTCCGCGACCCCGCGGTCTTCGAGGAGGACGGCGTCCGCTATCTGCTCTACAGCGTGGCCGGAGAGTCCGGGATCGCCATCGCGCGGCTCGCTGCCGCACCAGGTTCGTGATCCCGCCGCAGCGCCTCGGCCGGACTGACGGTCCCGGCGCCCGTCGTGCGCGCTCATGCTCTCCGGCGGCGTTCGCCCGGGTCCTCTTCGCCGGCCGTGCCCGCGCCCCGGGACATGTACAGCCGTCGTGAACGCCGTATGAGGTCATCCCGATCGGACCTCGCCTGATATACTGAGCTCCGAGGGATACGCCGTGCGGTCGGCGATGGCGTTGCTCGCGGTTCTGGCAGCGGTGTTTCTGCCTTCGGGGCGGACGAGCGCGGCAGCATGCCCGGCTGGACCCCCTCGGCCCGTGACCCTGGGGATCCTGGCCGCGCCCCAGCGAGGAGACCTTGCGCGGATCGCGACCGCCGCCGCCGCGCGTGTTCTCGAGCGTGCCGGATTTACGGTGACCGTGCGACCGGTAGCGCGCGGGCCCATCCCCGGCTCGGCGTGCACGGCGACCCTCGTCGTGCAGGTCTCGCCGGGGGCCCCGCAGGCGTTCGCCGCAGCGGCCACGTGGTACTATGAGCCGCTCATCGCCAGCGCCACCTTCGTCCGCCCCGACGGGCGCCACTGGCGCGCCACCGCCACCGAAATGGCCAGGTGGTTCGGAGAGGAGACGTCCCGTGCGTACACGCCGGGGCCGCCTCGCGTGGAGATCTCCCTGAGCCCCGAGCGGTTCCGTGCCGAGCAGGATGCTACACGACGAGGGACCACGGTCTCGGTTGAGCGGGTGCTCGCTGCCGTGGGGCCACTCCCGGGCGGTGCGGCTCGCTGACGCGGACGTTCTGGTGACGGCGGCGTCCTACGCGGAACGGCGGCAAAGGTGCAGCATACTGAGGTAGTGGTTAGGGCCCATGACGTGAGGGGCGCATGCCGGTGGGGGACTGAAGAAGTGTGACGGAAGATGCGCGGCGGCGTAACGAGGCCCGATTCGCGGAGACCGCCGCCAGCTACGCGGCCAGCCGGGCCGCCGCGCGCCTGGCGCAAAACGAGGCGCTGCACCGTCTCGCCGCGCCGCGTCCCGAGGATCGGGCACTGGACGTGGCGTGCGGGCCCGGCACCCTGCTCGCGGCGCTCTCCCCTCGGGTGCGGGTGGCCATCGGGCTCGACGTAACGCCCGCGATGCTGCGGCAGGCCCGCGCCCGGCTTTCCGGCGCCGCCGCGCGGCTCGTGCGCGGCGCGGCCGAGCACCTGCCGTTTGCGGACGGATCCTGTTCGCTCGTGACCTGCACCTCGGCCATCCACCACTTTGGCGACGCCGCGCGGGCGCTCGGCGAAATGGCGCGGGTCTGCGCACCGGGCGGCCGGATGGTGATCGCGGACCTCGTCGGCGCCGAAGACGAGGACGTGCGCGCGCGGCAAAACGCGATCGAGCGGACGCGCGATCCCGCCCACGTCGAGCTGCGCAGCCCCCGCGGGCTCCTCGCGCTGCTCCAGGGGGTGGGCGTCGTGCCGCGCGAAACGGCCGCGGGCGCCGAGCCGCGCGAGCTCGAGGAGTGGTGTCGTATCGCCAATACACCGCCGGACGTCGCGCGGCGGGTCCGGGAGATGCTCCTCGCCTCCCAGCCCGGGGATTTGGCCGGCATGTCCCCGGTCCTCGCGGACGGGCAGGTCCGCTTCACTCACCGGTGGGCCGTGGTCGTCGCCGACCGGCGCTGAGACTGCGGCCCCGGCGCCGCGCGCGTTCACGGCACTGCCGTACCTTGCCCGGTCCGTCGCGGGCGCCTCGACGCGCGCATCCGGGCGCCGGTGGACATGCGGTCACTGCGCGGTGTATCCTCCGTCGATGACCAGCGCGGAACCCATCGCCAGGATCGAGTCGTCGGACGCCAGGAACAACGCGGCGCGCGCGACCTCCTCCGGTTTGGCAAACCGCCCGATGGGGCGCGCTTGCTCCGATCGACGGCGCGCCTCCGCGGGATCCGGGGATGCCGCCAGCACCTGTGCCGCGAACGGCGTGTCGGTTACGCCCGGGCAGATCGCGTTCACCCGGATGTTGAACGGCGCGCAGTCGATGGCCATTTGCTTGGTGAGAATCAAGAGGCCGCCTTTCGAAGCGCAATAGGGAGCCGATCGAGGACTCCCCACGAAGCTCACCGTCGAGCCGGCGTTGATGATGCTCCCCCCGCCGGCGCGCTTCATGTGCGGAATGGCGTACTTCGAGCACAGGAACACGCTCTTGAGGTTGACGTCCATGACCAGGTCCCAGTCGTCCTCGGAGATCTCTTCCACGCCACCGAGCCGAACGATGCCCGCGTTGTTGTAGAGGATGTCGAGCCGTTCGAACGCGTGGACCGTGGCGTCGACCATGGCCCGCGCCTCGGCGGCGACCCTCACATCGGTCCGCACAAAGATCGCATCCCCTCCGGCGTCCCGGATTTCGCCGGCAATCGCCTCCCCGCCGTGAGCATCGATGTCCGCGACCGTGATCCTGGCCCCCTCCCGGGCAAAGAGCAGCGCCCCCGCCCGGCCGATGCCCGAGGCCGCGCCCGTGATGATCGCCACCTTGCCGTCGAGCCGCCGCCCTCCAGTCCCCGCCATCTCGCCACCCTCCTTCCCGTGGATGCGCCCCACGCTACAGTCGTCGCAGCAATTCCATGTGCGCCTGGAACACCCGGTCGTTGTGCCCGGCATCCGGGTTTACGTTCGGCGAGACAAAGACGGGCGGGGTCAGGCCCCGCGACGCCAGGCGCCGCGCGACTTCCGCAACGACGGTCATCGTCACGATGACGACGGACGCCGTCGACGCGGCGGCGACCGGGTGCGCCCAGCCGTCGACGGCGACCAGCGCGTCTTCCGGCGGCACGCAGTTGTCGATGACGATGTCGGCGACGTCTCCGAGCTTGCGGCCCGACGAATGCGTGGCGATGGCGAGACGCTGATTCGCGACGCTGGTGACCGCCACGACGGTCGCGCCACGCGTCTTGGCGTACAGCGCCATTTCCACAGGCGCGGCGTTCAGCCCGCCGTGCGAAAAGACCCACATCGTATCGGCGGAGGTCACATGAAAGCTCCGCATGAGATGCTCGATGTAGCCTTCCCGGCGCTCGATCCAGAGCAGCTCGCGCGCCCCTCCGGGCCCCGTGGCGCCATGCCACAACAGGCGAGGATCGATGATCGGCACGAACCCCGCAAACGAACCGTAGCGTGGGAAGATGTCCATGATCGGCAGGATGGAATGACCGCTGCCGAACAGGTAGACGGCGCGGCCGCCGGCAATCGAGGCCGCCATGACATCCGCGGCCTGCTGGATGACCGGCGCCTGCGTCCGGCCGATCGTCTCCACCACCCCAAGGATCTTGTCGATGTACGTCAGCATGATCTCCTCCTCTACCTCTAGGCCCTACCGTGACCGCGGGCCCGGTGGACGAGCGCCGCGGCGCCGAGGAAACTCGCGCGGGCGCCGAGCGCGGAGCGCCGGATCGGCACCTGCCGCGCCAGCGGCTGCGCGTACGTCCGGATCGCGGCACGGAGCGGTGCGAGCGGGAACCGCCCCGGCTGCATCACCCCGCCGCCGACGATGACGACGTCCGGGTCGAGCATGCTCACCACGTCGGCGACCGTAACGCCGATGAGCCGAGCCGTATCGTCGATGAGGGCCTGCGCGCGGCGGTTTCCTCGACGCGCCTCGGACACGAGATCCTGGACGCTCGCCCCGGGAATGCGCGATTGCCTCATGCGACGCAGGATCGCGGGCCCGGCTACCGCCGACTCCAGCGCGCCGACGCGGGAGGCCGCCGCGGCGGCGTCCGTCCGGCCGCGCGCCCACCAGCCCACGGAGCCGGCGGCGCCGTGCGCCCCCGTCCAGAAATGGCCCTCCGTCATGAACCCGAGGCCGATACCGGTGCCGATGGTGAGGAACGCCGCGGACCGAACGTTGCGCGCCGCCCCGAGCCAGACCTCGCCCAACAACGATGTCAGCCGGTCGTCCCGTACGACCGCGCGGAGTCCGGTGGTTCGGGTCAGATGGGCGCCGAGGGACACCCGGCGCCACCCCGGAAGGTTCGGCGCCCAGACCGTCCCGTCGGCCCGCACCGCCCCGGGCACCGCCACGCCGAGCCCGGTGATCGTTGCGCCGGCCGGTGCGGCGCGCCTGAGCGACCGCACCAACTCGACGACCTGTGCCAGGACCTGCTCTCCACCGAGCGGGTCCGCGGGAACCGTGCGGGACTCGGGGACCTCGCCCCGCGGCCCGACCAGCCCGGCGAGGATCTTGGTCCCGCCGACGTCCACCGCGACCGCTATGCGACGTCCCGTCCCGGCCCCCACGCGCCGCTACTTCGCGAATTGATTGTAGATCCGCATCCGCAGCGGCTCGGCGACCATGAAAGCCTGCGCGTACCGCACGCCGGCCTGGCATCCGCGCACGCGCGCCAACGAGGTGTAAAAGTCGCGGTAGGGAAACGCCGCGAGGTTTTCTCGCGCCAGGGCGTACGCGTCCATGGCCTCGAGCCACTGCTCATACGTATCGCTGATGTCCTCGTAGTGTTGCGGCCGGAAGTCCACCGGATCTTCCCAGTTCTCGGGGAACCACACCTCGCTCACGGCCCACGCGGGCCGCGCGCGCTGCACGCCGGGCAGGGCGGCGAAGAAGCAGCCGTCCATCACGAGCGCGTGGGCGGCACGGTGGTCCTTGTGCCAGCTCCCCTGCCAGTGCGTGAACACCAGGTCCGGGCGGAGCTCGCGGAGCAGATCGCAGACCGCCAGCTTGGCCTCGTCGTCGTCCGGCAGATGCGTGTCCTCGTACTCGAGCACCCGCACGGTCGCCCCGAGCACGGAGGCCGAGCGCTCCGCCTCGCCCTTCTTCTGGCCGGCATAGGCCCCGGTGCGCCCGCCGGCACGATACCCGCGCTCGCCGAGCGTCATGTGCACAATGGTGATTTCGCTGCCCCGGCGGCGGAGTTTGGCCAGCACGCCGCCGGCCGTGGCCTCCACGTCGAACGCATGCGCCCCAAAGGCGACCACGCGCGATGCCACCTCGCACGCCTCCTTGCCCCGATGTGTCATCCGCGCAGTCCGCTCATGATGACGCCGCGGATGTACGCGCGTTGTGCGAACGCAAAGACGACGATGGTCGGCAGCGATACCAGGAGCGCCGCCGCCATCAGCAACTCCATGTGGGGCACGCCCGCCCCGCCGGACCCGCCGCCGTAGAACGTCTTGAAGAAGCTGAGCCCGAGCGAGACGGGGAACTTTTGAATGCTGCTCAGGTAGATGAGCGGCCCGAAGAAGTCGTTCCACCGGCCGACGAAGGAGATCACCGCCACGGTGGTGACGGCGGCACGGGACAGCGGCAGCAGGATGCGCCAGTAGAATGTCATGGGCCCCGCGCCGTCGATCGTCGCGGCGTCCCGAAGATCGAGCGGGATGGTGAGGAAGAACTGCCGCAGCAGGAAGATGCTGAACGCGCTGTCCGCGAAGAACGCGGGCACGATGAACGGCTTGTACGTATCGAGCCAGCCGAGGTACCGAAACACGATGTACATCGGAATCACGGTGACCTGCGACGGAATCATGAGCGTCGCGAGGACGATCAGGAACAGCAGGTTGCGCAGCGGGAAGCGGAAGAACGCAAACCCGTACGCGACGAGCGAGCACGAGAGGATCGTCCCCGCGGTCGGCACGAGCGTAATCACGAGCGTGTTTACGAAGAATCGGTCGAACGGCACCGTCCCGCTCCACGCCTGCGCGTAGTTCCCCCAGGCGAAGGGCCGCGGGATCGCCTGCGGCGGGAACGCGAAGACCTGGCCCGCCGTCTTGAGTGAGGTGGAGACGGCCCACAGGATCGGCAGCAGCACGACCGCCGCGCCCGCGGCGATCAGCGCGTAGTAGGCGACCGGGCCCGCGGCCGCGCCGTAGCGAAGCCGGGACCCGCGGCGCACGCGCGTGAGCGGCGCGGCGAGCCCGCTCATCCAGGTGTGGCCCCGCCCTCGTAGTAGACCCAGCGCTGCATGAGGCGAAACTGCACCCAGGTAAAGGCCAATAGCAGGAGCAGCATCACCCAGGCCATGGCGGCCGCGTAGCCCATCTGGAAGTACTGGAACCCGTTGCGGTAGAGATACAGCACGTAGACCAAGGTGGAGTCGGCCGGCCCGCCGTTCGTCACGATGTACGCGGGGGTGAAGACCTGAAAGGACGCGATCACCCCGAGGACGAAGTTGAAGAAAATCACCGGCGACAGTAGCGGCAGCGTCACGTGCCATAGACGCCGTCCCCGCGACGCGCCGTCCAGCGCGGCGGCCTCGTGAAGTTCCTCGGGAATGCCCTGCAGCCCCGCAAGAAAAATGAGCATGCGGTTACCCCCGATCGTCCACAAGCCCATCAGGACGAGCGACGGAAGCGCCCAGGTCGTGCTCTCCAGCCACGCCACCTGCGGCAACCCAAGCCGGGAGAGCAGGTAGTTGAGCAGGCCGAAGTGCGTGTTCAGGAGCCACGTCCAGATGATGGCCGTCGCCACCGTGGGCATCAACTCGGGTAGGTAAAACAACGCCCGCAAGACAGACACGGCCGGGACGCGCCGGTTCAACAACAGGGCGAGCGTGAGAGAACCGGCAAGGGACAGCGGCACGGTAAGCACCGTATACGCCAGCGTGTTGCGAAGCGCCATCCAGAACAATGGATCGTGCCACAGATTCGCGAAGTTGGCGAGTCCCACGTAGTGCGGCGCCGTGAGGATGTCCCACTTCGTCAGGCTCAGCACCAGGGAGATCGCCATGGGGCCGGCGGTGAACGCGCAAAACCCCAGGCCCCATGGCAGGATCAGCAGGAAGCCCGTCAGCGCCTCGCGCCGCGCCCGCGGCGTCATCTCGGGCGCGGCCGTCCGGGAGGCGCAGCCCCCGTCACGGCGGCGCGCGTCAGTGCTGGAGCAGCGCGTCGATCTTGGCGCACGCCTCGCCCGTCGCGGCGGCGGGTGACTTCTGGCCCGTCCAGACCAGGTCCATCTCGCTCCCAAGCGTATCCACCATCTCCGCCCAGTGCGTCGTTCGCGGGTCGAGGCGGCCGTACGCGAGCGCGTCCACGAAGACCTTGCGGTGCAACGGCACCTTACCGGGAGCCAGGAACTCCGGCGACAGCGCCGCGGCACGGAGCGCCGGAATGATCAGCCCCAGGTGGGCCAGCTCCATCGTGTTGTCCGGCTGCGACAGGAATCGGATGAGCGTCCAGGCCTGATCGGGATGCGGCGCCTTCGCCGGGATCGCGTAGGCCCCGGTCGCGACGCGCGTGGATTGGATCGTGCCCTTGGGCAGCGGCGCCACGTCCCACGCGAACGTCTTGATCGCGCTTCCGGTCACGACGATATCCCAGTAACCGCTGGCCATCATGCCGATCTTCCCGTTGGCGAACAGGTTGGTCTGCTGCGCTTGGGACGGGAGAATCCCGGCGTGCTGCTTGAGAAGCAAGTCCTGCAGAAACGCGATGCCCCGGACCGCCGCGGGCCGATCCAGGCGGCACCTCGTGTTCGTCGGGTCGAGCACGTCGCCTCCAAAGCTGTACACGACGGGGAACAGCCCGAAGGGCATGTTGACCGGCGCGACCGTGCCCCACTGGACGATGGCGTTCGGATTGAAGCCCGGCTGGTCCGCGCTCTTGCCGTTGCTGTCGCGCGTCAGCTTCTTCGCCACGGTCAAAAAGGTATTCCATGTCCACTGGCCCGCGGCGTAATACTCGTTCGGGGTCCGTAGCCCGGCCTGCTTGAACATGTCGGCGTTGTAGTAGAGCGCGATCGACGATGTCTCGCGGGGCAGCGCATACAGTTTCCCGTGATCGGAGAATTGTTGAATCGCCGTCGGGAAGTACGCGCTCTTCGCGAGGCCGGCCTTGGCCAGATACGGATCGATGTCGAGCAGGAAGTGCTTCGCCAGCGCGGCCGGGAACCACGAGTAGTGGCCGTAGATCACGTCGGGGTAGTCTCCGCTGGCGGCGATGACCTGCACCTTCTGGAAGTACTCGGGGTCCGAGGAGGCCACGACCGTCTCCAGGTTGACCCTGATGTCCGGATGGGACTGTTCGAACTTGGACACCAGCCCCTGGTAGAGCTTCAGTTCGTTGGCTTCGCCCTGCCAGACCATCCGTATGGTGGTGACCTTCTGCGCCTGCGCGGGCGATCCGCCCCCGAGCGTCCACATCGTGCCGGCGAGGGCCGCCATCACGAGCACGCTGGTCCACTTGCTGCGCATTCGATCCCCTCCTTCCGCAAACCGCGCCCTGCATACCGCCTGCGTGTGTCTACTAGCGTGCGTCGATGGCATCCCCCCCTCACGCGTCTAGAGCCGCGCCGCTTTGCGAATCAGTTCGAGCGTCAACTGCATCCGGTCGCCCCGGAGAATGGAGGTCACGAACTCCACAGGGCGGTTGTCCGAATCGAACGTCGTGCGCTCGACCTCGAAGGCCGCGGTTCGTGTGGACGCCCTCAACGCCGCGGCGATCACGCGCCGCAGGACGATCGGCCGGTATACCTCCTGCGCGCGGACGATCTGGATGCCGTACTCCTGCTCCAGGATCCGGTACAGGGACTCCGTCGCCAGCCGGCTGGCATCGATGCCGCCGAACCGCGATCCTGGCAGATACACGGTCTGGAGCGCCAGCGGCTCACCGTCCGCGAAACGGAGGCGCCTGATAGCGACGACGGCCTCGCTCGGGGACACCTGGAGCGCGTCGCGGATGCGCTCGCCGGCGGGGACCGTGCCGCTCTCCAAGATCCGGGAGGTCGTGGTGAGACCCCGCTGCGCCATCTCCTCCGTGAAGGAAACCAACTCGGACACCACGTGGGAGACACGCGGCGCCGCGACGAAGGTCCCGCGCCCGCGCGCCCGGTACAGCAACCCCTCGGCGACGAGCGCGGCCACGGCCTGGCGGACGGTGATGCGGCTGACGCGATACCGTGTGCACAGCTCGGATTCGGCCGGGATTCGTTGACCGGGACGCCACGCACCGCCATTGATCCCAGCGCGCAGCACTTCCCGCAACTGGTAATGGAGGGGCAACGGCGAGGTCCGCGAGATCGTGAGCGTCGGCATCGGCTCGTCCTAGGTAGATTAGATCATTATATTGTTATATCATCATTAACAATTCCTGCTATGCTGCATCGTCCGCCAATCGTATGGTCTCCACGGTCTCTCCATCGGGCCGGCGCGGTAGGGATCGGCCCGGGCCGCGGCGGACCTAACAATGCATGCGCACGTTGTTCGCTTCGATCCTGGCCGCCGGCTGCATCATGCTCAGCGCCGCGCCCGTCGCGCCGGCGGGGGCCGCGAGCGCCGCACCCGACTACTCGCCGCCCCCGGGCGCGTACAACCCCGCGGTCACGCAGGCCAACATCGACCGGACGATCTGCGTGCGCGGGTGGACCAAGACGGTACGCCCGCCGTACGAGTACACCGAACAGCTGAAGCGCGAGCAAATCAGGGCCCGGCATCTCCCCGGCGGCGTTCGCGTCTACCAGGAGGACCACTTCATCCCGCTCGAGCTGGGCGGGCACCCGACCGATCCCCACAACCTGTGGCCGCAGCCTCGCGACCAGGCCGAACGGAAAGACCGGTGGGAGCTCCGCCTCAACCACGCCGTGTGCAGCGGCCGCATGTCGCTGGCCGACGCGCGCCGCAAAATCGCCGATCCCCGGCTGTGGCAGTAGACCGGAAGGACCGGCCGAGCCCGCGGCAAACACAGCTGAGTTTCACCTTCGCCGCGCCGTGGAGCGCCGGTGGATCATCAAAGTGCAAAGGAGCCTGACGTGACCGACGACAGCGCGAAGCTCGTGGCCGTCAGTGAGGCGATCGACAGCCTCTGCACGATCGAGATCACAGGGCGCGGCGTCGTGGGCGCCCTCGCCGCCGCCGCGCGGGCGGCGCAGGGAGGCGCGCTCTGCCTGCGGGCGGCGCGGGAGCTCGCCCGCCGCGTACAGCCGGGCGATACGGTCGTCATCGCCACCGGCCTGCCTACGTATCCCTGGTTCTGCGGCGAGCAGGATGGTCCCGTCGGCGCGGCAACGCTCGCCCGGGCGTTGGTCCTCGGGCTCGCGGCGCGGCCGGTGATCGTCACGGAGGCGATCCACGTCGACATGTGCCGCGCCGCCGTGCGGGGCGCGGGGCTGTACGCCCGCGGCGTCGACGACGCGCTCCGGTTGCCCACGACGGTCGGCGTGGTCGAGTTCCCGACCGACCCGGAGCGCGCGGACCGCGAGGCGACCCGCCTGCTCGAACGGCTCCGCCCCAAGGCCATGATCGCGATCGAGCGCCCGGGCGCGAACGAGCACGGCCATTACCACGCGTCCAAGGGCTATCGCCTGACCGATCACTGCGCCAAGATCGACGGCCTGTTTGCGCGCGGGAAGGCGGCCGGCGTCTACACGGTCGGCATCGGGGACGGCGGGAACGAGCTCGGCTGCGCCGTGATCAGAGACACGGTGGTGGCGAGGGTCCCGTACGGGGCCAAGTGCCAGTGCCCCTGCGCCGGCAGCGTCGTCCCGGCGTTCGTCCCCGACCATCTCGTCATCGCAGCGATCTCCAACTGGGGCGCGTACGGCATCGAGGCGGCGCTGGGTCTCGTGCTGGAGCGCCGGGAGCTTGTGCACGATCGTGACCTCGACCGCCGCGTGCACGAGCTGTGCGCGGCCGCCGAGGCGAACAACAACGGCCCCGGCCTGCTCGACCCCGGGACCGACGCCGTGCCCACGGAGGTGCACGGGGATTTCGTGAGACTGCTCGGCTTCATGATTCAGAGCGGCATCGATTTCGGTCGCCTGTACAAGGAGCCGCGGTACCCCTGGCTCCGTCACGTGGAAGCGCCGTCCGGGCGATCGCCGGCGCAGCGGGAGGACATCCCGCGATGACCCGGCCCGCCTACACCGCCGACGACCTGCGCGCGCGCATCGCCGCGCTTGCGCGCGTGCGGCTCGGATTTCTCCCGACGCCGGTCCAGCGCTGCGCCAACCTCTCCGCGGATCTCGGGGTGGATCTGTGGGTGAAGCGCGACGATCTCACGGGGCCGGCGTTCGGCGGCAACAAGATGCGCAATCTCGAATGGCGCATGGCCGAGGCGCAGGCGTCGGGCGCCGATATCCTGGTGTTCGGCGTCGAGGCGACGTCCAACTCCGCGCGACAGACGACCGCCGCGGCGAACATGCTCGGGTTGCCGCTCGTGCTCGTGCTGCGCGGCCGCCCCGACACGGAGGTCCAGGGCAACCTCTTGTGCGACCTCGTGCTGGGCGCAGAGGTGCGCCTGCTCGACCTGCCGAGCTATCACGATCTCGGCCGCGCCGCAGCGGAGGTGGCGGACGAGCTCCGCGCTCAGGGGCGGCGGCCGTGGAGCCTCAATCACGGCAAGATGTTCGAGGTGGGCGCCGCCCTTGCGACCGTCGAGAACTTCCTCGAGATCCTGGACCTGCTTGCGCCGCACGGCCGCCGCCCGGACGCGATCTATATCTCCTCGGGCGGCAAGGGGCTGGCCGGCCTCGCGCTGGCCAACAAGGCCCTCGGGCTGCACGTGCGCGTGGTCGGCGTGTCGTGCACGACCAACGAAGACCCCTGGCGGTACGCCGCCGACACCGCCAACGCGGCGGCGGCGGTGCTCGACCTCGCCGTCACGGTGTCCCCTCAGGAGATCGAGGCCACGTACGACTACATCGGTCCGGGCTACGGCATCCCGACGCCGGAGGGGCTCGACGCCATCCTCGCGTTTGCGCGCCGCGAGGGGATCATGCTCGATCCCGTGTACACGGGCAAGGCCGCCGCGGGCCTGCTGGACCACATCCGCCGGGGGATCGTGCCCCGGGGCAGCACCGTGGTTTTCATTCACACTGGCGGCCAGCCGGCGTTGTTTGCCCAGAGCGAGGCGATCGCCCGCCACATCCAGCGGCGCCGGGCCGGCGCCGCCCGGGCCACGGAGGCGCGCGCGTTCCCCACTGGGTGATTCGCGCGCAGCGCGGCGGCCCTGCATCGCGGCGCGGGCGGCGGCCGCTGGGCGCGGTCGTCAGTCGCCGAGCACGCGGTCGCCCGCGGCTTCGACCGAGGGGCTCACGCCCGCGAACTCCACGAGCCGCAGCCCGCTCAGCACGGCGGCGGCCGCCGCAAAGGCGGCGGCCAGCGTGATCGAGATGAGTGTCCCGCGCCCGATGCCGCCGTGCCGGGCCGTGAGGCCGAACGCGAGCGCGACGAGCGCGGCGCCGGTCGTCTGACCCAGCAGCCGGGCCGAGGAGATGACGCCGCTCGCGTTGCCGCTCCGCACCCGCGGCACGCTCGCGATGATGGCGCGGTTGTTGGGGGATTGAAACAGCCCGAACCCGAGGCCGCAGAGCGCCATGCGCCACACGATCGCCCCCGCCGGCGGATGCCGCGGCAGGAGCGCCACGAGCACCAGCCCCGCGCTCAGGAGCGCCAGGCCGAGCCCGCCCAGGATGCCGGCGGGGCGACGGTCGGCCAGCCGTCCGGCGATGGGCGCGATGGCCGCCACGGCAAGCGGCCACGGCGTCATCAGGAGCCCCGTGTCGACCTGCCCCCGGCCCAGCACGTCCTGAAAATAGAACGGCAGCGACACGAACGCGAGCCCCTGCGCCGTGAAGGAGCAGACCGAGGTCACCGCGGAGAGCGCAAAGACCGGCCGGCGGAATAGGTCGACCGGGAGCATCGGCGCGGGCAGCGCGAGTTGACGGCGCGCGAGGATGAACCCAAACGTCGCCGCCGCCAGGAACTCGCCGGCGATCAGCGCGGCGGTCTCTCCGTGACCGAGCCCGTCGATCGCGGTCACGAGCAATCCGAACGCCGCGGCGCTGACCAGCGCGCTCGCCACGTCGAACCGCTGGGGCGAGCGCGCCGTCCGCGGCAGGGACCGGAGCGACAGGGCGAGCGCAACGAGGCCCAGGGGGACGTTGATCAAGAACAGCCACTGCCACGACACGACCGAGAGGATGCCCGCCGCGACCGTCGGGCCGGCGGCGGAGGCCACGGCGACGACGAGCGTGTTGATGCCGAGGCCGCGCCCCAACAGCCGGCTCGGGTAGATGAACCGGATGAGCGCCGTGTTGACGCTCGTGATCCCCGCCGCGCCAAACCCTTGGAGCACGCGGGCCAGGGTCAGCGCGAGGAGCGAATGCGACGCCGCGCACCCGAGCGACGCCAGCGTAAACAGGCCGAGGCCGCACCAGTAGACGCGGCGGTAGCCGAAGATGTCGCCCAGCGAGGAGAACGGCAGCAGGGAGATGGTGAGCGTCAACTGATACGCGTTGACGACCCAGATCGATGCCGCGGGGCTCGCGCCGACGTCTCTGGCGATGGTGGGGAGCGCGATGTTCGCGATCGCGCTGTCCAGGACCGCCATCGCGACCGCGATGGCAATCGTGAGGATCGCCCAGTAGCGCTGCGGGAGGGGAAGACCGTCCGTCGCTTCCATTTCGCGGTGGGTGCAAGTTTCGACCCGCGGGCGCCCGCGTTCCTGCGGCGCGCCCGTGTCGTGAGGGCGCGGTGGTGTCGTGGGTAAACCCTAGAGGAGGTGAGCGACCATGGACGAGGCACGCTTTGCCGCCCGATGGCACGAGTTGCGCCATGACGTACAGCGCCAGTGGAACCGCGTGACCGATGAGGAGCTGGATCGCGTGCAAGGCGACCCCGACGTGCTCATCGGCATCCTGATGGAGAAGTACGAGGAACCGCGCCGGGCGGTCGAGCTTCAGGTCAAGCGCCTGGCCGAACGGCAAACGCAGATCGGCGCGGGCTGACCCGCGCCGGCGCGCGAGCGTATCCGCCGATGATTGTGCGTCCCATCACGACCGTGCTCGGCACCGCGCTCGGCGTGGCCGTTCTGGGCGTCGTGCTGACGCCCGGGTCCGCGTGGCCGGCGGGGATATCCGCCCACGCGCGGTCGATCGTCGCGTCCCCCTCCGCCGCGTTCAGCGGCGGCTTGGTCGCGATGGCCGTCGTGCTGACCGGCCTGGAAATCCTGCGCCAGCGGCACCGCGGCGCGCGCGCCCGACAGGCCCGGCGTGCACGGGCGCTCCCGGGGCCGGGCCTCGCGATGCCCCGGCGCGCCGCCTGGCCCGCGGCGCGCGACCCGGACACGTCCCCCTCACGACGCGGATGGGAATGGCTCCCTGCGCTCGGCAATCGCGGCCAACGCGCTGAGCAGCAGCCGCGCGGCGGTGCGGGAGGTCACTTCCGCCCAATCGTACGGTGGTGACACCTCGACGAGATCCAACCCGATGACGCGGCATCGGCTCGCGATGGCACGGACGGCGTCGCGCAGTTCCGCGTAGGTCAACCCGCCCGGCTCCGGCGTGCCGGTGCCGGGCGCCGTTGCGATATCGAGCACGTCGATATCGATGCTGAGGTAGCACGCGGCCCCCGGCGGCACGACCGCGGCGGCGGCGTCCGGGCCGCCGCGGCGCAGTTCGGTGGCGGACACCGCCCGAACCCCGTAGGCGGCCGCGGCCTCCAGGGGCTCCGCGTACTTTTGCAGGGCGCGGAGGCCGAGCTGCGAGATTCCCGCGACGAACGGCAGCTCGGAGACGCGGCGCATGACGTTGCCGTGTCCGAACCGGGTCCCCTGCCGTTCGTCCACGAAATCTTGATGCGTGTCGAGCTGGACGACGTGCACCGGCCCGCGGTCCGCGAAGGCCCGCAGCACCGGAAACGTGATCGCGTGATCGCCGCCCACAACGACCGGCAGGCTGCCGTCCGCCAGGATCTCCGCCGCCGCGGCGGTGATCCGGTCCAGGTTGCCGGGGATCTCCGCCGGCGCGATCTCGACATCGCCCCAATCGGCCATCGTCACGCCCCGCAGGATCCAGCGGCGCAGGTCGAGATCGTACCAACCCCCCGCGGCCACATCGTCGCGGGAGCGGTAGGACCACCACATTGACGCGGCGCGGACCGCGGCCGGGCCAAACCGCGCCCGCCCGCAGCGTGGTCCCGAGATCGAACGGCATGCCGAGGAACGCCACGTCCGTCTTGACGTCGCGGCTGGGATCGCGCGGCGGCGCCCCGAAGAACGTCGGGAACCGGGCGCGGGAAGCGGCGTCGCTCACGTCTCGTGCCTCCTTCCGGCGCTTGAGACGACCGTGGTGCGCTACCGCGGCAGCGCCAGCGCGCCGCCGGCGAGGAGCGCCGCACCGACCGCCGCCTGGATCGAAATGCGGCGCGCCCGGCGCCGCAGCTCCGTGCGCTCCGCCGGGTCCTCGATGCGCTCGATCGTGTCGACAAGGTTGCGCGCCCCGCGCGCAGCGAGCTGGATTCAGGTCGCCTCGCGCCACTGGAAGACGCCCAGGGCCGCGCCCCAGAACAGCGGCAGCAGCACGAGGCGCCACCAGCGATCGACCCCCGTCCCGACCAGGACCCCGAGCAGCGCGAGGCTCACGCCGAAGAGGGCGACGCCGATCGCGAGGCGCTTTCGCCGCTCGGCGGCGCCGATGTTGGTGAGGCAGGCCGCGCTGCTCACGAGGCGCTCGCGGGCCGGCTCCGGCGATACCATCGGATGAGCGCGTTCGTGGACCCATCGTGCGCCAGGACCGGATCGGGCGCGGCCAGCTCCGAGATGATCCGTGTGGCGAGCGCCTTGCCCAGCTCCACGCCCCATTGATCGAACGAATCGATCTGCCACACGACGCCCTGCACGAACACGCTGTGCTCATAGAGGGCGACGAGCTTGCCGAGCGTCTCCGGCGTGAGCTGCTCGGCGAGCAGCACCGTGGACGGCCGGTTGCCCGGACACACCCGATGGGGGACGAGCGCCGGCGGGGTGCCTTCCCGTGCGACCTCGCCGGCCGTCCGGCCAAACGCGAGGGCCTCCGCCTGCGCGATGAGGTTGGCCATGAGCAGGTCGCGGTGGGTCTCCAGGGGGTTCAGCGGCCGGGCGAAGCCGATGAGATCGCACGGGACCAGCTTGGTCCCCTGGTGGAGCAGCTGGTAGAACGAGTGCTGGCCGTTGGTCCCCGGCTCGCCCCAGTAGATCGCGCCGGTGCCGTGCGTCACGGCCGTCCCATCGAGCCGGACCGACTTGCCGTTGCTTTCCATCGTCAGTTGCTGCAGGTAGGCGGGAAACCGATGGAGGTAGCGGTCGTAGGGCAGCACCGCCGCGGTCTGCGCCCCGAAGAAGTCGCCGTACCACACGGCGAGGAGCCCCATGAGGACCGGCAAGTTGCGCTCGAACGGCGCCGTCCGGAAGTGCTCGTCGATGGCATGAAACCCCGCGAGCATCTCGTGGAAGCGCTCCGGTCCGACGGCGATCATGGTCGAGAGGCCGATCGCGGAATCCATGGAATACCGCCCGCCGACCCAATCCCAGAACCCGAACATGTTCTGCGGATCGATCCCGAACGCGGCCACCTCCCGGGCGTTTGTGGACACGGCCACGAAATGCCGGGCGACGGCCCGCTCGTCCCCGAGCCGGGCGAGCAGCCAGGCGCGCGCGGCGCGGGCGTTCGTGAGGGTTTCGAGGGTGGTGAAGGTCTTGGAGGACACGATGACGAGCGTCTCCGCCGGGTCGAGATCCCGCGTCGCCTCGACGAGGTCGGTGGGGTCGATGTTCGACACGAACCGGAACGTCATGTCGCGCCGCGCGTACCAGCGCAGGGCCTCGTACGCCATCACCGGTCCGAGGTCCGAGCCGCCGATGCCGATGTTGATGACGTTGCGGATCGGCCGGCCGGTATGCCCGCGCCACGCGCCGCCCCGCACACGCGCGGCGAAGTCCGCCATCCGGTCGAGCACGGCGTGCACGTCGGGGACGACGTTCCGGCCGTCGAGCACGATCGATGCCCCGCGGGGCGCCCGCAGCGCCACGTGGAGCACGGCGCGCTGCTCGGTCGTGTTGATCTTGTCGCCGCGGAACATGGCCTCGATCCGCTCGCGCAGGCCGGACGCCGCGGCGAGCGCGCGCAGCAGCCGCAGGGTCTCGTCCATGACCCGGTGCTTGGAGTAGTCGAGGCGGAGGCCCGCGGCCTCGGCGACCATGCGCTCGCCGCGCCCGGGATCCGCCGCGAAGAGGTCGCGGAGGTGCCGGGGCGCGACCAGCGCGTGGTGGGCGGCGAGCGCGTCCCAAGCCTGCCTGGTGGTTTCGCGGGCCGTCGCCATCGACCGCCTCCCTGCCGCCGCGGTTACGCCGGCGGCGCGCCAAAGACGGCGAGCGGCACGAGCGCGCTCACGATGTACTGGCCGGCGTCGACGATCTCCGAGATCTTGAGATCCACGCACAGGCTCGAGAGGAGATACGCGTCTTCGCGCGACAGGCGGTATGTGTCGCTCACGTGCGCCACCATCGCCCGCACGGCGTCCTGGGCCGCCTTGTAGAGGTCGGGGCCGACGCCGGTCGTTCCGTACCAGCCGCCGCGGTTGACGCGCGGCACGAGCGGCCCGGGTGTCACAAACTGCGGCGCCGGGAGCCGCCGGCCCTTTTGCAGGGTCAGCCGCAGCGCCGCGTACATCGGCGCCTCGATGCCGGTCACGCACACCTCGCCGTCGCCCTGCGCCGCGTGGGCGTCGCCGCAGCTAAAGAGCGCGCCCGGGACCTGCACCGGCAGATACAGCGTCGCGCCCCGCACGAGCTGCCGGGTGTCCATGTTGCCGCCGAACACGCCGGGCGGCATCACCGCTTGCCGCGAGGCGCCGGCCGGGCACACGCCCATCGTGCCGAAGAACGGCTCGATGGGGACCGTGACGTCCTCGCGAAATCGCGCGACGCGGCCGTCCGAGAGGTCGAAGATCCGCAGGTACGGCGTCTTGAAGTCCTCCGGGAGCAGGCCCAAGCCTTCGAGGATGGCCGCCCAGCCCCAGCCTTCCGTGTGGATGTCGAGGATCTCCACGGCCAGCGTATCGCCGGGGCCCGCTCCGTTGACGAGGATCGGTCCGGCCAGCGGGTAGACGCGCTCCCAATCGAGGCTCGCGAGGTCCGCCGTGGTCGAGGACGGGGTCAGCTGATTGTCGCTGACATCGCGGGTCCGCACGACCACGGTGTCACCGCTGTCGACGGCGACCGCGGGCTGGTGTCGCACGTCCCACGTGAAATGCACCGCGTCATGCGGCACGTAATGGGTTCGCGCCATGGCCACCCCTCCTTGCGCATCGTCTCCCCGGCCCGGTCAACGTTCCCCGCGGTCCCGCGGGGTCCTCCAGAACGGTGCCTAAGGAGACCGTCGCGGTCCGCCGTCACACGGCCCTCCGGTAGACCTCGGGCGCCGGCTCGAACGTCACCGCGTCGTCCAGCGGAAACATCGGCCGGCGGCACACGCGGTGTCCGAGGGATCGCAGGTCGGCGCTCGTCGATCCCGGCGCGTCGATGTTGAAGGTTGTTTGCGCCCACGCGTCAAACATGTGGTATTCGCAGTACGGCGACTTCACGACCGTCAGATGGTAGTCTTGCGGGTTCCGGCCGTGCGCGAGGAACATCGCCCGGTCGAAGAGGCTGACCGGACGGCTCATCGCGAGGATCGTAACGCACCCGGCCCTGAGCACGGCGGTGGGGCCCGCATCGAGCGCGCCCCCGCTCGTCTCCAGCACGGCGCGGCCGCGCGACAGCATGTCCACCTCAACGGTCATCTCCAGCGGCGTAAACCGCGGGTCGCGCGCGCCGCCGAGCCGCACCGTGATCGTCGCGCCGACCCCGGCCCGCACGGCGGCGGCCGCCGCGGGCGGATCCACGATCGGCACCAGGACGGGCTTCTCGTAGCCGGCGCGGAGCAGCGCGTGGAGAATGACGTTGCTGTCGCCGGTGGCGCCGGATGAGGTCGCATCCGCGGCGTCGGTGAAGATCACGGGGCCGGTCATGCCCCGCGCCTGCGCGATGGCCCGGTCGAGCGGGATGAGCCTGGCCTGCATCCGAGCGCGCTGCGCCCAAAACTCCCGGGCCAGGCGGACCGCGTGCGCGGCGGCCGCCTCGCCATCCTCGGCCACGACGACCGTCTGGCTGCACAACTCCGGCACGTCCGTGAACGGGTTGCCGATCAGGACGGCGGCCGCGTGCGCCGCGCCTTCCCGCTCGAGGCGCTGCGCTTCGCGGACCACGTCGCCGTAACAGCCAGACTTGGTGATGAGCTCATCCCCGCGGACGAGCGCGGGAATCGCGACCCTGGCCATCGCCGGGGGACGCCGCCGCGCGAGGACCCGGAGCAACAGGCCCGCCGCGCGCGCGCCGGTGTCCGCGAAGTCGACATGCGGGTAGGTCTGATACGCGGCCACGCCGTCGATGGCGCGGAGCATCCGCGCCGTGAGGATACCGTGCAGGTCCAACGAGATGACGATCGGGACACCGTCACCGACGAGCCGGCGGGTCTCCTCGAGCAGGGCGCCCTCCGGATCGAGCTCGCCGTCCGCCGCCATCGCGCCGTGGAGCGAGAAATATACGCCGTCCACGCGGCGTGCGTGCTCGGCCACGGCGTCCAGCACCTCGCCGGACAGCCGGCGCCAGCCCGCTTGCGAGAGCATGCCCGCGCTCGTCGCCCGGGCGCCGTACGCCGGGACCACCTCGACGTCCCCGCGCGCCTCCAGGACGGCGACGGCGCCGGCGACCGCCGTGTTGCGGCCGCGCTGGTCGGCCACCGCGTCCCCGCGGCGCACGGTGAAGTCGGCGTACTCCGTCGGCACCGGGTTGAACGACGAGATCTCCTGAGCACACTCCACCACGAGCACCTTCGGCACCGACGCACCCCCGTGCGCACCCGGTTTCGGCGCGTTGAGAGTTCTCGGCCGGCGCGGCGCCGTCCCGCCGGCCTGCTACAATGCGGGTGATGGCCCGCCGCGCGGCGGCGGGGAGCCGGAGCGAAAACGAGGTGACGGACCGATGGCTTCGACCCCGAGCCCGATGTTCCAGCGGATCGACCACGTCGGCGTGATCGTTGGAGACCTCGGCGAGGCGCGCCGCTGGCTCGGCGAGGTGTTTGGGCTGCCGCTCGAACGGACAGTGGATCTCGCGGATGGGCAGATCCACGGGGAATTCTTCGGGTGCGGGGGCGTCAACATCGAGGTCATCTCGATCGGCGACCCGGCGGTGCGGCAGCGACGCCTCGGCAACGCCCGCGCGCGGATCGAGCACATCGCGGTCGAGGTCACCGATCTCCGCGCCGCGCTCCGCCGGCTCGAGGCGGTGGGCGCCAAGACGACGACGCCGGAGCCGCAGCGCATCGGGAACAATCTCGTTGCGTGGACCGCTGAGGAGACCACCGGCGGGATCTCCTACCAGCTCATCGAGCGGGGTGGCGCGTAGCCCCCGGCGCGCCGGTAGGGAGCCGTTGGCGGAGGAGCGAATGCTCCCCCACTTCCACCGGAGGCCGCCTCCGCCGTGACGTTTTTGTGGCCGGCGTTTCTGTGGGGACTCGCCGTCGTGCCGCTCGCCGTGCTCGGGGCCGCCGCCGTGGCGCGGCGCCGGCGGCGGCCGTCGCTCGTATTCTCGCGGCTCGATGCCGTCGCGGACGCGGCCCGCGGGACGCGCGCGACGCGGCGGTATGCCGCGACGGCCGTGTTCGTGGTCGCCCTCATGGTCGTCCCCGTGGCGCTCGCCCGGCCCACGATTCCGCTGCTCGTTCCGGCCGACCGGGCCGCCGTCATGCTGGCGATCGACATCAGCGGCAGCATGATGTCGCAGGACGTCAAGCCGTCCCGGCTGCGCGCGGCGCAGGAGGCCGCCAAGACGTTTGTGCTCGGGCTGCCCGGTCACGTGCGCGCCGGCCTCGTCGTGTTTGCGGGGTACGCCACGCTGCTGTCCCCGCCGACGACCGACCACGCGCAGCTCGCGCGCACGATCGACGGCATCAGCGTGCAGCACCGGACCGCGATCGGCGATGGGTTGCTCGAGGCCGTGGCCGCGCTGCCCGGGCGGGTGCGGCCGGCGCCGGACGGCTCGTTGCCCCCGCTGCCCCGCGACCTCCCGCCGGGATTTGTTGTCTTGCTTTCCGACGGCCAGAACAACAGCGGGACCGATCCCATGCAGGCCGCCGATGTGGCGCGGCGCGAATCGGTCACGGTATACACGGTCGGCATCGGCACCGAGTCGGTCGGGGACAACGGGGCGTTCATGATCGGCGGCGCGCTCGATGAGACGACGCTGCGCGACATGGCGCGCCATACCGGCGGCCTCTACTACCACCCGCAAACCGGCCGCGACCTGACCGATATCTATCACCGGCTGGCGCGCGCGATCGGCTGGCAGCAGCGGCGCACGGAGGTGACCGGCGGCGTCGCCGCCGGCGTCGCCGGGCTGCTCGTCGCGGCCCTCCTCGTGTCGGTGCTGACCAAGCCCATGCTCGCCTGACGCCGTCGCGCCCGGGCGGGCCCGCGGGCGCAGGAGCGCCCGCCGCACCCGCGAATGGTTTGCGGCGCGCGCGCCCACGGCCGCGACCCGCCGTGCGCACGGCGGGGCTGTTCTATGGCACCGATCTGCATCCTCATCTCGGCGTTCCTCTATGGGATCTCGCCGATTCTGGCGAAGGTCGCCTACGCCTCCGGCGTCACGCCGCTCACACTGCTCTCGCTGCGCGCCACGGCCGGCGCCGCCTTGACGTGGTGCGGCCTCCTGATCACGCGCGGCGCCCGGCCGCCGGCCGCCGGCCTCCTGCTGCCGCTCGCGGGCCTCGGCGTGACGGTGGTGCCGCTGCAGGTCTGGGGCTATTTTTACGCGCTCACGGTTCTGCCGGCATCGTCGGCGTCCGTCATCGTCAACACCACGCCCGTGCACGTGGCCTGGATCAGCCGCCTGCTCCTCGGCGAAGCGTTGCGGCCGTTCGACGTCGGGATCCTGCTCGTCATCGTGGCGGGCGCAACGCTCGTGGCCGGACAGACACCGCAGGCCGGCCACGTTGCCGGGATGGCGGCGCTCGGCGTCTCAACGCTGGGGTCTGCATTCTATCTTGTCGCGCAGCGCCGCCTCGTCCGCGACGCCCACCCGCTCGGCGTGCTGGCCGTCATCCTTCCCTGCTCGGCCGCCGTCTACTGGACGGCCGGGCTGCTCGCGGGGCAGCTCGACCTGGCGCTCTCCTCCACCGGCCTCCTGGCGGTCGGCGCCACCACCGTCGCGGCGGCGGTCGCCTCCGTGCTCGTCCTCACGGCGCTGCGCCGCCTCCCCGCAACCCGCGCGGCGATGCTCGGTATGCTCGAACCGGTGGTCGCGGTCGTGAGCAGCGTCCTCCTGTTGGGCGACGCGATGACGTGGTTGCGGGCCGTCGGGATCGGCATCGTGCTCGCCGGGATCACGGCGCTGCAGCTCAAGGGCGCGCCGGCGGCGGCGCCGGCGCCCCAGCCGGGGTCGCGAATGCACGCGAAGTTTCGGGACAAGCCGCGGCCGGTTCCGTGGAGTTCCTAGCGATGCTCGATCGCGAGGCGTGCCCCGACGCCGATCCAGGCGCAGCCCGTGGGGCGCCGCCCAACGGGTGGGTTACGGGTCGTCCGGGTGCAGAACCTTGAACACGACGCCGGCGGCGGCGCCCCCGGCGAGATTGGCAACGAGGTACACCCACAAGTTTGCCCACACGGACAGGCCCATGAGGGTGATCCCGAACGCCACGGCCGGGTTGAAGGCGCCGCCCGTGATGTTGCCGACCGCGAAGGCGCCGGTCATGACCGTCAACCCGATCGCGAGCCCGTAGAACGAGTTGCCGCTGGTGGCTTTGGCCGTGGCGACGTTGAGCACGACGTAGACCAGCGCGAACGTAAACAGAAACTCGGCGAGCAACCCCGGGCCCACCGGCATCGCCATGGGCTTGATCTCGGCGCCGGCGCGCAAGACGCCGACCGCCGCGGCGGCGAGCAGCGCGCCGGCGAGCTGCGCGATCCAATACGGCACGACGTCGCCGGACGCGCAACGACCGCGCACCCAGGCGCCGAAGGTCACCGCGGGATTGTAGTGGCCGCCGGAGATGTGTCCCCCGGCAAAGACCATGACCATCAGCGCCGCGCCGATGGCCAGCGGCGGGATGACGCCGGCTCCGCCTCCGATGACGGTGCAGCCGACCGTGAGCACGAGAAAGAACGTGCCGATCAACTCGACGGCGTACTTCCGCATTGTCGAACCCCGCCCCCCGTCTGCGACATCTCTCCCATGAGGCTCCGGCGGGTGGCTACGCCGTAGTGCGTCGAGAATTCCTGCCTCCGCGCAGCGCCGGCCGCGGGCAGCCCCGACAAGGACTCCTCGAACGGCGTCACGAAACGTGGGCCAACCATTACAGCCATTCGGCGGAGTCGCCGCAGCGTGGGCTCCGCAAAGGAGGAGCGGGATGACGCAGGGTGGATCGCGGCAGCGGTTGTCGCGGCGCGGGTTTCTCCGGCGGCTCGGTCTGGGGGCAGCGGCGCTGGGCGCGGGCGCCGCGGGCTTGGGAGATCTCTCCGCAGGGCCCGCAGCGGCCGCCGGCGCCGGCCCGGATACGCTGGTGGTGGCGCAGGACACGTCGGTCCAGACCCTGGATCCGCAGATCGTCTACGACAATACGGTCCGCATCACTCGCGGGATGTACGAAGGCCTCGTGGGGCTCCGCGGCGGCACGGCCCAGGTCATTCCGCGCCTCGCGACCTCGTGGCAAAGCAGTCCCGACGCCAAGACGTGGACCTTCAAGCTCCGCTCGGGTGTGAAGTTCCACGACGGCACCCCGTTCGGATCCGACGCGGTCAAGGCCACGGTCGAGCGGCTGATCACGATCAACCGCGGCATGGCCTACGCGTACAAGGGGACGGTGGACACGATCGATACGCCCGACCCGCTGACCGTGCGGTTCAACCTCTCCCACCCCGACGCGGCGTTCGCGGCGAAGCTCGCGGCCGTCTCCGGCGCCCTGATGGTGAGCCCCGCCGCGGTGAAGGGGCACGCGTCGGGCAGCGACCTCGCGCAAGGCTGGCTCGCCAGCCACGCGGCCGGGACCGGGCCGTACATGCTCGAGAGCTACGACAAGGGCGCGGGCCAGGTCGTGCTGGCGCAGTTCCCCGGGTACTGGGGCGGCTGGGCCGGCCAGCACGTGAAGCGGATCATCTTCAAGATTACGCCCGAGGCGTCCACGCAGCGCCTGATGCTCGAGCAGCAGGACGCCGACATCCTGACGCTCGTGGCCCCCGACATCATCGACGCGCTGGCCAAGGAGTCCGGGATCAAGGTCCTGTCGTTCCCCACCATGCGCATCTTCTACGTCGCGATGCACTGCCAGCGCGAGCCGCTCAAGGACGTCAAGATCCGGCAGGCGCTATCGTATGCGTTCGACTACGAGAGCGCCCGGAGCCTGATCTTCAACGGGAACCTCCAGCCGCTGTACGGCCCGCTGCCGAACGCGGATCCGGCGCATCTCTCCGCCGCCGACAAACCCTACCGGTTCGACATGGCGAAGGCCAAGCAGTTGCTCGGGGAGTCGAGCCATCCGAACGGCGGGTTCACGTTGAGCCTGTTCCTGTTCCAGGGGGACCAGACGTTCCGGAAGGCGGCCGAAATTCTGCAAAATCAATTGAAGCAGCTCAACATCAGCCTGAACATCCAGGAAATGGCGTCCTCGGTGCTCCTGGACAAGGCCGGCAAGCCGGAGACCGCGCCGGACCTGCTGCCGGTGCGCAACTATCCCGACTACGCCGACCCCTCGGCGATGCTCGACGCGACCTTCGGCAAAGACGCATGGGGCTCGGCCGGATGGAACTTCAGCTTCTATGCGAACGACAAGGTCGAGGAGTACATGCGGGAGGCCAACCAGATCACGAACCAGGCCCGGCGGATCCAGCTGTTCAAGAGCGCCCAGAAGATCGTCGTGGACGAGGCGGCGGCGATCTTCATCGGCACCTTGATCAACCGCGTGCCGATGCGGGCCAACATCCAAGGGTACAGCTACAACCCGGCGCTCGGTAACACGTTCGACCTGTACGCGATCTCAAAGAGCTAGGACGCGCCCCGGCACCGCGCGGGCGGCGTGACCCGCTACGTCGTGCGACGGTTCGCCCTGCTCCCGCCGCTCCTGGTCGGGGTGAGCCTCCTGCTGTTCGTGCTCACGCACCTCGTGCCGGCGGACCCCGCCAAGCTGATCGCGGGCGAGCATGCCGGCCCGGAGCAGATCGCGGCCGTGCGCCACGCATTCGGCCTCGACCGGCCGCTGCCCGAGCAGTATCTCGTCTTTCTCGAGAAGCTCTGCCGCGGCGACCTCGGGGTCTCGATGCTCACCAACAGCCCCGTGACCGCCGACCTCGAGCAGTACTTTCCGGCCACGATCGAGCTGGCGGCCTCCGCGATGCTCCTGACGATCGTGCTCGGCATCCCGATCGGTGTGGTGTCCGCCGTCCGGCGCGGCGGCACGGTCGACCTGGCCGCCCAGCTGTTGAGCCTGAGCGGTTTGTCGTTCCCGATCTTCTTCTTCGGCATCCTGCTGCAGCTCGTGTTTGTCCGCTGGCTCGGCTGGTTTCCCCTCTCGGGCCGGCTCGGCGTGACCGCGGCGGCCCCGCCGCACGTCACGGGCCTGTATGTGGTGGACAGCCTGCTCACCGGGCGGTTCGGCGAGCTCCGGAGCGCGCTGCTGCACCTGGCCCTGCCCAGCCTCACCCTGGCGCTGTCCTCGCTGGCGCCGACCGTGCGCATGACGCGCTCCACGATGCTCGAGTCCCTGTCGCAGGACTACATGCGGACCGCGTGGGCCAAAGGCCTGGCCTCCGTGCGCGTGCTCCTGCACCACGCGCTGCGCAACGCCCTGATCCCGGTCATCACCGTGCTCGGCTTGTACACGGGCGGGCTGCTCGGCGGCGTGTTTCTCGTGGAGCTGATTTTCACGTGGCCCGGCGTGGGTCTCTACAGCGTCAACGCGATCACGGCGCTGGACTACCCCGCGATCATGGGGACGTCGCTGCTCCTGACGGTCGTGTTCGTCCTGGTCAACCTGGGCGTGGATCTCCTGTATGCTGTCGTCGACCCTCGCATCCGCTACTAGCGTCCGGGCCGGCCCGGGCACGAGTTACCTCCGCCGGTCCTTCCGGCTGCTCGGGCGCATTCCCGCCGCGTGGATCGGGGTCGCGATCGTGGCGCTCCTGCTGCTCGCCGCGCTGGCCGGTCCCGCCGTGGCGCCCCAGGATCCGTATCACATCTCCGCCGCCGAGAAGCTCCGGCCGCCGTCGCCCGCGCACTGGTTCGGGACGGACGACCTCGGCCGCGACCTCCTCAGCCGGGTGCTCACCGGCGCGCGGATCTCGCTCGCGGTCAGCGCGGTCGTGCTCGCGCTGGCGATGACGCTCGGGGTCGGCCTGGGGCTGATCGCGGGATACTGGGGCGGATGGGTGGACGAAGCCCTGATGCGCACCACGGACGTGTTCCTCGCCTTCCCCCGATTGGTCCTCGCGATCGTCATCGCGGCGACGCTCGGCGCGGGCCTCTCGAACACGGTCTTCGCGATTGCGCTGTCGTGGTGGCCGTGGTATACGCGGCTGGTGCGCGGTCAGATCCTGTCGCTGCGCGAGATGGAATACGTGCAGGCGGCCGTCTCGCTCGGCGGGGGCCCGCGCCGGATCCTCCTGCGCCACCTGCTCCCGAACGTCGCCACGACCGTCGTGATCCAGGCCTCGATCGACATCGGCTTTGCCATCCTGGCAACGGCGAGCCTGAGCTTCATCGGGCTCGGCGCGCAGCCGCCGACCCCGGAATGGGGGGCGCTCATCGCGCAGGCGCGGAGCTACATGGTGGATGCCTGGTGGTATCCAACGTTTCCCGGCCTCGCCATCTTCTTCGCCGTGCTCGGGTTCAACCTGCTCGGCAACGCGATCCGCGACGCGTTCGACCCGAAGCTCGGGGCCCCTGTGAGCGCGCCCGGACGTCGCGCATAGAAGACACGCTCGACGCGGGCCCGAGCCTGGTGCGCGCGATCGGATCGCCCCGGTGCCGCCGGCTCGCCCTGCATGCTTTACATGTTTTTAGTTGACATCGGCAAACCTGCAAGATAGAAATGAATGAGTACCCACTCAGCAATCTAACCCAGACCGGCGCCGCTGTGCGACGTCGGCCTGTGCGCCCTGCCATCCCGGCCGCCGTGGTTAGAGAAGGGAGACGCGTGTCGATGTATTGGCCCCGCTACACTTCGAACCGGAGAACGCCGCCGCACACGCGGGCAGCGGTGAGCACGCAACAGCCCACCCCCCGCGCCCACACGTGGGTCGCCGCCGCGCTGGCCGGCGCCATGCTCACCGGCTGCACGGCGGCGCGCGGCCATAGCGCGGACCCGCAGGCCGCCGCCCCCCCGCCCCCGCAGGTCGTCGTCACCGAGACGATCCAGCACACGGTGCCCGTCTACGAAGAGGACGTGGCCCAGACCGTGGCCGTGCAGACCGTGGATCTGCGCGCGCAGATCGGCGGCACGCTGGAGCAGGTCTTGTTCAAGCAGGGCGCGGAGGTGCGGCAAGGGCAGCTGCTCTTCGTCATCGATCAACGGCCGTACGTCGCGGCCCTGCAATCGGCGCGGGCCCAGTTGGCGACGGCGCGCGCAAACCTGCAGCAGGCGCTCGAGCAGGTCCAGCTCGCGCAGGCCAAGGCCCAGCTGGCGTCCCTTCAGGCGACGCTGGTGAACGCGCAGAAGCAGGTGCAGCGCGACAAGTACCTCGTCGCGCAACAGGCGCTCGCGCAGCAGCAGCTGGACAACGACACCGCGGCCGCCGACGCCGCCGCGGCGAACGTCGCCGCCCAGCAGGCGGTCGTGCAGAATACCGCGCTGTCGACCCAGGTCGGCATCGAGCAGGCGCGCGCCGGGGTGCAGCAGGCCGAGGCGGCCGTGACGCAGGCCGAGCTCAACCTGCGCTACACGACCGTGCGGGCCCCGATCGACGGCGTGGTGGGGCTGCTGGCCGTCGACCAGGGCAACCTCGTCGGGGCGAACGGGGAGCTCGCCACGATGTCCTCCGTCGATCCCATGGTCGCCCAGTTCCACATGAGCGAGGTGACGTTTCTCGGGCTCGTGAAGCGGGCGGCCGCGATCGCGGCGCAGCGCGGGACCACGGCGCTGACCGTGCCGTCCTTCCAGTTGGTGCTCGCGGACGGCAGCACGTACGCGCATCCCGGAACCTTCCGCACGCTGGACCGCGCGGTCGATCCGCAGACCGGGACGATCATCGTCCAGGCGTTGTTCCCGAACCCCGAGCGGCTGTTGCGCCCCGGCATGTTCGCCCGCGTCCGCGCCAAGCTGCAGGACCGGCCCGACGCGGTGCTGGTGCCGCAGTTGGCGGTGCAGCAGATGCAAGGGGTGAAGACCGTGTTCGTCGTCGCGCCGGACAACACGGTGTCCGTGCGCACCATCACGGACGGCGGGCCGTACGGACAGTTCTTCATCGTGCAGAGCGGCCTGCGCGCCGGTGAGCGCGTGATCGTCGAAGGCGTCCAAAAGGCCCGGCCCGGCGCCCGCGTCTCCCCGACGCTGCGGCCCGCGCCGCCGTTGCCGCCGGACACGGGGCGCGCCAGGACGGCGGGGGCGCAACCGTGCTGAGCCGGTTTTTCATCCACCGCCCGATCTTCGCGATGTCGATCTCGCTCTTGATCGTCATCGTGGGCGCGCTGTCGTACGAGACCCTGCCCCGGGAGCAATACCCCGCGATCGCCCCGCCGACCGTCACGGTGACGACCACGTACATCGGCGCCAGCCCCGAGGTCGTCGCGGCCAACGTCGCCGTCCCGATCGAGGAGGCCGTCAACGGCGTCCCCGACATGCTGTACATGCAGTCCCAGAGCTCGGCCAACGGGCAGTACTCCCTCACCGTGACCTTCCGGCTTGGGACGGATCCCGACATCGACGCCGTGGCGGTGCAGAACCGCGTGACCCAGGCGTCGGCGAACCTCCCGGCCGCGGTGAACAACTTCGGCATCACCGTCCGCAAGGCGTCCCCCAACTTCCTCATGGGCATCGCCGTGTACTCGCCGCAGGACAGCTACGACGCCACGTTCCTCTCCAACTACGCGCTCCTCCACATCGTCGACCCGCTCGTGCGCGTCCCGGGCGTGGGCGACTACTTCGTCTTTCCGGACCAGAGCTACGCGCTGCGCGCCTGGCTGCGCCCGGACCGGCTCGCGTCGCTCGGGCTGACGGTCTCGGACGTCTCCAACGCGATCACGGCGCAGAACGTGGTGGCGCCGACCGGGACGCTGGGGCAGCGCCCGGCCGTGCCGGGCACGCAGATCCAGTACACGGTGAGCGCCGACGGGCAGGTGACGGACCCGGGCCAGCTCGGTAACATCGTCGTCCACACCCTGCCGGACGGCGGCATCGTCCGCCTCCGCGACGTGGCCTCCACCGACCTCGGCGCGCAGAGTTACACGACGAACGGTGCGCGGAACGGCCATCCCGCGGCGGTGGTCATCCTGCTCCAGGCGCCCGGGACGAACGCGCTGGCCGCCTCGCAAGGCGTCCGCGCCGCGCTCGCCGGCCTCGTCAAGCAGTTCCCGCCCGGGCTCACCGCGGACGTCGCGTTCGATACGACGCTGTTCATCACGGAGGCGCTCAAGGAGGTCACCCAGACCCTCGGCCTCGCCGTGCTCCTCGTGCTGTTCGTCGTCACGCTCTTCCTCGGCCGGGCGCGCGCCACCCTCATCCCGATGCTCGCGATCCCGGTGTCGCTCATCGGCGCCATGGCGGTGTTCAACGCGCTGGGATTCACGATCAACATCCTGACGATGTTCGCGATGACGCTCGCCATCGGGCTCGTCGTAGACGACGCCATCGTCGTCGTCGAGGCGGTGGAGCGCCACATCGAGCAAGGCCTGGAACCCGTGGCGGCCGCCGAGGCCGCGATGCGGCTGGTGCAGGGACCGATCATCGGCATCGTGCTCGTGCTGGACGCCGTGTTCCTGCCCACGGCGTTCATCGGGGGGCTGAGCGGTCAGCTCTACCGCCAGTTCGCGCTGACGCTCGTGGCCAGCGTCACGCTCTCCGGCCTCGTCGCGCTGACCCTGACGCCCGCGCTCTGCGGGCTGCTGCTCCGGCCGAGCAGCCCCGGCCGCGGGCCCCTCGCGTGGTTCTTTGCCGGCTTCAACTCGCTGTTCGCGCGCGGCACCGAGCTGTACATCCGGCTGTTGCACCGGGCCATCCGCGCGCGGTGGATCATGTTTGCCGCGCTCGTGGTCATCGCCGCCATCACGTTCCAACTGCTGCGCATGATCCCGTCCACGTTTGTGCCGATCGAGGATCAGGGGTTCTTCGTGGTGGCGTTCCGCCTGCCCGACGGCGCGACGCAGGACCGCACGGAGGCGGTGGAGCGCAAGGCGGAGCAGTTCCTGCTGCACATGCCGGGCGTGAACGGCGTCATCACCGTCGGCGGGTACGACCTCCTGGCCGGCGGCACCATCAGCTCCAACGCCTTCGCCGCGTTTGTCGTCCTGAAGCCCTGGGGCGAACGGCGGGCCAAGAACGAACAGCTGTTTCCGCTCCTGACCCGCGCCAACGCCGCGCTCTCCCAGTATCCCGAGGGGGTCGGCTTTGCATTTCCGCTTCCCCCGCTCCCGGGTGAGGGCAACGTGAACGGCTTCCAGTTCATGGCGGAGGACCTCAACGGCACCGGCGATCTGAACCGGCTCGCCCAGGTGGCGCAGGGCGTCATCGGCGCGGCGAGCACCCATCCCACGGTGACGTCGCTCTCCACCGGATTCCGCACGACGACGCCGCGCTACAACGTCACGCTGAACCGGGACAAGGCCGGAACCCTGGGCGTCTCGGTGGACAGCATCTACCAGAGCCTGTCGGCGCTGCTCGGCGGGCTCCAGATCAACAACGTGACGCTGTTCGGGCGGATCTTCAAGGTCATGATCCAAGCCGAGCCGTCGTACCGCATGACCGCCGCCAGCATCGGCGATTTCTTCGCGCGCACGAACGCCGGCGGGATGGTGCCGCTGAGCACGCTCGTGTCGGTCGCGCCGGGGGCGGGCCCGAGCCTCGTCACGCGCTACAACGGCTACTACGCGGCGGAGGTGGACGGCCAGGCGCCGTTCGGCGCCAGCTCCGCGCGCGCCATCGACACCATGGAGCAGGTGGCCCGCACGGCGCTGCCTCCCGGCTACGGCTACGAGTGGACGGGGCTCGCGTATCAGGAGAAGCAAGCGGGGAGCACGCAGGCGCTGATCTTCGTGCTGGCGCTGGTGCTCGTCTTCCTGCTCCTCGCGGCGCTCTACGAGAGCTGGAACATCCCGCTCAGCGTGCTGCTCGCGGTGCCCATCGCCGCGTTCGGCTCGCTCGCCGCGATCATGGTACGGGGCATCGTCTTCAGGGACGTGCTCAACGACGTCTACGTGCAGATCGGCCTCGTCATGTTGATCGGCCTGACGGCTAAGAACGCGATCCTGATCGTCGAGTTCGCCAAGGAGCAGCACGAGCGGCAGGGGCTCTCGGTCATCGACGCCGCGATCGCGGGGGCGCGCCTCCGGCTGCGCCCGATCCTCATGACGTCGCTCGCGTTTGTGTTCGCGGCGCTGCCGATGGTCGTGGCCACCGGGGCCGGCGCGAACGCCAGGCACTCGCTCGGCACCGGCGTGGTCGGCGGTATGATCATGGCCACGCTGCTGGGCATCTTCTTCATCCCGGTCCTGTATGTGCTGGTGGCGGGCGGAGGGCGCCGCCGCGGCCGGACGCGCCCGCGGCCGCCGGCCGGCACGCCGGAGGCCGAGCCGGGCGAGCGGCGACTGCCGCCCGCGCGCGAGGGCGGCGGGACACCAACGGACCATGACGGCGAGGCGCCCGCGTAGGCGGGCGCCTCGCGGGGACGCGCCCGAGCGCGCCGGATTCTTGCCGGCGTCACCCCGTGGTCGGGGCGCCGCGCGCGGCTACCGTCCGGGGTCTGAGTGAGCGCCGGCCGGCCGCCGTGGCGGCGGGGTCCCGGACGGCGCCGCCGCTACCATCCGATCGCGTAGTTGCGCTCGCCGCGCGAGCTGGCGCCACCCTCGATGAGGCGCCGCGCCGGATCATATCGCACCGCGGTCGTGTAGTTGAGGCTCCAGTCGCCGGCCAGGCGGATCTCGTGGCCCCGTGCGCGCAACTGCTCGAGCACGGCGTCCGGGATCCGGCGCTCGACGACGAGCTCCAGCGGCTTGGCCTGGCGGGGGTAGAACGAGCTCGGCATGTGCGCCGTGTGAAAGCTCGGCGCATCGATCGCGTCCTGCACGTCCATCCCGAAGTCCACCGTGTTCAGGAAAAACTGGAGCGTCCACTGGTCCTGTTGGTCGCCGCCGGGCGTGCCGAACACGAGATGCGGCTCGCCCTCGCGCGTCACCAGGGACGGCGTCAGCGTGGTGCGCGGGCGCTTCCGCGGCGCGAGCGCGCCTGGATGGGCCGGATCGTGCAGCCAAAACATCTGAATGCGGGTGCCGAGGCAGAACCCCAGGCCGGGAATCACGGGCGAGCTGCGGAACCACCCGCCGCTCGGCGTCGCGGAGAACATGTTGCCGTCGGCGTCGACGGCCCGGGTCCCGGTCGTCCCTCCGCTCCACGCCCGGCCGTCCGCCGCCGCGTGCGGAGCCGGGGCGGTACGCCCCTCAAACGGGTACGGATCGCCGGGGCGGAGCTGGGCCGAGGCCGCCCGGGGATCGATGAGCCCGCGGCGGGACGCCGCGTACGCCTTGGACAGCAGCCCGCGAAGCGGCACGTCCACGTAGTCCGGATCGCCGTAGAACCGCTCGCGGTCGGCCATCGCCAGCTTCGTCGCCTCCACGACCGTGTGGATGTAGTCCGCGGAGTTGTGCCCGAGCGCCTGGAGATCGATCCCTTCCAGCAGGCCGAGTTGCTGCAGGAACACCGGCCCCTGCGACCAGGGGCCGCACTTGTGCACCTCGTAGCCGCGATACGTCGCGCACACCGGCGCCTCGAGCCGGACGCGGAACGCGGCAAAGTCGTCCTCCGCGAGCAGGCCGTTGGAGACGACGCCGTTCGCGTCGCGGACCTTGGTGTCGCGCTGGAACGCCACGATCTCCCGCGCGATCGGGCCGCGGTAGAAGTAGTCGCGCGCCGCCGCGAGGCCCTCGCTCCGGCCGCGCGAGCGCGCGCCCCGCTCCGCCTCGACGAGCCGCTCGAACGTGCGGGCGAGATCGGGATTGCGCCAGGTGTCGCCGAGCCGCGGCATCGCGCCCCCCGGGAAGAACAGGGCCGCGGAAGCGGGCCACTCCCGGAGGCGCGGCTCGTGCTCCGCCACCGACCGCAGCATCCCCTCGTAGACCGGAAAGCCGCCCGCGGCCAGCTCGATCGCCGGGACGAGCACCTGCTCGAGCGACAGCCGGCCGTAGCGGTCCAGCACGGTGATGAGCGCGTCGGGCACCGCGCAGACGCCCGCGGCGAGAAACCCGTCGCCGGGAATCAGGGTAATGCCCCGCGAGCGGTACCACTCGATCGTGGCCCGGGACGGCGCGCGCGTGTTGCCGTCGATCGCGACGACCCGGCGTTCGCGCGCGTCGTACACGAGGATCGGCACCTCGCCCCCGAAGCCGAAGCTCTGAAACTCCAGCACCGACTGCGCGAAGACCATGGCGACGCCGGCGTCGAACGCGTTGCCGCCGAGCGCGCGCATGCGCATCCCGGCCGCGGCCGCCAGGTAGTGGCCGCACGCCACGACCAGCGAGCGCCCGCGGATCACCGGGCGCGTGGCGCTCGTCGAGAACTGCCAGTCGGTGTACGCGGGGCTCGCGGTGGCGCCGGGCGCGGCCCCGGCGCCGGCGTCCGTTCGCGAGGGAGTGTCCGGCATCGTCGCTAGCGCCGAATCGCCGCGAACGCCGCGTCGCACGCCTCGAGCGTGCGGTCCACGTCGGCGTCGCTGTGCGCCAGCGACAGGTAGAACTTCTCGTTGGGATTGGTCAAGATCCCGCGCCGGATGAGCTCCACGGACCAGCGCAGGTTGAGGTCCTTGTCGGCGGTGAGCAAGTCCTCCCACGTTCTGAGCGGACGGCGGTCCGTAAACCGGACGCCAAACACGGCATCCTCGCCGGGGGTCTGCACGGCAAACCCGTGGCGGGCGCCGATCGCGGCGATCTCGCGGCGCAGCCGGCCGCCGATGCGGTGGAGATGCTCGAAGGCTCCAGGACGCGCGAGAATCTCCAGGGCCGTGAGCCCGGCGATCGCGCTCACCGGGTTGCCGTTGAGCGTGCCGCTGGCCCACACGAGGTGCGCACGATCGACCCGCCGGGCGTCCAGATGCCTCATCACGTCGGCGCGGCCCGCGATCGCGGCCATCGGAAACCCGCCCGACATCGCCTTGCCGTAGGTCGCGAGGTCGGGCACCACGCCGTACCGCTCCTGCGCGCCGCCCCAGGCGATGCGGAAACCGGTCACGACCTCATCGAAGATCAACACGATCCCGTGGCGCCGCGTGGCCTCACGCAGGGTTTCGAGAAAGCCGGGTACAGGTACCAGCACCCGCTCGAGCGGCTCCACGATCACCGCGGCCAGTTCGTGCGCGTGCCGGTCGATCAGCGCGGCGGCGCGCGCGGCATCGTTGAACGGCGCCACGAGCACCTGGCCCCGAAGCGCGTCTGGGATGCCGAGCGAGTCCGGCGCGGCGTCGGGATACGGGCTCGGTTGCGACGGGACCGTGCCCCAGAGCGCATAGTCGTGCATGCCGTGCCAGCCGCCCTCGAACTTGAGGATCTTCTGGCGCCCGGTGGCGCCGCGCGCCAGGCGGAGCGCGAAGAACGTCGCCTCGGTCCCCGAGCCGGTGAAGTGCACCTGGTCCGCGCAGGGAATCGCCTCCACCAGGCGCTCACTCAACCGAATCACGGGCTCGTTCAGGAAGTAGTAGGTCGACCCCTTGGCGACCTGGCGCTGCACCGCCTCGACGATCTCCGGGTGGGCGTGGCCGAGGAGCGCCGGCCCCGACCCCAGATGGTAGTCGATCAAGTCGCGGCCGGACGCGTCGGTGACGTGGCTGCCGCGCCCTTCGGCGATCACGAGGTTGACGTCGGGCGGGAGGACAAACAAACCCAAACCGCCGCCCGCGAGATAGCGGCCGGCGCGGTCCAGCAGATCCGCGTGGCGGTCGAGCTGGGTGCTGCGGGGCGTCATGGCAGGCCTCCAGGCGTTAACGGCGTCTAGGGGCACACTTCCATGAGGGCGCGCCGTCTCCTCTACGCGGTCCGGAGGACCGCGATCTCGAGCGCCGGACGGCACAACCGGTCTGGACGAGTCGCGTTACGAGCGGCGTTCGCTCAGCGGCACGCCGCCTTTGGCCTTGTTCGCCGGATCCGATTCCATGATCTCCACGAGCACCGCGTCGGCGGGAACGCCGAAATGCCGCACGACGGCATCGGTGATGTCCTTGATGAGCGCCCGCTTCTGCTCCGCTGTTCGTCCCCGCACCGCGTGTACGTAGACTTCCGGCATGTCGAGTCTCCTTCCCATCCCAGACCGTGTCGGCGCACGTCCTGCGCCTCGGGACCTACAGGTCGAGCGCCGGGCCCGGCACGTCCCGCACCGGCGACACGTACGGCGATCCCGCGGTCGCATCCCGGTGCTCGCGCTGAGCGCGGGCGATCAGCTCCGGGTTTCTCATGAGTTCGCACGCCGCGGCGGCGAGGATCTGCGCCGCGAACTGCATCCCTCGGCGTCCGATGGCGCTGCCCACGCTGACCACGTTTTGCCACGAGTGGCCCGGCATGCCGAGGGGCGCCGTGACGGTTCGGACCTGGGCCGTGGGGACCACGTACGACACGTCACCGACGTCGGTAGATCCGCCCACGAACTCCCCGTAGGGGGGCGGCGGCAGGATCCGCTCCACGAGATCGGTCCCGGCGTCGCCCGGCCGTCCCAGATCGACGCCGCGCTTGCGCAGGTCGTCGAGCGCCTTCTCGAGCGCGCCCTTGGGAAACGTGCTCTGCAGCTGCCGGGCCAGCGCGTGCTCCTCTTCGGTGTACGTCGGCGCGCCGATCTCTTCCATCACCTGCTGCAGCAGTCCGTCGAGGGTGCGGTTCGGCAGCGTGTCGTAGCAGCCCGCGACGAGGCGAACGTCGTGCGTGGTCCCGGTCATCAGGCAGGCCCCGCGCGCGATGTCCAGCAGGCGGGCATACACCTCCTCCACCTGGGCCCGGCGTGGAGCGCGCACGTAGTACCACACCTCGGCGCGGTTGGGAACCACGTTCGGGGCGAGCCCGCCATCCGTGATCACGTAGTGGATCCGGGTCGACGAGTGGACGTGCTCGCGCAGGTAGTTGGCGCCGACATTCATGAGCTCGACCGCGTCGAGCGCGCTGCGCCCGTTCTCGGGCATGCCGGCCGCGTGCGCCGCCACGCCGTGGAACGTGAACCGGGCCGAGTTCATCGCGGTGTGCACCTCGTTCATGAGCTGATTACCGGCCCCGGGGTGCCACGTCAACGCGCAATCCACGTCCGCGAAGCGCCCGTCCTTGACCATAAACACCTTGCCGACCAGCGTCTCCTCCGCCGGACACCCATAAAAACGGACCGTGCCCTTCACCTCTCCCCGGCGGATCGCGTGTCGCACCGCCATCGCGGCGCCTGCCGCGGCGGTTCCGAGCAAGTTGTGACCGCAGCCGTGCCCCGGCCCGTTGAGGACGATCGGGCGGTGTTCGGCCACCCCCCGCTGCTGGCTGAGACCCGGCAGCGCATCAAACTCCCCGAGGAGCGCGATGACCGGGCTGCCTTCTCCGTAGGTCGCAATGAACGCCGTGGGCATGCCCGCCACCTCGCGTTCGACGGCAAAGCCCGCCGCTTCCAGCGCGCCGGCGAGCGTGGCGCTGCTCTTCGTTTCGTGCAGGCCCAGTTCCGGCGTCTCCCAGATCCGGTCGCTCAGCTCGGCGAGCACTGGGGCCTGCTCGGTCACGAAATCCAGTACCGATGACAACGGCATCGATCCACCTCCTCGAAGTCGCGCGGGCCCGCCGCGCACCGGTCTTAGCATTTACGCGCCGGGCGAGCCAACTCCTAGAGGCGCGTGCGCGCCGCGCCCACGGGCCAATAGCGCGGGGCCCGCATGCGCGAGCCTCGCACCCGGCGCTGCCGGTCAGGACGGTGGATCGACGGGTATACCTCGTACGAGGGGCGTTACCATACCTCGGGACACGAGACGGCGCCCATGAGCGAACACATCGGCAGTGTGCGTCAGGGCGGACGTGAATATACGATTGTCCTCGACTACGGAGCTCCCGGTTTCTACGAGTGGGAACTCCTGGCCACGAGCTGGATCCCGGAGCACGGCTACGAACGGGGGAGCACCGTGACCGCGGCCCGGGGCCGCGCGACCGACCGCGAGGCCGCGGTGGCGCAGGCCCACGATGCCCTTTGCGCCGCGATCAAGGCGGCCCGCTATCCGAAGCGCAAGGACGGTTAGACGGCAGGCCAGCGCGATACGGTGCCGGGCAGTCCCGTCCGGTGTGACCCCGCGAACGCGGCTGCTCGGCGCCTGATCCCGGTCGTGTTACCAGCGGCCCCACCGATCGCGGTGGTAGTCGCGATCGTAGCGCCGATTCTCCCAGCACTGCCGGTCGTAGCGCCGATCCCGGCGCCTCCGGGAATCATGCGAAGTGCCTACGGCGATCGCGTGAATAATTCACATCTCACCCCGGATGCGTCCCGCCTCCCGAGCCGTCCCCCCGGCCGGTGAGCTCCTTGCTGCGTTCGCTGAGACGCCGGCGCGCATCGCGGTCACATGTCTCGCGGGTCCGCGCGCCCCCCCGCCGAGGCGGTTGAAGCGGCGGCTGCTCTCATCCCTGACGACGCTGGCGGGAGGTCCCCCGTCTGCTCGGGGTCCGACGGCTGCTAAGCGGCGGCGACTGCCATCTCCGCCACACGGAAAGCGGCGACCCCGGCTGCGCTCGCGAGCGTCACCGCGTACAGCAGCTGCGCCGCGGGGAGCCACGTGTTCGCCCCCAGCGCGATACCGTGCCACGCGGCGGCGGCAAACGCCGGATACGCGAGCGCGTGTACGGCCCGCCAGATCCGCGGGGCGAGGCGCCGCCGCGCGTAGACGGCGACCGTCGAGAGGATCATCCCGTACAGGCCAACGACGCCGAGGGCGAGCGGGGCGCCGACGCCGGCCAGGCCCAACACCGCAAACTGGTCGCCCTGGGGGGTCGCGACGCCACGGAGCGCATGCACCGCCGACGCGCTGAGGCCGGCCAGCGAGAGGATCGTGTGCGTGCCGCTGCTGCGCGCCGCCATGGGCAGGCGGCGCCGGAGCCACGGCGACGACATCGCCGTCCCCGTGACGACGGCGAGATACAGGAGTGCGTACGCTGCGAAGCCCCAGAGCGACAGCGTCACGCCGCCTGCGTCCTACGGCACGTCGATACTGTCAGCCTGGCGGCCCGTATCTCGGCAAGGCGCTCAATGGCGTTCGGTATGCGGGGGTCCCGCCCGAACCGGGTCCTCCTTGCCGTTCGTGGACACTCAGGACGAGCATTGCGCCATGATGTCGACGCCGACGTGACCGGATGGCGTTCCAAAGTGGTTTCGCGCCTCGTCTAGAAGACCTCTCCTACGCAGTTTATCTTCTGGACTGGAGGGTCTCAAATGCGAAGGCGTCGTTCATCGTCGGCTCGCGCGGTCTGCTCAACGCGGCACCGCGCGCCGTTGGGCCGGCATGAGACCGCAGGGTCGGACCGTCATCCGCGCCATGACCGCCGGGGGGTTGCATGCCTGTAGATCTTGGATTCCACTGGTCCATGCTCAACGACTACGATCGCAATGCCGCATACCGCGCGGCGATCCGGCGCACGGTGCCGGATCGGGTCGTCTACGACCTCGGCGCGGGAGTCGGGCCGATGTCCTATTACGCCCTCACCGCGGGCGCGCGTCGCGTCTACGGGTTCGAGATCGATCGCGACGCGCTGCCGTACCTCCGCCGGCTGGCGGCGGAGTTCTCCGCGTTTACGGTCTGCCACGCCGACGTCGTGAGAGCCGCGCTGCCGCGCGACGCGCCGGACGTCGTGATCTGCGAGATGTGGTCGGCGTGGCTCACGGACTGGCCGATGGTCAAGGCCCTGGCACGGGTGCGAAAGCGCGCTCCGCACGCGCACATCATTCCTGCGCGCGGCCACCACCTCGTCCAGCTCGTGCGCGCGCGCCACCGCGCCGGGGTGCCGCTGCGCGTGACGCCGGGCACGGAAGCGCCGGTGATCAACGAGAGCCCGGCCACGCTCGATGTCTCGCTCCCGGCGCTGGCGTGTGTCTCCGATTTCCGCTCCGAGGTCGGGCCTGTTGATGCTACGGTGACGCTCACCCCGCTCGTCACCGGCCTGGTCGACGCCGTCCGGCTCTTTAGCTACGAGGAGGTCTGGCCAGGGTACCTGCTCCCGCGCGCGGGCACGCGGGGGGACGAGCTGCTTCGGTGGATCACCCCGACACGCGTGCGCGAGGGACGGCGGGTCCGGCTGCGCGTGCAGTACGCGTGGGGCAAGGCGCCGCTCGTATGGCTCGAGTAGCCCCCGTCAGCGGCCCGCGCCGTACGCGTCGCGCCCGGGATCGACGCCGGGCCGCAGCTGATCGTCTCGGGTCACCCCGTGCGTGCGCACGGTGTACCTCCGCCGAGATGTCGCGCCGGGTGCCTCGCTGCCGCGGAGCGCGCGCTCCACGGAGGAATTTCGCGCCCCCGCCGCTCATTTTTTTGATGGCGCTGCGCCGGGAGGGGCCGAACATGAGCCTGCGGGGTGAGACGGTGGTCGTCTTCGGCGGTGGGCGCGGGCTCGGCCGGGCCGTGGCGCTTGCGGCCGCCCGGGCCGGGGCGGGCGTCGTCGTGGCCGCGCGGACCCGCGCGGACGTCGACGCGGTCGCGGCGGAGGCGCGCGCCCTTGGCGCGGAGGCCACGGCGGTCACGGCCGACGCGCGGCGGCCCGCCGACATCGCGACGGCGCTCGCCGCCACGGATCAGCGTGGCGGCCCGAGCATCATCGTGTGCACGGTCGGCCGCAGCCTGGTGAAGCCGTTCGAAGCGTGCACCCTGGACGACTGGCAGGACATGATCGACGGCAACCTCACGCCGGCGTTCCTCGTCGCCCAGGCCGCGATGGCGCGGCTAATTGCGCGCGGCGGCGGCCGTCTGGTGCTCGTCGCATCCCGCGTCGCGGTGCACGGTGCCGGGATCGCGGCCATCTACGGCGCGGCGAAGGCCGGGGTGGTCGGCCTCGCGCGGTCGCTCGCGCTGGTGGGAAAGCCGTACGGCGTCGCGGTGGACGCGGTCTGCCCCGGCCCGATGGACACGCCGATGCGCTGGTCGGCGACCCCGGAGTTCGACCGGGCCAAGGTCATCTCCCCGGACGCGGTCGCCGACCTGGTCCTCACCCTCGCGGCGCATCCCGGCGTGAGCCTCGATGACGCGGTCGTCCCCGCGGCGGTGACGTATGACCCCTGAGGACGCCGCGGCCGGGCCCGATCGGGACGACCGCCTCGACCGCCCCATTTTGGACGGCGGCTCCGCATGTCCCGCCTGCGGCCGGCCCATGGAGCGCCTGTGGTGCCGCACGCGCTGCCCGGCATGCGGATACTTCGAAGGCTGCGAAGACTGATGCCCAGGGAGTCGACGATGTTCGAGTTGGTGAAGCGGCTGACCGAGCTCACGGGGCCGACCGGCTACGAAGACGAGGTCCAGGCGTGGGTCGCGGACGCCTGGCGCGAGCGCGGGCTGCGCGTGGAGCGCACGCCGATCGGGAATCTCATGGCCCGCGTCGGCGGGACCGGGCCCAAGCTCCTCATCGGCGCGCACGCAGACGAGATCTGCTTCCGCGTCAAAAGCGTCGACGAGCAGGGCTTTGTCTGGTTGACCGCCGGGCGCGGCATGGGTGAGCAGCGCTTGCCCGAGCCGGTGCCGCTCGGGCTTGTCGCGGAGATCCTCACGGAGGCGGGCGTCGTGCGCGGAACGTTTGTCACCGTGACCGGGCATGTCATGACCCGCCAGCAGCGCGGCCGCGCCGAGCGCCACGGCATGGATTGGATGGATTTTTACGTCGATATCGGCGCCCGCACGCGCGCGGACGCCGAATCGCTCGGCGTCCACCCCGGCTGTGCGGTGATCAACGCGGTCACGACGCGGCGCGAGGGGCGAAACATCGTGGGCAAGGCGATGGACGATCGCGCCGCGCTCGCGATCATGACGGCGATGCTCGACGGGTTGGACCGGTCGCGCCTCTGCTACGACGTGTGGTTGACCTCGACGGTCGCCGAGGAGATCGGCCTCATCGGCGCCCGCTCCGTGGCGGCCGGGTTCGACCTCGGCGTCATCGTCGAAGTCGGGCTCGCGGGCGACATCCCGCTCGTCGACCGGCGGCAGATGCCGGTCTCGCTCGGCGCCGGGCCCATCGTCGTGCACAAGGACATGTCGCTGCCCTACAGTGCGGCGCCCACGCGGGCCCTGATCCAGGTGGCGCGCGCCGCGGGCATCCCGTTTCAGCACGCGGTGTTTCAAAATTTTGCCAGCGACGGGCGCGAATGGATCCAGGAAGGCGTACCCACGGCGATGGTCGCGTTCCCCTGCCGGTACACGCACAGTCCCAACGAAACCGTGGACGAGTCGGACCTTGCGCGCACGGTCGACCTCCTGCGCGCGTTTGTCACCAGCCGGCCCGACGACCGCCGGTAGGGTGCGGGGCGCCCCGCGCCGCCGGGACCGCCGGTGACGGGATGGCGCGCCTCCTCGTCGGCACCTCAGGGTGGAACTATCCGCACTGGCGCACCCGGTTCTATCCGCGGGACGTCGCGGTCAGCGCATGGCTGGGGTACTACGCCCGGCACTTCCCCACGGTGGAGGTCAACAACACCTTCTACCGCCTCCCGGACGCGCGCGTCTTTCGCGCATGGCAACGGGCGGTCCCGAGATCGTTCGTGTTCGCCGTCAAGGCGAGCCGGTTCATCACGCACATCCGCCGCCTCCGGCTCAGCCGGGCGCCCGTTCGGCGGCTCCTGACGCGGGCGCGGCCGCTCGGGCGGGCGCGCCGGCCGATCCTCTTCCAGCTTCCCCCGGCGTTTGCGCGCGACGACGTGCGGCTCGCGGGCCTGCTCGCGTCGCTCCCCGCCGGGCCCCGGTACGCGATCGAGTTCCGCCACGTCTCCTGGCCCTGCGATGCGGTCTACGAGCTGCTCCGGCGCCGCCGCGTCGCGTGCTGTGTCAGCCACGGTCCGGGCATCCCGTTGCGCCTCGTCCGGACGGCGCCGTTCGTGTACGCCAGATTCCACGGCCCCGGCGGCATCGGCGCTGGCTGCTACACGGACGCGGCGCTGCGACGTTGGGCGGGCCGGCTTCGCGACCTCTGCGGCGACGGCGGGGCCTACGTGTACTTCAACAACGACCAGGAGGGCTACGCCGTGGCCAACGCCGCGCGCCTGGCCGAGCTCCTCGCGCGAGCCTAAACGCGCCGCTGGCGCGCGGCTTGGCGTGGCCGGGCGATCGAAGGGACGGGCCGCGGGCGTATGGCGCGTCCGCCGGGCCTACGCCAGCCGGAACACACCCGGCTTGACCTCCGGGAACCGCGTCCACACCTCCCCGTCGTGGCCGGGGCAGATCCGGCTTTCGTCGCCGCCTGCGAGCGTCCGGATCCGCTCCATCGCCTCGAGGCACTCGGCGATGCTGCCGAGGTGGATCGCGGGCGGCGCCCACTCGCGCAGGTTGCGGTAGCACGTGAGGGCGTCGTTCGCGAGCACAAACAGGCCCCCGGCGGTCTGCACGGTCACAATCTGCATCCCCGGAGAATGGCCGCCCACGCGCTCCAGCCCGATCCCGTCCGCCAGCTCCACGGCCCCGTCCACGACGCGCAGCCGGTTGCCGGCGCGCAGCGTCCCGATGTCGTCTTCGAAACAGTCGCTCAGAAACCGGCGGTGCCACCGCTCCGCGGCGCCGTACCCGGTCCAAAACTCCAACTCTCGACGCTGAACCACAAACGTTGCCTTGGGGAAGAGCCCTTCCACGTCGAAATGATCCCAGTGCAGGTGCGTGAGGACGACGGTCGACACGGCTGCCGGGTCCACCCCGGCGGCTTCCAGCAACTCATCCCGCGTCCGCATCTGGTCCACCGGCAAGCCTTTGAGCCTGCCGAGGCGATGCGTGAAGCCGGTGTCGACCACGATCGGGCCCCCCGGCGTCCGGACCACCCATACAAAGTACGCCGACGTCGTCGTCTCCCCGGCCGGGTGCAGGTACATCCGGGTCGACCAATCCACGGTCCTCCCGCCGGCACTCAGCGCCTCGATCCCATACGTCGCGGCCATTCGCTCCTCCTCACGCGCCAGCAAGACGCGGACTTGAACGTGCAGCCGGCGGCCGCAACCGCGGACACGCCCGCGCACTCCTTCGGCAATGGCGGGGTTTCTCCTTACGCGCGCCCGCGATGACAGGGGCGCACCGCGCGGCCATCGAACAGGGCCTGCGTCCGACGCGCCCGGCACGCGCGCCGCACCCTGTCACGTGGAGGTTACCGATGGACGGCACGGCCAAGGTCGCGATGGTCACGGGGGCCGGGACCGGCATCGGCCGCGCGGCCGCGCTCGCGCTCCTCGAGGCGGGGTACGCCGTGGTCCTCGCCGGGCGCCGCCGGGAGCCGCTGGAGGAGACGGCCCGTAGCGCGCCGGCGGGCGCGCACACGTTGGTCGTGCCCGCGGACGTATCGGACCCCGCCGCCGTCAAGGCCTTGTTCGCCGCCACGAAGGACGCGTTCGGGCGCCTCGACGTGCTGTTCAACAACGCCGGCATCGGCGCGCCCGCGATCCCGCTCGAAGATCTCTCCTGGGACCAGTGGCGGGCGGTGGTCGATACCAATCTCACCGGCGCGTTTCTCTGCACCCAGGAGGCGTTCCGGCTGATGAAGGCCCAGACGCCCCGGGGGGGACGCATCATCAACAACGGCTCGATTTCCGCGCATGCCCCGCGCCCCCACTCCGCGCCGTACACGGCCACGAAGCACGCGATCACCGGCCTCACGAAGTCCACCTCGCTCGACGGCCGCCGGTATGACATCGCGTGCGGTCAGATCGACATCGGCAACGCGGCGACGGACATGACGGCGCGAATGGAAGCGGGCGTCCCGCAGGCGGACGGGTCCATGCGTCCCGAGCCGCGGATGGATCTCGTCCACGTGGCGCGCGCGGTCGTCTACATGGCGAGCCTGCCGCTCGACGCGAACGTGCAGTTTCTCACGGTCATGGCGACCAAGATGCCGTTTATCGGCCGGGGCTGACAGCGCGCCGCCGCGGCGCCGGCGAACCCCCGGCCCGCTCTGCGGCGCGGGCTTCGACCCCGTCCCCGCGTCAGGGCAGCGCCGCCAGCGCGTCCTCCAGGAGTCGAAGGAACGCCGGGCGATCCACGCGCAGGCCGACGCGTGCGTTCGGCGCGTCGCCGCGGGGCGGTGTCCCGGGCCGGATCGCGGGATTGAACTCGGGGAGGTGGCGAGCGTCGCACAGCGTCATGCCCCGGGTGCGCTCACCCCGCAGCTCGACGGCGACATGCATCGGCGCCCACGCCACGATCTGGGGCTCGAGCAGGATCGCCACGGCGCACGGATCGTGCGCCGGAGCGAGGGCATTCCCCGCCCGCGCCTGCCGCGCGAGGTAGAACCGCAGCAACGCCGCGACCGTCCGCGCCGCGCGGGTGCCGAGCGCCTCGATCCGCTCGATATCGTGCAGGTCGATCCCGGCCTGCCTGGTGAGATTGAGGCCCGACATCCAGATCGGCACGCCGCTGCGAAAGACGACGTCCGCCGCTTCCGGGTCGAACCAGACGTTGAACTCCGCCGCGGCGGTGACGTTGCCCGTGGTGACCGACCCGCCCATGATCGAGAGCGCATCGATCCTCGCGGCGAGATCGGGGGCGGCGCGCAGGGCGATCGCGAGGTTGGTCAGCGGCCCCGTCGCGATGACGGTGACCCCGTCGCGGGCCCGGAGGGTTTCCACGAGAAACTCGGCGGCGCCGCGCGGGTGGGGCCGGCGCTGCACGGCGGGGAAGTCGTACCCATCGAGCCCGCTCTCGCCGTGGATCGCCGTGCCAAAGACCGGAGCCTGCACGAGCGGGGTGGCGCAGCCGCGGGCAACCGGAACGTCCATGCCGGCGAGCTCGACGATGCGGAGCGCGTTCAGCGTCGTGCGGTCCACGTCGGCGTTCCCCGCGACCGTGGTGATCCCGAGGATGTCGAAGTGACGCGCCGCCAGTAGAATCGCCAGCATGTCGTCGTGCCCGGGGTCGCAGTCGACGATGACCGGGCGACGCGTTGGACGCACGCCGCTCCCCTCCTCGCCCGGCGCGGTGCGGGTGGCGGTACCCCCGGAACGCGCCGGCGGCCCGCCTCGTGTCAAGGCGGGCCGCCGGTCAACGCCGGGAGCCTCCGTGATGCCGGCCGGGCGGCACCCTCGCGGGAACCGTCTCGCTCAGTGCCCGCAGCTACATGCGCCGCCGCAGCCGCAGCCGCCGCCGGACGACGGGGCCGGAGCGTCGCCGCCCCCGGCGCCCACCATGACGGCAATCGGCGTGTACACGCGCCGCGCCCGAGCCGTCCCGCAACTCGGACACGCCGGCGCGCCGCGGGACTCGTACTCGGCCACCGTGGCCGTCATCTCGAACTCCTGTCCGCACGACTTGCAGCGGAAGACGTAGGTCATCATCCCACCACCGTATCCAGGCTCGGTCGCCCGCGGCTACCGGAAATCGACGCCGGCATGCCCATGGGGCAGACCATACGTTCCTTGAGTTCGCACGCCGCCCGGGGCCTTCCTGCCGTGCGGCCGGCGCGCGGGGCGTTACCGTCCGGTCCACTGGGGCGCCCGCTTTTCCAGAAAGGCGGCGACGCCTTCCTGGAAGTCGGCGCTGTCGTAGCACGTCTTCACCAGCTCGTGACCGGCGTCGTCCGGCAACAGACGATGCACGACCCGCCGCACGGCCTCTTTGCTGACCCGCAGGGTCAGCGGCGGCGCCTGCGAGATGCCCCGGGCGACCTCGCGCACGCGGTCGTCGAGCGCCGCCGCCGGCGCCACCTCGTTCACCAAGCCCCACGTGAGCGCCTCCGCGGCGCCCACGTGGCGGGCCGTATAGATCATCTCCTTCACGCGGGCGGGACCGAGCAGGGCGACGAGGCGCGCGTAGTTCTTCATGGAGAGGCAGTTGCCGAGCCGAATGACGGGGATCCCAAATTTGGCGTTGTCCGCCGCGATGCGAAGATCGCACGCGACCGAGACCGTGAGGCCGCCGCCGATGACGAATCCGCGGAGTGCGGCGATGGTGGGCTTGGTGACGGCCTCCAGCCGCCCGATGACGTGATCGATACGCTCCTCATAGTCGATCCCCGCCTGCGGGTTCCCCCGGAACGCCGGAAACTGGCTGATGTCCGTTCCCGAGATGAACGCCCGATCGCCCCGGCCCGCGAGAACGAGCACCTTGATATCCGGATCGCGGTCGACCCGGTCGCAGATCTCGACGAGCCGCTCGTACATGGCCCAGGTCATCGCGTTGCGCTGGTCGGGGCGGTTCACGGTGAGGTACGCGACCCCGTCCGTCACGTCGAACAGCATGTCCGGTTCAGCCACCGCGGATGCACCTCCCGATGGGGCCTCGGATACAGGACGATGCGCGGCGGCGCCGGGTGGGCGACGCGCTCCGGGTCCGCGGCCCCGGCCCGGAGGGACGCAGGCCGCCGCGGTGAGTTGCGTGGTCGGTGTCGCGCGGGGTGGCGGCGGGGGTCAGGCCTCGGAGGGCCGCCGCGGCGTCTCGCCGCCGGCGGGATCGTCCTGACGCGCCGGCGGGCGCGCATCTTCCGCGGACGTTTCGCCGGTGCCCGGCGTCGTGACGACCTGGCGCAGCAGCTCCCCCGCGATGTCCCCGATGGTCACCCGACCTTCATCGTTCTGGGACGTGATGTACTCTTGGACCCGCGTGCGCTCGCGCTCGCGCGCCAGGCGTTTGAGGCTCAGGATCATGCGGCGCTCTTCCGCGCGGACCTCGGTCACCAGCGCTTCGACCGACTCCCCGGCCTGCACGACGTCCTCGACCTTCTGCACGCGCCGTTCGGCCAGCTCGGAAATCGGGAGAAACGCGTCCACTTCGCCGAGCCGCACGAACGCGCCGGAGGCGACGATGCGCACGACTTTTCCGGAGACCACCTGCCCCGGCCGGTACGCATCGCCGAGATGCTGCCAGGGATCGGGCAGGATGTGCTTCAGCCCGAGCGAGATGCGGCCGGCGTTGCGGTCCACGCGCAGCACCGCCACGGTCACGCGCTGGCCGCGGCGCACCACCTCGGACGGGTGCTTGATGTACGTCCAGGACATCTCGCTGATGGGGAGGAGCGCGTCGACGCCGCCGAGATCGACAAATGCGCCGAAGTCGGTGAGGCGCTTCACCACGCCCTCCCGCACCTGGCCCTCCTCCAAGGAGGCCAGCAGCTCCGCGCGCGTCTTGGCCCGGAGCTCCAGGGCCGCGTTCTTGTGCGACAGAATGACGCGCCCTTTGTGGCGGTCCACCTCGATGATCTTGAGGGGAATGCTCTGGCCGACGAGCGCCTCGAACTGCCGCCCCTTCACCTGCGAGAGGTCCACGTGGCTCCCCGGCACGAACCCGCGCACGCCGAGATCGACCACCAGGCCGCCCTTGACCTTGTCCACCACCATGGCGTGGAGCACGGTGCCGGCCTGGAACATCTCCTGAATGCGGTCCCAGGCGCGCACGAGGTCGGCGCGCTTCTTGCTGAGGAGGATGTTCCCCTCGTCGCCCTCGACCTTCACCACGTAGACGTCGATTCGGTCGCCGACCGCGATGCCTTCCACGGTGTCGCCCCTGGCGGAGAGCTCCCTGGGCGGGATAAACCCCTCCGACTTGGCGCCGACGTCGACCAGGACGCCCTCGCTGTCGACGCGGACGACGGTACCCTGCACAATCTGGCGTTCCGCCAGCGTGGGCATCTGCGCGAGATCGATCTCCTCGGCCTGAGGCGCCGCCGTCTTTTCGTCGGACATGGAACCGTCACCGCCCCCATTCGACAATCACACCCGCACCACGGCGCGCGGCGGGTGCGCTACTGCTTCGCCGACTCGATCACCTCTCCTGCCCCGGCGAGCAGCGCTCCGATCGCGTCCGGAATCCGCCGCGCGCGGCCGCCGCGATCCACCGCCGCGTGCACGGTGTACCCCTCGGCCAGGACCTCCCGGTCCGGGTGGCGCACCACCTCGTACGCGAACGCGAACGTCGCCGGCCGCACGTCGCGAACCCGGGTGCGAATGATCAGCACGTCGTCGTAGCGCGCCGGCCGCCGGTAGCGGCAGTGCGCCTCGACGACCACGAGCAGCCACCCGGCCGCCTCGATCTCGGCGTACGACCGGCCGCGCTCGCGGATCCACTCCGTTCTCGCCGCCTCGAACCACACCAGATAGGCCGCATGGTGCGCCACGCCCATCTGATCGGTCTCCGCGTACCGGACGCGGACCCGGAGCTCCGAGATCCCCGCCGCACCTGTCATGCCGCAGCGTTCGCGCCGCCGCCCGGCGCTTCCTCGCTGCCGCGCCGGCGCCCGCGGAACGCGGCGGCCGGCGCTGTTCCTTGAAAGACGGGCCAAGCGCCCGGAAAGTTCTCCTCGCGCTCCACCGGCTAGAACCCGCGGCCGCGGAGGCGGGGATCGAGCAGATCGCGCAGCCCGTCGCCGACGAGGTTGAAACCGACGACGGTCACGAGGATGGACAGTCCGGGAAACGTCGCGATCCACGGGGCCGTGAGCATGTAGGAACGCCCCGTGGCCAGCATCGAGCCCCACTCCGGCGTCGGCGGGCTCGCGCCGAGGCCCAGAAACGACAGTCCGGCGGTCTCCACGATCGTGAAGCCGACGGTCAGCGTCGCCATGACGATGATCGGCGAGAGGACGTTGGGGAGGACGTGCCGGGCGAGGATGCGGGGCGCGCGCGCCCCCACGGCGCCGGCCGCCTCCACGAACTCTTGCTCCCGGATGGCGAGCACCGCGCCGCGAACCACGCGGGCGAACTGCGGCGTGTACACGATCCCGATCGCGATCATCGCGTTGGTCAGGCTCGGCCCGAGAATCGCCACTACGATCATCGCCAGCAGCAGGTACGGAAACGCCAGCATCACGTCGACCACGCGCATGACCGCGGCATCCGCCCGGCCGCCGAAGTACCCCGCCACGGTCCCCAGCACGACGCCGAGCAGCATCGCGATGCCGTCGGCGATCACCCCCACGACCAGGGCGATGCGCGCGCCGTAGAGGCAGCGGGAGAAGATGTCCCGGCCGAACTCGTCGGTGCCGAACAGGTGGGCCGCGGACGGCGGCTTGAGCTGGTCCGTGAAGACCTGGTCGATCGGACTGTACGGCGCGAGCTCGCGGGCGAACCCCGCGCACCCCACGACGAGGACGAGGACGGCGAACCCCACGAGGAGGTTGGGGCTCCGCACCAGACGGCGCCACGACAGCGCCGCGGACCGGCGCGGGGCGCGTGGCGCCAAGGCCAGGGCCGGCACCGTCATGTATAGCGAATCCGGGGATCGAGATAGGCGTAAAGGACGTCCACGAGCAGGTTCGCCAGGACAAAGATCGCCGCGGCGATGAGGACGACGCCCTGCACCACGGGGTAGTCCCGGGCGAGCACGCTCGTGATCGCCAGGCGTCCCAGCCCCGGGATCGCGAAGATCGTCTCCGTCAGCACCGCGCCGCTCAGCAGCAGGCCGAGCTGCAGCCCGATCAGCGTCACCACGGGCAGCAGCGCGTTGCGGAGCGCGTGGTGGCTCACCACCAGGCGCTCCCCCACCCCTTTGGCGCGCGCCGTCCGGACGTAGTCCAGATTGAGCACCTCGAGCATCGTCGACCGCGACATGCGGGCGATGGTGGCCATCGACGTCGCGCCGAGCGCCACCGCGGGCAGCACGAGGTGCGCCAGGCTGCTGCGGGCGACGGTCCAGTTCCCGGTGAGGAGCCCGTCCACCACGGGCATGCCCGTGACCCGCCGCCACCGCATGCCCTCGTCGATCATGCCGCCCAGCGGCAACCAGCCCAGCACACCGCCGAAGACGAGCAGCAACAGGATGCCGGTCCAAAAGACCGGCATGGACACGCCGATGAGGACACCGACCATGGCGCCGGTATCGAGCACGGAACGCGGGTGCCGGGCCGCGAACACGCCGATGGCGAGCCCAAACAGGACCGCAAAGACGAGCGCCGCCAGGCTGAGCTGGATCGTCACCGGCAGGGCCTGGCCGATCTCCCAGATGGCCGGTTGCCGCGTGCGGAGCGAGACGCCGAAATCGCCGCGGAGCGCGCCCGCCAGAAACCGCAGGTATTGGACGTAGACCGGTTGATCGAGGCCGAGCTGGTGGCGCAGCCGCGCCAGGTCGGCCGCCGTCCCCTTGTCGCCGAGCAGCAGCTCGGCGACGTCGCCCGGGATCAGGTGCATCCCGAAGAACACCAGGATGCTGACGCCCAACAGGACCGGGACCAACTGCACGAGGCGGCGGGCCACGTACTTGAGCATCGGGGCTCGGCGCCGCGCCAGCGGCGGGGGCCCGCGGCATCCGGCGGGCCCCCGCATCCCGGGCGCTCGGCGCTTACTGCAGCGAGACGAGCTCCATGTGAAAGAACATCTGCAGGGGGTTGAGCAGGAAGCCGCGGACGTTCGCGCGGGTCGCCCGCACCTGGTTCGTGTAGTTGATGAAGATCCACGGCGCGTCGTCGTGGAGGATCTTGTTCGCCTGCTCGTAGAGCTGCGCGCGCTTGGCCTGGTCCGTCACCTGCCGGGCCTGCACGATCAGCCGGTCGAAGGCGGGGTTGTGGTGGCGCGAGTTGTTGTTGGTCCGAGCCTTGCCGGCGGCTTCATCCCATTCGAACAGGTCGCCGAGAAAGTTGTCCGGATCGCCGTTGTCGCCGGACCAGCCGCTGATCGCCATGCCCTCCCACTGCGTGTGCCGGATCTTGTCCAGGTACGCGCCCCACTCGTACTGCGTGATCTTCACCGTGACGCCGACCTTGGCGAGGTACCCTTGGACGGCCTCGCCCAGCTTCGCGCCGCCGATCGGATTGTAGCCGCGCGGGTTGGCGTAGACCATCATGTCCGTCGTGAAGCCGTTCGGGAACCCGGCTTCCGCGAGGAGCTGCTTGGCCTTCGCCGGATCGTACGGGTACGGGGTGACGGCCTTGTTGAAGCCCCAGAGCACGGGCGGCACGCCCTGGCTCGCCGTGGTGGCTCCCCCGTAGAGCCCCTTGTTGATCGCGTCCTTGTCCACGGCGTAGTTCATCGCCTGCCGCACGCGCACGTCCTTGAACGGCCCCAGGTCGTTCGACATCGAAACGCCCAGAATCGTCAGCCCCGGCTGCGTGTACAGCTTGAGCTGGGGATTGCCCCGGACGCGCGCGTAGTCGGACGGCGGGACGTCGGCCAGGATCTGCACCTGGTTCCGCTCGAGCTGCAGCATGCGGGTGGCGCTCTCGGGCACGACCTGGAAGATGATCCGGTCTACCTTCGGGCGTCCGCCCCAGTACCCGGCGTTGGCGTCCACGGTGACGTGATCGTTGCGGACCGCCTCGACGAACTTGAACGGCCCGGTGCCGACCGGGTGTTGGCTCGCGTCGCAGTTGTACTGCTTCGTCGCGGCGGGCGACATGATGCCCTGCCACACCATCGCCAGGCTCGTAATGAACGGCGCATTCGGCTTCGGCAGCGTAAAGCGCAGGGTGGAGTCGTCCACGACGTCCATCTTGGCCACCGTGCCGTCCTTGGCCGATCCGAACGTGAAGTCGTCGTACGTGTCGACGCCTTTGCGGCCGAGCACGTAGCAGGGGTTGTTGGGATTGATGGCGCGGTCGACGTCCTCGGCGACGGTGTGCGCGTTCATCGGGGTCCCGTCGTGGAACGTCACGCCGGGCCGGAGCTTGAAGGTGTACGTCCGCCCGTCCGGGGAGATCGTCCACGACTGCGCCAGCCCGGGCCCGACGATGCTCGAGCCCGGCTTGTAGTTGACGATGCTGTCGAAGATCGTCGACATGATGAAGCCCGACTCGTTGTTCTCCACCGTCTGCGGGTCCAGCCCCGTTTGGTCGGCGCCGATCGCGATGACCAGCGTCTTGGGCGCCTGCGCCTGGGCTTGACCGACGGCCGAGATGCCCACCGGAACCAACGCCGCCGCCACGACGAGGGACACCCACCGCCGGCGGATCGCCTGCGTCATGCACCACCCCCTGCTAATGCGAGTCGACCGAACCTTATAAGGATACGCGCCGCGGGGGAACCAGCCCTGCTCTGGATCATGGTCGGCCCGCTCCCTGAGGGCGCCGGGCGGCAGGGACGGGGCGCGCGCGTCAGGCCAAGGCGTCGCGAAGCTCGCGCGCGCGGGACGCGGCCCGCTCGACCGCCTCGCGCACCGCGTGCGAAAAGCCCCGCCGCTCCAATTCGCCCACGCCCGCCATCGTCGTCCCGTTGGGAGACGTGACGCGTGCGCGCAGCGCCGCGGGGTCCTGCCCGGTCTCCACGAGCATCTTGCCGGCCCCGAGCACGGTCTGCGCGACCAGCGCGAGCGCCGTCGCGCGGTCCAGGCCGGCGCGCAGGCCCGCGTCGACCATCGCCTCCGCGAGGAGGTAGACGTACGCCGGACCGCTGCCGGAGAGGCCGGTGACCGCGTCGAAGAGCGCCTCGGGCACGACGGCCACGCGGCCCACGGCCTCGAACAGCGCCCGCGCCACCTCATGGTGGGCCGCGGTGGCCCACCGGCCGGCGCACAGCGCGGTCGCCGACGCGCTCACAGCCGTGGACGTGTTCGGCATCGCGCGGATCGCCGGCACGCCGTGGAGATAGCGCTCGATGGTGGCGAGCGGCACGCCCGCCGCGACGGACACGACCAGGTGGCGGGGCGTGACGTGCGCGGCAATCTCATCGAGCACGCCGGCCATGTCCGCGGGTTTGACCGCGAGGATCACGACGTCGGCGTCGCGCAGGAGCTGCGCCTTGTCGCGCGTCGTGCGCACGCCCCACCGCGCCGCGAGCCCGCGGAGCCGCGCGTCGTTGCTGCGATTGGTAACGATGCACCGCCGCGCGCTGATCGTACGCGCGCCGACGAGGCCGCGCAGGAGCGCATCCGCCATGTTTCCGGCGCCGATGAGCGCCACCGAACGATCGACCGCCATCGCCGTCCTCCCCGCGTAACAAACGCCCCTTCTCGCCAAAGGGCGAAACGGGGCGTGTTCGCGGTACCACCTTTGTTCCCCGGCGTCCCGCCGGGGCCCTCGACGCTGTCACGGGCGACCCGGCTCCCGGTACGCGCTCTGCACACCGGGAGCGGCTCAGGGGGTGGGTTCGGACACAGCCGCCGCGGCCCTCGCACCGTGTCGCGGCCGCTCTCTCCGTGACGCGCCGGGTCCTACGTCCCCCGTCGAAGCCATGCTGTTCGATTGTAGCGAACTATAGCACGCGGCCGCCGGCAGCGCAACGCACCGAATCGCACCGTGCAAGATCTGGCCGCGAGCCCTTGCCCCGCGCCTTGCCCGCGGCGTCACGCCGGGGTCCCGCCCCCGCGCGTTTCGGGCCTGTGGCGCGAGATGCTGCGACAATGTCCATGGTGGTCGCCGTCTATCGTGCTCCGCAGGCGAAGCGCGCGCGGTCCGGACGGCGGAGGAAAGCCCGCGCGCCTTGCCGGATACAGACGCCACGGGGGCGCGGGATCGCCCGTCGATTCTCGGGGCGCGCCGGCGCCGAAGCGGGGTGAGCACGCGTGGGCGAACGGATCGGTTTCATCGGGCTCGGCATCATGGGCCGGCCCATGGCCATGCACCTGGTCGAGGCCGGATACGAGGTCACGGTATGGAACCGCACGCAGGCCAAGGCGGCCCCGCTCGTCGACGCGGGAGCGCGCCGCGCCGCCTCGCCCAAGGATGCCGCCGCGCGGAGCGAGATCACCATCACGATGGTGGCCGACACGCCCGACGTGCGGCAGGTCATCCTTGGCCCGGACGGCGTGATCGAGGGCGTCCGGTCCGGCTCCATCGTCGTGGACATGAGCACGATCGCTCCGGTCGCGACCCGCGAGATCGCCGCCGCGCTTGCGGACCGGGGCGCGGCGATGCTGGATGCACCGGTGTCGGGCGGAGAAAAGGGCGCCATCGACGGCACGCTGTCGATCATGGTCGGCGGCGACGCCAAGACGTTTGAGCGGGTGCTGCCCGTCTTTCAAAAGCTCGGCAAGAACATCGTCCACCTCGGGGGACACGGCGCGGGGCAGGTGACGAAGGCGTGCAACCAGCTCGTCCTGTCGCTCACGATTCTCGGCGTGGCCGAGGCGTTCGCCCTCGCGTCCCGCGCCGGCGTGGATCCGGCGAAGGTGCGCTCCGCGCTCCTCGGGGGCTTTGCGCAGAGCCGCGTGCTGGAGCTGCACGGACAGCGGATGCTGGATCGGAATTTCGAACCGGGCTTTCGTACCCGCCTCTATCACAAGGACATGGGGATCGTCACCGAAGCCGGCCGCGCGCTCGGGGTGCCGCTCCTCGGAGCCGGACTCGCCGCGCAACTGTACCAGGTGGCGATGAGCCACGGCTTTGGGGAGCTCGACTACTCGGTGCTGGCGCGCGTGGTCTCGGAGATGGGCCCGGCCGCGCGGTAGCGCTCCGGACAGACCCACGCACGCACACGGGCCGCGAACGCCGCGGGCTAGGGGTCCTCGACCCGGAGCCGCGCGTGGTAGTCGGCGATGCCCTGCGCGGAGATCGCTAGGCGTTCTGCGAGCAGGGCCTGGATACCCGGCGTCCAGGCGATCCCGCGCGCGGCGAGGTCGCGGCGGACGTGCTCCGTGAGGGCGGCGGCGATCTCGGCCGGCGTCGCGCGGCGGCCGCCGACCCGCCCGAGCGCGGCCACCGCCGGAATCTCACGGGCGAGCCGTTCCTGAAGCACGCCGTAGGGCGCGGGATACCGGCCGAAATGTGAGAAGAGGATCGCTTCCGGCCGCAGGTCTCCGAGCCGCGCGGCCGACCGGAGCATCGCGTCCGGATCGAACTGGTTCGGCGCGGTGTCGGCAAGCACGTAGTCCTCGGCGATGTCCGGCAGCCGCTCGCCGAGCTCGTCGGCCGCAAACAGCGCGCCCGCTCCCCTGTCCAGGATCATGTATTGGTGGCGCGCGTGTCCCGGCGCGTCGATGAAGCGGAGCACGTGACCGGCGCCGAGGTCGAGCTCGTGGCCGTCGGCCACGGGGTGGACCCGCGATTCCGGCACCGGCTCCGGCGCGCCGAAGTACGCGTCCAGCCGCGGGCCGAAGACGTCGCGCGCCCCGGCCACCAGCCGGGCAGGATCGACCAGGTGCCGCGCGCCGCGCGGGTGCACGGTCACACGGGCCGACGGCATGAGCGGCAGCAGATGCCCAACCCCGCCGGCATGGTCCAGGTGAATGTGCGTGACGATGAGGTCGGTCACGTCCGCCGCCGCGACGCCGAGCGCCGCGAGGGCGTCAAGCCAGACCGGCACGCTCCGGGCGCTCCCCGGGTCCACGATCGCCGGCCGCGGGGCGCCGATGAAATAGCCCGCGGTGAGCCGAGGTGCGCCTCGCTCCAGCACGTCCACCAGCCTGATGCCACGGGCGACTTCGGGATACGCGGCGGTCATCGTCCCTCCGGCGGGATCAGGCGCTCGAGAATCGCTTTCGCGGTGGAATGCGGATCGGCTTCGTGCCGCTTGGCCCGGGCGAGGAGTTCGGCGGGTTCGCCGCGGTCGTGCACCGTGGCCCGCACGCGGGACGCAAGCGCCGCCTCCACGAGGGCGAGCACCTCGCGTTCCGCGCGCCGCCCGCGGCGCGCCTCGAGCTCGCCCGACGTGCGCAGGTGCTCGCCGTGCCGCCGGATCGCCTCCCACACGTCGGCCACGCCGGCCCCCGTGGACGCCGTCGTCTCCACCACGGGCACGTCCCAGGCGTCGTGGTGCGGCACGAGGCGGCGCATCTCCCGCAACTGCATCACGGTCTCCTTGGCGCCCGGCCGGTCCGCCTTGTTGACGACGAGGACGTCGGCGATCTCCAGGATGCCGGCCTTGAGCGTCTGCACGGCGTCCCCAAATCCCGGTGCCGTGACGACGACGACCGTATCGGCGAGCCTCATGATCTCGAGCTCGCTCTGCCCGACGCCCACCGTCTCCACCAAAATGAGATCGAACGCGAACGCTTCCAGCACGTAGGCGACGTCCCGGGTGGCCGCCGCGAGCCCCCCGAGGTGCGCCCGCGCGGCCATGCTGCGAATGTACACGCCCGGGTCGCCGCTGTGCCGCACCATGCGCACGCGATCGCCGAGGATGGCGCCCCCCGAAAACGGGCTCGATGGATCGACCGCGATGACCGCGACCGTGAGGCCGCCGTCGCGCGCGGCCGTGATGAGCTGGTCGGCGAGCGTGCTCTTGCCGACCCCCGGCGCCCCGGTCAGTCCCACGCGCCGGGCGCGCCCGGTGCGGCTCCACAGGTCCGCGATGATCGACGCGGCGGCCCCGGGGTGGTTCTCGATCCGGCTGATGAGCCGGCTGAGGGCGCGGTACTCGCCGGCGCCGGCGGGCGGGGAACCGTCGCGCATCAGGCTTGCCCGGGCGCGCCGCGGCCCGGGCGGCGCGGGGGGTCGTCCGCGCCGGCCAGCGCCGTCTCGTACAGCGCGCGGTTGTCGAGCACGCGCCGCGCCTTGAACTCCGTGCGCGGCAGCGTCCCCGGCGGCTCGCACCGGACGATCGGGCGGATGCCGAGCGTGGCCGTGAGCCGTGCGGCCATGCGCTCCCGCAGGGCCTGGAGCAGGTCCGGCGCGGTGGCGGCCCGGCGCGCGACCTCCGCGCTGTACTCGGCTCGAACGACGAGCTCGTCCATCGCGCGCTCGCGGCTGATCACCACCTGAAACTCCCCGCCGAAGCCGTCGATCGTCCGCAGCGTGTCCTCGATCGCGCTCGGGTAGACGTTCGCGCCGCGGATGATGCACATGTCGTCGATCCGCCCGTAGATGCCGCGCGGCAACCGCGGGTAGGTGCGCCCGCACTCGCACGGGTCGTCGGTCCACCGGGTGAGGTCGCCCGAGAGCAGCCGGATCATCGGCTGCGACGTACGCTCGAGATGCGTGTACACCGGGGTGCCCTCGCGGCCGTAGCGCACAGGCTCGAATGTCCGCGGGTCGCAGACCTGGCAGTAGACCACGTCCTGCCAGAGGTGCATGCCGGACCGGCAGGCGCACTCGGCGTTGCTCATCCACGGGGTCATCTCGGCCATGCTCCCGCTGTCCAGGCACGCCGCCCCAAATATCTCCTCGATCCGGCGCCGCGTGCCGGGAATCCCGGCTCCCGGCTCGCCGGAGAAGAACATCACACGGAGGCCGAAGTCCCTGGGGTCGACCCGCTCAGAGGCCGCTACCTCGGCCAGATGGAGGGCGTAGGAAGGGGTCCCGTAGAACGCGGCCGGCCGGGTCTCCAGCAGCCAGCGCACGGCCCTGAGCGTCTGGCCGGGCTGCCCGGCCCCGAACGGGAAGCATGCCGCGCGGAGCCGCTCGCCGCCCGCGAGGGCGCCCCAGCTGCCGATGTAGAGACTGAAGAACGACGCGATGAAGATCATGTCCCCGGGCCTGAGTCCCATGCCCCACATGATCCGGGCGTGCGCATTGGCGATGCGGCGCCAGTCATCCCGCCCGATCAGAAACACGGTCGGCTTGCCCGTCGTGCCCGACGTGCCGTGCACCCGCGCCACGTCCGCGGGGTCGATGCACACGTATCGCCCCGCCGGCGGGTGAGCCGCCTGTTCGGCGCGCAACTCCTCCTTCGTCACGACGGGGAAGCGGTGCAGGTCTTCGAGCCGCCGGAGGTGGTCGGGATGGACGCCGGCCCGGGTCCACTTCTCCCGGTAGAATGGCGACCGCTCCCACGCCCAGCGGACGGTCGCCCGGAGGCGGGCCAGGATGAACGCGTCCCGCTCGCCCGCCGGCATCGTCTCGCGCTCCGGAAACCAATAGCGCTGGTCCGGCGCCGGCAAGTACTCGTCGTCGTAGACGGGCGGCCACGCCGCGGTCCCGTTCATTCCTCGGACCGAACCCCGTGCCGCCGGATCCAGTCGACGACGGCGTCGGTGCTCGCATCCTGATCGAAGACCGCGGCCGCGCCGAGGTCGCGCAGTTTTGCGCGATCCGCCTCCGGAATCACCCCGCCCACCAGGACCTTGATGTCGCCGGCGTCGCGGGCCTGCAGCGCGTCCAGCAACGGCGGCACGAGCGCCATGTGCGCCCCGGAAAGAATGCTCACGCCGATCACGTCGACGTCCTCCTGAACGGCGGCGACGGCGACTTCCTCCGGCGTCCGGTGGAGGCCGGTGTACACGACTTCGAAGCCGGCGTCCCGCAGCGCGCGCGCCACGACCTTGACGCCGCGGTCGTGGCCGTCCAGGCCGATTTTCGCCATCAGGACCCGAATGCGCGGCGAGCTCGACACGCGCGGCTCAGAACACCGGCTGCTCCACGTACGTGCCGAAGACGTCGCGGAGCGCCCGCACGATCTCGCCCAGGGTGGCGCGGGCGCGGACGGCGTCGATCGTGGGCGGAATGAGATTGCCGTCGCCGCGCGCGGCCTGGGCCAGCGCCGCGAGCGCGCGGGCGACCTCGTCCCCGCTGCGCTCCCGCTTCACGCGGGCCAGCCGCTCCCGCTGGCGCGCCTCGACGTCCGCATCGACCTCGTGCAGGGCGAAGGGCACCCCGGCCCCCGCCGGATCCACGTACTTGTTCACGCCGACGACGGCCAGGTCGCCCCGCTCCTTCTGCCGCTGATACCGGTAGGCCGTATCGGCGAGCTCGGCCTGGAAGAAGTTCTGCTGCGCCGCGGCGACCGCGCCGCCGAGGTCGTCGATCCGCCGTAGATACGCCCAGATGCCGGCCTCGATCTCATCGGTGAGCGCCTCGATGAAGTAGCCGCCCGCCAGCGGGTCGATCGTGTTCGCCGCGCGCGTCTCCTCGAGGATGATCTGCTGCGTCCGCAGCGCCACCTTCATCGCGAGCTCCGAGGGGATCGCGAGCGCCTCATCCATCCCGTTGGCGTGCAGGCTCTGGGCGCCGCCGAGCACCGCGGACAGGGCCTGCAGCGCGGTCCGCGCGATGTTGTTCAGGGGCTCGCGGGCGGTGAGGCTCGACCCCGCGGTCTGGCAGTGAAATCGCAGGCGCATCGACTCCGGCCGGCGCGCGCCGAACCGGTCGCGCATGATCCGCGCCCACACCCGCCGGGCCGCCCGGAACTTGGCGACCTCCTCGAAGAAGTCGCGCTCGGCGATGAAATAGAACGCCAGGCGCGGTGCGAAGTCGTCGACGGCGAGGCCCGTCTGCCGGACCTCCTCGACGTAGGCGATGCCGTTCGCGAGCGTGAACGCCGCCTCTTGCACGGCCGTCGCGCCCGCCTCGCGAATGTGGTACCCGCTCACGTTGATGGGGTTGTACCGCGGCAGGTGCCGCACGCTGTACACGATGAGGTCGCGGACGAGCCGCATCGCGGCCGGGATCGGGTAGATCCACTCCTTCTGGGCGATGTACTCCTTGAGGATATCCGCCTGCACCGTGCCCGAGAGCGACGCCCGCGGCGCGCCCTGCGCGTCGGCGAGCGCGACGTACATGGCGAAGAGGATCCACGCGGTGGGATTGATGGTCATCGACACGCTGATGGTGCCGATGTCGATGCCGTCGAGGATGTCGGCGAGATCGTCGATCGTGTCGACGGCGACGCCCTCGCGTCCAACCTCGCCGCGGGCGCGCGGGTCGTCCGAGTCGTACCCCATCAGCGTCGGCATGTCGAAGTCGACGGAGATCCCCGTCTGTCCCTGCGCGATCAGGTACTTGAGGCGGCCGTTGGTGTCCCGGCCCGTGCCGTACCCGGCGATCTGCCGCATCGTCCACGGCCGCCCCCGGTACATCGTCGGATACGGGCCGCGCGTGTACGGATAGCGCCCCGGAAAGCCGAGATCCTCGAGATAGTCGACGCCGGCGACGTCCGCCGGCCCGTAGAGGCGCTTCACCGGCAGGCCGGACAGCGTCTCAAACTGCTCCCGCCGTTCGGCGGCCGGGCGCACGTCGGTCGATTCCCACTCGGCCTGAGCGGCCGCGAGCGCGCCGAGGTCCACGGATCCGGTGCTTCCGGTCGTGGCCATGGGTCACGTGCCTCCGGTGACCAGACGTAGGGACGCAATTCGTGAGCCGTCACGGCGGCCCCTACCGCGCCGCGCGCCGGCCACACCACGCGCCGCGGAAGTCGGGCGGCTACAACCTCCAGTAGGCGCCCGCCCGGCGGCGAACCTCGCGCGCGCGCGCCGCGGCGACCGCAAACGGGGCTTCCTCGATCGCGGAGGCGGGCTCGCCCGCCTCCGCGGGGATCCCGCTCAGCGCCTCGAGCGTCGCCGCCACCGAGTACGCGAGGCCCGGGAGGTCGTACCCGCCTTCGAGCACGGCCGCGACCGGCGTCGTTCCCACCGCGTCGCGGAGCAGGCGGGCCAGCCGGCCGAAGCCACGCGCGGTGACGCGCATGCCGGCGAGCGGGTCCGCGTGGTGCGCGTCGTACCCGGCGGAGACGAGCACCAGCCCCGGGGCGGTCGCGCGCACGAGCGGCACGACGACCTCTTCCCAGATGTGCGCGTACCCGCCGTCGCCGACGCCCGCGGGGAGCGGAATGTTGACGGTGGCGCCCTCTCCCGGTCCGGCGCCGATCTCATCCATGGCGCCCGTACCCGGATACCAGTGCTCCTGGTGGATCGAGCACACGACGACGGCGGGATCGCGGTAGAACGCCTCCTGCGTGCCGTTGCCGTGGTGCACGTCCCAATCGAGAATCAGGATCGTGGCGATCCCATGCACGTCGCGCGCGTGGCGCGCCGCGAGCGCGACGTTGTTGAAGAGGCAAAACCCCATCCCCCGCCCCGGCTCCGCGTGATGACCGGGCGGGCGCACGAGCGCCATCGCCGCGCCCGCCTCGCCGCGCACCACGGCGTCCACGGCCGTTCGCGCGCCGCCGGCCGCAAGGCGCGCCACGTCGTAGGAGACCGCGGACACCGGGGTGTCCGCATCGAGCGCGCCGCCCCCGGAGGCCGCCATCTCGCGGACGCGCGCGATGTGGGCGCGTGTGTGGATGCCGCGGAGATACTCGTCGTCGGCCGGCTCCGGCGCGCGTCGCGGGACGCGTTCCCACAATCCCGACCGGCGCAGGACCGCTTCGATCGCCCGCAGGCGGTCGGGCCGCTCGGGGTGATGCGGACCGGTGGCGTGGGTCAGGTACGCCGGATCGGTGATGACCACGGCCGGCGCCGCGGGTGCGGCCGGATCGCGCTCCGCCGCCGGGACGGGCGTCACCGCGGGGCCGCCTGCCCCGCAGCGGCGCGCAGCCGCGCGACGGCCGCCGCCGCGCCGTCGCCGGCGCCAAACACCGCGGTGCCCGCGACCAGCACGGTCGCACCCGACGCCACGGCCGTCGCGGCGTTGTCGGGCCCGATGCCGCCGTCCACCGCGATGTCGAAGGTGAGTCCCAGGGCGGCCCGCCGCTCCGCCAGCGCGCGAATCTTGCGCAGCATCTCGGGAATGAACGGTTGCCCGCCGGCGCCCGGCTCCACCGTCATCACGAGCACGGTGCCGACGATCGGCAGCACGTACTCGACCTGCCCGGGCGGCGTGGCCGGGCTGAGGGCCACGGACGGACGCATGCCGAGCGCGGCGATCCGCTGCAGCGCCAGGTGCAGCCGCGGGCACGCCTCGACGTGCACGGCGAGATGCGTCGCGCCCGCGCGCGCGAACGCGTCGAGGTGACGCTCGGGCTCGACGATCATGAGGTGCACGTCCACCGGCAAGCGGGTCGCGCCGCGGACGGCCCGGACGGCAAGCGGCCCCATGGTGATGTCCGGCGTGAAGCGGCCGTCCATGACGTCGACGTGGATCCAATCGGCGCCGGCCTGCTCGACCGCGCGCACCTCCTCGCCCAGCCGGCTGAAATCGGCCGCGAGAATCGACGTGGCGAGCTTGACCGTCATGCGCGGACCCACCCGTGGAGGCTCAAGGACGGATTTCCTGAATCAGCCGGCCCTCGATGTAGACCTGGACGACCGTGTACCCGATGCCGGCCACCTGCTTGTCGAGGTTCTCGCCGGGCGCGAGGTTCCCCTCGAACGCGACGTGGACGCCCTGCTGGTCGATGACCACGATGCGCACGGTTTGCCGGGCGGGCCCTTCCGGCACCACGAGGCGGATGCGGGCCACGCGGCGGTCCGCCGGCGAGGCGGGACCGGACGACGCGGGCGCCGCGGGCGGCGTGCCGGTCACGATCGGCTGCGGGGGCGGCTCCTCGCCGCCGGCGGCGCTGGGCCGCGCCGAAATCGTCACCGCCACCGCGTCGCCGTGCCGGATCTGCGTGCCGGCGGCCGGGAGCATCGCGACCACCTGTCCCGGGGGGAGGTCGTCGCGCGGCACCTGCGTGACGTTGCGCAGCGTCACGCCAAGGTCCTGAAGCATGCGGCGCGCGTCGTCGAGCGATCGCCCCACCAGGTCCGGGAGGACGAACGTCTCCTGCCCCTTGCTGATCGTCAGGTTGACCGCGGTGCCGCGCGCGACGGAGGCTCCCGGCGCCGGGTCCTGCGCAAGGATGAACCCGGACGGCACGGTCTGATCGTACGCCTCGCGGAGTTCGCCCACGCCGAGCAGCGCCTGCTCCATGGCGAAGCGCGCCTCCTCCACGGAGCGCCGCCTGACGTCCGGAACCGACACCATCTCCGGCCCGAGGCTCGTGGTCAGCGCGAGCACCCGGTTGACCTTGACGGTCGTGCCGGACGGAGGATCCTGGCTGATGACGACCCCGGCCGGAACGGTCGCGCTGTGCGCCTGCTGCGTCACCTGGACCCCCAGATGCGCCGCCCGAGCCGCGTCCTCGGCCTCCTGGAGCGTGTGCCCCACCAGATCGGGCGCGGCGACCTCGGGGACGTTGAGGTAGGCATTGAGCGCCTGCCATCCCGCCGCGAGGCCGCCGAACACCGCGAGCAGGATGGCGCCGGCGATCACAAACGGCGCGCCGGACCGGCGGTGCGCGAGCGTACGGCCGGTGGCGCGGCGCGAGACCACCGACGTCGGCTCGACGTCCGCCCGGGGCTCGCGCCAGTGCGCCGCGTTGCCGAGCAGGTCCGCGCGCATCTCCGCGGCCGACGCGTAGCGCTGTTCCGGCGCCTTGGCGAGCGCGTGGAGGATGATGCCTTCCACCGCCTCGGAGAGACGGACGCCGTCGCGGCGCGGCACCGGCGGCCGCGCATGCATGTGCTTGAGCGCGATCGCGATCGGGGTGTCGCCGTCGAACGGCAGGGTGCCCGTCACCATCTCGTACAACACGACGCCGAGGGAGTAGAGATCGGAGCGGCGCCCCACGCCGAGCCCCCGCGCCTGCTCCGGCGACAGGTACTGCACGGACCCGAGCACCGTGCCGGTCTCCGTGATGGTCGTCGACGCCAGCGCGCGTGCGATGCCGAAATCGGTCACCTTGACGTCGCCGGCGGGCGTGATCAGGATGTTTTGCGGCTTGATGTCGCGATGGACGATGCCCTCGCCGTGGGCGTACTCCAGCACGTCGCAGACCTGCGCCGCGATCGAGCGCGCGCGCTCCTCGGGGAGCGGGCCGGCGCGCCGGAGCTGCGTCTTGAGGTCGTCCCCCTGGACGAATTCCATCACGATGTAGTGCACGTCCCCGTCGCGGCCGTGGTCGTAGACCTGCACCATGTGCGGGTGCGAGAGGCGGGCGACGGCCTGCGCCTCGCGCTCGAACCGTGCCACGAACTCCGCGTTGTGCGCGTACTGCTCGCGCAGCACCTTGATCGCCACGGCCCGGCCGTCCTGGCGGCCGCGCCCCCGGTAGACGCGGGCCATGCCGCCCTCGCTGATCAGCGCCTGCACCTCGTACCGGCCGGCGATCACGCGGCCGATCACGGACGGCCCCCGCGCGCCGCCTGCGCCCGCAGCGCCGCCGCGAGCACCTGCCGCGCCGCCGGCGCCGCCACCTGGCCCCCGACGCCGGCGTTTTCGAGCAACACCGCGAGCGCCACCGTCGGATGATCCGCGGGGGCGAACGCGATAAACCACGCATCCGGTGCGCCGTGGGGGTTGTCCGCGGTGCCCGTCTTGCCGGCCACTGCCACGTCGGGCAGTTGCGCCGCCGCGCCGGTCCCGTCGCGGACGGCTTCCACCATGTCCGCGGCGACCTGGGCAGCGATGCCCGCCGGCAGCGCATCGCGCCCGCCGCGCTCGGCGTACGCCGCCAGCACGCGTCCGTCGGGCGCGCGCACCTGACGGAGCACAAAGGGACGCATCGCCACGCCCCCGTTGGCGATCGTGGCGGCGACCACGGCCATCTGCAGCGGGGTGACGAGCAGGCTGCCCTGCCCAAAGGAGAGCTCCGCCAGGCCGCGGCGGCCGAGCGACCGGGGGTCGGGCAGGTAGCCGGGAGCGGCCGGCAGATCGAAGCGGGGAGCCTGCCCGAGCCCGAGCGTCCGGGCCGTGCGGATGATCGGACCGGCGCCGGTGGCGAGCCCCAGATGGACGAACGCCACGTTGCACGACGTCGCAAACGCGCGCGGCACGCTCATCATGCCGTACGCTTCGTGCTCGAAGTTCGTGATCACGAGACCGTCCACCGAGACCGATGCCGCGCAATCCAGCGTGGTGCGCTGCGTGGCGCGGCCCGCACCGAGGGACGCGGCCAGCACGACTGGCTTGAACGAGGACCCGGGCGGGTACTGCCCCGCCGTGGCGCGGTCGAGCAGCGGCGCGGCCGGATCGCGCGAGAGCACGGGCCAGCGGGCGTCGACCGCCGCGGGGTCGAACGCCGGCCGGCTCGCCAGCGCGAGCACCGCGCCGGTCCGCGGATCCAGCGCGACCACGGCGCCGCGGTGACCGCCGAGCGCCGCTGCCGCCGCCTGTTGCACGGCGGCGTCGATGGTGAGCACGAGATCGTCCCCGCGCGCCGTGCGCCCGAAGAGGCCCAGCGACGCCTCCCAGGGCGCGGCCGCCGGCATCCCGAGCAACTCGGGATCGTAGCGCAGTTCGAGCGACGCGAGGCCGTACCGGGCGCTGCGATAGCCCAGGAGGTGGGCGTACAGGGGCCCATCGGCGTAGCGGCGGACCTGGCGGCCGCCCTGGACCGTGGAATCCGCGAGCACCGTGAGGCGGCGATCCAGGATCCGGCCCCAGCGCGTCTCCTCAGCCGCGATCGCCAGGCGCGGGTTCTGCGGCGACCCCGCGAGGTGCGGGCCCCACACGACCTGCACGCCGGCCAGGTACGCCAGCAGCAGCACCAGCAGGCCCGCGATCAGGCGGCCGACGTTAGCGGTCCGCCGCGCCACGCAGCGCCTCCATCTGCCGCTGCCGCCCGCTGGCTCGCGCGCTCACGCCGAGCAGCACGGCCAACGCCGCGAAGTTGGCCACCGCGGCGCTTCCGCCGTACGTAAGAAACGGGGCCGGAATCCCCGTCAGCGGGATCAGCCTCGTGCTTCCCCCGAGGATGATGAACGCCTGCAGGCCGAGCGCGGTGGCGACGCCGACCGCGACGAGCGCCTCGAACGCGCCGCCGGCCCGCACGGCCGCACGGAACATGCGCCCCACGAGGATCAGGTACAGCGCGACCACCGAAAACGTCCCCGCCGCGCCGAGTTCCTCGCCGATGGCGGGAAAGACCATGTCGGTGTACGACGCGGGCATCAACATCGGATGGCCCGCGCCGAGCCCGGTCCCGAGGACGCCGCCCGTCGCGAGCGCGTACAGACCTTGGAGGATCTGATAGCCGGCCCCGGACGCGTGCGCCCAGGGGTCGGCCCAGACGTCCACGCGGACGCGGACGTGGCCGAACCAATGGTAACAGAGCGCCGCGCCGGCCGCGAACGCGACCAGACCCGCGGCGACGTAGTCCATGCGGCCGGTGGCGACGTAGAGCATCGCGATGAACACGCCGTAATACAACATCGCCAGACCGAGGTCGCGCTGGAAGACGAGGAGCAACAAGGCGCCGAGGCAGCACAGGAGCATCGGGCCGAGCCGGCCGAGCTCGGCGCGCCGGCGCCGCCGCCCCGGGAGCGTGAGCGCTGCGCGCTGCTCGGTGAGCACCGCCGCGAAGAAGACGACGAGGAGCAGCTTCACGAGCTCCCCGGGCTCGACCGCCACGCCGCCGAGGAGCAGCCACTGCCGCGCCCCGTTGCGCTCGACGCCGAAGACGACCGTGGCGGCCAGCAGCGCCAGGCCGGCCGCGGCGCACACGTACGCGTATCGCCGCACGCCGCGAAGATCACGCACCGCTCCCAGGATGAGCACGAGGGCGGCGAGCCCGAGCGCGACCCACGCGGCCTGGCGGATGAGATACTCCGGCCGCAACCGGTAGATCATCACGAGCCCGATCGCGGACAACCCCGCGGCGACAGGGAGCATGAGCTCGTCCGCCGCGCTCCGGGACACGCACAGCGCGCCATGCACGACGAGAAAGCCGAGGAGCGCGACGCCGCCGATCACGACGGGCCGCCACGGGTCCGCGGGATACAGGGTCGTGTGGACGGCCGAGAGCCCGATCACCCCGAGCGCGGCGGCCCCGGCGAGCAACCCGCGCTCGCGCGTCCTGCGGCCGGCGACCCCAGCGCGCCAGAGCGCGTTCACGGCCGGTGCACCAGATCCGCGAGCAGCGCGTCGGCGTCCTCGGGGGTCCGCACGCGGATCCCCTGACGCAGCCGGCCGCGGTACGCCGGCGCGACCGCGGCCATGCTGACCGGGGTGGCGCGGACCACGGAGAACAGCGGGACCCCGAGCACCCGCGCAGGGACCCCGCGCATCAGGGCCACGCGGTCGCCCCGGACGCCGAGAAAATAGGAGTGCTCGAACTGGTACACGCCGGCGCCGCCGGCGAGCAACGCGGCGAGCGCGGCGGGCGCCGCCACGCGGGCGAGCCGCGCGGCCCACCGCCTGCGTACGCGCACGATCACCACCGATGCGTTGTCGAGCCCTCCGCGTGCGTTCGCGAGGTGGACCAGCGTCCGGCAGGCTTCCTCGCCGTCCGGCGTGGCGCGCACCACGGCCGCGATTTCCTCCGGCGTCACCGCCCCGTGCAACCCGTCCGTCGTCAGCACGACCACGTCGCCGGGGGCGAGCGGCACCGACAAGAGGTCGATCGGCGCATCCGCGTCCAACCCCAGCGCGCGCGTGAGCACGTGCCGGCGCGCGGCCGCCGCCGCGTCGTCCGGCGCGAGATCGCCCCGGCGGACGAGCTCCTCCACGAGCGAGTGGTCGGCCGTGAGCTGGCGCACCTCGCGGTTGCGAATCAGATACGCGCGGCTGTCGCCGACGTGCGCGATGACGCTCTCGCGCGCCCCGACCACGAGCGCCGTGCACGTCGTCGCCATGCCGGACCGCTCCGGCGCGGCGGCGTGTTCGAGGATGGTCTGGTTGGCCTCGCGCAGCGCGCGGACGAGCGCCTGGGGCGGGGGGACATCCCGCGCCATGAGGCCCGGTACGTGGGCGCGAAGCGTCGCGACCGCGAGGTCGCTCGCCACGCCGCCGGCGGCGTGGCCGCCGAGGCCATCCGCGACCGCGTACAGCCCCGCGCGATCGGCCAGCAGGATCCGATCCTCATTCACCTCGCGAACCCGACCCGCTTCGCTGTACCCGGCGCCGGCCGCCGCGAGCCCGTTCACGGCCCGGCACCGCCCGCGGCGCCGGCGGTGCGGGCGTGGAGGCCCGGCGCGCCCTCCACGCGCAGCGCGAGCACGGCGTCGCCGATCTGGAGCCGGTCGCCGGGGCGCAGCGGCGCGCGCCGCCGCACGCGCCGTCCGTTGAGGAGTGTCCCGTTCGTGCTGCGAAGGTCCTGCACCCAGAGGCGGCCCGCGCGCAGCCAGACGCGCGCGTGCTGGAGGGACACATAGCCATCGGGAAGCATGATCGCGCACTCCGGACCGCGGCCGATCGTCGCATCTCCGCCGATGAGAAACTCGCGCCCCCGCAGCGACTCCGGGTGCTCGACGACAAACACCATGCGGGCCGCCGCCGCGGACACGGCGCGTACGTCGAGGTCCGCCCACACGGCACGGACGACGCGCGCTACAAAGAGGAGGAGCCCGGCGAGAAAGGCGTACCGGAGGACCAGCGACAGCAGGGACTCGGTCACGGCTCCGCGAGGAGCTCGAGGAGCACGGCGCCCACCTGTAGCCGGTCGCCCGGGCGGAGGGGCAGCGGCTCCGCGCCGGCGCGCCGTCCGTTCACGAGGGTCCCGTTCGTGCTGCCGAGGTCGACAACGGACGGGCGTCCCCCGCTGATCTCGATGCGCGCATGCGCCCGGCTCACGCTGGGGTCCTCGATCACGATGTCCTGATCCGGCCGCCGGCCGATGGTGAGGGCCGGCCGGTCGACCGTGAATTCCCGCCCCGCGGTGCCCGGGGGGCCCGCCTGCACCCGCAGCCGCAGGCCGGGACCGGCGCCCGGGCGCCGCCGGTACACGCGCGTCTCCTCCGCCGGGGCCCCGCGTACGGGGTGCGGGTCGCCGCCGGCGGAGAAGCGCGCCTCAACGTAGATGGCGCCGGGCGTGATCTCGTCGCGCGCATCGAGCGTCACGCGGAGCGGCCCGGGACACCGGCCGCCGAGCTCCGCGGCGCGAGCGCCGAGCGAGGACTCCAGTTCGGCCGCGAGCCGCGCCGAGATCGCGGCGTACGGTGCGAAATCGCGCGGGTGCAAAAACACACGGTACGCGTTCGGCAGCATCACCCCGTCGACCCCGGCCATCGCGCCGTCATCCATCGCGCAAAACACGCGCCGGGCGATCTCGGCCGGGTGCACGCGGTCCCGGCCCCACGTCGAAAACACGGCCTCGGCGAGAGCCTCGAGGCGGCGTTCGAGGCGCAGGAGCAGGCTCACGGTGTGACGGCCGGCGGCGGCGTCCAGCGCGACGGGCGGCCCTGGCCGTCGGCGAGCCGGAGCTGGCCGCAGGCCGCCTGGATCTCGGTCCCGCGCTCGATCCGGACGGTCACCGGGAACCCGGCCCGGCGCACCCGCGCGGCGAACGCCATCACCACCGGGACCTCCGGACGGCGAAACGGGATCCCGGCGACCGGGTTGACGGGGATGAGATTGAGGTGGCAGTGCACCCCGCGCAACAGCGCCGCGAGCGCGCGCGCCTCCGCGGGGCCGTCGTTGACGCCGGCCAGCAGCACGTACTCGAACGTGATCCGCCGGCGCGTGGCGGCGGCGTAGGCGCGGCACGCCGGGATCAGGTCGGCGAGCGGATACCGGTGATTGGCCGGCACCAGCCGGTCCCTCAGCGCATCGGTGGGCGCGTGCAGCGACACCGCGAGCGTCAGCTGCAGGCGCTCCGCGGCGAGCCGGTGGATCTGCGGCACGAGGCCGACGGTGGAGATCGTCAGGCGTCGCATCCCGATCCCAACTCCCTGCGGCGAGGCGAGCAGGCGCGCGGCCCGGAGCACCGCGTCGTAGTTCGCGAGCGGTTCGCCCATGCCCATGAACACGACGTGTCCGATGCGGACGCCCGCCTGCGCCCGAATCACGAGCGCCTGGCCGAGGATCTCGCCGGGCCCGAGGTTCCGCGAGAACCCGCCGAGGCCGGTGGCGCAGAACGCGCAGCCCATGGCGCAGCCCGCCTGCGAGCTGAGGCACGCGCTCAGGCGCCCGTCGTCGAACCGCATCAGGACGCATTCGACGCGCTGGCCGTCGGCGAGCTCGACGAGGTATTTGGTCGCCGAGCTGTCGGGCGCATCCTGGGCCCGCCGCAGCCGCGGGTACGTGATCTGCGAAGCCGCCCGGAGCCGGTCGCGAAACGCGCGGGGCAGATCCGTCATCGCCTCCACCGTATCGACGCCGTGCCCGTACAGCCAGCGCGCGACCTGGCGGCCCCGGTACCGCGGCTCCCCGAGCGACTCCGCGAGCGCCTCGAGTTCCGCGACGCCGCGCCCGAGGAGCTCCACGGCGCCGCGCGAGGCCACGGCCGCGCCGGCGCGCCCGCGATCCGAATCGGCCGAGCCGGTCATGCCGCCCTCCGAAACGCCGCGACAAAGAACCCGTCCGTGCCGGTGCGGTGGGGGAGCAGGAGCGCCCCGCCCCCGGCGTCCCAGATCACGGCGTCGCCCGCTGGCGGCGGCCCGCCCGCGGACGCCGCGGGCGCCGCGTCGAACGGCCAGCCCTCCGGCGGCGCGGGCACAAACTCGGGGTGCGCCTCGACGAACGCCTGCGCCACTCCCACGCCCTCCTCGGGCTCAGGCGTGCACACGCTGTAGACGAGGAGACCGCCGGGCCGGACGGCCGCGGCGGCGCCCGCCAGGATTCGCCGCTGTTCCGCCGCGCGGGGGGCGAGATCCTCCGGCCGCACCCGCCACTTGATCTCGGGCCGGCGCCGCAGCACGCCGAGTCCGGAACAGGGCGCGTCCACCAACACCCGGTCCGCGGCGCCCGCCATGGTCTCCCCAAGCCGCGCCGCGTCGAGCGCGCGCGTCTCCACGATCGTGACGCCGAGCCGGGCGCACTGGCGGGCAACCGCCGCCAGTTTCGCGGCGTGCACGTCGCAGGCGACGATGCGGCCGCGATTCTCCATTAACGCCGCGAGGTGGGCGCTCTTGCCGCCGGGCGCCGCGCAGGCGTCGATCACGACGTCCCCCGGGCGCGGCGCGACACGCCGGGAGACCAGCATCGAGGCCTCGTCCTGAGGCGAAAACCACCCCTCCTCGTACGCCGCCCGCCGCGCGGACACACGGTCCGCTCCCCCGGCCGCGCCCATGCGCCGCGCCTCGGCGAGCCACGGGGACGGCTCCGTGGGCACGCCGCGGTCGGCGAGCCGGGCCGCGACCGTCCCCGGCGCGCCGCGGAGCGTGTTGAGCCTGACCGTGGCCGGCGGCACGGTGTTGTTGGCTTCGCAGAGCGCGCGGGCCTCGGCGATACCGAGGCGCCCGACCCACCTCGCGACGAGCCAGCGCGGGTGCGAGTGGCGCAACGCGATCGCCTCCACCGTATCGCCCTCCGGGGCCCGCTCGGGCCTGGCGGCCACCCGCCGCAGCACGGCGTTCACGAAACGCACCGTGCCGGCGTGGCCGGCGCGCCGCGCCAGCTCGACGGCCTCGTGGCAGGCGGCGTGCGGCGGAATGCGCGGGAGAAACAAGAGCTGATATGCGCCGAGGCGGAGCACCGCACGGATCCTGGGCGGCAGGGACTCGAGCGGCGTCCGCGCGTAGCGCCCCAGCGCCCAATCCACCTCCGCCCGGCGGCGGAGCGTCCCGAGCGTCAGCTCGGTCGCCAGCCCCCGATCGGCCGGGGTGAGCCTCGCGCGCTCCAACGCGCGCCGGAGCAGCACGCCGCTCCACGCGCCCTGGGCGTCGACGCGGTACAAGATCTCGGCCGCCACCTCGCGCGAGGTGGGTGATGCGGCCGGCGAACGCACCGGGGCATTCGCGGCGGATCAGTCCTCTCGCCGCATGTTGGCGAGCAGCAGCATGCGGAGCAACTGCAGCACGGCCATCGCGGCGGCAGCCACGTAGGTCAACGCGGCGGCGTTGAGCACGGTCCGCACGCCCTGGAGCTCGCCGGCGGTGACCATCCCCTCCGTGGCGAGCACCCGCATCGCTCTCGCGCTCGCGTTGAACTCCACCGGCAGCGTCACGACCGTGAATGCGACCGCCGCGCTGAAGATCAGGATGCCGAGCTGCATGAAGGCTCCCGAGTGGAAGAAGAAGCCCATGATGAAGATCGGCCACGCGAGCCACGACCCAAACTGGGACGTCGGCACCATCGCCGAGCGCAGCGCGAGCGGCCCATAGTGCTGCGCGTGCTGGAGCGCATGCCCCGTCTCGTGCGCGGCGACGCCGACCGACGCCACCGAGGCGCCGTCGTACACGCCCGTGGACAGCCGTAACACGCGCGTTCTCGGGTCGTAGTGATCGGAGAGCGTCCCGTCGATCCGCTCGACCTGCACGCTCGACAACCCGTTGCGACGCAAAATCTCCGTGGCCACCTCGGCGCCCGTCATGCCGTTCGCGGTGGGCACCTGGCTGTAGCGGCTATACGCCGATTGAACGCGCATCTGAGCGTACAACGCGAGGAGCGCCGCCGGGATGACGACGAACATTGTCGGATCCCAGAAGAACATCTACCTCACCCCCGTCTCGTGCCTATTTTAGCACACTGGGTCGCGGTCCCATTTGCGCGCGCGCCCTCTGGCACACGGCGTCCCGCGCGCCGGGACGCGGTCACGCGCGCGGCCGGCCAGTCCCAAGGACGGTGCCCGCCGCCAGCGGATGGCCGCGCAGATACGCGCCCGCGGGCATCCGGCGTCCGGAGGCCGGCTGCACCTCATGGAGGACCACGCACCCCTCGCCCGCGACAACGACGAACGGCGGCTCCGCGCTTCCCGCCGCCACCACCGTGCCGGGCGCCGGCCGCGTGCCGCTCGCCGGCACGACGGCACACCGACTGTCGGACACGGCGGAGGCCCGCCAGACCATGAGCGGCTCGCCGTCCCGGAGCGTGTAGGCCACGGGCCAGGGGTCGAACGCGCGGATGAGGTTGACGATGCGAGCGGCGGGCGCATCCCAGGCGATCAGCGCCTCCTGCCGCGAGAGCTTCGGCGCGAACGACGCCCGGGCGTGGTCCTGCGGCCGGCGGGGCGCCGTCCCCGCGTCGAGCAGGCGCAAGGCGTCCGCGAGGAGCGCCGCGCCCTCGCGCGCCAGCCGGGCCTCGAGGGTCGCCGCGGTGTCATCGTCGAGCACCGGGACGGCGCGCTGCAGGATGATGTCGCCCGCGTCCAGTTCGCTCGCGAGATACAGGACGGTCACGCCGGTCTCGCGTTCCCCGGCCGCGATCGCCCGCGGGATGGGCGCCGCCCCGCGATAGCGGGGCAGCAGCGAGGGATGCAGGTTGATGCCGCGCAGGCGCGCCGCGTCGATGGCCGCGGGAGGGATCAACCGGCCGTAGGCCACCACGACCAGCACATCCGGCCGCTCACGCCGGAGGTCCGCGAGGAACCCGGGATCCCGGAGCGACTCCGGCTTCCACACGTCGAGCGCGTACTGATGCGCGGCGACCGCCACCGGCGAGGCCTCGAGGCGGCGGCCGCGGCCGCGCGGCCGGTCGGGCTGCGTGACCACCGCGCCGACGTCGCACACCGCGAGCACGGCGTCCAGCGACGGCACGGCAAACGCGGGCGTGCCAAAAAAGACCGCCTTCACTCCGGAGACACCACCTCGGCCGTCTCCTCCACGCGGCGCAGGGTGTGTTGGTCGCGGACGCGATCGGTGAAGAGGATCCCGTCGAGATGGTCGATCTCGTGTTGCAGGATGCGGGCCAGCATCCCGTGCGCCTCGATCGTGACGAATTTGTTCCGGCGGTTGCGCGCGCGCACGACGACTTTCGACACCCGCGGCACATCCCCGAGCAACCCGGGGATGCTGAGGCACGCCTCGGTGCCCACCACCTCTGCCCCGTCGCGGCGCAGGACCTCCGGGTCCACGAGGGCAAACCGCCGCCCCTCGAATTCGCTGACGATCACCCGTGTGCTCACGCCGACCTGCGGCGCCGCCAGGCCGAGACCCCGCGCCTCGTGCAGTGTCGCGAACATCCGATCGATCAGCCGCTGCGTCTCGCGCGTCACCACGCGCACGGGCTGCGCGCGGCGGCGCAGCACGGCGGCTTTGGGGCTGTCCACGGTGACGATCTCCAGGACCCCGGCCGTCTCCGCCATCAATCGATCTCCTCCGGGTCCATCTCCACGATGATCCGGCCGCCGGTCCTGCGCCGGGGCCCCGCCCGGGCCGCCGACAGCGCGGCGGCGCGGAGCACGTCCCTCGCCTCCGCGCGCAGCAGGCACTGCACGCGCGCGCGATGCGCGCCGGGCGGCGCCGCCGCCGGGCCCAGCACTTCGACCCCGGCGCTCCGGGCCGCCGCCGCCGCGCGCTCCGCGAGCGACGCCGCCGCGGCGGCATCCGCCGCCGACGCCGTGACACGCGCCAGGTGGGTGTACGGCGGGTAACCGAATTCGCGCCTGGCCCGAAGCTCCTCGTCGTACCAGGGCTGGGGGCGCGCGGCACCGATCGCGCGAAGGACCGGGTGGTCGGGTATCCTGGACTGCACGACCGCCTCGGCGCCGGCGAGCGTAGTCATGGCGGACAGCTGTTGAAACGCCCGCTCCGCGGCGCGGAAGTCCGGGCGGTACAGCGGCGCGTCGGCGTCGATCACGCCGACGAGGCTCGGCCGGAGACGCCGGCCGCGCAGCAGTAATTGCGTCCCCACGACCAACCGCAGCCGGCCCGCGGCGAATTCGCCCGCGACGCGGTCGAACCCGGCGGCAGTCTCGCGGTCCACGCGCGCCAGCCGGAACTCCGGGAACACCTTGGCTACGACCTCCTCGACGCGCTTCGTGCCCGGACCCGCCCACCGGAGCGCCACGCCCTTGCACCGGGGACAGACCCCCGGAGCCGCTTCCACGCGACCGCAGAGGTGGCACCGGACGGTACCGGTCTCGCGGTCGAAGGGGACCGGCACGAGGCAGTGCCGGCACCGGATGATCGTGCCGCACTCGCCGCAGACGAGGACCCGGGCATAGCCGACCCGGTTCACGAACAGCGCGACGCGGCCGCCCGCGCGCAGGTGACGCCGGACGGCGCCGACCAGCGGCGGGCTCAGGACCCCGCTCCGCCCGCGGATGTGTTCGCGGCGCATGTCCACGATCTCGATGCGCGGCCCGCCGCGCGGGTCGAGACGGACGAGCCGCAGCGTGTTCGCGGCGGCCGCGGCGTAGGCCTCGAGCGACGGCGCGGATGCGCCGAGCACCACCTGCGCCGGTTCCAGCGCGCCGCGCTCGAGCGCGACCTGCCGCGCATGGTACCGCGGCGCCCGATCGGCCTTGTAGGACGGATCCTGCTCGTCGTCCACGACGACGAGCCGCACGCGCGCGAGCGGCGCAAACAGCGCCGAGCGGGTGCCGCAGACGACGTCCGCGTCCTGCGCGAGCAACCGGCGCCAGACCTCGCGGCGGGCCGACGCCCTGAGCGCGGAGTGATAGGCGACGACGCGCGGCCCGTGCGGCCCGGAGAGCGCCCGGGCCATGTGCTCCGCGAGCTCGACCGCGGGAGCGATGACGAGCGCCTGCCCGCCGCGCGCGACCGCGCGGTGCACGGCATCCGTGATCCAGCGGACCCGGGCCTCCGGGGCACCCCACAGCAGCACCGGCGGCGGGGCGACGGTCTCCCCGGCGGGATCGCGCGGGATCCCGCCCACTCCATGGTGCGCGCCCGGCGTAGGCGGCGGCCTGTCGGGCTCCGCCGCCCCGTGTGCGCCGGCGTCGACGCGCACCGCCCCGAGCCGCATGAGCCGGCGCACCGCGGGCCCGTCCCCGGTCCGGACGAGGTCTCCCAGCGGCACGCCGCCGGGCGCGGCCCCCAGCCGCTCGAGCACGGCGCGCTGCCGCCGGCCCACGCCCCGAGCCGCATACTCCTGGACCCGCACGATGCGCCGTTCGGCGCGCGGCGCGGTCGGGGGGCGGCGCAACAACTCCGGCGGCACCAAACACCGCACGGCGTCGAGCAGCGTGGACAGCGTCTCCTCCGCTACCCGGCGAGCGAGGCGAAGCAGCGCCGGCGAAAACAGCGGCAGCGGCTCGGGAATGTCGAGGAGGTCGCGGACCTCGGTCGGAGTCCGGGAAGCGCCACCGTCATCCGCGGCGGCGCACGGACCCAGGCTGAGGATGAGCCCGGTCGCGGTACGGGACCCGAGCGGGACGAGCGCCCGAACGCCGACCGCCGCCCGGTGCGCCAGCGCGGGCGGGACGCGGTACGTCAAGGGACGATCCGCGATCCCCGCGGCGCGGTCCAAGAGCACCTGCGCGCAGGCCTCGTTCCCGCCGCTCACCGTGGGACGCCCGGCTCACCCACGAGCGTTGCGAGTCGGTCCACGATGGCGTCGGGCTCGGACATCCGTCCCGTCCCGACCTGGCCGGACGCCAGCTCACCGCGCTCGGGACCGATCACGTGCATGCCCCGGGCACGAAGGCGCGCGAGGTTGTCCGTCACGACCGGCGCGGCAGCCATCTCGGCGCTCATCGCGGGTGCGAGCAGGACCGGCGCGCGGGTGGCGAGCACCGTCGCCGAGACCACGTCGTCGGCGAGGCCCGCCGCCAGGCGCGCCAGCGCGTCGGCCGTCGCCGGCGCCACGAGCATGACCGCGGCCCGCTGGCCAAGCGCCACGTGCGGTTCGTCCCACGGCGCATCGGGCGCCCACATGTCGGTGATCACCGGGCGGCGCGACAGCGCGCGGAAGGTCACCGGGCCCACGAACCGCGTCGCGGCCGGCGTCATCGCGACGTGCACCTCGGCGCCCGCCTTGACGAGCAGCCGCACAGCGACGGCCACCTTGTACGCGGCGATGCTACCACACACGCCGACGACCACCACCCGGCTTCGCAGCGCCGCGCGGTCAGCCGGCGCCATGGCCCGCCGAGCGTCCCCCGCCGGCGGCGCTCCCCGCGTGTCCCCGCGTGCGCCGCGCGGCAAGGTCGCGCGCGAACACCAGAAGCGCCGACACGATCTCGTCGGCGCCCCACATCGCGGTATCGATGATCACGTGGTAGCGCGTGAGATCCAGGATGTCCACGCGGTACGTCTGCCGGTACCGGCGCCGCTCACAGTCTTCCCTGGCCTGGACGTCGCGCGCGGCCGCCGGCACGTCGGTGCGGTCGCGCGCCGCGACGCGCGCGGCGCGGACCGCGAGCGGGGCCCGCAGCCAGATCCGGAGATCGCCGTCGATGAGCCAGCCGCTGAGACGGCTGTCGACCAGGATGTCCCCGCCGCGCGCCGCCTGGATTTGCATGTCGTCGAGCGCCCGATCGATCGACGGGTCCTGCTCGGCGAGCGCGCCAAACTCGGACAGGCTCATCCCGCGCCGGCGCGCCTCCTCGCGAAACACCTCGCCCGTCGAGAGGTACCGCAACCCGAGGGCCTGGGCCAGCGCGCGCGCCACCGTGCTCTTGCCCGCGCCGATCTCGCCGCTGACCGTGACAATCATTCGGCGTCGGCCACCGGCGTCTCGGCGGCGTCCTCGTCCGGCTGCTCGACACTCTCCTGCTCGGGAGCAGCGTCCTTGCTCGTGAACCGGTGGGCCACGGTCTCGGGCTGCACGGCCGACAGCACCACGTGGCCGCTGTCCGTGATGACCACCGCGCGGGTACGGCGGCCGTAGGTCGCGTCGATGAGGATGCCCTTGTCGCGGGCCTCTTGGATGATGCGCTTGATCGGCGCGGAATCCGGGCTGACGATGGCGATGATGCGGTTCGCGGCCACGATGTTGCCGAATCCGATATTGATGAGCCGGGTTTCCATCCTCATCCCCCTCACCGCGCAGCGGGTCCCGGCGCTGCGCGGCTGCCGGGACTATTCCACGTTCTGAATCTGCTCCCGGAGGCTCTCCAACTCGCCCTTGACCGCGATCACGAGACGGGTAATCGCGAGGTCGTTCGCCTTGCTGCCGATCGTGTTGGCCTCGCGCCCGAGCTCCTGGACGATGAACTCCAGCGTCCGGCCCACGGCGCCCGGCATCTCGAGCGTGTCCCGGAACTGCGCCAGGTGTCCCCGGAAGCGCGTGATCTCTTCGCTGATGTCGGCGCGGTCGGCGAACATCGCAACCTCCGCGGCGAGCCGTCCCGGCTCCACCGCGACGCCGCCGGCAAGCTCCTGCACCCGCCGGGTCAAGCGCTCGTGATACTCGCGCGCCACGGCGGGCGCGCGCTCGTCGATCGCGCCAATGTGCCCCTCCAGCCTCCCGATGCGGCCCCTGAGGTCGGCCTCGAGCCGGGCGCCCTCGGTCTCACGCATCGCGACCAGCCGGTCCATCGCCGCCTCCAGCCCGCCGGCCAGCGCGGGCCACAGAGCATCGAGGTCGTCCTTTTGCTCCTCGATCCGGATGAGGTCGGGCAATGACAGCAACATGGAAAGGTCGAACGGTCCGGAGATCGAAAGAGCCTGTTTCAGGTCATTTATCGCCTTGACGTACGCTCCTGCGAGATCTAGATCCGCCTTAGCCGTTCGCGTGCGTTTTCCTTGCTCTTCGCGAATTATAGCAACCTCGACCCGCCCCCGCAACACGCGGCCCTGCACCGCGGCCTTGACGCGTTCCTCGAACGGGGCGAGATCCCGGGGCAGGCGCACGAGGACTTCACAGAAGCGGTGGTTGACCGACCGGACTTCGATCGCGTGGCGGCTCGGGCCGGCGACGGCTTCGGCGGCGCCGAACCCCGTCATGCTCTTGATCACGACGGCCGCTCCCGCCGCGCCGCGCGACCGGCCGCGCCACGTATCCGCACGGGAAACACTCCGGCGCCACGGTGATGATCTCCTCCCTTTCGCCCGGCGCCGGCCTTCTCGTATACTCTGAGCGGCTCGGGGCCGCGGCGTTCGCGGCCGGGAGGATTGCGTGCCCCAGACCATCCCGCCCTCCATCGATGGGCTCGTGCTGGCCGCCGTCGCACGCGAGGTGCGGGCGCACGCGGGGGCGCAGTTTGCCGGCGTGCAGCAGCCGGATCCACAGGCGATCGTGGTCGCGCTCCGCGGTCCGCGCGGGTTTGCGCACCTCTACGCCTCGATCCATCCGCAGACCGCGCGCGTCCACCTGGCGCCGCGGCCCGAGACGGCGGAGCCGCTCGCACCCTTCGGGCAGCTCCTGCGGAGCCGGTTGACCCATGCCCGGCTGGCCGGGGTCACGCAACCGCCCTTCAACCGGGTGCTCGAGCTCCGCTTCGACGCGCTCGAGGGGCCGCTCACCCTGATCGTGGAGATCATGGGGCGGCACAGCAACGCGATCCTCACCGGCGGCCCCATCGTCGTGGGCGCGCTCAAAGTCGTCACGCCGCAGATGTCGCCGCGGCGGCCGGTGCTGCCGGGGCGGCCCTACGCGCCTCCGCCGGCCGACCGTCCTCCGCCGGACGGGCTCGATGCGACGGCGTGGCAGGCGGTGTGCGACGGACCGCGACCCATCTGGCAGCAGATCGCGAGCGCCGTCCTGGGCCTCGGGCCGGTGCTGGCCCGCGAGGTCGCGCTTCGAGCGGACGTCGACCCCATGACGCCCGCGCTGGAATGCCGGCCGGCCGCCGGGCGGCTCCGCGCCGCGCTCGCCGACATCGCGTCGACCGCGGGCGCGGAGCGGTTTTCACCCACGGCATACGAGGACCGCGGCCGGGTGGTCGCGTTTGCCGCGGCGCCGCTGCGCGTCTACGCGCACCTTTCCCCGCGCCCCGCCGCGTCGATGAGCGACGCCATCGCGCGGTATTACCGGGATCGCGCGGGCGTCGGCCCCGTCGAGGAGCGCCGGCGAGCGCTCCAACGGACGGCGCAGTCCGCGGTTGCGCAGCGCCGGCGCGCGCTCGAGGAGAACCGCCGGCTCCTCGCCGAGAGCGCCGAGCGCGATCGCTATCGCGTCCTGGGTGAGCTCCTGCTCGCCTACGCGAGCCGCGCCGCTCGCCGGGCGAAGGCGCTCGTGGTCCCGGGTCACGGCGACGAGGGGGAGCTGACCATCCCGCTGGATCCCGCGCTGTCGGCGGTCGAGAACGCCCAGCGCTACTTCCACCGGTACGCGAAGGCGCGCGCGGCCGCGCGGGCCGTGCCGGATCGCATCGCCCGGCTGGACGCGGAGCTCGCGGCGCTTCGCGAAGTGCTCGTCCACGTCGCGACCGCGGAGTCGATGGACGACCTCGCGGCGGCCGAGACCGACCTCGAGCATCTCAACGCGCTCCGGCGCCGGCGCCGCCCGCGGCCGGAGCGCCGGCCCGGACCCCGCCGGTTCCGCGCGCCGGGTGGCGCGACGATCGTCGTGGGGCGGAGCGGCCGGGAAAACGACCACGTGACGTTTCACATCGCCGGGCCCGAGGATCTCTGGCTCCACGCCCGCGGGCTGGCGGGCGCCCATGTCGTGCTCAAGAGTCCGGGCGAACCCTCCGAGGCGATGATCCGCGCGGCCGCGGAAGCCGCGGCGTACTTCAGCGAGGGACGCGACGGCGGGGAGATCGCGGTCGATTACGTCGCCCGAAAGCACGTGCGGAAGCCGCGCGGCGCACGGCCCGGGACCGTCACGTACTCCGGGGAGCGCACCGTCCGCGTCGCGCCCGTGCGACCGGCGGCGCCTGCGACGGAGCGGCCGTGAGCGCATGGCGCTCCGTGACGACCCGCCGCGGGGCCTGCCTCAGTCCGGCTCCTCGATGATCACCTCGTCGCGGCCGTCCGACTCCGTGAGCAGCACGCGGACCTGCTCGCGCGATGCGGTGGGCAGGTTCTTCCCCACGTAGTCCGGACGGATCGGCAGCTCCCGGTGCCCGCGGTCCACCAAGACCGCGAGTTGAATCCCGGCCGGCCGGCCGCGGTCGATGAGGGCGTCGAGCGCCGCGCGGACCGTGCGGCCGGTGTACAGGACGTCGTCCACGAGGATGATGCGCCGGCCGGCCACGGCAAACGGCAGTCGCGTCTCCGGCGTGCCGGCGTCATCCCGCGCCCGCGGCGTGCGGTCGTCGCGGTACGGCGTGACATCGAGCGCGCCAACGGGGATCGACGCGCCTTCCGCGGCGCCGATGGCCGCGGCCAACCGCGCCGCCAGATGCACGCCCCGGCGCACGATGCCCACGAGACACAGGGTTTCGGTCCCCTTGTTTCGCTCCACGATCTCGTGCGCCATGCGCGTCACGGCGCGACGGATCGTCTCGCGGTCCATCACCTTGGCTTTCTCGCGCACGCGCAGGCTCCCGCGTCGTCGGTCCGAGGCTACTGTTGTTCGCCGCCACCGCGGCGGCCCCTGTGGCGCGCGGCCACGCGGGGCGGACTTGCTGCGCGGCACGGGTCCGAGGCGGCGCTTCGAAGGCGGGCCAGCAGCCGCGCCATGTCCTCAGGGACGGGCGCGGTGCAGACCAGCCGGGTCGCGGTGGACGGGTGCGAAAACTCCAGGCGGGCGGCGTGGAGCGCCTGGCGCTCCAAGTCCGGCACCCGCGCGCGGCCGTACACGGGATCGCCCAGCACGGGATGACCCATGTGCGCCATGTGCACGCGAATCTGATGGGTGCGCCCCGTCTCGAGCCGGCACTGGAGCCACGTCGAGTCCCGAAACCGCTCCAGCACTCTGTAGTGCGTCACGGCCGGTCGCCCGCGCTCGCTGACCGCCTGGCGCGTGCGGTGGGACGGGTGCCGGCCCACCGGCGCGCGTATCGTCCCATGATCGCGCGCCACCCGGCCCCGGACCAGCGCCAGATACATACGCACCATGGTGCGTGCGCGGAGTTGGGCCGCAAGCGAGCGGTACGCGCCCTCGGTCTTGGCGACGACGAGCAGGCCCGAGGTGTCCTTGTCGAGGCGGTGCACGATGCCCGGGCGAACGGCATCGCCCACCGGCGCGAGCCCGCCCTCGACCTCGCCCGCCGCCGCGCTGACGGCTCGCTGCGCCGTCCCGCCCGCCGCCGGGGGACGGCGCCCGCGCCCCCTGTCCCGGTTCACGCCGTCCGGCCGCGGCGCGGCGGCACGCGCGAGGAGCGCGTTGACCAGCGTGCCGGAGGGGTGACCGGGTCCCGGGTGCACGGTCAGGCCGGGGGGCTTGTCGACCACCACCAGATCCGCGTCCTCGTAGACGACGCGAAGGGGGATCGACTCGGGCCGCAATTCGGTGCGCGGAGGCGGCGGGATCTCGACCCGCACGGTTTGGCCGGCCCGCAGGCGGAACGCCGGCTTCCGGACGATCCCGTCGACCGCGACGAGGCCGGCCTCCGCCAACTGCGCGACCCGGGACCGCGACAGGCGCGGCACCCGGCCCGCTACGACGACGTCGAGCCGGCGGCCGGCGTCCTCCGGCGCCGCCTCGAACACCTCGGTTGCATTCGCCGGCGGGTCAGTCTCGAGGCTCAACAGACGCGGGTTCATCCCCGCCCCGCTCGGGTTCGTCCGCGGCGGCGCCGGCGCGCCCCTGCGCGAGCCACAGCACGGCCGCGATGATGGCCGCCGCGATGCTCGCCGCCTGCGCGAGCGTCAGCGATCCGACGAGGCGAGGACTGTCCATGAACGGCTCGATCAGGGCGCGGGCGGCACCGTAGAGAAACAGAAACTCCCAAAACAAGCGGCCGGACGTCCGCGGCGCACCGTCGCGCCACATCAACACCGCGAAGATCACGAGCGCGGCGGCCATCAGGTACAGTTGTGTCGGATGCCGCGCCTGGCCGAAGAGCGTGACGGCCCACGGCGCATTGGACGGCCGTCCATAGTTGAGCCCGTAGAGCAACGTGCCGATCATGGCGATCGCGTACCCGAGAGCGAGGCTCGGCGCCGCGGCGTCCGCGATGGCCCCCAGCGCCCACCGGCGGCTCCGGCCGTACAGCCACGCCACGATGGCGCCGCCGGCCAGGGCGCCGTAGAAGGTGAGGCCGGCGTCCTTCCAGATGGTCACGACCCGCGCCGGGTCGCCGACGAAATCGGGCAGGTTTACGAGCACGTAACCGACGCGCGCGCCGACCACGCCGCCGATGATCGTGTAGAGGCTGAGATCCAGGACGCCGCCGGCGTCCCAGCCGAGGCCCTTGGTTCGCGCCCGCAGCACCGCGATGCCGGCGACGAACGCGACCAACAGGAAGACGCCGAACGAGGAGACCGGAAACGGGCCCAGCTGAAACAGCACCGGCTTCATATCTCACCCCCCTGGCGGGAACGCGCGGTCGAGCACGCCGGGCGTCCATCGTCTGCCGCGCGCCCCGCGTGGCCGCGCGGCGCTCCCGCTCGAAGCGCAAGGAGGAGCAGGCCGGCGCCGATCACGATCGCGGTGTCGGCCAGGTTGAAGACGGGCCAGACGTAGACGTCCAGGTAGTCGACGACGTACCCGAAGCGAAGACGATCCGTGATGTTCGCGAGCGCCCCGCCGGTCATGAGGCCGAGTCCCCAGTGACCGGCGGCCGTGACCGACCAGGCGCTCCTATTGTAGAGAACGACCGCGAGCACGGTCAAGGCAAGCACGATGGTCGCCGCCGGCGGCAGGTGCGCGAGCAAGCCGAAGGCGACGCCGGGATTCCGGCGCGGCGCGAGCGCCAGCACGTGCGGCACCACGGTCTGGATCGCGCCGGGCTCGACTCCGCTCGCCACCACACGGTTCGCCGCCTGCGCGGCCCCCCAGGCCAGGGCCGAGGCGGCGAGCCAGGTATAGCGACGGGCAGAGGTCAGCGCACCCCGCTGCGCAGGCGCTCCTCCCGCTCTTTGCACTTGATGCACAGGCGCGCGTACGGGATGGCGCGGAGACGGTTCGCATCGATCGGCTGACCGCATCCCGCGCAGATCCCGTAGGTGCCGGCGCGAATCCGGCGCAGCGCATCCTCGACCATCGCGAGGACGCCTTGCACGCTGCTCTCGAGCGCCAGCCCTTTCTCCCGCTCGAAGGCCTCGCTCGCGACATCGACCAGGTCCTCGTCGTACCCGCCGCCGACGTCCGCGACCGGCTTCTCCTCGTGGGTCTTGACCTGTTGCTCCTCCATCTCGGACAGCTCCTGGCGGAGCCGCTGCCGTTCGTCGAGGAGCAGGCGCGTGTACGTCTCGAGCGACCCCAGGCCGCCCTTCCCTGCCCGGCGAGCCGGCGCGGACACGGCGCGCGCCGCCGGTGCCTTCTTCGCGGCTCGGGCGCGAGGCCGCACCGCGCGCGTGCCCCTCCCGGACATGGACTTGGACGAACGCTTTTGCGGCATTCAGCTCCTCCTCACCGGGACTGTGGTTTCCGACTCGCTCCCGCCGGCGCTCTCGCGTACAACGCCGCCGTCATGGGACGTATTCCCCCGGCGCGCGTCCCGGAGCGCGGCCCGCGCGAGGATCTCGGTCGCATCCAGGACCCTGGCGGCCGCGTCCGCGGCGCCGAGCACGAGCGGGAGCTCCGTGCACCCGAGCACGATCGCGTCCGCCCCGCGGGCGGCGAGCGCCGACGCGATCGCGCGCACGGACGCGCGCACGCCGTCGCCGAGGTCCCCGCCCTTGATGGCGTGGATCGCCGCCATGACGGCTCGCTGCTCGCGCTCCTCGGGTTCGATCACGGCGAGACCGCGCCGCTCGAGCGCGCGATGATAGAGCCGGAGCCGGAGCGTGGCGGTGGTGCCGAGCACGCCGATCAACCGCGGCGGCGGCTCCTGCCCGGCCGCCGCCCCCGCCACCTCGTCCATCATGTCCAGCACCGGGATGCGGACGCCGCGGCGCACCGCGTCGAGAAACGCATGCGCCGAGTTGCAGGGCATGGCGATGAGTTCCGCACCCGCGCGTTCGAGGTTGTGCGCCGTGGCGGCGAGCGCCGGCGCGGGATCGGGCCCGCCCTCGAGCAGCGCGGCCGTCCGGTCGGGAATACTCGGGTTGCTGTCGACGATGACGTGCGGATGATCCTGGTCCGCGCGCGCCGGGACGAGGCGCACCAGCTTCAGGTAGAAATCCGCCGTGGCCAGCGGCCCCATCCCGCCGAGCACGCCGATGGTCCGGTATCGATCGCCCGTCCCGCGCTTGGCTGTGGTCATCGATCAGCAGGCTCCGTTCGAGTCGAGGCGTCCCCGCCGGCGGCGCCGTGTAGCCCCGCCCACACGGCCCCAATGATTCGGCCCGCGACGGCCCTCCCCTGCTCCCGCCTGCCTTACTCGGTTGTTCCCGGTTCGGGCCCCGCTCGAACGATGGCCAGCGCCACCTCGCGGCCGTCCAGCCGGAGCGTCTTGCGGTGCACGCCGGGGCCGTCGGGAGGGGCGCCCGGCCGGGCGTCGCGCGCGAGAATCTCGCGCAGCACGTACTCGCCGTGCGCGCGCAGGAGGTCCGCGAGCGCGTCATCGTCCGGGTAGTATAGGGTGATGCGGTCCGCGATCTCCAGTCCCGCTTCCTTGCGCCATTGCTGGATCTGATGCACCAGTTCCCGGGCCGAGCCTTCCTGCACGAGCGACGGGGTCAGCGACGTGTCCAACGCGATCCAGTTGCCCGACTCGCCGGCGCCCGCGAAGCCCGCATGCCAGTGCATCCGGACGTCCACTTCCGCGCGCTCCAGGACGACCTCCCGGCCGTCGCCCAGGGTCAGCCGGTAGGGCTCCGTCTCCGGGGTGCGCGCCAGCAGCGCCTCGCCCTGCGCGCGCAGCGCCTCGACGATCGTCGTGAGTGCTCCGCCGAACTTGGGCCCCAGCAGGTCGAAGCGCGGGCGGACCTCGAGCCGGCCCAGGCCCGTCACCGCGCGCGCGAAGCGCACCTCCTTGACGTTCAGTTCCTCCCGGACGTGCTCCACGAGTTCGCGGTATGCGGGCGCGGCCAGCATGCGCGAGCGCTCGGCGATCGTTGCGGCGGAGAGCGGCTGGCGGACGCGCAACCTGGCGGCATTGCGGGCGGCCCGCCCGAGCGAGATCAACGACCGCGCGCGCTCCATCGCGGCCTCGAGGCGCGGATCGCGCCGCCACGCCGCGACCGGGTACTCGCAGAGGTGCACGCTCTCCGGCGCGGCGGGATCGACCGACCGGACCAGGTTCTGGTACAGCGCTTCCGCGAGGAACGGCACGAACGGCGCGAGCAGGCGGGCGAGCGTGACGAGCACCTCGTACAGCGTCCCGTACGCCGCGTGTTTATCCGCATCGACCTCGGACTTCCAGTAGCGGCGCCGGCCCCGCCGTACGTACCAGACCGAGAGATCCTCCACGAAGCGCTCGATGGGGCGCGCGGCGCCGGCGACGTCGTAGTCGTCGAGCCGCGCGCGCGCGGTGGCCACCACCGTCGCGAGTCGCGACAGGATCCACCGGTCCAGGAGGCTCCGCCCCGCCGCGGCGCCGGCGCCGTCCCGCGCCGCCGCCCGCCGCGGCGCGCGCGCACGACCGGGCGCGAGGCGGGACGCCCCCGGCTCGGGCGTCCACCCGTCCAGCGTCGCGTACGTCACGAGGAAGGCGTAGACGTTCCACAACGGCAGGATGAACCGCCGCCGCACGTCGTCGCCCGGCCCGTAGCCGAAGTTCACCGGCTGCGCGGGGTTCTGCACCGCGTACAGCCACCGCACCACGTCGGCGCCCATCTTCTCCGCGGCGTCGTTGAACTCGATCATGTTGCCCCACGACTTGTGCATCTCGCGGCCGTGCTCGTCACGGACCATGGCGTGCCCGAGACACGTCCGGTACGGCGCACGGTTCTCCAGCACGGTGCTCATCACGAGCATCGAGTAGAACCAGTTGCGGTACTGTCCGGGAAACGCCTCGGTGATGAAGTCGGCCGGGAACCACCGCTCCCACGCCCGGCGGTCCTGCCGGTACCCCAAGGTGGAGTACGGCACGATGCCGGCGTCGAGCCACGGGTTGCCCACGTCGGTGATGCGCGACGCCGGCGCGCCGCAGCCGGGGCAGCGAACCTTGATCGCGTCGACCCAGGGACGGTGCGGCGTGTGGCCGGCGAAGGTGTCCCATCCCTCGATCGCCCGGGCCTGCAGCTCGGCCTCGCTCCCGATCACCTCGAAGGTCCCGCACGCGCGGCACTCCCAGATCGGGAGCGCGAGCCCCCAGTAACGCTTCTTGCTGATCATCCAGTCGTGCATGTTGCGCAGCCAGTCCAGCTCGCGCTCCAGCCCGAACTCGGGAATCCAGCGGATCTCGCGGGTGACGGCCATCATCGCCTCGCGGAGCGGCCCCATGGAGATGAACCACTCGTCCACGAGGCGGAACACGAGCTCGCTGCCGCACCGCCAGCACATCGGATACCGGTGCGTGTACTCCTCGGCGCGGTACAGCAGGCCGCGACCGCGCAGGTCGTCGCGAATGCACTCGGCCACCTCGTAGACGTGGCGCCCGCGGAGCCAATCGTACTCGTCGGTGAACACGCCGAACTCGTCGATCGGGGCCAGCACGGGCAGGTTGTGCGGGGAGGCGAGCGCGAAGTCCTCGGCGCCGCAGCCGGGCGCGATATGCACGAGTCCCGTTCCCTCGGCCGCGTTCACGTCCGCCCACGGGATCACGCGGTGCACGACCCCGTGCTGCGCCGGCAGGGCGTCGAACGGGCCCTCGTACTCCCACCCCGCGAGCGCGGACCCCGGCAGCTCCCGGGCCACGCGCACCTTGCCTTGAAGCACGTCGCGCATGCGGTCCCGCACGACGTAGTAGCTCCGGCCGTCCTGCTGCGCCTCCACGTACACGAGATCGGGATGCACGGCAACCGCGACGTTCGCCGCGAGCGTCCACGGCGTGGTGGTCCACACCAGCAGGTACTCGTTCGGCCGCCCCGCGATCGGGAGCCGGACGGTGAGGCTGAGGTGCGACACCTCCTGGTAGCCCTCGGTGACGATCTCGTGCTCGGAGATGCCGGTGCTGCAGCGGGGGCACCAGGGCATCACGTCGTGCCCCTTGTAGAGCAGGCCCCGCTCCCAGCAACGGCGGAGAAACATCCAGATCGAGTAGTTGTTTTCGTCCGACATCGTGTAATACGAGTTGTCCCAATCCATCCAGTGGCCGAGGCGCAATGACTGCCGCGTTTGGATGGCGGCGTACCGTAGGACGCGCGCCTTGCAACGCTCCACGAACTCGGCGATCCCGAACCGTTCGATGTCCCGCTTGGACGTGAACCCGAGCTCCTTCTCGACCTCGACCTCCACCCAGAGGCCCTGACAGTCGAACCCGTTTTGGTACCGCTGCCGGTGGCCGAGCATCGTGTGGTAGCGGCAAAACAGGTCCTTGTAGGTGCGGCCCCACGCGTGGTGCACGCCCATCGGGTTGTTCGCCGTGATCGGGCCGTCCAAGAACGACCACCGCCGCCGGGCGCGCGCGTTCCGCGCCAGGTACTTCGCCAGGATCCCGGAGGACTGCCACCACGCCTCGAGCGCACGCTCCTGCGCGGCGAAGTCGACGCGTGTGTCGACCGATTGAAACGGCATTACCCGCCCCCTTCAACGGATGGGCCCCCGTCCTGACCAGGGACGGGGGCCCGCGGTACCACCCTTGTTTCCGGAGCCGGCTCCGGCGCTCACCGGGCCGCGGCAACACGCCGCGACCCGCCCGCTGGTATCGGAGCGCCGCCGGCGGCGCCTCGGGACGCAGGCGCGTCCGTGGGGCCGCAGCTCGAGAGGTGATGGCCCGCCGCGTCGCCGTGCCGGCTCTCACCCTCCCCCGGCTCGCTCGTCGGGTCCCGCGGCGCCGTCCTCCGTCATCGCCTCGTTTCGGGCGATTCTAGCACGCGCGCAAATCGAGCGTCAACGCGCGCGGCGAACCGCCGCGCCTACGGCGGCGGCGCCGCCTCGACCGCCGCCTCGGCGCGCGCCCTGAGACTGAACCCCGTGAGCACCGGCTCCGGACCCGGGGGGCTTGCGAACAACTCCGGGAGCGCCGCCCCGTGGTGGTCCGTCTTCATCCACTCGAAGCGGCCGGTGAAGACGCTCCGGCCGTAGCGCCACAAGGCCAGCGGCAGCGTGACGATCTGGTGCATCGCAAAGACGATGTACCGCAGCGACGCCGTCGCCAGCGCGGCCGGAGCCAGCCTCCGCTCCGCCGCGATGGCCACGACCGTCGCGACCATCACGACGATCCAATAATAGGTGTAGAGTGGCTGGTGCTCCCGCACCGGCAGCGCGTCGGCCATGGACAGCCGGCGCGCCGTGGCGTCGTAGATCCACTGCTCGGCGAGGTACGCGTAACTCGCGACCATCGAGAGCGCCATCACGAGCGAGCTCGACAGGAAGACGAGAAAGTCCAGGCGTTTGCGCCACGGCACCGGCGCGCCCAGCAGCGCCGCGCCGTGATCGAACAGGCAGCGCAGGGAGCCCTCCGACCAACGCGTGCGCTGCTGGAGCAGCCCCCGCCACGTCGGGACCGCTTCCTCCCACACGACGACATGCTCGCAGTAGCATACCGTCCACCCGCGAAGCGCGTACCGGATGGTAAGATCGATATCCTCCGTCAACGCGTCTTCGTTCCATCCGCCGACCGCTTCCAGGCAGTCCCGGCGGGTGATGAGGCCGTTTCCCGTGAGGATGACCGCCCCGCCGATGCGGTGCCGGCTCCGCTGGGTGAGCGTCTGAAAGACGGTGTAGTCGTCCTCCTGCGCGCGGATCAGGGCATTGCGCCCGCCGTTGCACACGAGCTTCCGCGCCTGGACCCCGGCGACGCCCGGCAGCCCCAGATACGGGACGAGCCGGGTGAGAAAATCCGGCGCGACGCGCGCGTCGGCATCGAACACACAGATCGCATCGCCGCGCGCCGCCGCGAGCCCGACGTTGAGCGCCACGGCCTTGCCCACCCCGTCCTCGGGGGCGGGTCGCGCGATCGTGAAGTCGAGCGTCCGCTGCAGCGCCGCCAGCACCTGCGGCGTCCGGTCCGTCGACCGGTGGTCGACGACGATGACCTCGAACCGTGGCCGCCCGTCCGGGCCGGCATAGTCCAGCGCGCAGAGACACCGCACAGTGTCCGCGATCACGCCCTGCTCGTTGCGGGCCGGAACGATGACGCTGACGAACGGCCGGTAGCCGCCGGCGGGCGCCGCCCCGCGCCGCCTGGGCGCCACCCCGGCCGCCATCAGGACCGTGCCGTAGAGGCCGGACACAAAGAACACCAGGGACACCCAGGCCATCTCGCGGTACACCAACCCGACGGCCGTCAGCGCCAGCCAGCCCACCGCGAGCGACGCGACCAAGAGCTTCCGGCGCATCCGCGTCCGGTGCTTCACGCTCCACCCCCGGCTGCCGTCGAATCCGCCGCGACCGCGGCGCGAAGCCCCGCGGGGTATGGCGCACGCACCACCCCCGCCTCGGTCACGATCGCGGTCACCAAGCGGTGGGGCGTGACATCGAACGCGGGATTGCGCACGGCGACGCCATCCGGCGCAATGCGCACGCCGCGGACGGAGATCACCTCCTCCGGATCTCGCTCCTCGATCGGGATCCCGTCGCCGTCCGGCGTGTTCAGGTCGATCGTCGACGTCGGCGCCGCCACGTAGAACGGAATCCGGTGCGCGTCCGCCAGCACCGCGAGCGTGTAGGTGCCGACCTTGTTGGCTACGTCGCCGTTCGCGGCGATCCGGTCCGCCCCGACGACCACCGCGTCGATGTCGCCGGCGCGCATCAAGGCACCCGCCGCGTTGTCGGTGATGAGCGTGCACGGGATGCCGTAGCGCCTGAGCTCCCATGCCGTCAGGCGCGCCCCCTGCAGCACCGGCCGCGTCTCGCAGGCGACGACGCGGATCCCGAGGCCTTGTTCATGCGCGGCGCGCAACACCCCGAACGCGGTGCCGTACCCCGCCGTGGCCAGCATGCCGGTGTTGCAGTACGTGAGGACCGCGGCGCCCGGCCGCAGGAGGCGGGCGCCGTGCCGTCCCATCCGGCGGTTTGTCTCCACGTCGGCGCGAGCCAGCGCATGCGCGGCGGCGAGCATCCGATCCTCGAGACGTCCCTGGCCGCGCGCGTCCATCACCCGCAGCAGGTGGTCGAGCGCCCATCCCAGATTCACGGCGGTCGGCCGCGTCCGCCGCAGGCCCCAGGCCGCTTCGCGCACCGCGTCCGGGCGGCCGCCGGATTGCCGTGCCGCGAGCGCCAGGCCGTACGCCGCGGCCACGCCGAGCGCGGGGGCGCCGCGCACCTGCAGGGTCAGGATCGCGTCCGCCACGTCCGGCCAGGACGTGCACCGGCGGATGCGGACCTCATGGGGTAATGCCGTCTGATCGATAAGGAAGAGCGCGCCATCGTCCCACCATAGCGGGGCGTCGGCGCTCATCGGGCGGGCGCTCCAGCATCTCTCATGGTCATCCGTGCGGGTGCCTCCGCTACCCCAGGCGTACGCCGGAAAGGTCCGGCCGAGGCGGCTCGCACACGCGGCCGCGCCGTACCGGCCGCCCGAGCCCGAAAAACACTAGGGGGACAACGTGTACCTCCCCTAGTATACCGTCCGGCGTCAACTGCACCCCGGGCCGCGGCGTGCCGTCCGGGCCGCGGGGCGCCCGGCGCTCGCGCCCGGTGAGCTACTCCACGCTGAACAGCGGGCCGGCCGCCGCCTCCTCGTGCACGATATCGGCCGTGATCGCGACATGGTGCGGCGTGAACAGAAAGATCTCGTCGCCGACGCGGTGCATGTGCCCGTCCAGCGCGTACGCCACGCCGCTCAGAAAGTCCACCACGCGCCTCCCGAGGTCTTGTTGCGTCTCGCGCAGATTGATCACGATCGGGCGCTGCGTCTTCAGATAGTCCGCGGCGGTCTGCGCCTCGTCGTACGCTCTGGGCTCGAGCACGATGATCTCCATCTGCCGGTGCGCGTGCAGGCTGAAGATCGGCGCCCGGTGCCCCGGCGCGTCGCCGTGCGCCCCTCCGCCGTCTTCGTCTTCGCTGAATCCCAAGAAATTCCACATCCGCTGCATGATCCGGCCCATCGCGCTGCCTCCCGTCGCTGCTGCGTCTGTGACTGCGATCGCGTGCTGCGTCGTGTGTGTCCGTCGCCTAGGCGAACAGCGCGCGGCCCACGCGGACCATCGTCGCGCCTTCCTCCACCGCCACCTCGAAGTCGTTGCTCATGCCCATCGACAGCTCGCGCGCCCCGGCCTCCGGGTGCGCGTCCTGGATGCGATCGCGCAACTCGCGCAACCGCCGAAAGTACGGCCGCGTCTCCTCCGCATCCTCGGCGAGCGGCGCCATGGTCATCAAGCCGCGCAACCGGACGCCGGGCATCCCGGCCACGTCGCGCGCGAGCGGCCCGGCGTCCTCCGGCGCGACGCCATGCTTGGCCGTCTCGCCCGAGATGTTCACTTCGATCAACACGTCGATCCTGGCTTCGGCGGCGGCGGCCCGCCGGCTCACCTCCTCGGCGAGCGCGCGCGAATCCACCGACTGGATCATCGCAAACAGGCGCAGCGCCTCCTTGACCTTGTTGCGCTGCAGGTGACCGATCAGGTGCCACGTCGCGCCGGGCACGGCGCCGACCTTGTCGCGGGCTTCCTGCACCCGGTTCTCCCCGAACTCTCGCAGCCCGCACGACGCGGCCTCGCGGATCCGGCCGGGATCGACCGTCTTCGTGACCGCGATGAGCCGGACATCGCCGGGGCGCCGGCCCGCGCGCGCCGCCGCGTCGGCGATCCTCGCCTGCACTCGCGCAACGTTCGCCGCAATATCAGCCATGGTTCCGCCCGGCGCGCGGTCGTATTCGACGGCGCGCCGGCTTTCCCTTTACCCGCGCGGATGCACGCGAATGCATCCCGCCATCCGTCCCGTGGTCCGATCACGCCGGTGGGAGAAAAACGCGTCCGGGCGGCACATCGTGCACGCGCCGATCGTCTCGATCGACGCCTCCGGTACGCCCGCCGCCCGGAGTTGCCGGCGCACGGCCTCGCGGAGGTCGAGGCGCCATCGCTCCGGGCCCGTGCGCCGCGCCGCGGCCGGCCACCAGGGGGACGGCGACATGGCCGCCGCCACCGGTGCGTCCACCTCGTAACAGCACCCGCCGATCGCGGGACCCAGTGCGGCCCGCACGCGCTCGGGACGCGTCCCGTACGCGCAGCCCATGACCTCGAGCAGCACGGACGCGGCCCCGGCCGCGGTGCCCCGCCACCCGGCGTGGAGCGCGCCCACCGCGGGATGATCGGGATCCACCACGAGCAGCGGCACGCAGTCCGCGACGTAGACGATGAGCCACAACCCGGGCTCGTCGGTGACCAGGCCGTCGGCGCCCGGGACGACCGTCCCGGCGGCCTCCGGGGTGGCGACCGCCACCCGGTTGCCGTGCACCTGCGCGGCCTCCACGAGACGCTCCGGCCCGCATCCCCACGCGCGGGCGAGGCGCCGCCGGTTGTCCGCGACGGCCCGCGCGTCGTCCCCCACGGCGTAGGAGAGATTAAACGCGGCAAACCTCCCGCGGCTCACGCCGCCGAGGCGCGTCGTAAACGCCGCGCGGGCGCAGCCCGTGGCCTCCACGTCGCGCGCCCGCAGCAACGGCGGCCCGCCGGGATCAAGCCCGTCCGGACCGCTCCTGCTCGCCGGCGTCGAGCCGTCGGCCGCCGTCATACGACGCGCTCGCGTACCACGGCGCTCGCGTAGTCCAGCGCCGCCACCACGATCGCGATCATCCACAGCGCCGTCGCCGCCTGGCGCCACTGCAGCAGGTTGATGTACTGCTGGAGGACGAAGCCGATGCCGCCGCCGCCCACGAATCCGATCACGGTGCTGAACCGCACGTTGATGTCCCACCGGTAGATCGTGAACGCGATGAACTGGGGCACGATCTGCGGCACGACCCCGTAGCGGACGACCTGGAGCGTGCTCGCGCCCGTGGCGACGATGGCCTCGATGGGGCCCGTCTCGATGCTCTCGATCGCCTCCGAGTACAATTTGCCCAGGGACGCGATGCTGTGCACGCCGAGCGCGAGGACGCCGGCAAACGGACCGAGTCCGACCCAGACCGTGAAGATGATGGCGAGCACGAGCGCCTCGATGGACCGCGTGATGTTGAACACCGTCCGCGTCAGGGCATAGACGCCCCGCCCGCCGGGAATATGGCCCGTCAGGTTCTTTGCGCCGAGAAACGAACAGGGCACCGCGAACACGACGCCCATGGTCGTGCCCATGAGCGCGAGAAAGACGGTCTCCACCATCCGGCTGAGCACCACGAAAAACGTCGGGCTCAGCCGCAGGGGACCGGCGCCCGTGACGATCTCCACCGACACGAGGTTGTGCGTGCCCTGCACCTCGGGCGCCGTGAACGTCGCGCTGAATCGACCGGCGCGGTCGGTCGTCACGGCCGCGAGCCGCTGGCGCTGCCCGATCTGGTTCTCCCACCACAGCACCCCGCTGCGATCCGGCGGAAACCCCGCACCCGTGGCGGTCACGCGGTCCCCGATGGCGCCGGCGGCGCGGGACAATCGAAGCGCCGGTCCCGGCGCCGCGGGGGCGGCCGGCGGCGACTCGCCGCCGTAGTAGAATGGCGCGGCCGCCCGCACGGTCGGGTTGTCGCGCACGAACACGTCGGGGGAGGCGAGCGCGCTCGCAAAGGGCGCGATCAGGTACGCGCCGCGCCACAACTCACCGAGCCGGATCTGGGTCACCTGCCATCCGTAGACGTAGACCGCCACCGCCACGGCGGCGCCGGCGTAGAGGCGCCAGGACCGGTACCAAACCGCGCCGCGTCTCCGGCGGAGGCCGCCCGGCGCGGACGCGACGGCGCCGGCCGGTCCTCCCCGCGCACGCGCGGCGGAGGGGGTCACGAGATCTCCACCTCGACGGCCTCCTCGCCGTAGATGTCCTTGAAGCGCCGCTCGTCGATCTCCGCCGGGAGACCGTCGAAGACGATGCGGCCGGCTTTGAGCGCCAGGATCCGGGTGCCGTACCGCCGGGCGAGGCTGAGGAAATGCAGGCTGCAGATCACGGTGATACCGTCCGTCCGGTTGAGCTCCTCGATGTAACGCAGCACCGAGTGGGACATCGCCGGGTCCAGGCTCGCCACCGGCTCGTCCGCGAGGATGAGCGCGGGATCCTGCATGAGCGCGCGCGCGATGCCCACCCGTTGCTGCTGGCCGCCCGAGAGGGTGTCCGCGCGCGCGTACGCCTTGTCGGGGATGCCGACGCGCTCCAGACTCCCAAACGCCCGGTCCACCAGCGCCGGCGGGAAGTAGTTTGCGAGCGCCCACGGCGGCGGCACGTAGCCGAGCCGGCCGGTGAGCACGTTGGTCAGGACGGAGGCGCGGCGCACGAGGTTGAACTGCTGAAAGACCATGCCGATCTCGCGGCGGATCTCCCGCAGCTCGTGCCGCGACGCGGCGACGACGTCGCGCCCCCGGAACGCGACGGCGCCGCCCGTCGGTTCGATCAGGCGGTTGATGCAGCGGAGGAGCGTGGATTTGCCTGAACCGGACAACCCGATGATCACGAGAAATTCGCCGCGGGCGACCTCGAACGACACGTCGTCCAGGGCCCGCGTGCCGTCCGGGTAGACCTTCGTCAGGTGCTCGATCCGAAGAATCGCGCTATCCATGCGGACGCACAGGCGTCACGGCGCGCCGTGGGGGTTCCGCCTTGGGCGTCGCGGCGCGCCGTCCGCCGCGCGCCATGAGGACCCCGCCTGGGCATCCCGGCCCGCGCCGCGAGACCCGCGGCTCACGGTGCGTAGGTCCCGGCCTCCCGGCGCGCTCCTAATGCGGCTTGATCAGATCTTCCAGGTTGACGCCGGCGTAGGTCGCCACGTCGCGCACGGGATTGTAGAACGCGTCGAGGCTCGCCGTCTTGACGTGATACTTGGACACGAGCAGTTGATAATCGGCGAGGGCCTCGATCTCATACAGTGACTTGAGCGCATCCAGGCCGGCCGGCGTCTCCGAGAAACGCAGCAGGGCGCTCGTGACGCGGTCCTTGACCTCCGCCGGCAGCCCCTTGCGAAAGCTGACGGTGTCGTTGGGAATCGGGTCGGACTTCCAGACGACGCGGACCTTCTGCATGACGTCCGGGTAGTCTTTTTGCACGGTGGCGCGCGCGTCCTCGAACACCGCGCCCGCGTCGACGCGGCCTTGGTACACGGCGAGCACGACGTTGTTGTGGGACCCGGCAAAGACGGTCTGCCCGAAGAACTTCGAGGGATCGTAGCCCGCTTTTTTGAGCCCCGCGACCGGAAACAGGTAACCGGATGTGCTCGCGGGATCCACGAACGCGAAGCGTTTGCCCTTGAGATCGCCCAGCGAATTGATCCCGGAGGTGGCCTGGGTGATGATCTCGGCGCGATAGTACGGCAGCCCGAAGCGGACGGTCACCAGGCGCACCTCGACCCCGTACTTTTGATGGGCGATCACGTAGGAGAACGTGTTGAGCCATCCGATGTCCGCGCGGCTCGCGCCCATGGCCTCGATGACGCCGGCATAGCTCGTCGCCACGAACGATTCGAACTGGTAGCCGGTCGCGGTGCCGAGGAGGCCGGCGATGCGATTGCCCGACTCGAGCACGGTCCGCGCCTCGCCGGACGGCACGAAGGCCATCACCAGCTTCGTTTGCGCGGGGACCTGGCCCGCGCCGGCCGCGATCAGCGCGACTGCCGCGGCGAGAGCGAGCCCGAACACGACGGTGCGGCGGACGATCATGAGCGGCAGCCCCCCTTCACACGATGCGGTGCGAGCCGTAGTTCTGGCGGCCGGAGAGTTTCTCCTCTAGCGCCGCCGGCGGGCCCACGGGCAACACGCACCCGGCGGGTGCGCGGCGCTACCCCCGGTCGAGATCCCGCGCGACCTGGATCGCCGCCGTCACCGCGTCGGTCAGGAGATGAAGGCCCGGGAGCAGGGAGTCGAGGTCGAGCCATTCGTGAGGGGAATGCACCTGTCCCCCGCCGGAGACGCCCATCGACACCGCCGGGATGCCGAGCGCGAGCGGAATGTTGGCGTCGGTGCTGGCCGCGGAGAGACGGGCCGTCAGGCCGTGGGCCGCGTGCACCTCCACGAGCCTGGCGACGAGCGGATGGTCGGGCGGCAGGCGGCCGCCCGGGCGATCGCCGATGACCGCGACCGCGGCGCGCACCCCGGCGGCCTCCTCCGCGTGGACGAGCCGGCGCAACAGCGCCGCGAGATCGTCCACCCGGCCGGCGGAGACCGACCGGAGATCCACCTGCATCTCGGCCGCGGCGGCGATCGCGTTGATCGACGTCCCGCCGCGGATGGTCCCCACGTTGAGGGTGGTCTTTGGATCCCGCGGGAGGGGTGTGCGGGACAGGGTCTCGATCACCCGCGCGAGGTGATGGATCGCGTTGGGTTTGCCGAAGTCGCCCCAGCTGTGGCCGCCGTCGGTCTCGAACCGGACGGAGAAGCGCCGCACGGCGATCGCCTCGCACACGATCTGCCCCATCGCGCCGTCGATCACCACGACCGCGGCCGGCCTCTCCTCCTCGGGTCGCAGCCGGTAACGGATGCCTCGGAGATCGCCGAGCCCCTCCTCGCCGGTCGTGGAAACGAACTCCAGCGCGCAGGGGACGGCCGCGCCCGCCCGCGCCATTTCGCCGGCCAGCGTAACGAGCGCGGCCACCGCCGCGGCGTTGTCCCGCACGCTGGAGCCGACGAGGCGCGAGCCCTGGCGCTTGGGCGGCTGGTGAGCGTCGGCGGGGTAGACGGTGTCCATGTGCGCGGCGAGCAGCACGCGCGGCCCCGAGGCTTGCGCCGCGGCGTAGCTGCCTCGCACGTTGCCGGCGCCGTCGAGGACGACGTCACGGAGGCCGGCCAGCCGGAACTGCTCCAGGATGTAGGCGCCGCGCGCCGCCTCCCCGAAGCTCGGCGCGGGGATCGCCGCGATGGCCTCGACCCGGGACAGGTGCGCATCGATCGCGCGATCGAGCCGGGCATGAACGTCACGCATGGCGCTCCCTCCGCGCGGGGCCGGCGGGCGTCCCCCGGCGTACGGCGCGGGCAATGTACGCCGCGCATACCATAGAATATGCTACCGTGGCGCGTCCGATCCCGGGGGGTCCTGCGGCGGCAGAAACCCGGGGCCTCCGCACGGAGGCCCCGACACCGTCACCGTGCGTCGCCGCGCGGCGTCAGCACTTGGAGTACCCGCACGACCGGCAGTGACTGCAGCCGTTCTCATAGACGAGCGAGCTGCCGCAGTCCGGGCAGACGCCGGCGAACGTCAGGAGCGGCTGCTGGACCTCTCCGGGACGGGCCGGATCCTCCCCCAGCGGCTCCTGGAGCTGGACCGGGAGCGCGGGTATCTCCCCGGCGTGACCGTTGCCGTGCCCGTTGCCGAGCTTCGGCTCCGGCAGCCTGTCCGCCATGGGAAACGCCGTGTCCGGGCGGAATCCGAAGCCGTACAGGGCGCGGCCGATCGCCAGCGCGACGCCCTGCGCGATCGTGGTCACGCGCACCACGGTGCCGTCCGCCGATCGGTCGATCGCCACTTCGCGGGACTGCACGCGCCACAACTGCTCGATGACATCCCGCGGGTCCGCGCCGGTGCGCAGCGCGAGCGACGCGAGCCGCCCGATCGCGTCGGCCTCGACGTCGAGCGACTGCACAAATACCTCGCACAGGCCTCTCGCATCCTCGTTGATGGTCACGTAGATCCGGCCGCGCGGCGTTTCGATCCGCTCGGTCCGGCCGGTCGTCACCTTCGGCCGCGGGCGCTTGTGGTGGACGATCTCGGGCGCCGGCGGCGCCACGGGCGCCACGTTCGCCTTGGCCGTCTCGCCGCCCGCCGCCTTGGTCGAGCGCGCCGTGCCGGCCGTCAGGATGTTTTCCCGGGAGCTGTCACGGTACACGGTGATGCCCTTGCACCCCATCTTCCATGCCTTGAGGTAGATCTCCGCGACCCGCTCCTCCGACGTGTCCGCGGGACAGTTCACGGTCGATGAGATGGAGTGGTCGATATGCTGTTGGATCGTGGCCTGCATCAACACGCGGAGCTCGGGCTTGATCTCATGCGCCGTCACAAAGAACGGCGGGAGCTGGTCTGCCGTCACGCCGAACCGTTCCATGTAGGTCCGGACCAGCGGGTGGTATACGGTAAACGTGCTCTCCGACAACGACTCGCTGCGACGCGTGTACGACAAATCGAAGATCGGCTCGATGCCGCTCGTGGTGCCGGCGAGCGTCGCGCCGCTGCCCACGGGGGGCACCGTCAGGAGCGCCACGTTGCGGAGCCCGTGCCGGCGGATGCGCTCGAGAACGTCGGGATCCAGGGTCTCGAGGAACGCGCCGGCGAGATGCCGCTCGCGGTCGTAACCGGGAAACGGGCCTTTTTCGATGGCCAGGTTGACGCTCTCGTCGTACACGATGTTCTTGATGCGCGCGAACAGGCGGTCGACCTGCCCGACGGCCGCGTCGCTGTCGTACTTGAGCTGCAGCTTGCACAATAAATCCCCCAGGCCGGTGAAACCGACCCCGATCCGCCGTGAGTAGAGGCTCGCCTCGCGCTGTGCCGGGAGCGGGTGCTTGTCGGCGTTGTAGTCCAGCACATTGTCCAGAAAGCGCGTGGCCAGTCGCAACGCATGCTCCAGGTGGGGCCAGTCCACCTGCGCCTGGGGGCTAAACTCATCGATCACAAACGCGGCCAGATTGACATTGCCGAGGCAGCAGCATCCATACGGTTCGAGGGGGATCTCGCTGTTGGAGACGACCACGCCGTTGGCGACGAACGACTTGGTATCCAGCACGGTCAAGTCGTACACCGGCTCCTCGATGCCCTCGTCGACCACGGCCGTGACCCGTGTCGTGGCGCGGACCGTCCGCAACGCCTTTGCGCGCGACGCCAGCAGCCGCTCCATCATGGCCCGCTTGCGCGGCAAGGCGCTTCCGATGAAAGCGGCAAACTTCTCGATCGACGGGTATCCGCCGATCGACAATTTGTAGCTGTCGTGCACGCTTCGATATTCGCGGCGCTCGCCCGCCTTCGTCACGTAGATCAGCCCGCTGGACCGGGTTCGATTCTTGTCCTCCGCTCGATATGTGGTCACCGTGGAGAAGATCCCGAATTGCAACAACAGCATCTGCGTCTGCTGGATCAGGGTACGCGAGGTCGACGACATGGAAATCATGGGATGCCCGCCGGGCTGCGACACGGTCCCGTCCGCGTCGAACAGGCCGCGCAGGAACGCCGCGGTGGCCTCCCGGGGCGCCGTCAGGACCGCGCCGGGGACCGCCTTCTCGTGTGCCACGGCCGGCGTCAGCCCCAACGCGGCGAGCATCCGCAGGAAGGCGGCGGAGTGCACGGACATCCAGCTGCGCTGTGTGCCGGGTACGACCCGCAGCGGATACACGGGGGGCGCGCCCGCCTCGGCCGTCTCGCCCTCCGGACCGCCGGCCACGACCGGCACCCTGCGGCGGATGCACCGCGCCGTCACCCGGTCGATGACCGGTTTGACGTACGGCGCGTCATCGACGTGCATGTGGATGTCAAGCCGGGACGCCGGCGCCGCCTGTCTGCGGTGCCGTGTGTACGAACCATCGCCGACCGCATAGCCGAGCAGGTAGGCGAGATCCCCGTCCCATACCTCCGGAATGTTGATCAGCCGGTAGTGCGCATCGGCCCGCCGCGGCTGAATCCAGTCCGGGTCGATGTGCAGGTAGGGCGAGCGGTCCGCGAACACCGTCTCGACGAGCGCGGGATCGTTGCCGTCCATGAGGGCGAGCACGTCCCCCGCCGTGAGTTCGTCGATGCGCTTCCATCCCGTGGACCCATGCAGCGGATCGACCGTCGGGTCGCCGAGGACTTTGATCTTGTGGTCGCCCGTGCCGCGCACCATGAACCCGCTGGCGGTCTCGACGCGGTAGATGCGTTTCACTCCGGTGAACGCCACCGCGTCCGCCCGAACCCGCGCGACCCCGCGCCGATCGGCCGCGCGACGGTCGATGAGCACCTCGGGGGTGCGCCGATCTCTCGCGGCATCTTCCACGAGGCGATCAAGACGGTGAATCCCGCTCGGCGTCATCACATATGTCGAGCCGACGAGCGAGCATGGGTTGGTCGTCGTCACGTTCATCCCGTTGTACTCGGACGTGCTCCACCGGCGCACCGTGTCCCAGAAGATCACGCCCGGTTCCGCGTGATTGCGGGCGCCGGAGATGAGCTCATGCCAGACGTCGCGCGCCTTCACCGTCGCGCGCATGTGCGCGCGATCGTTGTCGAACGACAGCGTCCAGTCGCCGCCGGCCTCCACCGCGCGCATGAACGCGTCGCTGATGCGCACGCTGATGTTGGCGTAGCGCACCCTGTTCTGGTTGCGCTTGATCCGGGTGAACTCCAGCACGTCCGGGTGGTTGTCGGCGATCGTGATCATGAGCGCGCCGCGGCGGCCCGACTGCCCGATCGTGCCGGTCGTCAGCGACATGAGCTCCATGAAGGAGATCGACCCGGTGCTCGTCCGCGCCGCGTTGTTGACCGGCGCGCCCGCGGGGCGCAGCACGCTGATGTCCACGCCGACGCCGCCGCCGAGCGAGTAGGTGCGCGCGGATTCCTTCATCCAGTCGAAGATCGACTCGATGGAATCGTCCTTGATGGGAATCACGTAGCAGTTGAGCGCCGTGACGCGCTTCGGGTTGCCGATCGCGTGCATGATGCGGCCGCCGGGGATGAACCGGAAGTCGTCCATCAGCCAGTAGAACTCGTCCGCGTACCGGGCGCGCGCGGCCTCGGTCGGCTCCACCGACGCCAGTCCCGCGGCGATCCGGCGCCACATCTCCACCGGCGTGCGCTCCAGCACGCGGCCGGCCGGATCCCGAAGGGCGTACTTGTCGTGAAACACGCGCGCGCGGAGCGTGTCGCCGCGGAAAAAGTCGAGGGTCTCCGGCGCGATCGCGTGCGGGTCGGCGTCCGTGACCGTGTCCGATGCGGTGACCTGCTCCGACGGCGTCGCCATTGGCGTGTCCCCCTGCGCAGATGTAGACTCGCGATGCGTACGCGCGGCGTCCATGGCTTAGTTGCGGGTGGGTGGAGCCGGGACCAGCGGGATGAGCAGGACCTGAGAGGCGAGCTCCGCCTCGTATTGCTTGCGCGCCTTGAGCGCCTGGATCTCTTCGACCAGTCGATCCACATCGGCCATGCGGCGATACACCGAGACAAAGCGAACGTACGCGACGTCGTCGATCGTCCGGAGCCGCTCGATGACGCGGTCGCCGATCTCGCGGCTCGGCACCGCGGGCATGTCCGCGTCCAGCACCTCGCGCTCGATGTCCTCGGCCACGCGCTCGAGCGCGTCCCGAGACACCGGGCGTCCCTCGCACGCGAGCAACATGCCGGTCAGCACCTTGGCGCGATCGAACGGCTCGCGCCGCCCGTCACGCTTGAGGATGAAGACCGCCGCGCGCTCCGCCCGCTCGAACGTGGTGAACCGCTTTCGGCACGCCCCGCACTCGCGGCGCCGCCGGATCCCGTCGCCGTCCTGCACGGACCGGGAGTCCAACACCCTCGTATCCTTGGCACCGCAATAGGGACATCGCACAGGCGTTCGAGCCTCGACCAACATCTAGGCGCAGAATGCATCCTAGCATACTACATGTTGTGTGCTCAATGCCGAAATTAGCCGGCTGGTGGCGATGCGGGGAACGGGTCGGGGCCGGCCTCCCCCGAACGGGTCGAAACGCCGATTCTCGGGCGAGGCGCCGGAGTCGGGTCCGCCCAGGCCGCGGGTCAGACCCGAAAGATGACCGTCTCCCGGCTCATGAGCGCGATCGCCGCCTCCAGCGCAAGCGCGGCGTAGAACGCGCAGGACACGGCCGCGAGGAACAGATGGCCCCAGTTGACGGTCCCGAGCAACAACTCCTGAAAGGAGAAGAACGCGTTGAGCACCGGCGTGAGATACGCCCACGGAGAGCGGGCCCAGTCGCTCACGAACTGCACCGCCAGGCCGGGCAGCACGGTGACGAAGTACAGCGGGGTGATGTACTGCTGCGCCTCGCGCGGCGAGCGCGCGTAGATGCTGATGGCCAGCTGGATCGCGCTCACCAGCGCGGAGAACAGCAGCGCGACGCCCAGCATCACGACCGCGGTCCCAATCGGCAGGCTGATGTTGACCTTCTGCGTCGTGTGGAGCATGTAAGGGTAGCCCCAGCGCAGGCTCACCATCATCGCGATCAACACGACGATCACCCCGCCCATCGACGCCGTGACCACCGACAGGAACTTCCCCAGCACGATCGCCTCGCGGCTCGGCGGCGTGATCAACAACGACTCCAGCGTGCCCCGCTCCTTCTCCCCCGCGGCGAGGTCCACGGCGACCGACATGCCGCCGACGACGGCCCACATCGCGAGCAGAAACGGCAGGAGGCTCGCCAGCAGCTGTCCGGACTGCTGCCGCTGGGTGGCGACGTTGCGCTGGTCGAGCACGACGGGGAGCAGGTCGCGCGGGTTGATGTGCCGGGCCGCGAGGCGCGCGGCGACGATCTCCTGGCTGTAGCGGGACAAGAGATCCACCACCTTGCCGCGCGCCGCCGCGCTCTCGGAATCCGTGGCGTCGTAGAGGATGCCGACGTGCACCTGGCCGTTGCGCGCGACGATCGCCTCGAAGTTCTTGGGGAGCTCGACCACCGCGAGCACCTGGCGCTGCCGGAGCGCCGCGGTCGGGTCCTTGGCGCGCACCGGCGCGATCAGCTTGGTCGCGTAGGCCAGGTGGATCAACGCCGGCGCCTGTCCCACCACGGCGACCCGCGGCACCACCGTCTGGATCTGGTGCTGCTGGCGCTGCGCGAGATACGAGATGCCCAGGATCACCACCGGCATGAGCAGCGCCGGCAGGACGATCATGACGAGCAGGGTGCGGCGGTCGCGGACCACCTCGAGGGTCTCCTTCGCGTACACGGCGAGGATCCACCGCCGGACCTCTTGGGCCGCCTCCGCGTTGCCGCCCCGGCCGCGGGCGCGCAGCCAGGACAGCGCGCTGCCGATCATGCGACGGTCTGCTCCACGAGTTGCACAAAGATCTCCTCGAGACCGAGCCCCGTCCACGCCTGGAGGTCGGCGAGCCGGCCCTCGGCGCGGATCCGGCCCCCGGCGACGATCGCCACGCGATCGCACAGGCGCTCGGCCTCCTCCATGACGTGCGTCGACATGATCACGCACCGCCCCTCCTGCTTGAACCGCTCGATGAAGTCGCGGACGGAGCGTGCGGAAATCACGTCGAGACCGGACGTCGGCTCGTCGAGGAACACCACGGGCGGGTTGTGGATCAGCGCCCGCGCGATGTTGACCTTTTGCTTCATGCCCTTGCTGAACGTATCGGTCAGCCGGTCGAGATGCGCCGTGAGTTCGAGCGCGTCCGCGATCGACGCCAAACGCGAGCGCAGCAGATCCGGCGGCACGCCGTAGAGCCGGCCCGCGTAGCGGATCACGTCGCGCGCGGTGAGACGTCCGTAGATGCCGGCGTTCTCCGGCAGCACGCCGATGAGCCGGCGGACGGCGCCCGGCTCCTGCACGACGTCGTGGCCCGCGATGCGCGCGACGCCGGCCGTGGGCCGCAGCACGGTCGTGAGCATGCGGATCGTGGTCGTCTTGCCGGCGCCGTTCGGGCCGAGCAGGCCGAAGACCTCGCCGGCGTAGCACCGAAAGGACACGCCGCGGACGGCGTGATACCGGCGAAACCGCTTCTCGAGGTTCTCCGCCTCGACGAGGACCTCATGACCGGTCATGATGAGGCTCCCAGGACGCCCGCGGGCGGCATGTCGCAACCGGCCGGGCCGCCGACCACGCGCCTTAGAATGATCCGAGCGGCACGGCGCTCAAGACCAGGATCGCCACGAGCGACGCCGCCATGACTTTGTGGACCGGGGTGACGCCCGAGCAGTCGTCCAGCGGCCCCGGATGCCCCCGCCGAATCATCAGCAAAATCAATAGACTCATTACCCAATATCCGAACAGAATTCCCACACCCACCGCCACGTAGGAGAGCACCAGGTGCAGGCGCGGTCCGAACACGGCGCGCGTCACGTGGCCGCCGTCGAGCATGCTGGCGGGCAGGAGGTTGAGTGCCGTCACCAGGAGCCCGACCCAGCCCGCAAACGCCATGGGGTGAATCAGGACCTCGGCGCCCGGGCCGGGGTGCAGCAGCCACTGCTGCAGCATCTGCATCAGCAGCGGGCTCGGGATCTCGGCCACGGGACACCCGCGCGCCACGATCGCCGCGTGGTCGATCACCAGCGAGTGCGCGATCCCGTAGAGCAAGAGCGGGATCGCGACCAAAAATCCGGCGATCGGCCCGCTGGCGCCGAGCTCGACGAGCGAGTCGCGATTGGGCGCCGGCGTGCGCGTGAAGATGACGGCGCCCATGGTGCCGATCGCGAGGCCCGTGAACGGCGGTAGCGGGATGAACAGCGGCGGGCTGGCGTCGATCTTGCGCCAGATCGACACGAGCTTGTGCCCCATCTCGTGGCAGAACAGAATGGCCATCAGCGACAGGGAAAACGCCACGCCGCTCCCCGCGGGCCCCGGCAGTCCGGGCGTGCAGACCCCTCCGGAGATCTGCGTGCCCGCCCAGAACGTGGTCCCGAGCGTCGCCGCGAACAGGCCGATCGGAAGCAGCCAACGCGTCCGCGCCAGCGGCGGCTTGGGCGCGAGGAGCACCACGGTCTCCCCGTCGCGGCGGCGCAGGAGCGGCAGCACGCCGAGCGGGTCGAGCTCCGCCCGGAGGCGTAGAAACCGCGCCTTGTCATCCGGGCTCGGCGCGATCGTGAACGCCGGCCGGCCATCTTGGAACCAGACTTCCTCTACCGGGAAGCACGTTTCGACTGCGGCCCGGACGGCGGCGAAGTGGTCGTCCGGCAAAATCGTCATGTCCCTAAGCCTACCATGCGTCCGGTGGAATGAAAACAAACCGGCACGGGAGGCCCGCAGCGATGCCGCGCCCGCCTCGCACGCCGGCGATGCCGGGCGCCCGCGCGGCGCCCGGCGCCCAAAACCCGCCCCGCCGAATCCCTAGCGCTTCCTCAGAAACGCCGGAATATCCAGGTCCTCAAGGCCGACCCGCGCCGCCTCCCGCGCCGGCGCATCGGCCTCGGCCGCGCCGTCCGCCCCATCCTCCCCGCGGTGCGCCCCCTCGAAGCCCGTGGCGATCACCGTGATCTGGATCTTGCCATCCAGGTGCTCATCGAGCACGGCCCCGAAGATGATGTTGGCCTCCGGGTCGGCCGCCTGCTGCACGACTTGCGCCGCCTCGTTGATCTCCAGCATGCCGAGGTCCATGCCGCCGGTGATGTTGATCAACACGCCCCGGGCGCCCTCCATGGAGGTCTCCAGGAGCGGGCTGGCGATCGCCGCGCGGGCGGCCTGCACGGCGCGGTCCTCGCCGCTCGCGGTGCCGATCCCGATCAGCGCCGACCCGGCCTCCGCCATGATCGTCCGCACATCGGCGAAGTCGAGGTTGATCAGGCCCGGGACCGTGATGAGATCCGCGATCCCCTGCACCCCTTGCCGCAGGACGTCGTCGGCGACACGAAAGGCCTCGACCACCGTCGCGCTCCGGTCCACCACCTGGAGCAGCCGGTCGTTCGGGATCGTGATCACGGTGTTGACCCGCTGACGGAGGTTTCGAATGCCTTCCTCCGCCGCGCCCGCGCGGCGCCGCCCCTCGAAGCTGAACGGCCGCGTCACCACGCCGATCGTCAGCGACCCCAGCTCGCGCGCCACCTGCGCGATGATCGGCGCGCCGCCCGTCCCGGTCCCGCCGCCCATGCCCGCCGTGACGAAGACCATGTCGGCGCCTTCCAGCGCCTCGGTGAGCTCCTCGCGGGTTTCCTCGGCGGCCTGCCGCCCGATCTCCGGGTCGCCGCCCGCGCCGAGCCCGCGCGTGAGCTTGCCGCCGATGTGGATCTTCTTGTCGGCGTTGGACATGGCCAGTGCCTGGGCGTCGGTGTTGATCGCGATGAACTCCACGCCGCGCAGGCCCGCCGTGATCATGCGGTTCACGGCGTTGCTGCCGCCGCCGCCGACGCCGACGACCTTGATCGCCGCGTACCGTCGCAGATCCCGCTCGACACTCGCCATTCGCACTCCTCCCGCAGCCTCAGGGCCGCCGTTCGACTCCCCCGGACGTGCCGTCACCGTTGCCGGGCGTGGCATGACCGCCGTCTGAGCCGCCTGACCCCGTCGTTCCGAGAGCAATCGCTGTACGGGATGATGCCACCGCTTCTCCTTCATCGGCCCACTCCGTTCGTCCTGTGACGTATGCTGCGACGTCGCCTGCTGCAACCGCGTGCGCTTCGTGCGGGGCGTCACGCCTCTCTTCCAGCCGTCTCACCGCTTCCCTCCTCAGGCGCCGTGCGTAAACTCCCGGAACCACTGGCGGACCCGGCCAAACATCGACCCCGCGCCGTCGGTCGTGCGCAGGAGCCGGCCGGGCGCGCGCTGGCGGGCGCCATGGACCATGAGCCCCACCCCCGTGGCGTACGCGGGGCCTTCGACCACGCGGGCCATGGTGCCGCGCACCTCCGGCAGGCCGATGCGGGCCGGGAGGTCGAGGACCTCGGCCGCCGCGTCGGCCAGCCCCGGGAGCAGCGCCGTCCCGCCGGTGAGCACGACGCCCGCGGGGATCAAGTTGGCGTACCGCGACCGCTTGATCTGGGATTTGACCATGCCGAGAATCTCGGCGAGGCGCGGTTCGATCACCTCGATGAGCGCCCGGCGGGGCCGCGTGGAGACCTCGCGGGATCCGATGCGGGGCACGTCGATCGTCTCGTCCGCGGCCACGGCCTCCACCGAGGCACAGCCGTGCGAGATCTTGAGCCGCTCCGCCTCCGCAATCGGCGTGCGCAGCCCGACCGCGATGTCGTTGGTGATGTGGTTCCCGCCCACGGGGAGGATGCCGGTGTGACACAGCCCGCCGTTCGTAAAGAGGCCGATGCTCGTGGTGCCTCCGCCGATGTCGACCACCGCCACGCCCAGGTCGCGCTCGGCATGGGCCAGCACGGCCTCGCCGGAGGCGAGGGGTTCGAGCACGAGTTCCTCGATCTCGAGGCCCGCGCGCTGGACGCACTTCAGGAGGTTGGCGAGCAGCGTCCCCGCGCCCGTGACGATGTGCGCGTCGACCTCGAGGCGGGAGCCGTACATGCCGACGGGATGCTTGACACCGTCTTGCCCGTCGACGACGAAGTCCCGGGGAATGAGATGCACGATCTCGCGGTCGCTGGCCGGGATCGCGGTCATGCGCGCCGCTTCGACGACGCGCGAGATGTCCTGCTCGCCGATCTCGTGGTCGGCGCGCGACACCGCCACGACGCCGCGGCTGTTTTGCGAGGCCACATGCTCACCGGACACGGACACCAGCGCCGCGGCGACCTTCACGCCGGCCATCCGCTCGGCCCGATCCACCGCTTCCTCGATGGCGCGCGTCGTCGCGTCCAGGTCGACGACGACGCCCTTCCGGACGCCGGTAGAAGGAGAGGTCCCCATCCCTTTGATGTGGACCTCCTCTTCCTCGCCCTGTTCCGCGATGATTACACAGACCTTGGTGGTCCCGACATCCAGTCCCACCAGCGGTCCCCGTCTGGCCACACGATCCCTCCTCCGGCCACGCGTTACGGGGGCACTGGATATGGTGGTCGCGCGTCTATTCCACGATGCGGGGGCTTCTCCTGCCCCGTCTCCGGCATCACCACGACGCTGCCCGGAACGCGCAGATCGAGATAGCGCGCGCGAATACCGCGCGCCTGTATCGCCGCGAGCACGCGCGGCGCGAGCTCCAGCCGCTCGGCGAGACCCTGCGCGTCGCCGAGCTTCAGCCAGACGCCGTCCCGGGTCTCCAGCTCGACGTCGCCCGCGGTGTCCACGCGCGCGCCGATGACGATGGACCGCAGATCCGGAGGCAGGGCGGCGGCCGCGCTCACGCCGAAGCGCACCCGCGCCGACGGCACCGGGGTGCCGGGTTGGACCCACGGCAAGTGCAGGCGGTCCACGACGAGCGGCAGCGCCGGGCCGGGCGCGGCGGCGCGCGCGATCGCCACGCCGTCCGCACCGAGCAGCACGTACCCGTCGCCGGACGCGAGCGCCGCCACGGGCGCGCGCTCGCGGATCGTCACGGTGAGGCGGTGCGGAAACGCGAGGGCGACGGCGGCATCGGCGATGCGGGGATCCTCCCGCAGGCGGCGCCGGATCGCCGCGGCGTCGACCTGAAACGCGCTGTCCCCGGGACGGATGCCGATACGCCGGAGCACGTCGTCCGCGGTCAGATTCGCGGTGCCCCGCACCGTGACGCGGTCCAGGGCGAACAGCGCCGAACCTGGAAACGCGGCGACCGCGCAGAGCAGGCACGTGACCGCCAGAAAGCGCGTGAGACGCCGGAGCCGGTCCCCAAGGGGGTCCGGCGCCGGCTCGGCGCCGCGATCCGGGTGCGGCGGGGTCACGGTCGCAAGCCGCGTGACACCACCGGGGTCGGGGACCGGCCGCGGCCGCGCGTGGTCGCCCGTCATCGCGGCGAGAAATCCCCGAGCGGCTTCACCTCCAGCTCGAGGGCCGTGCCAAATGCCTCGCGCACGCGGTCCCGCACCCGCGCGATGAGATCGAGCACGTCCGAGGCGGTTGCGCGCCCCATGTTGAGAATGTAGTTGGCGTGACGCTCGCTGACCTGGGCGTCGCCGACCCGCAGCCGTTTGCCGCCCGCCGCGTCGATGAGGCGGCCGGCATGGTCGCCCGGGGGGTTGCGGAAGATGCAGCCGGAGCTCGGCGGGCCGAGCGGCTGCGTGTCGCTGCGATGCCGCAGCCACTCGTCGAGGCGGGCTGTGGCGGCGTCCGGGCGGTCCGCGCGGAGCTCCAGGTCCACGTCGAGCACGACCGCGGGCTCGTGCTGCAGGCGGCTCTCGCGGTACGCGTAGGCCATCTCGCCGCCGCGCCACGCCCGCTCGCCGTCCGGCGTCACGACGCGGACTCCGCGGACGATCTCGGCCATGCAGTGGCCGTGCGCGCCGGCGTTCATGACTACGGCGCCGCCGATGGATCCCGGCACGCCGCCGGCGAACTCCAAGCCGGCCAGCCCCCGCAGCGCGGCCTGCCGCGCCAGGTAGGGAACGCTGACGCCGCACTCGGCCGAGACCGTGGGGCCGTCGAAGCGCAGCCGGTCCTGCCCGCGCCCCGTCTTCAGGACGACGCCCCGCACGCCGCGATCGGCGACGAGCACGTTGCTGCCGCGGCCGAGCACGACAAACGGCTCCCCCGCGCGGTAGAGCCACGCGGCCGCCCGCCGCAGCTCGTCGAGCGTGCGCGGCAGCACGAGCACGTCGGCCGGGCCGCCGATCCGAAACGAGACGTGCCGGGCCAGCGGTGCGTCCCGATGGACGGCCCCCGGGCACAAGCGCTCGAGCGCAGCGGCGACCGTCTGGGTGCTAGCCACCCGCCACCCCCTGGCGCCGCAGGCGGGCGACGAGCTCGTCCGCCACGCGCCACACGTCGCCCGCCCCGATCGTGAGCACCAGGTCGCCCGGCCGAAGATCCGGCGCGAGCGCCTGGGCCACGCGGGCCGGATCGCCGATGAACCGCACGGGACGCCGCTCGGCGATCGCGCGCGCCACGATGCCCGCGTCGACCCCCGGAATCGGCGCCTCGTCCGCCGGGTAGATGTCGGTCACCACGACCTCGTCGGCGCAGTCGAACGCCGAGGCAAACTGTGTTCCGACCGTCTGCGTCCGGGTGTACCGGTGCGGTTGGAAGACCGCGATGATGCGGGCGTCCGGCCAGGACTCGCGCGCGCCCCGCAGAAGCGCCGTCACCTTGGTGGGGTTGTGGGCGTAGTCGTCCACGACGAGGATGCCGCCGACCTCGCCGCGCACCGTGAACCGCCGCTGCACGCCGCGAAACGACGCCAGGGCCTCCGCGCACACCGCAAACGGCACGCCGCACTCCACCCCGACCGCGAGCGCGCCCAGAGCGTTTTGCACGTTGTACCGGCCGGGGATGCCGAGGACGACGCGCCCCAGGGGCGTCCCGGCGCGGCGCGCCTCGAAGACCGTGCGGAACCCCGCCATGTCGAGCATGCGGGCGGTGTACGCGGCGCCGTCGTCGAGCCCGTAGGACACGGCCCGCGCGCGCGCGCGCTGCCGGAGCTCGCGGCCGGCGGGCGGATCGGTGCAGATCACGGCCAACCCGTCCGCGGGCAGCGCGTCGAGGAACGTCCGGAACGTCTGGAGCAGGCTCGCTTCGCTGCCGTAGTAGTCGAGATGGTCCGTCGCATCGAGGCTCGTCACGACCGCGACCTCCGGACGGATCCAGAGAAGCGAGCCGTCGCTCTCGTCGACCTCGGCGACGAGCTCCGGACCGGTCCCGACGCGCGCATTCCCGCCGAAGTCCGAGACTTCGCCGCCGATCAGCACGGTCGGGTCGCGGCCGGCGCGCTCGAGGATCAACGCCGCCATCGAGGTGGTCGTGGTCTTGCCGTGGGTGCCGGCGACGGCGATGCCGCGCGCGCCTTCCATTAAAGCGGCGAGCATCTGCGCCCGGTGCAGGATCGGGAGCCCTTGCGCGAGCGCCTCCCGGATCTCCACGTTCTCATCGGGCACGGCCCGGCTGATCACCACCACCTGGCCCGCCACGACGTGCTCCCGGGCGTGCCCGATCCGAATGCGCGCCCCCGCGGCTTCGAGACGCCGCGTCGCCTCGCTCTCGCGCAGGTCGGACCCCGACACGACGCAGCCCCGCGCCATCAACACCGACGCGATCGCGCTCATGCCGGCCCCGCCGATCCCGACGAAGTGCACCCGCGTCCCCGGCGTGATCACGCGAACGTCTCCCGCGCCACGCGGCGGCGCACCAGGCTCGACACCAGGGCGAGCACCCGTTCGGCCGCCTCCGGGCGCCCGAGCCCGCGCGCGCTCGCCGCCATGCGCGCCAGCCGGCCGGGGAAGTCGAGCATGGACGCGATCTCCCGCGCCAGGGTGTCGCCGTCGAGCTGAGCGTCGGGAATCACGGTGGCCGCGCCGGCCCGCACGAGCGGCTCCGCGTTTCGGGCCTGGTGATCGTCCGCCGCGTGCGGATACGGCACGAGGATGGCGGGCACGCCCGCCGCGGTGATCTCCGCGAGGGACGCCGCGCCGCACCGGCTCACGACCAGGTCCGCGCAGGCATACGCGGCGCCGATGCGGGTCAGGTAGGGCACGCGCACGTACCGCAGCGCGCCGACCGCGCGCTCCTCGCGGCCGGCCGCCCCCTCGCCGCTCCACCCGGCGCCGGCCTGATGCAGCACCTGCAGGTCGCGCCGGCCGCAGAGACGCGTCACCGCCTCCTCGACGGCGGCGTTGAGCCGCGCGGCGCCCTGGCTGCCGCCTAACACCAGGACGGTGTAGCGGTCCCGCGCCAGCCCGAACTCGCGCAGCCCGTCGGCGCGCCGGACGGCGTACACCTCGAGCCGCACCGGGAGCCCCGTGACGACCACGCGGCGCGCAGGGAGGTGCGGCACCGCGTCATCCCACGCGACCGCGACCGCGCGGCTCCACCGCGCGAGCACCCGGTTGATGCGTCCGGGCACGGTGTTGCCTTCGAGCACCACGACGGGCACGCGAAACAGCGCGCCGGCCGCGACGACGGGCGCCGCCGCGATGCCGCCGGTGGCGACGATCGCGTGCGGGCGCAGGCGCCGCACGAGGACGGCGGCCTGCCACAAGCTCGCGGCGCAGGTGGCGAGCGCGGCCGCGGTGCGGCGCAGCGACCGCTCGCGCGGCGGCCGGACCGGGAGGCCGACGAACGGCACGCCCGCGGCGGGCACGAGCGACGCCTCCATGCCGGCGCTGCTGCCGACGAATGTGACGCGCGCCGCCGGGTCGCGTCTCCGGACGGTCTCCGCGAGCGCCAGCGCCGGGTAGACGTGTCCGCCCGTCCCGCCCCCGGTCAAGACCAGGTTCATTCGCGGGACCGGTGGGGCCGGGCGCGGCCCGCACGGTCCCGGGCCTGCGGCCGCTCGACGAGCCGGTCGTCGGGGTGGGCGTACTGCGAGATGTTCAACAAGATCCCCACGGCGATGTAGCTCAGCACGAGCGACGATCCGCCGAAGCTGATGAACGGCAGCGGGACGCCGGTGATCGGCAGCAGCCCGGAGACGACGCCGATGTTCAGGAGGGCCTGCCCGACGATCATCGTCACGAGCCCGGCGGTGAGCAGCGCGCCGTAACGGTCGGGCGTCCGCGACGCGATCCGGTAGGCCGAGACCGCGACCATCGCAAACAAGACGATCACCGCCGCGGTGCCGATGAGCCCGAGTTCCTCGCCGATGATCGAGAAGATGAAATCGGTGTGGCGCTCGGGCAGGTAGAAGAACTTCTGCCGGCTGTGCCCGAGCCCCAGGCCGAACACGCCGCCGGACCCAAAGGCCAGCAGCGACTGGATGATGTGAAACCCGGTCCCGCGCGGGTCCTTCCACGGATCGAGAAACGCGAGCAGCCGGTGCGCGCGGTACCCCGCGTGCATGATCACCGCGACGACGGCGCACGCGGCGAACGCGCCGGCGGCGGCGAGGTGGCGCAGCCGGGCGCCGCCGATGAACAGGAGCACGAAGGTGATGAGCACGAGCACCAACGCGGAGCCCAGGTCCGGCTGCTTGATGACCGGCACGGCGAGCGCCGCGAGGACGATGAACGGCGGGAGCAGGCCGGCCCCGAATTCGCGGGTGCGCTCGCCGCGGTTGGCCAGGAAGTTCGCGAGGTACAGGATGATCGCGAGCTTGGCGAGCTCGGCGGGCTGGAAGTTCAGCGGGCCGGCGAGGGCCAGCCAGCGGCGCGCGCCGCCGGCTTCGCGGCCGATGTGCGGCAGGAGCACGAGGCCGAGCGAGACGCACGTCAACGCCAAAAGCGGCAGGGTGGCGAGCCGCAGCTTGGCGTAGTGCAGCCGCCACGCCACGGACATGCCGGCCAACCCGATGGCCGTGTAGAGCAGCTGGCGCTTGAGAAACCAGGCGCTGTCGTGGTACTGCGCCTGCGCCACCACCGCGCTCGCGCTGTACACCATGACGATGCCGATGCTGCCGAGCGTCAGCACGATCACAAACAGCCCCCACGCGGCCGCCCGCTTGTGAATCAGATCCACGGCTCCCCCGTCCGGCTCATCGCGACGCGCCGCGGGCCCGCGGGCCGTTCGGCGCCGGCCCGCCGTCCGCGGTTCCCGCCGCCTCGCGCGGCGCCAGCGCCGCCACGAGCTCGCAGAAGCGTTCCGCTCGGTGACGATAGTCGCGAAACTGGTCGAAGCTCTCGCAGGCCGGCGAGAGGCTCACAACGTCGCCCGGCTGCGCGACGGCGTGCGCCGCGGCCACCGCCTCGTCGAGCGTCCCGCACCGCAGGACCGGCACCCCGAGCCCTGCCTCCAGGATCGCTTCTTCGATGCGCGGGCCCATGGCGCCGAACACCACCACCGCGCGCGGCGCGCGCCGCCCAAGCGCCTCCGCCACGGGACGGAAATCCCCGGCGGTCGCCCCGCGCCGCTGGCCCCCGGCGATGAGCACGAGCGGCCGGTCGAAGGCCAGCACCGCGGCGGCCGCCGCCGCGGGGTTCGTGGCGAGCGAGTCTTCGTAGTATCGCACGCCGCCGACCTCGGCGGCCAGGCGGAGCCGGTACGGCAGGCCGCGGAACCGGCGCAGCACGGCCTCGATGGCCGCGGGCGCGGCGCCGGCCACGCGCGCGGCCAGCGCCGCGGCCAAGGCGTTTTCGAGCATGTGCGCACCGGGCACGGCGAGCGCCGCGGGGCCGACGGCCTCCTCCCGGCCGTCGAGCCGGAGGGTGATCCGGCCGTCCACGAGACACGCGCCCTCATCGAGCGGCCGGAGCCGGCTCCAGAACAACGTCTCGGCCGGGGCGCCGCGGGCCAGCGCGCGCGTCGTGGGGTCGTCGCCGTTGAGGATCGCCCGGTCGTGCGTGCGCTGATAAGCGAGGATCCCCCGCTTGGTCTCCACGTACGCCTCGAACGACCCGTGGTCGTCGAGGTGGTGCGGCGCGAGGTTCGTGATCACGGCAACCTGCGGGCTGTAGCGCAGCCCCACCAGCTGCCGGTTGCTGATCTCGAGCACGAGCACCGAGTCGGGCGTGACCTCGTCGAGCCGGTAGAGGATGGGCACGTGCGTCCGGTCGTTGCCGCTCACAAACACGCGGCGGCCGCTCTCCTCCAGCATCGACGCCGCGAGGTGCGCCACGGTGAACTTGCCGTTCGTCCCGGTGATGCCGACGATCGGGCATGGCACCGTCTCGAAGAACAGCGCCGTCATGCTGCTGAGCGGTACGCCGGCGTCCCGGGCCCGCGCGACCGGCGCGTTTTCGGGGTAGCGAAACCAGGCCTGCGTGGTGTAGATCACATCTGCGCGCGCGATGTCCTCGAGGTACCGGTCGCGAAACCGAACGGCGATGGGCGCGGCGAGCAACCGCCCAAGCGCCGCCTCGCGCTCCGCGGGCGCGAGCCACTCGTGCGATCGCCGAAACGCGTCCGGGAACGTCTCGCGCGTCGCGAGATCGTGCGCGGTGATGCGCGTGAGCCCGTGCCGCAGGAGAAACTCGACCACGGCCGAGCCCTCCGTGCCGGCGAGCCCGACGACGTGGACCGCCCGGCCCCGCAGGCGGCGCACGACGTCGGCGATCACGACGTGAGCCCCACCCCGAGCACCGCGAGCACGGCCCCGCAGAGCCAAAACCGGACGACGGTCTGCGTCTCCGTCCAGCCGCCGAGCTCGTAATGGTGGTGCAGCGGGCTCATGCGGAGCAGCCGGCGGCCGCCGGTCAGGCGAAAGTAGGCGACCTGCGCGATGACGGACAGCGCTTCCACGACAAACAGCCCGCCCACGATGAGCATCGCGATCTCCAGCTTGCCGAGGACGCCGGTGACCGCGAGCGCGGCGCCGAGGCCCTGCGATCCGACGTCGCCCATGAACACCCGCGCCGGGTGCGCGTTGAACCACAGAAATCCGAGCGCCGCGCCGGAGACGGCGGCCGCGATCACGCCGACGGACACGGCGCAGGCGCGGCCGGTGAGCACGGCGAGCGCCGCGGCGGCGATGGCCACGCTCCCCGCGGCCAGCCCGTCGAGTCCGTCGGTCAGGTTGACCGCGTTCGCCATGCCCACCACCAGGATCATGCACAGCACGGGGTACAGCCAGCCGAGATCCACGCGCGCCGGCGTGCCCCACAGGCCCACGGCCCCGCCGAGCTGGGGCGCCCGCGCCACGTACACGCCGAGCAGCAGCGCCGCCGGCACCTGCAGCGCCAGCTTCTCGCGCGCGCGCAGCCCGAGGTTGCGCCCGCGCGCGATGCCGAGCGCGTCGTCGACGCCGCCGATCGCGGCGAAGAGCACGATGACCCCAAGCCCCACGGCCAGTTCGGTGGACCACGCGCGCCCCAGCGCCGCCGCCGCGAGCGCGGCCACGACCGCCGCGCCGATGATGAGCACGCCGCCCATCGTCGGCGTTCCCGCCTTCTCCCGGTGGCGGCCGGGCGCGTCATCGCGGATGACCTGCCCCAGATGCGCCCGGCGCAGATGGCCGACGACCGCCGGGCCGGCCGCGAGCGTCAGCCCGACCGCGCACGCCCACGCGGCGGGAATGGGCGTCAGGCCCATGCGATCCGCCCGCCGCGCGCCGCGGGATCCTCGGCGTGCTCATCCGCGAGCCGGGCCACGATCCGCTCCATCTCGAGCGCCCGGGATCCTTTCACCAGGATCAGGGCGCCGGGCTGCAGGGCCCGCCGCAGCTCCCGTACCACCTCGTCCGGGTCCACGGTGTGCACGACGCGCCCGGCCCCCGCTTCCCGGGCCGCGGCGGCCATCCCGGCGGCCAGCGGGCCGAACATGATCAGCAGGTCAAACCTCCGGCCCGCGACCCAGCACCCCGCGCGCCGGTGCGCGTCGTCCGATATCGGCCCCAGCTCGCGCATGTCGCCCAGCACCGCGATGCGCGGCGCGCCCGGAAGCTCCTCGGTCACGTCGAGCGCGGCCGCGAGCGACTGCGGGCTGCTGTTGTACGTGTCGTCGACCACGGTGATCTCGCCGATCCGCCGGACGGCGAGGCGCATCGGGAGCATCGCCGCGCCCTCGAGTCCCGCCGCGATGTCCGGCACCGGCACCCCGAGCGCGATCCCGGCCGCGGCCGCGGCGAGCGCGTTGCCCACGGCGTGCCGGCCCGGGAGCCTGAGCGCCACGTCCGCGTCGCCGGCCGGGGTGTGCAGGCGGAAGGCGCTACCCTCGCCGGGAATCGCGCGCCAGGCGGTCGCGGCGACGTCGGCCGCGCCCCACCCAAACGTCACGACGCGAGCGGAGCTGCGGCGGCGCATGGCCATGACGAGCGGATCGTCCGCGTTGAGCACGGCGACGCCGTCCGGGGGCAGCGCGTCGACGAGCGCCGCCTTTTCCTCCGCGAGGGCCTCGCGGCTCGGGAAGAAATCGAGGTGAGACTCGCCCACATTGGTGACCACGCCGATCCGCGGGCGCGCCACGTCGGTGAGCTCACGGATCTGCCCCGGCCCGCGCATCGCGAGCTCGAGCACCGCCACTTCGGCGCCGGCCGGCGCGTTCGCGAGGACGAGCGGGATCCCGATCTCGGTGTTCCAGTTGCGCGGGGAGCGCAGCGTTCGAAACCGCCGGCCGGCCAGGGCGGCGAGCAACTCCTTGGTCGAGGTCTTGCCGACGCTGCCGGTGATCCCGACGACCGTGAGCCCGGTCAGGCGGTCCCGGACGGCGCGCGCCACGCGGTGCAGGGCGCGCAGCGCGTCCGGCACCACCACGACCGCCGCGCCCGGCGGCACGTCCGGCACGTCCTCCGTGCCGAGCACCGCCGCCGCGCCGAGCCGGCAGGCCTGCGGGGCAAAGTGGTGCCCGTCCGCGCGGCGTCCTCGAAGCGCCACAAACAGCATGCCCGCAGCCACCGCCCGGCTGTCCGCGGTCGCACCGCGCACCGCCACGTCGCCGCCGCCGCGGGCCACCACGCCGCCCGTGAGCTCGGCGATCTCGCGGACCGTGAGCGCCGGCGGGCCCGCACAGGCGGGCGCGCTCGACCGGCTCACGCGCCGACCCTCCGGGCCGCGCGCAGCAGTTCCCGCGCCACCTCACGGTCGTCGAACGCGATCGTGCGGTCGCGCAGGATCTGGTACGGCTCATGGCCCTTGCCGGCGATCACGACGACGTCGCCCGGGCCTGCCAGCGCGAGCGCGCGCGCGATCGCACGGCGCCGGTCCGGCTCGCATTCGAAGTTGCGGCATCCCCGCACGCCCGCTTCCATCTCGCGAATGATCGCGTCCGGGTCCTCGCTGCGCGGATTGTCCGAGGTGAACACGGCGTAGTCGGCGAGCGCGGCGCCCACGCGCGCCATGACCGGACGCTTCGTCCGGTCGCGGTCCCCGCCGCAGCCGAACACGGCGACGCACCGCCCGCGGGTGACCTCGCGCGCCAGGCGCAGCACCTGTTCGAGCCCGTCCGGCGTGTGGGCGTAGTCGACGATCACCGCGAACGGCTGCCCCTCGTCGATCACCTCGCACCGACCCGGCACGCGGGGCGCCTCATCGAGCGCCCCGCGCACGACCTCGGGCGGCACGCCGCGCGCCAGCGCCACCGCGGCGGCGGCCAGCGCATTGGACACGTTGAACCGGCCCGGCAGCGGGAGCGACACCGGGATCTCCCCGCCGGGCCACGCGAGACGGAACCTGGTGCCGCGCGGGCTCCACTCCGGGGTTTCCGCCCGCACGTCGGCGCGATGTTCCATCCCGTACGTCCACACCCGCGCGCGGCTGGCCGCGGCCATCGCCGCCGCGGCCTCGTCGTCGGCGTTGACGACGCTCAGGCCCTCCGGCACCACCATGGCGAACAGCCGCGCCTTGGCGTCGCGGTATCGGGCGAGGTCGCCGTGAAAGTCGAGGTGGTCTTGCGTGAGATTCGTAAACACCGCGGCGCCGAACCGGCAGGCGTCGACCCGGTGGAGCGCGAGCGCGTGCGATGTCACCTCCATGACGACGTCCGCGGCCCCGGCGGCCCGCATCTCGGCGAGCAGCCGCTGGAGCGCGGGCGCGTCGGGCGTGGTCGGGGTGGTGAGGTGCACCTCGAGCGGCGTCCCGGCCAGCCGCACGCCCAGCGTGCCGATCAGGCCCACACGGCGGCCGGCGCGGGCGAGGATCGCCTCGAGCAGGTGCGTGGTCGTCGTCTTGCCGTTCGTGCCGGTGACCCCGCACAGCCACAGATGGGCCGACGGCGCGCCGAAGAACGCGGCGGCGACATGTGCCAGCGCGCGCCGCGTGTCGGGCACCACCACCTGCGTCGCCTCGATACCCGCGAGCGCGTGGTCGACCAGCACGGCCACCGCGCCGCGCCGGACCGCGTCTGGGACGTACCGGTGACCATCCTGGGAGAGCCCGCGGATCGCCGCGAACAAGTCGCCGGCCCGCACCTGCGCGGAGTGGACGGCGAGTCCCGTGACCTCCCGGGTGGCGACGCCCACGATCGTCGGGGCGTCTCCCTGCGGAAACGCCGGCAGCGCCGCCAGGAGGTCTGTTACGGTCATCCTCCATCCTCCCTGCACGGGACCGGCTCCCGCGGGGGCCGGTCCCGGCTGCCCACTAGTCACTATAGCAAGATCGTGCTACGGCCGATAGGCGCGCGCCGGCCCCGGGCCGCCATGCGCGTGGCGCCCGCCCAGACCGGATCACCGCCGCGCGCGCCCGCGTCAATGTCCCCCCGTTGCGGCGGCGGGACTCAACGCGGGAGCCGCGGCCGTCGCCTCGGGATGCACGGGCGGGACGTGCAGGTACCAGAGCGTTTGGCGCGCGATCTCACGGAACACCGGCGCCGCCACGTCCCCGCCGTAGTACACACCGTGCGGCCGGTCCACGACCACGAGGATCGCCAGCGCCGGGTCGCTCGCCGGGACGACGCCCACGAACGAGGCGACGTACGCGCCGGGTTCGTAGCCGCCTGCCGGGCTCGGCCGCTGCGCGGTCCCGGTCTTGCCGGCAACCGTATAGCCCGGGATCTGGGCCTTGACGCCCGTGCCGCCCGCGACGACCTGGCGCATCATGTCGAGCACTTGGGCGGCGACCGCCGGCGCGATCACCCGGTGGGGCGCGGTATCGTCCGGCGTGGCGACGACGTGGCCGGCCGCGTCGCGCACGACGGCCACCAGGTGCGGCCGCACCTCCATGCCCCGGGTCGCCATCGACGCCGCGGCGACGAGCAGTTGGATCGGCGTGACGGAGATCCCCTGGCCGAATCCGATGTTCTGCAGGGTGGGCCCGCGCCACTCGCGGAGCGGCCGGATGATCCCCGCGGCTTCGCCGGGAAGATCGATGCCCGTGGGACGTCCGAACCCGAACTGCCGGATGTACGCGTTGTACGTCCGCTTGCCGACCCGCGTCGCCACCTGCGCCGCGCCGACGTTGCTGGAGTACTTCACGATGTCGCTGAGGCTCAACGCGTCGAAGTGCTCCGACCGCTCGGCGTCGTGGATGGTGACGCCGGCGAGTCGAATCTGCCCCGGGTCCCGAAACCGATCGGACGGGGCGACCGCGCCGCTCGCGATGGCGGCCGCGGCGAGGATCAGCTTGAACGTCGAGCCCGGCTCGTACAGGTCCGCCACCGCGCGGTTCTTCCACAGCGCCGGCGCCGCCGTCTCGTAGTGTCCGGGGTCGAACGAGGGGACGGCGGCGAGCGCGAGGATAGCGCCGGTCTCGGGGTTCATCACGATCGCGACGCCGTCGGCGGCGTCGACCTGCCGGATCTCCCGGCTCAACTCGCGCTCGGCGATGTGCTGGATGACCTCGTCCAGCGTGAGCACGAGCGTGTCGCCGTCGCGGGGCGGCGTCACGATGCGCAGGGTCTGCACGAGCTCACGGCCGATCGCGTCGCGGTCGGCGGTCCCCAGCCCGCTCGTGCCGCGCAGCATGCGGTCATACGCGAGTTCGAGCCCGGCGAGGCCGACGTCGTCCACGCCGACAAAGCCGATGACGCTGCCGGCGAGCGCGCCGTTCGGGTACGCGCGGCGGGTCTCCGGGACGATGCCCACCGCGTTCCCGAGATGCAGCGCGGCGAGCGCGGGACCGACGGTCACGGGGAGGCGCCGGGCGAGCCACGCGAAGTAGGGGCCGCCGCGTCCCAACCGCCGGCGCACGTCCGCGGCCGTGAGTCCGAGCACGGGCGCGACGCGGCGGGCGAAGGCGCCGGGATCCTCGATCGCGCGCGGCACGGCATAGACCGAGTCCACCGCGACGTTCATGGCGAGCGGCCGGCCCATGCGGTCCACGATCAACCCGCGCCGGCCGGGGATCTGCACCGATTCGAGCTGCTGGCGCAGCGCCAGACGCTCCAGCGCCGCGCCGCGCAGCACCTGGAGATCGACCATCCGCGCGAGGAGAAGCAGGCACGCGAGCACGGTGGCCGCAAACAGAACGGTCACCCGCCGCGGGCTCACGCTGTCGCGGGGTGCCGGCCGGGGGCGTCCGCCCCGGCGCGTCATGGGGTGCGCGGTGCCGCTACCGCCTCGTTCCGGTGGAAGTACTCGGTCACGCGTTGCCAGAACCCGGGCCCGCCGCGCGCCTCATCGCGGCGGAGCGCCGGCGCCGGCACGGCGAGCGACGCGATCTGGCCGGCGCCCGGCGCCTGCAGGCCGAGGCGCTGGAGCGCCACGCGCTCGATTCGATCCGGGGCCCGGAGGGAGGAAGCGATGGCTTGGAGACGTTCGTGGTCGGTCTCGAGCGCGGCGATGTCCTGGGTCTCCTGGAGAATGTGGTAGCCGATGCGTGCTGCGTTGGATACGGCTGCGACGTATGCGACGAATGGAAGCACGATGAGTGTGGTGGCCGTGAGTGTCGCGATGGTAGGATACCGTCTCCGCCGACGCCGGGTCGCCTCCCTCCCCCTTAGGCCCCAAGGTTCAGCCACGGGCACCCCAGGTGCCGTGGCGCGCGCGTGAAGCAGCGCCATGGTCAATGCACTCCGTGTTCGCGCCCGCCCGTCCGCGGGGCGCGGCCCACCGTCTCATCGAGCCGCTCCGCCGCGCGCAGGCGCGCGCTCCGTGCCCGCGGGTTGTCGCGAATCTCCGCGGGCGACGGGGTGATCGGTTTCTTGGTCAACACGCGCAGCAGCCGCTCGCCGCCGCACCGGCATCCCGGGACGTCGGGCGGGCACGTGCAGCCGCGCGAGAACCGCGCGAACACCTGCTTGACGATCCGGTCCTCGAGGGAGTGGAACGCGATGACGCAGAGGCGTCCGCCCGGACGCAACCGCCGGACCGCCTGCGGGAGGCCGCGCTCCAGCGCGTCGAGCTCCTCGTTGGTCGCGATGCGGAGGGCCTGGAAGGTTCGGGTCGCCGGGTGGACGCGCCCCCGCGCCCCGCCCACCGCGGCTTCGACCGCCCGGGCCAGATCCCGCGTCGTCGCGAGCGGACGGCGCGCCACGATCTGCCGGGCGATCCTGCGCGACGCGCGCTCCTCGCCGTAGCGATAGATGACGTCCGCGAGCTGGCGCTCCGGGAGCGAGTTCACGAGGTCCGCCGCGGTGACGGGCTGGCGCCGGTCCATCCGCATGTCGAGCGGTCCCGGACGCTCGAAGCTGAATCCCCGCCCCGCCTCGAGCAACTGCCGCGACGAGACGCCGACGTCGAACAGGATCCCGTCCACCGTCCCCACGCCGGCGTCGTCGAGCGCCGCGTTCAACTCGCCGAAACATGCCTGCCGCAGCAGCACGTTTCGCCCGAACGGCCGGAGCCGCTCCTCGGCGTAGGCGATGGCGTCGGCATCGCGGTCCAGTCCGATCAGCCGGCCGGCCGGCGCGATGCGGCGAAGAACCGCCTCGGCGTGCCCGCCGTCGCCCACGGTCGCATCCACGATCAGCGCGCCCGCGCGGGGCGCGAGATACGCCAGCACCTCATCCACCAGAACCGGCACGTGCGCCGGCCGATGCGAGGATGCCGATCCAGCACCTGCTCGTTGAAATACCACGCGCGGCTCGTCCTTCGACCATCACGACAGGATGAGTGCCCGGATCTGTTCGGCGAGTCGGTCCTTGTTCTTGCGAAGTTCCTGGAGTTGCCGCCGCCAGTGCTGCGTGTTCCAGATCTCCAGCCGCGAGCCCACGCCGACGATCGTGACATCCCGCGTGATGCCGGCGTGCTGGCGCAGGTGCGTCGGGAGCATGATCCGGCCCTGCCGGTCGAGGTCGCAGTCCTCGGCGGCGGAAAAGATCAGCCGCACGAAGTCGTGATAGCCGAGAGGCTGGCTCCTGAGCTTCTCCTCGACGGCCTGCCACCCCGACGGTGAGAACGCGGCGAGGCACGGGTCGATCCAGCGGGTCACGACGATGCGATCTCCCAACTCCGTGCGGAACTTGGGAGGAATGACCACCCGCCCTTTTCCATCGAGCGCATACTGCGCCTCGCCCCTCAGCATCCATCCTCACGCTGCTCCCCACGCGCCCCTACGGATCACCACGTTTCTCCACACGGCCCCAATCTCCTGCCGCACGCGCGAAGAAACGCCAAGAAAATCCTCCGCCGCGTGCTCAGGCTGTGTTTTGCGCCAAGACGCACACACGTTCGTCTTTGAGTGAGATTGTGTACGGCTGGATGGAAAAAACTAGCGAAGATCTTGCGGCGCGTCCGGACTCGGCGCGTTCATGCCGGCCTGGACGAAGCCGGCCACGCCGATGGCCATGAGCAGATCGCCCGGGCTCACGATCCCGGCCAGGCTTCCGATGTGAAACGCGACGTGGTCGTCAAGCGCCCGGAGCACCGTCGCCGGCGTCTCGACGAGATGCCGCGGATCCGCGCCCGCGATCAAGGCGCGGCTCACCGGCCTGCCGGCGCTGGCCAGCGCGCGCGGTGAGACGGGCATCCGGCCCCCGTTTGCGATGATCGCCGCCGCGTTGAGGGCGGCCCCGGCAGATACCAGGAGGAGCCACGGCCGGCGGTTGACCGCCAGCATCGCGAGCGCGGCGAGATAGCCGGCGCTGATCAGGAGCGGCGGCGCGGCCGCGGGAAGCCACGGCAGCTGCGCCGCCAGCACGAAGGCCACCCCGAGCACGAGCCACGGGAGCCGGCGAAGAGAGACGCCGGCCAGCCTGTCGAGGCGTCCCCCGCGCGCCCACCCGGCCGCGGCGCCGGCGAGCGCCGCGACCAGCAGGGTCAGTACAGGACCTCGCGAACGCCGCTCTTGTGCCGGATCACCACGACGTCCGCGTTCTCCTGGAGACGGCGGAGGGCGTCGCTCATGGCATCCACCCGGACCGAGCGGAACGCGAAGTCGCCGCGCCGTGGGGCGGGTTCATCGAACGCATGCCCGCAGGCGGTGCAGTAATAGCCGCGCTCCGGGAGCAGCGAGCCCCTCACCTGGAGCCAGCGGATCGTGACGTGACCCACCACCGCCTGGCGGCCGCACCGCGGACACCGCATCCGTCGCTCCTGTCACCCGTTCGTGTGCGTATTATAGCAATCCCAAATCGGCTCGCGCCGCCCTGGCGGCGCTTCGCGACGCAAGATCCGCGGCCACGCGGATCGCCTCGGTCATGCTGACCGCGCTGGCCACGCCCTGGCCGGCGATGTCGAACGCCGTGCCGTGATCCACCGAGGTTCGGACAAACGGCAGGCCGGTGGTGACGCTCACCGTCTTGTAGAAGTCCGTCATCTTCGCCGCGATGTGGCCCTGGTCGTGATACAGCGCGAGGACCGCGTCGAATCGCCCCTCGGCGGCGAGGTGAAACACGGCGTCGGCGGGGATCGGACCCGACACGTCCAAGCCCGCCGCGCGCCCGTCCTCGACGCCCGGTCCGATCTCCCGGATCTCTTCGTCCCCCATCTTTCCGCCCTCGCCCGCATGCGGGTTGAGCGCGGCGACGGCCAGGCGCGGCGACGCCAGCCCGAGGTCGGCGAGCACCTGCGCCATGATCCCGAGCGTGTCCCGGATGCGGGCTCGCGTCACCTGCGCGACGGCCTCGCGCAGCGAGACATGCCGGGTGAGAAAGAAGATGCGGAGCCGGTCGATCACGAACATCGTGAGCGACTCACGGCTGCGCGTGAGCTCCTGGAGCATCTCGGTGTGCCCGGGGTACGGATATCCGGCCGCCCACAACGCCTCCTTGTTGATCGGGGCGGTGGCGATCGCGTCGACCTCGCCGGCCTGGGCGAGGCGTATCGCGCGCTCCACCGCCTGCCCGGCGGCGCGGCCGGCGCCGGCCTGCACCGCGCCCATGCGGAGCGACGCAGGATCCACGTTGGCGAGATCGAGCACGTCGATGACGCCGTGGGCGAACCGCCCCTCCCGGGGGCGCGCCACCGGGGTAGCGGCGGCCGGGGCGCCGAGGGCGCGCCCCGTGCGCGCAATCGTCTCGAGGTCGCCGACGACCAGCGGCCGGCACACCGTGTAGAGCGCGGGCGCGGCCAGGGCCTTGACGATGACCTCCGGGCCGATCCCGGCGGGGTCGCCCATCGTCACGGCGACGATGGGCCTCGGGCCCGGGCCGGCCCCCTGCCGCGGCGAGCGCGATGCCATGGTCGTCACCCCGCAGGCTCCGCCGGCCGCGCGAGCTCGCGAAACACCGGGCGGAGCGCATCATAGAGCCGCGTGTAGACATCGTACCATTCCCGGTAGCGGTCGGCGGCCGCCGGCGCCGGCCGGTACGCGCGCGCAACGGGGTTCACGGACCGGGCCGCGCGGTCCGCCGCCGGCGCCGCGCCGATGGCGTCGGCGGCGAGCAGCATCGCACCGAGCGACGCGGCGTCGGTCTGCTCGGGAACGCCCACCGGCCGGCCGAGCGCGTCCGCCAGGATCTGGTCCCAGAGCGCGCTCCGTGCGCCGCCACCGACGGCCACCACCTCCGACACCGGGGTCCCCATCTCCTCGAGGATCGTCAGGCAGGCTCGGACCTCGAAGGCGACGCCTTCCATGACGCTCCTGGCCAGGGCACCCACCGCGTGGGCCTCCGTGAGCCCAAACCACGCGCCGCGGGCGTCCGGGTTCCAGCGCGTCGCGCGGGCCCCCTGCATGAACGGCAGGAACAGGAGCCCGTCCGCGCCGGCCGGCACCGCGCCCGCGAGCCCGTCGAGCTGCCGGTAGTCTACGCGACCGCCGAGCATCGTATCGCGCAGCCATCGCAGGATGGAACCGGAGGCGCTCATCCCCTGCTCGAACAGCACCGTGCCGTCCACGGCGTGCAGCGAACACATTACCCGCGGATCGACCGCGGGCGGGGGCGCCGGCACCGGCACGGAGACGTTGGTCGTCGTACCGGTCGACACCATGACGCGTCCACCGCCCGCCCCCGCGCCGACGACCTCGCAGGGCCGGTCGCCCGCGCCGAGCGCGACCGGCGTGCCCGCGGGGATGCCGAGCGCGGCCGCGGCATCCGCGCGGGCGCGGTGCGGCGCCGACGCGGAAGGGTGCACGGGCGGGAGGGCCGCGGGCGCGATGCCTACGTACGCGCACGCCTCCGGCCACCACGCGCGGGTGTTGATGTCGAGGAGGAGCGTCCGCGACGCGAGCGTGTAGTCCGTCGCCGGCTCGCCCGTGAGCCGCCAGTACAGGTAGTCTCGCGGCTGCAGGTATAGCCGCGCCGCGCGGAACACGTCCGGGGCGTGCGCTCGCAGCCAGAGGATCTTGCCGGCGCTGAACTCGGCATCGGGGATGAGCCCCGTCGCCGCGTGGACCCGCTCCCGGCCGAAGGCGCGGACCAGCGCGTCCACCTCGGCCGCGCCCCGCCGGTCCATCCAGATCATGCAGGGCGCGAGCACGCGGCCCGCGGCGTCGATCGGGACCACCCCGCCCCGGTGGCTGGCGAGGCCCACGGCGGCCACGCGGCGGCGCGCATCCGCCGGCAGCCGCGCGCACCCCTCGCGCGCCGCGTCCCACCACGCGACGGGATCCTGCTCGGCCCGGCCGGGCGCGGGCCGCCGCGTCGGATACTCGACGCCGGCCTGCGCGGCGACGCGGCCGTCCAGCGTGAACAGCGACGCCTTGCAGGCGGACGTCCCGAGGTCGAGCGTCAGGATATGGTCGGAGGCTACCGCGATTCCATGGCTCCGGGATTCACGAGGTTCGGCGGGATCCGCCCGGTCACGCCCGCCAGGCAGTTCTCCACCGCCATCGTCGCCATCTTGGTGCGGGTGGCGATGCTCGCGCTGCCGAGGTGCGGCGGGATCACGACGTTGTCCAGGCGCAGGAGCGGGTCGTCCATCGGCACCGGCTCCGTCTCGAACACATCCAACCCGGCGGCCCAGATCTTCCGGTCCACGAGCGCGCGATACAGCGCCCGCTGATCGATCACGGGACCGCGGGAGATGTTGACGAGCACGGCGGTCGGCTTCATGAGGCCCAGTTCCCGTTCGCCGATGAGATGCCGCGTCTCGGGCGTGAGCGCCGTCGCGAGCACCACGAAGTCGCTCTCGCGCAGCAGGTCATCGAGTGGCCGGTAGGCCGCGCCCAGTTCCTGCTCGAGCGCTTCCGCGCGCCGCCGGTTGTGGTACAGGAGCGGCATCTTGAACCCCGCGCTCCGGCGGGCGATCGCCGCGCCGATGCGCCCCAGGCCGACGATGCCGAGGGTGGCGCCGTAGATGTCCTGTCCCGTAAACCCCATCAACTCCCATGTCTTCCAGCGGCCCGACCGCGTGAACTTGTCGCCCTCCACCACGCGCCGCGCGGTGGCCATCAGGATGGCCCACGCCATGTCGGCCGTGGTCTCGGTGAGCACGCCGGGCGTGTTGGTCACGAGGATGCCGCGCCGGGTGGCGGCGTCGACGTCGATGTTGTCGTAGCCGACCGCGACCTGCGCGATCACGCGGCACCGGCGCGCGCGCTCGATCACCTCCGCGTCCATCTTCTCGGTGATGAGGCAGACGATGCCGTCGACATCCACGATCTCGCGCAGCAGCACGTCGCGCGGGACCGGTTCCGCCTCGCGATCCCACTGCCGGAACTCCGCGGCGCCCTCGAGCAGCTTCATCGCCGGCGCCGGCAGGGGACGCGTGATGTAGATCCTGGGAGTGGCCATGGAGCTCCTCCGTTAGAGCTGTGCCCACGCGTCGGCGAACACGCGCTTCGTGCCCGCGATCACCGCCGCGGAATCCTCGCCGGGCAGCGGCTTGACCTCGAAGCTGAGAAACGGGCGGTGCCCCGCCCGGCCCAAAAATCCGATCTCGAACAGCACGCGGAGGTACTCCAGCACCTCCGGCGTATCGTTCGCGCCGCCCGCGATCCCGAATCGGGGATGCTGGTCGCCGTAGGCCGGATGCTTCGGATCGCCCATGACGCAGTTGCCGATGTGCGCATGGACCAGGTGGTCGCGGCCCGCGGTCAGCGACTCGCGCGGGCTCTCGTTCAAGAGCGGCATGTGGCTGAGATCGAGCATCAGGCCGAACTCGGGGTACTGCCGCCGCACCGCCTCCGAGACCTCGACGCAGAACTTCGTCGGCCCGGCGAGCGCCCGCTTCTCGATCGTGCGGTCGAACGTCTCCAGCGTGATCGCGATGTCGCGGTCGCGGCCGTACGCCGACAGCTCCATGAGCGAGTCGACGAGCCGCTCCTTCGCTTTGGCCTCGTCCGCGGCCCCGGGGTAGGGGCCGCTCAACACGGCGACGCGGCGCGCGCCCAGCGCCTCGGCCTGATCGATGCACCCCTCCACGAGCGCCACGGCCTTGCGCCGCGCCGCCTCGTCGAGCGCGTTGAGGTCGGACTTCGTCGTGAGGAGCGCCGACTGCGCGCCGAAGCCGACGCTCAGGTGGCTCTCCGCCAGCACGGCGGCCGCGGCCTGCCGCTCCATCGGGTCGTGAGCCCAGCCCACCTCGATCGCGCTGAAGAAGTCGTCGCGGGCGATCCGGCGGATCGTGTCCGCGTACGGGCCGTCGCCCTTCATCACCTCGGGGAACGCCATGAAGTGGACGATGCCCAGCCGGAGATAGCGCTGCCACGGCTCTTGCATCTTGCACCTCCAGCCTGTCCGTTGGGGGGATACACGCGACCCGCGCGGGCGGCCGAACCGGTGTCAGTCTTCTCGGGCCCGCTGGGACATCCCTCCGGCGCGCCTACTGTTGTCCGACCATCGGCAGCGCGTACACCGGCTTCCACCCGGGGCTCTGCGGCTCCCTGAGGTACGGCTCGAGCTCCCTCGGATCGCGGAGCGTCATCATGTCCGGGGGCGGCACCGTGCCCGCGGGGAACCGCGCCAGGATCTCGTCCTGCACCAGCACGAGGTAGCGCATGATCGCCGCCAGCGGGCGCTTGGCCTTGCGCGCGTCGCCCCGGGTGGCCAGGCCCACGACCCCCTCCGGGGTGCCCGCGATCTCGATCGCCGCGTGCCCTTCGCCCTCGCTCCACCGGTGCGGCCGCCGGTACGCGTCCACCGACGTGTCGAAGTGCCCGCCGTCGGGGAGCAACGCCTTGCCCTGGGTGTCCACGGCATACGCCATGTCCACCATCTCCGGCGTGAGATACAGGGACAGCGACGTCTCCGATTCGTCGGCGTGCACGAAGGGGCTGTCGAACGCGCCGCCCTGTGCCTTGGTGCGGAAGAACTCCCGGACGCCGCGGTGCCAGTCCAGGACGCGGAAGATCCCCGGCAGCTGGTAGCGCTTGCAGAACTCCTGCACCGCCGACTCGAGGACCCACAGCTGCCCGTGGTTGTTGATCATGATCTGCTTGCGGAACCCGTCGTTCCACAGGCCCAGCATGACGTCGATCAGCAGCTCGCGCACGACCTGCTCCCGCACGATCACCGTGCCCGGCATGCCCACGTGGTGGTACGGGTGCGCGCCGTAGTTGAGCGGCGGCAGCGCGAGGTTGACCGGCGCGCCGCGCTTCGCCGTGAACCGGCGGACCCCCTCGCAGATCATGCTGACGTACAGCGTGTCGGCCGCGCTCACCATGTGGCGGCCGTGGTTTTCCGTACAGCCGATGGGGATGAGCACGATGTCGTTCTTCCGCCGGTTGGCTTCGAGCTGGTGACGGATCGTGGTTTGAATGTAGCTGCCGGGCCTGGCCCACTCGCAGGGCGACGGCATCCCGAACTCGCGGAGGATGGCGTCGATCTGCTCGTCGCTGGCGTCCCAGATCTCCCGCTTGAGACGGCCCACCGCGTTGTCCTCGAACACGAGGTCGGACGGATGCCTGGGATTTACGACCGCGGAGCCTTCATCCATACTCACGCCTCCTCAGCAAGCCTCATCGCGATGTCCCCCCGGGCCGGGGCCCCGAGCGGGCGCCGGACCGAGTTGCGCACGGAGGTAGGCGACGGCCCGCGGGACGGCCGTGCGGCTGGCCTCCTCCCCCTCGTACTCCACCGCGGCGCAGCCCGCGTAGCCGGCGTCCCGCAAGGCGCGCAACGCCGCGCCGTTGTCGACGGTCTCGTCCCGGCCGTCGGGTCCGATCCGCGTGCACTTCACGTGCACGTGGCGCGCGAGTGCCGCCGTGCGCCGGACCGACGCGAGGCCGTCGAGATAGTTGCCCGTATCGAGCAGCAACCCCAGGATGGGGGCGCCCACGCCGGCCAGGATTCGCTCGACGTCCTGGGCGGTCTGGACGAATCCGCCGTGATTGTGGTTTTCCATCACGAGCGGGATCCCGGCCGCCGCGGCGTGCGCGCACACCGCCCGCAAGGCCGCCAGCATGTCCTGCCAGCGGGCGGCGCGGTCCCCTTCCGGCCACCCGGCAAACGTCCGGAGATGCCCGGCGCCGAGGCGGCGCGCGACGCCGACCCACTGGATCGTGCGCGCTTCCTCGGCGGCGCGACGGGCCGCCGACGCCACGCCGAAGTTGTTCATCAGGGCGATGTTCACGATCTCGACGCCCGACCGCGCCGCGGCGGCCCGGAGCTCGTCGATGCGGGAGTCCGTGGGCTCCCCGATGTGCTTGTCCTCCAGCTCCACGGCGCGCACGCCGAGCTCGTCCGCGGCGAGACGGAACCAGTCCTGGAGCGAGAGGTCCCCGGTCCTGAGCACGTCGTCGTAGGATTGCGAACTACAGCCGAGATACATGCGTGCCTCCGCCGGCCCGCTCACATCATCTCGATCATGACCTTGCCGTCCTGCCGCCGGCTCGCCTTGACCACCGCCGCCGCCGCCTCGGCCAGCGGGAAGCGGCTCGTAATCACCGGCCGCATGTCCACGCGGCCCGACGCCATGAGCCGGATCACGTTTTGGAACGTCCCGTACCCGGAGTGCCCTTGCGCGCCGTAGAGCTGCGCGGCGTGGGTTTGGTAGTGCTCGAGGTACAGCGGCGCCCGTTCCGCGGCCCGCCCGATCATGACGATCTTGCCGCCGATCGCGAGCGACTGCTCCATCTCCGGCACCGTGATCGCCGGCGCGCCGGCCGCCTCGACCTGCACGTCGGCGCCGGCTCCGTGGGTGAGCTGCAACACGATGTCGTGCGGGCTCGTCCCCGCCCGCTGCAGCTCGACCGGGCTGTAGACGTCGTCGGCGCCGACCTGCTTGGCGAGCGTCTGCCGGAACGGGCTCACCTCGAACGCGATCACCCGGCTCGCGCCGGCGGCGCGGGCCAGGGCGATCGCGGCAAACCCGATCGGCCCCGTGCCGTACACGGTCACGATACCTCCGGGGTTGAAGCCGCCCGCCCGCACGAACAAGCCGTTGTAGGCGACGCTGGTCGGCTCACACAGGGCGCCGGCTTCCGCCGCCGCGGCCCGGCTCCCGTAGCGCTCCTCGAGCGCTCCCAGCGGCCAGCAGTACTTCGCGCCGACGACCAGCTGGTCCGCCATCGCGCCGGGGATCGTGAACCCGATCTCTTCCAGGTTTTCGCACTGGTTCGGCCATCCGTTGCGGCACGGCACGCACTCCCCGCACCAGATCATCTCCTCCACGGTCACGAGGTCGCCGACGCGGAGGCTGCGGACCTCCCGCCCGACCTCGATGATCTCGCCGCTGAACTCGTGCCCGATGACCGTGGGGAACTTCGTCAACCCCGGGTAGAGCATGTAGCCGTCCTTGTCGGTCTCGTAGAAGTGCACGTCCGACCCGCACACGCCGCAGGCCGCCGGGCGCAGGCGGACGTCCTTCGGTCCGAGTCCGGGTTCCGCGGCATCGGTCAGCTCGAGCTTCGGGTGGCGCCACACGCTGGCGCCGGTAATCGCCTTCCCGGTCCGCCGCTCGAACTCCGACACGGTGTAGCCTGGCCGGGGCGCCCACTCCGCCTGCAGCTGCAGACCTCTCACCCAAGACACCTCCCGTTTCGCGCGGCCCGTCGCCGTCCTGGAATCATGCGATCCCAGCCGGCCCGTCCGTGCATCGCTACGCCCGCCGCCGGGGAACGAGGAGACGCATCTTCGCCGCCGTTTGCCGCGCCGCCTCTTCCAACGTGGGATCCTGCAGGATCTCGGCGGACAAGAAACCGGCGTACCGCGCCCGCGCGAGCTCGCGCACGAGCGCGTCGAAATCGACGTGGCCGAGGCCGGGCGCCCGGCGGTTGCTGTCGGCCACGTGCACGTGCCACACACGCGTGCGGGCGGCCCGCACCGCGGCCGCGGGCGCCGCTTCCTCGATGTTCATGTGGAACGTGTCCGGGAGCACGCCCACGTTGTCCTCGCCGAGGCGCCGGAGCAGATCCATGACTTCCTCCACCGTGTTCAACCAGTTCGTTTCGTACCGGTTGATCGGTTCGATCACGAGCCGCACGCCCCGCCGGCCGGCCGCCTGGGCCACCCGGGACACCGCCGGCAGGAACCGCTCCAGCGCGCGCTCGTGCGTCTCCCCGGGCGGAACGGGCCCGTGAATCAGGCCGATGATCACGACGGCGCCCAGCCGGGCGGCGGGGGCGAGCTGCGCCATCAGCCGCGCCTCCGCGGCTTCGCGGCGCGCGGGGTCCGGCGCCGTCAGCGACAGCCCCTCCTCCACATAGGCCTGACCGGTCCCGACCGCCGGCACGGCGAGGCCGAGGCCGCGCACCGTCCCGGCAATCGCGTCCAGGTCGACCTGGGCCGGATCCCGGATCGCAAGCTCGACGCCGTCGAATCCCAGACCGGCGAGCCGCCGGAGCGTGGCGTGCACGTCTCCGGCGTGGCCCACGGCGGCAAACCGCGTGGGCGACGCGGAGATCGCGTACGCCAGCTTCACGCGGCGCCGCCCCCCCGCCGGGCGCCGTCACGGCCGGGCTGCCCCTCGAGAAAGTATCGTTCGATGACGACGCGGACGCCCTCCCGCTCGGGCGGCGGGCAGGTCGCGGCGGCCGCCGCCAGCACCTCGGCGGGCGCGCCCTCCACTGCGATGCCGAGCCCCGCGGCGCGGAGCATCGTCACATCGTTGTAGTTGTCGCCGACCGCGACAACCTGCGCGATGGGAACGCCCACCGCCGCCGCCAGCCGCGGCAGCGCCACGCCCTTGCTGACGCCCGGGGGCAGGATCTCGAGATAGTCCGGCTGCGAATACACCTGGGTCACGGCCTCGCCGGCCGCCGCGGCGATGGCCCGGCGTACCGCCGGCAGATCCTCCGGACGGCCGACGACCATGAGTTTCGCCGGGTCCTCGTCGAGCACGCCCTCGAACGACGGCGTGATCTCCACGGTCAGGTGGTCCCGCCTCGCATAGAGATCCACGAACGGCGTGCGCCGCTCCGCGTAGACCGCGCCGCGCACGAACACCAAGGGCGACGTCTCCGGAAACGTCCGCAGCACGGGCAGCAGCCGCCGGCCGACCGCCTCGGGAATCCGGTGCGCCCACAGCGTCCGGCCCGTCGCGAAGTCGAAGACCAGCGCGCCGTTGTAGAGGATCGCCGGCGGGTTCGCGGCGATCGCCTCCGCGTAGCGGCGCGCCGCATCCCACATGCGCCCCGTGGCCAGGCACACGCGCACGCCGCGCTCCTGCGCGGCGCGCACGGCCCCCACGACCCCGGGCGGCACCGTCTTGTCCTCGCCGACAAGCGTGCCGTCGATGTCGGCGACGAGCAGCGTGTATCTCACGCCTTCTCCCGCACCGCGCCGAAGGTCAGCGCGGAGATGACGTAGCGCCGGGCGCCCAACAGCAATACGATCGGCACGAGGGCGGACACCACCCCCACCGCCGCCATCTGGTTCCAGATGATCTCGAACTCCGTGACGAAGCTCCACACGCCGATCGAGAAGGTCTGCGACCGCGGGGTCGCCGTGAGGATCAGCGCGTAGAGAAATTCGCTCCAGGCCAGGGCGAACGTGATCACGCCCGCGGCCAGCAACCCCGGCGAGATCATCGGCAGCACGATCCGGAAAAACGCCCGCCACCGGCCGGCGCCGTCCACGAGCGCCGCCTCTTCCACTTCCTGCGGCACCTCCTGCAGGAATCCCTTCAGCATCCACACCGCGAACGGGAGGGAGAACGCCGTGTAGATCAGGACGAGCGCCGGCAGCTGATCGTACAGCCCGACGGTCCGGACCGTCGCGAAGATCGGGATCACCACCACGATCGACGGCAGGAACCGCAGGCTGAGCAGCCACGAGAGCAGCCCGCGGCGAAACCGCGGCGGCACGCCGAGGCGGGTCAGCGGGTACGCGATGAGGAGCGCCATGGCCAGGGTCGCCGCCACCGTGGCGAGGCAGACGATCACGCTGTTGCGCAGGAGGACCCAGTCGCCCGCGCCGACCAGCGCGGCGGCGTAGGCGTCCAGCGTGGGGTGAAGCGGCCACAGCGACGGGGGCTGCAGGTACAGTTCGCGCGTCGGCTTGAGCGACGTCGAGACCATCCACGCGAACGGGAACAGGTACACCCCGGCGAGCACCCCGAGGGACGCCAGCACGAGCCCGCGCAGGAGGCTCCGGCGCCGGCGCGGGCGGGCCGCCGGCGCCGCCGCCGCGCGCCCAGGCGCCGTACAGGGCTCGGCGGCCCGGTCCGCGCTCGTCACGCCAGCTCCTCCGAGAGGTAGCGGCTCGCGACCGCGAACAAGATGGAGACGACGATCACCACGTACAGGGCCAGGGCCGACGCGTAGTTGAGGTTGTTGAACTTGAACGCGATCCGGTACAGGTAGAGGCTCAGGAACTCCGTCGACGCGCCGGGGCCGCCCATGGTCAACACCTGGACGTGGTCGAACACCCGGAGCGTGTCCGTGAAGCGGAACACCAGCACCAGCAGCAGCAACGGCTTGAGATAGGGAAGCTCGAGGTGGCGAAACCGCGCCCAGCCGCCCGCCCCGTCGACCTCGCCCGCCTCGATCATGTCCGGCGGCACCGCGGAGAGGCCGGCGAAGAGCACGAGAAACACAAACGGCATCCACTGCCACACATCCACGCTCACGACCGAGAACATCGCCATGCCCGGGGACGACATCCACAGGATGGGCCGGCCGTGGTACCCCAAATCGCGCAGCACCACGTTGACGATCCCGTACTCCGGGATGTACATGAGACGGAAGATCACGCCCGCCGCCACGGGCGGCGTGACCATGGGCACGATGAAGAGGAGGTACGCGAGCGTCCGGCCGAGCGCGCTGCGCACGGTGCGCTGCACGGCCACCGCGAGGGCGAGCCCGAGCAGGCACTCGATGCCCATGGCCAGGACGACGTAGAGCGCCGTGGCGCGGAGCGACGCGCCGAGCAGGCGGTCCTCGAAGGCGAACGCGAAGTTGTGCAGGCCCGCGAAGCCGCCGACGCGGTAGTATTGCAGGCTGAGGCCGATCGCGTAGAACAGCGGGTACACGACGACCGTGAGCAAAAAGAGGACCGGCACGGCGACGAGCGCGTACGGAACGGCGCGACGCCGGAACGTCGACGTGTGGCACCTCCTACGCGGCGGGGCGCCGCCGCGGCGGCGCCCCGTCGAACGTTGCGTGGACGGCTGCGAGCGGCCTACTTGATGTAGCCGGCCTCCCGCATGTGCTGCGTCACTTCGTCGGACGACCGCGCGATCGCCTGCTCGGGCGATTCCGTGCCCGCGAGCGCCGCGTTCATGTGCGTGCCGAGAATGGTCTCGACGGCCGACCACTCGGTCGTGCGGGGGCGCCAGAACGGCGGGGCGGCGAGCGATGCGGCCATCGCCTGGAAGAACGGATACCGCTTGTTCAACGCGACGTCGGTGAGGATCGAGCGGCGGAACGGGATTCCGCCCGCGGCCGCATACGAGCGCTGGACCTTGGCGCTCGTGACCCAGGAAATGAAGCGGTACGCCCAGTCCTTCTGCCCCGCGGCTTTGGGGATGCCGAGCAGCCAGTTGCCCATCATCGGCATATGCCGGCCGGACGGCCCCATCGGCAGCATCACGTACCCGACCTTGCCGATGACGGTGCTCACCTGGGGGTTTTCGAGGATGTCGGACGCCTCGGCCGGCCAGACGCTGCCTTCGAGCGCGTGCCCGGTCGCGACCAAGCGCGTCCGGTCCGCCGCGTCCGTGGTGTCCGGACCCGGCTGCGCCACGGCCTTGAGCTGCCCCACGAAAAACTTGAGCGCGTTGGCCGTCGCCCCCGATTTGAACACCACGTTCCACTGATCGTCGAAGACATCGCCGCCAAACGTCTTGAGGATCGGAAACCACTGGGACATGATCGGGTTGCCCTTGGCACCCCGCATCGCGAAGCCGTAGAATTGCTTGCCGGGATTGCCGAGCTTCGTCGCGTCCGCGAGCGCTTGGTCCCAGGTCTGCGGCGCCGCCACCAAGTCTTTGCGGTACATGAACATCTCCACGTTGCCGACGACCGTGATGGCGTAGATGTGGCGCGGCTTGCCGGCCTCCCCGGGCGGGATGGGGCCGCGCGGCGGCGGCCACGAGCCGAGATCATAGACGACCGGAAAGATGTCGGGATCGCGCTGGAGGTTGAACGGCGCCGCGTCCAGCGGTGCGAGCCAGCCCTCGGCTCCGAACTTCGGCATCCACGGGTCGTCCATCATCACCACGTCGAAGGTGGCGGCGTTGGCCTGGAACGCCGTCGTCATCTTTTCGTAGAGGCTCGCGTACGGATACGTAATGAGGTTGAGGTGCACGCCGGTCTCGCGGTCCCACATCGGCGCCACCGCGCGCAGGCCGCGGATCTCGACGCCCTCGACCACACCCACATTGAGCTGCCGCGGCTTGGCCGCGGCCACCGCGATCGACCGGGCGATCTCGCCGAACGCCCCGGCGCCGACCGCCGCTGTTCCCAGCTTGAGCACCTGCCGCCTGGTGAACGTCCCCGCGCGCGACACGTGCGCGCCCCGTCGCCTTCCACGCATGTGCGCTCCCTCCATCACAGACGTCGCAGTCCGTGCGGTCGAGGCAAACTACTTGGCCTGCCGGCGCAGGTTTCCTGCCGCGGGGACGGAGTGGAGCCGGACTGTTACGCGGGTGCGGGCGACGCCCCTCGCGGTCCGGGAAAAGCGGCGGCGCCGGCTAACCGGATCGAAATTGAAGCGGAGCGCGGCAGCCGAACGACACTGACCGCGGCGGTCGGCGTGGACGATCGGAATGGGAGCAGGCCTGTAAGCCGGGTTCTGTCGTGTGCGGCCATCTCTCTTGGGTCGCCGGTTACCCGGCGCCTCTAGCGGTCTACCCGGGGATCGGCGGGCCGCCTCATCTCCCCCTACGTGACCTTGCTCCGGGTGGGGTTTGCCGAGCCGGCCGGTCACCCGGCCGCTGGTGCGCTCTTACCGCACCGTTGCACCCTTACCCCGGCCAAAGGCGCCGAGGCGGTTTGTCTCTGTGGCACTGTCCTCGGGGTCGCCCCCACTGGGCATTACCCAGCACCCTGCCCTGCGGAGCCCGGACTTTCCTCGAGCGCCGGAGCGCCCGCGGCCGCCCGGCCTGCTCCCGCTCCATCCTATCATGGCCGGTCGCGCGCGTTCAAACGATTCCGCCGGGCGCCGCCGTGCGCCTCGACCAGGCTCTTTGCCCGCCGGCGCGATACCATCCCTCCTCAGCGGGGGTGGATTGAGGGGTCGGGATCCGCGGCGTCCAGCGCCTGGTTGGCCAGGGCGTCCGCCGCGCGGTTTCGCTCCCGCGGGACGTGCACGATCGTCACGGCCTCGAAGGCGCGAAACCGGGCCATCGCCGCCCGGTGGAGCGGCGCGAGCTGATCGCTCCGCACCCGGTATTCGCCGCGGAGCTGGCGTACCAGGAGCTCGCTGTCGCTCTGCACGCGCACGCGGCGCGCCCCGAGCGCCTCGGCCTCCGCCAGCGCCCGCAACAGCGCGCGGTACTCCGCGACGTTGTTGGTGGTGACGCCGATCGCCTCGCCGATCTCGCGGACCGCGCGCCCGCCTTGCACGGCCACGACGCCGATCGCGGCTCGCCCGGGGTTCCCTCGCGACGCGCCGTCGATGCAGAGCGTGACGTCCGGCGCCGCGGATTTCACCCGCCGTTCCCCGAGGAACTCCCCCGCCCGTCGAGGTAGAGGATGCGGTGGCAGCGCTCGCAGGTGACCACCTGGCCGTCGCGCACGCGTGACACGAACTGCGGCGGCACGTCGTTGCGGCATCCGCCGCAAAACCCGCCGATGATCGCCACCATGCCGACGCCGGCCTGCTGCGCCGCGATGCCCTCGTACTTGCGGAGCAGCCGGGCATCGACCGCGGCGGCGCGCGCCGCGCGTTCCCTCTCGAGCGTCTCGAGCTCGGCCGTGATCTCGCGCCGCGCCGCCTCATACGCCGTGACCCGGTCGCGCAACCGCTCCTCCAACGCGGCGAGGCTGCTTCGCGCTCCCGTGTCTTCGCGCTTCAGCGACTCGATCTGGTCGAAGAGCGCGAGGATCCGGTCCTCCAGGTGATCGCGGGCCCGGGCAAACGCGCCGAGCTCCTCCTCCAGCGCGGCGAGCTCCTTGGGATTGGTCACGCGCCCGCCGTAGAGATCCGCCTCCGCCTTTTTCTGCTTCGTCTCGGTGGTCTGGAGTTGCAGCTCTTGGTCCCGCACCGCGGCCAGCGCCTGGTGAAGCCGCGCCGCCGCCGCGGCCGCGGCCGCGCGGGCCGTCTCCGTCTCGGCGCGCAGCGCCGACCCGTCGTCGAGCGCGCTCAACCGCCCGCGTGCGTCCAGCAACCGGGCGTCGACCTGCTGCACGGCCCACAGCGCATCGAGCGCGGCGCGCTCGTCGGGATCCGCGCTCATCGCAGGCTCACGACATAGATGCCGTGCCGGCCGTCGTCGGTCTCGGCCACGAACGCCACTTGCCCGGCGTCGTTGAAGGCCGGGGCGCTGAACGCGGTGAACGTGCCGCCGCCCGGCGCGCGGTCCCCGGCACGCACGATCGGCCGCACCCCGGCCCGCGTGGCGAGGTAGATCGCCTGCGGGATCACGGGGAGGCTCAACTCGAACACCATGTCCTCACGCGCATCGATCACCGCGACGGCAAATTTCGTGAGCGAGCTTCCCGCCACATCTTGGCCCGCGGTGGCAAGCGGCACCAGGGTCGCCCGGCCGGTGACGTACAAGGCTTCGGGTACCGGGCTCCGCGCGGTGCGCCCGATGAACCCCACCGTTCCCGCGTCGGTCAAGACCACCGACCCGAACTCGGTAAAGCGGCCGCCCACCGGAGCGTCATCGTCGGTCGTCACGATCGGCACGGCGTGGCCACCGGCGAGGGTGTACACGCCCTGACGGTGATGCTCGGTCGTGGACGCGACCCACGCGATGCCGTTGCGGTCGTTGAGCGCCGGCGTGCCGTCCAGGAAGAACTCGAACGCACCGCCGCCCGGCGCGGGGTCGCCGGCCATCACCACCGCCGAGACCCGACCGTGGCTGGCCGTGAAGATCCCCTCCCGTCCCACCGTCCGTCCCACGAACGCCACGACGCCGCGATTGTTGAGCGTGGGGTTGGCGAAATCGGTGAACACGCCGCCGCGGGGCGCGGTCTCCCCGACGGCGGCCAGCGGCGTGATGGCATCGCCGCGCGCGAGATAGATCCCCTCCGTCACCCGCGGATCCGTCGTGCGCCCCAGGAAGCCCGCGGTGCCGCCGTCGTTCAGCAGCAGATCGCTGAACGCGCGAAACACGCCGCCGGTCGGGGCCGGCGTCCCGGTCGAGACGAGCGGCCGCACCCGGCCGCCGGTCCGGATGTAGAGCGTCTCACGCGCGCGCGCGCCCCCGATCACGGCGCCGAAGATGAGGTCGCCTCCGGCGTTGATCGACGGATCGGAAAATTCGCTAAAGGTTCCGCCGTCCGGCGCGGGCTCCCCGGTGCGGAAAAGGACATGCAGGCCCGGCGCGGCGTCTGCCTGCCATACGGCGGCGGCGCCGGTGGTCAGAGCGGCGACGATGAGGCACAATAACAGGGAGCCCCGGACGCGGGTCATCTCATGCTATGGTAGTGCGCCACCACGGCGTTGCCAAGCCCGCGAACCCGCGCCGCCCCGAAGCGCGGCAAGGAGACCAGGATGTCGAGCGTACGGCCCGGCGTGACCGATAGTCATCTGCACCTCGTAACGGCCTCGATGGTTCACCGCATCCGGGCGCGCCCGTGGTCCGCCCGGCCGAAGGCGATGGAAGCGTTCGCCGCCCGCGGCGCGCGCATGGCGGAGCGCATGGCCGCCCTGGAGCGCACCTCCATCGAGGACCACGCACGGCGGTGGGCGGCGGCGTTCGACCGGGCCGGTGTCGCCACCGGGTTCTTCATCGCCATCGGCGAAGGCAACGAGGACCTCGCCGAGTTCCTCCGGCGCGACCCCGCGCGCTTCCAGGCCTGGGGCAGCGTCGCGGATCCCACGGCGGCGGACGCCGCGGCAACCGTCCGCCGGTTCCGCGACTGGGGATTCCGGGGGCTCAAGCTCTACCCGCCGATTCAACGGTTCAGCGCGAGCGACCGCGTCGTGTATCCCGTGTATGAGGCCGCCGCGGAGGCCGGGCTCGCGGTGCTCTTCCACTTCGGCATCACGGTCGCTCCGATCTACGATCTCATGTACGCGAACCCGCTGCACCTCACCGCCGCTTCGCGTGATTTTCCGGAGATCACGTTCGCGATCGCGCACTGCGGGGCGGGCTTCCTGCGCGAGGCCCTGTTCCTCGCGTACCATACCGAGAACATCTGGGTGGATACGTCGGGCACGAACAACTGGCGTGAGTTCGTCCCCGGCCACCCATCGCTGGAGTCCGTGTTTCGGGACCTGCTGCGGACGTACGGCGCGGGCCGTATCATGTTCGGCACGGACTCCGGCACGCCGGAAGAGTACCGCACGGCCATCCTGGAGGAACAGTGGGAGACGTTTCGCCGGCTGGATCTCCCGGCGGCCGACATGGCGGCGATCTTCGGCGCCAACGCGCGGCGGCTGTTCAACCTGCCGGCCCAGCCGGCGTGACGCCGGGCGCGACCCACAGGACCGCCCGGCGCGGCCGCCCGGCCGCGCGGTATACTGAACCCACGATGGACGTGGGGCGGGATCCTCCCGAACCGGCGCCGGACCGGGCCGCAGACGGCGCCGCGTTGGACCTGCTGCGGGATCACGCGGAAACCATCCTCAACGCGGCCCGCATCCTCGCGGGTGCGCTGGAGGGCAAGACCGGGTTCGGCGAAGCCTGGCCGCCGATCCGGGATCTCGAGCACAAGGGCGATGCCATTGCCCGCGACATGTTCGAGATGCTCGCCGCGGGGCGCACCGGCGGGACCCCGTCCGACGCGCTCCAGTCGCTGATCGGCAATCTCGACGACGTGCTGGACGCCATCGAAGCCGCCGCGGCGCGCCTGGCGATTCACCACATCCGGGGTGTGTTTCCGCCGGCGCTGGAGCTCGGGAAGATCGTGCTGGAGTCGGCCCGGGAACTGTGCGAGGCGGTGCGCCGCGTGCACCCCGTGCGCGACGTCTTCCCCCACACGCGGACCCTGCACCTCCTCGAGAATCGCGGCGACGACGTGCTGCGCGACGCGATCGCGCGGCTGTTCGCCGGGCGGACGAGCGTCCGGGACATCCTCAAGTGGAAGGATATCTGCGAGATGCTCGAGGGCGCGACGGACCGGTGCGAAGACATCGCCAATGTCCTCGAAACCCTGGCGGTCCAGACCGGCGTGGAAGACCGGCTCACCGTGCAGCGGCTGGTGATGGACGTCGAGCACCACGAGGTGACCGCGGACGGCACCGCGGTGCCGCTGTCGGCCAAGGAATTCAGCCTCCTTCACCTGCTGCTGCGCCATCAGGGCAAGATCGTGCGGCGCGAGCGGCTGCTCCGCGACGTGTGGGGCGAGGACTACTTCGGCGATACGCGGACTTTGGACACTCATGTCGCATGGCTCCGCAAGAAGGTCGAAGCGCCCGGCGGCGTTCGCATCGTCGCCGTCCGCGGCATCGGGTATCGGCTCGACGCGCGGTGAGGGCCGCGGTGCCGGGGCCGGCGGCATGATGGCGGCGGGGGCGTGGCGCCGCGCGGCGCCGGCCCTGCTCGGCGCGGTGCTCGCGCTCGGCGTCCTCGCGCACGCGCGCGGGGCCGTCTCAAACCCCGCCGACGCGGTGTTCCAGCTCATGGACATCGACGCCACGGACCAGTGGATCCCGAAGATGACCGGCACGGCGTTTTTCGTCCACCCCGACGGAACGGCGATCACGAACAGCCACGTCGTGTTTCCAAGCCTGTCGCAACCCCGGCGGTACCGGCTCCTGGCCATTGTGAGGCACACGTTGTACGGCGTGCGCGTGATCTGCGCCACCAGGCTCTCCTACGATCCGATCGCGTACAACGGGCAGCCTGTGCCCATCGGCCGCGACGTCGCCGAGGTGGCCCTGGAGCCGCCGTCGTTCCCCTTCCGCGCGTTTGCGTACCGCGTGCCCGGCGGGCCCGAGGTGACGCTCGGCACCGCGCACGACGGGCCGATGCCGGCTTTTGCGCCGCTCATCGTCGCCGATGGGCCGGCGACGGGCGAGCACGTGGAGGTCCTGGGCTTCGGCCGGATCTCGCCGATTCCGGAGGAGTGGAGGGCCGAGGGCCAGATCAGCGCGTTCCACCTGGCGCGCGACGGGACCGAGGTGTTCGACATGCAGTTTCAAGGCCGGCCGCAGCCGGGCAACAGCGGCTCGCCGGTGTTGAACGATCGGGGACACGTGATCGGGATCTGGACGTGGCACTCCACGACGGACAGCAGCGTCGGGAGCGCCCAGTCAAACGACGTGCTGCGACCACCCTGCCGCTAGAGACCCCGTGATGCAGCGGCGCCCGGGCCTCGTGCCCCGGGCGCCGCCGTACCTCGCGCGCCGGCCGGCGCGCCTACTGGTTGCTCGAGCCGCCGTTACCGCCCTGGCCGCCGGCGCCACCATTGCCGGAGCCACTCGAGTTGCTGTTCCCGCCGGCGCCGCCGCTACCGCCTGCGCCGCCGCTGCCCGAGGTTCCGGTGTTGCTGTTGCCGCCGTTGCCGCCTTGGCCGCCGTTGCCGCCGTTGCCGGAGTTCGCGCCGGTGTTGCTGCTCCCGCCGGCCCCGCCGTTCCCGCCGGCCCCGCCACTACCCGCGCTCCCGGCGTTGAGGTTGCCGCCGTTGCCGCCCTGGCCGCCGCTGCCGCCGTTGCCCGAGTGGTTGCCGCTGTTGGAGCTGCCGCCGTTGCCACCCGCGCCGCCGGCGCCACCGTTACCCGCGCTCCCGGTATTGCCGCTCCCGCCGTTGCCGCCCTGACCACCGGCGCCGCCGTTGCCCGAGTTGTCGCCGCTGTTGGAGCTGCCGCCGTTGCCGCCCGCGCCGCCGGCGCCACCGTTGCCCGACGTGCCGCTGTTCGAGCTCCCGCCGTTGCCGCCCTGGGCGCCGTTGCCGCCGTCGCCGGAGTTGTTGCCGCTGTTCAAGCTCCCGCCGGCGCCGCCGTTCCCACCGGCCCCGCCGGTGCCCGCGATGCCAGTATTGAGGTTGCCGCCGTTACCGCCCTGACCGCCGTTGCCGCCGTTGCCCGAGTGGTTGCCGCTGTTCGAGCTCCCGCCGGCCCCGCCGTTCCCGCCGGCCCCGCCGTTGCCGCCGCTCATGGAATTGCCGCTGCCGCCGTTACCGCCCTGACCGCCGTTGCCGCCGTCGCCGGAGTTGTTGCCGCTGTTGGAGCTCCCGCTGGCGCCGCCGTTCCCGCCGGCCCCGCCGTTGCCCGACGTCCCCGTGTTATGCGATCCGCCATCGCCGCCCTGACCGCCGTTGCCACCGTTGCCGCTGTTGTTACCGCTGTTCGAGCTCCCGGCGGCCCCGCCGTTCCCGCCGTGGCCGCCGTTGCCGGATCCGGCCGTCGCGCTCGCGCCGGTGTTGAAGCTCCCACCGTTTCCGCCCTGCGCGCCGTTGCCGCCGTTGCCGCTGTTGTTGCCGCTGTTCGAGCCGCCGCCGGCCCCACCGTTCCCGCCGGCGCCGCCGTTACCCGAAGCGTCCATGTTGAAGTTACCGCCATCGCCGCCCATGCCGCCGTTGCCGCCCATGCCGGAGCCCGCGCCGGTGTTGTGGCTTCCGCCGTTGCCGCCGGACCCGCCATTGCCGCCGTTGCCGGAGTTGACGCTATTGCCGTTGCCGCCGTTGCCGCCCTGACCGCCGACGCCGCCCGATCCCGTGGAGTGGCCGCCGCTGTTCGAGCTGCCGCCGGTGCCGCCGTTCCCGCCGGCGCCGCCGTTGCCGGAGTTGTTGAAGTTGAAGCTGCCGCCGATCCCGCCGTTGCCGGCCGGCCCACCGCTGCCGTCGCCACCGCGCGCCGGCTGCGGTCCGCCGTTCGGCGCATTCTGCCCGTTCGGCCCGTTTTGCCCGTTCAGGCCGTTCTGGGAGCCGCTTGCGTTGCCGCCGTTGGTGCCGTTGCCGCCGTTCGTCCCGTTCCCGCCGCCGTTTGCTCCCCCGTTGCCGCCGTTGCCGCCGGACCCGCCGGCACCGCCGAAGATCGAATCGCCGGCGCCGTTACCGCCGTTGCCGCCGTTGCCCCCATTCCCACCGTTGCCGCCCTGGAAGCTACCGCCTGCGCCACCATTGCCGCCGCTGCCGCCCGCGCCGCCGCCGTTGTTGCCGCCGTTCCCGCCCGCGCCGCCGGCCCCGCCGTTCCCGCGGCCGTTGGTATTGTTACTCCCACCCGCGCCGCCGCTGCCGCCCGCGCCGCCGCTCCCGCTGCTCATGAAAGCCGGTTGCGCCTGTGCGGCCGGAACGCCGGCCGCGGCGTACCATGCCGGAACGGCGAGCGCCAGCAAGCCCGTGACGCCCAGGAACACGATCTTCCGGTGCGTGCTACTCATCACCGTCCTCCTTGATTGTGTGTCCGCATGTGCTGCGCGGTACGCGTATCGGCGGCGCGGGTCGTGAGCCATCTATCGGCCCGCCGCCGTCGCCGTACCGTTGCACTCCCGCGCCGAGGCTGTGGCCATCCGGGAGCGGGAATGTGCCGTCACTGCAACGTAGGGTTGCCCGCTCCGCCTCGAGCGTGGGAGCGAGCGCCCTCGACGGTTAGCTGAGCGCAAGCAGTCCGCACCACCTCCTTCCGCCTGTTCGGCGGCATGTGTCCTCGGATCTCGTGTTCACTCGCAATGCCGTCGGTCTGCGCCGTGCAGCCGGTGTGCCGTGGACGCGTTCCTGCGGCCAGTCGCCGGATCAAGACCTCGGAGCGTGGCTCCCACAGCAGATATCACCACGCGCTCGCGCGTGCTAACTCCGCGGCGGCCGATTCCGCAAAGATCAGCCGAAGATACTAATTCCTTGTTGCTAGGGCGATACGCGCGTCACGCGGTGCGGGGACGGTGACGATCGGATGGCCGAAGCCCACGGCCGTCGCGGTGGCGACGCGGCGCCGCGTGAGACAGCGAGGGCCGGGATGTGGATTGCTAAATCATGGGTAAACAATTACAGATCATGTGCCTTGAGCGGCTCTCCGGGGCGGACGGGTCGCGTCGTGCCATCGACAGCTGCAGCTGAGTGCGGGTAGGGGGTCTGTATGCACATGTCGCGCGTTTCGCGCGCGCCGGTATGCCTGCTGGTGTTGGTGCTGACGGGAGTCGTTGCGTGGAGGCCCCTCACGGCTCGAGCGCAATCGGCGGCCGCGCCGCTCGACAAGTCGGCGCAGTACACGATTATGCCGGGGCGCGGCATCGGCGCGCTCACGCTCGGCACGCGCATGCAGGACGTCATTGCGATCCTCGGCGCGCCGGTGAGTACGTGGACGTTTCTCGACGGGCGCCGCGTCTATCGCTGGTTTCAGCCCCCGTCCAACAGCGGTGTCGGCGTCGGCACGGATGCGACGGGGCTCGTGGACCGGATCTGGGTGCTCAATGATCCGCGCTACAGGACGACCGCGGGCATCCATGCCGGCGCCACGGAAGAGCAGGTCGTGCGGATGATGGGACGGCCTACCGGGTCGGTCGTCGATGCCGCAGGGCACTTGCGCAAGTTGTTCTACGCGGCGAACGGCGTGTGGTTCAGCGTGCAACTCGACCAGCGGTACGCATTCTACAACCAGGTGTTTGAAATTGGCGTCACGGCGCCCGCAGAATCATTGGTCCGGCGGTGACGGCCGGCGGCAGCTCGCCGTGCCGCGGGACCTCCTCTCCTCGCAATCGCACGCGCTCACCGCGCCGGTGCTCGAGGAGCGGCAGACCCACGGTGAGCGGAGGATGCGCAACCGGCCCATGAACATTCGCCTCTTGATCCTCGCCGATCACCCGCTGATCCGCCTGGGCATTCGCACGGCCCTGGCCGCGGCGACCGACGTCGAGATCGTCGGGGAAGCCTCCGAGGCCAGAGACATCGTGGCGTGGGCGCAGCGGCTCGGGCCGGATCTGGTCCTCGTCGACGTGAGCGCAACGAACGGCGACACCCTAGACGCGATGCGGCGGATCCGCCAGCATTGCCCGGGCGTGCAGGTGCTCGCGGTCGGCGCCGCCGATCCCCCGGTCGCGCAGCGGGCGGCGGAGGCCGGCGCCACCCGCGTGTTGCCAAAGGACATCTCGCCCACCGACCTGGCGAGCGCCGTCCACGCCGCCCGGACGGACGAGCCGGGCGTGAGAGATCCGGCGGCGGTCCGGCCGGGAAGCGGCACACGCGGCGGCGGGTCGAAAACCCGTTGGGGGCTCACCGAGCGCGAATGGGAGGTCCTGGTCGAGATCGCCCGCGGCTTGAGCGCCCGGGAGATCGCAAACAAGCTCTACCTCTCCACCTCTACGGTCAAGAGCCACGTGCGGGCGATCTACCGGCAACTCGGGTTGCGCAACCGGGCGCAGGCCGTCCTGTTTCTGGTGGAACGCTATCCGCGGCTCGTCCACGAGGCGCGCTCGTCGCCCGACCCCGACGACGGCATCTGACGCGCGCTCGTCACTTCGTGACACCGTAGACACGGCGGCCACACGCCGCCCGTCGCGCCACGCCTTCCATCATCATCACGCACACGACAACTGGGCCGCGCCGGCCACGATACTGTTCGAACGCGTCCCGCCGCCCGTCTCGATGAACAGGAGGGGACGGACCGGGCGCCTCCAAGAGATTGCAGCACAAGGGTCGGGCGCGCCGCGGGCGAACCAGACCAGGGCAGGACGGCCCGCGCCACGGGCCGTCCGGGTCGAGAGGAGGTATGCTTGCCGGCAACCAGGGCGTCGCGTGCCGTCGCGGCACCCCGCGTCGCGAGCGTCGAGGACCTTCGAACCCTGGCCAGGCACCGGCTGCCGAGGGCGATCTTCGACTACGTCGACGGCGGCGCCGACGCCGAGGTCACGCTGCGGGACAATCGTCGCGCGCTGGAGGCGGTGACGTTTCGGCCGCGGCAGGCGGTCCCGCTGGCGACGTGCGACCTGCGCGCCCACGTGCTGGGCTGTGACCTGGCGCTGCCGGTGCTCCTCGCGCCGGTCGGGTACAGCCGCTTGATCCATCCCGAGGGCGAAGTTGGAGCGGCCCGGGCGGCCGGGATGGCGGGCACGGCCTATATCCTGTCCAGCGTGTCCGGGCATGCTCTGGAAGACGTGAAGGCCGCGTCTTCCGGACCCGTGTGGTACCAGCTCTATCTGGTCGGCGGCCGCGCGACCGCGGAAATGGCGATCGAACGAGCCCGCACGGCGGGGTTCTCGGCGCTGGTGGTGACGGTGGACACGCCCGTGGTGGGGATGCGGGAGCGCGATGTGCGCAACGGCGCGAGAGAGCTTGTGGCCGGCAGCGTGCTCGACAAACTGCCGTTTCTCCCGCAACTGCTCGCCCGTCCAGCCTGGCTCGCGAGGTTTCTGCTGGACGGCGGCGTGCCCCGCTTGCCGAACCTTGTCGTGCCCGGACGCGGTCCGATGACGCTCGTGGAAGCGCGGGATGATCTCTCGCGCGCCTCGCTGAGTTGGGACGATTTCCGGTGGATCCGCGAGGTATGGCGCGGCCCGATCGTCGTCAAGGGCATCCTCACCGGCGATGACGCCCGTCGCGCGGTCGACGCGGGCGCCGCCGCCGTCGTCGTCTCCAACCACGGCGGCCGCCAGCTCGACTCGGTGCCGGCGTCCTTGACCGCCTTGCCGGAGATCGTTCACGCCGTGAGCGGCCGGGCCGAGGTGCTCATGGACAGCGGCATCCGCCGCGGCGCCGACGCCGTCAAGGCCCTGTGCCTCGGCGCCCGTGCCGTGCTCGTGGGACGCGCGTACGCGTACGGGCTCGCGGCCGCGGGAACGGCCGGCGTCGCCCGCGCGCTCGAACTGCTCCGCGCCGATCTGGAGCGCACGCTCCGCCTGCTCGGATGCCGCTCGACCGGCGCCCTCGACAGCTCGTACGTGAATCTTCCGGCGGCCCGCTGGCTCAGCGAGGCGGCGGACTGATCCGCGATGGCGATCCACCCTGGCGGCTGCGCGGGCGGCACCGGGGCCGGATACCCCGGGCTCGGCGGGCGTGATGGCCGGCCAGAATGAGCTGCTCAATGACGGGGTCACGCCCGACCAGCGCGGGCGCTGCCGGACCTGCGGGTACTTGGCGCAGCGCGTGCTGGACGCCGCGCTGGAGCCCGCGCTCCACGAAGTCAGCGAGGCGCAGCGCGACACCTTTACCGGCGAGCTGGTGCTGGCGGGCCGGGGGGTGACCTCCACGGTGCCGCACTGCTTCGTCCGGGCGGCCGATCTCGAGCGCGAGTACGGTACCCCGCTCAATCGCGCGCGGCAGGCGCAGCTGGTCCTCGACCGCGACCGGCGGTGCCCCAGGTGGTCCGCGTACGTCCCCGGGTTCAGCCCCAAGGAGCATCTCGCCTACGCGCGCGCGCAACAGGACGACCTCGAGCGGAAGCGGTATCAGGAGCGGCAGGAGGAGAGCCGGCGCCAGTTCGAGCTCGCGCTGCAGCGGGACAGCCGGCGGTTCCAGGTCAAGGTCACGATCGCGCTCATCGTGCTGGTGCTTGTCGCCAGCGTCCTGCCGTTCGCGCTGGCGCGATTGCTCAAGTGAGACTCCTGCCGAGGAGGCGGCCATGCCCAAACGGATCACGGTCACGGCGACAGGCGACTCGCTCATCACGCGGCGCATGCCGGACTACGGCGACGGGGCGTTCGCCGACATGGTTCGCCTGATTCAGTCCGCGGACGTCCGCTTCACCAACATGGAAATGGTCCTGAGCCGCTTTCACGGGACGCCCGTCGTCGAAAGCGGCGGCATGAACCTCTCCGCCGATCCGGCCGTGGCCCGGGATCTCATGCGCATGGGCTTCAACCTCACCGCGTTCGCGAACAACCACACACTCAACTACGGGGAAGAGGGGTGCGTGCGCACGCTCGAAGCGCTGGAGGAGATCGGGTTGGTGTGCGCCGGAGCAGGACGCCACCTCGGCGAAGCGCGGCTGCCCGCGTTTCTCGAGACGCCGCAGGGACGCGTCGGGCTCGTGGCCTGCGCGTCCACGTTTGCGCTGGGACAGCGCGCCGGCGCGCAGCGGCCGGACGCGCCGGGGCGGCCCGGCCTCAATCCGCAGCGGTTCGACACCCTCTTCGTCGTGGATCAGCCGCACATGGACGCCATCCAGCGGATCGCCGAGCGCACGGGCGTCGAGCGTCAACGGCAGTGGCGCGTCTGGATGGGCTTCGGGCATCCACCGAAGCGCGAAGGCGAGTTCCAGTTCGCCGAGCGGTCGTTCATCGTCGGCCCGGAATTCGGCGTCCGGACCGAGCCGCACGACGCGGATCTCGCCGCCAACGTCGCGGCCGTCCGCGCCGCCGCCACGATCTCCGACCTCACGCTCGTCAGCATCCACGCGCACGAGCAGGGCACGGAGCGATGGCTGCCGGCGGATTTCATCGCGACGGTGGCCCGCGCGTGGGTCGACGCCGGGGCGGACATGGTGATCGGTCACGGGCCGCACCTGCTGCGCGGCCTGGAGCTCTATAAAGGAAAGCCGATCTTCTACTCCCTCGGCAACTTCATCTTCCAGCACGAATACCTGGAGCGGATTCCGGCCGACGACTACGAGACGCTTCGCATCGACCCCGCACGTTCCGCGCCGGAGCTGTTTCGAGAGCTGTCCAAGGACGGGACGCAGAGCTTCGCGGCGGACCGGCTGTACTGGGAGACCGTACTGCCGCTGTGCGTCTTCGAGGACCGGATGCTCCGCCGCATTCGCCTGCACCCGCTGTCGCTCGGATTCGGTACGGGCTGGCCGGATCGGGGCACCCCGCGATTGGCGTCCGCCCGGGTCGCCGGCGAGATCTTGGAGTGGTTCGCATCGCTGTCCCGGCCGTACGGGACGGAGATCATGATCGACGGAGAGGTCGGCGAGGTCAAGATCGCGTAGGCGCGGGGGTTTGCGCCGGCCGCGATCCATCGCGGGCAGATCGACGAGGCCAGGAAGCGCAAACCGTCGATCCCGCGGGAGGGGCGGTACGGCATCCCGATTCGCGACGAGATCGAGCGGGAGCGGCTGCTCTAGGGTCCGCCGCGCCGGAGCGCCGGGCGCTCGCGATCAAAAGCGGGGAGGCGCCCGCCCCAACCCGGCGTCCCGCCGCCGTTTGCTCGTCCCGCCACCCTTCACCGCCGCCAGTCGTTCTCCGGAGTGCGACCCCCGAAGTACGCCTGCCGGCCCGAACGGCTACCGCGACGAGCAACCACACCGGAGTTTCGCCGGAGGGTTTGCGCCTCCACCACGCTTGTACCATGCGCAAGCCGCGGCCTCAATCCGGAAAGTGGGTTCGACGCAATTCCGGATCGTGTGGCTAACAAGATGTGGATAAGCTTGCTCAGCGCATGCTCCGCAGCACGGTCTGCATCGACGTGAGATCGACCCGGACCAGGCCGTGTTGCGGGCGATCGAGATCGACGATCGCGGTCACCACGGTCGCAAGCAGCAGGCCGAAAAGGAGCGCGAGGGCGCCCTGCGGACTGCGCGGCCGTGCAATGCGCCCGCCCACGAGCGCGCTTGCCACGACGCTCATCATCAGCATGAGGTTCACCACGGCGATCGGGACGCGCGCGCGATAGGCCGCCGCCTCCTCCCCCGCGATGTCGATGGTGTCGTTGACCGTCTGCGTCAGCAGGGCGAGCTGCACGTTTTGCGGATCGGCGCGCCCCGCGGCCTCCGCGATGGACCACAGCGCGCCCTGCATCGCCGCCGCACTCCGCTCCGAGGCCTGCACCTGCGCCGGGTTCTCTTCGGATGCGAGGACTGCCAGCCGCGTTTGCGCGTACTCGCGCAGGGTCGTGCGAAGCCGTGCGGCCAGTTCGCCGGGCAGATATCCCGCGCGCAAATACGTCGTGCCGATCGCGTTGGCCTCTCTCACGACCAACGCGCGGCGCGCATCGAAGCGGGTTGTGGCAAAGGAGAACGAGAACCCGAGAATAAGCGCGGTCAGGACGAAGATGGCGCCGTACGCGACGTCAAACGGCTGCGCCTCCGGGCCGGCCAGCTCAGCCGCGAACCGGCGCCGCGCCGCCGCGCCCAGGACGACGCACCCCCAGTTCACGAGGGTGACCGTTATCCACAACACGATGAGCGGCGCCGAGTATGTCAGCCAGTACATCACAGGGCGAAGGTGCTTCTCAACTCGACCGGTACGTGCGCATCGTCCCGACAGTGATCGACCCGGTCTCAGGTCGCAAGGCACCTGTGTTTCGCCGGCCGCCCGGAAACCCCCTTCACCCGTCCGCGTCGATCGCCTCGGGACATCAATCGTCGCCCGCGTAATCGGCCTCGACGCCCATCGAGCGAAGACGCCGGGCCACCTCCATCCACGCGCGGGCTTGGTGGTACGCATCCTTCCACTCGTGACCTTTGCGGAGGCTGAGCGCGCGTCCGTCCCGCCACGTCACGGCCTCGAACCAGTCGCCGGCCTCGTGGTCGATCTGGTACCGCCACACCCACTCAACCTGCTTCTCGAACGCGGCCAGATACGTCGCGTGGCCCGTCCAGCGATACATCTCGACCGCGGCCACGAGCAGCTCCGCCTGCGGCCACCACAGCTTGGTCAGGCGCGCCCGGTTCAAGTAGACCGCCGCGGTCACCGCGCCGATGGGCGGTCCGTACAGTGCGAGACCGCCGCGCGCGTGATCGAATCCGTAGGCGAGCGCGTGGTCAACTAATCCTTGCACGCCCTCGCGCATCTGCGACCGCGGCCGCCGCAGAACATCCGCGGCGTCGAGCATCAACCACGCCAGTTCGACGTCGTGACCGTAATTGACGCGGCGCCGGTGGCGCCAATCGCCGGCGGGTCGCCACGACCGATCGAACAGGTCGGGGGCGTACCGGTCGCGCCGGTCCACCACCCGCGTGAGCAGGATGTCGAGCACCGCCGCAAGAGCCGCGCGGACGTCCCGCGCGGTCGACGCCCGGGCGAGCGTGACGAGCGGCTCCAACAGGTGTAGGTGGGTGTCGAGCGTTTTCCGGGCGCCAAACTCGCCCGGCGCAGGCGTCCAATCGCGTAGGAACTCTTCGCGGAATCCGAGGTCTCCGTCACGCGCGCGCCGGAGAAGCAGGTCGAAGGTCCGCTCCGCCCACGCCAGGGCGACGGGATCATCGGCGGCCGCCGCGTACTCGGCCAGCGCATAGATCGCGAACCCCTGTCCGTAGACGCGCTTGCGCGTGTCGAGCGGCGCGCCGTCGCGTCCGACGACCCAAAAGAATCCGCCGTGCTCGGCGTCCCACATCTTCTCGAGCATGAAGTCGGCGCCGCGCCGCGCGACATCAAGGTAGCCGTCCCGGGTGAGCCCGTACCGGTGGGCCGCGGCGAACGTCCAGACCAGGCGCGCCTGCATCACGAGAAACTTGTCCGTGACGCCGGACCACCGGCCATGACGATCGAGATGCGTCACAAATCCGCCGCGGTCGGTGTCTTCGGCGCGACGCCAAAACGGCAGGATGTTGTCCGCGAGATCGCGCTCCGCGCGGGAAAGAACCGAGGCCAACCGGCCGGCGGCGCGCGGGATAGGACCGCGGCGGCCGTCGCGGCCGGGCCGCGCGTGGCCCAGACGGCTCGCCACGCCGTGCAGCTCCTGAACGACCTGGAGCCCGATGTCGCGCGCGCGATACACTGCTCGATGCAAGTCCCCCACGCCCTCTGTAGCGTGCGCCGTGATGCCGCCGGGGTGAACTGACCGTTCGCACGGTCCGGCGCGGGCGTGAGATTGACGAACAGGTGGTCCCCGGGCACCCTCTCCGAACGCGCCGCGCAAGATCCACCGCTGATGCCCCTACGGCGGAACCGTGGATCATGGAACGACACAGGCTTATGCGCCACAATGCAGGGACTTCCAACCGTCCGCAGAAGCGTGGGGCGCCATGTGGCGGGTATTGCACGTCGCGTCCCCCGGCCCACCGTGACGCGGGCGCTCGATCGCACGCGCGACGCGGTGCTCATCGGGGCGTGCTTCGGTCTCACCGCCGGGGGACATCGCTGAAACGCGTGGCCTCCCCCGAGAACGGCAGGACGATGCGGCGGCGCGCGCGACCGCAAGCGTACATCGAGCCGTGGTACTTCGCGTACGCGCTGCTCGGCGTCACGGTCGTCGGCGGGATCCCGATCCTGTTTCCGTTGAAGGCCGCCTTGGCCGGATCGCCGAGCTCCATCGGCTCGTCACGGGCGCCTTCAACCTGGGAAGACAGCCGTCACGACTGGGCGGGGGCGGCCGTGCCGTCGCCGCGTCTTATCCGCGCTGCCCCCCGAGCCGCGGATCGAGCCGCTCCGCCAGCGCTTCCCCCAGCACGTTAAGCGCGATCACGGTCAGCGACAGCGCCGCGGCCGGCACGATCACCAGATACGGATGGCTCTGCAGAAATTGGAACGACTCGTTGATCATGAGCCCCCAACTCGGGCGCGGGGGCTGGACGCCGATGCCGATGAAGCTCAGCGTCGCCTCCGTTAGCACGAGCGCGCTCACGTCGAGCGTCGCCCGCGCCGCCACGAGATGCATGGCGTTGGGCACGAGGTGGCGCCGGAACAGCCGGCCCGGGCCGGCGCCGATCGCGCGCGCCGCCTCGATGTACTCGCGCTCCCGCAGCGCGACGACCTCGCTGCGCACGGTCCGTGCCATCGCCGGCCAGGCGGTCATCGTGAGCGCGGCGACGATGTTGACGAGGCTCGGACCGAAGATGCCGGTCACGAGGACCGCGAGCAGCAGCGATGGAAAGGCGATCAGCAGGTCGACGACGCGCATCAGCGCCGCGTCCGCGGCGCCGCCGTAGAAGCCGGCGAGGGTCCCCCACGCCACGCCGATGACCGATTCCGCGGTCACCGCCGCAAATCCGACGGTCAGCGAGATCCGCGCCCCGTGCAGCACACGCGTCAAGAGGTCCCGGCCGTACTGGTCGGTGCCCAGCCAATGGAGGCGCTCCGGCCCCTGCAGCGCGTGGTCGAGGTCCTGGCGATCATACGGATAGGGCGCGAGCCACGGCGCCCCGGCGGCCAGGACCACGAGGAGCGCGAGAAACGCGGCCGCCGCGGCGGCCGGCCATTCCCGCCGCGCCCACCGCGGCAGCGCCGCGGGACCGCGCGCGGCGACGCCCCGCGGCAGGACCGGCTCAGTAGCGAATGCGGGGGTTAAGGGCCGCATAGGACACGTCGACCGCGAGGTTGACGAACGTGAAGATCGCCGTGTACACCAGCACCGCGGTTTGAATGACCGAGTAGTCGCGCTGCAGAATCGCGTCGACGGCCACCCGCGCCATGCCGGGAATGTTGAAGATGACTTCGACGACGAACGCGCCGGTGATCGCGTAGCCGAAGGCCATGCCGATGGTCGTCACGATGGGCAACGCCGCGTTGCGCAGCACGTGCCGCGCCAGGATCGCGCTGCGGCGCAGCCCCTTGCTGCGCGCGGTGCGGACGTAGTCTTCCGCCAGCGCCCGGCGCACGCTGGCGCGGCTGATCCGCGTGACGTACGCGAGCGGCGCCGCGGCCAGCACCGCGACGGGCAGGACGTAGTCGGACGGATGTCCCCACCCCGCGACCGGGAACAGGCGCCACCGCAGCGCGAAGAGCAGCACGAGCACCGCGGCCACGACGAAGCTCGGGACCGAGAGACCCGCGATCACGCCTAACTGGATCAGGCGATCCGCGGCGGAGCGTTCGAACACCGCCGCGCAGACGCCGAGCGCCGTGCCGGCGAGCGCGGCCGCGGCCACGGCCAGCGCCGCAAGCCGGAGACTCACCGGCAGCGTTTGGCGCACGATCTCCGCGACCGGCCGCGCCGGGTTGACGTACGACGCGCCGAAGTCGAAGCGGGCCGCCCGGCCTATGTACCCGGCGAATTGGGCCGCGAGCGGGCGGTCGAGCCCGAGCTCGTGCCGCAGGTGCGCCGCGCCCTCGGGCGTGTAGTGGTCGGCGAGCAGCACCTGCACGGGGTCGCCGGGCGCGTAGTGCCCGGCCAGAAAGATGAGGAGGGCCGTCCCCAGCAGGAGCGGCGCCGTGAGCGCGACGCGATACGCAAGATACCGGAGCACCCGGGGACGGCCGCCCCCTACTTCTGAATGCTGACCGTGTTGAACTTCAAGAAGCCGGAGAGCGCCGCGGTCGTCCGCAGGCCGTGGACGTACGGCTTCTTCAACAGCGCGAACTGCGTGAAGACGATCGGGATCATCGCCCCGTCCTCCACCGCCAGCGCCTCGGCCTTGTGGTACAGGGCCGTGCGCGCCGACTCGGTCGCCGCCGCGTTGGCCTGGTCGACCAGCTTGTCGAACTCCGGATTCGCGTAGCTCACGCGATCGAGCGGCGACTTGCTGTAGAGCAACAGGTCGAGGTAGTCGCTGTAGTCGAGGTAATCCGCGGCCCAGCCGGTCATGAACGCCGGAAACACGGTGCGCCGGTTCATGCCCTGCTGGAAGGCGGCGAATTCCTGCCGCTGCAGCCGCACGTCAACGCCGAGGTTGTCCTTCAGCATCGCCGCGGCCGCCTCGGCGGCCATCTCGTAATCCTGGGCGATGGGGTTCATCGCCATCGTGAGCGGCGGGAGTTTGCCGGCCACCCCGGCCTCCTCGAGCAGCTTCTTCGCCTGCGCCGGGTCGTACGGCAGGCCCTTGTAGCCGGCGTAGAAGCCGGGGATGCCGGGCGGCACGATCGACGCGGCCGGCTGGTAGAAGCCGAAGAACACCGTCCGCGCGATCTTCGCCTTGTCGATGGCCAGCGCGAACGCGCGCCGCACGCGCGCGTCCTTGAACGGCTCGTACACGCGCGGGTTCGGACCGAGCCAGATGATCTGCGCCCGCGGGAACACGATCAGCTCCTTGCCCATCACCGGGTCCGCCTTGATGCGCGCGAAGTCGGAGAGCGGCACGGCCACGAGGTCGAGCTGGCCGGCCTGGTACTCTGCGAGGCGCGTCTGGGCCTCGGTGACGATCGGCAGCTCCACGCGCGCGATCTTAGGGGCGCCGGCGAAATACCGCGGCTCGGCGGCGAGCGTCACGTGGTCGTTGTGCACCCACTCCCGCATCGTGAACGGACCCGACCCCGCGTCGCGCGCCGCGAACCACGTCCGGCCGCCGCGCTCCACGACGTCGCGGTCGAGGACGACCGCCGCGTAGTACGCGAGACGGTTCAGGAAGCCGCCGCGCGAGTTGGGGTTCAGGACGATCTGCAGGGTCGACGGATCGACGGCCTTGACGCCGGCGATCCCGCCGCCGGCCTTCTGCTGCGCGTCGTATCCCGCGATCGGGCCGGCCACCACGTCGCCCACCGAGGTCTTGATCGCCGGATCGCCCATGCGGTCGAACGACCATTTCCAGTCCGCCGCCGTGACCTTGCGCCCGCTGTGGAAGTACACGTTGTCGCGCAGGTGGAAGGTGTAGACGAGGCCATCCGGCGACACGTCCCAGCTCTTCGCGGCCTCGGGCACCAGGCGCCCGGCGCTGTCCAACCCCACCAGCGTGTTGTACATCAGCAGCGTGAGATCGCCCGACGAAAAGTCGGTCGCGAAGTACGGATCGGCCGTCGGCGGCTCGCCGCCGAGCGGCGTTCGGAACACCGCCGCGGCCTGGCCCGTCGCGGGCGCGGGGGCCCAGCCGCCGGCGAGCGCGCCCAAGAGCGCCGCCGCGACCACCAGCGCGGTGACTCGATACACGGACATCCCCTCCCCCCTGCGATTCATGACGAGCGCGCGCCGGGCGTCGCCGCCGCCCGCTCGCCGTGGTGCACGGTCTTCAAGTAGTCGAGCACGCCGGCCACCGGCACGACGTCGCCGTACTTCATGTGCAGGTCGAACAGCGTCACCTTGTGCGAGGTCATCCCGCGGTCGCACACCGCCTCTTCCGGCACGATCACCCGGAAGTTGTAGTTGAAGGCGTCCAGGACGGTGTCGCGGACGCAGCCGCTCGTGACCGTGCCGGTGACGATCACCGTGTCCACGTTGTGGAAGATGAGGTAGCTGACGAGATCGGTCCCGAAGAACGCGCTCGGCGCGGTCTTCACGACCACCGACTCGGTCGGTCGCGGCGCGAGTTCGGGCACGATCTCGTACGCGGCCGGGTCGGCCATGACCGGCCGCGCGTCCGCGGCCGCGGTCTTCCAGCGGCCGCGCTCGGCGGGAATCGTGCGCCGCCGCGCCTTCGAAAAGAACACCGGGCACTCCGCCTCGCGCGCCGCCGCGAGCAGCGCCTGAATGGCCCGCACGGTCGCCGGCGCGGAGGGGCTGCTGTACGGATATGCGGGATCGACGAAGGCGCGGTACATGTCGACGACGAGGAGCGCCGGCCGCCGGCCGTAGCCGACTATCCCGCCCCAGCCGCCGCGTTCGTACAGCGCCTGCTCCTCCTTCGGCACCACGTCATCCCAGATCGCCACGGCTCACCTCCCATCGCTCGAGGAGCGGATGCGCCACGCCGGCGCCGGCGGCCAGCCCGCCGATCTCCGCCCACAACTCCGCCGGCACCATCAGACCCCGCTCGGCGCTGCGGCGCTTCCGCGCCGCGCTGCCTTCGCCCGGCAGGCGAATCGCGTCCACGCCCGCGCGCCGCGGACCCGACGTGATCTCCCGGGCCAGCCCGGCGAGGCTGCGCTCGTACGTCTCCCTTGGCAGAAAGGCCTCCACGCTGATCGCGCCGGCGAAGTTCGCCGACGAGGCCGGGGGCCAGATCCCCGCCAGCACGCCGCAGAGGATCTCGAGCGCCACGGCGAGCGCGTACCCCTTGTGGCCGCCGAGCGGCGCCAGCGTCCCGTGCGGCGGCAGGGCCTGATGCGGATCCCGCGTCGGGTTGCCCGCCGCATTAAAGGCCCACCCCTCGGGCAGGTGCGCGCCGGTCTTCTGCGCCAGCAGCACGTTGCCGCGGGCGCCCTGGGTCGTCGAGATGTCCACCACGACCGGCGGGCCGGCGCGGCGGGGGAACCCGATCGCGAGCGGGTTGGTCCCAAAGACCGGCTGCGTCCCGCCCCACGGCGCCACCCACGACGACGCCGGGTTGCCGGCGCACGCGATGAGGCCGATCATGCCCGACGCCGCGGCCGCCTCGACGTAGGCCCCGAGGCGGCCCATGTGGTTCGTGTTGCGCACGACGGCGAGGCACACGCCCGTGCGCGACGCGCGGTCGACGCAGCGGGCCATCGCCTCCGTGGCCGCGACGTGGCCCCAGCCGTTGTGCGCATCGAGGACGAGGACGGCATCTCCGTCGCGCTCCACCGTCACGGACGTGGGCGACGCGATCGCGCCGCGGCGCGCCCAGCCGAGATAGGCAGACAGGCGCACGAGACCCTGGGAGCGGCAGTCTCGCTCCTCGGCGTCGACCACGTGGGCGGCGACGAGCGCGGCGTCGGCCTCCACGACGCCGGCCGACGCCAGCAGCGCGCGGACGAGGTCTGTCAGCTCCGCCGCGGGGATCGGGCCGACCTCAGCCACGGCCTACCACCAGCGGACCGGGCACCGGTTGAGACGCTCGACGCCCGAAGCGGTGACGACCCAGTCGTCCTCCCAGCATGCGGTACCGAAGTCCCGCCGGACCAGCATCGGCTCGAACGCGAACACCATATGCTGCTCGAGCCGCGCCGGGTTGCCGGGCGCAAACGCGGGGAGATCCTGGACGGCGGCGCCGATCCCGTGACCCCGGAAGTATAGGTAGTCGGCGTAGCCGGCCCGCTCGGCCAGGGCGGCCGCAATCTTCGCGAGATCGGCGATGACCGCGCCGGGGCGCGCCGCGGCCATGACCTCCTCGACGATGCCGATCTGGGTCTCCATGAACCGCCGCTGCTCGGCCGTGGGCTCGCCACAGACCCGCTGGCGCGACGCGTCGCTGTGGTAGCCCATGTAGCGGGCGCCGAGATCGAGATACACCATGTCGCCCGACCGGACGCGGTAGGCCGTCGGCGCCATGTGCTTGAAGCCGGCCCGGGCGCCGGCGCAGACGGAAATCGCGAAGGCCGGGTGCTCGGCGCCCGCGCTGAACATCGCGCGGTTGGCCTCGCCGGCCAGCTCGAACTCGGTGACGCCGGGCCGCACCGCCTCCATCGCGGCCTGGAGCGCGGCGTCGGCGAGCGCGCAGGCCCGGCGGAGTACCTCGATCTCGCGGTCGCTCTTGATCGCGCGGATCTCGCGCAGGAAAGGACCCGTCTCCACGACCCGGGCGGCGGGGAAGGTCTCCCTGAGGAAGCGCACCACGGCCTCGGCCGGTTCGCCCGCGACCCCGATCGTGCCCCGCGCGCACCCGCGCTCGGTGATGAAGTCCTCCATGTGATCGAAGACGGTGGCGGGACCGTCCCGCCCGGCGGCGGCGCCGGTGACCGTCCGCGGCGCCGCGGCGCAGCGCACGTCTTCGATCCAGCAGTCCTGGATGCCGGAATGCATCGGCTCGCCGTGCATCACGGCGTTCGTCGTAAAGCCCGGCGCGCCGTCGCGCGGCACCACCACCATGCTGTCGCCGCCGTAAAAATCCTCGAAGTTCGTCAGATACCGGATGTTGGTGGCGTCGGTCCGGTTGCCGAGCACGACGAGGCAGTCGAGATCGCGCGCCGCCATCGCCGCGATGAGGCGGCGCAGGCGCTCACGGTATTCCTCGAGCGGAAACGGCAGGTTCATCCAGGGCTTGCGGTCCGCGTACGAGTACGGCACGCGGCCCCAGCCGTACGGCATCGCCGGACGGCCTTTCGCGCTCAGGGCCGGCTCCGTTCCGAGGAACCCGCGTCCGCGGCGCCGTCCGGCGGCGGCAGGGTCCCCTTCAGTCCCGTGCCGGTCAGCGCGACGACGGTTGTCTCGCCGCCCGCGATCGCCCCGTCGCGGAGCAGCCGCTCGGCGGCGGCCGCCGCCGCTGCCGCGGTGGGCTCGACGAACAGGCCGCGCCCGGCCAGCGCAAACCACCCGTCGTAGATGTCGTTCTCGGTCACGGTGACGATGTCGCCGCCGCTCTCCCGCACGGCCGCGAGGATCTGCCGGTCGCGCGGCGGACGCTCGATACGGATGCCTTCCGCCATGCTGTCGCTCAACGGAAACTCGACGCCCTCGGTGCTGTCCCGTCCGGCGCGCAGGGCGTAGTGCAGGGGCGCGCAGTTGGCGCCCTGGACCCCGAAGAGCCGCGGCAGGCGCTCGATCAAACCGGCGGCCCGCAGGGCGCGGAACCCGAGGGCCGCGCCGAGCAGGAGGGTGCCGGCGCCGACGGGGACCACGACGTTGGCCGGCGCGCCGCGGCCGAGCTGCTCCCAGATCTCGAACGCGAACGTCTGCGTGCCGGCGAGAAAGTACGATGACCACAGATGGCTCGCGTAGAACGCGCCGTCCGCAGCCGCCTCCGCGGCGCGCGAGACGTCGGCGCGCGTCCCCTCGATCAGCACGAGGCGTGCCCCGTAACTCCGGATCTGGCGAGTCTTCGCCGGCGAGGTGGCGGCGGGAATGTAGAGATCGCACGTGATGCCCGCGGCGGAAAAGTAGGCCGCCATCGAGGCGCCCGCGTTGCCGGACGAATCCTCGACGGCGCGCCGCACGCCAAGCGCCCCAAGACAGCTGACGAGCACCGTCGAGCCTCGATCCTTGAAGGAGCCGGTCGGCGAGAGAAACTCGAGCTTGTACTTCAGCATGGTGCCCCGCCGGGCGTCGATGAGCGGCGAACCTCCCTCGCCGAGCGTGACGACCGATTCCTCGGGCAGGGGTGGGAGCGCCTCGCGGTACCGCCACACGCCCGGGGCACGGCTCGCGAGCGCCTCGCCGCGGAAGTCCGCCCGCGCCGGCGGCAGATCGAGCGGCCCGCCGCAGTCGCAGCGCCACCGTTCGCGCGACGGCGCGTGGACGCGACCGCAGACGCTGCAGCGCAGCTCCGGCAGTGCCGTCGTCGGGCGCGCGGGCTGAAGTTTGGCCATGCCGAACAGGTCACGCTCCCGTCCGCCGCGGCTTCCCGGATGCGACGCGTCGATTAGCAAACTGCAAACAGATTCGCGTAGCGCGAATCACCCGAAGACGATACGACCCGGCGGACGTGAATTCCTGCGTGTCGGACCGGTTAGCGGGACGGCCGCCCGCGGCGCCGAACCCGCCGTCCGGTCGGTCGCCGCAGCTTGCGATACAGCGTGGCAAGGCTGATGCCGAGCTCGCGGGCCGCGCGGCGTTTGCCGGTCCCCGACGTGCCGTGGCGGCCGAGCGCCTCCTCGATCAGCTGGCGCTCGGCCTCGGCGAGCGTGGGCCGCGCCGGACGAACGGCGGTGACGCCGGCCCGCGGATCGTGCAGCAAAACGAGCGTCCCCAGGATGCGGCCGCCGGCCCGCAGGGGAACCCGCGTTTCGAAGAACCGGAAACGATGCCCGCTCCGCTCGAACACGACCTCTCGCAACCGCCGGTCTCCCTCCGCACCGGAGCGCGGTCCGTACCAGTGGCCGAAGAGCTGCCCGGTCAAGTCCGTTTCCACTCGCAGCATGGCGAGCGCCGCGCGATTGCAGTAGAGCACCACGCCGTCCGAGCCGACCGCGACCACGCCGTCCGGCATCGAGTCCAGCACCGCCTCGCGGCAGCGATCCGAGCGCTCCTCGGCCGGCGTCCCGCGCCATCCCGCGGCGCGCAGCGGTTCCGCGAGCGCCGCGACGAGGTCCGTCACGGACTCGGGATGGGCGCGGAGCGACGCCGCCTGGCCCGCCAGCAGCGGCAGCACACCGATCGCCCCCGCAGCCTCCTCCCCCGCCGCCATCACCGGATACGCTAGCAGCGGACCGTTACAGGGCGCCGTGTCGCTCCACGCGGGCAATCCGGTCCGCATGCACGCCCGGTAGAGCGACGGCTCCGGCCACGCGGCCAGCCGGCTCGCGGGGACGCCGGAGACCGCGAGCCGCACGAGACGACGGTCGACGACTTCGACGCCGGCGTGGAGGGCCGCGGCCAGCGCGTCCGCGACACGCCGGGCCGCCTCCGCGGCGGCGGGGGACCGGCTCACCACTCCACGAGCCTGTAGTGCTCGCGGGACCAGCGTACGAGCTGTCCGCCCTGGCGGGCACGAATCGCCGCGAACACGGCGTCGCCTTCCTGCAGCGCGCGGATCCGCTCGCGCTCGCGGAGATCCGCGTACGTGCATTCCCAGATCACATCGGCGGCGTCGCCCTGGTCGAGTCCGGCATCTCGCCCGGCCGGCACCCAGATCCTACCGGCCGGCACGCCGAGTTCGGCCAGACGACGCGACGCTTCGATTCGGGTCTCGAGCACCCGCTCGCCCAGGCCCGGCTTCGCCGCGTACCGTTGATGCACGAGAATCATGCGTCTCCTCCGTCCCTTCCATCACGGCGCATCCGCGTGGAACGTCGCGCCGTGGCTACCACACGCGTAGCGGACAGCTCGAGAGCGCTTCCGCGCCCGACGGGGTGATGAGCACCGTCTCTTCGATGCACGCCGTGCCGAAGTTCATCCGGACGAGCATCGGCTCCAGCGCAAAGATGTTGCCGGGCTCGAGGACCGCGGTCGTCGCCGGCCGCAGCGATGGCCGCTCGAACAACGAGCAGCCGAGGCCGTGGCCGAATCCCTTCGGCATGTAGTCCGCCTCGTAGCCGGCGTCCGCGGCGATCCGGCGGGCGGTCGCGATGAGGTCCTGGACGGGCACGCCGGGCGCCGCCTTCGCGAGCACGGCCTCGAACATGGCCAGCCCCGTGTCGAGGAAGCGGCGCTGCTCCGCGCTCGGCGTCCCCACGACCGTGCTGCGGGAGACGTCCGCGCAGTACCCGTGGTAGACCGCCGCCATGTCGAGGAACACCATGTCGCCCGGCTCCACGGCGCGGTCGGACGGCGCGGAGTGCTTGAGCCCGGCCCACGGCCCGGTCGCGACCGCGCTGTCGAAGGCCAGCGCGTCGGCGCCCTCGGCGAAGGCGACCGCGTGCGCGCGCGCCGCGACGTCGTGCCCCCGCGCGCCCGGAACGAGCGCCCGTAGCGCCTCCTCGTGCATCAAGCCCGAGATGCGGGCGGCGCGCCGCATCACCTCGATCTCAAGCGGCGACTTCACGGCGCGCACGTCCAGCATTAGATCGTCGGCGGGAACCCACGTGGCGCGGGGCAGGTGCTCCTGGAGCGCGACCATCAGATGGTGGGGCGCGATCGCGGTGCCGGCGACGCCGATCCGCTCCGCCGACGCCCCGGCCTCCCGAATGCGGTCGACCGTATGGCCGGCCACGCTGGTCTCGGGTGTGCGCGCAAACCCGGGCCGCTCCGCCGGGCGGACATCCGCAAGCCACGTCGTCCAAATCGACGTATGCATCGGCTCGCCGTGCATGAGCCAGTTCGTCGCCATCATAGGCGCGCCGTCGGCGGGGACGACGACGACGGTGTCGCCGGCGCTCGTCTCGAAGTTGACGAGGTACCGGGCATGGCCGGGATCCGCGCCGTTCGAGTACGCGAGGAGCGCCGCGAGCCCCTCGGCCCGAAGACGCGCCTGCACCGCGGCGATGCGCCGCTCGTACTCGGCCTCGGGAAACGGCAGCGCGCGCCACGCCCGCCGAGCGGCGAGATCGTACGGCACCTTCGCCTGGTAGATCATCACGGAAGCCCTCCTACGCGCCTGAGGCGTCAAACGGCGTGCGAACACCGGCTGATCAATTACGGGACGAGCGATGCCGCCAATTCGTCGACCCGCGGGAGGTCCGGCAGCGACACCAGCAGTGTCAGCGCGCGCTCGGCTTGGTCCTTGGACAACGCCCGGCGGGCGCAGTCGCGGAACTTTTCATGTAACTCCGCGCGGCTCAACGGATTCTGGGGCGCGCCCCGCGGATAGTCGACGCGCCGCTCCAAGACCGATCCGGTTCGAAGGTGCAGCCGTACCACGACGTGGCCTTCCTCGATCGCGTTGAACTCCACGCGGATGGCCGGGTCTTCGGCCGGGGACACGGCTCGAAGGAGTGCCTGCGCCTCGGGCCGCCTCACCATCTCGTCGGTAAACGTATCCAGCCCCACCCTCCGGTCCAGGATAGCCGCGGCTACGACGTACGGCAGGCTGAATTTTCCCTCCAACCCCGTCTGCGGCTGGGCTCGGGTGACGGCGGCCAAACCGCCGGGCGGGACGATGACGTCGATCGATTCGATGTCCCTCGCCGCGATCTCGTGGTGCCGAACGAGCTCGAGGATGCCGTCCGCGGCTCGATGGGTCGCGTAGCAACAAGGGTAGCGCTTCACATTCATCCCGGGTGATACGACATCGAACGGGTTTCCGAGGGCTTCGCGGACCCGCTCGATCCGCGCCTCCCCGTACGAAAAGATGGCGAAGTACCCGAGCGGCGCCTCGAGAATCGCCGGATCGCCGGTCATGCCCTTCTGCGCCAGCCGCGCCGCGAGGACGCCGCAACGGGCTGCGTGTCCCGGATGGAACGGCTTCGTCATCGTCCCGAAGTTCTGCCGGCTGCCGGACGCCTCAGAAGCCGCGATGGCGAGCGCATACCGGAGCCCCTCCGGCTCCAGCAGAAGGAGCTTGCCGGCCGCGACCGCCGCGCCGAGCGTGCCGAGCGTCGACGTCGCGTGCCATCCGGTCCGGTAATGCGCGAACCCCATGGCGCGGCCCAGTTTGGCCATTACCTCGACGCCCGCGACGTACGCTTCGATCAGGCTGCGGCCGGTCGCACCCGCCCCTTGCGCCACGGCGAACGCGGCGGGGAAAACGACGACGCTGGAATGCGCAATCGCCGATTGATTGACGTCGTCGTAGTCGAGGGCGTGCCCGCTCACGCCGTTGACGAGCGCAGCGCCCTCCATGGACGTGCGCAGCCGCCCGCCGAGCCGGTCCGCAACCGGACGCGCGCCGTCCTCGGCCAGCGTCTCCGCAACGATCCGCGTCACCGGTTCTGAGGCCCCAGCCAAAATGGCCGCGACGGTGTCGATGATCGCGGACGTGGCCGCATCCATCAACACTTGGGGGGCGCCGTCGACTGACATCCGCGCGACCCAATCCGCCACGTCCTGCGTCAGTCCCATTATGTCCTCCTAATGGTAATCGACAATCTCAACGTCGTACGCATCCCCATCACGCCACACAAAGCAGATGCGCGTCCACATCAACAAACACACGCACGAGGTAGACTTTACCTTCCTGCGTCATTCGAGAATGCACTACGAGGTCTGCCGCAGCAGGACACCGTCCCGCATCCGCGCCGCCGGTTTGCCATCAGCCACACAGCAAACGGCCCCATCCCAGGAGCGGCCGGCGGACCCCCACCAGATCTAGCCCCTTCCATACCGCGAGGATCGTGCTATCAAAAACCGGTAGCCGCGTCCGCTCCTCGAGTTCCTGGACCAGCGGTGCGGCGGGGAAGTTGGTGCAGACGATGCTGATCGCCTGTGCCTCCGGGACCGCAACAGCCGCCACCAACGCCTGAATCTCTGAGGGTCGCACCTCGTTGAACCCAAAGTTGTCCGTAATTCCAAGGTGTGCTTCGCGAACGCACACGAACCCCTCCCGTGCGTACGTGTTCACAATTCTGACAGTCACATCTTCCGTGTACGGGACGGCCAACGCGTATCGGACCACGCGGTATCGATGAAACGCCTCGACCTGTGCCAAGCTCGACGTGGTCGCAGGGATACCGGTGACCTCCCGGATTCGTCGGCACAACTCCCGGTCGGCGTCGAGCCCTAACCATGCTCCCGACGTTCCACTCCACACGATGGCATGAACACGGGCGTCGGCCAAAAGACGCGCCGCGACCAGCATCGGCTCAAGGTCGAACTGCTCTATGGCGTTGGCCGCGAGCGAAATGCGCGTGACGGGAAACCGTGCGAAGTGGACCGACACGTCGGGGATGTCTCCGACGATAGCGCACGTCACTGGCTCAAGGCAGGTGTTGGAAGACGGCGTCAGCATTCCCAATCGGTGTCGTGCGACGATAGGAGATCCCTCCCCGCGCCTACAAGCGTTCGACGTCAACAATCGGCGACGTCCATTCCTCCTCTAACCTTGGGCGGAGGTGCTCAACGATGAGGACGTCGACCCTTCACGAGGTCAAGTGTCTGAGTTCCTGTAAAAGTTGACGGGCTGGGCGCCGTGCATGCTATGCCACCATCCTGTTCTTGGAGCGTTTGGTGATGGGACGTTTCATCAGCATCGACTCGCGGTGGAGCGGAAGTCCCAAGTGCTGGCGGAGGCGCAGCAGCTGGGCACGCTCGGCATCCGTGACGCGAATCCGCTGCCACCGCTGGCTGGCCCGCACCAAGGTGGCGTACACGAGCTTCAGGCAGCTGCGCTCGTCGAAGAAGCGCGGGATGATCTTGGTGCGCCGGCGCTCTTCCAGGAAGCTCCGCTCGATCAAATTCGTAGTCCGCACGTACTTCCGGTGGGCGACGGGGAGACGCAGATGGGCGAGACTCGCCTCGAGGTCTTCCCGCAGCGACGCCATCGCCGTCGGGTAGGCCCGCTCGAAACGCGCCAAGACCGCCAGCGCGGCCTGCCGGCCCGCCTCATACGTGGGCGCGTCGCGGATGGCGATCAGATGGACCTTCACCTCGGCCCGTGCGCTATCGGGGATCTTGTCCAGCACATTCCGCATCCGGTGGACCCAACACCGGATCCGCAGACTCTTGGGCCACGTCTCCTTGATCGCGCGCAGCAGCCCCGGTGCGCCGTCGCTCGTGATGCTCACCGGCGGCCGCAGGCCGCGGCGAACCAGGTCCCGCAGCATCCCCAGCCAGCAGCGATAACTTTCCTTGTTGCCCAACGTCAGGTGGAGCAAGACTTTGCGGCCGTCGGCGAGGATCGCCCAGGCACACAGCAGGCCCTCCGCCCCGCTCCCCTGCAGGCGGAGCGATTCATAGATCGCGTCCAAGAACAGGTACTCGACGGCAAAGCCCGACAGGTCGCGTCGGGTGAATGCCCGGTATTCCTCCCAGAGGCGCGCGGTGACGGCACTCACGCCGCTCGCGCTGACCAGGCTGGCGCCCGTGACATCGCGAAAGGTGTCCTCGATGTCGCGGGTCGACAGCCCGCGCGCGTACATCTCGGCCACCAGGCGATCGAGGACGTCGGTATGGCCACGCAGGAAGCTCAGGAGCCGGGACTGGTACGGCACCGGCGTCTGCCGCACCTGGGGGATCGCGAGCGGGATCTCGCCTTCGGCCGTCCGCACTCGGCCAGGCTCGTAGCCGTTCCGGTAGCCGCGATGCGGCGCGGCCCCGCGGTGGCGGACGTAGCGGTCCCGGCCCAGGAAGTCCGTGGCCTCCTCCTCGAGCAGTTCCTGCGCCAGCCGCTGGGCCCCCAAACGCAGCAGCGTCCCCACCACGTCCTGGTCCTTCGGCACGCCGTCTTGAAGCAACCCGGTGATCTCTTCCCGAATCTTGGTACTCGGTGCTATCCTGGGCATGGGTCTGGGCTCCCCTTTCTGCTCCGCAAGGAGCTGGTGTCTCCCAACACCATTAGGGTAGCCCAGCCCGTCAACTTTTACAGGAACTCTACCACATCACC